>ERZ773260.60-NODE-60-length-135088-cov-7.676472_pt1 | contig 135088 bp, 124 predicted proteins | sample MGYA00511387_ERZ773260 | MGnify/ENA primary metagenome ERZ773260 (study PRJEB29015, sample SAMEA2737745) | human gut metagenome | biome: human gut; feature: human-associated habitat; material: faeces | place: China | collected 2012 ...
TAACAGGCCCTTACAGGGCCAGAGCAAACCACCCGCTTTGCGGGTGGTTCTGATTTTTTAGCGGGGAGAGAAAGGACTAGTTCTTGCGGATGGAGCGGGAGACGAAATCCAGGGTCTCGTCATAGAGCTCCGGCAGGGCATAGGGGGTCAGCACGCGGGTACGGTTGGCACCCACCATCAGGGAGATGATGACCTGCGCCGTGGCCTTGCTGTCCACATTGACGATGCTGCCGTCGCGGATGCCGCGCTGGATCTGCTCTTCCAGTTCACGATGCACCTGGGCGAACATGGAATCCATCTGTTCCCTGTCCGTCTTGGTCTTCATATCGCTGTACGGGGAGCAGCGCACCAGCACCAGCCAGTTGGAGTCCTTGTCCACAGAGAAGTCCAGATAGGCCTTGCAGAAGTGCATGACGGCATCATAGCCGCAGGCCGCATCGGCCGTGGCCTGGCGCAGCTTGACCAGAAAATGTTCCAGCACATCGAGTCCCGAGGCCAGGAACAGTTTTTCCTTGTTGCCATAGTGATGCGTCAGCAGTCCAAGGGCCACACCAGCCCGGTCGGAAATCTTCTTGAAGGTGGTTTCCACATAGCCACATTCACCAAAAAGTTCCTTGGCGGCCTGGAGCAGGGCTTCTTTTTTATTTTTTGCAGTCATGGTCATTGCGGGGGTTAAGCGTCTTTTTCACAATCGGCCAGAACTGTTTACTCGCTCAATGAAGGCAAGTCAATGCATGGCGCCTATCCTTTACGCGTCCGACGGAAGGAGTTCTGGGCATAATCGCCCAACCGTTCCAGACGGCGGTCCACCATATCGTAGAGGCTGCCGGGCGTGAACGTATCGTCCTTGCGGCGGCGTCCCACAGGCAGCCCCGTGAGCAGGGTCAGGGCCTCTTCGATACTGCGGACGGCATAGATGGCAAACTGTCCCTTTTCCACGGCCTGGAGCACATCCGGGGAGAGCATCAGGTGATCCACATTGTCGTGGGGGATGATGACCCCCTGGCTGCCCGTGAGACCATGCCGTGCGCAGACCTTGAAGAAACCTTCGATCTTCCGCGTCACGCCGCCCACGGCCATGATCTGCCCGGAATGGCTGACCGCGCCCGTGAAGGCCAGGTCGAGCCGCACGGGCACATCGGCAAGGGCGGAGAGCAGGGCCACCAGCTCCGCACCGGAAGCGGAGTCGCCTTCGATACCGGCATAGCTTTGTTCGAAATAGAGCGACCCGGCCAGAACAAGAGGTTTCTTGCGGGCAAAGAGATTGGTCAGGTAGCTCTTGAGGATCATCATGGCCTTGGTATGGATGGGGCCGCCCAGTTCGGCTTCCCGCTCCAGGTCGATGATGCCTTCATGGCCGACGCCCACGGTACAGGAGATGCGGTGGGGCAGGCCGAATTCAAAATCACCGTAGCCGGTGACCGACAGGCCGTTGACCTGACCGATGGCACTGCCCGAAGTACAGACCTTGATCATCTCGCGGTCGTACTCTTCCATGAAGATCTCTTCCACCAGATTGGCCCGGTAGGTGCGCGCCGCATAGGAACGTTCCATGATATCTCCGGTGACGATCTCGGCGCCTTCCATGCCTGCCAGGGCGTCCCCCTCGATCATCTGTTCGCGCAGCAGCGGGAACTTGAGCGACAGGCGGCGCTGGTCCTCGCACAGATGCGAGCCCAGATCCACCAGCCAGGCCAGGGCCGTGCGGTCGAAGGGCCGCAGGCCGGATTCTTCCGCGATGCGGGCGATGACCGACAGATAGAAACGGACGCCGGCGGCATTGCGGTCCATGCGTTCGGCCATCTGGGCCTTGATGCGGAACAGCTTGGCGAAGCGGTCCTCATTGAGGACCAGGGCTTCGTACAGGTCTTCCGTACCGATGAGCACGACCTTGAGGTCCAGCTTCAGGGGCTCGGGGTTGATGCCCTTGGTGCGGATGGCGGCATCCGGGGTCTCCGCGCCGTCTTCGATGCGCAGGGAATTGGCCCGCAGGGCCCGCAGCAGACCTTCCCAGGCATTGGGATGCTGCAGCAGGTCTTCCGCCCGCAGGACGAGGAAGCCCCCGTTGGCCTTGTGCAGGCTCCCGGCCCGCACCAGGGTGAAATCCGTCACCAGAGCGCCCAGCTCGGATTCCCGCTCGATACAGCCCAGCAGGTTGGACGCGGTGGGATGGTCTTCCACCACGATGGGGGCGCCGCTGAGCTGGCTGTTGTCCACGAAGACATTGACGTCATAGCGGTACAGCGGATCGCCCTGCGGCGGCAGGGGCGCATGGGGGACATCCGGGCCGGACTGGCCGGCCTCCCGGGGCAGGAAGGCTTCGGTGTTCTTCAGGATGTCCGCGCGCAGGCTGACAAAGTACTGTTCCAGGGCCTCGCTCTGGCAGGCCTTGAGCAGTTTTTTCTGGGCCGGGAGCAGCAGGGCGTCCAGCACCTGGGCCATGACGGTCTGTTCCAGGTTGCGCTCGTCGTCATGGAAGCTTTCCTCGGCCTTGCTCAACTGGCGCATGAAGCTGGCCATGCTCTGGACCAGGGTCTCCCCGCGCCGCTTGAGGGTCATGCGCAGGCTGTCGTCCAGATGCTCGAACTCTTCCTCGCTCAGCCGCTTGCCCTTGACCAGCGGATACAGGGTCAGGCTGCCGCCTTCGTCCATGTCGAGATGGAAGCCCTTGTGCTGGGCCACGGAGGTCATCTTGCTCAGCAGGCCGCTGCGGACCTTCTGGAAGCTGTCCACCAGCCGGGCACGCTGCTTGACGAAGGGCGCGGCTTCGAAGCGGCGGGGCAGTTCATGCAGGATGGCGTCCACGGTGGAGGTCACGCACTGCTTGAACTTCTTGCCCTGACCGGCAGGCAGGGAAAGCAGACGCGGTCGGTCGGGGTCATCGAAGTTGTGGACATAGACCAGATCCGGCGGCGTCGGCCGTTTGCGGGCCTGCGGGCCAAGATAGGAGAGCAGGGTATAGCTGCGCCCCAGATTGGCATCGCCGGAGACATAGACATTGTAGCCACAGGCCCTGATGTTCAGGGCCATGTCCAGAGCCTGCATGGCGCGAGGCTGGAAAGCGTTGCGGCTGCCCGCCCCGTTGCGGGGCAAGGGGATCTCCCGGCTGTCCTGCCAGGGGATGCGTTCGGGATCGAACGTCGCGTGCAGTCGCGATGTGGGCAGAGGAAGGATCTTGGGCATCATTACTACCGGTTTTCAGCATACAGGCGGTCAAGGATGTCCTTGCCGCCCTTGTCCAGAAGATGACGGGCCAGGGCAAAGCCCGTTTCGCGTGCCGTGGCGGCCGTACCTTCCTGCTGTTCGCGCAGGATGACGCTGCCGTCCACTTCGGCCACCAGGCCGTCCAGGATGAAGCGGTCGTCGTCCAGCATCTCCGCATGACCGGCGATGGGCACCTGACAGCCGCCGTCCAGACCGGCCAGGAAACCGCGCTCGGCTTCCACGCAGATGCGGGTGGGGCGGTGTTCCATGCGGGACAGCAGTTCCAGCACTTCACTGTCATCGCCACGGCATTCGATGCCCAGGGCACCCTGGCCCACGGCGGGCACGAAGGAGGCCGCCTCGAAATGGTGCATGCGGTCCGCGGAAAGACCCAGACGCTTGAGCCCGGCGGAGGCCAGCACGATGGCGTCGTATTCGCCTTCCTTCATCTTGCGCAGGCGGGTATCCACATTGCCGCGCAGGGAAAGGATCTCCAGGTCGGGACGCAGATTGAGCAGCTGGGCCTGGCGGCGCAGGCTGCTGGTGCCCACGCGGGCCCCTCGGGGCAGTTCGTCCAGAGAGGCGTAGCGGTTGGAGAGCAGGCAGTCCACGCAGATCTCACGCTGGGGCACGCAGCCCAGGACGAGGCCCTCGGGCAGGACCATGGGCACGTCCTTGATGCTGTGCACGGCCAGGTCGGCGGAACCGTCCAGCAGGGCTTCCTCGATCTCCTTGACGAACAGGCCCTTGCCGCCCACCTTGGACAGGGGGACATCCAGGATGATGTCGCCGCGGGTCTTGATGACGCGCAGGCTGATGTTCAGGCCCGGTTCCAGGGACTCCAGGCAGGCTTTGACGTGTTCGGCCTGCCAGAGGGCCAGCTGACTGCCGCGGGTGGCGATGACGAGATTTTTGCGCATGGCGTCTCCTAGTGGCCGCAGGTGGCGCAGTTACCGCCGGAGCAGCCGGCGCAGCCGCCGGAAGAGGCGGGCATGGAAGGAGCGAAGGAGTCATCGCCGCCGTTGCCGCCGCTGCAGTGAGCGCAGCGGGACATCAGCTTGCGGGTCTCGGCCGCGCCGCAATGGGGGCAGGCGGGCAGGTCATCGCCAAAGACAAGTTCCTCAAAATCCTTGCCGCATTTGGTGCAAGTGTATTCGTAGATGGGCATGGTCGTGTAACCTCTTACTGCGGATCGACGGTCTGGATCGCCGTCACGTTTTCGAAAAGATAGTAATCCACCAGCCTGCAGACAAGATGGCCGGCGGCAAAAAGCAGTTCATGGACAAGGGAGGCAGGGGCCCCGGAAGCATCCGGGACATCGATCACGAGCCCGGGCAGGGACAGACCCGCGACAGGACGCCCGCAAAGAGTGATGCAGGACAGGCCGGTCTCCTGCGCCAGTGCCAGCACGGGCCCCATGGCCGTCTGTGCTGTGTCGGGGAGGAATGTCAGGAGCGCATCCCCGGGCCGGGCCAGAGCCTCGAGCTGCCGCAGGGCCGCTCTGTCCGCCGTCTGGCTCCCCGGACTCCCGGCCGGCAGCAAGATGGCCGGCAGCGCCGGCCGGTCGAGATCGAGCCGGTCAAGCAGGGCCTGGGCTGCGGCACGGGCACAAATACCGGCGGCCCCTTCGCCCAGGACGAGCACCTTGCCGTCATGGATAAGGCAGCGGGCCATGTGCAGGGCCGCCTTCTGCAAAAGGGGCGTTCTTTCCTGGAAAAAGACCTCGCGCAGGCGGGCGCCTGTCCGGCTGTATGTCGTTATGATGTCCTGCGCTGTCTGCATGGTGTCGTCCTGATGGCCTGCGGCCGTACCATTTTTAAGACAAAGCAACTGCCCTGACAAGATAAAAAGCCTCTTCCCACTTGCACTGCGCGCGCCTATAACGTAGAGAAAAAGGATGCAAAGCAAAGCCCGCCATATTCTCGTGGTCCGCAAGGCCAACAGTGACCGTGCGGCACGTCTCGAAGCTGAAATAGGTGCCTGGCTGCGCGCCAGGGGACACTCTGTCACGGCCATCAGCGGAGGGTTTGACGATCCCGCCTATGCTCTTCCCGATCTGGATTTTGCCGTTGTCCTGGGAGGGGACGGCACCATGCTGGGTGTGGCCCGTCGGGTGGCAGGCCGGGGCATCCCCCTGCTGGGCATCAATTTCGGCCGGGTCGGCTTCTTGGCCGACATCCAGCCGGAGCAGTGGGAGAAGGGCCTTGCCGATTCCCTGGCAGGCATCACTCCCGAGCGTACCTGTATGGCCCTGCAATGGAAAGTCGTACGCAATGAAAGCACGCTCGCCAAGGGCGTGGCCGTCAATGACGTCGTCCTCAGCCGGGCGGCCCTCTCGCGGCTCGTCAACATGGACATCGGCGTGGACGGGCAGGAGATGTGCCGTCTGCGCAGTGACGGCGTGATCATCTCCACCCCCATCGGCAGTTCGGGCTACAGCGTCTCCGCCGGAGGCCCGCTGCTGTACCCGAGCCTCAACTGCATGGTGTTCACACCCATCTGTCCTTTCCTGAATACCATCCCCCCCATGGTCTTTCCCCATAAGACCCGCTTCTGTATCGACCTGCTGCCCGGTACCACCGAGACCTACATCACGGTGGACGGTCAGGAAGGCCTGCTGCTTCAGGTGGGGGACCGGGTGGAGGTGACGGGGCTGGAAGACGCCGTCTGCTTTGTGGGCAAGGAAATGCCGTTTTTTGAACGCTTGCGGACGCGCGGCTTCGTGACGGATATGGCATCGGGCGCCAAACACAAGTGAGGCCCGCATGAATGGGAACGCGCCGCGCCGCATGGCTGATGTCCGGCTGGGAAAAGATGCCTGCTTCGACGCATGGCTGTACAATCTGTTCATCGACAACAACCTTGTCCATGACCTCAATCCGCACATCGTTGCCAGTCCTGAACAGCTGAAATTCATGGTGGCCGGCGGCCCCGGCAGCGTGTATCTTCCCTGTTCGGACGCCCTGTTCGCCTTGCTGTGCGAGCCGACCATGCCCCGACGGCTGCAAAAAGAGTACAATCGTGCCTGGCGCATCCTCGTGCGCCTTGTGCGGTCCCTCGTGACGGACAGGATGCAGCGCCGGGCGCTGCTGCTGTTCTGTCGTTACCGCTTCCGCAGTGCGGTTGCCCAGCATACGCTTTTGCCGCCGCGTCTCATCAAGCGCATGACCAACATCGTCCTGGCCCAGGGGCTGGGCGATGGCGATCCCTGGCGGCAGCGCCGCCATGCGCTCAATATCCTGCAGCGCGAGATCCTGCGCTCGGAGAGCGTGCGCACCGCCCTTGAAGGCATGCCGGTAGCCCCGCTGCCGGATACGCTCGAGGCGGCCCGGGCCCGGCTGGATGCCTGCAGCCTGGTCCGTCATTTGTTCCTTTCCGCCTATACGCTGGAGCTGGAGACCGCCGTCCCCGACAGGATATTTTTGGAAGAAGAGTTCCACCGCGCGGAGCAGAAGGCTGCGGAGCTGGAAAGCTACCTGGATGAACTGGCCTCCCGGCCGCGGACCATCCTGTATCTGTGTGATGCCGACGGCGGGGTGGTCTTCGATCTGGCGGTGGTGCGCAAGCTGCTGCGCATGCAGCATCGTGTCATTTTTGCCGTCAAGGACGGTTTCTTCTTCTATGCGCCCACCTTGGATGACGTGGAAGAGGATCCTGTCCTGCGTGAGGAGCTGAAGCAGGACTATATCGTTCGTGACGCCCACCTGAGCAAGAACCAGCTGCTGCGCCATCTGCGCGAGCACCGTCTGCTGGTCATCAGCGACGGGACGCGTGAGCGGCTCAACCTGTACCGGGTCTCCATCAGTTTTTCCCGTGCCTGGAAGGAAGCGGACCTTATCTTGGCCAAGGGCTGGCGTTCGGCCGACATGCTGCTGGGCACCAGCTGCGAGTTCACCCGCGATATCCTTTGCTACTGGCATGACGGCGCGGACATGCATCTGGCCCTGCGCCGGCATGCGCCCGGGGTAAAGAAATTGACCGAGCAGGACGTGGCGGCCCATGCGGACGGCATCATCGCCCGCATGCGCGAGGCCCGCATGAACGGCCGTACGGTCATGTTCTACAGCTGCATCATAGGCAGCATCCCCGGCGAGACTCAGACCGCCATCTCATTGGCGCGGACCTTTGTGGGCGATCTGCGCAAGCGTCTGGACAACGTCCTGATCGTGAATCCTGCCGAGCATTTCGTGGAGGGCATGGACGGGGACGACCTCATGTTCATGTGGGAGCGCGTACAGCGGAGCGGCTTCATCGACGTCTGGCGTTTCCAGACGTTTGCTGATATCGAAGAAAGCTTCCGGCTCATGGGACGCAAGGTCCCGCCCATCTGGTCCGGCAAGGACGCCACTTTTTCTACCGGCTGCACCCAGGAGATGCGCATAGCCTTGGACGTGCAGCGGCAAAACAGGGAAATGCAGATCATCGGGCCCGATCCGGCCCGCTTTACACGGCGTGGCGAGTACGGCGTCGGCAAATATTTCGACGCGACCATCAGCCGTTCCTAACATCTGGTTCACGGAGTTTTTCATGCCTGCATATGAAGCCGTCATCGGCTTGGAAGTCCACGTACAACTGGCTACGGCCACCAAACTTTTCTGCTCCTGCCCCACCAGTTTCGGGCAGGCTCCCAACAGCAATGTCTGCGAAGTCTGCGGCGGCATGCCCGGTGCCCTGCCCATGCTCAACCGGCAGGCCGTGCACTATGCCTGCCTGGTGGGCCTTGCCACCAACTGCAGCATCCACCGCAATTCCATTTTCGCCCGCAAAAACTATTTTTATCCCGACCTGCCGTCCGGCTACCAGATCTCGCAGTTTGACCTGCCCATCTGCGAGCATGGCCATCTGACGGTCACGGTGGACGGTGCCGAAAAGCGCATCGGCATTACGCGCATCCATATGGAGAACGACGCGGGCAAGAACATCCACGCCCAGGGCGAGAACGTCAGCTATGTGGACCTCAACCGTGCCGGGACGCCGCTGGTGGAGATCGTTTCCGAGCCGGACATGCGTTCTTCCGCCGAGGCCGTGGCCTACCTCAAGGCCCTGTACGGCATCGTGACCTATCTGGGCGTCTGCGACGGCAACATGGAGGAGGGCAGCTTCCGTTGTGACGCCAACGTCTCCATCCGTCCTGTGGGCAGCACGACCTTCGGCACCCGTACCGAGCTCAAGAACCTGAACTCGTTCCGCAATGTGCAGCGAGCCATCGATTACGAGATCGCCCGCCAGCAGGATGCCCTGGCGGACGGGGAAGAGATCGTTCAGGAGACCCGCCTGTACGATGCCACCAAGAACATCACGGCTTCCATGCGCGGCAAGGAAGAAGCGCACGACTACCGTTACTTCCCTGATCCCGACCTGCTGCCCGTGACCATCACCGATGAGGAATTCAGCCGCTGGCAGCAGGAACTGCCCGAGCTGCCTGCCGCCCGCATGCAGCGCTTCATCACCATGACGGGCCTGCCCGAACCCGAGGCGGAAGTGCTGGTGCAGAGCCGTGCCATGGCCGATTTCTTTGAGGCTGCGGCGGCCAAAGCCGATGCCCGCAAGGTGGCCAACTTCATCCTCGGCCCGCTGCTGCGCGAGCTCAACGCCCGCTCCCTGCATGTGCAGGATTGTGCCATGACGCCCGAAGCTCTGGCCGAGCTGGTCAGCATCGTGGACAAGGGCCTCATCAGCGCCAAGATCGCCAATGACATCTTTGCCGACCTGATGGAAAACGGCGCCATGCCCGAAGCCTACGTCAAGGAAAAGGGCCTGGTGCAGATCTCCGACAGCTCTGCGCTGGAAGCGGCCGTGGACAAGGTGCTGGCCGACAATCCCGCCGAAGTGGAGGCTTTCCGTGGCGGCAAGACCAAGCTCATCAGCTTTTTTGTGGGCCAGGTCATGCGCGCGACCCGCGGCAAGGCCAACCCCGCGCTGGTCAATGAGCTGCTGGCCAAAAAGCTGGCTGGCTAGTCCGGGAGCATAAAAAGCTGCAAGGGGGCGCCTGGGGTGCCCCCTTATTTTTTTGAACGCAGCTCCAATTTTATTAAAGTTATACTTTAAGGAATAGTGCGCCGGATCCGGAAGCCCTTTCATGGACAGAAAGCCCAAAATACGCTAGGCAAAAATCATGGCTTCATATTCATCTTCTCAGGAAAGGATCGATTTCGATGATCCTTTGCTGGCCAATCAGCTGTTTGGTCCCCGCAATGCCCATTTGGACCTGCTGGCCGCTGCCAGCGGTGCCCAGATAGGCAGCCGCGGTGCTTCTGTTTTTTTCTCCAGTCCGGACCATGCTGTCCTGCAGTGCCTGTACCGGCTTTTCGTGCAGCTCTATGATATGCTGCGCAACGGCATCAGCATCAGCCAGCAGGACATGTCCCGGGCCTATGCCATGCTGGCGGCCGATCCCGGGCTCAACCTGCGGCAGGTCTTCCAGGAGGCTGTCTTCGTCAATACGCCGCGCAAGACGGTGACGGCCCGCAATGTGGCCCAGAAGCAGTATCTGGATATCCTGCGCCGGAACGAGATGGTCTTTGCCGTGGGGCCTGCCGGTACGGGCAAGACCTATCTTGCTGTGGCCATGGCCATCTCCATGCTGCAGCAGCATCAGGTCAAGCGCATCGTGCTGACGCGTCCCGCCGTGGAAGCGGGGGAGCGGCTGGGCTTCCTGCCCGGCGACCTGGCGGACAAGGTCAATCCGTACCTGCGTCCCCTGTATGATGCCCTGCACGACATGGTGCCCCAGCCCAAGGTGGCATCCATGCTGGAAGTGGGGACCATCGAGGTGGCCCCCCTGGCCTTCATGCGTGGCCGTACCCTCAATGATGCCTTCATCATCCTGGACGAAGCCCAGAACACCACCCACGAGCAGATGAAGATGTTCCTGACCCGCATGGGCTTTGGATCGCGCGTGGTGGTCACGGGCGATACCTCGCAGATCGACCTGCCCGTCAACCCGTCTTCCGGGCGGGCCCGCTCGGGCCTCGTCCATGCCCTGGCCATCCTGGACAAAATCCCCGGTCTTGCCGTGCACCACTTCAGCAAGGCTGACGTGGTGCGCCATCCTCTGGTGGGAGCCATCGTCAATGCCTACGACAACGCCGAAAAAGACAGCTAGACCCTCCAGCATGGTGGCCCTGTGGCAGACGCTGAGAACGCGTCACCACTGCGGTCGCGGCCTGCTGGTATTGATCCTGACCCTGCTTTTCCTCTCGTTGCTGGCCGGTGCCAACCTGACGCCGGAAAGCCGCGTCTATGTGGCGGGGCAGGTGGCGGACAGTGACGTCATCGCTGACCGCGACATCCTGGTGGAAGACGTGCAGGCCAGCAAGGCCCGGCAGCGCCAGGTGCTCATGCTCCAGCCCTCGGTCTACGACCTGAGCATGCAGCCCTATGAGATGTTCCAGAACCGCACCCTGGGGATCCTGCATCATCTGAACGTGATGGCCGACCACAAGGGCTTGCAGAGCGTCAAACCTGTGCCGGAAGAAGCCGCTCCGGCGGCTCCCGAAGCGGAGGACAGTGCGCCTACTGTCGGGCAGGCCGGGGAAGCCCCGGTCACGCCCGCTCCTGCCGCGCCTGTTGCCGCCCAGCGTCCTCTGCCCAGAGCCGAGGAAGATCTGGCGGACCTTCCGAGAGGGGAGGCCTCTGTCCGCCGTCTGGTGGAAGAACTGACGCCCCGGGTGGCCGAAGAGGTGCTGCCCCAGCTGGCCTTGCCGGAAGTGCAGCAGTACCTCCTCAAGACCCTGATGCCGCTGATCCGGGATCGCCTGGCCGAAGGTCTCGTGGGCGACATCCGCTCCGCCAGAGCTGGACGGGCCGGGGTCGTCATCCGCAACCTCGACAACGGTTCGGAACTGCTGCGCCCCGAAGTGACCACGCTGCCCGATGTGCAGTCCTTCCTAGCCGAGATCTCGTCCCTGCTGCGGCAGGAAGATACCCTCAACGCCCACTCCCGCCGGGCCATCAACATCCTGCTTTCCGCGACGGTCCCGGCGTCCCTGACGCTCAACCGTGAGACGACCCAGCGCCGCGGTGAAGCCGTGGTGGCCAATGTGGAGCCCGTCTTTTACCAGATCCAGAAAGGCGAGCTGGTGGTGCGCAAGGGGGACAGGGTGAGCCGCGAGCAGCAGCTCAAACTGCAGACCCTGTATAAGAGCGCTGCCGATCCCGTCCGCTGGGGCGTGGTGCTGGGGGCCTTCCTGTTCTCCCTGATCCTGTCCATCGGCTTCTTCGTGGCGCCCAGCGGCAAGCCCGGCACGCCGCTGCGCTGCAAGGACATGCTGCTCATCTCGCTGGTGCTGTTCCTGTTCAGCGTGGGGGCCAAGGGGGCGTTCTGCCTTGCCACCCGTTTCGACAGCCTGACGCTGATGGCCAACTATGCCGTGGCCTTCCCTATCGCCGGGGGCGTGGGGCTGGTGGCCATGGTCTTTGCCGCCCGCCGCTACTGCACCATGAGCCTGCTGCTCTGTTTCTTTGCCATGCTCATGTTCCAGGCGGACTACACCTTCTTCCTGTATCATTTCCTGGGCGGCATGCTGGCCACCTGGCTGGTGACCAATGCCCAGACCCGGCAGGACGTTGTCTGGAGCATCATCCCCCTGACGGTGGGGCAGTCGCTCATCTGGCTGGGCATGGCCCTGCTGGCGCAGATCTCGCCCAACGAGTTCCCCATGCAGCTGGGGGCCGTGGCCATCAACAGCCTCCTGTCCCTGATCCTGCTGTTCGCCGTCAGCCCCGTGTTGGAGCTGGCCTTTGGCTACAGTACGCGTTTCCGTCTCATGGAGCTCATGAGCCTTGAGCATCCGCTGATGCAGGAACTGATGGTGACCATCCCCGGCACCTATCATCATTCTCTGGTGGTGGCCAACATGGTGGAAGCCGGGGCCAAGGCCATCGGAGCCAACAGCCTGCTGTGCAAGGTGGCGGCCCTGTATCATGACGCGGGCAAGCTGACCTATCCCGAATACTTCATCGAGAACCAGTTCGGCGATCCCAACAAGCATGACAAGCTGGCCCCCTCCATGAGTGCGCTCATCATCACGTCCCACGTCAAGAAGGGTACGGAACTGGCCGAGCGCTACAAGCTGGGGCAGGAGATCATCGACATCATCCGCCAGCATCACGGGACCCGCGTCATCCGCTACTTCTACCAGAAGGCCATCAATATGGGCGAGCGGCCGCGCGAATCGGATTTCAGCTATCCCGGTCCCCGGCCCCAGACCAAGGAAGCCGCCATCCTCATGCTGGCAGACTCCGTGGAGGCCTCCAGCCGGACGCTGACGGATCCCACGCCTGCCCGTATCAGGACGCACATCGATACCATCATCAAGGGCATTTTCTCCGAAGGCCAGCTCGACGAGTCCGAACTGACCTTCAAGGATCTGCATTACCTGAGCGAGAACTTCCAGCGCATCCTGACGGGCATCTTCCACCAGCGCATCGCCTATCCGCCGGCCAAGAACGAAGGCAAGCAGGAAGGCAAGGCTGCGGAAGCCAAAAACGCGGATGCCCGCCCGGCCGAAAGCAAGGCCGAAGCCAAGGGGCACGAGAACGCCCCGGCTGCCAAGGAGGCGGAAGAAAAAGCCGAGAACAGCCACAGCGGCCATCATCACGGCCGTGTGCATGACGCTGCCGCCGTTGAAGCCGCGGAGAAGCTGGAAGCCGAACAGCTGGCCCGTACAGAACAGGCGGGGCGGGAATGATGGCTGTCCGGGTCATCGATCATTGTCCGGCGGGGGCCTGGCTGTTGCCTGTGCCCCCACGCCAGATAGGCAGGATACTGGATGCCCTGACCTCCGCAGCGCGGGAGGCCGGTTGTCCGCTGGGCCCTGTGGAAGCCCATCTGGTGGACGATGCCTGCATCGCCCGGGCCAATCAGCGCTACATGGGCTGCACAGGCCCGACCAATGTGCTGTCGTTCCCCGGTGATGAGAGCCTGCCGGGGGTGATGCTCCTTTCCCTCGATACGCTGAACAGGGAATGCCTGCTTTACGGCCAGGACCCGGCAGAGCATCTGCTGCGCCTGCTGGCGCATTCCGTGGGGCACCTGGCCGGATATGACCACGGCGAAGAGATGGATGCCCTCTGCGACTGGTGCCGGAGCAGGGCCGAAGCGGAAGTCTGGAGCTAGGCCGACCTGCTGCCGACCAGGGCCTGACAGTGCAGTTCCCGCAATTTGCGGGCGGATTCCGCTCCTTTGTTCTGCCATTGGGGCGGCAGCCCTATGGTGCGGAGCAGGGCCGTATCCTCCAGTGCCTTGCTGCTGATGTCCTGCTTGCTGTCGGCATCCACCACACTCCAGAACTCCTTCATCAGGCCGCGCGTGGCCACGGTCCAGAGCACGTCCCGGCGTGTGCCGGGGCGCAGACGGTCATACAGCCCGGCCTTCATATGCAGCTCGCAGGCCAGCAGTCCTGCCTTTTCCCGCCGGACGGGCAGGTGCAGCCGTTTGGCCAGAAGGCGCACCAGCGCCAGCCCCCGCTGCTCATGTCCGTAGTGGTGGGGCAGTTCTTCCTCAGGAGTCAGCAGCTTTCCCAGATCGTGGCAGAAGGCCATCCAGACGGCCAGACTGTTGCCGGCCACGGCGTTCATGACCCGGACGGTATGCTGGAGCACCGAACCGCTGTGCCAGCGTACAGGCCCGGCGGGGATGCGGGCGATGGCTTCCAGTTCCGTGAACCACGGCCGCCAGAGGTGGAGCTGCTCCAGGACTTCCAGAAAGCGGCCGGGGCAGGGGAGGGCCAGAGCTTTGAGCAGCTCCCTGCCGACCCGCTCCGCCGGGATGGCCGCCAGAGCGCTTTCCGGTACCTCCGCTGCCAGACGGAGGCAATCGGGGTGCAGCTGCCAGTCCGGATGACGGCAGGCAAAGCGGGCCAAGCGGAAAAGGCGCAGGGGATCCTTGCGGAAAGCGTCGGGCGAGGCCGGGCGCAGGAGCCTGCGCTCCAGATCAGCCAGCGTCCTGGCATGGGCATGCACATGCCCGCCGGCATCCAGGGCCAGCGCATTGACGCTCAGGTCACGGGCGGCCAGATCCGCAGGCAGGCTCCCACCACGGAGCGGCATGAATTCACAGCCGTGCCACAGACAGACCTGAACGCTTTTCCCCACGCGGGCGGCATCGGGATGCGTCGCCAGAAAGGCGGCATCGTCTCCGTCCACGGCATAATCCAGCTCAACCGGTGCCTGTCCCAGCAGGATGTCACGGACGGCACCGCCAACAAGGTAGGTCTTCATGACGACATCATGCCATAACGGGGCGCGGGAGCAAAGGGCCGGGCGGCCTGAGGTCTGGCGTTTCGGTGAGGTCTCGTCCGCACTGGATGTGGGGCATACCCTGGCCCGCCGCGGCTTGCTGGCGCCCTGGCAGAGCGTGCTGGTCAGCAGCCAGCGGCAGGGCAGGGGACAGCTGCGCCGGAACTGGGTCTCGCCCGCCGGCAATATCTATGCGGCGCTGCGGCTCCCCATGCAGGAGCCGTTCGCCAGTTCCGCGGCCTCCACCGTGACCGGGGCCATGCTGGCGGCCGCTCTGGGAAAGCTGGGCTTCGAGGTGCGCCTCAAATGGCCCAACGATCTTGCCGTGCTGGACGGGGACACCCCCGCCAAGGTGGCGGGGATCCTGCTGGAAGAAAGGGCGGGCGTCCTGCTGGCCGGCATCGGCATCAATGTGGCCTGGGCCCCGCCGGCCGAGACCTTGCGTGCAGGGGCCGCCATGCCCGCGAAGGCCCTGGTTTCGGGCCTGAAAAAATCACAAAAAATATTTCTTACCGCCGAGAGCCTATGGTATCAACTTGTAAACTGCCTGTTTTGCGAGTATAGTACCGGCGGTTCTCTAAAGAAAAACTGGAAGGATCTCGCCGAGAGCTTCCTGCTCTGGCGCGGGTCCTGCGTTTGTCTCGACGACGGCGATGAGGTCGTCGAGGGCATTCTGACAGGGCTGTGCCATGATGGAGGACTGTGCCTGTCGCGCAATGGCCGGCAGGAGGTTTTTTACAGCGGAAGCCTGCGTCTTTCGCATCATTACTAAAGGGCAAAAAGGCATGGCCAACAAATCCTTTGCAGACGTCCAGGAATTTCTCAAGGGCAAGGTGATCCTTGTCGCCAACCGTGGCATTCCCGCCCGCCGCATCTGTCGCTCCATCCGCGAACGCTTTGACGCCGTCGCGGCCATGACAGCCACCGATGTGGATAAAACTGCGCCGTCAGCATCCACTGCCAAGGAACTGATTCTGCTCGGACCCGATCCCCGCGCTTACCTGGATATTGACCGCATCATCGACAAAGCCCGCCAGCGCGGCGTTGTCGGTATCCACCCCGGCTGGGGCTTTGCCTCTGAGGACACCCGTTTCCCCCAGCGCTGCAAGGAAGCCGGTATCACCTTTATCGGTGCCACTGCCGAAGCCATGAACCTGCTGGGCAACAAAGTGCAGGCCCGCGCCGTGGCCCGCAAGCTGGGCATCCCCGTGGTGCCCGGTTCTGACGGGGCCGTGGACATCGCCACCGCCCGTCAGCTGATCTCCGAGATCGGTCTGCCCATCATGCTCAAGGCCGAAGGCGGCGGCGGTGGCCGCGGTATCTTCGCCATCCATAACGAAGCCGAGCTGGAAGACGCCTTCTTCAAGGCCTCCACCATGGCCCAGGCCTCCTTCGGCAATCCGCGCCTGTTCGTGGAAAAGTTCCTGGCCGATGTGCGCCACATCGAGATCCAGGTCATCGCCGACATGTACGGCAATGTCTTTGCCTTTGACGAACGCGACTGCACCGTGCAGCGCAACCATCAGAAGCTCGTCGAGATCACGCCTTCGCCCTGGCCGGGCATGACCCGCCAGCTGCGCGAACAGCTCAAGGACTACGCCCGTCGCCTGGTGCGCGCCGTGGGCTACCACTCCCTGGCCACGGTGGAATTCCTGGTCACGCCCGACGGCACGCCTTACATGATCGAAGTCAATACCCGTCTGCAGGTGGAACACGGCATCACCGAATGCCGCTACGGCATCGACCTGGTGGAAGAGCAGATCGCCGTGGCCTTTGGTGCGGAACTGCGTTACCGCGAAGAGAACCTGCGTCCTTCCTACTGTGCCATGCAGGTGCGTATCAACTGCGAGAACCCGCAGGAGAACTTCGCTCCCAATGCCGGTCTGATCACCCGTTACGTGTCGCCTGGCGGCCCCGGTGTGCGTCTGGACTCCAACATCAGTGCCGGTTACGAGTTCCCGGCCAACTATGACTCGGCCGGCTCCCTGCTCATCGCCTATGCCCACGACTGGGAAAAGACCCTGGGCATCATGGACCGCGCCCTGAGCGAGTACATCATCGGCGGCATCAAGACCACCATCCCCTTCCACCGCCAGATCCTCAAGCATCCCCTGTTCCGCAAGGGCGAGATCAACACCAACTTCGTGGCCAACCATCCCGAGCTCATGCAGTACCGGGACGTGGCCCCCGAAAGCGAACGTCTGGCCCGCCTGGTGGCGGAGATCTCCGCCAAGGGCTACAACCCCCATGTGCAGCTCGGGGAATACCGTTCCGTCACCACGCCCCGTCTGGGCGCCTTCGATCCGGTGCTGCCGCCCATCCCCAGCCAGCTGCGCCGCCAGCCGTCTCCCTATCCTCAGGGCGACCGCCGCGCCCTGCTGGACTTCATCCGCGACAGCGGCTACGTGCACTTTACGGATACCACGCCGCGTGACTTCACCCAGTCCAACTCCGGCAACCGCTTCCGTCTGGCCGAAGACCGCCTGATCGGTCCCTACCTGGACAATGCCGGTTACTTCTCCATCGAGAACGGCGGTGGCGCCCACTTCCATGTGGCCATGCTGGCCAACATGACCTATCCCTTCTCCGAAGCGAAGGAGTGGAAGAGCTTCGCCCCCAAGACGCTCAAGCAGCTGTTGGTGCGCTCCACCAACGTGCTGGGCTACACGCCGCAGCCGCGCAACCTCATGCGCCTGACCGGCGAGATGATCTGCGATCACTACGAAGTGGTGCGCTGCTTCGACTTCCTGAACCATGTTGAGAACATGCGCCCCATCGCCGAAGTGGTCATGGACCGCAAGGACGTGGTCTTCCAGCCCGCCATCTCCCTTTCGTGGGCCAAGGGCTTCGACGTCAATCACTATCTGGGTGTGACCGAGAACATCCTGCGCATGATGGCCGACATCATGGGCGCCGATGAAAAGACCGCTGCCCGTAGCATTATCCTCGGCCTCAAGGATATGGCCGGTGTCTGCCCGCCGCGCTTCATGACCGAGCTGGTGACGGCCCTGCGCAAGCGCTGGCCCGAACTGGTGCTGCACTACCACCGCCACTGCACCGACGGCCTGTTCATCCCCGCCTGCGGGGCCGCGGCCAAGGCCGGTGCCCACATCATCGACGTGGGCCTGGGCTCCGCTGTCCGTTCTTACGGGCAGGGCGACGTGCTGGCCACGGTGGCTTACATGGAAGACGAGCTGGGCTTGGAGTGCCATCTGAACAAGGATGCCATCCGCGACGCCAACTTCGTCTGCAAGCAGATCATGCCTTACTATGACCGCTACTGCTCGCCGTACTTCAAGGGTATCGACTACGATGTGACCCGCCACGGCATGCCCGGCGGTGCTACTTCCTCCTCGCAGGAAGGCGCCATGAAGCAGGGCTACATCCATCTGCTGCCCTACATGCTCAAGTTCCTGGAAGGGACCCGCCAGATCGTTCGTTACCACGACGTGACGCCCGGTTCGCAGATCACCTGGAACACCGCCTTCCTGGCGGTCACCGGGGCCTGGAAGCGCGGCGGCGAGGAAGAAGTCCGCTTCCTGCTCGAAGTGCTCAACGAAGTCACCCGTACGCCCGAATCCGAACTTTCCAGCGAGATGCGCAAGGCCCGCCTGAACATCTACCAGGACTGCAACGACGCCTTCCGTAAGCTGCTGCTGGGCAAGTTCGGCCGCCTGCCGCTGGGCTTCCCCGCGGACTGGGTCTACGAGAGCGCCTTTGGCTCCGAGTGGAAGAGCGCCATCGCCAACCGTACGGAAGTCTCGCCCCTGGAGAGCCTGCCGGACGTGAACCTGGCCGCCGAAGAAGCTGCCTGCACCGAATTGCTGAAGCGCAAGCCCACCAAGGAAGAGTTCGTCCTGTACCTGAATCATCCGGCCGATGCCCTCAAGACCATGCAGTTCCGCATGCAGTACGGCGATCCCAACAATCTGCCCCTGCATGTCTGGTTCGAAGGCCTCAAGCCCGGCCAGGACCTCTATTTCAATGACCGCAGCGGTAAGCCCCACCATCTGCTGCTGCTGAGCATCTCCCGTCCCAACGATGCCGGTGTCGTCATCTGCCGTTACGTGCTGGACTCCGAGATCATGAGCTGCGAAGTGCAGGTCGCCCAGCCCACCGGCCAGAAGGCCAAGGGCCTGACCATGGCGGATCCTGCCAACAAGTTCCATGTGGCGTCGCCCAGCAATGGCGACCTGTGGGTTATGTACGTCCACCCCGGCGATATCGTGAAGGCCGGCGAAGAGCTGTTCAACGTATCCATCATGAAGCAGGAAAAGGCTGTGCTGGCTCCTGTGGATGGCGTCGTGAAGCGCGTGCTGAAGACGGCCGACTTCAAGGAAAACAAGCAGATGGTATCCGTGCGTGAAGGCGAGCTGCTCGTCGAACTGGGCCCCGTGCCGCGTATTTGCAGCAATGAAGCCTGCGCACAACCTATCCCCATGGACAATGTCTCCTTCTGTCCTTACTGCGGATCCCGCGTGATCTAGCCGTGTGGCGCATTTGCGCCGCATTGTGGACAGGATGTGCCTGCTAGGGTATGATGATTGCAATCAAAAGCTTTCTTTCCTGGTATAACGGAGGAAGTCATGGCCAAAACGGCTGCCACTAAGAAAGAGGAATCCCCGGAAGCTATCCGCAAAAAGTTGGTGCTGACCGGCGCCGACATCGTGGCGATCGGCGAAGAAGCCGAGCTGCTTGTGGGTGGCAAGAACTACAACACGGCCCTCATCAGCCAGATCGAAGGTATCCAGGCGCCTTATTTCCGCGCCATCTCTTCGCTCGCTTTCCACAGGGTGCTGGATGAGACCAAGGTTACCGGGCGTATCGTTCGCGCGGTCGTCGACCGCGAGTACGGCCGTATCGACTGGAATGATCCCGAAATCAACCAGGACCCCGACTTCCTGCAGAAGTTCGTCCGCCAGCTCGGCAAGCAGATCCATGACGCTGCCGCTGCGGAAGGGGACCAGTCCCACACAAAACTGCGCACCTTCATCAATACCATCGTGGAAGGCTTTGCTACTTCTCCCGAAGGTATCGACCAGCTGCGCAAACGCTCTGTCATGGTGCAGGCCGCCATCCTGTCCGTGGATCTTCCCCAGGACGTGGATGAGGCCGTGCGCGGTGCCTACCTCTCCATCTGCAACGAGAACGGCGACGACATGACTCCCGTGGCCGTGCGTTCCTCGGCTGCCGGTGAAGACTCCCGCAAGAAAGCCTTTGCCGGTCTGCAGGACACCTACCTCAACATGGTGGGCCCGGCCAAGGTCGTGGAAGCCTACCATTGGGACTGTGCTTCCGCGTACAACCTGCGCTCCATGACCTATCGCCGCGAGGCCATCCTCGATGCCATTGCCCGCGCTGAAGAGACCGGCGATGAAGCCATCGCCATCAACGCCAAGCAGGAATGGGCCATCGAGAACACCTCGCTTTCCGTCTGCATGATGCAGATGATCAACCCCGTGATCTCCGGTACGGCTTTCTCGGCCGATACGTCCACCGGTTGCCGCGGCACGGTCCGCAAGGACCTGGTCAGCATCGATACCAGCTACGGTCTGGGCGAAGCTGTGGTGGGCGGCAAGGTGACCCCCGACAAGCTTTATGTCTTCCAGCGTGATGACGGCAGTGAAGTCGTCATCCGCCAGATGGGCTGCAAGGACATGAAGATCGTCTATGACGAACGCGGTGGTACCCGTGAAGTGGCCGTGCCTGAACTGGAAGCCCTGCGCTGGGCCCTGTCGCTGAGCCAGGCCGAGCGTGTGGCCAAGGGCGTGCGTGCCGTGAGCAAGGCTTACGGCGGCATGATCATGGATACGGAATTCTGTATCGACGCCAACGACAAACTGTGGTTCGTGCAGGCCCGCCCCGAGACCCGCTGGAACGAAGAGCTGGAGCTGCATCCCACCACGATCTTCATGCGCCGTCGCGAAGTGGACGCCAAGGCTGCCGCCAATGCCGAAGTGCTGGTGGAAGGCAATGGTGCCTCCCGCGGTGCCGGTCACGGTACCGTGCGCTTCCTGCGTTCGGCCCTGGAACTGAACAAGGTCGCCAAGGGCGACGTGCTGGCCGCCGAGCGTACCGACCCCGATATGGTGCCCGGCATGCGTGTGGCCTCCGCCATCATGGCCGACGTGGGTGGCGATACCAGCCACGCCGCCATCACCTCGCGTGAACTGGGCATCGCCGCCGTCATCGGCATCCAGCGCTTGGACGTGCTGCGCGCCCTGGATGGCGTGGAAGTGACCGTCGACGGTACCCGCGGCCGGGTGTATCGCGGTCTGCTGCCCCTGCGTGAAGTGGGCGGCGAAATGGACGTGGCCAAACTGCCCACCACCAAGACCAAGGTCGGCCTGGTGCTGGCGGACGTGGGCCAGGCCCTGTTCCTCTCCCGTCTGCGCGAGTTCCCGCAGTTCGAAGTGGGTCTGCTGCGTGCCGAGTTCATGCTGGGCAACATCAGCATCCATCCCCAGGCTCTGGAAGCCTTCGATAACGGCGAACTGGAAGACGTGGTGCAGGGCAAGCTCAAGGAACTGGAAGACAACCTTTCCAAGGTCCTGCGCGAGCAGATGGCTGCCGGCCTCATCGTGTTCAACTTCAACCTGCGTGAATACGTGGGCGAAGTGACCGGCCTCAATGCCGAAGTCTCCGCTCTGGTGGACGCCGACCGCAGCCTCAGCGCCGAAGAAGTGCTGCTGCAGCATCGCAAGATGCGTGAGCTCGACCACAAGATCGACCAGCATATGGAAATGGCTTCCCGCCGCCTGGAGATCCTCAAGACCTCCGTGGATCTGGCCGATCATGTGCGCATCATCATGGGCTATGACGACGAGCTGGCCCTACTTTCGCCCTCCGATCCCGAATCGGCCAAGCGCATCGCCGAGATCGAAGCCTCGGTGGAAGAGCATGTGAAGCGCATCAAGGATCTGCCCGTGGTGACTTCTCTGCTGGGCAACATTGCCCGCCTGCGTGAAGAAGTGAGCCTGCGTGGCGGCCTGAAGAAGGAAATGGACGACGTGCGCGCTCTGCCTGAAAAGATTCGCGCCATCATCAAGTCCCGCGGCTTCCGCACCGGTAAGGAACACTATGTGCAGACGCTGGCCCAGAACCTGGCCCTGTTTGCCATGGCCTTCTACGGCAAGACCATCGTGTACCGTACCACGGACTTCAAGAGCAACGAATACCGCAACCTGCTGGGCGGCAACCTTTTCGAACATCACGAAGACAACCCCATGCTGGGTTACCGCGGTGTGTCCCGCAATATCCACGACTGGGAAATCGAAGCCTTCAAGCTGGCCCGCGGCGTGTACGGCGGTTCCAACCTGCAGATGATGCTGCCCTTCGTGCGTACCCTGGAAGAAGCCCGCTCCATGCGGACCTACCTGAGCCAGGTGCACAAGCTGACCAGCGGTCAGGACGGCCTGCGCATCATCCAGATGTCGGAAATCCCCTCCAACGCCATCCTGGCCAAGCAGTTCATCCAGGAATTCGACGGATTCTCCATCGGTTCCAACGACATGACCCAGATGGTGCTGGCCACGGACCGCGACAACGCGCGTCTGGGCCACATCTACGACGAAGAAGATCCCGCCGTGGTCTGGGCCATCCTGGTCAGCATCTTCACCGGCCAGAAGTACGGCAAGAAGGTGGGCTTCTGCGGTCAGGGTATCTCCAACAGCGTGATCCTGCGCGGCCTGGTGGCCATCGCCGGTATCGTCTCCGCTTCGGTAGTGCCGGATACCTACTTCCAGACCGTGTTCGACATCGCCGCTGTGGAAGCCGAGAACATCCCCACGTCCAAGCTGGGCGAATGGCTGGGCAAGCAGCATCATCAGCGTCTTGCCAAGCTGATGGAAGAGGCCGGTTACGGCCACATCCTGAAGAAGTACACGCTGCCCCAGGATATCCAGGAATGGTACGAAGGCGAGCTGCAGCGTCGTCACGAGCAGCTGCGTGAGCATCTGGATACCCCCAAGGAATCCTTCTACCGCACCGAGCTGGAAAGCTTCCGCTCCATGTTCCACAAGCCCGTCATCTACGCGACCTGGGATTGGAGCAGCACGGTGGAAGACGCCCTGCATCAGGCCGGCTTCGCTTCCTTCGAAGAGCAGGCTGCTGCCCTGGAAGAATACCGCAAGATCAAGTTCTAACCCGTACCGGTTCGCGAGTCGGTTCTGAGCCAGTTCGCGGATACGTTGACGATAAAGGGGGCGCCCAAAGCGCCCCCTTTTTTCTTTCAGGACTGTCTTGATCCTTCCGGCGACAGGGAAAGGTCTCATAGCTGGTTGTTTTGGAAAAACTTTCAAGAGAACAGGGGAGGGTACTTTACTTTGTATTCCTTCCTTCGTATGCTCAAAATATATATGGTGTAGTATTTCTGGAGAGAATATGGATAGTTGGCGCATGCTTCTGTCTGGTCTGACCTGACGCTGTCTGTGGTGGGGCTGTATGTCCTTGTCGCCGCAGACGGTTTGCTGACGCCTGTTTTCCGTCGCCTTTCTCCGGGCAAGCTCGCAACACCCCATCACTTCCGCGCAGTCTCGCGCGGTTTTTTTGTGCCCAACGGCAGGATGGCCTGCCGTTTTGCGACCATGGTGGTCGCATCATCACAAAAAGGGGGTTGCCCATGTTCGTTCCGTCCACCCTTCGCAGGCTGGCTTTGGCCGGCATCGCTGTGCTGGGTCTGTGTTCCATGTCTGTTGCCGCTGAACTGCCGGCCTTCAAGACTGGTTTCATCTTCACCACCCACCATTCCCCATTCCAGGTCGCAGCTTCACGCGGTGAGGCCTTCCGAGATCTGGGCGTTTATCTGAAACCTCTTGTGGAACGCGAAAGCTACGAGCTCATCAAGGGCGGCAAGCCCATTGCCATCCTCGATCTGGTCGTGGCCAAGAGCGGTTCCGAGACCGCCACGCTTTTTGCCCAGAAGCATCTGGATATGGGCATCGCCTCCATCACGGCCATCATGGCCGGCATCGACAAGGGGACGCCCATGAAGATCGTCTGCCCGCTGCAGACGGAAGGCATGGCGCTGGTGGTGCCCAAGGATTCTCCCCTGACCAGCTGGGAAAGCCTGCTGCAGCGGGTGAAGGACAGCAAGGAGCCCGTCAAGATCGGCTTCCATTCGCCTACCAGTGCCCCCAAGATCGTGCTGGAAGGCGCGCTGGTCAAAGCCGGGCTCAAGGTGACGCTTGATCCTTCGGACAGCAAGGCGGATGTTCTGCTGGTGGACCTGAAAGAGACCAGTAACCTGCTGGCCTCCCTGACCGCCGGGCAGGTGGAAGCTGTTGTCGGTCCTTCGCCCTTCCCCGAAGTGGCCCAGACGCGCGGTATCGGCAAGGTACTGGTCAATCTGGGCGAACTGCCTCCCGCCGGGCAGTGGGCCAACTTCCCCTGCTGTGTGGGGGTGGCCTCTGAAGAAATGATCGCCAAGCATCCTGAAGTGGTCCGGGCTTTCGTGGCCCTGATCTCCCGCGTGGGGGCCTGGTGCAATGCCCATCCCCAGCAGGCCGGTGAGATCGCCGCCCAGTGGATCGGTCTGCCGCCCGAGGCCGGGCGCAAGTCCAGCCTTGTGTTCCTGGGAAGCTTCAATGACAGCTGGCTGCGCGGCGCGGATACCTATCTGCGTATCCTGGACAGCATGAACAAGTTCAGCGGCAGCCTGCGCCACAAGACCATGGAACAGGCCCGCCCCCTGCTGATCAACGATTCGTTCCTTGATACCGGAAAATAGTCGGATCTCTTTGTAACCGCCGTTCCTTTTCCTGCGGCAGGGGATGAGCCTCTGCCGCAGGCCACTCATTGCTTGCAGGTCGACTATGCCGGGACGAATCATCTTTTGGGCGGCGCCTCTTCTGGTGCCTGTGCTCTTCTTTATCGTATGGGAATCCATGGCGACACTGGTGGGCAACAGCCTGATCCTTCCTCCGCTGGAGGAGATCGGGGCCCTGCTGGCGCACCCGCTGGACAATGTCATCGCCATGGGCACGCTGGCAGGCAATATCGGCATCAGTCTGGTGCGCGTCCTCTGCGGGTATGCGGCAGCCGTGCTGCTGGGAGTGCCTTTGGGGGTGGCCATGGGCTATTATGCCGGTCTGCATCGCCTGCTCAATCTTTTTCTGGGCATGTTCCGCCCCATCCCGCCTCTGGCCTGGGTACCTCTGGTGCTGGCCTGGTTCGGCGTCAGCAGCCTGGCAACGGCCATGGGCCTGCCGCGAAGCGAATTATATTATTATCTTAATAACTTGAAGATATCCATGCTGTTCATCATCTTCATCGGCGCGCTGTTCCCTATCCTGACCAGCGCCGTGCATGGTGTGCAGACGGTCAACCGCACGCTGGTGGATTCGGCCCGGGTTCTGGGGGCGTCCGAGCGGGACATCTTCACCAAGATCCTGCTGCCCGCCGCGGCTCCGTCCATCGTCAATGGCCTGCGCATAGGTCTCGGGGTGGCGTGGATGTGTTTGGTCTCCGCGGAGATGTTGCCCGGCAGCCTTTCCGGGATGGGCTACCTGATCACGCATGCCTATACCGTGGGACGTACGGACGTGGTCATTGCCGGCATGATCAGCATCAGTGTGGTGGGAGCTTTGCTGGACATGGCTTTTCAGTGGATAGAGCGACGCAAGTATGCGTGGAAACAGTTTTCCCGGTAGGCGCGTATGACGGAGAGTGTGCTTTCTGCCCGAAAGGTGCGCAAGCGCTTTCGCCTGCGTGAAGGTGAAGTGCTGGCCCTGAAAGGACTGGATCTGGATGTGCGGGAGAATGAATTCATCTGCATCGTGGGGCCCAGCGGTTGTGGTAAATCGACGTTTTTGCGCATGGCTGCCGGGCTTGAACCTGTCAGTGAAGGCGAGATCCTGTACCGGAGCCAGCCGGTGAAGACACCGCGCCGTGAAGTGGGCATGGTGTTCCAGGAATATTCCCTGCTGCCCTGGCGCACGGTGGAAGACAATGTGGCTCTGGGCCTTGAATTTGCCGGGAAAGGCCGCGAAGAGCGTCGCAAGGTGGCGCGCGAATATCTGGAGCTGGTGGATCTGGCCGCTTTTGCCCGGGCCATGCCCCATGAACTTTCCGGCGGCATGCGGCAGCGCGTGGCCATAGCGCGGGCCCTGGCCAACAGGCCTGACGTGCTGCTGATGGATGAACCGTTCGGGGCGCTGGATGCGCATACCCGTATCCTGCTGCAACGGGAGCTGCTGCGCATCTGGCAGCATCACAAGACCACCATCCTTTTCGTGACCCACGGGGTGGACGAGGCCGTGTATCTGGCTGACAGGGTCGTGGTCATGTCGGCGCGCCCGGGAACGGTCCGCGCTGTCGTGCCGGTGGACATCCCCCGGCCCCGCCACCGTGGGGATCCTGAATATGCGCGCCTGACGGCTTCCATCCTGGAAATGCTGGATACAAGTGCCGGGACCGGGCGCGATGAGCGGAAAAATGATGCGGGAGGCTGTCCATGCCGGTAGCTGGAGTGGATGTGGGCTCTGTGGCCGCCAAGGCCGTAGTGCTGGACGAGGAAAAAAAGATCATTCTTGGACGGGCCGTTCTGCCCACCGGCTGGAACAGCCGTGAAGCCGGGGAACAGGTGCTGCAGGCCGCCTGCCGTGCCGCGGGAGTGGAGCCGGCGGGCCTGCGGCGTGTGGTCGGCACGGGCTATGGCCGCGTGGCCTTGCCCTTTGCCGACAAGGTCGTGACCGAGATCTCCTGCCATGCGCGCGGTGCCTCCTGGCTGTTTCCTGCCACAGGCGTGGTGCTGGACATAGGCGGACAGGACAGCAAGGTCATTGCGGTGGAAGACGGTGCTGTGCAGGATTTTGTCATGAATGACAAATGCGCGGCCGGGACAGGACGTTTTTTGCAGGTCTTATCCGGTATCCTGGGCATGGAGCTGCCGGAGCTGGGGCAGGCCGCCGCCACCGGCAAACCCGTATCCATCTCCAGCATGTGCGCTGTATTTGCGGAGACAGAGATCATCGGGCTGCTGGCGCAGGGGACGGCCCCGGCCGACATCGCTGCGGGGGTATACCTGTCCATCGCACGCCGTATGCGGGGGCTGGCAGCACGTATCCCGCTGAAGGGAGAATGCACCTTTACCGGTGGGCTGGCTACCAGTCCGGCATTCAGCGGACTGCTTGCGGCGGAGCTGGGAGTACCGGTCAATGTCCCTGACGATCCCCAGACCGTGGGAGCTTTGGGCGCGGCCCTCGTGGCGGCCCACTGATAACCAACGACGCCACCGGCACGCTCCGGAGCGCATGGGAGAATAAAGATGACATACGCAAGTCTTGAACATTTTCGGGATGTGACCAGCCGTAACGTGCTGGCCCTGCAGGAAGCCAGGGAAAAAGGTCGCAAGGTGGTGGGGCAGTTCTGCATCTATTCCCCGCTGGAGATCGCCCTTGCGGCGGGTGCCGTACCGGTCTCGTTGTGCGGTACGAAGCAGGACTCCATCCCTGTGGCGGAAGAGGTGCTGCCGCGCTGTCTGTGTCCCCTGATCAAGAGCAGCTTCGGCTTTGCCCTGCAGGATAGCTGCCCCTATCTGGCGGCTTCCGACATCGTGGTGGCGGATGCCACCTGTGACGGCAAGAAAAAAATGTATGAACTGCTGGCTGCCTACAAGCCCGTGATGGTCCTGCAGCTTCCGCAGATCCAGGATGAACGCGCTCATGCCTACTGGCGGGAGCAGTACGCCTTGTTGGTGGCCCGTCTGGAACAGGACTTTGGCGTCCGGATAACGGAAGAGAAGCTGCGGGCTGCCATGGATCTGACGTCCCGCTTGCGTCAGGCCCTGAAAAAGGTGCTGGATCTGGCCCGCCGGCGTCCGTCGCCCCTGCGGGGTCTCGATCTGCTGGACATCTGTTTTCGGGCCTCGTTCATGCCGGACTATGAACAGGCCATCCGCTTGCTGGAGGCCATCCACGCGGAATTGCAGGACGTCCCGGCGGCTGTGGCTCCCGATGCTCCCCGTATCCTGCTGACAGGCGTCCCCACAGGTATGGGGTCGCACAAAGTCGTGCAATTGCTGGAAGAATGCGGTGCCAGCGTGGTCTGTATCGACAACTGCACCTGTTACAAGAAAGTCCTGCTGAACATGGAAGAAGAGGGGGATGCCCTGGACATCCTGGCCCGCCGCTATCTGGACATGCACTGCGCCGTCATGTCTCCCAACCCCCACCGCTACAGCATCCTGAAGGATCTGGCCCGGGATTTTGCCGTGGATGCCGTGGTCGATCTGACATGGCAGGGCTGCCAGCCGTATGATGTCGAGTCCTGGAGCGTCAAAAAATTCGTGCGCGAAGAGCTGGGCTTGCCTTTCCTGCAGGTGGTGACGGACTATTCAGGTACGGATACGGAGCAGCTCAAGGTCCGGCTGGAAGCCTTCCTGGAGATGCTGGCCTGAGGAAGCTTTCTACAGCTCGTCCGCCGTATGGCAATACGGCCATAACTATTGAAATTTTCTCTTTTTTAGGAACAAATGAAAGATGCCATGGCAGCATGTGTCATGGCATCTTTCATTCTGAGGGGAAGGAAGGAATTTGGGGATTCCGGCAAAATCAGCTACCAGTTTTCAGGATCGGCGTATTTTTCCTTGCCGAAGCTGCATGCACCGCACATGGATGTGCTGTTCACGAAATGGCCGTCTCTCGTATAGACATCGACCACAGGACCGTGCCCACAGGCGATGCATTTTTTCGTATAATTGGGGCGCAAGCGGCATTCGATAGGGGGCTGTTTTCTTTTAGTCATGATCTTTCTCCTTGAAATGAAAAGAAAGCCTTGCCTTTGCAGAAATCACACTAGGCAAAAACGGGAACGCGAGCATGTCCGTTGTGTGACGATTGGATGTACCCCTGAAAAGTATGAAAGCAGAAACAGGGCATGGTGAGGTATGGTCGTCCATCGTGGCTCCTCTGCCCAAGACATAGTGGAAGCATGTTTTTTGCAATGAAGATTGGCTGTGAGGAAAAAAAGCAAGGGCCACCGGCAAGCAGCCGAAGGCTATCCTCTTGACTTATAGCGGCATGCCCCTATCTGTACTCTGACACACGCTGTTCACGCACAGGGGAATATATGGAAAATCCCCCTGTGCCAGACAACAACATGAGAGGTTTATATGTCCCTTTTCGACATCTTCAATAAAAAGAACATTGGTGAAACGCTTGGCTCTCTTATGGATACGGCCAAAGAACAGGCATCCGGTCTGACCAAGGCTACTCCCGGCGGCGTTGGCGGTCTGGTGGGTGCCGGCGCCCTGGGGGCGCTGCTGGGCTCCTTCATGTCCAAAGGCGCATTGCAGAATGCCGCTCTGGTCGGTGCGGGCGCGGTGGCCTGGAATTTTTACCAGAAGTGGTCGCAGTCCCAGAAAGAGAGCCAGCCTGCGGAACCGGCTCCTGTCCAGCAGCCGGTGGCGGCTGTGGCCCCTGCCGAGCTGGATCCCACGGCCCGGCTCCTGCTGCGCGCCATGGTGTTCGCCGCGCGGGCGGATGGGCATATCGACGCGACGGAACAGGAGCGTATCAGCAAAGTCGTCGCGCAGATGGCTCCCGGTCAGGACACCAATGCCCTCTTGGGGCAGCTGCTGAATGCCCCCATCGATCCTGCGGCTCTGGCCGCGGAAATCCGGTCCGCAGAGCAGGGGGAAGACCTGTATCGCCTGTCGTGCATGATCGTGGATATCGACCACTTTATGGAACGCAGCTACCTTGATGCGCTCGCTGCGGCCCTGAAGATCTCCGAAGCCCGCAAGGGACAGCTGGAGGAAGAGGCCCGTCAGGCCAAGGCCCAGCTGGCCGCGCATGCCGGATAGCATTTTTTAGCCGGGTTAACCAAAGGCCACCCTTACGGGTGGCCTTTTTCAGTCATAGGGCCTTGGAGCATTCCAGTGACCTGTCTGCGGCAAATTGGGAGGCGTGGAAAAGCCGATATCGTCAAAAAAAACAGAAAATGGCGCATATTTCCTCTGAGAGCGAAAAAGTGATTTTTATGAATCGCAGGTCAAAAAAAATTTTTTAACGCCTTAAATCGCAATTTCGCGCGATGTATTTTTTGCCGATAAATAAAAAAAGGGCACACTCAAGGTGCGCCCTTTTGCGTAAAAGGAAAGATCAGTTCAGGCGCTGGGATGTTGCCGGCATGACTTGCTGGACCCGGGCCGCGATCTCCGTCTTGAGGCTGTGGAGGACACGGCTTTGCTGATGCAGGGTCTGGGCCAGCTTTTCCAGGCCGGGGATGGCACCCAGCTCCTGGAAACTTTCATTCCAGATGGCCGTGAAGGCTTCGCTGTGATAACTGGCCGTATCGCGCAGCAGCTCATGGATGCGCTGATTGTATGCTTCCAGAACTTTCTGGATATCCTGCCAGTGGTTTTCCAGCAAACCCCGGTCCTGCTGGAGCTTTTCACTCCAGATGAAGTCCAGACGGAACTGGAATTCGCGCCACGCATCAAGGCTGGCCAGGTGGCGATCCTCTTCACTGTTTTCCAGATGACGGATGAAATTGTCCGCCAGATCTTCCGAGTAGAACCAGGCGATGGTGGTAAAGCCCATCAGGGTCGGTACGCACACGGACCAGCGCGTTCTGCCGTCGGCCGTGGAAGTCTTTCTGCAAAAGAATATCATGCTGCTATCTCCTGTACTTCGAGGGAATCTTCTCTGGCGAACCTACAGCGCGTTGCCGCCGCTGGCAAGAGCTGCGGACAGGGGAGTAGTGGACTTTGCTCCGGCATCCCGGTACGCTTGGCAACAGGGTTCCGTTATCCGCGCTGTTCAGGCGTTGTCTTTTTCGGCATAGCCACAGGAGGTCCCATGAGTCGGCTGGAGCATGATTTTCTGGGTGAATTGACCATAGATGATTCGGTTTACTATGGCGTGCAGACCTTGCGGGCCATGAACAATTTCCATATCTCCGGAACGCCGCTTTCCCAATTTCCGGAAATGATCTGGGCCCTGGCCTGCGTCAAAAAAGCCTGTGCCCTGGCCAATATGGAACTGCAGGTACTGCCCCGGGATATCGGCATCGCCATTTGCGCCGCCTGTGACCGTATCCTGGCCGGGAACATGCTCGACCAGTTCCCTGTGGACTGCATCCAGGGCGGGGCGGGGACGTCCACGAACATGAATGCCAACGAGGTCATCGCCAATCTGGCGCTGGAGATCATGGGGCATCCCAAGGGGGCCTATACCTATTGCCACCCCAACAACCACGTCAATTGCTCGCAGTCGACCAACGACGTCTATCCCACAGCCTTGCGGCTGGCCCTTTTCCGGCTGCTGGACTACCTTGTGGAGCATATGATCCCTCTGCAAAAGGGCTTTGCGGCCAAAAGCGTGGAGTTCTCCCATATCGTCAAGATGGGACGCACTCAGCTCCAGGATGCTGTGCCCATGACTCTGGGGCAGGAATTCGGCAGCTATGCCACGACCATAGGGGAAGATATCCAGCGCATCCATGAGGCGCAGAAGTTGTTGCTGGAAGTCAATCTGGGGGCCACGGCCATCGGGACAGGCATCAATTCTCCTCAGGGCTATGCGCAGCTTGTGGTCGCGCGCCTGGCCGAGATAAGTGACATCCCCGTTCGGCTCTCCACCAATCTGGTGGAAGCGACGTGGGATACCGGCGCCTATGTGCAGACATCCGGTGTCCTGAAGAGGACAGCCGTAAAGATCTCAAAGATTTGTAATGATTTGCGTCTGCTGTCTTCCGGCCCGCGTACGGGCTTCCATGAGATAAATCTGCCGCGGATGCAGCCGGGATCCTCCATCATGCCGGGCAAGGTCAACCCCGTGATCCCCGAGGTTGTCAATCAGGTCGCTTTCGACATCATCGGCAAGGACGTGACCATCACCCTGGCCGCCGAGGCCGGGCAGCTGGAGCTGAACGTGATGGAACCCATCATCGCCTTTACGCTTTTTACGGGGATCCGCAGGCTGGCCCGGGCCTTCAGTACCCTGCAGGAGCGCTGTGTTGCAGGGATCACGGCCAATACCGACCGTTGCCGGCAGCTGGTGGAGAATAGCATCGGGATTGTTACGGCGCTGAATACCCGCCTTGGGTATGAAACGTCAGCCAGCATCGCCAAGGAGGCCCTGGAAAGCGGGCGTTCCGTCATGGATCTTGTTCTTGAAAAGCAGCTGCTTACCCGGGAAGAACTGGATGAACTGCTGCTTCCGGAAAATATGATCCATCCATTTTTAAAGTGATACTTTAATAAATTTCGGCTTGCCGGGCCGGATCGTATCGACACCGGCAAGGCAGAGAAGGCACCGGTGAGAAAACACGAAAGCCCGGCGGATACGCCGGGCTTTCTTTATCTTCGATGGCGGGGCAGAAGCGTTTTATCCTGGTCTGTTGTCGGCACGGGGGACCGGAGAAGACCATATCCAGAAGGGGGAGGCTCGCTCCAGTGCTCTATGCGGTTACCGGTTGTTCTCCTAGATGATGCCCAAACCGTGCAGCAGCACCAGGGTGATGAGCACAGGCGTCACCGTGCGGCACAGGGTTCGTACCAGCCTGGCCGGCATACCGCCTCCCAGGGCCGCGAGCATATGCTCTTTTTTCCAGAAATAGCCTACAAACAGGCTCGTCACGATGCCGCTCAGCGGCATCAAAATGGTGGATGACAACGCATCGTACAGGTCGAAGAACGTCAGGCCGAACAGCTTCACATCCTGCAATGCAGGACCGGTGGAAAGGGTTGCCGGCAGGCCCAGCAGGACGAGCCCGGCCAGCAGGATAGGCACCGCCTTGGTTCGCGGCAGGGAAAAGCGTTCGGAGAGCCAGGCCACCGGGACTTCCAGCAAGGAAAGGATGGCCCCGGTGGAGGCGATGGCAGACAGGATGAAAAAGAGCGTTGCAAAAAAGGTCCCGCCCGGCATGGAAGCGAAGACAGCGGGTATGGTCAGGAAGAGCAGGGCAGGGCCTTCAGCGGGCTGGAAGCCGAAGCTGAACACAGCGGGGAAGATGGCGATGCCGGCCAGCAGGGAGACCAGCAGGTCGCAGATCATGACGCGGGTGGCCATGAGCGGGATATTGACGTCTTCCTTGAAGTAGCTGCCGTAGGTCAGCATGCAGCCCATGCCGAGGGACATTTTAAAAAAGGCCAGCCCCATGGCCATCATGATGACGGAAGCGTCCACCCGTCCCCACTGGGGCATGAACAGAAAGCGCAAGCCTTCGGAGGCCCCCGGCAGGGTCAGGCTGCGGATGCAGACCCCCACCAGCAGCAGAAAAAGGACAGGCATCAGGATACGTGTCACTTTTTCGATACCGGCCGAGGCACCGCGCATGATGATGCCCCCCGTCAGCAGCAGGACGAGCCATTGCCAGAACAGGGACACCGGCCCATCATTCAGCAAAGAGGAAAAACTGGCCTGGGCCACGGCCGGATCCGTGGACGAGACGGCGCCTGTGGCGGATTTGAAGATATAGGCAAAGACCCAGCCTGCTACGTCGGAATAGAAGCCCAGGATCAGCAGGCAGCTGATGATGGCTGAAAGGCCTATCAGCCACCAGCCGGTGCGGGGGGCCAGCTTCTGGAAAATGCTGATGACGTTGCTGCGTCCGGCCCGGCCGAGGCTGAGGTCCGATATCATCAGCGGCAGCCCGATGCAGAGCGATGCCAGCAGATAGACCACAAGGAACGATGCACCGCCGTTCTGGCCAACCAGTGAGGGAAACTTCCAGATATTACCGAGCCCGACGGCAGAGCCCAGCGTTGCCGCCAGGACACCCAGCCGTGAAGAAAAATGATCTCGAGTGGCAGAAGCCATGCATCCTCCGTACGGGTTGAAACATATTCCAGAAGGGCGGTTGTAGCGTCTGGAGTTTTTTTGTGCAACCTTTTCACCTGTCGGGCCATAAAAAAACAGCTTGTCAAAGCAGGCAGTATTATCTATAGTAGTAATTCCCAATTGGGGGCGCATTGGTTTCGACGGGGATGTGGAAACCAAAGTTGCAGGTCGAGGCGCCGCTGGCCTCGTAAAAAGCGGCACAAAAGTAATTGCCAACAACGATTACGACTACGCTTACGCTGCCTAAAAACAGCGAGGCACCTGACCACATTTGATGGTCACGTCAGACGGGCCGACGCCTGATACGCCCGGCTGGCGACATCGCATCAGGCTGGTGGAGCTTGGCGCCTGCCGGGAGTTTCCACGAGATCTGTACCGGCGGGATTGCTGCTCTGTGCCCGGTCAGGGGCGAGCAGGGTGGTGAAATTTGTTCCTGACCTAAACCTGTAGACGCTTTGCGTGGAATGTTCTCGGACGGGGGTTCGACTCCCCCCGCCTCCACCATCAGCGCATGTCCCAGAGGCCCACGGTGTACCAAAATGCACCGTGGGCCTTTTCTTTTCGCGGGTTTACAGTCCCATGCCGTCCCAGTTTATCCCTGTTTGTGTCATAGCAGTACACTTTATCTGGGGGTACATTGGGGGGCATATTTATCAATCCCCAAACAGGTACCCCCAGATGTACCGCTGGTCATGCAGCTGCTGGGCAGGGACACCGTGACCGGCAAGGCCGCTGCCCAGGGCGGCATCTATGCCGCACCGCACGTTTTTGACGGCACGCATCCCAACATGACGCCGGAGATGTGGAAGCAGATCCCGGCGGCCATGGCTGACCCCATCGCCGTGTTCGATTCCGACAGCCCGGCGGGCAGGGCCAGGGGCGACCTGGTCTTCATGCTGGAACTCACCGATGCCAACGGGGCGACGGTGGTGGTGCCGGTGGCGCTTCAGGCGAAAGGAAAGCTCGGTGCGCGTATTAATATCGTGAAGAGCGCCTACGCCAAGGAAAGCGGCGGCGTACCTTCCAATAACGGGTTTATACGGCAGGCAAAAAAAATGCCCGCTCTGTGAACGGGCAAAAGTGGAACCTTGGCTGCGGGCCGCCGGGGCTGCTTCCCCTTTGGGGTCTTTGAAAGACGTAGCCGCAACCAATACTTCCGATAACAGGATATATACAGACGCCGATCTGGTCAATCTGCGTGAGGCGCAGCCAGCCCTGTATCAGCCGTCTGCGGAGGCGCGAACCCTCCAGGCAGCGCTTTGCGGCCATGCCCCTCATCGAGGCCGACAGCACGCAGTGGTTCGGGCCGGGAAAGGCTATCGACGCCGCCCCCCTTACGAAGACGCCCGAACAAACCAAGACCTTACGGGAAGCTGTCAAGGTATGGGCGCGGGAGCGATTCCCCAAGGGGATGACCGCCATGAATGGGGATACTGGCTGGGGGGCAGGTGACACCGAGAGGCATCACCAAGACGCTTTCCCATGGGTATGATGCATTACTGGCCCGTTCCGGCCCTCCATCCCGCAGCTCATCGAGAGGGATATCTATCGTGATTCCATAGAGAAACAGCCTGGTCTCATGTCGCATATCTTTGCGAACAAGATCAGGCTGGACGGGCAGGAGCATGTGGTGGGCTTTGTGCTGCGTGAAGACGACAACGGCAATCGTTTCTACGGCCACGAGCTGACGAAAATAATCGACCCCGACTGGCTTATACCGGGCCGAGACACTTCCGAAGAAGCCTTGGGACACCGGGCCGGGCCAATCGGGGCCTTTCCCCCGACTGGCTTAAACCGGGACCCGCTCTCCAAGAAGGAAACGTTGTACTCCAGACCAATCGGGGTGATGAGATGAGCATACTCCGGGAACGTCTGGGGGTCAACGACAAAGGGGATAAAGATACCCTGCACCATGGATTCGACCCGCTGCGGACAAAACCCGTGCCCTCCATCCCGCAGCTCATCGAGAGGGGTATCCATCGTGATTCTATAGAAAAAAAGCCTGGTCTCATGTCGCATATCTTTGCGAACAAGATCAGGCTGGATGGTCAGGAGCATGTGGTGCTTCGTGTTGCGTGAAGACGACAACGCCAATCGTTTCTACGACCACGAGCTGGCAGAAATAAGCAGCCCCGACTGGCTTACACCGGGACCCGCTCTCCAAGAAGGAAACGTTGTGCACCGGGCCGGGCCAATCGGGGCCTTTCCTCCGACTGGCTCGTACCGGGCCATCCTTCAAATGAAGGTCCTTCGAGGGAAGGGTCGTCTGGACACCGGACCAATCGGGGTGATGAGATAGCATACTCCGGGAACGTCTGGGGGGCAACGACGGGACGGGGCAGGTATTGCTCCAGACGGCCTACCACGGCACGCCGCACAAGTTCAAAGACTTTTCCCTGGAGCATATCGGCACCGGTGAAGGGGCGCAGGCCCACGGCTGGGGGCTGTACTTCGCGCAGGACAGGAAGGTCAGCGAGGATTACCCCAACAACGGGCGGGCCGTGGGCAGTATCTCGCCGGAGATAGCCCGCACGTTGCGCCTTGATAAGCCGGGCGCCATCGTCCTGGACGATATCGGCTTGCAGCATATCGAAGACCGGCATGGAAAGGAGATTCGCGGGCTGGGCTTTGCTGATGCACGGGCTTTTGTGGATGCCGTGCTTGCGGATGTGAACGCGGTTTACGTTGTGAATGACGGGGCAGAAAATATGATCTGGTTTCGCGTGCCATGCTGCCGCAAGGACGGGTCATGGTGCGGCTGGAGTTCGCGGAGAAGGGAGATTTTTATCAGGTCGCGACAGCGGGGCCACTGCGTCCCCAGTATTACAACAAAAAAAGACCGCTTTGGGAAAGGGCGCAGTCCAATCATTCCCCGAAGGGAACCCCTGACGCTATCTCGGGCCAAAGCGGTATGCGGCAAGATGCCGTTGATAATATCAGTCTAGGCATCGGGAATCGGGAAGTCAATGGTGCTCCCCGCGCCCGTGTCGCCTTCGACGCGGCAGAAGGGGGACGGGCCGTCATCGAGTCCTTCAGCGCGGCGGACGCCTCCAGCGCGCCGCAAGCGGATATGCCGCCTTTGGAGGAGATGCGGGCCATGATGGCGGCAGCGGAACAGGGACTGGACAGGGCGCTGAACGAGCTGGGAGCGCGGCAAACGGTATCGTGCGACGTTCGCGCAGGCGAAGGAGATGCAGGCCTCGCCTTTATTTGTAGAAAATTGTTCTATGAATGTCTAAATCTATAAAAGATAGTACGTTATGTCTATATTCTGGGTATTTTTTTATCTCTTTTATTATATGAAGATGAAAGCCACAAAAGGGCGACAAATATTCTGTGATCCCCAAAGATGATTCCGTCCTTTGGAACGATTCTCGGACAGATTGTTTTCAAGAAACGTGCAGAGGTGATCTCATGATTGCGATGGGGGACAACGTGAAGCAAAATCAAATGCTCCTGGACATTCTGGAAAGATGCGTCATACAGCTTGGTATCCTCGTAGCTCAGGGGCAAAAAGGCGGCCCTTTGACGATGCAGGAATATGTTCAGACGCAATTGGATATTTTGCAGGTTGTAGAAAACTTGCATGTAAGGCAGCAGGAACACAGACAGTTTCCTGAATGGAGAGAAAAGCCGCACATGGAGCGGCCGTGCCGTCTGCTGCGCGCTGCAAGCGGGCGGCACAGACGGCGCCTGCTGCGGAAAGCACCGTACATCCCGGTATCCGGTTAGGGAGAAGAGCAGGGGAGCAGGATACTCCGGCTTGCACGGGCTGACGAAGCCGAAGAAAAAAGCTATGCTGTCTCAAAATTCCGGGAGCAGAATGTGCGTTGACCGTCCTGGAGTGCCGGGAATGTTCCGGAGCTGCGTGTCCGCTTCCCGTGCGAACATTTTGAGCAAGGTTGGATACTATGTTTGAATCGGCAGCCCTTGGCAGAGCATGCAGTAACAAAGAATTTGAAGAAAAAGCCCCCCAGCTGCGCATGCGTCTTTTCAATGCTCAGTTGCAGTGCATTGAGCGCAAGATCCCCGTCCTGATCACCGTGGCCGGTCTGGTCGGCTCCGGACGCGGCGCCATCATCAACCTGTTGTCGGAATGGATGGACAGCAAGCATGTGCAAAACCATGTTTTCTGGCTGGTGACCGACGAAGAGAAGGCCCGTCCCTGGCCCTGGCGTTTCTGGCGGCAGCTTCCGGCTGCCGGACAGACGGCGGTCTTTTATGACGGCTGGTATGGTGAGGCCATGCGGCAGCGCTGCTGCAAGGATGTGGGAGAAAATGAATTCACCGCCAGCATGCATCGCTGGCAGGCCCTAGAATCCGGACTGGCGGAATCCGGGATGGCCATTATCAAGCTCTGGCTCCATCTCAACAAAAAGGACCATGCCCGCGCGCTCAAGGAGCGTCAGGAGAACCGGGCCCTGGTGCATTTTTCGCCATCCGACAAGAAGATCGCCGCGGATTACGACGGCATGGTCAGCGCCGCGTCCCGGGCCATCATGCTGACAGACCGGGACAATGCGCCCTGGAGCATCATCGACGCCGCGGATCCCAATTTCCGTAACCTGTCCGTGGTGAAAGCCATTATCGCAGGCATCGAGCGGACCATCGCCGCCCACGATGCCCGTGCCGCCCGCCTCAAGGTGCTGGAATCCGTGCCCGAAGTGGAAGAGGACGCCCGAGAGTCCCTGGTCTCCACCCTGGATGCCATCGACCTTTCCAGTGTGCAGGCTCCCGAGCATTACCAGAAGGAACTGAAACGCCTGCAGAAGGAGATCTATCAGCTTTCGTTCCGGGCGTACAAAAAAGGCATCTCGTCCACACTCATATTTGAAGGCTGGGATGCCGCCGGCAAGGGGGGAGCCATCCGGCGTCTCACGGCCGGCACAGATGCCCGCATCACGCGTGTCATTCCCATCAGTGCGCCTTCGGATGAAGAGCTGGCGCATCATTATTTGTGGCGTTTCTGGCGGCACATCCCCCGCGCCGGTTTCATCACCATCTATGACCGCTCCTGGTACGGCCGTGTCCTTGTGGAACGGGTGGAAAAGCTGACCCCCAAGGAAGACTGGGCCCGCGCCTATGCCGAGATCAATCATTTTGAGCATCAGCTGACCAACAACGGCAACATATTGCTCAAATTCTGGCTGCACATCTCGCCGGAGGAACAACTGCGACGCTTCCGGGAGCGTGAGGCCATCCCGTGGAAGCGCTACAAGATCACTGATGAAGACTGGCGTAACCGTGACAAGTGGCCCGAGTACGCCCGCGCCGCGGACGAGATGTTCCTGCGTACCAGCACGGAAGATGCCCCCTGGCATGTGGTCCCCGCGGAGAACAAGAAGTACGCCCGCCTGATGGTCCTGCGCATTTACAGGGATGCCCTGAAGCGCGCCCTGCGCTGACAGGATCCCTGCAGCTGAGCATAGGCATAAAAAAGAGCCGGAGAGATTCTCCGGCTCTTTTTTATGCCCGGCCGGGGACCTGCGCAGGTGTATGACATGACGCGATGGGAGGATACAGATATTCGGACTCTTGCGGGAGAGCCTGCTGTGCGGCCATTTCAGGAGAGGACACGGGATGGGCGGGGCGCTTGAGGAAAGGCCGAAGGCTTTTCGTCACCGTAAGTGGAGCGGAATTGTCACCGGGCGCTCACAGCGTTGACGAATGGACAGGACAGTCTGAAAGCACATCCGGGCAGGAAGCAGACCGGCGGCAAGATGCTGCCTTTTGTCCCTCCTTGCTCGATCCTGTCCGGCACCCAGCCCCTTTCAGGGAGGTGGCGCATGATTCCCTCATTTTGTCCTGTCATTTGCAGCCGTTGTGGTCGCTCGTTCATCGCTCCCGGACCGCGTGGGCATATCTGCCCCCAGTGCCAGAAGGAACGGCGCATGAATCGGGAAAAATCGTCTGCCAGAAGCCCCCGAACCACCCGGACGGCAGAATCCCGGGTCCAGACGAACGTGGAGGCGCGTTCTTCCAGAGCCGTGGAGCCGGTACGCGTACCTGTACAGCTTGTGGAATCCCGCTGGCAGGACATGCTTGACCAGGGGATACTGGCTACCTGCCCGCGCATGCACCTGACGGCATCGCGTCTTCCCTGTGGCGAGCGTTCCGAATGCTTTGGTCTTTCCCGCTGCCAGTTCGTCCCCCAGAACATGAACCGTCCTTTGCGACGTACCTTCTTCTGATATGTTTGAAAGCAATCTGTCCCAGCCGGAATTTACGCGTGTTTCTGTGGAGAAGATGATGGCAGGCAGTCCGGACATCCCGCCCCTGTGCCGTGCCTGCCCGGATTATGAACGCCAGTGCATCATTTGCGGACATGGGCCCGTGGTCGATTTTTATACTGTGGACGGCCGTTTTGTGGACAGTTCCGACATGTGCGGCGTCTGCACCTTCGGGCGGCAGGAATGCCGCGATCCCAGCCGCTGGTGAGCTGGTAGCCGCTTTTATCTACCTGAAAACAAAAGGCATCCTTTTCTTCGTGGAAGGGTGCCTTTTGTCGTTGGAGAGGGCAGGGGATGCTGCGGAATCGTCACATTCCCTCTTGCAAACGGTGACGGAAACGTCGACCTTTCATCACGGACGTGTCACTGTTTCGCCATGCGTTTTGCCCATTGTGAGCCAGTCAACTTCAACGGGAGCATTCGCATGATCCACATCAGCAATCTCAATAAAACGTTCGGCAGCAGCAAAGGCCTTTCTCACATCAACCTGCATGTGGCCCCGGGAGAGATGGTGGCCCTCATCGGCTCTTCCGGTTCCGGCAAATCCACGCTCATGCGTCACATCTGCGGTCTGACCGCCGCAGACAAGGGTGAGAGCCTGGTGCGGGTCGATAACGAGATCGTGCAGAAGAACGGCTGTATCAGCCGGGACATCCGCCGCATCCGCGCCGGTATCGGCATGATCTTCCAGCAGTTCAACCTGGTGGAGCGCATGAGCGTGGCCCGCAACGTCATGCTGGGGGCTCTGGCCCGTACCAGCCTGTGGCGCAGCCTGACCGGTGCTTTCCACATGGATGACAGGGAGCTGGCCCTTCGGGCCTTGGCCCGCGTGGGGATCGGGGAAAAGGCTTGGCAGCGCACCGGTACCCTTTCCGGCGGGCAGCAGCAGCGTGCCGCCATCGCCCGTGCTCTGGTGCAGCGTGCCCGCGTGCTGCTGGCTGACGAGCCCATCGCCTCGCTGGACCCTGAATCGGCCCGCAATGTCATGCAGACCCTGCGCGACCTCAATCAGAAGGATGGCCTCACCGTTGTGGTGACCCTGCACCAGGTGGATTACGCCATGCGCTTCTGCCCCCGTACCGTGGCCCTTAAAAAGGGCGAGATCGTCTACGACGGCCCCACGGAACGTCTGACGCCCCAGTTCCTGGCGGAACTGTACGGCGCTGAAAGCGACGAGCTTTTTGCCGCCAAGACCAATGCCGCCCAAGAAACGGTGACACTGCCCGGCAGCCCTGTTCGCGAGACGTCCCGCGCTGCTTAGCTCCCATCCCGAACCCTTTGCCTCACCACTTTATCCAAGGAGAAAATACATGTTTTCCCGTCTTCTTTCCGGCCTGCTGGTATCTGCCATGCTGCTGGGCAGCGCGTTGACCGCCCAGGCGCAGCAGACCCTCAATTTCGGCATCATCTCCACCGAGGCCAGCCAGAACCTCAAGGTGCTTTGGGATCCTTTCCTCAAGGATATGAGCAAGGCCCTCGGCATGGAAGTCAAAGCCTTCTTTGCCAGTGACTATGCCGGCGTCATCGAAGGCATGCGCTTCAAGAAAGTCGACCTGAGCTGGATCGGCAACAAGGGTGCCATGGTGATGGTGGACCGTGCCAATGGCGAAGTCTTTGCCCAGACCACCGCTCCCGACGGCAGCAAGGGCTACTACTCCTGCCTGATCGTCAACAAGAAGAGCCCGCTCCAGAACCTCGACGACATGTTTGCCCAGGCCTCCAAGCTGAGCTTCAGCAATGGCGACCCCAACTCCACGTCCGGCTTTCTGGTGCCCGGCTATTATGTCTTTGCCAAAAACGGCAAGGATCCCCAGAAGATCTTCGCCCGTACCGTGTCGGCCAACCACGAGGCCAATGCGCTCTCTGTAGCCAACAATACCGTGGACGTGGCGACCTGCAATAATGAAGGTCTGGCCCGTCTGGCCATCACCGCTCCCGAAAAGGCCAAGGAACTGCGCGTGATCTGGAAATCTCCCCTGATCCCCAGCGATCCCCTGGTCTGGCGCAAGGACCTGCCCGAAGAGACCAAGAAAAAGATCACGGACTTCATCTTCAGCTACGGCGTGAAGGGCGAGAACGTGGAGCAGGCCCGCAAGATCCTGACCGCCCTGCAGTGGGGCCCCTTCATCAAGTCCGACAACAGCCAGCTGATCCCGCTGCGCCAGCTGGAGCTGTTCCGCGCCAAGACGGTGCTGGAAGGCAACAAGGATATGGATGCCAAGGAAAAGGCCGCCAAGATCGCCGAGATCGAACGTAAGCTGGCCGAACTCGGCAAGTAGCGGGGACAGGGCACAAGGAACGCATCGTTATGGAAGCTGAAATGAAAATGGCCCTGCAGCCGCCGCGTGATCTGCGCGCCGAGACCTGCCGCCTGGTCATCTGGGGCCTTGTTCTGGCCATGCTGGCCTGGGCCTGGCGCGGCGCCGAGATGAAGCCCATGGCGCTGGTGGAGCAGGGCGGCAACATCCTTACCCTGATATCCGATTTCTTCCCGCCGGACTTCACGGACTGGCGCATGTATGTGGAAGAAATGATCGTCACCCTGCATGTGGCGATCTGGGGCACCTTGCTGGCGGTCATCTGCGCGGTGCCGCTGGGCATCATGTCTTCCGAGAATATTGCTCCCTGGTGGATCTGCCAGCCGGTGCGCCGCCTCATGGATGCGGCCCGCGCCATCAACGAGATGGTCTTCGCCATGATGTTCGTAGTCGCCGTGGGCCTTGGCCCCTTTGCCGGTGTGCTGGCCCTTTGGGTGCACACTACGGGCACGCTGGCCAAGCTCTTTTCCGAGGCGGTGGAGGCCATCGAGGTCTCGCCGGTGGAAGGCGTCCGCTCTACCGGGGCCAGCTTTCTGGAAGAGATCATCTTCGGGGTCATCCCGCAGGTGTTCCCCCTCTGGATATCCTACTCGCTGTACCGCTTCGAGGCCAATGTGCGCTCTGCCACAGTGGTGGGCATGGTCGGTGCCGGCGGTATAGGCATGGTGCTGTGGGAACTGTTCCGCAGCTTCAACTTCCAGCAGACGTGTGCGGTCATGGCCATCATCGTGCTGGTGGTGACCCTGTTCGACCTGCTTTCCCAGCGTCTGCGCAAGATGGTGCTGTAAGATGGCCGCCCGTTACGCTCTCTACTACGCCCCCCACAAGGACGAGCCCCTGTACCGTCTGATGGCTCCCTTGTTCGGCCGGGACTGCCGGGACGGTAGCCGTTTGCCGGGCGGCCCCGTGGCTCCTGCGGGGGTGGAACATGGTCTTTGGACATCCCTGGCAAAAACGCCGGCCCATTACGGTCTGCATGCCACGCTTAAGGCGCCTTTTGAGCTGCGCTCCACCTCGGAGGGCATGCTGGTCGCCCTGAAGAATGCCTGCCGGAAGGTGGCGGAACGCCATGCCTCCTGGCTGACGGCACCGCTGGGCTTGCAGCGGCTGCCCGTCCACTCCGGAGAGCGCCAGGCCTCCTTTCTGGCTCTGGTCCCCCGGCAGGGGGATAGCGCGTCGGAATCGGCCATGGCCGCTCTGGAGCGGGATTGCGTGACGGAACTGGACCGTTTCCGGGCTCCTCTCGACCAGAGGGACGTGGAGCGGCGGGAGCCTTTGAGCCTTGATGAGCGGCGCAATCTCCTGCGCTGGGGCTATCACCATGTACTGGATCTGTTCCGTTTCCACATTACCCTGACAGGTCCCCTGCCCCATGAGGGGGCAGCGCAGGTGGAAGCGGCCCTGAACCAGTATCTGGAACCGGTGATCGACAAGCCCCTGGCCATGGATTCTGTGTGTCTTTTTTGCCAGGCGGACCGGGCATTGCCCTTCCGCCTGACGACCCGCTTCGCTTTGGCGCGGACCGGGAATGCCTAACATAATGACTATTGGAAGTATCATGAACATGAGTTTGCGGCAGGAACGCATGCGCCTGCTGGCGCTTGCCCCGGAGACCAGCCTTGATGAGGCCCTGTCCGGGATTAGCCTGCCTGGCTACCGCATCGTGCGCGGGCCCGAAACGGGGCTCGTGATGGCCCGGGGACGCGTCGGCAATGTCGGCGATGTCTTCAACGTAGGGGAAGTGCTGGTCACCCGCTGTGTCGTCCAGCTGGAAGAAAAGACGCTTGGCCATGCTTGGATCATGGGGGAATCCCCCCGCCATGCGGAACTGGCGGCCCTGTGCGATGCCCTGTGGCAGCAGGAAAGCTACGCGGCGTTGCTGGACGAAAAGCTGCGCCCCTGCCTGGAACAGGCCATAGACGAAAAAAGAAAGGCTGCCGCCCGCGATGCGGCAGGTACGAAAGTCAACTTTTTCACCTTTGTCCGCGGAGAAGACCAGTGAGCGATCAGCAATGTTCCCGCCTGTCCTGGGCAGATCCTGTGGGACAGGCACAGCAGGTGTTCCGTCTGGCCCTTACCGCGTTGTCCCGGCCTGCCCAGGCGCATGCTTTCGTACCCTGCCCGGCGGATACCGCTGCGGATGAACTGCCTGCCGGGCTGAGTCCGGAACTGGCGGCCCTGGCCCTTTCGCTGTGCGATAACGAGACCACGGTCTGGCTGGCGCCCGGACTGGATACGGAAGACGTCAGAGCCTGGTTCCGTTTCCATTGCGGCACGGTCCTGGTGGCCGAACCTGCCCAGGCTGCATTCGCCTTCGTCCCCGGTACGGAAGCGCTGCCTGACCTGCGCTGCTTCCATCAGGGAGAGGCTGAATACCCGGATCGTTCCACGACCATCTGCCTTGGCGGAGTAGAGGAGGGGGAAACGGACGGCATCACCGCTTCCGGTCCCGGCATCGTGGGCAGCTGCACCTTTGCCTGCCGTATGCCGGAAGATTTTCTGGCCCAGTGGCAGAGCAACCATGAGCAATTTCCGCTGGGTGTGGACATGCTGCTTTGCGGGCCGGGCCGCTTGACCGGTCTGCCCCGTACGACCTGCCTGACCCCTGCCGCAGACGAGGTGTCCAAATGTATGTAGCTGTAAAAGGTGGCGAAAAAGCCATTGCCGCGGCACATGCCCTGCTTGCCCGGGAGCGGCGGGGCGATGTGCAGATTCCTGAAGTAACACTTGAACAATTGGCAGGACAGCTCAAGCTGGCCGTGGACCGCATCATGGCCGAGGGCTCCCTGTACAGCCCCGAACTGGCCGCACTGGCCTTCAAGCAGGCCCAGGGAGATGCCGTGGAAGCCATCTTCCTGCTGCGTGCCTATCGCACGACCCTGCCCCGTTTCGGTGTTTCCGAACCCATGGATACTTCCCGCATGCGGGTGGAGCGGCGCATCTCCGCTACCTGGAAGGATCTGCCCGGCGGCCAGATCCTGGGATCCACCTTTGACTATACACACCGTCTGCTGGATCGCGGTCTGGCCGTGCCCGGGACCGCTCCCCGGGACGTGGAGCCCGAAAGGACGGCGGAAGATCTGGCGATGATGGCGGCCGATGCGCAGGCCCTGCTGCAGGAGCCGCTGCCCAGAGCCATGGACGCTCTTGGGCGCGAAGGCCTGATGGAATCCGTGGCCCCTTCGCATGAAGGCAATGATTGCCCGGACATCACCCGTCAGCCGCTGGAGTTGCCGGCCGACGGTTCCGGGGACCGGGCCGTACGCCTGCAATCCATGGCCCGTGCCGATGAAGGCTTTTTGCTGGGCATGGCCTATTCCACCCAGCGCGGTTACGGCGCTGTCCACCCCTTCACCGGGGAATTGCGCCGCGGTTTCGTAGAGTTGACCATCATCCCGGAAGAGCTGGGCTTTGCCATCACCCTGGGCGAAGTGGAGCTCACCGAATGCGACATGGTCAGCCGGTACACCGGCCGTGCCCTCGAGCCCTGCTTCACCCGAGGTTACGGGCTCGTCTTCGGCAACAACGAGCGCAAGGCCCTGTCCATGTCCATCGTGGACCGCGCCCTGCGTGCCCGGGAATTGCAGGAAGACCAGATCGGTCCTGCCCAGAACCCCGAATTCGTGCTTATGCATGGGGATAACGTGGATGCGTCCGGTTTCGTGCAGCACATCAAACTGCCGCACTATGTGGACTTTCAGGCGGAACTTTCCCTGATCCGCCAGCTGCGGGAACGTAAGCACGCGGAAGAGCAGGCTGCTGCCGCGTCCGAAAAACATGCGGAGGCCAGCCATGCCTGAGAACCTGACGACCACGCCTGCGGCCTCCGGGCTGGAAGGCTACAACTTTGCCTATCTCGATGAAGGCACCAAACGCATGGTGCGCCGGGCCCTGCTCAAGGCAGTGGCCATCCCCGGCTACCAGGTGCCTTTTGCCAGCCGTGAGATGCCCATGCCCTACGGCTGGGGGACGGGCGGCATCCAGGTCACGGCCAGCATCATCGGCCGGGACGACGTGCTCAAGGTCATCGACCAGGGCTCGGACGATACGACCAATGCCGTTTCCATCCGCCGTTTCTTCGAACGTACCGCGGCCGTGACCACGACCACCCACACCGGAGAAGCCAGCATCATCCAGACCCGTCACCGCATCCCCGAGCAGCCTTTGCGCGAGGATCAGATCATGGTCTACCAGGTGCCCATGCCGGAGCCCCTGCGCTGGCTTGAACCCAGCGAAAAAGAGACCCGTACCCTGCATGCTTTGGAAGAGTACGGCATCATGAGCATCAAGCTGTATGAGGACATCATGCGGCATGGCGATATCGCCACCGGCTTCGACTATCCCGTGAAGGTCAATGGCCGCTACATCATGAGCCCGTCGCCCATCCCGCGTTTCGACAATCCCAAGATGCACCAGTGTCCGGCGCTGCAGCTTTTCGGTGCCGGCCGGGAAAAGCGCATCTACGCCATCCCGCCTTATACGGATGTTGTCAGTCTCGACTTTGAGGATTACCCCTTCACGCCCCAGAGCTGGGATCAGTGCTGCGCCATCTGCGGCGCCACAGACACCTATCTGGACGAGATCGTCATGGATGACGCCGGGACGCGCATGTTCGTCTGTTCCGATACCGACAATTGTGCCCGGCGCGTGGCCGAGCAGGGCGGCACTGCCGCTTCCAGGGAGGAGAAATAGCCGTGAGCCTCTTGGATACCAATCTTGATCCCGTCCTTTCCGCCCGCCAGCTGACGCGGCGTTACGGCAGCCGCATCGGCTGCAAGGACGTTTCGCTGGATCTGTGGCCCGGGGAAGTCCTCGGCATCGTGGGCGAATCCGGCTCCGGCAAGAGCACGCTGCTGAACATGCTTTCCGGCCGTCTGGAACCTTCCGCCGGGCATGTCCAGTACACGGCAGCTGACGGCAAGGTACTGGATATCCACAGCTTGGATGAAGCCCAGCGCCGCCGTCTGCTGCGTACCGAACTGGGCTTCGTCCACCAGCATCCCCGCGACGGCCTGCGCATGTCGGTCAGTGCCGGCGCCAATATCGGCGAGCGGCTCATGGCCAACGGGGCCCGGCATTACGGGAACCTGCGGGCCACGGCTCTGGACTGGCTGGAACGGGTGGAGATCCCCGTGCAGCGTGTGGACGATACACCGTCCCAGTATTCCGGCGGCATGCAGCAGCGTCTGCAGATCGCCCGCAATCTGGTGACCACGCCGCGCCTCGTCTTCATGGACGAACCTACCGGCGGTCTGGACGTGTCTGTCCAGGCCCGCCTGCTGGACCTGCTGCGCCATCTGGTGCGCGACATGGGGCTGGCCGTGGTGCTCGTGACCCACGATCTGGCGGTGGCCCGGCTGCTCTCGCACCGTCTGATCGTCATGTACCACGGTGAAGTGGCGGAGACCGGTCTGACGGATCAGGTACTGGACGATCCGCAGCATCCCTATTCCCAGTTGCTGGTCTCTTCCATCCTGCAGTGCTGACAAGGAGCGTTCACATGCATCAGTTCAACCATCCTGCCGGCGACGCTCCTGTGGTGGAGGTGCGTCACCTGTGCAAAACATTTGTCCTGCACCAGCAGGGCGGCATCCGCATCCAGGCGCTGCAGGACGTCAATTTTGACGTGCGTGCCGGAGAATGCGTGGCCCTGCACGGGCCTTCCGGGGCCGGGAAGTCGACCCTGCTCAAGACCTTGTACGGTAACTATCTGCCCAGTTCCGGGCAGGTGATCGTCCGCTGCGAAGATTGCGAGACGGATATGGCCACGGCTTCCACGCGCGCCATCAGCCGTGTGCGCCGGGAATGCATCGGTTATGTCAGCCAGTTCCTCCGTGTCATCCCGCGTGTGAGTGCCCTGGATCTGGTGGCCGAACCTCTGCTGGATGCCGGTGAGGACCGTGAGACGGCCCTTGATGCCGCGCAGAAGATGCTGACCCGCCTCAACCTGCCCGAACGCCTCTGGCATGTGGCCCCGGCCACGTTTTCCGGCGGGGAACAGCAACGTGTGAACATCGCGCGCGGGCTCATCCGGCCCATGCCCCTGCTGTTGCTGGACGAACCCACCGCCTCTCTGGACGGCATCAACCGGCAGGTGGTCATCGACCTCATCCATGAGGCCAGGCAGCGGGGCAGTGCCATCGTGGGCATCTTCCATGATGATGTGGCCCGCAATGCCGTGGCGGACAGGATCGTCCCCATGGACAGGCCGTAACCGCGCCGATCCGCAAGAACCAACGATCACAGAAGCATAATCGGAGATCATCCATGAAAGAATATGTGTTGCGTAACGCCCGGGTGGTGACGCCCACCACCGTGATGCATGGCCATGTGCTGGTGCGTGACGGCCTAGTGGCCGATGTGGACGAAGGCGACATCCAGCCCACTGCCGCCCTAGAATGCATCGACTGTGAAGGTGACTATCTGCTGCCCGGTTTTGTGGAACTGCACACCGACAATCTGGAAAAGCATCTGGTGCCCCGTCCCAAAGTGGTCTGGCCGCAGGCGGAACCCGCCTTTTTCGCTCATGATGCCCAGATCGTGGCGGCCGGTATCACCACCGTTTTTGATGCCCTGTCCGTGGGCGAATACCACGACAAGGGGCGTATCGCCATGCTGGGCCGCGGTGTGGATGCCCTGAACCATTGCCGCCAGTCGGGCATGCTGCGTGCCGACCACCTGCTGCATCTGCGCTGTGAAGTGGCCGATCCCCGCATGCGGGACCTGTTCTTCCCCCTGTCGGACACGCCCTGCCTGAAGCTGGTCTCGCTGATGGACCATACGCCCGGGCAGCGCCAGTGGCGTGATACCATGGCCTACCGGACCTATTACAGCAATATCAAGTCCTGGACCGATGAAGAGTTCACGGCCATGATGCACGAGCTGGAAGAGGTGCGGGACAGCTGCGCCAATGACAACGCCGCCTCGGTCATGGAATTCTGCCGCCAGCACCATCTGCCCATGGCCAGCCATGACGATACGCTGGTGGAACATGTGGAGGAGGCCCTGAGCAACGGCATCTCCGTCAGCGAGTTCCCCACCACCACGGAGGCTGCCTGCTGCGCCTCGGAAAACGGGATGCTGGTCATGATGGGGGCCCCCAATGTCGTGCGCGGCGGGTCCCATTCCGGTAATGCCTCGGCTCTGGATGTGGCCAAAGAAGGGCATCTGGGGGCCCTGTCCTCCGACTATGTGCCCGCCAGCCTGCTGGCCGCGGTCTTTGAGCTGGCCGCCAAGGAGATCATGCCCCTGCCCGCAGCCGTCAATCTGGTCAGCGCCAATCCGGCCGAAAGCGTGGGGCTGGATGACCGCGGCCGCATCGATACCGGACGCCGTGCGGACATGGTCCGCGTCCACCATATGGACGACATGCCGGTGGTCCGCAATGTCTGGCGTCAGGGCGTGCAGGTGTACTGATGCGCGGTACACTCATCTATGTCATGGGACCGTCGGGATCCGGCAAGGACAGTCTGCTGTCGGCCCTGCGGCCCCGGTTGCGCGGTCTGCCGGTAGCCTTTGCCCGGCGCTACATCAGCCGTCCTGCCTGCGTCGGAGGGGAACAGCATATGGCCCTTTCCGCCGGGAGCATCCTTTCCATGGAGGCTCAGGGACGTCTGGCCATGCGCTGGAGCAGCCACGGCTGCCAGTACGGCATCGGCCGCTCCATCGACGGCAGTCTGGAGCACGGCATCTGCGTGATCGTCAACGGTTCTCGGGAATATCTGCCGGAAGCCCTGCGGCGCTATCCTGATCTTCTTCCCGTGCTGGTGGAGGTGGAGCCGGCCATCCTGCGGCAACGCCTGCTGGCCCGGGGAAGAGAGCAGGGCAAAGACCTGGAAGAACGTTTGCAGCGCGCGCTGGCACCATTGCCTGCCGCTGGTCTGGAGCGGCTCGTACGCATCGACAATTCCGGTAAGCTGGAAGCGGCGGTCGATAGCCTGGAAAATATCGTGCGGGCTGTCCTGCCGGTGCGCAGCATGCCGGGCACCCCCCAGGGGACGCAGGGCAGCGCTGCCTGAAGCAAACTTTTTGAGCAGATCTGAAAAAAGGGCTCCTTCCCTGCGGGGAAAGAGCCCTTTTGCTGTCCATGTCTTTGTGCCGTACGCACAGCCGGCGTGTTTCCACGCGCGCGGCACGACAACGCACATGCGCTGGGCAAATGTGCCGGAAGCTCCTGTGACTGGGGTGAGAGCTTACTTAAAAATTAAAGCTCTACTTTAAGAAATGAATATTTAGAACATCGTCAGCTGATAACTGCGCCCCTCAAGGCTGGCTGCCAGGGCTTCGCCCTGCTGGCCTCCCCCTGCCATGCGCACCAGCTCCGCATGGCGCTGGCGGGCATCGAGCGGGACACAGGTCGTAAACGTGGCATTGTCCCGGATGGTCTTGCTGATCTGGAAATGCTTTTGTGCCCGGGCTGCCAGCTGCGGCCAGTGCGTGATGACCAGCATTTGCCGCTGCTTTGCAAGATTTTCCAGTTTTTCCGCAAGCTTGTTTAATGTAAGACCGCCCACGCCGGCATCCACCTCGTCAAAGATGTAGGTCGCACTTTCCGCTTTGGGGCGGACGCTCATCAGGGCGAGCAGGAAGCGGGAAAGCTCGCCGCCCGAAGCGATCCGGTCCAGCGGCTGGGGAGCCTGCCCGGGGTTGGGGGCCCAGAGGATACGCACCTTTTCATCCATGAGGCCGGGCCAGACTTCCTGCGGCATGAAATCGGGGATGACCCGGACCTGTTCGGAGAATCCCAGCTGGCGCAGTTCTTCTTCCAGCTGTCGGGCAAAGTCCGCGGCAGCTTCGCGGCGCTGGGGAAGCAGCGCGGAAAGCACCTCCTGCAGCTGGGCGGCCAGCTGTTTTTCTTCCTTGTCCAGCAGGGTGATGTCCAGCGCGCAGGCATCGAGGAAGGAGATGTTTTCGCGGATCTCTTCGCGCAGCTCCAGGATCTCGTCCAGCGAACGGTGCAGCTTGCGCTTGAGCTGGGCCAAAGCGTAGAGCCGCTCCTCCATCTGTTCCACATCGGGCATGTCTTCCGGCAGGGGAGGACGACGCAAACGGCCGCTCAGATGGGAAAGCTGCTGACGCAGGGCCGTGACGGCATCGGCATCTTCGCTGACGGAGTCGTCTGTCCGCGCCATCTGGTGCAGGCAGCGCTCCAGCCGTCCCAGCATATCGAGCAGGCCGGGTTCTTCCTCACCATGCAACAGGCCCAGCGCCAGCTCATACTGTTCGCGGGTCTGTTCGGCGGCACGGACGATGGCTCGCTGCTCTTCAAGGCGCTCTTCTTCCCCGGCTTCAGGGGCGACCCTGTCGATCTCCTGCTGCTGCATCTCCAGAATGTCCCGGCGCTCCAGCAAGTGGGCTTCCCGGGCCCGCAGCTCCTTGCGGCGGGCCTCCACGGAGCGCAGCTGCTCCAGCAGCTCGTCACGCCGGCGCAACAGGTCGGGATCCTTCAAGGTGCTTTCCATGAGCCGGGCCTGGAAGGCAGGCTGCAGCAACTGCTGCTGTCCGTGCTGGCTGGCATGGGCCAGCAGCTGTTCCCGCAGGGAACGCACGCATTCCTGGGAGCGCAGGGCATCATCAACATACAGGCGGCTGCGGCCGCTCTCGGCCAGAAGGCTGCGCCGGATGACGATCTCCCGTCCGTCCATCTGGAACTGTGCTTCGACCTGGGCCTTTTCCGCTCCCTGACGTACCATATCGGCGCCCAGCCTGTCGCCCAGCAGAAAGCCCAAGGCTTTGAGGATAAAGCTTTTGCCTGCCCCTGTTTCGCCGGTGAGCACGTTCATGCCCGGGGCAAAGTCGAGTTCGGCGTCTTCGATGAGAGCGAGATTGCGGATACGCAAATATTCCAGCATGGATAGGACCTATTTTTTGAGACGGGGATCAAGGAGGTCACGCAGGCTTTCGCCCAGCAGGTTGTAGCCCAGCACGGTCACCAGGATGGCGACACCCGGATAAAAGGAAAGCCAGGGGGCATCTTCCAAGACGGTCTTGCCTTCCATGAGCATGTTCCCCCAGCTGGCCGTGGGCGGCTGGACACCAAGCCCGAGGAAACTGAGACCCGATTCCACCAGAATGGCGCCGGCCACGCCCAGCGTGGCGGAAATGAGCACCGGAGCCAGCGTGTTGGGCAGGATGTGGCGCAGCAATATCCGGCAGGTAGAGCAGCCGGACAAACGCGCCGCCGATACAAAATCCCGCTGGCGCAGGCTCAGGGTCTCGGCACGGACCAGACGGGCGACCCCCATCCATGAGGTCAGGCCGATGACGATCATGATGTTGGTCAGGCTCGGTTCCAGAAAGGCGATGACCGAAAGGATCAGGAAAAACGAAGGGAAGCAGAGCATGATGTCCACACCGCGCATGATCCCTTCATCCACCAGACCGCCGAAATAGCCGCTGATCAGACCCAGCCCCGTCCCGATGCTGACGGAAATGCCCACAGCGACAAAGCCGACCCACAACGAGATCTGTCCACCGTAGAGCAGCCGGGAAAAAACGTCCCGCCCCAGACGGTCCGTACCCAGCCAGAACATGGAGGACGGCGGCTCCAGAATGTGATCCAGATGCAGGGCATTGGGATCATAGGGCGCGAGCAGGGGAGCGCACAGCGCTGCCAGAGACATGACCAGCACGATGCCCAGCCCCAGGCAGAGCATGAGATGACGGCCGAGAAAGCGACGCAGCAAGGGACCACACATATCAGCGAACCTCCCGGCTGCTGCGGATACGCGGATCGGCCAGGCCGTAGCAGACATCCGCCAGCAGGTTCCCCAGCAGGGTCAGCACGGCCCCCAGGACCAGGTTGCCCATGATCGTGGTGTAGTCGCGGGCCATGACCGCGGCATAGAACAATTGCCCCAGCCCCGGCAGGGCGAAGATGGACTCGATGATGACGCTGCCGCCGATGAGCCCGGGTACCGAGAGGCCCAGCAGGGTGATGACCGGGAGCAGGGCATTGCGCAGGGCATGGCGCCAGATGATCGTGCGGGGGGACAAGCCTTTGGCCTGGGCTGTCAGGATGTAGTCCTGCCGCAGGACTTCGAGCATGCAGGCCCGCATGTAGCGGGACATGCCCGCCAGGCTGCCGATGGTATAGACCAGGATAGGCAAAGCCAGATGCTGTGCCAGATCAAGCACCTTGTCCACAGGGCCGAGACTGTCGAAATTCATGGACGTCAGGCCGGAAATAGGCAGCCATTGCAGATGGATACCGAAAAACAGCATCAGCAGTAATGCCAGCCAGAACGAGGGCATGGCAAAACCGAGGTAGACGAAGACCGTCACGCCCCGATCCAGAAGGGAATTCTGGCGGCAGGCCGAAAGGATGCCGATGGGGATGGCGATGATGAGCGTCAGGATCAGGGAGATGACGTTCATGCCCACGGTCAGGGGCAGGCGCTCCATGATCTTGTCCAGCACGGGCCGCCCGTCCGCTGACATGGACAGGCCGAAATCCAGACGTACCAGGCGTGAGAGCCAGTCCAGATATTGTACATGCAGGGGTTTGTCCAGGCCGTACAGGGCCTCCAGCCGCTGGCGGGCCGCCTCACCGGCCAGAGGATTGAGGGTCGTTTCCATATCGGTGGGCGAACCGGGCGCGAGATGGATGACCCAAAAGCTGATGAGGGTGATCCCCCATAAGACCAGCAGCATCCACAGCAGTTTGCGCACGATGCGCAACGTCAGCTGCAGCAGGGCCGCATTGCGGGATGAACAGACCGCCTGCACGCATATCCTCCGTTATTATTCCGTCCGGGTCATCCACTGCCGCATGTCGGCCACCTCCTGCTGCCATTGCGGCGAAAGGCGCCGCTGGAGGAAGCGGGCATACAGGCTGTCCAGCAGGCCGAGGCAGACTTCCATCAGGTAGATCTTTTCCAGCAGCATGGCGTCCGGGTCGTCATCCTCTTCAGGCTTTTCCACCTTGGGAGTCTTCAGGCTGCCCAGGGTGAAGTCTTCGGCCTTGAGGGTGAACTGGAAGGCCAGTTCTTCCTTTTCAAGCCGGATGAGGGCGCGGGTGACTTTTTTCCCCGTGCCAAGGCCGAAACGGGCCTCGCGAAGAGGGGAGAGCGTCCCGGCAACGGTCGCCGTTTCTTTGGCGTCCCCTTCGCCGCCCTGGACGACGATACGCTGTTCCATGGAGACAGAGAAGGGCTGGCCTTCCTTGTCCACAAAGGCCCCGGGCGCCACATCGCTCTGGTACCACAGCCAGGTAAGGAACTCCTGGCCAAGAATGTTGTCCGTAGAATCCAGACAGGGTGTATCACTCATGGGATGACCTCGTGAATCAGGAAAGGGCGGCGAACTGTGTGGCTTCGATACGATCCAGACGGCTCATGGCCGCTTCGTCGAGCATGGTCTCGGCCAGGCTGTACGGGGTGATCTGCTCAAGATGCAGTTCGAAGGAGTTGAGGAATGCCTCCATGAACAGATCGATCATCTTCCCCTGGGTGGAGGCAAACCAGACCTCATTACGATCCGTTGCCCAGATGACATTGAATTCGGCCGGGATGGGCAGGAAGCGCTGCCGCAGGCGAAGCAGGACCTGTTCCTTGAGTTCCTTCTTGCGCTCACGGGAAATGAACTTTTTGCCCTGTTCCTGCATTTTTTCCTTTTCGGCCTTCAGTGCCAGGGTCAGATGCTTTTTGATGACGGCGGCCGGGATGCGCCGGGTATCCAGACGCAGGGAGAAGAGCAGATAGGCGCCTTTGTGCGGCGGGGCCGTCCGCCATTCGGAGTCCAGCATATCCTCGAAGCATACCCAGCCATAGGCCTGCATCTCGGGCAGGTCGTCGATGTCCCGGAAGGCGAACTGGCGCAGCTTGTCGGGGATCTGCGTCCAAAGCTCCGAAGGGATGGGGTCGATGATCCTGAAACGGGTAAAGCTGCACGAAGCATTACAAAAACCCATACTGGCTCCTTTCTGTGATATCCGCCAGGAGGCGTGTCATTCTTGTACGCAGTGCGGCAGATTCTTGCAAGCCCGAAGCCTGTGGATTTCCGTGGGGCAGGGCAGATGCAACATTATATAATATACGCAGTGGATATTTGAGTCAGGTAGCCCGTGGATGCGTCATCGCCGGCGCAGGACAAAGGCCTGGATCGGCCTGGCAGGAAGATTTTTCGCCGGGGAGCCACAGTGAGCATTTCCGGAAGGCTTCTGGTAGCTGGGGCAAGGCGCATCCGGATGATCCATATAGTTATTAGTATCGATTACTAGATGTTAAAGAGGCGGTTTACAAGCATCATGCGGGGCATTCACGATTTTGGGGAACCGATCACATATGGGACATGAAAACTAGGTGTGGGACATGAGACCGCTTCAAATCTCAGCGTCCATTTTTCCATTTCCCATATGGGGATCTCTGCTGCGACCTTCAAAGCAGCAGAGCCCATGGTGAGGAAAAAGGCTTTCGGTATGAAAACCCCTTATTCGTAAAATGCATGATAACCATGTGTAAGTATTAACTATTATTAATGTCCCATAATGATAATTATGTAAACTTTTATCCATGAGACGACGAAGCAGGCACTCCTCTCTCCAGGATCAGACAGAAAATTTTTCGCCATATATTTTTGCTCAAGCTGCACTTTAAGAATAGTCTTGGGCCAGTCAGCATGTACCTGAATTTTTCTGGCGTCTGACTCTGCCGTCTATGGCATTCCCCCGTACGCTTGACATGGCTGCTTTTTTGCCACACCTCTAAGGCATGCACGCCAAATCCTCTTTTTTCCGCAGCCGCGATGGACGCCCCCAGCGTCGTTCCAATCAGCTTGCCCCCAGATCGCCCCAAAATGGTCATTCCTCCCCTGCTCCACGGAACAACAGCTCTTCTCCATCTGGGCTAGAGGAAGATCTGCAGGACGGGACCCGGCTCAACAAGCTCATCGCAGCTTCCGGCTATTGCTCTCGCCGCAAGGCCGATGAGCTTATTTTTGCCGGAGCTGTCCAGGTCAACGGGGTGGTGGAACGTTCTCCCGGCAGGCGCATCCTTCCTGATGACCTCATCCAGGTCGAAGGCCAGCAACTTGCGGCTCTGCCCGCCTCTTTTTCCTATATCATGCTGCACAAGCCCATCCAGGTCATGTGTACGGCACACGATCCGCAGGGGCGTCCTACAGTTTTGGATTGTCTGACAGCGGAGATGCGGCGAAATAGAGTCTATCCTATTGGAAGACTTGACTATTTTTCTGAGGGGCTATTGCTGCTGACCAATGATGGCGAGCTGGCACAGCGCCTGATGCATCCCCGGCATCATCAGCCAAAGACCTACGATGTCCTTGTGCGGGGAACTGTCCCGGCTGCCGCGCTGGCAACCATGCGCCGTGGCATGACATTGGCTGAGGGAGAGCATCTGCGCCCAGTCGAAGTGGAAAGCCGCTTGCAGGCCAATGGGCATACGCGGTTGCGGATGGTGCTGCATCAGGGGGTCAACCGCCAGATCCGCCGCATGTGCCGGGATCTTGGCTTGACCATCCTGCGCCTGAAGCGCATCCGTCTCGGCCCCCTTGGCCTTGGCGATCTTCCTGTGGGCGAGTGCCGTTTTTTGTCAGCCGCAGAGACCGCTGCCCTGCTCCAGGCTGCGGAGATCCGGCGCTCATAAGGGGATTTGACCTGGAGAGTGTGCTGGCCTGATATCAGCAGCTCAAGGAAAACCTTATATGGTGAGTGAGCACAGGGACGTTCTGTCCCGGATGGCAGATACCCAATAGCCCACGCACATGGGATGAAGTATGAAAAAGGACGCCTGACGGCGTCCTTTTTTTATGGTTCAAATTTGCTTATTTGCCCAGGCCAGCAAGCGCTGCAGCAAGGCCTGGGCTTCTTCATGCAGGGCATGCAAATGCTGCTCTCCAAGGAAGCTTTCCGCATAGACCTTGCAGATAGCCTCCGTCCCGGAAGGCCGGATGGCGAACCAGCCGTTCCGGCTGCAGACCTTGACCCCGCCAATGGCAGCTCCGTTCCCCGGGGCTGTCGTCAGGATCTCAGTGACCGGGGATCCCGCTACTGTCCGCATCTGGACATCCTCTGCCTTCAATGATTTGAGGCAGGCCCGCACGTGATCGTCGGCCGGAGCATCCTGGCGCTGGTACAGCGGAGCGCCGAACTGTTCCGTCAGGCTGCGATAGATCTCGTCCGGCCCGCGCTCTTCGCGTGCGGCCATTTCCGCTGCCAGCAGGCAGAGCAAGGGGCCATCCTTGTCGGTGCTCCAGGGGCTGCCGTCAAAGCAGAGGAAGGAAGCGCCGGCACTTTCCTCACAGCCCATGCCGCAGCTGCCGTCTGTCAGATAGGGCACGAACCACTTGAAACCGACCGGGACTTCGATGACCTTGCGTCCCAGCTCCTGGCCTACCCTGTCCAGCATGGCGCTGGTCACCAGAGTCTTGCCGATTCCGGCATCGGCCTGCCACTGGAAGCGGCTGCGGAACAGATGCCAGGCAACGGTGGCCAGATAATGGTTGGGATTCATCAAACCGCTTTTGGCCACGATGCCGTGACGATCCGAGTCCGGATCACAGGCAAAGGCCAGGTCGAAGCGGTCGCGCATATCGAGCAGGCCACTCATGACATACGGCGAAGAGCAGTCCATCCTGATCTTGCCGTCCTTGTCACAGGGAACAAAACGGAATGTGGGGTCGATGACTTTGTTGACCACGGTCAGGCGCAGTTTGTAGCGCTCGGCTATGGGCTCCCACAGGGAAAGGCTGGCTCCCCCCAGAGGATCGACCCCCAGGGAAATACCGGAAGCCGCGATGCTGTCCATATCCAGGATGCGCGGCAGGTCTTCCACATAGCGGGCGGTAAAATCATAGCCCTGCACCAGAGAAGACCGTCGGGCACTGCTGTACGGCAGGCGATGGACGTCACAATTGAGGTGATCAAGATAGATATTGGCTTGCTTTTCGATCCAGGCGGTCACCGCTGTTTCGGCCGGGCCGCCATGCGGCGGATTGTATTTGAAACCACCGTCAGCCGGAGGGTTGTGAGACGGCGTGATGATGATGCCGTCAGCCAGAGCCTGACCGCCGTGCTCGCTGTTCCAGCACAGGATGGCATGGGAGACCGCAGGGGTCGCTGTGGCGGAACCGTCGTGGGAGACGCGAACCTGCACATCATTGGCCGTCAGGACTTCAAGCGCACTGCGAAAGGCCGGTTCCGACAGGGCATGCGTATCTCCGCCCATGAACAGCGGACCGGTGATGCCGTGTTGTTTGCGGTAATCACAGACGGCCTGGGTGATGGCGTGGATGTGGCGTTCGTTGAAGGTTTGCTTCAACGAAGAACCACGATGCCCGGACGTTCCAAAAGACACACGTTGTGCGGCCTGATGCGGATCAGGCGATTCCGTATAGTAGGCACTGACGAGCGCGGGGATATTCTCCAGAGTCTCGGGCGCCGGCAGTTTGCCGGCATGGGGATGTACTGCCATGATGTATCCTCCTGCCCCTTTCTATCGTTTACCCTGTCGGCCCGCAAGCCCCGGGCAAAAAAAGAGGGGGGCTTGAAGCCCCCCTCTCTCGATTGCATATCCGGATTATTTTCCGCTGCTGACAGGAACCGCGCGGAAGATGTTCTCACCACGACGGTTGATCTGCAGCATGACGGCGCCTCGCTTGCTGCCCTCGCCTGCCACGATCTTTGACAGGTCTTCGGGCGAAGACACCGCCTGACGGTTGGCCTTGACGATGACATCACCGGGACGGACACCGGCTTCGGCAGCAGGCTTGCTGGGATCCACATCCAGGACCAGCAGGCCACCCTTGCCTTCCAGCTTCAGTTCGCGGCGCTCCTCATCCTTGATGGGACGCACCGTCAGGCCGAGCTGGCCCTGATTCTGCTGCTTCTGGCCGGCTTCGGAAGGCTTGCCGCTGTTGACGCCGGTCTGGCGATCGCCCAGCGTCACATCCATGGTCACGGCCTTACCGTTGCGCCACACGTCCAGGGTCACCGAAGTGCCGGGCTTGTGGGCCGCAATGGCTCGCAGCAGGGCCGAGGCGTCTTCCACGCTCTTGCCGTTGACCTTGGTGATGACGTCACCGGCTTCGATGCCGGCCTTGGCCGCCGGTTCATCGTCCAGGACGCTGGCCACCAGGGCACCGGAAGGATGTTCCATGCCAAGGGCCTTGGCCGTATTTTCATCCACATCCTGGATGGTCACACCGATCCAGCCGCGGCTGACCTTTTTGCCGCTCTTGATCTGTTCCACGATGCCAGCCGCCATGTTGCTGGGGATGGCAAAGCCGATCCCCTGCCCGCTGGCGATGATGGCCGTGTTGATGCCGATGACCTCACCCTTCATGTTCAGCAGCGGACCACCGCTGTTGCCGGGGTTGATGGAGGCATCCGTCTGCAGGAAGTTGTCAAACGGACCGGCATGGATATTACGGTTCTTGGCCGAAAGGATGCCGGCCGTGACCGTGTGGTCCAGAGCAAAAGGATTGCCGATGGCCAGCAGCCATTCCCCTACCAGCAGGGCGTCGGAATCACCGAACTTGAGGAAAGGCAGATCCTTTTTGGCCTCGACCTTGAGCAGAGCCAGGTCAGTATCTTCGTCCGTCCCCACGACCGTGGCCGTCAGAGGGGCAGTCTTGCCGTTGCTTTCGTCCAGCGTCACCTGGATGCTGTCGCCATCGGCCACCACGTGATAGTTGGTCACGATGTAGCCGTCAGGCGAGATGATGAAACCGGAACCACGCGACATCTGTTTTTGCGGAGGACGCTTTCCGCGCGCATTGGGACCGCCGAAGAATTCGAAGAAGCGGTCCGCTCCCGGCGGCATGCCACGGAACATCTCGCCGAAGAATTCCTCAGGACCGGCCGCAGCCGGGGAGGTCCGCTCCGCACTGATGTTGACGACAGCCGGGCCGCATTTGGCAGCCAGTTCACTGAACTCAGGAAGGCTGGCCGCCTGGGCGAATTGCGCTGCCGTGAACAGGACAAGAGTCAGCACGGCAGGGAGAAAGTGTTTAATCCTCATACAGGGCACACTCCTTAGCGTTTGTTTTGCAGAGCCTTCTGCAAAGCCTGTGCCATGATGCTCATACCGGCATCCTTGGGAGCGGAACTGGTGTGCTGTTTCCAGGATTTGTCTTCGGCGGCGGAAGCTTCTTCCATGCCTTCGGGGGCCAGGCTGATGCGGCGGGCAGTGGTATCCACGGACTGCACGACCAGGGTCACGCTGTCGCCCTTGTCCAGCTTGGAGAATTCACCGCTGTTCTTGGCGTTCTTGATGACGCCGGCGGGCAGCAGACCGGTGATGCCGGGAGCCAGGCTCACGAACAGGCCGAACTGGCTGCGGCTTTCCACCGTACCGGTCACCACGGTACCGGCAGCGAAACGCTGGTCGGCATCCTGCCAGGGATCGCCTTCGGCGTCACGCAGGCTCAGGGAGATACGGCGGCTTTCCACATTGATCTCCTTGATCTTGACGGAGATCACGTCGCCCACGTTCACCACGTCCTCGGCCTTGTTCACGCGCTTGGTCCAGGACATTTCGGAAAGGTGCACCAGGCCTTCCACGCCGGGCAGCAGTTCCACGAAGGCACCGAAGGGAGCGATGCGCACGACCTTGCCTTCCACCACGGTACCGGCGGCCAGACGGTCAGCGGCCTGCAGCCAGGGATCGCCTTCAGCCTTCTTGCGGGACAGGGAGATGCGGGTGCGGCCCTTGTCGTCCTTGCTGACGGACAGCAGCTTGGCGCGCACCATGTCGCCCACGGCCACAGCTTCGTCAGCGCTGTTCACGCGGGACCAGGAGAGTTCGGAAAGATGGATCATGCCTTCCACACCGGGGGCCAGTTCCATGAAGGCACCAAAGGAGGCCAGACGGGTGATGCGGCCTTCCACGGTATCGCCCACATTGAGGGAAGCCAGGACCTTTTCCAGGTTTTCCTGACGTTCGCGATCCAGCAGGGCACGGCGGGAAACCACGATGTTGCGGCCGCGGTTTTCCACACGGATGATGAGGAACTGCATGGTGCGGCCCACCAGAGCTTCGGCGTCAGCCACGCTCACGCTGTCCATCTGGCTGCCGGGACAGAAGGCATTCTTGCCCATCACGCTGACAGTGTAACCGCCCTTGCAGGTACCGGTCACGCGGCCATCCACGGGCACACCGGCGTCGCGGGCGTCTTCCAGGGCGGCCATACCGGCGCCACTCATGGAGCGGGACAGACGGATCTCACCAGCGGAGGTACCCACAACATAGACTTCGATGCTGTCTCCGGGGGCAACGCTCTCGTTGCCTTCGGCATCGAGGATGTCCTTGCGGTCCATGATACCATCCAGCTTGATGCCCACATCCACAAAGACAGAGTCACCGGTGATGGTGATGATGGTGCCCGTCACTTTCTGACCAGGCTGCAGGCGCACAGTGCCGGCTTCCTGGGCCGCGAACATGGCGGCGAAGTCTTCGCTGCCTTCTTCGAAGGTGGACAGATTCTTTTCGTCAGTCATGGTATATTTGCTCCTTAAACAAATAATTTCCTGTGAAGTCTCCTTGTATAGCGCATTCACCGCCAGAAAACAACAAAGATGCTGGCAGCAATTCCGGCACAGGATATGGCTAATTTTTGGACAGGTGGACAATTTTTGGACGATGCTCTCTGACAGGACGGCAGAGAAAACAATTCTTGCAAAAAATTAATGTAGAACTTTAAGAAAAAGGGATTTAAAAGAGCAGGCCGACCGTATATGTCCGGTATCCATATCTCACGTGCTGCAGGAAACAAATTTTTCGGAATCATTCTCAAAAACACATAGCTCAAATTTTGATTTTAAGCCCTTAAAATTTTTTTTTCGACCCAATAATCATAAACTCCAGAAAACGGCTTAAAATCGATTTTGGGCCGTTTTCTGGAGTTTCGTCATTCTTATTGCTATAAACAAGAGCGATTATCAATTATCAAGATCTGTTTTGCTCCGGCACCCGGGACCAAGGATGCGGCTTCTGCCACCCCCGATGGGAAGGACTTCTATCTGAGTGGGGACCCGCTCCTTCAATCCCTGTACATGGGAAATGATGCCGATGAGTTTCCCTCGCTGCTGCAGGCTGGCCAGGGTACTCAGTGCCGTATCCAGGGCATCCTCATCCAGCGTGCCGAAACCTTCATCAAGGAACAGTGAATCGACCCGGGTAGTACGGCTGGCCATCTGGGAGAGCCCCAGGGCTAGGGCCAGGCTGACAAGGAAGCTTTCTCCACCGGAAAGATTCTTGGTACTGCGCAGCTCCCCGGCCTGGTAATTGTCGCGAATATTGAGCTCCAGCGTCCCGTTGCCCACTTCCAGCAAATAACGGTCAGTCATTTTGACCAGTTGGCGGTTGGCATGGGCGACCATCAACTCAAGATTCATCTGCTGGACGATGTTCCGGAATTTTTTCCCGTCAGCGGAACCTATCAGCTCCTGCAACGCGGACCACTGTTCGAACACACGTTCCTGCTGCTCGATGCGCTCCACGAGTACGCGCTGCTCCTGCCGCAAACGCTCATTGTCCGCCAGTCGTTGCAGGCAGGAGCCCTGTTCCTGCTGCAACGCTGCCTGATGCTGTTCCAGTACTGCCAGCTCCTGCCCCAGCTCTTCCCTGTCCTTTGTCGTCAGGGCCTTCGCGGTCTCGGTGGCCAGATGTTCCCTGGCCGCCCTGCCCCGCCCTGCCAGTTCCATGCGGGCTGCGTGCAGTTCCTGTGACAGACGCTCCAGGCTTTCCCGTTCCTCTGCGGGCAGACAGGCTTGCAAAAAGCTCCGCTCATCGGCGAAGGCTTCTTGCTCCAAGCCCTGTGCAAAGGCCTGCCCGGCATGCACGCTCTGTTCGGCTATGCTGGCCAGCAAGGCATCTTTTTCTCTGATGGCGGATTCCGTCATGGTGACGACATCCGACATCCTGCTGACTGCGGCGGTCTGATCGGCAAGCCGCTGTTCATCCCGTGACACGGCCTGGGCCAGATCGGCTTCGACTTCCTGGACATCTTTTTCAGCAAACAGCGCCAGACGCTGCTCGTGCAGCTTTTTCCACTGCCCTTCCCTTTCACGGGCTTCCCGTTGCTGCGATTCCAGATGAGCCTGCTGCGATTTCACTTCCTGATCATGCTGGCCTGCCGACAGCTCGAGCTCCTGCCGCGAAGCGGTCAGGCGCGTCATCTCTGCCGTCCGGCGTTCCCACTCCGTACGGCGGGCCTTCAAGACAGACAAGATGGACAAGAGTTCGGTATCGGTTGTGCCGAGACCGTAGGCAGCCAGCATCGTATCAAGCGTCTGTTTCCCCTGCTCTTCCTCTTGTTGCAATTGCCCGGCTTCCTGCCGTACTCGCTGCTGTTCGGCAGTGACCATGTCCAGCTCATGCTTGAGCCGTTCGACGGTCTGATCCAGCATCGTCTTTTGTTCCTGCAGACGGGGAAGATTGCTCTCCAGCATCTGGCAGGCCTTTTCGAGCTTGTCTGCTGTGGAGATCCGCTGATAGAGCTCCCGAAGGAATTCGTCCATCCTGCTCTGCTGTTCCCGCACGAAGGTCGTGGCGCTTTCCAAGGATTCCCGCAGCAGGGAAGGCAGTCCGGCCTCCTCCGCCAGTTGTGCCAGATACTTCTGAGATTTCTGCAGCTTATCTTGAAGCGACCGGGCATTCTCCATTCCAACGAGCAGACTTTGCTCCAGGCCCGTCAGCCGTTCCCGCAAGGCGGCACACTGCTGATCCGTCACCGTGAAGCGCCGGCGAACATCTTCCACCTGTTGCCAGTTGTCGGAAGCCGGCAGGCCCTGCAGGAGGTAGGGATGTTCCAGAGAGCCGCACAGCGGGCAGGCATGTCCTTCCTCAAGAGAAGCACGATGCTGTTCCAGGCTGGCGATACGCAGGGCCAGCATACGTTCACGTTCCAGGCTCGCCAGCGAGATCTCCAGTGCATCCCGCAAAGCTTGCTGCTGTTCCAGAAGTTTTTTGCTTTGCTGATGCTTTTCTTGCCATTGTTGCAACTGCTGCCGCCAGTGCTGCAACTCTGAATGATACAGGAAAACATCATTCAGAGCTTTTTCAATAGTCTGTAACAGCAGGATTTTTTTCTGGATGGCGTTACATTCCTCCTGCCACTGGAACAGGGAGCGTCCCTCCAGAAGTTTTTCCTTTTCCGCCAGCAAGTTCCGGCGTCTGTTTTCCAGCTGAGAGAGCTCGGCAGCGGCGATTTCCTGACGCCGGAGACGTTCCGCCAGCCGGGCTTTTCCATTCTCCAGCTGCTGGCTGATCTGTTGCAGGGCCATACTCCGTTGCTGCTGCTTCTGCTCAAGATCATGCACCCGCTGGATACCGGCCTCGATGCCGCTCAGCTGCTCTACCAGTCCGGCATCTGCCGCATGGCTCCCCAGCCAGTTTTCCACGGCGGCCTGCTCCCGGAGGAGGTCGTCGAGAGCCTGCCGCCGACTGTCGCGACGGGCCTTCAAGGAGGCAAGGGCCTGCTCCTGCTGGCGCACTTCCAGCAGGACGCGGCGCACTTCCTTTTCCGAGCTTTCCAGCTGGATGTCGAGGGCCCGGACCTGATGCAGCAACGGCGTCTGGCGGGTCTGCTCCGCTTTGGCCTGTTCAAGCTGACGGGCGTACTCATCCTGCTTGTGCCGGGCTTCCTGCAATTTTTCCTGCAAACGGGGCAGCTCCGTAGCGTGGTTCTGCCGCTGCTCTGTCAGCAGACTTTGCTGGTGGCGCAACTGCAGCAAGGCAGAATAGCTGCCTTCCAGCCGGGCAGCCCGCTGGGCCTGCTCCAGCCGCAAAGCCTGTGGGCGGAATGCCTGTTCCCGGAGGGACAGTTTTTCTTCTTCCGCTTCTACCTGGGCCAGCTGGCTCCGGGCCGTATCGAGCCCCTGCAACCACTGCAAGGCTTGCTGCAGCTGCTGCGCCTGGCTCCTGGACTGACGGCCCTGCTCTTCCAGCCGGGACAGCTGCTGCCGCAGGGCCTGCTCTTCGTCCGCAGGCAGTAGGGGCTTACCGGCCAGTTCCTTGCGCATGTCCTCCAGCAGGAGCTTTTCCTGCCGGTGCCGTTCATGCACCAGCATGGAGATACGGCTGTATTTTTCCGTGCCGGTGATGCTTTCAAGGATGGGCGCCCGGCTGTCGGCCGAAGCATCCAGAAAGGCCGAAAAACCGCCCTGCGCCAGCATCATGGAACGGGTGAAACGGTCGAAGTCCAGGCCGGTGATCTCGGTGACCACTCTGGCCATATCCCTTTTCTGGGCACAGATGATCTGGCCGCTGTCCGCATCCGCGATCTCGTGTCGTGCCGCCTGGAGTCTGCCTTCCGGGGATTTTCTGGCCCGCCGCTGGCTCCAGTGGCAACGGTAACGACGCCCGGAGGCGATCTGGAAGACCACCTCCGCCATGCATTCCCCGGTCTGGCGGGACATGATCTCGTTCTCGCTGTCGCTCAGGGTCTTGAGCCGCGGCGTCCGCCCGTACAGGGCCAGACAGATGGCGTCCAGGATGGTCGTTTTGCCGGCACCCGTGGGGCCGGTGATGGCAAAGATACCGGCGGATACGAAATCCGGCCTGGTGAGGTCTATCTCCCAGATGCCGGTCAGGGAATTGAGGTTCTGAAAACGTATGTTCTGGATACGCATGGCGGCCCCTATTCGGCGTTACTGTCGGTTTCGTGCATGGCGGTGAGGATCTCGCCGTACAGGCGCATGAGCAAGTCGGCCTGGGCGCCTTCTATCTTCCGGGCTGCAAGGCAGCGCGAAAAAACTTCCGTCTCGCTCAGCTCTTCAAGGTTCCTGCCCGTATCGTCCAGGCTTGGCTGGCTGTCCAGCAGACGTGCATTGCGGATCTTCAGGACGCGCAGCCCGCTCCCGGCCACAGCCGTCTCTACCTGCTGGCGCAGGCTGCCCTCAAGATCATCGCCGGTATAGACAACTTCCAGCCAGGCGGAACTGTCGCTGTCCCGCAGTGTTGCCAGGCGGCCGAGTATCTCGCACATGGAGCCGCTCACGCGCTCCAGCTTCTGAAATTCCGGCACAGGCAGCAGCTCCACACGGGCCGAACGCCCGGTAAAATCTACCAGGCAGACGCTTTTGGGCTGCCTGGCCTCACCAAAGCCCATGGGCAGGGGCGAGCCGCTGTAGCGCATATGCTCCATGCCTCCTACCCGCTGCGGCACATGCAGATGGCCCAGAGCCAGATAGTCTATGCACGGCGGGAAGATGGACGCCGGAACATGCGCCAGCGAGCCCACATAGAGGTCACGCACGCCATCGCCATCAACGGTCTGGCCTCCGGCAGTAAACAGATGGCCCATACAGAGCAGGGGGACGTCAGGTGCCAGACGGTCCCGCAGCGCCGCCGCCTCTTCCAGGACCTGCGCGTAGTGCCGGCGGATGGCTTCCTGCATCTTGTTTTCCTTGTCGCCGCTGCTCTCCCCTTCTTCCACCAGACGCATGTCGGCATCGCGCAGGAAGGGAACGGCACAGACGATGAGCGCGACCTTGCCCTGGGCATCGCGCAGGACTTTGATCTCTTCCGCGGGATCTTCGGGCAGGTTGCCTACCACATGGACATCCAGCACCTGCAGGATCTCGCGCGAAGCCCCCAGCATGGAGGGCGAATCATGGTTGCCGGCAGTGATGACCACATGTCGGCAGGAGGAAAGATAGACCTGCCGCAAAAAATCATAATACAGGCGCTGGGCCCTGTTGCTGGGCGTGCCGCTATCGAAGATGTCCCCGGAAACGACCAGGACATCCACTTCTTTTTCCTGCAAAGTACGGGCAAGCCAGTCCAGGAAAGCCGAAAATTCCTCGTAGCGTTTCTGGCCGAAAAGCGAGCGGCCAAGATGCCAGTCCGATGTATGAAGTACGCGCATGAGATGAAGGCCGGTTTGATGCCGGATACGGCAGTGGAGAAAAAATGACCGCCATGCGGCGGGTCTTTTTCAGTTATAAGGCCGAAAAAAAGGCCTGTGAAGGCCCGGTAATGAAGAAAAAAACATAAAAGAAACGCCCTGCTTACGCAGGGCGTCCTTGTTAGTAAGCGCTGATGTATTCGTCCAAGCTGCCGGCGGAACAGTTCCGGCTCACCCAGAAAGCGGATGCCCAGACCATAAGGGCCGTCGCCTGGGTGTCGTCCAGACTTTTGAGCTTGCTTTCCAGGCTGGAGCGGCTGGCGCCATGCCGGGTGTGCAGGTTGTTCAGCTCACAGGCATCACTGACCCGCAGCAGCAGATAGGACAAACGCGTGTGGTCAGGCAGCAGACGCGTATCCTTGTGCGCTTCCACGATGGTCTTCAGTTCGCCTGCGGTGAACATCTGCTTGATGTTGGCCATGGCGCGGAAAAACGTATCCACGGCCCAAGGCAGGATGAATTCAGCTCCGGCGCTCTTGGTACGAAAGTAATCCTTGAGCCAGCGTTCCTGCTCGTCGTTGATGCGTGCTGCTACCTGTGGCATGGGGCCCCCGTAGGCGTCTGCGACGCCATTTTCCTGCGTTGTTTACAGGAAGCCTACCGCAGGCCCCGTCAAAGTTCAAGACATTTTCTAGAAAATGTCTTGCATTCCGTACAGGCGTCCCGGCTGCTGTCCGCACAGCCAGGCAGCGGCCCGCAGGGCTCCCTGAGCGAAGGTCTCGCGCGAGTGGGCCTGATGCGTCACTTCGATGCGTTCGCCGGGGCCCATGAAGTAGACCGTGTGAACACCGACCACATCCCCGCCGCGAATGGCCTGGATGCCGATCTGCGCCTTGGGACGCTCACCGATGATGCCGTCACGGGCGGAACAGCGGACGTCGTCCAGATCCCAGCCCCGGGCTTCGGCCAGGCATTCGCCCAGACGCAGGGCCGTACCGCTGGGGGAGTCCTTTTTACGGTTATGGTGCAGCTCCACCATCTCGATATCGTACTTTTCCCCGAGGGCGCGGGTCAGTTCGGGCAGGACCTTGAGCAGCACATTGACGCCGATGCTCATATTGGGCGCCCAGAACATGCGGCAGCTTTCGGCCAGCTTCGCCAGTTCTTGCTTTTGTTCATTGGTGAAGCCGGTGGTGCCGATCACATGAGCGGCACCGAACTTGGCCACACTGCGGGCCGTGGCCAGACTGACCTCGGGAGCGGTGAAATCGACGACGACAGCTTTGCCGTCCAGACTTTGCAGCAGCTCTTCCACATTCTGGCTCACCGGGCACGACAACGCGGCCAGACCGGCAGCAAATTCGCTGCGTTCCACCACGCCCGCAAGCGTGAAGGCGGGGTCTTCCTGCACCAGCGTGCAGATGGTCCGGCCCATACGGCCATTGGCACCCATGACGATGATCGGCGTGCTCATTGCTTCACCTGTCCTGTTCTGTTGAAAGTTATGCGTCCATCCTGTCAGCGAGCAGATTCAAGAAAGCTGCTTCATCAAGGACGGTGATCCCCAGGCTTTGGGCTTTTTCCAGTTTGCTGCCCGGATTTTCGCCCACCACAAGGATATCCAGTTTTTTGCTCACACTGCCCAGCACTACGGCGCCGGCCGTCTCGGCCAGCTGTTTGGCCTTGCCCCGCGCCATGGAAAGGGTGCCGGTGAAGAGGATGTTCTTCCCCTGCAAGGGACCACCCTCCCCGGCTGCCTCGGCAGGCTCTGCCGCAGCCACGGGCCACAGGCCTGCCTCGCGCAATCCGGCCAGCATATGCTGGTTGGCCGGGCTTTCAAAAAAGCTGCGGATGGAGCTGGCCACCTCGGGCCCTACATCCGGCAGTTCCAGCAGACGCTGGGTATCGGCGGCCGCCAGGGCATCCATATCGTGAAAATGCGCAGCCAGCATGCGGGCGGTCTGCTCGCCCACATGGCGGATGCCTAGGGCACTGATGAGGCGGGCCAGCGTGGCATTGTGGCGGGCATCGTCGAAAGCATCCACGATCTTGCGGGCCAGCACGTCGCCCATACGGTCGAAGGGCAGCAGATCCTGCACTGTGAGCCGGAACAGCTGTTCCGGGCTGGTGACATGCCCGCTGCTGACCAGCTGCTCTATCCACTTCTGCCCCACACCCTGTACATCCAGACCGGCCTTGGACACGAAGTGACAGATGGAGCGCAAGCGCACTGCCGGACAGGAGATATTACCGCAACGCCAGGCCGCTTCACCGGGTTCGCGGTGGGCCGGCTCGCCGCAGACGGGGCAGATATGCGGGAATTCGAACGGCCTTGCACCCGAGGGGCGTTCCTCCAGTACCGGACCCACCACTTCGGGGATGACATCGCCTGCCCGCTGCACGATGACCGTATCCCCTACCCGCACGTCCTTGGCCAGGATCTCGTCTTCATTATGCAGAGTGGCGCGGGTGACCATGACCCCGCCTACGGCCACCGGCTCCAGCTGGGCCACAGGGGTCAGGACACCGGTACGTCCCACCTGGATCTCGATACCGGTCAGACGGGTATGCACCTGCATGGCCGGGAACTTGAAAGCGATAGCGAAGCGCGGCGCGCGGGCCGTGAAGCCCAAGGCCTCCTGCGCTTCAAGATCATCCTGCTTGGCCACGGCACCGTCGATCTCCATGGGAAAATCCGCCCTGCCCTGACGCACGCTTTCCACATAGGCTTCCACAGCGGCCGGATCGGCGCAGAGTTTGCCGTCGGGCGGCGTCAAAAAGCCGTAATCGCGCAGCCGGGTCGCCAGCTCGTGTTGGAAATGACAGGGTTCCGCCTGTCCCCAGCGGGCCTCGCCCAGACTGTAAGCCAGGAATCGCAGGGGCATCTGCTGGGTGTTGGCCACATCCAGCTGGCGCAGGGCCCCGGCAGCGGCATTGCGCGGATTGGCCAAAAGCTTTTGGCCCAGGGATTCCCGGCGCTCGTTGATGGCGGCAAAATCCTTTTTGTAGATGACCACCTCGCCGCGCACCTCCAGCCGTTCCGGGAAGGGACCGGCCCCGCGCAGCCGCAGGGGGACCGTACGGATGGTACGCACGGCCTCGGTAACCACTTCACCCTCTTCCCCGTCGCCGCGGGTCAGCGCCTGTTGCAGGACGCCATCCTCATAGATAATCTCCAGGGCAAGACCATCCAGTTTGGGGTCACACCAGAAGGCCAGCGGCGCTTCGGGCAGGGCGCGCTGCATGCGGGCCACGAATTCCTGCCACTCCTCGGCGGAAAAGACGTTGTCCAGACCGTACATGCGCTGACGGTGGCGCTGTTTGGGCAGACCGCCCAGCAAACCGCCCCCCACGCGCAGCGTGGGCGAATGGGGACTGCGCCATTGCGGATGGTCTTCCTCCAGCGCCTTCAGCTCCCGGAACAGGGCATCGTACTGGTCGTCGCTGATGACCGGCTTGTCCAGCGTATGATACAGATAATTGTGGTGCTCCAGGATGGTCGTCAGCCAGGCCATCCGCTCCTGGGGCCTGTCCTTTGGCGGTTCGGGCAGGCTCAAAGGATCCACAGACGCCGGGGCTGCGGATGCGGCAGACGGCGCGACGATTTTTTCCGCAGCCTCTTTCTCGGCCCGTTTTTTGGGGGCAGGCGCGGCAGGGGCACCGAAAAGGGAAAGCTGTTCTGGACTCATGATCACTCCGGCAGGGCGATAAGGCGTTCACGCAGGGCCCGGATACGGTCCCGCAGGGCGGCGGCACGCTCGAACTCCAGTTCCCGGGCCGCCTCGCGCATCTCTTTTTCCAGACGCTGGACCAGCGCCGCGGTATCTTCGGCAGTCAGGGGCACGGCATCGTCCTGACGGGACGCACGCCCCCTGCCCTTGCCCCGGGATGAAGAACTGGTATCCACATACAGGGCATCCAGCGGAGATTCAAGACTTTTTCGGGTACTCCGCGGCGTGATGCCGTGCTCCGTGTTATAGGCGGTCTGCTTGGCCCGGCGCCGTTCGGTCTCGTCCATGGCCGCGCGCATGGAGGCCGTGACCGTATCGGCATACAGGATGACATGCCCGTGGACGTTGCGCGCCGCACGGCCAAAGGTCTGGATGAGCGATCCGGTGGAACGCAGGAAGCCTTCCTTGTCGGCATCGAGGATGCAGACCAGCGAGACCTCGGGGATGTCCAGACCTTCGCGCAGCAGGTTGATGCCCACCAGCACGTCGAATTCCCCTTGCCGCAGGGCCCTGATGATCTGCAAACGCTCCAGGGTGTCGATATCCGAATGCAGATAGCGGGCATTGACGCCCATATTGCAGCAATACTCGGTCAGGTCTTCGGCCATGCGCTTGGTAAGGGTGGTCACCAGCACCCGCTCCCCGCGCCGGATGCGTTCCCGGCATTCTCCCAGCAGGTCTTCCATCTGCCCCTTGGTGGGACGCACCTCCACTTCCGGGTCCACCAGCCCCGTGGGCCGGATGATCTGCTCGGAAATGATGCCCTGGGACTGGTCCATCTCGTATTTGCCCGGTGTGGCCGAAACGTAGACCACCTGATGCAGCAGGGAACGGAATTCGTCGAACTGCAGGGGACGGTTGTCCAGGGCAGAGGGCAGGCGGAAGCCGTAGTCCACAAGGGTCTGCTTACGCGAGCGATCGCCTTTGAACATGCCGCCCACCTGCGGCACGGTGATGTGGGACTCGTCCACGAACAGGATGAAATCCTCGGGGAAATAGTTGAGCAGGCAGGACGGCGGTTCCCCGGCCTTGCGGCCGTCCAGATGGCGGGAATAATTCTCAATGCCGTTGCAGTAACCCAGCTCCTCGATCATCTCCAGATCAAGCTGTGTCCGCTGCTCCAGACGCTGCGCCTCCACCAGGCGCCCGCTGGCCTTGAAGGCCGTCAGCCGTTCCAGCAGCTCCTGCCGGATGTCGGCCGTGGTCCGTTTGAGGTTGTCCTGGGCGGAGACGAAGTGACTGGCCGGATAGATGACGGTCTTGCCCACTTCCGCCAGCACGTCCCCGGTCAGGGGATCCACCTCGCGCATGGAGTCGATGTCGTCTCCAAAAAATTCGATGCGCAGGGCCCGTTCGTGATGGTAAGCGGGGATGATTTCCAGCACGTCCCCGCGCACACGGAAGGTCCCGCGATGGAAGTCATAGTCGTTACGTTCATACTGGACTTCCACCAGGCGGGTGATGAGGGCATCCATGGACATATGCTGCCCCACTTCCACCGGGATGATCATGCGGGCGTAGAATTCGGGGGAGCCCAGGCCGTAGATGCAGGAAACCGAAGCCACGATGATCACATCGCGCCGTGTCAGCAGGGCATGGGTCGCGGCATGGCGCAATTTGTCGATATTGTCGTTGATGGACGAATCTTTCTCGATGTAGGTGTCCGAGGCGGGCACATAGGCTTCCGGCTGGTAGTAGTCGTAATAACTGACGAAATACTCCACAGCGTTCTGCGGGAAAAATTCGCGGAACTCGTTGTAGAGCTGGGCGGCCAGCGTCTTGTTGGGGGCCAGCACCAGCGCCGGACGTCCGCAGCGGGCAATGACATTGGCCATGGTGAAGGTCTTGCCGGAGCCGGTCACGCCCAGCAGGATCTGTTCCGGCACGCCGGCTTCCAGATTGACCACCAGGGAATCGATGGCCTCCGGCTGGTCACCTGTGGGGACATAGGCGCTATGGAGCTTGAAAGGAGACTGGTTCATCATCGCTCGTCGGGAAGCCAGCCCAGGGCAGCATCATGGCGAAAAGACATCCGCCACGGCTGCCACGGCAGCTGGGAGACAGGTTCAGGATCAGGGACGGGCACAGCCTGCCGCAGGAGCGCCAGGAATTCCTTGCGGGGGATCTCCCGCGCGCCCATGGCCAGCATGTGGGGCGTGGCCTGCTGACAATCCAGCAGGAGGAAATCCCGTTCGCGCAGGAACGCCACCAGGCCCGCAAGGGCCGCCCGCGAAGCTTCGGGACAGAGGTGGAACATGGATTCCCCGAAAAAGGCCCGCCCCAGGGCCACACCGTACAGGCCGCCCAGCAGCTCCCCATCCCGCCAGGCTTCCACGGAATGGGCATAGCCCAGGGCGTGCAGGCGCTCATAGGCCGCTATCATCTCGGGCAGTATCCATGTCCCTTCACTGTCGCGACGGGGCGCCGCGCAGGCCCGGATGACGCGGGAAAAGGCCGTATCCATGCGCAGCTCGAACGGATGGTTGCGCAAGGCCCGGGCACTGCGGCGCGGCAGATGGAAGGCATCCGGCGGCAATACACAACGGGGATCAGGACACCACCACAGCAGGGGCATGTCCTCACCGTACCAGGGAAAGATGCCCCGGCTGTAGGCTGCCAGCAGACGTGCCGGCAGCAGATCGCCACCGGCACACAATATCCCTTCCGCGGTGCAGCATCCCGGCGAGGGGAACTGCGCCGCATACAGGGCTATCTGCTTACGCATCGTTGCGGCCGTCATCCCCCTCCTCCGCTTCCGCGCCCTGTGCAGGGGCCGCGTCAGGGAACTGGAGTACGAGTTCATTGTCCTTGACCCCCAGGCGGACGAGCCCGCCGTGGCGCAGACGGCCAAAGAGCAGCTCACCGGCCAGGGCGTCTTCCACCCGGCTGCGCAGCAAACGCCGCAGCGGACGCGCGCCCATGGCGGGATCATAGCCCTTTTCCGCCAGCCAGGCACGGGCACGGGGCGTAGAGGCCAGCGTGACCTGCTGTTCCGCAAGGCTGTTCCCGATCTCACGCAGGAACTTGTCCACGATACGCTGCATCATGGCAGGCGTGAGGGCCCGGAACGGGATCATGGCATCGAGACGGTTGCGGAATTCGGGCGTGAACAACCGTTCCACAGCCCCCAAGGCCTTGCGGGCCGCATCTTCGGGCGCGGCCTTGCCAAAGCCTATGCTGGCCTTGGACATCTCGAACGTCCCGGCATTGGAAGTCATGATGAGCACCGTGTGGGAAAAGTCCGTCTTGCGGCCGGAATTGTCCGTCAGGGTACCGTAGTCCATGACCTGCAGCAGAATGTTGAAGATGTCGGGATGGGCCTTTTCTATCTCGTCCAGCAGGACCACGGAATACGGGGCCTTGCGCACGGCCTCGGTCAGCAGGCCGCCCTGGTCGAAGCCCACATAGCCTGGCGGCGAACCGATGAGGCGCGAGACCGTGTGCGGTTCCATGTATTCGCTCATGTCATAGCGCAGGAACTCCACGCCCATGGTCTGGGCCAGCCCGCGGGCCAGCTCCGTCTTGCCCACGCCGGTGGGGCCATAGAAAAGGAAGGCGCCCGTGGGCCGCTGACGCTGCCCCAGGCCCGCACGCGAACGCAGGATGGCGCGCACGGTCTGCTCCACGGCTTCTTCCTGCCCAAAAACGATCTGCTTGAGGTTCTTTTCCAGATTGGCCAGGCGGTTCCGCTCCTGCCCCGAGACCGTCCTCACGGGCACGCCGGCCATACGGGCCACGATGCGTTCCACGTCGGACACCGTGACGGCGGCCGTCCGCTTTTCATCCTTGCGGCGCAGGTCCACGGCGGCCCCCACTTCATCCATCACGTCGATGGCCTTGTCAGGCTGCAGACGGTCACGGACATAACGGTTGGAAAGGTCCACGATGCTGCGCAGCACGGCCTCGCTGTAGCGCACGCGGTGATGGCCCGCGTAATGGGACTGCAAGCCGCTGAGGATGGCAAAGCAATCCTCGGCATTGGGTTCCCCCACGTCGATACGCTGAAAGCGCCGCGTCAGGGCCCGGTCTTTTTCCAGGTGGTTGCGGAACTCCTCATGGGTGGTGGAGCCGATGCAGCGCAGCTCCCCGCTGGCCAGTACGGGCTTGAGCAGGTTGGAGGCGTCCATGGAACCGCCGGAAGTGGCCCCGGCGCCCACGATGGTGTGGATCTCGTCGATGAAAACCACGGCATCCGGGATGTTCTTGAGCTCTTCCACGATGGCCTTGAGGCGGCTTTCGAATTCGCCGCGATAGCGGGTACCGGCCAGGATCAGGCCCATATCGAGGGCGTAGATCTTGACGTCCTTGAACTTTTTGGGGACCTGCCCCTGGGCGATGCGCAGGGCCAGACCTTCGGCCAGAGCTGTCTTGCCCACGCCGGGATCGCCCACGAACAGGGGATTGTTCTTGCGGCGGCGGCACAGGACCTCGATGGCCCTGTCCAGTTCTTCCTGACGGCCCACCAGGGGGTCGATCTTGCCGTCACGGGCACGGGCGGTGAGCTCGGTGGCGTACTTTTCCAGAACGTTCTCCCCGGCTTCGCCTTCTTCCTTCTCCCTGGCGGCATCGGGGGACACGCCCCGGGATCCGCCTCCTTCCGGCATACCGTGCGAGATGAAGGTCAGCGCGTCCAGACGATCCACTCCCTGACGCGTCAGGAAGTAGTGGGCATAGCTGTCCTCTTCATCCAGGATGGCCACGAACAGGTCGCCCAGTTCCACCTGGCTCCGTCCCGAAGCGTGGATATGGCCCAGGGCCCGTTCGAGCACCCGCTGCACACCGGCGGTCTGATGGACTTCGTGCTCGCCCTGATCCGGCAGCACCTGCATCTCGTTACGGAAAAAGCCTTCCAGCTGTTCGCGCAACACCGCCACACTGGCCCCGCTGCCTTCCAGCAGCAGACGGCCGGGGGCCACGGTCGTCAGTGAGAACAGGATGTGCTCCACCGTCAGCAATTCATGCCTGCGGCGTTGCACTTCCTGGACGGCAACCTTCAAAACTTCCTGAACAGCAGCACTGAGCATATGATCCTCAACGATATTTTTCCATGGTGCAGCGCAAGGGGAAGCCCGCCGCGCGGGCCCGCCGCCTGACGAGCGCCACCTTTGTTTCCGCTATCTCATGCGTGTAGACGCCGCACTGGCCGATGCCCTGCTGATGGACGGCCAGCATGATGGCCGTGGCTTCTTCCGGTGTCTTGTGGAAAATGTCGCACAGGACGCCGACGACGAAATCCATGCTCGTATAATCGTCATTGTGGAGCAGGACCACATAACGGTCCGGTTCCTTGACCTTCTTCTTGACGATGGTGGCAGTATCCGTTCCCGGCTCGTTCCAGGTTTCATCGGCCATGAGGGCTATCCTCCACGGTAGGCAGGCCCAGATCCCGGCGCCAGCGGGCCAGTTCTTCGGGCGTGAACACAAACGACAGGTCGGGCGGCAGATTATTCCGCTGCCGCCACTCCTGATGAAGATAATGATAACTTTGAGTACTAACCGGGACATCGTCAAGTCCCAGCAGAGCTTCCAGACGCAGGATCTCTTCCTCGGGCCCCTCCAGCTCCACCACACGGGCAAAGGGGACGATATCCATGTCGATACTGGTATGCTCCAGCGTCCAGGTCTCCCGGATCTTTTCATAGCAGGCACGGACCACATAGCCCAGGCCTTCCAGGATGCTGTGCATCTGCGCGGCATCGGTGACGGGGGTCTCCCGCTCTTCACGGACCTTGAAGGCCGCATCCGGCGCGGAGACGGGCGGCAGCTTGAGGGTCAGCACGTTTTGCGCATGGTCCGGCCATTCCTGCGAGCGCAGGCGCAGCAGGTGATGCCCGGCCCGCAAGGAGCCGTCAGGCAGGTCATAGATGCGGTTCCGCTCCAGATGGACGTCCCCCCCCTGCGCACCACACTGGCGCAGGCGACGGCGCAAGCTGTCGAAATCGACCTCGAGATATTTGCGTTCTATTTCAAGAGCCATGGCATGCTCACTGTTTGCGATGAAAGAGTTTCTGCTGCAGGTCGGCGATGGTCGCGATGCCGCCCTTGCCGGGATGGATCACGGGCTCGAAGCCCAGACGGCGCGCCTGGGCCAGACGAAGGTCGTGGGCGGCCACGGGCCGCACCTGACCGTTGAGGTCCACCTCGCCCCACAGGACACACTTTTCCGGCAGCGGCACGTCATAATACGACGACAGCACCGCCGCCACCAGGGCCAGGTCCAGCCCGGGCTCCTGCAGCTTCATGCCGCCGCCGACCTTGGCATAGATGTCCACCTGTCCGAAATTGAGTTTGAGGCGCTTTTCCAGCACGGCCAGCAGCAAATGCAGACGGTTGGCATCGAAGCCGAGGGCCGCACGCCGGGGGATGCTGAGGAAGGTCCGGGCCACCAGGGCCTGCACTTCCACCGCCAGCGGGCGCTGCCCGTCCACGGCCATGACCACCGCCGTGCCGGAGAGGGAGGCGTCGCGATCGCCCAGGAAAAAGGTGGAGGGGTCATCCACCACTTCCATGCCCCGCCCCCCCATGCGGAAGACCAGCAGCTCTTCATTGGGGCCAAAACGGTTTTTGAAGACGCGCAGCAGGCGGAACATCTGGCGGCGGTCGCCCTCAAGAGAGATGACGGTATCCACCATATGCTCCAGCAGGCGGGGACCAGCCAGAACACCGTCCTTGGTCACATGGCCCACCAGCACCAGCGTGACGCCCAGACGGCGGCAGGCTTCCAGCAGGGCCATGCTCACGGCACGCACCTGATTGACGTTACCGGGCAGGCCTTCGGCATCGATGCTGCTCATGGTCTGTACCGAGTCCACCACCAGCAAACGGGGCGGAGCCAGCTCCAGAGCGGCGATGACCTCGTCCACACTGGAGGAGGACATGGCCAGCAGGTTGTCATGCAGCATACCGAGCCGCTGTCCCCGCGCCTTGATCTGTGGCAGGGATTCCTCGCCGCTGGCATAAAGCACTCTGCCCCCCTGGGCAGCGACCAGACCCGCCACCTGCAACAAAAGGGTGGATTTGCCGATGCCCGGCTCGCCGCCGATGAGGATGGCCGCACCCGGCACCAGACCCTTGCCCAGCACCCTGTCCAGTGAGGCGATGCCGCTGGGATAGGGATGATGCCCGGTCTCGGCTACGTCCTGCAAAGGAACAGGCCGGTTGCCCGCAGGGACGGATACCCTGGTGTTGCTGCGGGACAGGGCCTTGGGCTGTGCCGCGGCCTGAAGGGTGTTCCACTCATGGCAGCCGGGGCATTGACCACGCCATTGCAGGGTCTGCGCGCCACAGGCTGAACAGATAAAGACTTCTCTCGTTTTAGCCATGGCATAAAAATAAAAAAAAAGTGCAGCCCATGCAAGCATGTGCGGCAAAGTTCAGCTCTTGTGCTCGGTGTGTTGCAATATCGCGCCGTCACGGATGCAGTCATGATGCGGAATTGCGTCATGGCTGTGCATCACTATTTGTGTTTTTTATCACATGACTCCCATAGTTCTTTCCGATGCGCTCTTTCGCGCTATTGCAGAGTTTCTGGGCCTATCCGTCCCGCTTTTCGGCATCACCGATGTATCCCAAGGGCATAAAAAAAGCCCCTTGCGGGGCTTGAGAGCAGTTTTGTCGGGATGTCTAGCGGGGCAGGGGCACTCCCTTCTGCGCATCCACGATGGCGACGTAGAACTCGCTGACATCATTAGGCGGGCTGTCGAACACGACCATGAAGGGAGCGCTGGCGCCGGGCAGCAGGGTCACATTGGCCCCCTGCTCTTTCTCGGGGTCGGCCAGACGGCTGGCCATGGCTTCCTTGTCCAGTACGGAGAGCTGCAAGGGGGTCAGCTGGTTGCCGGCGGTCTGACGATTGGAGGCGATGACCTTCTGATTCTGACCGTAAAGAACGGCTTCCACGGTGATCATGCTCACGGGCTGGGGGAATTCATTGACCACCCTGCCCTCGATGACCAGGATCTTGCCCATCTTTTCGTTGTTCACATAGTACTGGCGCACGTCCTTCATGGTCAGCAGGGCGATGTTCTCAGCGGTGGCTGCCGTTCCCTGGACAGGTGTCAGGGGGCGCTCATGCCAGCAGTACCAGTAGACGGCGGCACCGCCGCAGGCCAGCAGGAGCAGCAGCATCAGCCAGAACAGCCAGCGGCGCCGGGGGCGGGGCTGCTCCACATCGTCCGGAAGAAGATCCGGGATGGGCGCAGGGGCAGGCTCAGGCAATTGCAGGGCAAAGACCGTCTTGCATACGGAGCAGCGCAATTTCGCACCCGGCCGGGCAAGATGTTCCGGCAGGTTGAAACGGCTGGCGCAGTGAGGGCATTGAATTTCCATCATTTGGCTCCAGGTGCGGGCAGGTGCTAGTCCCCGGTGGATTCGAAGACCAGCTCTTCCACATCAGGCAGGGCCCGATATTTTTCAGCATAGTCGAGGCCGTAGCCGACGATGAACCCTTCCTCGAGCTTGAAGCCTGCAAAGTCAACAAGAACGTCCACCTCGCGGCGTTCGTTCTTGTCCACCAGCGCGGCCAGACGCAGGCTGCGGGCCCCGCGGGCCTCGAACTGACGCATCAAGAACTGCATGGACAGGCCGCTGTCCACCACGTCCTCGACGATCAGCACATGCTTGCCGGTGATGTCGCAGTCCACGTCCTTGCTGAACACCACATGGCGGGAACTGGATGTCCCCTTACCGTAGCTGGACAGACGGACGAAATCCAGTTCGAGGTTCTCCGAGCGCATGGCCCGGACGAGGTCGGTGAAGAAGAACACAGCCCCCTTGAGGACGCATACGGCCACCAGGGGTTCATCACCGTAAACGGCATCGATCTCGGCGGCCATGGCACGCACGCGTTCGGCGATCTGGCCGGAGGTATAGACGATCTTGCGTTCCTTGATGGCCTTCATCTTAATCGAGCTCCAGGAACATGGCGGTTTCGTCGCAGTCGGGGTACTTGGCGCAATGCACGCAGTCGGCCCAGATCTTCTGGGGCAGGACGCCCTTGTCCACCTCATGGAAACCGATGCGCTCAAAGAAAGCCGCCTGATACGTCAGGGAGAAGACCTTCTTGAGGTGCAGGATGCGACAGTCATCGACGCAGGCCATTACGATCTTACGGCCCAGGCCCTGCTTGCGCAGATCTTCGCGCACGGCCAGGGAGCAGACTTCGGCCAGATCCTCCCAGACAGGCGCCAGGGCGCAACAGGCGGCCAGGCCGCCCCGGGGGGCGTCGATGACCAGGAAATTACGGACATGGCCGTACAGAAAGATCAGCGCACGGGGCAGCAGCAGGCCCTTGCGCGCATTTTCCATCAGCAGGGCATGGATATCCTTCACATCGTCCATGGTCGCACGGCGTACCGTGTAGGTGTCGCTCATTATTTTTGCTCTCCGAGAGAATCAAAGATTTCCGTCAGTTCTTTTTTCGAGACCATGCCCGACCCCATCAGGGCCAGACGTCCGTTCTTGCCGTAAAAAACATTGTGCGGGATGGTGCGCACGTTGAAGGCGCGGATCACGTCTTCACTGGCCCTGTACACAGGGTAGTCGACCTTCAGCCGCTTGAGGAAGGCCGGGAGCGTGCTCGCGTCCTCATCCACCGAAAGCCCCACGATGACGACCTTGCCCTCGTACTTGGGCGCCAGGCTGACAAGATCCGGGATCTCCTCACGGCAGGGGGGGCACCAGGTGGCGAAGAAGTTGAGCATGACGACCTTGCCCTTGTTCTGGGCCACTATGGAGGTCAGGTCCTTGAGCCCCACGGTCTTGTACTCCTGGGCCTGCGCCAGGCAGGGCAGGAACAGGGTCAGAAGCAGCAGGGGCAAAATAAATCGCTTCATGGGATTATCCTGTGACAAACTGTTTGGCGGCCCGCACTGCGCTGACCGCATCTTCGCAATAGGCATCCGCGCCGATGGCATCGGCAAAGGCCTGGGTCACGGCAGCGCCGCCCACCAGAACCTTGATGGGGAGATTGCGCTCCCGCACCAGACGGATGGTATCTTCCATCCGTACCATGGTCGTGGTCATCAGAGCCGACAGGCCGATGATACGCGCCTTATGTTCCAAAGCGCAAGCGACAATCTGCTCCGCCGGGACATCCTTGCCGGCGTCGATGACGTCGAAGCCGTGGTTGCCCAGCAGCAGGCAGACAATGTTCTTGCCGATATCGTGGATGTCCCCTTCCACAGTGGCCATGACGATCACGGGACGTTCCTCAGGGCCGCGACTCTTCTCCAGCAGGGGCTTGAGGTGGGCAAAGGCCTTCTGCATGGTCTCCGCCGCGCGGATGAGCTGCGGCAGGAAATACTCCCGACGTTCATAGCGCGTCCCCACTTCGGTGATGGCCGGAATCAGGACGTCCTGCACCAGGGCAAAAGGCTCGGCACCGGCGGCCAGTTCCTTTTCCAGCAGGGGCAGCACGTTTTCCAGATCGCCGAAAAGAACGGCATCCCCCAGGGTTTCGGCAGCGGCCCCCGGGCCCTTGCCGGCCCTGACCACACCGCCGCTGGCCTTCCAGCCAGCATAGGAGGCGATGAACGAACCGGCGTTGCTGTCGCTCCCCTGCAGCACGGCCACGGCATCGCAGGCCTCATGCAGACGGGGAGCGGAAGGATTGGCGATACAGGAGGACAGACCAGCGCCCGCGCACATGGCCATGAAGGTGGCATTGAGCAGGTCGCGGGCCGGCAGGCCGAAGGAAACGTTGGAAAGGCCCAGTGTGGTCGCCAGGCCTTGGCTGCGGCACCAGCGGACCATCTCAAGGCATTGCAGGGCGCCTTCAGGCTTGGAGGACACCGACAGGGCCAGGATGTCCACCATCACCAGACGGCGGGGGATGCCCAGGGCGTCGGCCTGCTCCAGCAGCTTTTCCACGATGGCGATACGCTCGGAGGCCCGGACGGGCAGCTTCGTCCCCTGCAGGGGAAGCAGGATGAAGGGCGCGCCGAAATCGCGGCAGATCGGCCCCAGCAGCTCCATGCGCCCGGCTTCGCCGCTGATGGAATTGACAAGGAAGGAGCCCGGACAGTAGGGCAAGGCACGGGCGATGGCCTGGGCATTGGAAGAATCCAGCGACAGGGGCACGTCCACCCGAGAGACCAGACGCTGCACCAGATCGGGCAGGAGCACGGTCTCGTCCACCAGAGAGGCACCCACGTTCACATCAAGGATGCGGGCCCCGGCCTGCAGCTGCTCATCGGCCAGGCGGAAGGCTTCATCGAACTGCCCGGCCTGCAGCTGGCGGGTCAGTTCCTTCTTGCCCGTGGGATTGATGCGCTCGCCGATGACGCTGAACGGCTGCCCTTCTCCCAGGCGCAGGATCTGCGAACGGCTGGTCAGGCAGATGCCCGAAGGGCTGACCACCGGACGCTCGTCGCAGGTCACGCTTTCCAGGGCCTGACGCAGGGCCGCAAGATGCTGGGGCGTGGTGCCGCAGCAGCCGCCCAGCACCCGTGCCCCGCGGGCGGCGAAGGCCGCCGTTTTCTGGGCAAAGGCCTCCGGCCCCAGAGGGAAGACGGTCTCCGAGCCGCGCAGCTCCGGCAGACCGGCATTGGGTTCCGCGACGACGGGGCAGGAACAGACCGACAGCAGCTCTTCCACCACGGGCAGCATCTGATCCGGCCCCAGGCTGCAGTTGGTGCCCAGGGCCGCCACGCCCATGTTCTGCATGGTCTCGGCAAAGATGGTGGGCGAAGAGCCCGTCAGGCTGACGCCCTGCTCGAAAGTCATGGAGACCATGACGGGCAGGTCGCAGACCTGACGCGCAGCCGTCACGGCGGCCCTGGCTTCGGCCAGGTCGAACTGGGTCTCAATGAAGATGAGGTCCGCCCCACCGGCCACGAGGCCGCGGATCTGTTCCGAGAAGGCCTTGATGAGTTCCTCAGGCTCCATATCGCCCAGCGGACGGGCAAAATGACCGCTCGGGCCCACGTTGCCGGCTACGAAGACAGGACGCCCGGCCTGGGCGGCCGCGGCGCGCGCGGTCTCCACCATACGCTTGTTGAACGTAAAAACATCCAGGGAGGCCGGGAGCTTACAGGGATTGCCGCCGAACGTGCATGAAGTGATGATATCCACTCCCGCATCGAGATAGGCTTTGTGGATACCCTGAAGGATATCCGGTCGCTCCATGCAGAACTCTTCCGGGCTCACCCCGGCCGGCAGGCCGGAAGCCTGTAACATGGTCCCCATGGCGCCATCGAGCAACAACGGGCGCCTTTCCGCAAGGCGCTGAACAAATTTCATTCCTGTACCCAGCCTTTGTAATAAAATGTGGCATCTGCCCGTCAAAGGGCCGGCCGCAAGGCAGCCGCAAGGCTTTTACTACTGAAAATCATTGAAAAGGACAAATCAAAACTATAGCATGGGGCTACACCGACATCAGGGATGTCATCAGCCCCCTGAGGAAAATAATGAAGAAAAACAACAAGAATGTCCCCGATCACCCTTCTTCCGCGCCTGTGGCGGACGTGGAAGTCCTGGATGCCGCAGACGAAGACAGCTCTCTGGACACGCTGGAAGAACTCGATGAGGACAGCCTCGACCAGGGCGAGATACTGGATGTGGGCGACGACGGCCCCATGCTGCTCACCGAAGGCAGCCATGACGAATCCAGCCTCCCTGCGCCGTCCATGCCCCGCCTGCCGTCCACCGGCGGCCGGGACAGTTTGCAGCTTTACCTGCGCGAGGTGAGCCGCTTCCCCATGCTCAAGCCCGAGGAAGAACACGAGCTGGCCGTGCGGGTACGCGATCACAACGACCCCGACGCCGCCTTCCGGCTGGTCTCGTCGCATCTGCGCCTTGTGGTACGCATCGCCATGGACTTCCAGCGCCGCTGGATGCAGAACGTCCTCGACCTCGTGCAGGAAGGCAATGTGGGCCTCATGCGGGCCGTCAACAAGTTCGACCCCGACAAGGGCATCAAGTTCTCCTACTACGCCTCTTTCTGGATCAAGGCCTACATCCTCAAGTTCATCATGGATAACTGGCGCATGGTCAAGATCGGCACCACCCAGGTGCAGCGCAAGCTGTTCTACAATCTCAACCGTGAACGGCAAAAACTGATCGCCCAGGGCTTCGATCCCGACGCCGCCATGCTCTCCGAGCGTCTGGGCGTCAGTGAAGAGCAGATCACGGAGATGGATCAGCGCCTTGCCGCCAACGACCTTTCCCTCAACGCCCAGGTGGGGGAAGATGCGGGCGGCGCCACCCGTATGGACTTCCTTCCGGCCCTGGGACCGGGCATCGAGGACAGTCTGGGGGATTCCGAAGTGGCGGAGCTGCTGCGCGAAAAGCTCAAGACCATCCTGCCCAAGCTCAACGAGAAGGAACTCTACATCCTGCAGAACCGGCTGCTGACAGATGACCCCGTCACCTTGCGCGAGATCGGTGAACGATATAACGTGACCCGCGAACGCGTGCGCCAGCTGGAAGCCCGTCTTCTGGAGAAGATCCGCCAGCATCTGGCCCTGGACATCAAGGACTTTTCCGACGCCTGGATTCAATAATCTATGAGAAACAAGACCATCCTCCTGCTCTGCTCTGCCCTGCTGAGCGGTTCGCTGTCCCTTTCCCTGCTGGGATGCGGCGGCTGTGCCTCCACCCAGCCCCGGAGCGGGGCCGCTTCCCCCTCTTTCCAGGGCATCGAGATCCTGCCCGAGGAAAAAGAGCTTTCGCCGGCCGCCAAGGATACCTACGCCTATCTCCTTTATATGCAGGCCCTTGCCGACGAGGATGAAGAACTGCTCCTGCAGGCGGCCCAGCAGATGACCGGCGGCACCCTGCCTGCCAAGGCCTGGCTGGAAGGCGCCCTGTGGCTGGACAGCCGTCGTTCGGAAAGGGTGCTGCCCCTGCTGGAGCTGGGTCTGCAGGTCTGGCCCGACGATCTGCCCCTCAATCTGTTCAGTGCCGAGGCCCTGGCGGCCCACGGCAAGACGAAACAGGGCCTGGAACAGATCCAGGCCTTCGTGGCGCGGCATCCCGACTCCCTGGATGCCCGCATGGAGCTGATCCTGCTGCTGGTCAAGGCCAAAAGATTCGATGAGGCGGAAAAACACATCGGCAGTATCGCTGCCGGTGAACGGACGCCCATGGTGGATTATTACCATGCCCGGGCCCTGATCGGGATGCAGCGCCGTGCGGAAGCCATCCCGCTGCTCCAGAAGGCCATCCAGGCCATGCCGGACTTCGTCGAAGCGCTTGTGGAACTGGCCTATGCCTACGAACAGCAAAAGCAGTGGAACGAGGCCCGCACCATCTACGAAAAGCTGCTCAAGCTCCAGGTCTCCGAGCAGGATGTATGCCTGCGCCTCGTCCACCTTTCGCTGCGTCTCAACCAGCCGGAAAAGGCCCTGAAATATTTCCGCAAGGGCCCGGATGCCGCTGCGTTCAAGCTCACCGCCACCAGCATGTTCCTGGAAAGCCGCCATTATTTGCAGGCAGAGCGGCTGCTCAAGGAGATGCTGGACGAGCCGGGCGTACCGCCTGACGTTTTCCTTATGCTGGCCGGCATCGCCCGCGACCAGCGCCGTGACACGGAACTGGCCCTGAGCTGGCTGGCCCGGATCCCGGCCAGCAGTCCCACGGCCGTGCAGGCGGAAGGGCTGAAAGCCCAGATCCTGGCCGATGCGGGCAAGGAAAAGGCGGCGCTGGCCTCCGTGCGCAATCTGCAGCAGCGCCATGCCCGTAACGAGACCCTGCTGTTGCTGGAGGTCCGTCTGCTGGCCCGCCTCAAGGCCATGGACGAGGCCCTGGCCAGGGCCCGCCAGGCCGTGGAGATCGTCCCGGAAAGCTCGGAACTGGCCTTTACCCTCGGCAGCCTTCTGGACAGCCTCGGCAAGCGCGACGAAGCCATGAAGGTCATGCAGGGCATCATCGCCAGCCATCCGGAACACTATCAGGCCCTAAACTATGTGGGCTACAGCCTGGCCGTACAGGGGAAGGATCTGGAACACGCCCTGGAGCTGCTGCAGCGGGCCGACCGTCTGGCCCCTGACCAGTTCTTCATCGTGGATTCCCTGGCCTGGGCCCTGTTCCGCCTGGGCCGTACGGAAGAGGCCCTTCAGAACATCCGGCGCGCGGTGGCCCTCGTCCCCTCGCCTGAAGTCGAGATACTGGAACATTACGGCGACATCGCCGCCGCCGCGGGCCAGAAAGAGGAAGCCCGCAAGGCCTACGAACAGGCCCTGAAACTCAAACCCGCCAATGCGGAATCCCTGCGCCAGCGTCTGGGGGACCTATGAAAAAGATCCTTTGTCTCATCGTCCTGATGTTCATGGCTTCGGCCTGTGCCCGCCAGCCTTCCATCGTGCCCCCTGCCGACAGCGCCGACCGCTGGCAGGCCTTCGTGGCCCGCAGCGGGGCCGTCAAGGAAGCTCCGTATCTTTTGAACGCCAGTTTGCGTTTTGGTACGGAGGGCGATACCCGGCGCGTCACGGCCCTGCTCTGGGGCAATGACAGCCGGAGCCTGCGCATGGACGTCATGGCCGGTATCGGAGCCGTGGTGGCCAAGATCTGGGAATCCGGCGATGAGTTTCTCGTGTACAGTCCCACGGAAAACCGGGCCTTTTTCCATCAGGGCAGCAACAAGCCCCTGCTGCGCGTCGGCGTACCGGTGCCTTTTGCCCTGGATGAGCTGGCGGCCCTGCTCAACGGCCGTCTCGTAACGGTCTTCGGTGACCGCTACTCCGACAGCCAGGCCCTTGCCAACGGCCATGTCGGTTTTACCCTTTCTTCTGCCGTGGGCGGCCTTCTGGAGATCGACGCCCAGGGCCAGGCTGTGGCCTGGCAGGAAAACGGCAGTCGCGGCTGGAGCATGGCCATCGCATATGACGAGGCCGGTCTGCCCCGTCGCGTGAGCCTGCGCCACCCCGACGGCCAGACGGCCGTGCTGCTGGTCAAGGAACGTCAGGCCCCGGCTCCTTTCAATAACGAACAGCTGAGTCTGCTTCTGCCGGACAGCACCCCGGTGCTGCCCCTGGAACGCTACACGGCTCCCCAGCAATAACCCTAAGGAGAGATCATGAAATCCATCCACATGGCCTGTGACCACGCCGGTATCGAACTCAAGGAAACCCTGCGCGCCCATCTGGAAAAGATGGGCTATACGGTCACCGACCACGGCACCTACAGCAAGGAAAGCTGCGATTACCCCGTGTTCGCCCATGCCCTGTGCAATGCTGTCGAAGCCGAAGATGTGCCCGGCATCCTGATCTGCGGTACGGGGATCGGCATGTCCATAGCGGCCAACCGTCACAAGGGCATCCGCGCGGCGCTGTGCACCACGGAACTGCATGCCCGCTTCACCCGCCTGCACAACAATGCCAACGTGCTGTGCCTGGGGGCCCGGGTCACGGGCGTGGAGCTGGCGCTTGCCATCGTCGATACCTTCCTGTCCACCGAATTCGAAGGCGGCCGCCATCAGCGCCGCATCGACCTCCTCAACGCCTAGTCTGTGGGACCTGTCATGCAGCTGTACAATACCCTTACCCGTAAAAAGGAAGAATTCGTCCCTGTCCGGCCCGGCAAGGTCAACATGTATGTCTGCGGCATCACTGCCTATGACTACTGCCACATCGGCCATGCCCGGTCCGCCCTGGTCTTCGACGTGCTGGTGCGCCACCTGCGCGCCCTGGGGCTGGATGTGACCTTTGTCCGCAACTTCACTGACGTGGACGACAAGATCATCCGCCGCGCCAATGAAGAAAAGCGCGACTGGCGTGAAGTGGGACAGACCTACATCGATGCCTTCCATGAAGACATGGACCGCCTGAACGTGGTGCGTGCCGATCACGAGCCCCGCGCCACCGAATACATCCAGCAGATGCAGGATCTCTGTTCCGAGCTCATCGCCCAGGGCAAGGCCTATGCCGTGCCGTCCGGCGACGTGTACTTCCGCGTGCGTGCCTATCCGCCTTACGGCAAGCTCTCCGGCCGCAGCCTGGACGAATTGCAGGCCGGTGCCCGCGTGGCTCCCGGTGAAGAAAAACAGGACCCCCTGGACTTTGCCCTGTGGAAGGCGGCCAAGCCCGGCGAGCCCTTCTGGGAAAGCCCCTGGGGCAAGGGCCGTCCCGGCTGGCATATCGAATGCTCGGCCATGAGCAAGGAATATCTGCCCCTGGATATCCACGGCGGCGGCCAGGACCTCATCTTCCCCCATCACGAGAACGAGATCGCCCAGACCGAAGCCGCCTGCAGCTGCCAGCTGGCCCGTTTCTGGGTGCATAACGGCTTCGTGCAGGTCAATGCCGAAAAGATGTCCAAGTCGCTGGGCAACTTCAAGACCATCCGCGACATCCTGGCCAGCTACCTGCCCGAGACCCTGCGCTTCTTCCTGCTGGGCAAGCACTACCGCAGCCCCATCGACTTCACGGCCGACATCATGGACGAGTCCGAAAAGGCCCTGCAGCGCATCTACGAATGCCAGCTGGAAGCCGGCAAGGCTCTGGAGCGCGCCAAGTGGAAGAAAGTCGACCTGCCCGCCGACATCCTCAAGGAATGGGACGAACACGGCCAGGGCTTCAATGCCGCTCTGGACGACGATGTGAACACGGCCCAGGCCCTTGGCCACATTTTCTCCCAGGTGCGCCTGGTCAACCGCGTGCTGGAAGACAAGGCCCTGCGCGCGGGCGAAGGAGCCCGCCGTCTGCTGGAAGAGTTCTTCGAACGCCGCAATGACTGGTCGGCCCAGCTGGGCCTGTTCGGCCAGGATCCGGCCACCTTCCTGCTGGCCCTGCGTGACCAGCGGGCGGCCCGTCTGAACATCGACGTGCCGCGCGTGCAGGCCCTGCTGGACGAGCGTGCCGCGGCCCGTGCCGCCAAGGACTTTGCCCGCTCCGACGAACTGCGCGCCGCGCTTGCCGAACTGGGCGTGGCCGTGCGCGACACCGTGGAAGGGCAGGTCTGGGATATAGCTTAGCGAGGTGACGATGCTGCATCATTTCGGGAAGTTCCGTCGCCCTGTGGCGCTGGTGATGTTGAGTGTCTTCCTGGTCGCCCAGCTGCTTCTGCCACTGACGGCCCGGGCATTCTTCTTCGGAGGGGTCTCCCTCAAGGACGAGAAGGAGATGGGGCACAAATTCGATGTGGCCATCCGCTCCAGCCTGCCCATGGTCGACGACCCCGAAGTCAGCAAATATGTGGATGGCCTTGTCCGTCGTCTGGTCAAGGCCATCCCGCCCCAACCCTTCACTTTCACGTCCGGCGTCATCCTGCATAACGCCATGAACGCCTTTGCCATCCCCGGCGGCCATGTCTATGTCTTTACCGGACTGATCATGAACTTCGAGGATGAGAGCCAGCTGGCGGGTGTTCTTTCGCATGAGCTGGCCCATGTGACCCAGCGCCATGTGGCCTCGCGTCTGGAGCGGGCCCAGTATCTGTCCGTGGGCAGTTTGCTGCTGGCCATCGCCGGTGTGGCCGTGGGCGGACCTGCAGGCGGCGCCGTGGCCGTCGGGGCTCTGGGCGCAGGCCAGTCCGCCATGCTCAACTACAGCCGTCTGGACGAGAACGAAGCCGACCAGATCGGCCTGCAGTACCTGACCAAGGCAGGCTATCCGCCTTCCGGCCTGGTGGGCGGCTTCAAGATCATGCGCCAGAAAAGCTGGATGGCGGGAGCCAGCGTGCCCGCCTATCTTTCCACCCACCCTGATATCGGTGACCGTATCAACGGCATCCAGGCCCGGCTGAGCTCCTTCCCTGCGAGCATCCGCAACCGGACTTTCGACAATCGCCGTTTCAAAAGGGTCCAGACCGTCCTCTGGGGACGTTATGGCGACAGTCAGGCGGCCCTGCAGCGTTTTTCCGGCAAGGACGCCCTTTCCTGCATGGGCCGGGGCATGGTCCTTTCGCGCAGAAACAACGTGCGCGAAGCTGCCGCCGCCTTCGATCAGGCCTTGCAGCTGGCCCCCAAGGACCCGCTGGTACTGCGCGAAGCCGGGACCTTCCACTACCGCAAAGGCGACATGGCCAGGGCGGAAGGCCTGCTGCGTCAGGCCATGCAGCTGGACAAAAACGATTTCATGGCCAGATTCTTTTATGCGCGCATGCTGGATGAGACCGGCCGCGCCCAGCAGGCCCAGCCGTACTATACGGAAGTCCTGCGGGCCGTGCCGGAAGCCGCCGATGTCCATGAAGCCTACGCCCGTTCGCTGGGCTCCATAGGCAAGACCGGACTGGCCTACATCCACATGGCCTACAGTGCCATTTACTCCAACAACCGCAAGCTGGCAGAGCGCTACTTCAAGCAGGCCAAGGCTAAGACGGAAAAATCCGCCGACAGTGCGGCTTTCCGCAAGCTGGATGCGGTGTACAAAGAACGCAAGGAAATCTGGGAAGACCGATGATAGAAACGCACGCGACGACGATTCTGGCAGTCAAGAAGGACGGACAGGTTGCCATGGCCGGGGACGGCCAGGTCACCCTGGGCCAGTCCATGATCATGAAGCATACCGCCCGCAAGGTGCGCCGCCTGTATGACGGCAAGATCGTGGCCGGCTTTGCCGGTGCCACGGCCGATGCCTTCACCCTGTTCGAGCTGTTCGAAGCCAAGCTCAAGGAATTCCGCGGCAACCTGCAGCGTTCCGCTGTGGAGCTGACCAAGGAATGGCGCAAGGACAAATACCTGCGCCGTCTGGAAGCCATGCTCCTGGTCTCTGACGGTGAGCATATCCTGCTGCTTTCCGGTAACGGAGACGTATTCGAGCCCGACGATGACGTGGCTGCCATCGGCAGCGGCGGCCCCTACGCCCTTTCCGCAGCCCGCGCCCTGCTGCGCCACAGCAGTCTCCCCGCCCGGGAGCTGGCCCTGGAATCCATGAAGATCGCTTCGGAGATCTGCGTCTACACCAACGACCATTTTGTGGTCGAGACCCTGTAGGGGGACAACGTGGAGATCCGCGCCGGTTGCAAGATCAATCTGGGGCTGGAGATAACCGGCGTCCTGCCCAACGGCTATCATACCCTTGATTCCGTGTTCTATCCGCTGGCCCGGCCGTTCGACGTTCTGGAAGTGGAGCGCAGGGAAGCGGCAGGCATCCGCGTGTTCTGCGATACCCCCGGAATCGACCTGGAGCACAACACCCTGACCAAGGCCCACGCCGCTTTCGCGGCCCTGCTGCCGGAACAGGTTGCTTGCCCGGGCGTGGATGTCACCCTGCGCAAGGGTATCCCTCACGGCGCAGGTCTGGGGGGCGGCAGCAGTGATGCCGCAGCCCTGCTCCTGTGGCTCAACAGCTGCCTGGAGACGCCCCTGCCGCTGGAAGAGCTGGAAAAAGCCGCCATTAAGGTCGGTGCGGACGTCCCCTTTTTCCTTCACGGGCAGCCCCGGCGCGTGACCGGTATCGGCGAGGTGCTGACGCCCGCGGCAGTGGATCTGCCCGGCTGGTGGCTGGTGCTGGTCTGTCCGCCCGTGTCGGTCTCCACCCCCTGGGCCTACCGCGCCTATGACGATTTGATGGCGGAAGCGGAAAAAGCTGGTGATAAAGGCTTGACAAATCCGGAGAGCAAGGATAATGAAACGCTTCTCGTGATGGGTAAATATGCCGGGACGGGAACGACGTTCCGCATCACCACAGAAAACGTGCTCCAAATCCGTAACGATCTGGAGCCCGCCGTTGTGCGTGAATACCCGCAATTAGAGACAATCCGCCAACATCTGCTCCATTCCGGGGCCGCTTGTGCACGCATGAGCGGCAGTGGATCGAGCATATTCGGTCTGTTCTCAGCCCGTCACGCAGCCGAGGCGGCAGCGCAAAGCCTGGAGTCACAGTACGGGAAGGTCTTTGTGCTGCCCATGAATGCTGGGATGTAGCCAAGTGGTAAGGCAACGGGTTTTGGCTCCGTCATTCGAAGGTTCGAGCCCTTCCATCCCAGCCACACCCAAACCATAACTGCTGCCGCTATCGGCAAGGTGAACGGACCATGTTCAGCGATCTCAAGATTGTCACGGGTTCTTCCAATCCCGAGTTGGCCAAAGCCATTTGCGACCACCTCGGCTGTCAGCTTACTCCTACTCTGGCAACCACCTTCAGCGATGGCGAGCTGCGCATTGAAATCGGCGACAACGTGCGCGGCGATGACGTGTTCGTTGTCCAGCCCACCTGTCCCCCGCTGGTCAACCGCAACCTGATGCAGCTCTGCCTCATGCTCGACGCCCTCAAGCGCGCCAGCGCCGGCCGCATCACGGCTGTGATCCCCTACTACGGCTATGCCCGCCAGGACCGCAAGGTGAGCCCCCGCGCCCCCATCAGCGCCAAGATGGTGGCCGACTTCATCAGCGTGGCCGGTGCCGGCCGTGTGGTGACCATCGACATGCATGCCGGTCAGATCCAGGGCTTCTTCAACTGCCCTGTGGACAACCTGTATGCCGCTCCTGTCATGATGGAACCCCTGCGCCAGATCGAAGGCGACATCGTCATCGTCTCTCCTGACGCCGGCGGTGTGGAACGCGCCCGTTCCTACGCAAAGCGCCTGAATGCTCCTCTGGCCATCGTGGACAAGCGTCGCGACAAGCCCAACCAGGCCCAGGCCATGCACGTCATCGGTGACGTGGAAGGCAAGACCGCCATCATCGTTGACGACATCATCGATACTGCCGGTACCCTGTGCGCTGGTGCTGACGTGCTGCTCAAGTACGGCGCCAAGAAGATCATCGCCTGTGCTTCCCACGGTGTGCTGTCCGGCCCCGCCATCGACCGCATCAATGCTACCGAGGCTCTGGACCGCGTCATCGTGACCGATACCATCCCGCTGGGTGAAAAGCTGGCACAGTGTCCCAAGCTGCAGGTGGTGTCTGTGGCTGCCCTGCTGGGCAAGACCATCCACAACATCCACACGGGTTCCTCCGTCAGCGTTCTCTTTGTATAATGCCGGGTTTTCCCGACTCCATAATAAGAAAACTTCCCGCACTTTCATGCGGCACTAGGTAAGGAGTTAAACATGACCATTGAAAAGACGTTGAGCGTGCAAAAGCGTGAAGGTAGCGGCAAAGGCCCTGCGGGCCGTGCGCGCACGCAGGACATGATCCCCGGTGTGTTCTACACCGCCAAGGGTGACAACATCGCCGTGCAGGCTCCTGCTCTGCCTCTGGAAAAGATGTACGCCGAAATGGGCCGTACCGCCGTGTTCAACCTGGAAATCGACGACAACGGCACCAAGACCGTGCATCCCGTCATGTTCTGGGAAGTGCAGAAGCACCCCTACAAGAAGGCCTTCACCCATGTGGACTTCTACGGTGTGGATCTGGACAAGGAAGTCAAGGTCGACGTGCCGATCGAATTCGTGGGTGTTGCCCGCGGCGTCAAGCTGGGCGGCGTGATGGAAACCTACCGCGAAAGCGTGCGTCTGTGCAGCAAGCCCCTGGATATGCCCAAGAAGGTGACCATCGACGTGACCGACATGGGCATCAATGACAGCGTGACCGTGGAGACCCTGGCTCTCCCCGAAAACGTGGAGGCCGTGTTCGACAAGAACTTCGCCATCGTGAGCGTGTTCTCCAAGAGCAAGGACGCTGCCGAAGCCGCCGAATAAGGCGCCTTTCACCGCAGTTTTTTTCAGGCCGGTCTCTTTTGAGGCCGGCCTGATTTTTATACGTATGTCCAGCCTCCCTCGCCTGCAGTATCATACCCTGCGCAACGGAAACCGGCAGGTAAGCATCGAGCTGTGGCCCAGACCGGGCGCCTCCTGCCTTGTTTTTTATCCGGGGACCATGTTCTGTCCGGTCCAGTACCGGACGTTCCTGTATTGCCTCTGGAAAAACGGACTTGCCGTCGCGGCCCTGCACCTGACCGGGCATGGCAGCAACCCGCACCGGCGTCTGTTCAGTTTTGACGACCTGCTGCAGGACGGCCTGGATGCGGAACGCTGGCTGCATGGTCACGGCATGGGGCCTCTGCTCCTTGCCGGTCACAGTCAGGGAGGGATCCTGGCCATGGCCCACGCCTCCCGCAGTCAGCGGATGCGTGCCTGTTTCGCATTCAGCGGGATCTTCCCGCAAAGCCGCCGGGCCATAGAACTGACCCGATTCGCTCCCTGGGCAGCGCAGCGTGATCGTCTGCTGGCCGGGCTGAAGATACTCAGTACCTGCTTGCCCCGGCTGCCGTTGCCCGTATTCAGCTATCTGTCGGTCAAAAGGATCCTTGCCGGCTGCCTGCGTCTTTCCCTTGATCGCCGGCAAGCCAGGACAAGCTATCCTCTGGCGTACCTGTACTCCCTGTTCAGCACCTCGGTAGCGTCCACGGTCCACTGCCCGTTCTATCTTTTCAATGCTCTCGACGACGCTCTGTTCACCAGACCTCTGATCGAGGAGACGTTCGCCGCGGTGACGGCCCCGGAAAAACATTGTATCTGGCTGCCTCGGGGTGGCCATCTGGCCATCCTCTCTCCCGTCGTGGCCGCCAGGACAGCTGCCCATGTGGCGGCGCTGGCCAGTGGTCACGGCCTGCCACTCTCTCTTCACCTGTAAGGAAACTGTCATGGATTTTGGTGGTGTCGTCGTTGGTTTGGGCAATCCCGGCAACCAGTATGCCGGAACGCGCCATAATTGCGGCTTTGCCTTTGTGGAAAGCCTGCTGGATCATGTCCGCCGGGAAGGCGGCCAGGTACAGAGCCAGAACGGAGGCAAATTCTCCTGCGAACTGTGGCGGCTGCGCTATGACGGGCTGCCCGGAGACTGGCTGGCCGCCATGCCCCAGACCTTCATGAATCTGAGCGGCCAGTGTGTCCAGCCCCTGCTGGCCTGGCACAAGATCCGCCCCGATCAGCTGGTGGTGGTGCACGATGAACTGGATATCCCCGCCGGGGAGCTGCGCTTCAAGAAGGGGGGCGGCAACGCCGGGCACAACGGGCTCAAATCCATCACCCAGCTGCTGGGGACGCCGGACTTCTACCGTCTGCGTATCGGTATCGGGCGGCCTCCCCAGAAAGGGGACGTCATCAACTGGGTGCTGGGGCGTCCTTGCAGTGAAGATGCTGACAAGATACGGACAGCGACTGATAAGGCGCTTGAAGTACTGGAAATTTTTGCAAAAAAAGGACTGGAAGCCGCTGTGCGGGCGACCCGTTCCTGATCATGAGCCGGCCTGTGGCCGGCTTTTTTTTGTCACGATTCCAGTAAAAAAAATTTTTGCTGGACTAATGATTGGTTGTGCGTTATGTTCTTTTAACAGTGGAAAAGATTACCTGAATCTTTTCCACATTTGCTATTTTTCTTCGCGTTTGGCGCGGGCACTTCAACCCTTGGACGGAAATGTTTACATCCGAACAGCTTGTAGTGTACCCAGCTCAAGGAGTGGGCCAGATAGAGCGCATCGACAGCCAGAATATTGGTGGTTCGGCGTGCGATTTCTACATCGTGCGCATCCGGGCCAACAGTATCACCCTCATGGTACCTGTCAAAAATGCCTCTAATGTTGGTCTGCGCACTTTGGTCAGCACCAAGGAAGCAGAACACATCTGGGAAGCGCTGCGCAACAATCCCCAGCAGACCGTCCACACAGGCCAGAACTGGAACCGGCGCTTCCGCGAGTATTCCGAACGCCTTAAGAGTCCTGACCTTTCCATCGTCGCCAACGTCCTGCGCGAACTCCTCCTCATCGGCCGTACCAAGGATCTTTCCTTTGGAGAACGGCGTCTCCTGGAACAGGCCATGAGCCTTGTGACCGGTGAACTGGGCGAAGTCCTCAAGACGGAACAGCGGGACTTGCAGTCCGAGCTCATCTCCCTTTATTCCCCGCCTGCCAAGCAACCTGCGACCACTGCGCATTAACTATTTTTTACTTGCTTCCGGCCACAAGATAGGCTACACGCTTTTCACACGCCTTTTTTCTTCCAATCCCATAACATCTTTTTGCATCGCATTGCCGTTTTTCGGTGATGCGTGCTTTCTACGCCCATGGAAAAAGCACCCCGTAAATACGTCCGTAAAAAAAAGGCTGCACCCGCCTTACTTTCAGATAGCGGCCTGAGCCTGACAGAACTGAAAACCCGCAGCATGCAGGCCCTGATGGAACTGGCTGAGCAGTACGAGATCGAAAATGCCAGCTCCATGCGCAAGCAAGAACTCATCTTCGCCCTCCTGCAGGCCTGTGCCTCCCAAAACGGTGCCATCTACGGGGATGGCGTCCTGGAGATCCTGCCCGACGGCTTCGGCTTCCTGCGCTCTCCCCTGTGCAGCTACATGCCCGGCCCGGACGACATCTATGTTTCTCCCTCCCAGATCCGCCGCTTTTCCCTGCGTAAAGGCGATATCGTTTCCGGCCAGATCCGCCCCCCAAAAGAAGGCGAACGCTACTTTGCCCTGCTCAAAGTGACGGAAATCGGCTTCGAACCGCCGGAAAATGCCAAAAATCTCGTTCTGTTCGACAACCTGACGCCCATCTATCCTGATCACCAGCTGATCATGGAAAACGGCGAGAAAAATCTTTCCAACCGCGTCATCGACATCATGTCGCCCATCGGCTGTGGTCAGCGCGGTCTCATCGTGGCCCCGCCGCGTACCGGCAAGACTGTTCTGCTGCAGTCTTTGGCCAACGCCATCAATGCTAACAATCCCGACGTCTATCTGATCGTCCTGCTCATTGACGAACGCCCCGAAGAAGTCACGGATATGGAACGTACCGTGAAAAAGGCCGAAGTCATCAGCTCCACCTTTGACGAACCGCCGCAGCGCCACGTGCAGGTCTGTGAAATGGTGCTGGAAAAAGCCAAGCGTCTGGTGGAACGCAAGCGGGACGTGGTCATCCTTATGGACTCCATCACCCGTCTGGGCCGCGCTTATAACGCCGTGACCCCCTCGTCTGGCCGCGTGCTTTCCGGTGGTCTGGACGCCAACGCCCTGCAGCGTCCCAAGCGTATCTTTGGTGCCGCGCGCAATATCGAAGAAGGCGGCAGCCTGACCATCATCGCCACGGCTCTGATCGACACCGGCTCCCGCATGGACGAAGTCATCTTCGAAGAATTCAAGGGTACCGGCAACATGGAGATCTATCTGGACCGCCACCTGGCGGAAAAGCGCATCTTCCCGGCCATCGACATCAACCGCACCGGCACCCGCAAGGAAGACCTGCTGCTTTCCGACGATATACTCAACCGCGTCTGGATCCTGCGCAAGATCCTGGCTCCCATGTCCTCCATCGACAGCATGGAATTCCTGCTGGACAAGATGCGCGGGACCAAGTCCAACAAGGACTTCATGGACGCCATGGGCAAATAGCAACAACGTATCAGCTTTTCAGAAAGGCGCTCTTCGGAGCGCCTTTTTTGTTATTTGCCCTGCTGAACGCCACAGAGCGAAAGGAAAAGATACGCGTTGGATGTTTTTTGATGGGCGGTTTTGATTTGTGGCCTGTACATCCGCTCTGCCCTGCCCGTTTCTTTTTCCACGAGTCATCCTAAAAAACTCCTGACGTAGCACGCTTGCCTTGGAGCATTTGCCAGTCCGTGTATACCGAGGGACATTGCCATCTTGTGCCACACCATCACCATCTCTATGAACTGCAACAGGGACAGTGATCCTCGCCTGCATCCGCGGGGAGGCGGCAGACAACTCTGGCGGGCGAAGATACAAAAAAAGGGCTCCCCGAAGGGAGCCCGGAAGCATCAGAGCAATGGATGGAACCGGTTAGGCCAGCTTCTTCACCGCTTCCAGAACGGCGTCGTAGTCAGGCTCGTTGGTCACTTCGGGCACCAGCTGGCTGTAAGCCAGCGTGCCGTCGGGAGCCACCACGAAGATGGCGCGGGCCAGCAGACGCAGTTCCTGGATCAGCACGCCGTAGGTTTTGCCGAAATCCACGTCCTTGTAGTCGGACAGGCTTTCCACGGCCTGCACGCCGGCGGCACCGCACCAGCGGGCCTGAGCGAAGGGCAGGTCGCAGCTCAGGGCCAGGATCTGCACCTTGTCGGACAGGGCAGCAGCTTCCTTGTTGAAGCGGCGCACTTCCATATCACACACGGGCGTATCCAGAGAAGGCACGCTCACCAAGACCACGATCTTGCCCGCGTAGTCTTTCAGGCTGCGGGGTTCGAGGCCATTGTTGCACACCGTGAATTCAGGGGCCTTCTGGCCAACGACGGGCAGGTTGCCTTCGAGGTGGAGGGGATTACCCATGAAAGTGACAGTATTCATAAAAAGCTCCTTGCGGCTTTTGCGTTCAAGATGCCCTTAAGTAGCAGGAGACCCTGTCCTTGTCAAGAACATTTCCTATTTAACAGAATCCCAGACTAAGGCGGCCCATTCGCCGTCGATGATACGGCGCGGTTCGGGCAGTCCCTGGGCCTTGTAAGCCGCGGTCACGCCGTCAGCCTGGATCTCCAAGAGCCCGGAAAGGACGAGGCAACCGCCGGGGCGGCAGGCGCGCACGATATCGGCCGCCATCTCGGTCAGCGGACGGGCCAGGATGTTGGCCAGCACCAGGTCGAACTGCTTGCCGGCCACGGCACCGATGCTGCCCTCGGCCACGGTGAAGTTCTCAGGCGCGATGGCGTTGAGGGCACGGTTCTCGACCGCGTTGTCCACGGCCAGCGGATCGATGTCCAGACCTTCGCCCGTAAGGCCGAACTTGCAGCAGCCGATGCCCAGCACCCCGGAACCGGTGCCCAGGTCGAGGAAATGCTGTCCATGCTGCAGGCGTCCGGCTTCCAGAAGGTCGCTGACCACACGCAGGCACAGGGCCGTGGTGGCATGATGGCCGGTGCCAAAGGCACTTTTGGGCTCGATGAGGATGGGCGTCCGGCCGGGAAAGTCCTGCGTATCCGCCAGCCACGGCGGCAGGACCACAAAATGGTTCCCGCAACACACAGGCGTGAAGAACTGACGCCAGGCCGCCAGCCAGTCGGTCTCCTCCAGCTCGGAAAGAGCGCTTTCCGCAGCCGGGACGGTCTGCTTCAGCAGCTGCTGCAGCCGTTCCAGAAAATCCTTCTGTTCGCAGTGGACCCGGAAGCGCGTCTCGCCGGTGGGCAGGCTCTGCTCTTCCCAGCCAAAGGGCACTTCCAGGGCCATCAGGCCGGTGGCGCAGTCGTAATCACTTTCCGCAACAACAATTTCGAGGCGATGGATGGTTTTCATGCATTCTGCCTAGCCCGCACACCGGGCCCTGTCAAGCCGGCATGTTGATTTGCGGCGCAAATGCCTGTATGGATTGTCGGCATCGGCCTTTTGCCGTCTGCTTCGTGAGTGCGTCCCCGGGCGGGGCGCCTCCTTTTTTTCAGCTTTTCAGATTTTCCTAGTGATCCCCTGAGAATTCCACAAGCCTTTTCCGGCCAGGCGGGACGTATCCGGCCCAGACGGAAAAATATACGGGAGACGACGATGCTGGACCAGATCCTTGCGGACATCCGCAAGACCTTCGATGTGGACTTTGTTCCCCTGCAGCTGGATGACGGCCGGCTGGAGGTCCTGAACATCAACAATATGCAAAGCCATCTGGACGGGCTGCTGGCACGGCACGCCATCCATGACCCGCTGAAAGATCTGCCGCTCTGGGCCAAGGTCTGGCCGGGCTCCTTCGTGCTGGGGCGCTTCCTGCGCAAGCTGGAGCCCGAGGGCAAGACCATGCTGGAGCTGGGCGGCGGTTGTGGCGTGCTCAGTCTGGTGGCCTCCCGTTACGGCTTCCGCCATATCGTGACCAGCGACATCGTCAATGATGCCCTCCAGTTCGCCCGGGCCAACGTACTGCACAACAAGCTGCAGGACCTGATCGACGTCTGCTATCTGGACGTTTCCCGTCCCGGCAAGGACGAGCGCTTTCCCGAAGGCTTCGACCGCATCGTCGCTTCGGAGCTCCTGTATCTCGATGACCTGCACCGGCCGCTGCTGAAGTTTGTGGACCGTCATCTGGCCCCGGGCGGCAAAGCCGTGTTCTGCACGGACATGGCCCGCGCCAAACCGCATTTTGCCAAGCTGGCCGCCAAGACCTTCCAGGTGCAGGAAGGCCATATCGGCGTCAAGAGCCAGGATGCCGACGGCAAGGAACAGCGCCGCATCTACGTCCTGCATATCCTGGAGCGCAAGCAGTAGCCATGAGCACGACCACTCTTCCCGTCATCCGTCTGCAGTCCTGCCCCAAGGGCTATACCCGCGACCTGGACAAGACCATCTCGCCCCAGGAGACCTATGAACGCGTGCAGGCCCGCATGCAGGCCGCCGGTCTGGACATCCTGGCCGAAGTCCGCCGCGTGGACGTGGGCCGTTTGGGCATCCCGGTCTACCTCAGCGTTTGCGGCAGGGACGCCCGCGGCATCATGCCCACCCGCAAACAGATGGGCAAAGGTTCCTCGCCGGAACAGGCCCGTGCTTCCGCTCTGATGGAGCTGATGGAACGCTTTGCCTTCTTCAGTTTCTGGCAGCGCCTGCCGCATATGGTCAGCGCCACCTGGGCCGAGGCCGAAGAGCGCTTCGGCAAGGATCTGCTGCCCATCGAGGAGATCTGCCGCTCCGTGGACGACAGTCTTTCCCCGGAACAGGCCCGCGAAGCCATGAGCACCCTGCGCTGGAACTTCTTCCCTGCCACGCATCTGGCTGACGGCCGTACTGTCTGGCTGCCGCTGGACTGGTTCAAGCTGCTGGGCGAATTCAACGGCACGTCCGCCGGCAACAGCCCGGAGGAATCGCTTCTGCAGGGCCTTTCCGAACTGGTGGAGCGGCATGTCTGCTGCCGTATCGACCGGGAACGCCTGACCACCCCCACCATCGATCCTCATGAGGTGGACGATCCCACCCTGCGCGATCTGCTGGCCGCCTTTGAACGGGAAGGCATCCATATCGTGCTCAAGGATTTCTCCCTGGGCATGCCGCTGCCCACTGTCGGCGCGGTGGCATGGGACCCGGCCACCTTCCCGGCCCGCTCCGAGATCGTGTTCACGGCCGGCACCGCAGCCTCTCCGGCCAAGGCCGCCATCCGTGCCGTCACGGAGATCGCCCAGCTGGGCGGTGACTTCTGCACGCAGGCCTGCTACGAGGCCTCCGGTCTTTCCAAGTTCGAGCGCCTGGAGGACATCCAGTGGCTGCTGGAAGGGCCCGTCTGCCGCCTGTCCGACCTGCCCAGCGTGGAAGCGCCCGACATCCGCGACGAGCTGCTCCGGGCGCTGCATGATCTGGAACCGGTACAGGTCTATGCTGTAGAGACTACGCATCCCGATCTGGGTGTCCCGGCCCACTACTGCATCGCTCCGGGGCTCTCTTTCCGCGAGCGTGACCGCAACCAGAGCATCGGTCTGTTCGTGGGCCGCAAGCTGGCTGAAGAAGCGGACGAGGAAACGGCCCTGCATGGGCTGGCCGTGCTGGAGCGCTGCTACCCCAACGCGCATTTCCTGCCCTTTTTCCGGGCCATGCTGGCCCTGCGTGCGGAACGTTTTGAAGAGGCTCGCGACCTTTTCGCCCAGGCCCGCCCCCTGCAGCCCGAAAATGACGCCAAGGGGCTGGCCGCCTTTTACGAAGGTTATGTCTCCACGCTGACCGGCGACTGGGAAAGAGCCCTGTCCCCCCTGCGTGACGCTGTGGCCCTGTGTCCGGACATGAAGGAATACGGCAACCTGCTGGGCGTCTGCCTGTTCAAGCTCAAGCGTTATGAAGAAGCCGCCGCCGCCTTCCGTGCCGTGCTCAAGGTGGACAAGGGCTCGGTGATGGACCTGGCCAATCTGGGGCTGTGCGAGAAATTCCTGGGCCAGAAGGAAGCCGCCATGGAACATCTGGCGGCCGCGCTGGAAGTGGATCCTTCGCTGGACTTTGCCCGTACGCATCTGGAAGAGCTTAAAGCATCGCTTTAAGTATTACCGCATTCCATGACTACCGGGGAGAAAGTCCTGTACAGGGCTTTCTCCCTTTTTCATCCTCTCAGGCTGACCTGACGACTGCTGCCGTGCCCTGCCCTGTTTCCTGAAAAGACAGGGGGAAAGCGGCTTTACAAGCCCGGCCGGGACGCGTACACCTCTTTTCCTGATACGATTTTTTACCGAGGTACCCAATGACCCGTTTTCTTCTGCTGCTTTGCGCGGCTTTTCTGCTGGCCGGTTGCGGCGCTAAGGGCGTGACCGTTGTGGACAAGCCCGGCTTCGTGACCATGAGCCAGCGTATGCCCCAGGAAATGAAAGCCCGCGGCCTGCTCACCGACGACGGCAGCTATATCTCCCTGCCCGGTGGCGGGGGCGAGAACTATGGCGAGATCCTTTTCCGCCAGCTCTCGCCTGAATTCCTGTTCAATGACAGGGGCCACGTCTATCTGGGCAGCACCTTTGCCGCCACGCGCACGCCGTCCAGCCATGCCACCGTGCGCAAGACCGGCTTCACCATCGTCCATCCCACCCAGACCATCAATCTGGCCATGCTGGGCATCGTGGACTGGAACAACGACGAAAAGGACGAATGGCTCATCGCCTGCGATGTCCGCCCGCACCTGGGCTCCGAAAGCCGTACCTATTACGTGCTGGTACCGCCGCCGCTGCGTAAGGGCGAGCCCCTGCAGGCCACTGTGGCCGCGGTGTACGAGTGCTACGGCCTGGCCTGCAAGCTCACCGTGCGCGACAGTCGCGCCATCCCCCGCGTGGGCGAAGGCGAACTCCCCCCCACGGACGTGCATGATGCCCTGCCCGGCATGGAAGGCGTGACCGAACCGCCCAAGCCCGACAGCACGCCCCGCTCCGGCCTTCAGGAACGGTCGCTGTAGCATTGGGCACGCCTTAGCCGCTTAGTTATCACTATCTCCCCATATAGGAATATTCACATGAAAAATATTTCATTGCCCGCCGAGGAGACAAGCAAGGCTTTGAAAAAACTACTTGAAGCAGCTAAAGTATCGACTAATGAAGAACAGCTTAAGATTAATGCTGAAAGAATAATTGAGAAATTATGTAAAAAGCTAAATATTTTTTGGAATCCATATACATATGAATATAGATTAAATTATAATAATTATCGCATTGATGCTATCCATGGTTCGACAATCATAGAGTATGAGTCACCACGATCATTTAATGCTTCAGAAAATGCCCAGCTTCGTCATGCACGTAAACAAGCTGAAGAATATGCTGTTCTTTTATCACAAGAAGAGGGACGACAAATTAATAGATATTCTCTCATTGCCTGGGATGGTGAAACAATTACATTTGGATATATATTAAATAACAAATTTATCTGGGAACCTGCACGCCAACTAGATGAACTTTGTCTCAATCGGCTTTTATCTCTTATATCAGATGGCGGTCGTCCCTTAGTAAGTCCATTATTGCTCAAACAGTTTATTGGTCCAGATACAGAGGTGGGTCGGAAACTTCTACCGGCATTATTCCGTTCAATATGTCAAGCACAAGCATCTGGTTCAACCACCAGAACAAAGCTGATATATACTGAGTGGACTAGACTTTTTGGCCAGGTCGATGGAACTGAAACCGAACGTCTTGCGCGCTATCTAGAAGATTCAAGCCGAAGCCACGGAGTCAGATATATGGATAATCCTCAAGCGTATGTTTTCGCTTTGAGTACATATATCGCTATTGTTGCAAAAGCCTGTGCGGTTTATGCACTAGCTTCCCAATCTCCCGAGGCAGTTAGTCCTTCTTCAAATCCTAAGACCTTTCTTAAAAATATTGAAGAGGGAGAATATTTCAAGATATTTGGCATTATTAATATGCTAAGTACAGATTTTTTCTCATGGTATCTCGGAGACGATGTTTCCGAAAATTTGGAAGAACCATTAGGGATTTTACTGGAACGACTGAGAACCATTGACTTCGATGTTACAAGAAAAAGCCCAGAATCTATCCGAGATTTGTTTAAAGGGCTATATATGGGATTTACACCTGCATCAATGCGACATGCGCTTGGTGAGTATTACACACCAGACTGGTTGGCATCACATATCATAGACACTGCAGGTTGGCACACTGACCAATCTCTTCTGGATCCAACATGTGGAAGTGGAACCTTTATTTTAGAAGGACTACGTCGTCGCCTTGAAAAAGCCTCAAATAATACATCTGCAAAAGAACTATTAAATGGGTTATATGGGTTTGATCTCAATCCTCTCGCTGTCCTTACTGCTCGAGCTTCTATCGTTGTATTTTTATCTGGAAGATTTTCCTCATCGTCCCCTGTTCTTTTGCCAATATTTTTAGCGGATGCTATTAATACTGCAAATCCTACAAATGAGATATTCACACATTCAATACTGACAGAAAAAGGAGAGCGTACATTTTCTATCCCTGTATCACTTGCTGAATCCTCCGATTTTTTTTCAGTGATGGATCATCTAAGAGCATGTATTGATGCCGGATTAGCAAGCGATGATATTATGTCATCTTTAGAATCTTTTTCTTCTGCTATAAAACATTTAACTACATTAAATTTAAAAATTCTCAAACAGACAATTACAGCCCTTGTTGATTTGCATCGTAATCATTGGAATGGCATTTGGTGTCTGATTCTATTCGATCGTATCAAGGCAGGCTGTATCAAAAACATTGATTTAGTGGCAGGTAATCCTCCTTGGGTTAAATGGAGTCATCTCCCTCGATCGTATGCTAACTTCATCAAGCCCATCTGTGATCGGATGGATATATTTAGCGAAGATGTATGGGTAGGGGGCATTCAGTCGGATATATCAACCGTCGTGACATACCATGCACTAGAACGATTTGTAAAAAAAGAAGGGAGCTTAGCTTTCCTTATTACCGGTACAGTTTTTAAAAACGAATCCAGCCAAGGTTTTCGCCGTTGGAAGCTTCGCAAGGAATTGGGTAACGACGAGCCTATGACAGTAGAAATTGTGGAAGACTATGCGAAACTCCGTCCATTTGAAGGAGTCGCCAATTGGCCTACATTGTTACTTATACGACGTAATGGGAAAGCAACTACTTATCCAGTTAACTACCGCCGGTACTTCAAAGGAGAATCTAGGGGAAATCTATCCTTATATGAGGATCTTCAGGCTATACCAGTACCAGGAACCGATGCTGGTCCGTGGCTTATTGGCACTAGTGCAGAAATACAAATCTGGCCGAAGCTCTTTAAAGCTTCTGACAAATCTGCTTATCGCGCACGAAAAGGTATTACTACTGACGTAAATGGTATATTTTTTGTTTCTGTACATCCTGTTCCCGCTAATGATAAACTACTTCGTATAAGTAACGATCCTCGCAAGGGGCGTCGCCGTGACATAGTTGAAACAAGTGCCATCGTAGAAAGGGATGATATATTCCCATTACTCAGGGGGCGCGATGTCCAAAGATTTACGGTCTCCCCTCAAGAGGGACAATGCGTAATAGTTCCACAACGCGGGATGTTTGGAGATGAAACGCTTCCCATAACAAGGCCACGCACATTTAAATTCTTAAGTAAATTTCAACAAATTCTAGAAACGCGCTCTAGTTATCGCCGATTCCAACATGGTAAACCCTTTTGGTCAATCTGGTCTACGGGAGAATACACGTTTGCTCCATATAAAGTTGTCTGGAAAGAAATGTCTGGTGGAGGGTTTGTTGCCGCCTATGTGCATGTTAGTGAAATTTACGGAGAGACGAAAGTAATTATACCTGATCATAAAGTCTATTTCGTTCCATTGGAACTCGAAGATGAGGCTGCATATCTAACTGCTTTCCTCAACTCTCGAATAGTCGCAAATGCCATTAATGCGTATTCTTCTGCCCTGAGTTTGGGAACAAGCGTTACAGACTACCTTAATATTCCTAAATTCGATAAAGCGAACAGTATGATGATGACAATGGCTGATATGGCTAAAAGATTTAAGCTAGGAGTTATTCCTAACAGTCATGATGAACTCATATTAGATACTTTTGTAAATTCGCTGATCCAATAATTCTTGAGCTGCCTTAGCTAATAAGCTAAGGCAGCTCTTCGATTACAATGACTCTAAGCCCTCTAATATGTCGATTTGAATAAAAATTGTATTTTTCAACTGTTAAAAAAGAAAATCCCTAAAAAAAGCGGAGAAATATACCTCTCAATAGTATATTTCTCCGCTTAATTTCTCATTGGCGTCCCCAAGGGGATTTGAACCCCTGTCGACGGCGTGAAAGCCGTTTTACATGCGCCTACCGCCATTATATTTCAATGAGTTATAGCACATTGAGGGGCATAAAATGTCACCAAAACTCTCTGTGCTTGTAACCCGCTTTTGTAACCCATGCTCTCGGCGCGCCGTCCTGTTTTTGCCCGCTGAAAGTATCCCTTCTCACACCGTCCTTTCTCTTCCTGTCTTCTCTCACGGCTCCGTCTTCTCTTCCTGGAGTCGTCTTCTTCGCCCTCTGCTCCCTCAAAAAATCTGCCCTGTTCCCGTGCTGAAAAAGCACCGCTGGAGGCTTCTTCCGCATCTGAAGCGGCCCAGGATTCTGCCGCGTCTCATGTGCGAAGAGGTCTTCTGTTGAAGCCTCTGCCATCCCCCCGGCAAACAGCACTCTGCCTGCTCAGGTTCCTCAGATCCCTTCAGACCGATCGGCGATTCCTCAAGCGCCGCTTTGTCAGGGCGCCACCAGCAATCCTTTGCAGGTCATGCGACAGGCGCAGTTCAGCGCAACCTGCCTCAAGGTTTTGAGGATGAAAAAGGCTTCGGAAAAACAAAAAGCCGTCAGGTGGCACCCCAACGGCTTCTTGCAGAACATTTGTTCTTTCTCAAAAGAATCTGAAAGAACAATAGCTGAATTACCGGTTATTGTCAATATTCAGCTCTGCAAAAGTATCTTTTTCCTTGGCCTGGAGAAAGACATATGGAGACATTTGCGCCTAAAGGAAACATTTTTGGTCCTATTCTTCCACAATTTATTTTGGAAAAACGCATCACACTTGGAGCAAAAGTCATGTATGCCTTACTGTGCAACTATGCTTCTGAAAAAGATCATTGTTGGCCGTCCCATGCCACTCTTGCTTCTCGCCTATCATGCAGCATCAGCAGTGTAAAAAATTATCTTGCTGAACTTGTGCGTGAAAATCTCATTGCCATACGAAAGGAGCATTACCGCTCTTCTGTGTATTACCTTATAAGACCTGAACATAATGATAGCGCTGTCGAGTCAAATTCTGAAAGAAGTAAACGAGTTTTTACCTGTAACAAGTCAAATTCTGGCTACATAAATAATTTTAACAAACAAAAACAAGAAAAAAACACCCCCCTTCCCCCCAAAACGACAGAAGAGACTCCGCAGCCTACGGCTCTCTCTGCGCCTTCGGCGGGGGGTGGGATTTCTTCTGAACAGGATTTTGAAAACGTATGGAATCTCTATCCCAAAAAAGAGGCAAAAGGCTTCGCCCGGCTTGCCTGGTTCCGTCTGGCCCGTTGCGGTCTGCTTCCTCCCGTATCTGAACTTCACGCCGCTCTTCAGCATTGCATGGCTCAGGAAAGCTGGCACCGGGAACAGGGACGATTCATCCCCCAGCTTGGAAACTGGCTTCGCGGGCAGCGATGGCTTGATGCCCTTTCTTCCGGCTCTCCTTCGGGACGGCGGCCTGATCCCGGTGTGCAAAAGGCCATGCAGGAAAGAGAGGAACAAGAAAAACGCATCCTGGAACGTCAGAAAGCGGAAAAAGAAAGACTGCGTCCTCTCTTCCGGGCATTTGTGGAAAAATTTGACGCTCCCTTCAACGAGGCCATGGCTTTCGGCATCTGGCTGCATTTGCACTCCATTCACAGCGCTCCCGCTGCCGAAGATGTTCCTGCGGACAACACCAGGAGCATTGTGGCCTTTCTTCTTGAGTACCGTCGGAAAGCACAGGAACGACGCTATACGCCCAACGCTGCCAACGTGCAGACGCCGATTTCCTATTTTCACCGCCCGGAACTGCTATTCGGCAGAAATTCCGAATCCACAGTCATACCGACATACGCATAAGGAGCTACCGTGAAGCAACTGATTTCTTTAGGAATACTGGCTCTGATTTCGCTGCCGTGGGACGCCCAGGCAGAGACTTCCGCCGCATCTCGGACGCCTCTTTCCCCCGCAACGATGGCAACCGTTCACGGGCAATCCGCCGACTCGGCCTCCTTGCCCGAAGAATCGGCACAGAAATCGCCCGCCCCCTCAGGTTCGGACCTGAAAAAGGCCCAGGAAGCGCAGGCGCTTTTTGAGGAAAGCCTGCGGCAGATGATGCCGCTGGATAAGGAACACATACAGGAGTACCGGAAACGGTCGGATCAGCGTGAACGAGCGCTTTTGCCCGTTTCCCCCGACCTGCGGACCCGAACGGTGCGCGTCACGCTGGAACCCGGTCGTGCGCCGGTCAAGGTATTTACCACGGCCAACATCGCCACATCGCTGGTTTTTCATGACTCCACCGGCCAGCCGTGGCCCATTACTTCCGTGACCAACGGAGGGCCTTCCTCGTTTCAGGTTCTCCGCCCGGAACTGCCGGAAGGCAATCTGCTCAATGTCATGCCCATACAGGGCTATGCCACGTCAACCCTCGTGGTCACTCTGGAAAATCGGGACATACCGCTGGTCATCAGGCTTGAGTCGGATTCCGTCCGCGCTCCTGAACGCAAAGCCGACGCGCTGGTGCTGATTCAGCTCGCTCACCATGGTCCGAAGGCTGCAATTCCCCTGACCAGCACCATCAAGGAAACCGCCAGCTCCGCCATGCTGTCCTTTCTTGACCGCGTCCCCCCGGATGATGCCGTGCGTCTTCGCTCCGAACCGGATTCGGATGCCGTGATGGCCTGGAAATACAACGGAAAACACTACGTCAGAACCACGCACAGCCTGATGTGGCCGGCATGGACTGCCGTCGTCAACGGGGCAGGCTCCACCAAATGTTACGAGCTGCCCGTCACGACAAGAATCATGCTTTCCCGTGAAGGAAGCGTGCAGACCATCCTTCTGAAAAATACTCTCAAATAAGGCGGACACATGGCTATCACCAGCACGGAAAAAAAGCGGCGATTCATACTCTTCAGCCTTCTGGGGCTGGCTGCCGCCGTTGTCATTGTTCTTGCCTCGTTTCTGCTGTTCACGCCGGAAAAGCCGTCCGGCACCTCAAAAATGGCATCGGCAAGAACGGAAGCCGTAAGCGGGCAGGCGGGCGGCGTCGGCTCTGAGGAATACAACCAGAAGTTGAAGGAACACGACGCGCAACAGGCCAACGCGGCGCTTCAAAGCGGTGCGAGTTTCATTCCCACGCCGATAGGAGAAAAAAAGTCCGTTGTCGTCAAGAAGCAGGATACCCCTCCGTCGCCTCCGCCAGTTGCTCAGGTACGCACCGTGCCTGTTCAGACGCCGCGCACGGACAACGCCATGCTCAAAAGGATGATGGATGACCTGGCCGAACTGGATACCAGGCTGGCCAGCGCTTCCGTGTGTCAGGGACAAATCGCCTATGTCCGGGAGTTCCAGGATGAGACCGGCCAGCAGGAATCCGAAAAACAGCCAGCCTCCGGGACGCCGTCGGTCGCAGCATCCTCCAGACCTGCGGTGAAACCGGGTGACCTGTTGTACGCCATCATAGATGTGGGAGTGAACTCCGATGTTCCGTCCGCCGTGCTGGCGACCGTCACCTCAGGCACATACAGAAATGCCCGCCTCACAGGCTCTTTCCAGCGCCATGATGAACGCCTTGTGCTGGCCTTCAATCGGATCATTCTGCCCTCCGGCGAAACCATCCAGGTGGAATCCTATGCCGTTGATCCCACCACCTCGGAAGCCTCGGTAGCCAGTTCCGTGGACACTCATTTCTTCAGCCGGTGGGGCGGTCTGGTCGCCTCGGCGTTTCTGGAAGGACTGGGTACGGCCAAACGCTACAGCGGTGCCCAGAGTACCATCTACGGCTACGGCAACGACGTAACCGACCAGATGGTCTGGAACACCTACAGCGTCAGCGATCAGGCATGGATTGCCGCCGGAAAGGTCGGCGAAAAGGCCGGAAAAATCTTTGAAAGAAACTTCGACCGACCGCCCACCGTCAGGCTCGAAAGCGGCACGCCCGTGGGCGTTCTGGTCATGAACGTCAAGGACAGGTGACGCCATGGAAAATTACGTTGCCAACGTCATTCCGCATTTGCAGCAATGGTGGCCCGTCATCATCCGGCTTGCCTATCTCATCGGCATTGTCTTTGCCGTTGTCTCCCTTGTTCAGGCCGTCAGCCGGAAACAACGCTTCAACCGCTCCACGGCGATCTGGAGCTTCATCTGTGCCGTTCTGCTGCTGAATCTCCCCGCGCTCATGAATTCTCTGTCCATGACGGTTTTCAACCAAAGCTCGGAACAGGCCCTGAGCTACAGCCCGCCTTCGTCCCCCGGTTCCATCTATATCCAGTTCGCCGTGTACGCCATTGCCTCCATCGGCGTCATCGGCATTGCGCGGGGGCTGTGTCTCATACGCGACACGCCGAACCAGAGCATGAATCTCAGCCGGGGCCTTGTCCATCTGTTCGGAGGCATTCTCGCGGTCAACCTTGTCACTTTCCTGCGCGGCCTGGGGGCCACGGTAGGCGGTGACGTGCAAACATACATCGCCAACATCATTGGCTGAGTACGGAGGACTCTATGAACTTCATCAATCATCAGCTCTCCATTTCCCCGCTGCGCTGGACTGCCGCCGTTATCGGTGTCGCCGCCGTATGGCTCCTCATGCCTGAGATTGTCCAGGCTGCCGTCACCTTCGGAGAAATCGGCGAAAATGTGGCGGAAAACGCCAAAGGCGTCGCCAAGGGCGTCACCCTTGCCGGATACGCCTCCGGTGCAGGCATGGGCGTCTGGGGTTGCGTGGGACATGTACAAGGCCACAAAGCGCCAGGGCGAATCGACCTATCCCGGCGGCCTTATCAAGATTCTGGTCGGAGCCGTGCTGCTCGGTCTGGGAGAAACCCTCGGTTCCGGCTCGGCCACGCTTTTCGGAGCCGATCAGACCTCCGGCATGAGTGATCTCGGCCTGTAACCTCAAAGGAGACGAGGCATGAGCATGTTCAAAAAAAAGGAAACATCTTCCCTGCCGGAAGCTCCGGGGCAGGCTCTGAGCATGGAACCTCATGCCTCGTCTCCGGCCCCGGACGCGTCTGCTGTTATCGGAGGTCTCGGCTGGTACAGAACCCAGTTTCATCGCGCCATGAAACTGGCGCTGGGACTGAGCCTGGCGCTGATGGTCAGCCTGGCCGTCATTGCGCTGCTTCTACTGAATCAGCCGAAACCCCGATATTTCGCCGCCACGCCTGATTTGCGCCTCGCGCCTCTGGTTCCTCTCGACCAGCCGCTGCTTACCCAGAGCGGGCTGCTGACGTGGGTGTCGGACACCATTACTGGGGCCATGTCGCTCAACTTTCTGGAGTGGCGCGAAAAGCTGGAAGCCGTCAGACCGAATTTCGACGACGACACGTTCAAATCCTTCCTTTCCTCTCTGGAAAGCTCCGGGATTTTGAACATGATTCAGGAAAAACGGCTTTCCGCCTCGTCCGTTGCCACCGGTGCCCCGGTCATCATCGCCTCCGGGCTGGTCAGCGGGAAGGCCACATGGCGCATCGAGTTCCCTCTGGTGGTTTCCTACGAATCAAGCCAGGGGGTGGAAAGCACACAGCGTCTTATCGCCACTGTTCTTGTCTCTCGTGCCTCCACGGCCACCACACCGCGTGGAGTGGTGATTCAACAGGTCGTTCTGAAGAGGGAATCCTGATGCTGGATAAACTTGTCAATGGTATAGACGGCGGCATACGCGCCATCTCTGAAGTCTTCGCCGGACCGGTGTACGGTTACTGCCGACTGGAAACGGTTGATGACGACGTTCTGGTGGCGGACGACGGAAGTCTCGTGAGTCTTCTGCGTCTTGAGGGTTCCCTGAAACATGTGGGCGTAGAAGAATACGGAAGCATTATTTCCGGTCTGACGGAAAAATTTCAGTCTTCCTTTTCCAAGCCGGGGCACCTGCTTCAGGTCGCTTTTGAGTACGACCCGGAAAGCAGCGCCTCCCGAATTACCGAACTTCTGCGTCCTTCCCGGCTGACGGCACAGAATCTGGGCCTTCATATCGGCCCGCTGCTGGATGACTGGGGAGCCACGCTGCAGCGCTACTGCGCTCTGGAAACCTGCTGGCTCGTTCTTTGGACAAGGCCCGCCGTTCTGCCGGATTCCCTGCGGAAAACAGCCCTGAAGGAACGCAATGCAGCCATGTCCAAGGTGCCGACGATTCCGGGATGTCAGCAGGTATCCCGTGCCGTAGCCGCACTGCATGACGCCCATAACGGTTTTCTGACCGGCGTGATGGACGCTTTCCGTCAGGTTGACCTGCTGGTGCATCCCCTTTCGGCCCACGAGGCTCTGCGGGACATCCGCTTGTGCATTTCCCCGGACATGACCGGTCGGGACTGGCGGCCTCTTATTCCCGGTGATCCCTTACCTCTGCGTCTGCCTGACCCCGACACAAGCAGGGCGGACAGTCTGCATAACATGCTGTACCCGGATTTCAAGACACAGCTCTGGCCCCGTGAGGGAGAACTGATTTCCCGCAACGCCATACGCATCGGCGACAGAATATTCGGGCCTCTCATCATGACGCTCATGCCCCAGACGCCGAAACCGTTTCAGGAACTTTTCAGGGTACTTGCCAGGCGTGATGAACGACTGCCGTACCGCATTTCCTTCCTGCTGGAAGACGGCGGCCTGAACATGGGCCTCCGCCCCCTGCTTGCGGCCATTCTGGCCTTCAGCTCTTCGGACAACAAAAAGTTCAATAAGGCCGTCGATGCCCTGAAAGAGCTGGACCTTGAAGGCGTATGCTGCATCAGGTTCCGCATCTGCTTCTGCACCTGGGCCAGCGTGACGGATTCCGAGCAGGAAGCCCATCTGCTGCTTCGGCGGCGCGTCGCGGAACTTTCCAAAACCGTTCAGGGATGGGGAACGGCGGATGTTTCCGAAGCCACAGGCGACCCGCTTCTCGGTTTTACCGCGACGCTTCCCGCCATGATGCCCGCAAGTCCGGCTCCCGTCACCGCCGCGCCCTTGCAGGACGCTCTTGGCATGTTGCCGCTGCGTCCGGCGTCGCCGTGGCGGGAAGGAAGCCTGCTGTTCCGAACCCAGGACGGTAAAATCATGCCTTATGCGGCCAACTCTTCGGAACAGGCCGCCTGGATAGACCTCGGCGTTGCCCCCATGGGCGGCGGCAAGTCCGTTTTTCTCAATGCCTTCAACTTCGCGTTCGTCACTCAGAGCGGACTGTCACGTCTGCCGTGGCTGTCCATCGTGGATGTCGGTCCGTCCAGCTCCGGGCTGATAACGCTGCTGAAGGAAAATCTGCCTGAAGGCCGCAAACATCTCGCGGCCTATCACAGGCTCAGGATGACGCCGGACTATGCCATCAATCCCTTTGATACGCCTCTCGGCAACAGAAAACCTCTGCCGTCTCACAAGGCATTTCTGGTCAATCTGCTGTCTTTGCTGGCCACGCCTCTGGATGTCACGGCTCCGGCAGACGGCGTTCCCGGACTCATAGGCAGGGCGGTTGATCTCGCCTATGAGGAACTCTCCGACAACCATCACCCCCGGCTTTACCAGCCGAACGTGCTTCCGAAGCTGCACGCCCTCATCACGGAAGAAGGCATACGCCGTGACGCTTCCACGTCCTGGTGGGAAGTGGTCGATGGACTGTTTGAACGAGGCTATGTCCATGAGGCGTTGCAGGCCCAGCGCTACGCCGTGCCTCTGCTGGCGGATGTCGGCTCGCAAATCAGGCAGAACAAAGGCATCCAGAACACCTATGACGAAAATCTCATCCTCAATGTCTGGCGCTCCCTTCTGGATGCCATCGACGCCTATGTCATCCTGAAGGAACCCACGCAATTCGACCTCGGCGACGCTCAGATCGTCAGCCTCGACCTTGATGAAGTGGCTCCGCGCGGCGGTTCCACGGCGGATCGTCAGTCCGCCGTCATGTATATGCTGGCCCGGCACGTCCTCGGTTCACGCTTCTTCCTGATGCCTGCGGATGTGCAGCTCATGCCCGAAGCCTACCGGGACTATCATGCCGGGCGAATCGAGGCGATTCGGGAGGACCCCAAAAGGCTTTGCTACGACGAAGCGCATCGCGTCACCAAAAACACCTCGGTTTCCGGCCAGTTGCAGGCGGATATGACCACCATGGCCCGTGAAAGCCGCAAATGGAACCTTTCCATCGGTCTCTATACGCAATCCATCGACGATATTCCCAAAATCATCACGGACGAACTGGCCACCACGGTCGTCATTCTGGGGTCCGGCACGGAAAAAAGCATTGAGAATCTGAGTCTCCGCTTCGGTCTGAACGGGGCCTGCCGTCATGCCCTTTCCCGTCTGGGAAAGCCCGGCAGGGCAGGCTCCAATCTCGTGGCCCTGTTCCGCACAGGTTCGGGCATGTCGCAGCTTGTCCTCAGTCTGACCATAGGCGGGCAGTCCCTCTGGGCCTTCAGCACCACCACGGAAGACGTGACCATCCGCAACCATCTTTACCAAAGGCTGGGACCGTCCGAGGCCTTGCGCAGACTGGCTCGACGTTTTCCCGGAGGTTCGGCCAAGGCCGAAGTGGAACGACGCAGACGGCAGGTGGAGGACAGGAGCGATTCCGACGATGAAGTCGTCAACGTCATTTTGGAAATTGCCAATGAACTGGCGGAGGAACAATGAAAAAGCTCTTTTTTGCCCTGGCGCTTGTTCTGTTTCCGGTCCAGGTCTGGGCCGCTGGCTGTGGCTGCGGTTCCATCAACGCCATGATTTCTTCAGCCAAATCTGAAACGATTCAGGCCGTCAACGCCTATACCGCTGCGGAAGCCCAGGCCATCCGTTCGGAAATTCTGCTGGCCGCACAGAATATCATCGGTACCATCAAAAGCGAAACGGCAACGGTCGTCCGGGCGCTGGTCGCGCTCAAGGAAAGCAATGTCGCCGCCATCAAGGGGCAGGCCGTCGCAGGCGAAGCCATGAAAACCGAAGATCTGTACGGCACTGCGGCCCAGCCTTCAGGGCTTTGCGGCGCAACCTCGCTGGGCGCGGGAATACAGCTCGGCGCACAGGCAGGGCAGGAAATTCATGCGACCATGAGGGAAAAACAGTTCGCCTATGCCAACACACCCGGCGCAAAGCCGGTGGAATTTCTGCACCGTATTCTGGCCGACGACCAGCCTTCCGAACCCGAAAGTCTGGATGCGCTCTTTCCGCTCCAAAGCACGCTTACGGAAGACCAAGTGGCGCAGGCGCATGAATCCATCAAGACACTGGCCAATCCCCGTCCGCTTCCGATGGTCACAGACGCACAGAAGGAAACTCCGGCAGGACAGACCTACGCGGCGGCAAGGAAGGTTCACGAAGAACGTCTGGCCGCCGTTACCGAAGCGCTCAACCACCACGTCGTGCTGCACGCTCCCACATTGCCGGAAGACGTGACCGAATGGGCGCAGAATCAGTGGTCGGAAGCGGGAGGAAGCGGCACTCCTCCCGGCATTGTGGACGGAAAACTTTCGGAAGCCGGGCTTTACAAACTGCTCTCACAGATGCGCGTGGGCAACCCCAACTGGTTTGCCCAGATAGCCACGGCCACGGATGCCGGACTGTTGCGGGAAATGGCGGTCATGCAGGCTTTTCAGATGGAGCTTGCCCGAAAAAACATGGAGCTTATGGACCGCCTGACCGTCATTGCGGCGCTGGACTTCCTTTCCCGCATGGAAGGAACCACCGGCAGGGACATGGACGACCTTTATGCCCGCATGGTCGGCGCACAGCAGTAGGAGACCGCCATGCGCCTATTACAGCGAAAAAAGGTCGGCATGTGTGCCGGTTCTGGCAAAAAAGCATTGCTCCCCGGAAATCTGGTAAATCAGCAGCCAGTCAGGTTCAATGTGCAGCTCCCATTTCGGCTGCCATTTTCCTCTGAGAGGATGGTCTTTGTATTTTGGCGGAAGAGGTCTTTGATTCAGCAGGATGAGCTTTATCACTTCCTTCAGTTTTTCCATGTCGTAACCGCGTTTTTCAACGCGCTTAACGTCCTTTTGAAAAGAGGTCGTGAATACGGGCTGAAGCATTTATATGCCCAACTGCCTGAACATATCATCCGCATCCTTGGCGTAATGCAGACCTTCCCGATTATCAATCGCCTCGAACGCCTTTCTGGTTTCCTCATTGGGTACTTCCAAGTTGAAAGGCAGACGCTTTTCATGAGCCACTCTGGTCAGCGCCATGCGGCAGAGATCGGATACCGTCAGCCCCATGGTTGCCAGTACGGCGGCGGCCTCATTCTTGATGGCGGGGTCAATGCGGGCGCGAACATAATCGTTGGCAGGCATGATTGTCCTCCTGTTTTTAGAAAATGTAGCTCAATTGAGCACAAAGTCAACAGCACCCTCAATGAAGAAAGGGGAAGACGCCATGGCCTCTGAACTCCCTGCCACCTCGGAAATTCTTCTGCCCACGGATGCCAGCAAGCAGATTCTCGACACCTTCCTCGGACAGGGATGGGATACCTGGGGAGCCGGTCTTGGAGGCTCGCAGGCTTCGGAGCTGATGCTCCAGATTTTCAGCGCCTTCAATCTGGTGGCGCTGGCCGTCATTTCCGCGCTGTTCCTGTGGGTCATGGCTCTGGCCGTGGCCGGAACGGCGCATGAAGGCGTACCATTCGGCAAGCGTTTCAGCTCCCTGTGGATGCCCCTGCGTTTTGTGGGGGTCATGGGCGCTCTGGCTCCGATCTTCAAGGGACTGAGTCTCTTCCAGGTGGCCATTCTGGCCTGCATCGGCTTTTCCATCAACCTCGGCAATTTTGTCTGGGAACTGGGGACCGACTACTTTGTGGAACACGCCGGTCAGATCACCGTACAGGCACCGGACCAGAACGTCACGCACTATGCGGCCATTACCAACGGCGCTCTGGAATCTTTGACGCTCCAGTATTACCTGAACGAACGTCGCGGCATGAACATCCCGCCGGGCGGAGAATGGAACTACAAAAGCAACTGGTTCCGCTCCGGGGGAGAATACCAGTTCCTTTTCAACGGCAATGCGGGTTCCATTCAGATTTCCTGTGTGGATGAAAGCGATGCCCTGTGCAGGGGCAAGGTCAATGCCGTAGGAACGGCCATCTCCGCTCTTTCTTCTGTGGCGCAGCAGCTTGCCGACCCGGAAACGCCGTCTTCCTCCATTGACCCCCGCGCGCTGCACAGCGCCGCAAATCAGGTCAATGCGGCCATTCTTTCCGAACTGCAAAGCTATGCCGGACAGGGACAACTTCAAAGCAAGCTCGCCGACTTCCAGGAAAACTCCGCCCAGTACGGCTGGCTCATCGCCGGTTCTTCCTACTGGTCCATAGCATGGATCAATCAGGAAGTCCGCGAGGCCATGTACTCCGGCATCACCTACAGCCCGCACCAATATACCGTCTCCGAACTGTATGCCTGGACGCACGGCCTGCAGGACTATGAAGCCGCGAAGGAACGTGTGGCAAACTATATCAAGACCGCCTATTCCAGCCGAAGGGGAATCACGGACATCACGGCCACGCCGTCCGTGACGGATGAAGGCCGGGCCTTTGACGAACTGACCAACTGGCTGCGGGCCACGTTGAATCAGCTGGTTGCCGCAAACATTCTGCCCATTGCCGTTGAAAAGCTCTCCAGCCAGGACCCCATCATGGCGATTTCCAATGTGGGGGACTACTTCATCGGTACGGCATGGGGGCTGGCCTCGGCTCTCGGCGTCGTGGATGTGGCGCACTCCATGGGCAAGGAGCTGCCTCTCATAGGCAAGGCCATTCCGAATCTGGACAAGTATATCTCCTTTGCCCTGTTCGCCGTTTTTCTTCCCCTTCTGCTGTACGGGCTGGCGCTGGCATACTACCTGCCCGCCATTCCCTTCATCCGCTGGATTTCGGCCCTGGTGGGCTGGATCATCCTCATTGTGGAAGCCCTGGTCGCGGCCCCGCTCTGGCTGTGCGCCCATGCGCTGCCCGACGGAGACGGCGCTGCCGGTCAGCACGGCAAAAGAGGCTATTTTCTTCTCCTTGCCATCATCATCCGTCCTCCTCTGATGGTGGCGGGATTCTTTGCCGCCGTCATTCTCATGAACGTCCTCGGCAGACTTCTCGGAGCCAGCTTTGAGATGTTCGTCGCCGGAACCGCGCAAACCAAAATTCTCGGCCTTACCGGCACGTTCTCCATGCTGGTCATCCTCGGCATCGTCGTCATCATGGCGGCCAACAAGTTCTTCTCCCTCATCCATTACCTGCCGGAGCATGTGACCAGCTGGATAGGTCAGCAAATCCACGGGCTGGGAGAAAAGGAAGACCAGGCCGGAGTCAAGAGCATCTTCATCGCCTCCACCAATACCGTCAGCTCCGGGGCGCAGGGCGCAAGAGAACTTCGCGGCGACATTTCGAGGCAATGGAACAGCCCCGGCTCCGGGCACGCGATGCCGACGCAATCACCGTCAGGAGTTTCTCAGACTTCACGAATATCACAGGATAACTTCAGAAGCTGACGCCTATGAAAAAGTATCTCTCGACCACGGCTCTTGTTATCGCTCTTTGCGAGTCCAGGCGGCAATGTTCCCTTCTTCGGAACAGACTTTGTGCCCGTGTCGCTTTTTTCCGCAGTCATCGCTCTTCCCAGGAACAACACGCGGTTGCTCAGGACTTTTCTCTGCTGCTTGCCGCCTGGGGCATCGCCGACGACGCGGATATTCCCGGCGTCATCAGGGTGCTGCGTCTGCGCGTTCCGCTTTTTATCGCTCCCGTCGTCCTCTGCGCTCTGGCAGCGATATGGCAGCGAACCGTGCTGTCCGTCATCGCCCTCTGTCTCATCTCTCTGCCATGTCTTCTTGGAATCCTCACGACGCTCTGGCGCATTTCCCTCTTGCGTAACCGCCGTTTTCTGCCGTTCGGTCGCTGGCTGCTGCAAGGAGTCGGCGTCGTTTCCCATCGCCCGTAAGGCGGGCGGGGTGTGTCTTTTCATCCATAAAGGAGGTCCATCATGTTCCGCAACCTTGTGCTGTGTTTATGCTGTCTTTTTCTCGCCGCCTGCGTGGGAAGGGAGCAGTCTTCCGCTCCTCCGCCCGCCGATTTCGTATCAACCACCCTGGGACACGCGGCAGAACAGGCTCATGGGGAACTCGCCATGATCGCCAGACTGCGCGGACAGGGCTTGCAGCCTCTGCTGCAGCCTTCCGACCCTTCGCTGAATCTGCCTGTCTCCATTACCTGGACGGGACCCGTGGAAGGAGCGCTCAAGGAAATCTGCCTGCAACTCGGCTTTCGCTACAGGGAAGCGGGAACTCCCTCCGCACAGGTCATGACCGTGGTGGTGCATGGGCTGAACCGTCCCGCCCATGAACTTCTGGAAGACATCGCATGGCAGATACAGCCTCAGGCCGCCGTGCGTTTCGACCCCATCAACCGCGTTCTCACGCTGGCAAGAACCACCGGTAAGGAGCTTCATTCATGACGATGTTCGCCCGTCTCATCCCTGCGCTTCGGCTTCGTCTTTTCGGTCCCCGGAAGGCGGCTTCTCTTCTGCTGGCCTTCATCGCAGCCGTCTCTCTGACCGGGTGCGCGGGAATGAGCCCGCAGAATGCCCCCACGACTCCCGTGCCCGTTCCCCCCGGCACGGTCAATGCGCCGAAAGCGGCGGACACAACAAACGACGACCAGGCCTTCACCCGCTACGACGCCTCCTATGCTGAAGACGGCAACGGGCAATACCTGGCCGTGCATGTTCCCGCCGACCCCGCGTCGGGACCGCGCAAAGGCGACCCCGACGAGCTGGCGGAACTTCTGGAAATGAAAGGCGGCAGGGAAAAGGAGCATACCGCCGTCAAGCTCATGCGCCCCAGAGCCATCAAGGAGGCGGCCCGGCTTGTTACGTTTCAGACGGCCATAACCTGGCGCTACCGACAGCTTGCCGCCAGAACCGAAGAGTTCAGTACCATCATGGATGCCGCCTTCAATTTCACGCCGCTTGTTCTGACGCAGGGGGAAGCCCTCATCATGCCGCCGCTTCTGGCACGGGCCGGAGCCTCCATGCGGATTGAAGAGCCGGGAACCGCGACAGCAGCGAAAGCGACTTATGAAATGCTTGAACCGGCACAGTACATCGCGGTTGTTCCCCACTGGCGAACCTTTCTGATGATGGACGATTTTCCCGAACCGGAAAAGCCGAACCCCGCCGTTCTGCCCCAAAGCAGCGAAGAGCGGGCCATCTGGCGACGCGCCGTGCGTGATGCCTGGACGCAGGGGCTGAAAGAGGCGGATCAGCTTTACGCGGACAACGTGGCGCGGATGGTGCGGAGCTATCGCGGAGCCATGTTGTATCATCTGCTCACGGCCCAGCACCTTCTGAGCCGCATCAGCACCGCCTCTTCCGACCTGGGAATGCACACCACGGACAACGGAAACAAGCTGAACATCGGCCAGCGCGTCTATCGGATTACCGCGCCGTCCTCCTTCACGGTCGCCCCGTCTCCTTCCGTAAAAAAGTGGAGAAAGTGACCATGACGAATCCCGGCTGGTATCCTCGTGAACCGCGTATCCGCTGGGACTATGCGGGCATCAACGACCTGCTGCTCTGGGGAACCCGTTGCGGCATGTCCGACCTGTGCCTGCGTTCCGCGCTTCCGGCATGGATGCGCCTCAACGGAACATGGCGGATGGTCACGCAGCGGGCCATTACGACCGATGAACTTCTGTCCGCTCTGGAACGCCTGACCCGGAACAATTCCGTGGCCGCGCTCATCAAGTCCGGCCAGTCGGACTATGACTTTGCCCATGAAATCGAGGAAAGCCGAGGTGTACGCCGCCGCTATCGCGGCAATGCCACCCCGGTGGCCGACGGCTATTCCACCGGCGTCAAAATCGTGTTCCGTGCCATTCCTTCCATGCCCCCGGCCCTGGAAGACCTGCATGTGGAACAGGAAATTCTGGACCATGCCATGCCGTCCAACGGTCTGGTTCTGGTCACTGGCGTCATGGGAAGTGGAAAAAGCACGCTGCTCGCCGCCATTCTTCGACGCATCATTGAAAAGGGCGGGCGCAACGTCAGCACCTATGAATCCCCCATAGAATTCGACTTTGACGCCATTCCGAACCCCGGAGGTCCGGTATCGCAAAGCACCATTCCCGAACATCTGAAATCGTTTCTTACGGCCACGCGCAACTCAACGCGCACGGCGCCGGACGTGGTGCTTATCGGAGAAAGCCGTGATCCCGATACGCTCCGGGGCATGATAGAAAGCGCGGAAATAGGCGTTGCCGCCTATTCCACGGTGCATACGCGCTCCGTGCCGGAAACGCTTTCCCGCATCATCAACGTCTTTCCCATTGCGGAAAGGCTGCAAATCACGGCGACGCTCATTTCCAGTCTCAGGCTCATCATTTCCCAACGTCTCGTCCCGTTGCCGGACAACAGCGGACGTACGGCGCTGCGCGAATATCTGGCCTTCACGCCCGAAATCCGGGAAACCCTGCTGAACACGCCCCTGGAACGTCTGATTCCGCAGGCCGAAGAACTGCTTTCCTCCTCCGGCCAGCGCATACAGGATGCCGCCGAACTCGCCTATGCCGGAGGCCACATAGGCAGGGACATCTATCAGGCCATTCTGGCGGAGCGCAAGGCAAGGCAAAACAGTCCGTCCCACGCACTCGCTCTGGAGGAAACCTCATGAACGGTGAAGTTCTCTGGCGGGATACCGGTCTCACGCCGAAAATTTTCATTCTGGATGCCCGTGCCATCTTTCCCCTGGCGCTGTGGCTGTTCCACTGGTCCTGGTGGACGGCAGCCATTGCCTGCCTGGGCATTGTGGCCCTGTTCTTTGTTCAACGCTCCGGCATGTCGCCTCTTGCCTGTCTCAGAGCGATACGCACGGCGTTCATGGGCAGACGCCGGGAGACCAGATACACCGAAACCCTCTGGCGCAAACGATGCCGCTGGTAATTCAACAACCCGAAAGGAGTTCGACATGAAAGACGTTCCGCGCAACAGTTTCGGCCTCTTTGATTCCCCTGTCCGTTGCCGGGAAAAGGAGCGCGTATCCCTTACGCCCCGGCATATTGAACGACAGCTCGACGCCGGGGCCTTCCTGATGAGCAGGGATGACGCCGTTCTGGCGGGCTTTCTCAATCCGCACGACGAACAGGATTCCGTCATCGTGGAACTAAGGGAGGAAAACGCATGAGTGAGCAGCCGCGCGAAAGAAAAAACCGCTTTCAGATAAGCCGCGAAGTCCAGGAAGAGTTCGTCAACGGCATCGCTGAAACCATGCTTTCCCTGGCGGAAAAAGCCGGGGACTGGCAACGTGGCTGGACCTCCGACACTCCTGTGGGAATGCCGTTCTGTCCCGTGACCGGCAGAGAGTACAGCGGGGCGAACCTGGTTCGGCTGCTGCTGACAACCATTGTCAGGGGATACGCCGATGACCGGTGGATGACCTTCAACCAGCTTCAGAGCTTTCAGAACGCCCACCCCGAACTGCAAATGAACATCCGCAAGGGCGAACGGGGCGTCAAGGTGCTGCGGCCGGAGGAAGTCGCCTACATTGTGGAAGAAAACGGAGCCTGGAAATTCCTGACCAGGGAAGAACTCCGGCGCATCGAGGAAATGAAGGACCGGGGGCAGGACGTTCCCGACGTTCAGCGCAAAACGCTTTTCTATCCTTTCACGGTCTTCAATGCTGCCCAGATTGAGGGATTCCCCGCCAAGGAACGTCCCGCCCATGCCATGACGCAGATTGAACGGCATGAGATGGTGGAACGCTTCATCGCCAGCTCCGGCGTTCACGTCAGGCACTACGGCGGCGATCCCTGCTTCAACATGGAAAAAAACGAGGTGGCCCTGCCGTATCCCGAACGGTTCAGCGGTACGGATGAATATTACGCCGCCAAACTGCACGAGTTCTTCCATGCCACCGGGCACGAAACGCGGGAAAACCGTCAGCTGAAAAATGCGCAGACCATAAAGAGCTACGCCTTTGAAGAAATGCGCGCGGAAATGTTTTCCATGCTGGCCGGCGCGCATCTTGCGCTGCCCATGCCGGAAACGAATTCCGCCGCCTATATCGCCAACTGGAATCAGAAATTTTCCGGCGGCGATGTCAAAGCCGTGTTTCAGGCGGCTTCGGAAGCGGCAAAGATACTGACGGTGCTGCATCAGTTTGAATCCGATGAACAGCCTGCGGCAAGGTGGTTTCCCAGACGGGAAGCATGGCCGGAACTGGTGGAACTTCAGAAGCAGCGCGACGCGGCCTGCGGCGTTTCCTTCCATGCCGAAGAGTCTTCCGGCTCGCAGGTCTTCGAGCGCCTTTCCCGAAACAGCGCCTTCTCCGAACCGCTGTCTTTCACCGAAGCAGCCGTTGCCTTCAAGAACACGGACAACCCGGTCACAAAAACACGCCTCATCCTTCAGAACCCGGACTTCCTCAATCTGGCCCTCAAGCAGGACCCCGACTCCGTGATGGAGCTTGCCGCGCTTTTCGACAAGATGGCCCACGTTCTCCACATGGAAATGGACGACAAACTCCGCTCGGCTCCGGGCGCTCTGGAACATAACGCACCCTTACTGGAACAGCAGGCTGCCTCGACGCAGCGCATGAGGATATAACGCATGAGACTTTTCATCGCTGAAAAACCGAATCTTGGAAAAGCCATTGCCAGAGGACTTGGCGGGGGACGCACGGAACAGGGCTGTATCCGGTGCGGAGACAACATCGTCACCTGGTGCTTCGGCCACCTTCTTGAACCCGCCTATCCTGAAGCCTACTGCCCGGAATATGCCCAATGGCGGCGCGAACATCTGCCCATCATTCCTTCCTCATGGAAATATGTGGTCAAGCGCACATCGAAAGCACAGCTCGACACCATCGGCAAACTGCTGCGCGACGCCGCCTCCGTCGTCCATGCGGGCGACCCTGACCGGGAAGGCCAGCTTCTTGTTGATGAAGTGCTGGAACATTTCCGCTATCGCGGCCCTGTCTTCCGTATCTGGTTGCCTTCCCTGGATGACCGCTCCGTCAGCATCGCCCTCGGCAACATCACGGACAACGCCGCCAATGCTCCTTTGCGGGACGCCGCCCGCGCCAGAATGATGGCCGACTGGCTGGTCGGCATAAACGCCACCCGCGCCCTGACCATCACAGGCAGAGAAAACGGACGCACGGAAGTGCTTTCCCTCGGCAGAGTCCAGACGCCCACGCTGGCGCTGGTTGTGGCCCGCGACAGGGAGATCGCCCATTTCAAGCCCTCGGATTATTTTGTGCTGCGGGCAAGCATCATCCACCCCCACGGAGAATGTTCCGTCACCTTCGTGCCTTCCGACTCGCAGGACGGACTGGACAGCTCCGGGCGTCTTGTGGACCTTGCTCAGGTTGCCGCCGTTCTGGAATCGGTCAACGGCAAGGAAGGAACGGTTCTGGAATCTCTGCGGGAAAAGAAAACCAGACCCGCCCCCTTGCCTCATTGCCTCTCTTCCCTGCAAAAATCCGCTTCCGCCAGACTCGGCATGTCGGCCAAGCGCGTCCTGGATGTCGCCCAGAGCCTTTATGAAAAGAAACTCACCACCTACCCCAGGACAGACTGCCGCTATCTGCCGGAAGAGCAGCATGGCGAAGCCGCATCCATTCTAAGCAGCCTTGCCGGAGTCTCCGGCCTGGAGCAGCTTGCGGGCAAGGCGGATTCCCGCCTGAAAAGCACGGTCTGGAACACGAAAAAGATTACCGCCCACCACGCCATCATTCCCACCGGGGAACCTGCGGAAAGCCTTGCCGGGGAAGAACGCGCCCTTTTTCTGCTGATCGCCACGGCCTACTGTCTGCAATTTCATCCGCCCATGCGCTATGAAGCCCAGAAAATCGCCGTGGCTCTCGGAGATACCCGCTGGGAAGCCTCAGGGCGGCGACTGCTGGAGGCCGGATGGACGGCGCTTTCCAGGGATGACGATGATTCCGATGAACAGGAGCAGGAACTTCTGCCGCTCATGGAACAGGGCGACGCCGTGCGCTGCCGTAACGCGGAAAGCGTGCGGAAAAAGACTTCTCCTCCCTCACGATTCAGCGAGGGGAGCCTGATTGACGCCATGGCCCACGTCCATCTTCTGGTCAAGGACGGTCAGGCGAAAGCCACGCTCAAGGAAAGCAAGGGCCTCGGAACCGAAGCCACCCGCGCCAATATCATTGAGACGCTGAAAGAACGCGGCTATCTCATCGCCGAGAAAAAATCCATCGTATCCACGCCGCTGGGGCAGGAAATCATCGACCTGACGCCGCCCGCTCTGAAAGACCCCATCACCACCGCCGCATGGGAAGACCAGCTTGAAGCCATCGCCCAGGGCAAGGGCAGTCTGGACGCCTTTCTCTCGGAACAAAAACGTCTTCTGCCGACGCTGCTGGCTCCGATTCTGGAACGCAAAGCCAGCCCCGCCCATGTCTGCCCCGACTGCGGGGCCGCTCTTCAGCGCCGTAAAAGAAAAAAGGACGGCTCATGGTTCTGGAGCTGCTCCGCCTATCCCGGCTGCAAGACCATACTTCCCGATGACAACGGCAAACCGGGAAGTCCCAGACCGAAACCCACGCTTTCGGAACACGCCTGCAAAGCCTGCGGCAAGCCTCTCGTCCTGCGCAGCAGCGCCAAAGGGAAGTTCTACGGCTGTTCCGATTATCCCCGCTGCAAGCAGATATATCCGGTCGGAGAAAACGGGGCCCCCGTTTTTGAAGGCCGGAAAGGGAGGAAGGAACAATGAGGACTGCGCTTCTCCTTATCCTTTGTCTGGTACAGGCTTTTCCCTGTTTTGCGGCTTCCTGTCAGGATATGCGGGATGCCGTCGGCTCGGCCATGCAGCAGCGCAACGGACGAGTATCCGATACTCACAACACCATGATTCCCGACCCTGAATCCGAACGGGATGCCCTGTCCGGCTGTCTCGGCTCCATCAATGCCCTCGGCGACGCTTTCAGCCTTGGCGTGACGTTGCCGGGCATGGATCAGATCGTCGCGGGAATGTGCCATCAGGTTGACTCCCTCATTCAGCAGAAAATCAACGATGCTCACAATCAGGTCCTCAACTCCATAAACGGCATCGGCGGCAACAATCCGTTCAAGGTGTACGGCACGGGCGGAGACTATGTGGTGAAGCTCAAGGAGAAATTGAAATGAGAACGCTCTGCCTGTTTCTGAGCATCCTTTGTCTGTCTCCCGTCATGGCCTTCTCCGCCGAACGGGCCAAAGTCGTCGTTTCGATGACACGCCCTCTGACCACGGGCTGTGTTCTGAATGCCGCCCGTGCGAGTGGAATGCCTCCGGCCGCGCTTTTCGGTCTGCTCGCCACGGAGGGAGGGAGCATGGGCGAAGCTCTGAGCAACACCAACGGCACCTGGGACCTGGGCTGTTTTCAAATCAACACCGTTCACGTCAATGAACTGGCCGCCATGGGCATAGCCCCGGAAACCCTGCTTCGGGACGGCTGCGTCAACGCCTATGCGGCGGCATGGCTGCTTCGCAAGGAGTATGAACGGACCGGCGATCTCTGGCTGGCCATAGGCGCGTATCATTCCAGAACGCCCCATCGCAGGGATGCCTATATCAGAAAGGTCAGAACGAACCTGGAAGAACTGCGTCGCCGGGGTATCTCCTGCCTCTCTTCCCTTCAGGAGGCGCAGCCGTGAGCCAGCTTCGCGACGACAGGGACGACATGCTTTTTCTGTGGTTTGCGCTTCTGGTGCTGATTTTTGTCGTCATCCCGGCTCTGTACGCAGCGCATAAGGGAAGCGTCAACGCGCCTCTGGTCTGGCTGGCAAGTATCCAGCTCAGAGTCTTTGCTCCTTTTTCAGAAGAAGTACGGAGCATCCTTGAGCGTCTCACCGAGGTGGAACCCGCCGCGCTGACCTGGGAACAGGTGCGGGGATTGCTGCGCTATGCCGGGTCATGGATGCGATGGCCGCTCGCGCTGCTTCTGCTTTTGTGCGGCTGCACCGCCATTTTCATAGGCCGGGTGGGAAGGCTCGTCCGGCATTTCAGCATGAAAAGCCTGCTGAAAAACAACGCGGAATCCTTCCCCTGTCTCAGACCGGTCGTTGGTCGCGGCAAGTACCTGCTTTCGCCCAAATCCTACGATTCCGGCTTATGGCGCATTGCCCGAACTCCCGTTCAATTCGCGCTGGAACAGGAACTTCTGCTCAATGAAAACGGTGAAGCCTTCACTCCGGAACAGGCTCTGCATAACGGGCTGGCGGATACGGAGCTTCCCGCATGGGGCAATGCCAGGCTGGATGAAGACAAAGCTCTCGCCGCCTTTCAGGACCAGCTCGGCAAACCGTTCGAGAAGTATACGGCCATGACTGCCTGCCGTCGTGCGCTGGCCGCCGCATTCCTGGCCTATGCGGACGGCGACAAAAAAGGCTGCGTTGCCGTACTGGATGCCGTCTCATCCTCCTATCGGGAAAAACGCGACAGGGCGACATGCCCCGTTCTGGAACAAAAAAACTTCCATCAGAATCTGAACCGCATCTGGGAAAAGCATCAGTCCGTTCTTTCCGAAAAATCCCTCCGTATCCACGCGGCATTCGAGCTTCCGTGGTTCATGGCGCTGCTGTGCCGGGCAAGGAAAAAAGGCGTTCTGGCCAGTTCCCAGTTTCTGTGGCTTCGCCCGTTGGACAGGCCGCTCTGGTACGCGCTCAATCAATGCGGGGGAAGAACCGCGTGGGTGGAAAGCCTGGCTCCCTGGGCGCACTACAAGGCAGAAGAACAGGTGGGGCAGGCCCTGACCGAGCCTCACGTTGCTCTCGCCGTCACGAGTCTCAAGGATTCCTTGTCCGCCCAGGGCTGGCTGACGGACATTTTCATTCCGCCCATGTTCGAGCAGTCCTTTACGCCTGCCGTGGAGCAGGCGGAACCTGTGTCGGATATGGTGTACGCTGCGGCAGAAAACGACCCGGAATACGATGCCAACGACGACCCTTCCCTGGCGGAAGAACACTATTGAGGTGCGTATGGAACGAAAAGTCAGAGGTCTTGAAGACCACGAAACACAGGAACGGAAACGGCTCTTCCGGGATGTGCGCTCCCCGCTGCAACGCATGGGAGACACGCTCAGGCTCGGCCATGTGCAAACCGGCGGCATCTTTGCGGCGGGGGTGTGTCTTTTTCTTTTTCCCTCGCTTTCCATGCCGTTCTTTATCGCCGGGCTTGCTCTGTTTGCCGCCCGCTGCGTCTATGTCGAAGACGAAAGGCTGCCTTTCCGAATGCCGCTCGGCCTCTCCGGCACGGATAAAGGCGATCCTCTGCCCGGCAGACGCGGCTACGCCAGACCGGAGGGCATCTTCTTCCTGGGAAACAGGGTACAGGACCAGAAAGAACTCTGGCTGAAGGCCAAGGACATTCTTACCCACTGCCTGCTTTTCGGCACCACCGGTTCCGGCAAGACGGAAACACTCGTTTCCCTTTCATACAATGCTCTGGCTACGGGAAGCGGGCTGTTCTACATCGACCCGAAAGCAAGTCCGAAACTCGCCGTACAGATATGGCAGATGGCCCGCTTTCTGGGACGGGACGACGACTTCCGCGTGCTGAACTACGGCACTTCCGGCAAAGTCAAAGGAAAAACTCCGCGCCGTCTTTCCAACACCAACAATCCCTTCACCTTCGGCAGTGCGGAAGCCCTGACGCAGCTTCTTGTTTCCCTCATGCCCGCGTCCGACGGGGCGAACAGCATCTTTGCCGACAAGGCGCAGGCGTTGATTTCCGGCGTCATGTACGCCCTGGTGGACCTGCGCGACAAAGGGCTGCTCAAGCTCTCCACCAGCGTCATCCGTGAATCGCTGGCGCTTGAAAAATGTGTCGCCCTCGCGCTGCGGGCGGAGCTTGATGAAGAGTCCCGCGCCTCCATCCATGCGGCTCTCGGCACCTGCGGCTGGATTGCCGGACGGGAAATGAAAGACCAGCCCCAGTCCTTTGCGGAGCAGTTCGGCTATGCCCAGAGCTACTTCGGAAAGGCCCTTTCCAGCCTGACGGACACCTATTCCCACATCTACGGGGCTGAAGACGGAGAAGTCGATTTTGCCGACGCCATCATGCAGCGCCGCGTGCTGGTCGTTCTTCTGCCTTCGCTGGAAAAAGCCCCCGCAGAACTGGCCAGCCTCGGAAAAATCAGCCTCTCCGCCATACGCAACGCCTGTGCCGTGGGCCTCGGCGCACATATTGAAGGCGACGCCGCCGACGTGCTGGAAGCCCTGCCCACGGACACTGTGGGCATCGGCCCGTATCTGTGCATCGTGGATGAATATGCGGCCATCGTCACCCCCGGCTTTGAGGTCGTGCTGACACAGGGGCGCGGTCTCGGCATAGCCGCCATCGTCGCCTCCCAGGATTACGCCGGTATTCTGGAAGCGGACAAAAAAGGCGCGCAGCAGATGGTGGCCAACACCTCCATAAAAATCTTCATGAAAATGCAGGACGCGGAAAAAACCTGGGAACTCATACGGGGACAGGCCGGCCAAGGCACCGTCCTCCGCACCACCGGCTTCAACGTCAACGAAAAAATAAGCGCAGGTTACCGCGACGCCATGAACACCACCGTGGAACAGGAAGACCGCGTCGTCCTGCGCGACTTGCAGGAACAGATCGAAGGCGAAGCCCATTTCATCTTCAGCGGGCAAATCGTCCGGGGCACCATGTTCTTTGCCAACCCTTCCCTGAAAAAAGCGCAGCTGCGCGTCCCCCAGCTTGTGCAGCTCTCCCAGGAGAAACACTATGACCATGCGGCATAAAAGAGAAAAAGCCCGGCTAGCTGAAAATGGTCGCCAACCTTGCAAGAACTTCATCCATAATGACGGGCGGTACTTGTTCCAGCCGTCTGCCGGATCTCGCCCGCAAGTCCAGCGCCCTGGGCTGGTCACAACGAACTACTCCTGTAGTACGCGTGCCGCATCCGCTGAGCGACACGGCGAATCCTGCAGTACGGGCAAAATTCCCCCCGCTGGTAATCGGCAACACTACGGGAACCTGCGTCACTCTGTTGAACTCGTCGGGAGAAATCACCAACACCGGTCGCGTTCCCTGTTGCTCATGCCCTTCTGTAGGATCAAGCGTCACCAGATAAATATCACCACGCCGCATCAGATCAGCTCCCCGCCCGTGGCTCCAGCCCCGGTCCACACTCCATCCTCAGGGGAAAGCGGCGCGGAAGCATCACACTGGGCCAACAGTTCCTGCAGGCTGTACTTCTTCCTGACGTTCGGCTCAATAATCAGACGCCCGGATTCCACGGCCATGCTTACCGATGACCCCGATTCCATTCGCAGCATTTCCAAAATGGCGGGAGGAACGGCCAGCATCACTGAACCGCCGACTTTTCTCAAATTAGCTGTGTACATCGTCATCCTCCATAAGTTATATTTTTATATAACTCGCAATCGCCAATATGGCAAGTCCCCTTCGACAATACCGCACCGGAGAACAGTTATGACGCGACTCGTACAACTTATTACTCTTTTCATCTGTCTTTTGCCGGGATCGGTTCCTTCTGCCCATGCCGGAACGCCCATGTCCGACCGGATAGCCGTGGAAGCTGGCGTAAAGGCGGAACTTTCAAAAGACCTGGCGCTGCCTTACGCGCCCGATGCGGCCCTTTCCGGCAGAACCTGTCTGGACGGCAGGCCGACAAAAGAATTTCAGGGCGACATCATGGAATACTGGGTCAACCTGGAATGTCCTTACTGCGGCATTGAGGAACCGCTCCGGGCACAGCGGGAAAATCCCGGCATGTGCATTGTCGTGCGTCACAGCCCTTCGGACAACTACGGAGAGTCGTTGAAAAAAGCCCTGAGCTTTGAAGCACTCCTGCGCTTTTCTCCGAACGCCGCGCACAGCTTCTGGAATGCCGTGGTGCCCCGGACACCTCTCGGCGTTCCGAACCCCTATGAGGCTGCGCTGCAAACGGCGCTTCAGGATGCGGCCATTGTGCCGGAAGACTTTGCCGACTCTCTGCAACAGGTCGCTCCTGTCGTAGGCGCGGATATTATCGCCTCGCAATCCAGAATCACCTCAACTCCCACCTGGATTCTGGACGGCATTCGTTTTCCCGCCTGTGATTTCACGGCCTCACAAGTGCCGCTGGCTCTCGAACTCGCCCATAAGGCCCGCGCCGACGACGCCGATGCCAAAGAACGCATCGTCCAGATGATTACGCGCGGCCTTTTGAATGAGTCCGTTTTATGACGCCCTCTTTCCCTGACCCGTCTTGACGAACGCTTCCCTTCTCACTAATCTTATAAGTAAGATTTATCTTGTAAATAAGATTTCAGGGAGAACTCATGGAACTTGCCAAGGTCACTTCGCGCGGTCAGATCACGCTGCCCCTCGCCATTCGCAGAAAGCTCGACGTGAAGGAAGGGGATAAGGTTGCTTTTTATGAAGAAAACGGGCGCATTGTCGTTGAAAACGCCGCAAAGCTGACAATCGCCCAGGAAAAAAAGCCCGGCGAGTAGGAACAGGCTGTCTTCATTTCGACGCGCCGCCTTTCCTCCGCCCAGCGGCAAGGAAAGGACAGTATGGCCAGACGGCGCAAGCAGACCAGTGATTCCCGTCAGTTGTCGCTGTTCGACATCATGGTCAGCCATATCGAACAGATCAGGGAAGAAAACATTCAGGATGACATAAGGGAAGAAGCCGGAACACGGATACTCCGGGAGCCGACGCACGAACAGTCCCCGTCCGCTACGCCTCCGGTCAGCCCCGCCTCACACGAAGAACTTCCGAAAGAACCGGAACATCCCGGCAAACGGAAGCCGCTGCTTCCGCCCGATGACAGCATCCCCCCGAAAAGGCTCGGCGTGAACGGACGCGGTTTCTCTGTTTATGAAACGTCGGATGGGGGACGCATGTACAGTCCTTCCCTGGACATCGTGCGCTTCATCGACGGCGACAGGGACACGCCGGAAGAGCTGTTCCGGAAAGGAAACGAAGACTACCTGACCGTGCAGGAAGTCGCGGCCTTCAGACAACAACATTCCTCAACTCAGGAGGTTTCCCATGCTGGACAGACAGACAAATCCGCTGGACATCGCCAGAACCGTTCTCAAGCCAGAAACCATTCACGACCTCAAGGTCAGAGGGTTCACCAATTCAGCCTACTTGATTCTCGACCGCTGGGCACTGAACAGTCCCGACGAACTGAAGCGCCTGGAAGAGGAAGGGAATCTGGCCTTGCAGATACGACTGGATCAGCAGCAGGCCATAGAGAAGAGGACGCTGTGCAGCGAATCCGCCCGGCAGGCGAGCCTGCGGGGGATGTCGGACTGGGAGATTTTGGAAAGCTGCGGGGTGGAGATGAACCTGAAAATTACCGGATAAGCCCGGAAGATCAGCTTGGCGTCGGCGGCGCAAAGAAAAAATATGCGGATAACCTCGCCGCCATACGTCTGCTGAAGCAGCTCCAGGCCAACGGTGCGAAACTGGCCACCCCGGAAGAAAAAAGCACGCTGGTGCGTTTTGTCGGATGGGGTGGTCTTCCGCAGGTCTTTGACCCCAAAAACGACAAATGGGCGGCGGAATACCGGGAACTTCAAGGCGTACTCTCCCCCGATGAATACGCGGCCGCCCGGCGCTCCACACAGGACGCTCACTATACCTCGGAAACCGTCATCAGGGGCATCTATCAGGGGCTTTCCAGACTCGGCGTTGAAACGGGAAAGGAACTCCACATTCTCGAACCTTCGGCGGGTATCGGCAATTTTATCGGACTTTGCCGGAAAGTTTCCAGGCCCGGTTCCTGGCCGTGGAACTGGAACCGACAACAGCGGCCATTGCCGCATACCTGTACCCCAAAGCCCGCCACATCAATAACGGCTTTCAGAACATCCCCCTCAACACGCCGAGTTTCGACCTTGCGGTGGGCAATCCTCCTTTCGGGAATCAGTCTCTCTACGACCCCGAATTTCCCGAACTGAAAAAATTTTCCATCCACAACTATTTTCTCGCCAAGTCCATGCGCCTGCTGCGCGAGGGCGGCATAGCCGCCTTTGTGGTCAGCCGCTACTTCATGGATGCCGTCGATTCCTCCGCCCGCGAACATATCGCGGGATATGCCGACTTCCTGGGCGCAGTGCGCCTGCCTGAAACCGCTTTCCGGCAAAATGCCCTGACGGATGTCACCACCGACATCGTTTTCTTTCAAAAGCACAACGGCGAAAACAAGCGGAGTCTGGAGTGGCTCCACACGTCCAGCATGGAAGTGGACGACCTCAAGCACGGCGGCAGGCGCACCGCCGTGGTCAACAGCTACTTCGCTTCCCGCCCGGAACAGATCATCGGAAGAATGGCGTATTCCGGCGGCATGTTCGAGGACAGCCTGAACTGTGTGTCCGATGCGTCTCAGACAAACCTCGGCGAAGAAATAGCCAGGCGTCTGGACGCGCTGCCTGCCGTGCAGTTCAGCCCCTTACCCTCTGCCGAAGTCCGTGAAGCCGAATCCGGTCTCAATCATGACTTCCTGACTTCCGACTACTTCCAGTCCCTGAAAATGGGCGCACTCTGCGTTGAACCTCAAAGCAGAAAAATCGTCTTCAAGACTTCCGGGGAGTTCGGCGACGGAGGTTATGAACCCGTCACCGTAAAAAATGAAACCGCCCGACTGCGCCTGTCTTCCATGATTCAGCTCAGGGATACCCTGCGTGAGCTGCTCAATGAGGAAAAAGGCGAAGGAAGTGAAAGTCGTATGGCGAACCTGCGCCAGCGGCTCAACACGCAGTACGACGCCTTTGTCAAAAAGTACGGGCACCTCAACTCACAAACCAACCGCAGCCTCATGCGGGAAGACCCTGAACACGCCCTGCTGGAATCCCTGGAAGCGGACTACGACAAGGGTATTTCGCCGGATGTGGCCCGCAAGACCGGCAGACAGGCCAGACCCGCTTCCGCCAGAAAAGCTGCCGTATTCCGACAGCGCGTGCTTAAACCGGCGACGCTCGCACAACAGGCGGAAAGCCCCAAGGATGCCCTTGTCATAGCGCTTCGGGAAAGCGGCAAGGTGGACTTTGCCCGCATGGAACAGCTTCTCGGACGCTCCACCGATGTCATTCAGCGGGACTTGCAGGAACAGGGCCTTATTTTTCTCAACCCCGCCACGGAACTCTGGGAAATCAGGGATAAGTATCTCACGGGCAATGTCCGGGCAAAACTGCGTCAGGCACGGGACGCCGCAAGCTCCGACACTCGCTTTCTGCCCAATGTGGAAGCGCTTACGGAGGCTCTGCCGCCCGACATAGAAGCCGTGGACATCGGCGTCAAGTTCGGCTCCGCCTGGCTTCCTCCTTCCGTCATATCGGACTTCATCGAACATCTGCATGGCGGAAAAGGCTCTCAGCAGGTGGATTACCTGCCCACGCTCGGTCGATGGAGCGTCCGTGTCTATCTGTACGATGTCGCGCTGAATACCACCGTCTGGGGCATCCCGGAATACCCTGCGGAAAAAATCATTGAAGCCCTTCTGATGAACAAGCCCATCAAGGTGGAAAAGGAAACCGGCCAGCGCGACGAACAGGGCAGGCCCATCACGGTTCTGGACCAGGAGCTGACCGCCGCCGCCATGCAGAAGGCCGACGAAATAAAACAGGCCTTCACGGACTGGATATGGACGGATGACGACAGAAGAGCCAGCCTGTCCAGGCTCTACAACGACCGCTTCAACACGAACGTGCCTCCCAGGTATGACGGCTCCCATCTTGAGCTGGTCGGCGCTTCTTCAGAAGTAAAACTTCGGCCTCACCAGAAGGATGCCGTCTGGCGGGCCATTCAGGAAGGCACGGCCCTGTTCGATCACGTCGTCGGCGCGGGAAAGACCATGGCCTGCATAGCGACCATCATGGAATCCAAGCGTATGGGCTTTGTTTCCAAACCGATGGTGGTCGTACCCAACCACCTTCTCCACCAGTGGCGGGATGAGTTCTACAAGCTCTATCCCAATGCCCATATTCTGGTGGCGGACAAGACCGACTTCACCAAACAGAACCGGGAACGGCTTTTTTCCCGTATTGCGACCGGAGACTGGGACGCCGTTATCGTCGCGCACAGCTCCTTCCGTAAAATCGACATGCCTCACGACATTCAGCGGGAGATTCTGAAGGAGCAGATTGATGCGGTGCTGGAAGCCATTGAGGCCGTGAAGGAGGCGGAAGGAGGCCGGGCCACGGTCAAGCAGCTTGAAAAGCAGCGGGAAAACATGGAAGCCCGCTATGAACTTCTGCTCGCAGGAACGGGGAAAAAGGATACCTCCGTTGATTTCGCCGACCTAGGCGTGGACGCGCTCTTTGTGGACGAAAGCCACGAGTTCAAGAACCTTGCCTACCAGACCACCATGAACGTCTCCGGTCTGGGCAATATCACAGGTTCGGCCAAAGCGCTCGATCTCTTCATCAAATGCCGCTACCTGCAACGGAAAAACGAAGGCCGGGGCGTGTACTTTCTGACCGGCACCCCCATATCGAACACCATTGCCGAAGTATACACGCTCCAGCGCTACATGCAGTATGAGGAATTGCAGGCCAAGGGCATCGACCATTTTGACTCCTGGGCCTCCACCTTCGGCCAGGTCACAAGCGGCTGGGAACTTGACGCCACAGGGGTGAACTACAAACTCTCATTTCATGTCCAAATAGACTTATTCAGACTCATAATATTTTATATTTCAATATATTATCTAAAATCATTCATCCAGAGAAGTCCAGGGAAAGTGCCTTGCATCCCGCTGTTTTCCGGGTATTATTCAGGGTATCCATACAAATTTGAATATTGAGATATCCTCACATAATTATTTGAGAATACTATAAATATTTTTATTTGTGGGTATCGGATTCCATAGGATTCATGAGGATTTACGGGC
>ERZ773260.66-NODE-66-length-130484-cov-28.373928_pt1 | contig 130484 bp, 131 predicted proteins | sample MGYA00511387_ERZ773260 | MGnify/ENA primary metagenome ERZ773260 (study PRJEB29015, sample SAMEA2737745) | human gut metagenome | biome: human gut; feature: human-associated habitat; material: faeces | place: China | collected 2012 ...
TCGCAGAAGCGACCCGCCGCAGGCGGAGAAGCTCGCGAGCGAGCTTCTTTTTATATGAAAAACTTACTGTGCATTTTCCTCTTTGGGAGTTCCGGCAAGGATAACGGAAGATGCCGGTGTCTGCTCCTGGGGAGCTTCCTGTGCAGCCTCTTCAGCAGCCTGTTCCTGAGCACTGGATGCGGTAGGATCTACTTCGCTGCAGACAATAGCCAGAGATACCAGTCCATCCCGATATTTTACGGTGTAGGTATTGCCGCTGTCGGTGGCTCCGGTCTTGTCAAAGCTGGTATGACCGCTGTTTCTCTCAGTCTGGATATAATCCAGAACAGCCGGTCCTGTGGTTTCGCCAAGAGCAGCAACCATCAGCTGGTTATAGGCCTCGTTGTAGGCTTCAATATCAGCTACTGCGGAATCAAAGTGGTAGGACATCTCAAAGGCCTGTTCCTTGTAGTTGGCAGCAGTAGACTTGGAGGTTTTCCAGATGGAGGAGGTAATAAATACATAGCCGTCCGGGTTCTGGAAACCATAGGTAATCTCTGTATTGTTTTCTGTACCGGCTGTGCGGATCGTAGTCTCAGTACGCTTATCCTGAACCTGCAGCAGAATCTTATTCATAAAGGCTTCCATCTCTGCCTGGAAGGTGGAACGGAGAGTTCCGGTAGCAGCGCGGGAGGTTCCGGCAGTAGCGGCATCGGCAGCGATGTCAGCAGCGGCCTGCTTTTTTGCAGGGCTGGGGCGCTTTGCCAGCTCAGCCTTTCTCTCGTTTTCTCTCTTCAGATCTTCCTCTGTTTTATCGATGCGGCGTCCCATATCGTCTGTGCGGAAGGAACCCATGTTAGAGTTCGGCATGGTATAACCATCGGGATCCATGGCATATACAGCGCCGTCAGCCGGATCGGTGAACCAGCCGGCATATACAGGGCGGCTTCCGTCATCATTCTCATAGTAGCGGCCAATGGCATCTTCTTTCCAGGAACCTGCAAATGCGGTAATTCCGGTAGACATGGTTAAAACGAACGCAGCTGCAGTAAATCCCAATATTTTTTTTCTCATATAGTAATACCTCCTGTAATAATCTGATTTGTTGTTTCAATGCTAAAAGCATATCATAAATAGAAAATCTGCACAACTAGATAAAATATGAAGATTATATGACGTTTTTATCATAGAAACTTCATAAAAAAACAAGAAAAAAGCTCGCTCGCGAACTTCTCCGCCTGCGGCGAGCCGCTTCGGAGACGAAATTTTCTTCCGCCGCATGGCGATCCTCGCGGAGCGTTTTTATTTCATAGGACGTAATTTCCTATGGAATAAAAGACAGGAACCTTGCGGCTCCTGTCTTTTTAACGTTTCTTTTCGAAACGTCCTGTACTGTCCACATAATAGTTATCGATCCAGGTATTTTTAGCCATCACACCATCTTCGTCCAGATAGTACCAGGCGCCATCTTCCTTGTACCAGTAGTCAGATTTTCGGTTGCCGTTCTCATCCAGATAGTATCGGTTGCCGTCTACCTCCAGCCATCCGGTCGCTTTTGTACCATCATCCTGAATGTATTGCCACTCTTTATCTTCTGTCTGGCGCCACTCTCCTGCCAATGCAGGGAAGACGCTGAGAAGGCTGCAGGCAAAGGCCAAAGCCAACGCTGCTCCTGTTTTCTTTTTCACGACAGTTCACCTTCCTTTGTTCTATGCTGATTATTGGAGCCGATCTCACAAATATATTGGATCGGTTTCTGGTTTTATTATAACAACAGGTTTTTTATCTGGCAATACTCAGAGAAGGATTGTAAGGAATTGACTGGGATCGTAAGAAAATCGTTAAAAATAGAAATACTTTGTCGCTTTTTGCGACAGGTTTTCCTTTTCAAATAAAGAAAAAAGACGTATAGTGATTCTTACATGCATAAATTCAGAAAAAAGGGGTGGATGAAGTATGGATGACAGAAACAGGACATTGGAGAAGCTGACAGAAGAGAACAGGAAATTAAAGGAGGACAGAGAGATACTGCTGGATACTCTGGTTCAGATGAACAGAACTCTAAACCGGCTGATAGAGGAATATATCACAGGATTAAAAGAATAGAAAAAAACAGGCAGGTGATGTACCGGAGCAGGAAACGCTTAGCTGCTGCCAGAGCGGCTGTGTTCCAGGCGTTTTTCCAGCTCCTTATTTCGGGAGAGCAGCTTCCAGATGGTCTGATGCATCCAGTCTACAGTATGATTCAGCTGCTGATTTTCTTTCTGCAGTTCATGAAGACGCATATTCATGGAGAAAAACATATGGCGATAGCTGCAGGAACCGGTAAGGCAAAGCTCATCTTGATCGGAAGCAGTGTCGGAAGAATTCTGTTTGGCTTCAGACAGAATGTGATCCAGAATCAGAACATTTCGTTTTTCCAGAGAAAGGTGCATGAATTCCGTACAGGAAACAGACAGCAGCTTCATATCATAGCTGCAGGCGGAACAGGAAATATGGGAATTTCGTTGGACATAGGCATAGCGTCCGCATTTGGGACAATAATATACAGATAAATCATTCATTTTTTATACACTCCTACTTATAGTCTTTATATATGACGAATTAGACAGGAATATGTAACAAATAAATGAAAAAAGTTTTGGAAAAAAGAAAAAAAGGGCGAAAAGCCCTTTTTTTGAACGGATGGTAAAAACAGGGGTGCAAAAAGCGTCTGTTCCAAAAAGAAGAAGCCTGGTGGTTACGGAAGAATTACTCCGTTGGTGTCTACAGTCCAAACCTTATCGTTGGTGTCAGTAACATCCTTATAACCAGCTCCCAGCTCCGGTCTTGTGTGAGATTTAGAGGAAGAGGACGCCCTCTGGATGGCTCCGGAGGCATTGACCAGATAGGAAATTCCGTCCAGCTCAACCGGCGCATATTTCAGATCCCGGTCTGCACTTAAGCGCAGACCCTGGCGGTAAACGCTGTTGTCACGGATTCCGTGGTAGCCGCGTCCCTTATTGCTGCCGTCAGTGTAGAAGAACCAGGTCTGATTTTCGCCCAGATCCTCATCATAGATGGACTGCTTTCCGGTTCTCATAATGCCCTCATCTCCAAAGTAGAAATTGTGAACACCGTCTTCGGTGCGGACCTGCTGAAGTCCTGTTACCAGCTCACCCCGGTGGTTGAAGCCGTATCGCTTGGAATCAACAGAAAATACCTCTACGCCCTCGGCAGATGCGTGATAGGGAACGCCTTTTTTGAAGAAAAAGGTGAAAATTTCGCCTTCCTCGCTGATTTCCGGCGCTCCTTCAATCTGATACCAGCCGTCAGCCCGCTTGCCATTCTCTTCGTAATACTGATAGGAGGCAATGGAGGGCTCTGCGGCATTGGAGGCTGTTGCAGTTTCCTCTACAGGAAGCCGGTACCAGCCGGTCTGAAGAATTCCGTTTTCAAAGGTATAATAGCTTCCGTCTATTTTCCGGTCTACCTGGTTCATAACCATGCGGCCGTTGCTGTCAAAGTAGTGCCATACCATATCTTCATCTGCATACTCGTCTTCGTTTTCCAGCTGAATCCAGCCGGTTTTCATAACGCCGTCGTTTTCATCGCCCAGATAGTAGTGGAAGCCGTTTAATTCCAGCTTTCCCGTCTGCATATGGCCTTCGTCATTGAAGTAATAATCCTTGCCATCAATGGTCTGCCATCTGGAGACCACAGATTTGCCGTCTTTTCCATAATAATACCAGCTGGTTTCCGGCATTTCGTCATCCCATTCGTCTTCATTGCTTACGCTGACCCACTGGTTGGAAACCCGTTTGCCGTCCTCGTCCACATAGTATTCGTCCACCTGGGAGGAACGAGTAATGTGTCCGTCTTCATCTAAATAGTACCATTGATTGTCCTTCTTTTTCCAGGAATCTGTCAGATAGTAGCCATCACTGTCCTTATAGCGAAGGGAACCATCCTCCTCCACCCATCCGGCGGAAGCGGCAAAGGCGGTCTGAACCAGCCCGGGAACAAAGACAGAAGGGGTTACCGCTGTCATCACTGCAGCGGTGGATAATACAGCCAGAATCTTACATTCTTTTCTCATAAATTGTTTACTCTCCTTTTTTCATGTGGCCGAAAATCCGTGTTTGCATTACCAGGCCAGTATAACGGACAACGAGCGGTTTGAAAAGTGAGGGTTACTGGAAGCGCTGGCACAGGGTGGAAGCAGATGGGGAGGGGGCTGTCAGAACCAGTGGGGTAATAAATCCGTGCAAGAAACGGGAAACTATGGTATACTAGCCGCAGAACAGTCTGCTGGAGAAGGGGCAGACAAAGAAGGAGAAAGGAGACTTCCCGATGAAAATAAAGGTATCCAATTATATTGCACAAAAACTGACGGAAAGCGGAATCAATCAGGTATTTACCGTGACCGGGGGAGGCGCCATGCATTTAAATGACGCTCTGGGACATCAGCCGGGGCTTCACTGCCTTTATCAGCATCACGAACAGGCCTGTGCCATAGCAGCTGAGGCTTATGCCAGAATCCACAATAAAATTGCTGCTTTATGTGTAACTACGGGACCAGGAGGAACCAATGCGATTACCGGAGTTGTCGGCGGGTGGCTGGATTCTATTCCCATGCTGATTTTATCAGGGCAGGTTCGCTATGATACCACAGCCCGCTGGACAGGGCTGGGAATTCGGGCTATGGGGGATCAGGAGTTTGATATTACCAAGGCCATTGACTGTATGACAAAATACAGTGAGATGGTGGTGGAGCCCATGCGAATTCGTTATTGCCTGGAAAAGGCTCTTTATCTGGCCCAGTCTGGCCGTCCGGGACCTGCATGGTTGGATATTCCGCTGAATGTTCAGGGCGCGTATGTGGATTCGGATGAGTTAATCGGGTTTGATCCTGCTGATTACGAGGCAGGCGGTACCGGCTGGGCCCTGGCAGAGGGACAGGCTCAGTATGGTATTGAGGAGGATATCGCAGGGAAGGGAGAGCACCGTCAGCTTCTTCCTCCGAAGGTCAGCAAAGAAACGGTTCGGACAATTCTGGAAAAGATCCGTCAGGCCCGCCGTCCGGTATTGAATGCAGGAAACGGAATCCGCATTGCTGGGGCTCATCAGGTCTTTTTGGAGATTGCGGATATGCTGGGGATTCCGGTGGTAACTGGCTGGAACAGTCAGGACTGCGTTCCAGATGCACATCCACTGTATGCGGGAAGAGCCGGTAATATGGGAGATCGCCCGGGCAATCTGGCTGTTCAGAACAGTGATCTCGTATTCTCTGTGGGAAGCCGTCTCAGCATCCGTCAGGTGGGATATAATTATAAAACCTGGGCAAGAGAGGCCTGGATTATTTACTGTGACGCAGATGCAGAGGAGCTGAAAAAGCCCAGCGTTCATACAGATATGGCAGTTCATGCAGATGCAAGGGATCTGCTGGAGACAATGGCAGAGGTGCTGCGGGAGGAATACGCGGCAGGCGGCAAAAATCTTCCTGTGTTTGACGGCGGAGAGGGACTGCCGGGAATGAACTGGAATGAAACCTGCCGGATGTGGAGAGAGCGGTATCCTGTGGTTCTTCCAAAGCACAGAAAAGAGGAACCGGGACGGGAGGCCAATGTCTATGCTCTGGTAGAGGAATTAAGCAGCCGTTTGAAGGAAAATCAGATTACAGTGGTGGGAAATGGTTCTGCCTGCGTGGTTGGAGGTCATGCTTACATTATCAAAAAAGGCCAGCGGTTTATCACCAATTCTGCCATTGCTTCTATGGGATATGATCTTCCGGCAGCTATCGGGACCTTTGTGGCTTCCCGGGATCCGGAATACCAGGAGGAGCCGTCAGCCAGAGAGGATATTATCCTGCTGACTGGAGATGGAAGCATTCAGATGAATCTTCAGGAGCTGCAGACGATTATTCATCACAGAATGCCGATTAAGATTTTCCTGATTAACAATGGGGGCTACCATTCTATTCGCCAGACTCAGAAAAATTTCTTTGGGGAGCCGTTAGTGGGCATTGGAGAGGACAGCCATGATCTGAGCTTCCCGGATATGGAGAAGCTGGCGGCAGCTTATGGATATCCTTATGTCAGAGCCTGCAGCAACGGAGAACTGGCCGGGGCAGTGGAGAAGACGCTGGCTCTGGAGGGGCCAGTAATCTGCGAGGTGTTTGTGACAACCGATCAGAATTTTGAGCCAAAGTCTTCAGCAAAGCGTCTTCCGGACGGAACCATGGTTTCTCCGCCGCTGGAGGATTTGTCTCCATTCCTTCCAGAGGAAGAGATGGATGCCATGATGATTATTCCAAGAATCAAAGAGTAAAGGATAGAATGATGAAGGTAATTGTAACAGGAGCTACCAGCTTTATCGGCACTGCGGCAGTACGCCTGCTTCTGCATCAGGGACACCAGGTCTGCGGAGTGGTCCGGCCGGGTTCAAAAAATCTTTCCCATTTGTGGGAGGCAGTGCCGGAAGCAGCCAGAGAGCGGCTGGCAGTGGCAGAGCTGGATATGAAGGAAATCAGAAGGCTGGAGCAGGCTCCGGAAGCAGCTGGAGCAGATGTCTGGCTTCACATCGGCTGGGACGGAGCTGGAAGCGATAACCGGATGAAGAGGCAGGTGCAGCAGGAGAATGTAAGGAATTCTCTGGAGGCTGTGCGGAGTGCAGCAGCTCTTGGATGCCGCCGGTTTCTGTTTACCGGTTCTCAGGCAGAGTATGGGGTGTATCATCAGGAAACAAGAGAGGATATGCCCTGCCGTCCTGTGTCAGAATATGGAATTGCCAAGGTGGATTTTGGCAGGCAGGCAGAGAAGCTTTGCCGGATGCTGAACATGGAGTATGTCCATGCCAGAATTTTCAGCGTATACGGGCCGGGGGATCATCCCTGGTCTCTGGTGCAGACCTGTCTGGAGACTTTTTACCGGGGCGAAGAGATGAAGCTGGGAGAATGTACCCAGATGTGGAATTTTCTTTATATAGAAGATACGGCTGCTGCTCTGGTATGCCTGTTGACAGAAGGCCGTGCAGGTGTCTATAATATTGCAGGTAATGATACCCGCCCGTTGCGGGCTTATATTGAAGAAATGTATGAAATATGTGGAAAAAAGGGAACCTTCCGATATGGAGAACGGCCGCAGAATGCGGAGGGGCCGGCAGATTTGATGCCGGATATCGGGAAAATATGCCGGGAAACCGGGTGGAGGCCTGTGACCACATTTGCGGAGGGAATCTATGAAACATTGCATAGCCTGCGGGCATAGTCTGCCGGAAACTGCCCTGTTTACGCTGAAACAGGCGCCGGCTTCCGCTCAGGATATTCCTGACAGGGAAAATGTAGAAGAGGATCAGGGGGTGGATCTGCCGCTGTATCAGTGCAGCTGCTGTGGTCTGGTGCAGTTTGACTGCCAGCCGGTTTCCTATTATAGAGATGTAATTCGGGCCGGCGGATATTCAACTACTATGACAGAGCTGAGAAGAAAGCAGTACCGCCATCTGATTGATACCTGGCATCTGAACAGGAAAAAGTTTATCGAAGTCGGATGCGGACGTGGGGAATTTCTGAAGGTGCTGACGGAGTTTCCAGTGGAGGTTTATGGAATGGAGCATCGGGAGGCGCTGGTGGAGGAAGCGGTCAAAGCTGGTCTTTCCGTGTGGAGAGAGTTTCCGGAGACTGCGGATCAGCAGTTTCAGAATGGCCCCTTTGATGTGTTCTTATCCTTTAATTTTCTGGAGCACCAGCCAGAGCCGGGAGTAATGCTTGAGGCCATTTACCACAATCTTTCCGAGGGCGGTATGGGCCTTGTGACAGTGCCTGCCTTGGAGTATATTCTGGAACAGGGCAGTTATTATGAGCTGATTCGGGATCATCTGGCGTATTATTCCTTTGAAACCCTGCGGGCTCTTTTGGAAAAGTATGGCTTTGCTGTACTGGAGGAGGAGATGATCAACCGGGATACCATTTCCATGATTGTCAAAAAGAAACCGGACTGGAGTTTTGAGTCTTCTGCGCAGCGGAAAGACGAAGCGGCGGAGGCGGTTTCGGAAAACCTTCAAAATCCAGATTGGAATTCAGGGGCAGCTTTGGTTTCTGTAGATCCTTTGACAGATGGATACCGGGTTGTGATGGATGAGACCACGAAACTGATGGAACGGCTTCACCAGGAAGACAAGACCTTTGCCCTGTGGGGAGCAAGTCATCAGGGATTTACTCTGGCGGCGACAACGCCCCTGGGAAGCCGGGCAGAATATATGATTGATTCGGCTCCGTTTAAGCAGGGAAAATTTGCCCCTGCTTCCCATCTTCCCATTGTGGCTCCGGATGAGTTTTTTGCCAATCCTGTGGATGTGGTTCTTATTACAGCGCCGGGATATACGGATGAAATTGCAGGTATTATCCGGGAGCGGTTTGGCAGCGATGTGGAAATTTGCGCCATGCGGACCAACCGGGTAGAATGGCTGTAATGTCTCAGTGAAAATGTAACAGTTCAGCCTTGCATCTTCTTGCCCGCTTACAGCGGACAAGAAGCTTTAGGAATCCACGCAAGGCTGAACTGTTACGTGAAAATTGATGGATGACAGAAGTACAGAAGGAGAGAGCATGAGAAATCTGGAGGGACAGAGGATTGTGATAACCGGGGCAACCGGGTTTATCGGAAGAAATGTGGCAGAGCAGCTGCTGGCACAGGGGGCAAGAGTATTTGCTCTGGTGCGCCCGGAATCCAGACAGCGGAGAAGTCTGCCGGTTCATGAACATTTAACCTGGATTGAGGCCACTATGGAGGAGGCAGAAAGCTGCGCTCCTCTGATTGGACATGCAGATGGATTTCTGCATTTTGCCTGGGGCGGGGTGAACCGTGAGGAAATCGATTCGCCGGAGGTTCAGGCATCTAATGTGGACGGTTCTCTGGCGTGTCTGGAGGCGGCCCGGAAGTTGGGATGTCAGGTTTTTATGGATGCGGGATCAAGGGTAGAATATGGAATTACCGCTGATGGAACCATGGAGGAAGCTATGGAGTGCCATCCGGTCAATGCCTATGGAAGAGCCAAGCTGGAATTTGCCAAAAAGGCAGAGGCATTCTGCAGTCAGAACCAGATGACCTTCTATCATCTGCGGTTTTTCAGTGTTTACGGAACAGGGGATCATCCCTGGTCGATTATTTCCACGTTGGTGAGAGAGCTTCCCCAAAACCATAAAGTAAGCCTAAGCGCCTGTCTCCACAGGTGGAATTTTATGGAGATTTCAGATGCAGCCCGGGCAGTGACAGAGCTGTACCGGTTTTCCGATCTCCACGAGGGTGAATGCCGCGTGGTCAACGTAGCCTCAGAGGATACCAGAACTTTGCGGGAGTTTGTGGAGGAAATCCACAGAATCTGCGGAGAAAAGGGAAGTCTGGAGTACGGTACTTTTGTGCAGGCAAAGGAAGGCGCTCTGTCGATCTGCCCTGTGGTTCGGCAGCTGAAGGCGCTGACAGAGGAGACCTGGCAGGAGCAGGTTTCCTTTAAAAAAGGAATCCGGCGAATGCTGGAGGAGGAATACGGAGGTTAACATGAAAAAAATCAGTGTGCTGATTCCCTGTTATAATGAAGAGGAAAATGTGGAGCCAATCAGCCAGGCTGTGATAGAAACTCTGGAGCGGGATCTACCCCGGTATGATTATGAACTTGTATTTATTGACAATGACTCCCGGGACAATACGCGTCCCATTCTTCGCCGTCTTTGCCAGGAAAATCCGAAAATCAAGGCGATTTTTAATGCCAGAAATTTCGGACAGTTTAATTCTCCCTACTATGGTATGCTGCAGGTAACGGGAGACTGTGTGATTGAGATGGTTGCGGATTTTCAGGATCCGGTAGATATGATTCCCAAGTATGTGAAGGCATGGGAAGAGGGATATAAGATTGTAATTGGAATTAAGACCAGCAGTAAGGAGAGCCGGGTTATGTATGCTCTGCGTTCTCTGTATTACAAGACCATTAAAAAGCTGTCAGATGTGGAGCAGATTGAACATTTTACCGGTTCAGGACTGTATGACAGGGATTTTATTGAGGTTCTGCGGAATTTAAACGATCCTACGCCTTTTCTTCGGGGAATTGTGGCGGAGCTGGGGTATAAAAGAAAGGAAATTCCCTACGAGCAGCCGAAACGCAGGGCAGGAAAGACCCACAATAATTTCTACCGGCTGTATGATGCAGCCATGCTGAGTATTACCTCCTATACGAAGGTGGGACTGCGGCTGGCTACCTTTCTGGGAGCGGCCTGCGGTGTGATCAGCATGGGAGTCGCTCTTGTTTATCTGGTTATGAAGCTGGTCTGGTGGGACAGATTTGCAGCAGGTATGGCGCCGCTTTTAATTGGAATGCTGTTTCTGGGCTCTGTCCAGATGTTTTTCATTGGTATGGTAGGCGAGTACGTGCTGGCGATTAACCAGCGAGTGATGCGCAGGCCCCTGGTTATTGAGGAAGAGCGTCTGAATTGGGACAGTACAGAGGGAAAAGGACAAAAAGCTGATGAAGTATAAGATAGATGTAGTAAGAATCCGGGAAAATTCCATAGAGCTGAATGGCTGGGTGATTGGAAAGACACCCCAGTCCCGGGCGGAATTCCAGGTTCAGGACGGAAACCGGGAACCGGTGGAATTTCGTTATGTGGCAACCAGACGGGATGATGTAAGTCAGATTTATTATAAGCAGGTGTATGACCGGGATTATGGATTTGATATCCGTTTCCCCTACACCCGCGGCGCAGATTACTGGCTTTTGATTCGCTGTGACGGAAAAACGGCCCGGATCAAATTCAATGAAGAGCTGATTGCCAAGCGGGCCAGCGTGGCTCATAAGCGAATGGAGAAAATCCGGGATCTGATGAATATGGAGACAGTCCGGGTGGCTGTGGATTTCGGGAAAAAGCATGGTTTGAAGGCTCTGTTTTTAAAGTCCAAGCATAAGCTTCAGGGCCTGGACAATGATTATGATTACGGCGAGTGGTACGATCTGACCAAACCGACAGAGGAGGAGCTGAAACGTCAGAGAGAAACAACGCTTCCTTCTGAGCCGCTTCTTTCGGTGGTGATACCTGCCTATAAGACTCCGGAGAAGTATCTTCGCGAAATGCTGGATTCTATTCTGGCGCAGACCTACAAAAACTGGGAGGTTTGTCTTGTGAATGGAAGTCCTGCCGGAGAAGGAAAGATTGTGGAACGGGTGATGGCAGAGTACACAGCCCGGGACAGCCGTTTTCATTATAAGGATCTGGGAGAAAACCTGGGAATTTCCGGTAATACCAATGCAGCCATAGAGATGGCATCAGGAGATTTTGTGGTGTTGGCGGATCACGATGACACGATTCCGGAGCAGGCTCTTTTTGAGGTGGCTTCGGCTATTAATGAGCATCCTGGCTGCGATGTGATTTATTCAGATGAGGATAAGCTGGATATGGACGGCGGCGCTCTTTTTGATCCGCATTTTAAGCCGGATTTCAATCCGGACCTTCTGACCAGTGTAAACTATATCTGCCATTTGTTTGTGGTAAAACGGACGCTGCTGGAACAGGTAGGCGGCTTCCGAAATGAATATGACGGAGCTCAGGACTATGATTTTATTTTCCGGTGCACGGAGGCAGCAAAGGAGATTTATCATATTCCCAGAGTTTTGTATCACTGGCGCTGCCATCAGGATTCTACGGCCAGCAATCCGGAAAGCAAGCTGTATGCCTTTGAGGCAGGAGCCAGGGCAATTATGGCTCATTATGAGCGATGCGGCATTCCGGCAGAAGCTGTGGAAAAGGGTGTGGACTACGGAATTTATCATACCCGTTTCCGGATTCCGGGAGAACCGCTGGTATCTGTAATTATTCCCAATAAGGATCATGCGGCAGACCTGGATCTGTGTATTCGTTCCATTATAGAAAGAGCCACCTACAAGAATCTGGAATTTGTGGTGATTGAAAATAACAGCACCGAGTCAGAGACCTTCACATACTATGAAAAGCTGCAGAAGGAATTTCCGCAGGTTCGGGTTGTGTGTTGGGAAAGAGAATTTAATTATTCTGCGATTAATAATTTCGGCGCGCAGTTTGCAGAGGGAGAGTATCTGCTGTTTTTAAATAATGACACAGAGATTGTGTCTCCCGGCCTGTTTGAGGAGATGCTGGGCTTCTGCCAGCGTCCGGAGGTGGGCATTGTAGGAGCAAGACTGCTCTATCAGGATGATACGATTCAGCATGCAGGGGTGGTGATTGGTTTTGGAGGCATTGCCGGTCATACCTTTATCGGACTTCATGAGGCAGAAAACAGCTATTTCCACAGAGCAATGTGCGCTCAGGACTACAGTGCGGTGACAGCAGCCTGTATGATGACAAAGGCAGAGGTATTCCGTCAGGCCGGCGGATTTACTGAGGAGCTGGCGGTTGCCTTCAATGATATTGATTATTGTATGAAGGTACGGGCTCTGGGAAAACTGGTGGTTTATGCGCCTTACGCTGTGATGCATCACTATGAGTCGAAATCACGGGGACTGGAGGATACTCCAGAGAAGGTGGCGCGATTTAACCGGGAGGTTGCTGTTTTTGCCCGCCGGTGGCCGGATATTCTGAAAAACGGAGATCCCTATTACAATCCGAACCTGACGCTTCGCAAATCAAATTTTGCTCTGCGGGATCTGCTGAAGGAAAAGATTGGAGAGCCCTATAAGCTGGAAGGATAGATTTGGAAAAGTGAGATACAATATGGAAAAGAAAGTAACAGTGATTATTCCTAATTATAACGGACTGAAGTTTATGGAACCGTGTATGGCGGCTCTGAAGGGGCAGACCAGTCAGGAATTTGACGTGCTGGTGGTAGATAACGGATCCACAGACGGAAGCGCAGAATGGCTGAAGGAGCATCAGATTCCCGGTATTTTCCTGAAGGAGAATACCGGGTTTTCCGGTGCTGTTAATGCAGGAATCCGGGCTTCCCGGACGCCTTATGTGATTCTTTTAAACAATGACACAGAGGCAGAACCGGATTATATCGAAGAACTGGTAAAGGCAATAGAACAGTCGCCTCGCATATTTTCTGTAAGTCCCAGAATGATTCAGATGCACCGCAGAGAACGGATGGATGACGGCGGTGATATGTACAGCATTATGGGCTGGGCCTATCAGAGAGGTGTGGGTCAGGAAATTGAACGTTATGAACGTCCCTGCCATATTTTTTCTGCCTGCGCCGGCGCGGCGATTTACCGCCGGGAGATTTTTGAGGAAATCGGATATTTTGATGAAATGCATTTTGCATATCTGGAAGACATTGATGTGGGATACCGGGCGAAAATTGCGGGATACTATAATAGATATTGCCCCAGCGCCATTGTGTATCATGTGGGAAGCGGAACCAGCGGCTCCAAATACAATTCCTTTAAGGTGCGGCTGGCGGCCCGCAATTCTGTATATTTGAATTACAAAAATATGCCGCTGCCTCAGCTCTTTGTAAACAGTATTCCCATCCTTTTGGGGGTGGTTGGAAAATATCTGTTTTTTAAGAAACGGGGATTTGAGAAGGAGTATCTGGACGGTATTGCCGAGGGACTGCGGACAGTAAAGCATACAAAAAAGGTTCCCTACAAAAAAGAAAATTTCAAAAATTATCTGGCGATTGAGTGGGAACTGATTTACGGTGCGGCTTTGTATATTTATGAGTTTTCCAGACGCCATCTGAACGGTTAAATTATGACAGCGCCGGAGAACAGGGGACGCAGCAGAGCGGGAAAAAAGGAATAAGAAAGAAACGTCTCTGATATTTAAGAAAAAATTTATAGAGTTCAGTGTTAAAATCGTGTATAATCGTTACCATTAAGTTACTATGCAGTTTGGAACCGGGGCAGTGCTGGCCCCGGAACTGGAAACAAGGTGGATCCTATGATAAAAGATAACCAGACCAGGTTTAACCGCCTGCACGTTCTTTTAGACGCGCTTGTGATTGCCGCGGCCTATATTCTCAGCTGGTTTATTTTCCTGAAAATCGGAATGTTCGGTAAGGCGGGAATCCTGCCTACCTGGTTTTATATGAGCGCACTGGTCATCATTGTGCCGGTGTATCTTCTTTTGTATACATTTTTTAAACTGTTTACTCCCAAGCGGGTACAGGGCAGAAGGCTGGAATTTGCCAATATTTTTAAGGCCAACCTGATCGGTCTGTTTCTATTTGGGACAATTCTGTATCTGGGAAGGGAGAATCCCTACCTGCATCATTTTTCAGCAAGGCTGGTGGGCGGTTTTTTCCTGATTAATATTGCAGCCGAGACTCTGGAGCGGTATCTGATTCGGAATATGCTCCGCTCTATTCGCTCCAAGGGCTACAACCAGAAGCATGTTCTTTTGGTTGGTTACAGCCGGGCTGCGGAAGGATATATTGACCGTGTGTTATCCAATCCAGAGTGGGGATATCAGATCCAGGGAATTCTGGATGATCACCGGGAGAAGAATGAAGAGTACCGTGGAATTAAGATTATTGGTCCGGTCAGCAATCTGAAATCGATTCTGGATCTGAACTTAATGGATGAAATTGCCATTACTTTAAGTATTGGTGATTACGGCGATCTGGAGCAGCTGGTGGCAGAATGTGAAAAGTCCGGAGTCCATACAAAATTTATTCCGGACTACAATGGAATTATTCCTACAAAGCCTTATACAGAGGATTTGCAGGGACTTCCAGTCATCAATATCCGCAGAGTTCCGTTAAATGATTTGCTGAATGCCACTGTCAAGCGGATTGTAGATATTTTCGGCGCAGTAGTTGCTCTGGTTCTGTTTTCTCCGATTATGCTGGTGACAGCAGGGCTGATTAAGCTGACCTCCCCTGGGCCGCTGATTTATAAGCAGGAACGGGTAGGACTTCACAATCGGCCCTTTAATATGTACAAGTTCCGTTCTATGGAGGTGCAGGAGCCTGACAAGGAAAAGGGAAAATGGACGACGCCCCATGACCCCAGAGTGACGCCGGTGGGACGGTTTATCCGAAAGACCAGCATCGACGAGATGCCGCAGCTTTTCAATGTGCTGCTGGGGGATATGAGCCTGGTGGGGCCGAGGCCGGAGCGGCCGTTTTTTGTGGAAAAGTTTAAAGAAGAAATTCCCCGCTATATGATTAAGCACCAGGTTCGTCCGGGGATGACCGGATGGGCTCAGGTCAATGGATACCGCGGCGACACTTCGATTGTCAAGCGGATTGAGCATGACCTGTATTATATTGAAAACTGGACCCTGGGATTTGATTTCAAGATTTTATTCCTGACATTTTTCAAGGGTTTCATTAATAAAAATGCCTATTGATTTCCTGGTGGAAAGAGGCAGTAAGCCAGACAGAAAGAGGTACGTCAATGAATCGTGATTTTGATGAGGAGTTAGGGCGCAGCAGACAGGATGGCCGGAGACGGGAAACAGGATCCCCGGACAGCCGGGCAGAGCATTCCGGCGGGCGCAGAGGTGAAACAGGAAGCGGTGCGTATTCCAGAAGACACAGCAGCCACAGAGCCGGATACGGAACGGCAGGAGCTGATTACCGCAGTGAACAGGAGCTGTGGGAGGAGAGAAAACGCCGTCAGCTGCATCAGGAGGAGGCAGGTGAGTCTGAAGCCTTTTCTGGAAGAGCAGAACGCAGCTTCGGAAGCGAGGAGCGCACAGGACGGGGCAGAAGCAGGGCAGCAACCTCCAGAGGCAGAGGCGCACGTCCGGAGACGGGAAGGAAACAGTCCTCTCAGACAAGACAAAGCGCCCGTCAGACTGCGGCAGGAGCAGACGGGCTGTCTCCCAGAGTTCAGGCGCAGATTCAGAAGAAAAAAAGACGTTGCCGTCTGATCATTATGATTGCTGCAGAATGTATTGCTCTGGCTCTGATTTTCGGTTACGGTTTTGTGGCCAGAACGATGGCAAAGATTCAGCGTCCGGAGAATTTCAATATGGACAGCATTGCTACCAATGAGATTTCTGAGGATGTGGCAGAGCAGATGAAGGGCTATTGGACCATTGCTCTGTTTGGTGTGGATTCCCGGGGCAATGTTGTGACCAAGGGAACCAATGCAGATGTTAATATGATCTGCAATATTAACCGGGATACAGGAGAGATTAAGCTGGTTTCTGTATACAGAGACACATATTTGAATGTTTCTAAGGAAGGCACCTACAATAAGCTGAATTATGCCTATGCTGTAGGCGGGCCAGAACAGGCGATTGAGACTCTGAACCGGAACCTGGATTTGGAAATCAACGACTATATGACCTTTAACTGGAAGGCAGTGGCAAATGCCATTGATATTCTGGGAGGCGTAGATATTGAACTGAGCAAGGCGGAATTTTATTATATTAACTCCTTTATTACAGAGACAGTAAAAGCAACAGGTATTGGTTCTCATCAGCTGACCCACGCTGGAATGAACCACCTGGACGGCGTACAGGCTGTAGCCTATGGGCGTCTCCGTTTGATGGATACGGATTTTGCCCGGACGGAGCGTCAGAGAAAGATTGTGCAGCAGGCCTTTGAGAAAGCGAAAAAGGCAGATTTCCAGACACTGTACGTTTTGATTGGAACGGTCTTTCCACAGGTTTCTACCAGTATCTGGGTGGATGATATGGTGAATAATGCAAAGAATATCAGCAAATTCCATCTGGGTGAAACCACAGGCTTCCCTCAGGCCCGGGGCAATGCCAACATCAAAAAGAAAGGTGATGTGGTAGTTCCGGCAACACTGGAAAGCAATGTAAAGAAGCTTCATGAGTTCCTGTATGGCAATACAGATTATACTCCTTCTGAAACCGTAAAGAAAATCAGTACAAAAATTGCCTCTGATACGGGAATTTACAAGGAAGGCCAGTATGTAGATAAGGTAGGAACAGACGGAGGTGTGATTCAGCCGCCGAAGACAAAGCCGGCAGAAACACAGAAAGAAGAGACAGAATCTGCAAAAGAAACAAAGGAAACAGCAGAAGAAGGTTATCAGTATGTTTATGTAAAGGATGAAAATGGAGAGCGTGTCCGTAAAAAGATAAAGATGGAGACTAATGCAGACGGCGAATACGTAAAGTGGGAAACGGATGCAGACGGATATCTGACGGATGAGCGCGCCCCGTCTCAGACGCTTGATCCTGCAGAAACGGATGAAAATGGAAATCCAAAGGAAACTACAGGAAGAGACTGGATCCGTCCGACGGAGACAGATGCAGACGGCAATATTATTTATCCTACAGATGCAGACGGCAATTATATTACAAATCCGAATGAAACGGCTCGTCCGGGAGAATCTTCTTCTGGAAGCGGTGTACTTCGTCCGGGAGAGTCTTCCTCCGGAAATGGTACATCAGTTCGTCCAGGAGAGACTTCTTCTGGAAATGGCACTTCAGTTCGCCCAGGAGAGACAACCTCCGGCAATGGAACGCCGACCCGCCCGGGAGGAAGCAGTTCCGGTTCTCAGGAGACAGGGGCTATCAGACCGACAGCGCCGGAAGGCTCGTCTGGATCCAGACCTGGAAATGTGACAGATGCGCCGGGAACCATTGCAACTACAGGCTCTGCAGAAAACGGCGGCCCGGGAAGTTCTTCATCCGGAAATTCCGGCAATACAGGCGGCCCGGGAGGCAGCTCACAGAATACTGCTCCAACCGTCTCCCCAGGTCCTGGGGGCGGTGAGACCTCGATTGTTCCTACAGCGGGAACAGGCGTAGTGGCAGGACCGGGACAATAAGATGCCCCCGTCCTGAACAGTTATATATTTTCAAAAAACAGGACTGATACGGCGGTTCGGGCAGTTATCTGCCTGAGACCGCCGTAAAATTTAAAAAACCACAGGAATTCACATACAAACAATAATTCCATCACATTTTCGACACAAAATCACGATATAGTTTCCATATAAAAAAAAGAAAACAAAAACAGCTTAGAGAAGATACAGGAAGGAAAAGACATACGAGCTGTTGCGTCATATATGGAAATCGAGAAAGGAGATTGTGAGTATGTTTGATAACGAAAAAAATGGATATTGGGAAAATGGAAGCGGAGCGGGAAACCAGAGCGCAGATCAGGACGGCTATGTAAGGCCAGAGAGCCAGAGCGCAGACCAAGGCGGCTATGTAAGGCCAGAGAGCCAGAGCACAGACCAGGGCGGCTATGTACGGTCAGAAAGCCAGAGTGCAGATCAGGACGGCTATGTAAGAACAGAGAGCCAGAACACAGACCAGGGCGGCTATGTACGGTCAGAAAGTCAGAGCGCAGACCAGCAGGAGGCTTATACAAAACGGGACTACAGGAATACTTCCTATATTCCTCAGGAGAGAGAGCATCACGGAAAGAGGAAAGGTTCTATGGCTTTAAAAGTGGCTGGAGTAACTGCGGCAGCACTTTTATTCGGAACAGTAGCCGGAGGAACTATGTTTGCTGTGAATACAGTAGGCGAACTGGTAAAGGGCCGTTATACAACAGAAAGCACATCTGAGCCAGTGACTGTGGCTCAGGCAGAAACAGAAGGAAATTCTGCCTCAGGCGGGACTTCCGGAAATGGCGGAGCGCCGGTAACTCCGGCGATTCAGACGGATGTTTCCTCTATTGTAGAAAAAGCAATGCCGTCAGTAGTTGCCATTAACAACACCATGCTTCTTCAGCAGCAGACCTGGTTTGGTCCAAGCCAGACCATTGAGGTTCCAAGCAGCGGCTCTGGAATTATTGTGGGACAGAATGATGAAGAGCTTCTGATTGTTACGAATAATCATGTAGTTGAGGATTCCAAAGAGCTGACGGTTACCTTTATTGATAATGAACCAGTGACAGCAGCCATTAAGGGAACAGACTCAGATTCCGATCTGGCAGTGATTGCAGTGAAGCTCAGCGATATTCCGGCTGAGACTATGAGTCGGATTAAAGTAGCAACTATGGGTGATTCTGATGCTTTGAAAGTTGGTCAGGGCGTAATTGCCATCGGAAATGCATTGGGATACGGACAGTCTGTAACAGTGGGGTATGTCAGCGCCCTGAACCGTGAGGTTCATGCAGAGGATGACACAACCAGACATCTGCTTCAGACAGACGCTGCCATTAACCCGGGCAACAGCGGCGGCGCACTGTTAAATATGAATGGCGAGGTTATCGGCATTAACGCTGCTAAATATTCTTCTACAGAGGTAGAGGGAATGGGATACGCAATTCCTGTTTCTCAGGCGCAGGATATTATCAATGAACTGATGAACAAGAAAACCAGAGTAGCTGTAGATGAAAGAAAACAGGGATATCTGGGCATTCAGGGACAGAATATTGATGAGACGGCAGCAGCTATGTATGGTATGCCGCGGGGTATTTATGTATATAAGATTACGGAAGACAGTGCAGCATCCCGCTCAACACTGAGAGAAAAAGATATTATTACCAAGTTCGACGGTCAGACTGTTCGTACTATGGAGGATTTAAAGGAAATGCTGACCTATTATGAGGGCGGTGACACAGTAAATCTTACAGTACAGTCTCTGGAAAATGGACAGTATATGGAACGTACTGTGGAAATTACACTTGGAACAAAGCCGGCTCCGGAAACCAACTAAAAAGGAGTCAGATAGAAATTGCTGGATAGAAAACAGCAGGTGAAAGCAGATACTCAGAGTGTTTTGATACACCCTGAGTATTTGCGTACAAAGTAAAGGTTCAGGAAAGGGATTAAGAGGATGGAAGAAAAGGAACTGCGTACCGGAACAGAAGAGGGAAAGGATTCCGGGGCTGAGGAGAAAGACGGACAGGAGTATGAGAAGATCTGCTACATTTGCCGTCGGCCGGAGAGTAAGGCTGGCAGTATGATTGTGATGCCGGGCAATATGTGTCTGTGCCATGACTGTATGCAGAAAGCATTCGATTCAATTATGGGCGGAGGTATGAATATACCGGGAATGGATTTATCCAAGGTGGATTTTTCTAAAATATCGGGAATGCCCTATATGAATATGAATTTCTCTGTTCCGCCGGAGGGGGTGGATACGGAGCATGCAGGAATTGCTCCCAGACAGCAGCTGAAGAAAAAGAAGAAAAAAGAAGGGCCGGAATTTGAATTGAAGGACATTCCGGCGCCTCATGTGATCAAGCAGAGATTAGATGAATATGTGATTGGCCAGGAACGGGCAAAGAAGGTCATTTCTGTGGCAGTGTACAATCACTATAAGCGGGTATACGCGGAGGATTTGAGAAATTCTGGAAAAAATCAGGAGGCGGCACAGGAAGACGTGCGGATTGAAAAGTCCAATATTCTTATGGTAGGCCCTACTGGAAGTGGGAAGACCTATCTGGTAAAAACCCTGGCAAGGCTTTTGGATGTGCCCTTAGCCATTGCGGACGCTACCTCTCTTACAGAGTCAGGTTATATCGGAGATGATATTGAAAGCGTTGTGTCAAAGCTTCTGGCAGCAGCAGGCAATGATGTTCAGCGGGCAGAACACGGAATTATTTTTATTGATGAGATCGACAAAATTGCCAAGAAAAAAGAAACCAATACCAGAGATGTCAGCGGAGAATCGGTTCAGCAGGAACTTCTAAAACTTCTGGAGGGCAGTACAGTTGAGGTACCGGTAGGCTCCAATCAGAAAAATGCCCTGTCACCGATGGCGACGGTAAATACAGATAATATTCTGTTTATCTGCGGAGGCGCATTCCCGGATCTGGAAACAATTATCAGGGAGAGGCTGGCAAAAGCGACTTCCATGGGTTTTGGTGCTCAGCTCAAGGACAGTGTGGATGAGGCAGAAAATGTACTTCGCCAGGTAACAAGCGAAGATCTGCGGGCCTTCGGTATGATTCCAGAGTTTTTAGGACGTCTGCCTGTGGTAGTGACTCTGGATAAGCTGACAGAGGATATGCTGGTTCGGATTTTGAAGGAACCGAAGAACGCGATTTTGAAACAGTATATCCGTTTACTGGAGATGGATGAGGTGAAGCTGGTCTTTGATGATGAGGCTCTGCGGTGGATTGCAGCAGAGGCTCTGAAACGGGAAACAGGAGCCAGAGCACTGCGGGCAATTCTGGAAGAATATATGCTGGATATTATGTATGAAATTCCCAAGGATCCTAATATCGGTTCTGTAGTCATTACACGCCCCTATTTGGAAAAAAGCGGCGGCCCTATGATTCAGATGCGGGGTTAAATTATTCCCGCATCTGCAGAAAACTCTGATAGAGATTCAGCATTCCGAAGCCCCATTGTCGGTTGGGCCAGGAAAAACCGGGATTTCTGTCAGCGCCGCGGATGAGAATGGCTTTCAGAGAGGTACTGGTCAGAGTTTTGTCATTTCCGCCAGTAATGCCCCAGGAGAGGAGGACAGCAGCAGCACCGGCTGTAATGGCAGCAGCAACAGAGGAACCGGTGCGCCATGTAAGAACCGGAGTTTTTGTTTCTGCTTCCTTTTCCGTTTGTATGGCAGGCCCCTGGACACGGACGCCGGGAGCGGCCAGATCAGGTTTTATTTGTCCGTCTCTGGTGTAGCCACGGCTGCTGTGAATATAAATGCTGTTATTCGAGTGATTAAAGGTACTGACTGTAGCAGGCATCAGGCCGTTTCCCGGATCTGTAATCGTTGTGTCTGGATCTGGACGGAGAAAAATCGTCTCTTCTGAGACAAAACCATGCATGGGGAGCCACATATGGAACTGACCGTGGATAGAGAGGACAGGATATACACGAATATGCCAGATTCCCTGAGCCGGCGTTTCAAACCGCATAAAAATCAGCTGACTCCCGGAGTTGGTCTCATTAGGCAGATAGGACAGGGAAATCCGGGAGGAGTCCAGGCGAAAGGGAATGACGGTGTCATTTCCCAGAACCAGAGGAATTCGTTCTACAATTTCCCCGGAGGGAGAAACAAAGCCTACTGTGTACAGCTCTGGATTTTTTGCCCACATTTCCAGGCAGAAGCCGGCGTCTCCAGATCCTACCCGAATTTCCACATCATCGAAATCCTGATTTTCGGAAATTCCTCCAAAATAGTGGTGGTGATAGCCAGCTTCATTTCCTGCGCCTGCAGACAGAAAGAACCCCTGGGTTCCAATTAGATCCTGAAGCTGGAGGGAAAGCGGAGAGGTGCCGTCATGGGCTCCCTGAGAGGTTCCTGCGCCCAGATAGATGACCAGAGGCATCTGATACTGGCTGGCCAGCCCCAGAAGATAGCTGACAGCCGCCATAATATCATTTTCCTGATAGGCCGGGATCTCCGGGCGAATCAGAAAAAAGTCCCGCAGATACTGTTTTGCGGGCTTTAATTTTACTACAGCAAGGGAAGACTCTGGAGCCGCTCCGGAAAAAGGCTCCGGAAGACTGATCTGGTTTCCGGCAGCAACGCCTGCCATAAAAGTGCCGTGGCCGTCTGTATCACGGCTTGGAACAATTTTATAAGGCTCTTCAGAGGAAAGAGCCTGGTTGATCTGTTCCTGACTGTAGACGGTTCCATATAAGGGCTGAAAGCCTGGAACTGGCTCTGGCGCTGACTCTCCAGAAACAGACTGATCCCAAATGTTATAGATACGGGTGGTGCCATCAGCTTTGCGAAACAGCGGGTTGGTATAGTCGATGCCTGTATCGATAAAGCCGATTAAAACACCGCGGCCTGCAGCATTTAAAGCAGGCTGTTCAAATACAGGAGAGATTCCGCTGACTTCCAGAGCAGTTGTGTCCTGAAGCCCGTAAAGCTTTGGAATATTTTCGTAGGAATAGCGGGAAAGGGTTAAGGGGAGAGCCTGCTCCAGAGGAAGATGAAAAATGGCAAAATCACGGCTGACGTAATTGAAACAGCGACGGTCTTTCTGATCAGGCATTTGCCAGGGAGAACGGGCAGGGTACCGGACAATAAAATCCGCGAAATCCTCTGATGCAGGAGAAAAATCACAGAGCTTCATTTTTTCACCTTAATATTCTTTGTATGTAACAGTTCGCCTTATGTGGATTCAGGCATTAAAACTCTTATGAAAGCAAACTTTCAACGAGTTTTCCTGACTGAATCCCCGCAAGGCTGAACTGTTACCTTTGTATTATTATTATGTAAGAACAGGGAGAAATGAGAATAAATTGACGGATATTTTGGAACATAGTAAAATAAAAACTATCACAGAGAACAGGGGGACATCAGCATGGTATTAGCGGCAATTATTGCGCTGCTGGCAGCAGCAGATTTAATCGTGAAGGAATGGATAGAACGGCAGAAGCCGGAGAGTTTTCCGCGGCCGGTGGCAAAAACAGGAGAGCGGCTCTGGCTGTACCGCAATCACAATGGAGGCTTTCCCTTTGGCTTTATGGAAAAGCATGGAGAGATGGTGAGAGGCGTTCCGCTGGCTGTGATTTCCTGCCTCAGCGGTTTTTTGCTCTGCTTGATGCAGAACCGGGGACATAAAGGCCAGAAGGCAGGTCTGGTTCTGGTGCTGGCAGGAGGAATCAGCAATCTCTATGATCGCTGTGTCCGCCGTTATGTGGTAGATTATGCAAATCTGCGTTTTGGATTTCTGAAAAAGGTGGTATTCAATCTGGGAGATCTGTTTGTACTGGCCGGGACGGTTCTTCTGATGATTCTCCAGCTTCCGGAGACTGGCAGAGGCAAAAAGAAAATGCCGCAAAAATCAAGACGGTGCCTTTCCTGATAAACATAAATTGTAACTGTTCAGGACGGGGCATCTTCTTGTCCGGCAAAGCCGGACAAGAAGCATCGGAGATTCCTCCGATGTGAGAGCCGGCAGGAAAACTCGCTTACAAGCAAGCTTGACACGAATTTTTCTGCCAGCTCTCCCGCTGTCCTGAATAGTTACCATAAATTTTTTGTAAAAACAAGGGAAAATCAGGGAAAACAGAAGGCTCTTTGGTTGACAGAAGATAGGAAACATTGTACAATGATAGGCAATTTACAAAAAAAGGAGATTGATAGTATTTTATGTTAGACTCAGGCGACAGTGTGGGCATACGATTGGTTCTTGTGATTCTTTTGTTAAGTTTATCAGCATTTTTCTCTTCGGCAGAGACGGCGCTTACTACCGTAAGCAAGATGAGAATCCGAACTCTTGCTGAGGCAGGGGATAAGAAAGCCATTACCCTGATGAAGGTGATAGAGGACCCCGGGAAAATGCTCAGTATGATTCTGGTAGGCAACAACATTGTAAACCTTTCGGCATCGTCTATGATGACCACATTGACTATGGAGTTATTCGGCAGCAAAGCCGTCGGTGTGGCAACTGGTGTGCTGACCCTGCTGATTCTGGTGTTTGGTGAGATTACACCGAAGACCATGGCAACGCTCAATGCTGAGCGTCTTTCCCTGGCTTATGCAGGGATTGTGTACTGGCTGATGCGTCTGCTGACGCCGGTGATTTTTCTGGTAAACAAACTGTCTACGGCAGTAATGTTTCTTCTGCGGGTGGATCCGAACAAAAAGCCGGATGCCATTACAGAGGATGAGCTGCGCACCATTGTGGAGGTAAGCCACGAGGAGGGCGTGATTGAAAGCGAAGAAAAGAAGATGATCAACAATGTGTTTGATTTCGGAGACGCCGTAGCCAGAGATGTAATGGTTCCTCGAATTGACATGGTAATGGTGGACGTGAATGCCACCTATAAGGAGCTGATTGAGCTGTTCCGGAAGGAGCGTTTTACCAGAATTCCTGTTTATGAAAATTCCACGGACAACGTGATTGGTATTATTAATGTAAAGGATTTCCTCCTGTATGACAATGCGCAGAAGTTCTCTCTGCGGGATTTGTTAAGGCAGCCTCTTTATACTTATGAGTATAAAAAGACGGCAGAGCTGATGGTGGAGATGAGGAAAACCTCCAACAATATTATTATTGTTCTGGATGAATACGGCGCTACAGCAGGTCTGATTACTTTGGAGGATATGTTGGAGGAGATTGTTGGTGATATCCGGGATGAGTATGATGAGGACGAGGAGGACGAGGTAAAGGAGATTGCTCCTGACGAATATCTGGTCAGTGGTTCCGCTAAGCTGGATGATTTGAACGATCGTTTGGGCCTGGAACTGGAATCAGAGGACTACGACTCTATCGGTGGTCTTGTAATTGGTCTTCTGGAACACCTTCCGGAGGAGGGAGAGGAAGTTTCCTGTGAGAATATCCGCCTTGTGGTAGAGCATGTAGAGAAAAACAGAATTGATAAGATCCGGCTGTTTATTGAGCGGGAGGCAGAGAGTGAAGAGAAAAACAGACAGTCTGAGAGGGCTGCTGTTCATAGCATGGCAGGCGAGGCATAAAGCCCCGCCTGCTTTTGTGTCATAGGGAAAGTGTGTCCTATGACATAAAAACGTTCCGCGAGGATCGCCATAGGAAATTATGTTCTATGAGAACAAAAACGCTCTGTGGGGAAGCACGTGCGGTGAAAAAAGAGGTTTTTCCGAAAAGTGTCCACAGCCATATTCAGGTATGGAGATGTGCTAAGGACCCTGTAAAAAAGGTTTAGCTGAGGATTCCGCCAATAGCGCCTGCAGCGGTGCAAAGAAGCATCACGGTGGCTGTCCGGCTGGAAATAGGAGAAGCACCGTGACTTACTGCCTGGGAGAGAACAAAGAGTACTGCAAAATAAAGCAGTCCGCTGGAAAGTCCCCAGAAAAATCGTCGGCTTCCAGTTATTTTTCCGCATACAAAACCACCCGTCAGACAGGCAATGCCATAGACAGCGAAAACGGCCTGGTTGATTTGAGCCTCCTTTAGCTTTAATCGGTAGAGTGCGAAGGAAAGGGCTAAAAGCAGAAGGCCCGATACCATGTAGGAAACAAGAAGAGCGCGTATGAGCGCTCCTGTTTTGGAAGAATTCATGTAAGCAGCTTCCTTTTTGGGAGATTTACTTGATTTTATTCCAGGATGTCCCTGTTTATGACGGGGAAAGAAGGCACAAGGGGCTGAACGGAATTAAGATGTAAAAAAATGAAAAAGTATCTTGACAGCCATTTATAATCCGGATATAATGATATGGCGTGCAAAATCGCTTATATTTTTGTGCGTAAAAGCTGAAAGAAAAGAAACAGCAACCAACAGACAATATCACAGGAGGTGAAAAGAATGCCAACATTCAACCAGTTAGTGAGAAAGGGAAGACAGACAGCAGCAAAGAAGTCTACTGCACCGGCTCTGCAGAGAGGTTACAACTCCTTACAGAAGCGTGCTACTAACACTTCTTCTCCTCAGAAGAGAGGCGTCTGCACCGCAGTTAAGACTGCTACCCCGAAAAAGCCGAACTCTGCACTTCGTAAAATCGCCAGAGTACGTCTTTCCAACGGTATCGAGGTAACCAGCTATATTCCGGGTGAGGGTCACAACCTTCAGGAGCATAGCGTAGTTCTGATCCGCGGAGGAAGAGTAAAAGACTTACCAGGTACCAGATACCACATCATCAGAGGTACCCTGGATACCGCAGGTGTAGCAAACCGTAAGCAGGCTCGTTCCAAATACGGCGCTAAGAGACCGAAAGCAGCTAAGAAGTAATCAAAAGCTGCAAAGCTTCTGCGCAGCGTAAGCGCAGGAACGCAGGTTCCCGTTTCCGCCTTCTGGAGGAAAGTCAGGGAATGAATTGTACCACTAACGCAAGTAAAAAGTGATTGCGGAAGGCTTTTGGCGTTCCGTTATGTGCTGGAAGTTGATATTGACCTGTAGGTTGCAGGAAATATAAAATTACCGCACGAACACATTTTATGGAAACATGTGAGTACCGATGAGCTAATCAATTATTTATGATTAAGGAGGGAAGTAACGTGCCACGTAAAGGACATATTCAGAAAAGAGACGTATTGGCAGATCCTTTATACAACAACAAGGTTGTAACCAAGCTGATCAACAACATCATGCTGGATGGTAAGAAGGGTGTAGCCCAGAAGATCGTATACGGCGCATTTGCCCGTGTGGAAGAAAAGAGCGGCAAGCCGGCCCTTGAGGTCTTTGAAGAGGCTATGAACAACATTATGCCGGTTCTGGAAGTTAAGGCAAAACGTATCGGCGGCGCTACCTATCAGGTGCCGATCGAGGTTAAGCCGGAGAGAAGACAGACCCTGGCTCTGCGCTGGATCACCATGTTCTCCCGTAAGAGAGGCGAGAAGACCCAGGTTGAGAGACTGGCAAACGAGATTATGGATGCTGCAAACAATACCGGTGCATCTGTAAAGCGTAAAGAAGACATGCATAAGATGGCAGAGGCTAACAAGGCCTTCTCCCATTTTAGATTCTAATAGGAGGACAAAGCTTTGGCTGGAAGAGAATATCCGTTAGAGAGAACCAGAAATATCGGAATCATGGCTCATATCGATGCTGGTAAGACTACCACTACCGAGCGTATTCTGTATTACACTGGTGTAAACTACAAGATCGGTGATACTCATGAAGGTACCGCTACCATGGACTGGATGGCACAGGAGCAGGAGAGAGGTATTACCATTACTTCTGCAGCTACCACCTGCCACTGGACCCTGCAGGAAAACTGCAAGCCGAAAAAAGGCGCTCTGGAGCATCGTATCAACATCATCGATACTCCTGGACACGTAGACTTCACCGTAGAGGTTGAGCGTTCTCTGCGTGTACTGGACGGCGCTGTCGGTGTTTTCTGTGCTAAGGGCGGTGTAGAGCCTCAGTCTGAGAACGTATGGCGTCAGGCTGATACCTACAATGTACCCCGTATGGCATTCATCAATAAGATGGATATCCTGGGTGCAAACTTCTATGGAGCTGTAGAGCAGATTAAAACCAGACTGGGCAAGAATGCTATCTGCATTCAGCTGCCTATCGGTAAAGAAGATGAATTCAAAGGAATCATTGACCTGTTCGAGATGAAAGCTTACATCTACAACGATGATAAGGGCGACGACATCTCCATCATTGATATCCCGGAGGATATGAAGGATGACGCAGAGCTGTACCGCACTGAGCTGGTAGAGAAGATCTGCGAGCTGGATGATGACCTGATGATGCAGTACCTGGAAGGCGAGGAGCCGGCTGTTGAGGATTTAAAGAAAGTACTGCGCAAGGCAACCTGCGAGTGCGCAGCTGTTCCGGTATGCTGCGGTACTGCATACAGAAATAAAGGTGTTCAGAAGCTTCTGGATGCTATCGTAGAATTTATGCCGTCTCCGTTAGACATCCCGGCTATCAAGGGTGTTGATATGGATGGCAATGAGATCGAGAGACATTCCTCTGATGAGGAGCCTTTCTCCGCTCTGGCATTTAAGATTATGACTGACCCGTTCGTAGGTAAGCTGGCATTCTTCCGTGTGTACTCCGGTACCATGAATTCCGGTTCCTATGTTCTGAACTCTACCAAGGGTAAGAAAGAACGTGTTGGACGTATTCTGCAGATGCATGCAAACAAGAGACAGGAGCTGGAGAAGGTTTACTCCGGAGATATCGCAGCAGCTGTTGGTTTCAAGACCACCGGTACTGGCGATACCCTCTGTGACGAGCAGCATCCGGTAATCCTGGAGTCTATGGAGTTCCCGGAGCCGGTTATCGATATCGCTATCGAGCCGAAGACCAAAGCTGGTCAGGGCAAGATGGCAGAGGCACTGGCAAAACTGGCAGAGGAGGATCCGACTTTCCGTGCATCCACCAACCAGGAAACCGGCCAGACCATCATTTCCGGTATGGGCGAGCTGCATCTGGAAATTATCGTAGACCGTCTGCTGCGTGAGTTCAACGTAGAAGCAAACGTTGGTGCTCCGCAGGTAGCATACAAAGAGACCTTCACCAAGGCTGTTGATGTAGACAGCAAATATGCAAAGCAGTCCGGTGGACGTGGTCAGTATGGTCACTGTAAAGTACACTTTGAGCCCATGGATGCCAACGGCGAAGAGTTGTTCAAGTTCGAGTCTGCCGTTGTCGGCGGTGCTATTCCGAAGGAGTACATCCCGGCTGTCGGCGCTGGTATCGAAGAGGCTTCCAAGTCCGGTATCCTTGCTGGATTCCCGGTACTGGGTATCAAGGCTACTGTATACGATGGTTCCTACCACGAGGTAGACTCCAACGAAATGGCATTCAAGATTGCCGGTTCTATGGCATTCAAGGAAGCTATGCAGAAAGCAGGTCCTATTCTGCTTGAGCCGATCATGAAGGTAGAAGTAACCATGCCTGAGGACTACATGGGTGATGTTATCGGTGATATCAACTCCCGCCGTGGCCGTATCGAGGGTATGGATGATGTAGGCGGCGGTAAGATCGTAAGAGCGATGGTTCCGCTTTCCGAAATGTTCGGTTACTCCACAGACCTGCGTTCCAGAACTCAGGGTCGTGGTAACTACTCCATGTTCTTCGAGAAGTACGAGCCGGTTCCGAAGTCCGTACAGGAGAAGATCATCAGCGAGCATAAAAATTAATAGATTGTAATGCTTTGAGCAGCAGTCCGGAGGAAGCTGCAGGAAAAATATTCTTTCTCCGGCAGACTGCCGGCAGTACAAAATAGGCTTGAAAATATTGCAGAAATAGCATATAATAAAAAACAGCCTAACTATAAATTAAGCCCAAGAAGGGCCCAATTAAGGAGGACGTCATAAAATGGCAAAAGCAAAGTTTGAAAGAAACAAAGCGCATTGTAACATTGGTACCATCGGACACGTTGACCATGGTAAAACTACTCTGACCGCTGCTATCACCAAAGTTCTGTCTGAGAGAGTTGCTGGTAACACCGCTACCGATTTCGAGAATATCGATAAGGCTCCGGAAGAGAGAGAGCGTGGTATCACCATTTCTACTTCTCACGTTGAGTACGAGACCGAGCACAGACACTATGCACACGTTGACTGCCCAGGACATGCTGACTACGTTAAGAACATGATCACTGGTGCTGCTCAGATGGATGGCGCTATCCTGGTTGTAGCTGCTACCGATGGTGTTATGGCTCAGACCCGTGAGCACATCCTGCTGTCCCGTCAGGTAGGCGTACCGTACATCGTTGTATTCATGAACAAGTGCGATATGGTTGACGACGCTGAGCTGCTTGAGCTGGTTGACATGGAGATCCGTGACCTGCTGAACGAGTACGAGTTCCCGGGCGATGACACCCCGATCATTCAGGGTTCTGCTCTGAAGGCTCTGGAAGATCCGCACGGTCCGTGGGGCGACAAGGTTATGGAGCTGATGGATGCAGTTGATAGCTGGATTCCGGATCCGCAGCGTGAGACCGATAAGCCGTTCCTGATGCCTGTAGAGGACGTATTCACCATTACTGGTCGTGGTACTGTAGCTACCGGCCGTGTAGAGCGTGGTGTTCTGCATCTGAACGACGAGGTTGAGATCGTTGGTATTAAGGAAGAAACCAGAAAGACCGTTGTAACCGGTATCGAGATGTTCCGTAAGCTGCTTGACGAGGCTCAGGCTGGTGATAACATCGGTGCACTGCTTCGTGGTGTTCAGAGAACTGATATCGAGCGTGGTCAGGTTCTGTGTAAGCCGGCTTCCGTTAAGTGTCACAACAAGTTTACCGCTCAGGTATACGTTCTGACCAAAGACGAGGGTGGCCGTCATACTCCGTTCTTCAACAACTATCGTCCGCAGTTCTACTTCAGAACTACCGACGTTACTGGCGTTTGCGAGCTGCCGGCTGGCACCGAGATGTGCATGCCTGGTGATAACGTAGAGATGACCGTAGAGCTGATTCATCCGGTTGCTATGGAGCAGGGTCTGCGTTTCGCTATCCGTGAGGGTGGCCGTACCGTTGGTTCAGGCCGTGTAGTTTCTATCGTTGAATAATATCAGATAGAATATACTGAATTTTATAAAATCTAGATTTTAAAAGGGCTTTCCGCGTAAGCGGGAAGCCCTTTTTTAGGGCTCTTTGTCAAGAGTTGGGGTAAATTTATTTTTCGAGAGAGTGATGTGATGGTAAATTGTAAGGAAACTTCACAGATTTTTCAAACCACATCGGGTGAAACTGTGGTATACTTAATTACGCTGTCGGAATTCAGTCAGAATGTCTGGCAGCGTAAAAGAATTTTTCCGGAATGGAGAATCAGATAAATGAGAATACACAGATTGATGCCGGGTGTGCGGCGTTTCCTTCTGACCGTCCTTGCAGTGGGACTGCCCCTGACTTTTTCAGAGCCTGCCCATAAGTATGATTTTTCTATCCGCGTCTTTGGACCCGGCGAGGAAAATCTCTCTGTTAAGGATCCTTATGCCCGCTATCAGTGGGCACTGAAAAATGACGGAGAGCTTCAGTATGTAGAGATTAAAAACCGTTTTGAGGACAGCAATCCGGAATTGGCAGCTCATATTGATATGGCGAATAAGCTGGGACTTCCAGCCCCGGTTTCCGGACCGGACGCTTATAAGCAGGCGAAAATCACAGCGAGAAAAGGCGTTGATATTAATGTGCTTCCGGCCTGGAATCAGTATGATGCCAGTACAGAGCCCCGTCGGCCGGTAACGGTAGCTGTGATTGATACAGGAGTAGATGTAAGTCATCCGGATCTGCAGGGAAGCATCTGGGTCAATGAGGATGAGATACCGGATGATGGCATTGACAATGATCAGAATGGTTTTGTGGATGATGTAAATGGCTGGAACTTTTTTGACAACAGTAATCAGATTTACACAGGGAAAGAGGATACCCACGGAACCCATGCAGCAGGGACGATTGCAGCAACGAGAAAGGGAACGGGAATTGCCGGAATTGCGGACAATCAGTATGTAAAGCTGATGGTTTTGAAGGCTCTTGGCACAGAGTTTGGCGTAGGAGAAGAAGAGGATGTGATCAATGCCATCCGGTATGCGGAGGCTAACGGAGCAGAGATCTGCAATCTCAGCTTTGGGACAACTCATTATTATCCGGAGCTGGAAAAGGTGATGAGGGAGTCGAAGATGCTGTTTGTTGTAGCTGCCGGAAATGGTGATGAATATGGAAATGGCATTGATATTGATGCAAATCCGGACTATCCCTCTTGCTTTGGCTTGGATAATGTGATTTCAGTTGCTAATCTGATCTTTGACGGGAATCTGGAACAAACCTCAAACTATGGGGTAAATAATGTGGATATTGCGGCTCCGGGAACTTATATTGTCAGCACAACAGCAGATAATTCCTACGGCTTTATGACAGGAACTTCCATGGCCGCTCCTATGGTAACGGGAGCAGCAGCATTTTTGTATTCCTATCGGACAGATATAGCCCTGGCAGATGTGCGCAGGATTCTGATGGAAACTGCCCGAAAGCTTCCAGGGCTGGAGGGAAAGATTCAGTGCGGCGGTGTAGTTAATGTATACAGTGCGATAAATTACGGGAAATAAGGGGTTCGTGCTTTATTGAGAGGCAGGAGAGAATCGCTGTACAGAGCTGTTCCTGAGATATGCTAAAAAGGAAAAAAGAATCTCCGGTAAATATCCGGCGCAGAGAAAGCGCAGAAATTTACCGGAGATTCTTCTTTGCGTAACTGGATTACCAGTTCTTTACAGTTTCGATTGCTGCTTTGATATCATGATACAGCTGAACCAGCTTCGGATCATCCAGAGCAACAGGAAGGAAGGGGAGTCTGGGATCTCCCATGGGACATCCATCCAGAGAAATAATTCCCTTTACTGCGCCATGCATGGATGGGAAGGAGCAGAGACGGTAAATCAAGGGTGTTACCAGGTTCTGAACCTGAGCAGCTTTTTCCCACTCTCCACGGTCAATCAGCTCATCAATTTTCATATACAGCTCTGGCATTGCACCGTAGGTTCCGCCGATTCCGGCATCAGCGCCAAGAAGTCTTCCGGCTGCATACTGCTCGTCCGGGCCGTTAAATACGATAAAATCTTTTCCGCCGGCCTGCTTGAAGCGAAGAATATCCTGAGCAGGATCAGAGGAACACTTAATGCCAGCAACCCGCGGGTTTTCCAGCATCCGGTTAAACAGATTCATAGAAAGATTGAAGCTGGTTAACTGGGGAATGTTGTAAATGAAAAATGGAAGATCTGCAGCTTCTGTGATAGCGGTCCAGTGACGGTAAACACTTTCCTCGCCCAGATGATAGTAAACGCAGGGAACTGCAGAGGTAGCAGCTGCGCCTATTTTTTCTGCATGGGCAGCCAGCTCGCAGGAATGACGGGTATCTGGGCATCCTACATGAACAATAATGTTCATATCCTGACCTACTTCATTTACAACTGTTTCGGCAACCAGCTTGCGTTCTTCGGTATCCAGCAGGAAGCCTTCACCGGTGCTTCCGCAGACATACATCTGCTTGATTCCTTTATCGCGGAAATAGCGGGATACAGCTTTTACAGCATTGACATCAACACTGCCGTCAGAGGTAAATGGTGTGTTAAGTGCAACAGTTACGTGTTTGAATTTGCTCACATCAAATTTGGACATGTTTTTCTCCACCTTTTTGATATAGTATTGGCAACAGTTCAGCCTTGCAAGGCTGAATTATTGCTAGTATTGCGGTTACGCTTTGCTTCTAGGGACATCATATCACCATTGAAAAGAGAAATCAATAAAATAAAAAAATATTTTTATATATTTGAAATTGGTTGAAAATATTTTTTTAACATGATATATTAAATCTAAGATATATTGGCAATTATTAATAGAATTTTTGAAAAAGGAGGAAGATTTTTTATGAATCAGTCAAATCAGGCAATCTTAAACCGGATCAAAGGAGGACTGGTGGTTTCCTGTCAGGCACTGAAAGAAGAGCCTCTGTACAGTTCTTATATTATGTCAAGGATGGCTTATGCAGCGATGCTGGGAGGAGCAGTCGGCATTCGGGCTAATACCATTGCAGATATTACGGAAATTAAGAAAACAGTAAGCCTTCCAATTATCGGAATTATCAAAGAAGTGTACGGAGACTGTGACGTTTATATTACACCTACCATGAAAGAAGTGGATGCGTTAGTTGAATGCGGAGTTTCTATTATTGCAGCAGATGCGACAGATTCTGATAAGCGGCCGCGTCCGGATGGAAAATCTCTGGATGAATTTTTTGGAGAAGTACGTGAAAAATATCCGGATCAGCTTTTTATGGCAGATTGTTCCAACTATGAGGAGGGAATGCATGCCGCGGAAATAGGATTCGATCTGATTGGAACTACAATGAATGGCTATACGGCTTATACGAAGGGGACAGAGCTTCCCAATATAGAATTGATGAGACAGCTGGCAAGAGACTGTGGGAAACCGGTGATTGCAGAGGGTGGAATCTGGCTTCCGGATCAGCTGAAGGCAGCTTTGGATGCAGGTGTGCATGCAGCGGTAATCGGAGGCGCGATTACGAGACCGATGGAAATTACCAAGCGGTTTGTAGCAGCGATTCAGTAAGGAGTGAGTACCTATGGGAAAAATAGTGGCAGCACTGGATATTGGAGGGACCTCCATAAAATCCGGTCTTTGGAACGGAAGTGAGCTTCTCCGGACAGAGGAGTGGGATACCAACGCAAAAAATGGCGGTACCTATGTCATAAAGCGTGCCATAGAAATTCTGCGAAGCTATCAGCCCTTTGATGCGATTGGAATCAGTACCGCCGGTCAGGTGGATTCGTCTCGCGGATGCATTCGCTATGCGAATGAAAACATTCCCGGATATACAGGAATGGAAGTACGAAAGATTTTAGAAGAAGAGTTTCATGTTCCTGTTGCAGTGGAAAATGATGTAAATGCAGCAGCGATCGGAGAAGCAGCTTTTGGCGCAGGAAAAGGAGCAAAGGATTTTCTTTGTATTACCTATGGAACTGGAGTAGGCGGAGCGATTGTTATCAATGGAAGTGTCTACACAGGAAGTGCTTTTTCAGCTGGTGAATTTGGTGGGATTCTGGTTCATCCGGAGGCACGAACAGTGGGAAATCCGTTCAGCGGCTGTTACGAAAAGTATGCTTCAGCAACCGCATTAGTCGAAGCGGCAAAAAAATTTGATCCAGCTTTGGACAGCGGACGGAAGATATTTTCAAGATTTGAGGAGAATTCAGTCAGAGAGCTGATAGATGCCTGGATTGACGAGATTGTTTACGGACTGATAACGGTAATTCATATTTTTAACCCTTCCTGCATTGTGCTGGGCGGCGGTATTATGGCTCAGCCCTATGTAACAGAGCAGGTGGGAAAACGGATCCACAGTGAGATTATGGATAGCTTTTCCAATGTAAGAATTTGTCAGGCCCAGCTGGGAAATCAGGCAGGAATGCTTGGAGCAGCCAGTCTGGCCTGGAAGCTTTTGGATTTGGATAAGAGAGCATAGAAGCGGTGGAAGGAATGACAGATATACAGACATCATGAAGAGACAGGCTCTGTAAAAACGGAGCAAGGGAAAGGGGAATAAAACAATGGAAGGAGATTTCCTTATCAAGGTTCGGTCAGCCTATAATCAGCTGACAAAAGCAGAAAAGAAGGTCGCAAGTTTTATTATGCAGAATCCAAAGCAGGTTTTGTTTATGTCTATTACAGATTTGGCAGAGGCCTGCAGCGTGGGAGATACCAGTGTGTTCCGATTCTGCAAGACGATGGATTTGAAAGGGTATCAGGAATTTAAGATGATGCTGTCCTTGAGTCTCAGGGAAAGTGAAGAAGAGCCGGGGATGGAGGGAGACATTAGTCTGGATGACGCTTTCACAGAGGTTGCCAAGAAGGTATTGAATACCAACATGAACGCCTTGACAGAAACCTACTCTCTTCTGGATGAGAATTCCTTTTTTCAGGCAATTGATGCACTTCACCAGGCGAAGAGAATTTATTTTTTCGGTGTGGGTGCCAGTCTTCTGACAGCCTTGAAGGCGATGAATAAATTTCTGCGGATTGAACCGAAGGTATACTGTGTGCAGGATAGTCATATGCAGGCTATGGTAGCCTCGATGATGGGACCGGAGGATGTGGCAATGGTATTTTCTTATTCTGGTGCAACGAAGGATACCATTCATGTGGCAGAACTGGCAAAACAGGCGGGAGCGAAGATAATCTGCCTGACCAGGTTTGTGAAATCTCCGTTGACGTCATTCTCTGATATGACACTTCTTTCCGGCGCCAATGAAGGCCCTCTGCAGGGAGGCTCTACTTCTGCAGAGATCAGCCAGTTATTTTTGATTGATTTAATGTATACGGAATACTATCGCCGTTATTATGATGAATGCAGCAAAAATAACAAAAAAACATCTGGCTCAGTTATCGAAAAAATGTGTTAATAAAAAAAGTTTCCAAAAAGAAAATTGAAAAGAAATTTTTTTCATAAATTATTGACAAAAGAAAATTCCTATTCTATAATGGCTTTAGTGATTTTGATACGGATCTAAAAAGACATCTCAAAGGAGGAAATGTAATGAAAAAAATTTTATCAGTGGCATTGGTAGCAGCATTGGCAGCATCTACTCTGGCAGGCTGCGGAGGCGGAAAGGCAGAGGAAACAACAGCTGCCCCGGCAAAAACAGAGGCAGAAGCAGACAAGACAGAGGCGCCGGCCGCTTCTGAGGGTGCAGCAGCAGAGGCAACAGAAATTACCTGGTGGGCTTTCCCGACTTTTGGTGTAGATACTGGGTATGAGCAGGAGCTGGCTGATGCATTTACCGCAGCTCATCCAGAATATAAAGTTAAGGTAGAGTATATCGACTTTACCTCCGGCCCGGATAAGCTGACAGCAGCTCTTACCTCCGGGACAGCGCCAGATGTTCTGTTTGATGCTCCTGGACGTATTATTGAATTTGGTAATGCAGGATATCTGGTACCACTTGACGATATGTTAGATGAGCTGAAATCCGATTTAACCAGTGAATCTCTGGTTGAGACCTGTGTAGGTGCAGATGGTACTGCCTGGATGTATCCGATTTCTTCCTCTCCGTTCTATATGGGACTGAACAAAGAGGCACTGGAAAAGGCAGATGCTCTTCAGTATGTAAATCTTGAGGGGGATCGCACCTGGACAACTGACAATTTTGTAAAGATGTGCGAGGCCTTAAGAGATGCAGCTCCTACCCAGGTTCCGGCAATTGTTTACTGCGGCGGACAGGGCGGCGATCAGGGTACCCGTGCTCTTGTAAATAACTTATACAGCTCCTCTATCGTTGGTGAGGATGGCAAATGGAATATTGATGAAAATGGTGTAAAAGCTCTGGGACTGTTAAAGAGCATGTATGACAGTCAGGCGCTGGATGCAGGTTTTGATATGGCAGCAGCCGATGAACTTCAGAAATTCCAGCAGGAAACCTGTGCAATGACTTTCTGCTTTGGTACTTCAAATGAAGTAACCTATGCATCTGAGGACTTTACTCAGATTGCAGTTCCGTTCCCGTCCGAAGATGGAAAGCCGTCTCTGGAATATCTGGTTAACGGTTTCTGCGTATTTGATAACAAGGACGAGGCTCGTGCCGAGGCTTCCAAAGAATTCATCAAATTTGTATGTGATGATGCAGAATGGGGTCCCAAGAGTGTAGTAAAGACCAATGCATTCCCGGTACGTAAATCCTTTGGCGATCTGTATGAAGGCGATGAGCATATGGCACTGTTGGCTTCTTGGAGTCAGTACTATGGACCGTATTACAATACCAGGGCTGGTTTTGCAGCAATGCGTCCTCTGTGGTTCAATATGCTTCAGCAGGTATTTAATGGTACAGAACCGCAGACAGCAGCTGATGAGTTCAATACCTCTGCCAATGCAAACTGATTAAACTGACATTCTGATTGGCATCATATTTGCACTTGGAATCCTTTCCTCTGCTGAGTGCGGAGGAAAGGATTTTTTACCTTAATAAGCGCACAGGCCTCAAAAAAGAGACTGCGGCTTATGCTTTCGAAGAAAGGAAGAGTAGGAAAATGTCTAATAAAAAGCAAAAGGCTCCTGCCCGCAGTCTGGTTCTGCAGCGTCGGGAAACCATCGTTTCTTATCTGTTTTTACTTCCGGCACTGTTCTTTTTTGTAGGCTTTGTAATCACTCCTATGGCTATGGGGGTAATTACCAGCTTTACAGATGCAAGCTTTTCCAATCCCAAGGGACAGTTTGTGGGACTGAGAAACTATGCCCGGTTGTTTCAGGATAAGATTTTTATTAAGTCCGCGATTAACACCGTCATTATCGTAGTCGTTTCTGTGCCAGTAGTTACCGCATTTTCACTGTGGGTTGGTTCAGCCATTTATAAAATGAAATCAGGCGTTCGCTCTTTCTATCGCTGTGTATTTTATCTTCCGGTTGTTACTGGTTCTGTAGCAGTAACGGTTGTATGGAAATGGATGTTTGACAAATATGACGGCCTGCTGAATTACATCATTCGTGCTTTTGGCGGACAGCCGCTTCCCTGGACTTCTGGAGAAAATATGGCATTATGGTGTATTATCCTGATTCTTTTGACTACCTCCATTGGTCAGCCCATCGTTCTTTATGTCGCTGCATTAGGAAATGTGGATGTATCCCTGGAGGAAGCGGCGCGAGTAGATGGAGCAAATGATCTTCAGGTATTCTGGAGAATTAAATGGCCGTCCATTATGCCGACAACCTTGTATGTAGCAGTTATCACCACGATTAACAGCTTCCAGTGCTTTGCACTGATTCAGCTTTTGACCTCCGGCGGTCCAAACTACAGTACCAGCACAGTTATGTATCTGCTTTATGAAATTGCCTTTAAGACAACGAAAGAATTTGGCTATGCAGATGCCATGGGTGTCGTTTTAGCGATTGTAATTGCTCTGTTCAGTGCCCTGCAATTTAAGGTCATGAACGGTGGAACTACAGAATAAGGAGGAGGGAGACAGCATGAAAAAGAAGAACACTTTGACACCATATCGTGTGATTTGCGCAGTGATTCTGGCTGTGCTCGCAGTATTTTTCCTCTTCCCCCTGTATTGGATTATTACAGGCTCTGTAAAGGAAAAAAGTGATATTATTATTAAATCCGGTGAAATGGTAAAATGGATTCCAACAACTATTACCTGGGATAACTATCAGAGATTGTTTAAAACAGGAACAGAGCTGTTTGGTATTGGAATGCCGATGGCGATTCGATGGCTGTTCAACAGTGTGTTTATTTCTGTTGTAGCGATGGGACTGACCTGTGCCACCTCTTCTCTGGCAGGATATGCCCTTGCCAAGAAGCGCTTCTGGGGAAAAAGTTTGATTTTTGGCCTGTTTGTGTGTGCAATGGCTCTCCCAAAGCAGGTTATTTTGATTCCCCTGATGTCAGAGATGTCCAATCTGGGTCTGTTAAAGAGCGTATGGGGCTCCATGTTTGCAGTTATTTTCCCGGTAGTAGGATGGCCCTTTGGCGTATTCCTGATGAAGCAGTTCTCAGAGAATATTCCAACCTCGTTGTTGGAGGCGGCCCGGATTGATGGGGCGAATGAATTCCGTACCTTCATTGAGATTGCATTTCCGATTATCAAACCAGGATTCGGTGCACTTGCTATTTTTACCTTCATTAATTCCTGGAACGAGTATCCGCTGCAGTTGGTTATGTTGACACAGAATGAGGCAAAAACGATTTCTCTTGGTATTGCCAGTAAGTTAAGTGAGATGTCCAATGATTTTGGCCTGATTATGGCTGGAGCAGCATTGGCAGCAGTTCCGATTATTATCGTATTCCTGTGTTTCCAGAAATACTTTACACAGGGAATTACTATGGGTGCAGTAAAGGGTTAATTATCATTCTGACTGATTGAAAACAGGTTTGATACAAAAGATTCTATCTGAAAAAAGACGGATTATTTTTCAGATAGAATCTTTTTTCATTAAAATCCAGTTAAAATACATGGCAGGTTTTCATTTTTGTCCGAACAGAAAGAAATAATATGTTACAATAGAAGCAGTCAGTATGAAAGCGGTTATTTATAGCAGCAATCTGTATGAAAACAGGAGGAGACGATATGTTATTTGAAATGCCGAAATACCATCACCCGGATTTTACAAAGCCGGAGTTTGTGAATGCGCCAGATGTAAAAATCGCCATTGCAGAGCAGGATGGAGTTGCACCGGAATATTATCACAGCACATCCATGTATCCGGAATATTTCAAAATTAACGGAAGATGGATTCTTGCAGAGGAAAGCCGCATGGATTCCAGTGTGGTTCTCTGTGATGACGGTCATCTGGAGGTAGTGGAAAATAGAAATATCAAAAAGGGCGATCAGGTGATTCTGGGGCGGACGGAAAAATGTGAAGAAGGGATCTATATGCACTGTCATGGATTTATAGACGAGACAGAGGCGTTGGAGGATCAGTTTGTCTTTCGTCAGGGACGAAGCCGGGAAACCTCTTATGCGCGGGATTATGATCGGCTCATGAGCTTGCTCAAATATGAAAAGGAACACGGTGGAAATGTAGTATGGGTTATGGGGCCGGCCTTTGCTTTTGATTATGATGCAAGAAGGGCTATGCAGGCAATGGTTGAGCATGGCTACGCTCAGGGGCTTCTGGCAGGAAATGCTCTGGCAACTCATGATTTAGAAGGTGCGCTGCTTCATACAGCATTGGGACAGGATATTTATACGCAGAAATCCCAGCCAAACGGACATTATAATCACCTGGATGTGATTAATAAAGTCAGACGCAGCGGTTCGATTGCACAGTTTATAGAAGACTACCACATTGACAACGGAATTATGTACAGTATTGTAAAAAATAAAATTCCTTTTGTCTTAACTGGATCCATTCGGGATGATGGTCCTTTGCCGGAAGTATATGGAGACGTATATGAGGGAGCGGCAGCTATGAGAGAACTGGTCAAAAAATCCACAACGGTTATCTGTCTGGCAACAATGCTTCACACCATTGCCACAGGCAATATGACACCGTCCTTCCGCGTTCTTCCAGGGGGAGAGATTCGTCCGGTATATCTTTATACTGTTGATGCAGATGAGTTTGTTGTGAATAAGCTGCTTGATCGAGGAAGTTTGTCTGCAACAACAATTGTTACTAATGTACAGGATTTTATTACCATAGTAGCAAAGGGTCTTGGGGTAATTGACTAGAGAACGAGTGCTTTATATAAAGTAGGGAGGAGCAAATGGGGGTTCACGTAAAAAGTGAAATAGGAACATTAAAGCGTGTTATGCTGCATCGTCCAGGAAGAGAACTGGAGCAGTTGGTTCCAGGGGAACTGGAACGGCTGTTATTTGATGACATTCCTTATTTGAAAACGGCAAGACAGGAGCATGACCAGTTTGCGGAGCTTTTGAGAAGAAATCATATAGAGGTTTTGTATCTGGAAGACTTGATGGCGGAGACATTAAAGCTAAATGAGCATTTAAAAGAGAAATTTATCGAGGAATTCATTTGCGACAGTGGAAATAATGCATATCTGAATAAGAAGGTATTAAAAAAATATCTAATGTCTATAGCTGATGAAAAAACACTGGTGGAAAAGACCATGGAAGGCATTTTTTTTGATGAAATTGCATCAGAAGGAAAAAATCCATTGGTAGATATGGTTCGTAATCACAAGCGCTTTCTTACGGATCCAATTCCTAATTTATATTTTACGCGAGATCCTTTTGCAATCATAGGAAATGGTGTAAGTATCCACAAAATGTATTCAGGTACGAGACGCAGAGAAACGATTTATGGAAAATATATTATGGAGCATCATCCTGATTTTGCAGGAACAGTGAATCAGTATTACAAGAGAAATGATTTGTTCAGTATCGAGGGCGGAGATATTTTGAATTTGAGCAATCGGGTTCTGGCAATTGGAATTTCTCAGAGAACAACGCCCGAGGCTATTGAATTGCTGGCAAAGAGGATCTTTGCAGATGAATATTCAGAGGTAGAAACAATTCTGGCATTAGATATCCCTAATATCCGTGCGTACATGCATTTAGATACAGTATTAACACAGGTGGACTATGATAAATTCACGGTTTATCCCGGTATTTTAGGAAGTCTCAGAATTTATGAAATTTGTAAGGGAGATAAAGAAGAGACATTAAATGTGTCAGAGTTAGAACAGAGTCTGGCAGTTATTTTAGCTACACATTTGGGATTAGATAAAATCACACTGATTCATTGCGGCGGTAAAAACGGCATAGCTTCTGAACGTGAACAGTGGAATGACGGTTCGAATACGTTAGCCATTGCTCCCGGAAAGGTGGTTGTGTATGATAGAAACAATATTACAAACCAGATTCTCCGGGAACATGGACTGGAGGTATTGGAAATTGCCAGCTCAGAGCTTTCAAGAGGAAGAGGAGGCCCGCGCTGCATGAGTATGCCGTTGGTGCGGGGAGATATTTAAAAGGAGATTATTATGGGTGTAAATATTCGGGGAAAAAATTATCTGAAGCTTTTAGATTATACATCAGAGGAAATTAGATATCTTTTGGACTTATCAAAAAACTTTAAACAGATGAAAAGAACAGGCGTTTCTCATCGATATTTAGAGGGGAAGAATATTGTTTTATTATTTGAAAAAACCTCAACGAGAACAAGATGTTCTTTCGAGGTAGCTGGTATGGATTTGGGAATGGGGGTAACTTATCTAGATCCGGGCAGCTCTCAAATGGGGAAAAAAGAAAGTATAGCGGATACAGCACGAGTACTAGGTAGAATGTATGATGGAATTGAATATCGTGGATTTGATCAGGAATTGGTAGAGACTTTAGCAAAATATGCAGGAGTGCCTGTTTGGAATGGCTTGACTGATCAGTTTCATCCAACGCAGATGCTGGCTGATTTGTTAACCATTGAAGAAAAATTTGGATATTTAAAAGGTATTAATTTTACCTTTATGGGAGATGCCAGAAATAACATGGGAAATTCGCTAATGATTGCCTGTGCAAAAATGGGATTGAATTTTACAGCCTGTGCACCAAAGGAATTATTTCCAGCAGAAGAATTGGTAAAAATAGCAAGACAGATAGCAGAAGAAAACGGATGTAGTATTACTTTAACAGATGATGTAGAGAAAGGTACTTATAATGCTGATGTAATTTATACAGATATTTGGGTATCTATGGGTGAAGCCGATGAAATATGGGAAACTCGTATTAATCTTCTGAAAAAATATCAGGTGAATAAAGCGGTAATGGAACATGCCAAGAAAACAGCAATTTTTATGCATTGTCTTCCCTCTTTTCATGATACTAATACAACAATAGGTCAGATGATTGCACAGAGATTTGGCTTAAAAGAGATGGAAGTTACTGACGAAATATTTGAATCAAAGCAGTCAGTTGTATTTGATGAAGCAGAAAATCGCATGCATACCATTAAAGCCGTTCTTTATGCTACTCTCTGTTAAAGGGGGCAGTTTTATGAAAAAAAAGAGAATTGTAGTTGCATTAGGGGGCAATGCTCTGGGAAATTGTCCGGGTGAACAGATTCTTGCTGTCCGAAAAGCTGCAGAGGTCATAGCACTTTTAGTAGAACAGGGACATGAGGTTATTATTGGGCATGGAAATGGTCCACAGGTGGGAATGATAAATTCAGCTATGAATTATGCATCGGAATCAGATGATAAAATTCCAGCTATGCCATTTCCAGAGTGCGGAGCAATGTCTCAAGGCTTTATTGGTTATCACCTTCAGCAGGCATTAAATGAAGAATTATTGAAGAAAAAAATAAGCAAAACCGTAGTAAGTATTATTACTCAGGTCCTCGTGGATAAAAATGATAAGGCATTTCAGGATTATACAAAGCCGATTGGACGTTTTTATACAAAAGCTGATGCAGAAAAATTATCAAAAGAAAAAGGGTATTATTTTATAGAGGATTCTGGACGAGGTTATCGTCGGGCAGTACCGTCTCCGGTACCTCAGAGAATCATAGAGCTTTCTGCAATACGTCGTATGATTCAAAGCGGATTGATAGTGATTGCAGTAGGTGGAGGAGGCATTCCGGTTATTGAAGGAGAAGAGGGACTTCAGGGCATTGATGCAGTAATCGATAAAGACAGAGCATGTGAAAGACTGGCTATTGATTTAAAAGCGGATATTCTATTGATACTTACGGCAGTGGACTATGTATGCATTAATTATAATAGTCCCAATCAAACAGAATTGAAAAAACTGACAGAGTTAGAGGCAGAACAGTATATCAGAGAAGGTCAGTTTGGAAATGGAAGTATGCTTCCTAAGGTACAAGCGTGTCTTGGGTTTGTACATAGTTTACCAGGGAGAATGGCAGTAATTACATCATTAAATAATGCCGGTTTGGTTTTTAAGAACGATGTTGGTACAAGATTTTTTTCTGATCGGAATGTACTACAGAAGCCAGAGAAATCTATGGATGATTACGTAGTTTGTCTGGATAATATTTAATAATAAAAGATGATAAAAGGGCAAAGAGGAGAGAAACTTTGCCCTTTTTTATGGTAAAAAATCAGGAAATATTTTGTATGAACAAAAGTACAAAATCCTAAAAGAAAAGTGGGTTTTCGTACAATTGAAAAAAATAGTGTTTTTGATAAAATAAAAATATGTAAATATTCACAAAAAACAATGTTAAAAATGGTCGTGGTCTGTTATTTTTGTGAAAAAAGTATCTATTTCAAAGAAAGGAAAAAAGATTATGAAAAGATGGAAAAAATTGATTAGTATTGGAATGGTAGCAACAATAGCTTTTTCTGTGACAGGATGCAGTGGCGGAAGTAAGGTAAAAGATGACAAAATTGTGTTGGGGTATATTGGACCATTAACAGGTGAATCAGCACTGTGGGGAGAGGTAGAATCCAATACTTTGAAGATGCTGGTAGAGGAAACGAATGCCAATGGTGGAATTATTGGAAAACAAATTGAATTAAAGATATATGACAATCGTGGTGATGCAGTAGAAACTACAAATGCGGCAAGAAAAGCATTACAGGCTGATGGTGTTGTTGCATTTATTGGCCCAGATAGTTCTTCAGGTGCTATTGCATTGGATGAGGTCTGTGAAGAGTATAAAGTTCCACATATTACAACTACTGGAACGAATTATAAAGTAACGCAGAAAGAAGATGATGGATCGGTACGCCCTTATGCATTCCGTGTTTGCCTTTCTGATCCACAGTTAGGTGATATTATGGGAGGATATGCCTTTGATAAATTGGGATATAAAAATGTTGCTATTCTTTATGAGATTAGTAGTGAATATTCATTAGGAATTACTCAAAATTTTACGGAGGCTTTTGAAGCAAAAGGCGGAAAGGTGACGATTACAGAAGCATACAAAACAGGCGATGTTGATTTTAGAGCACAGCTTTCTAAGATTAAGGAAATGGGTGAATTCGATGCGTTTATGGTTCCTGCAAATTATAAAGAAGTTGGCTTGATTGCAAAGCAAGCAAGAGCTTTAGGAATTGAACAGCCATTTCTTGGTGTAGATGCATGGATGATGCAGGATCTATTTGAAGTAGCGAAGGAGGAAGTTCAGGGTGCTGTGTTCCCGTGTGCAATGGATGTAAATGATCCGAATCTGCAGGAATTTAAGACCGCTTATCAAGAAAAATGGAACATGGATCCGGATAAGGGTGGTACAGATGCATATTTAGCATATGATTGCTTTGAACTTATTAAATACGCGATTGAAAAGGGCGGAGAAGCAACTCCGGAAAAGATTCGTGAGAATTTAGAAAATGCAAAAGATGTTCCCTGTCTGACCAGTGTAATTTCTATTGATCCGGAAACACATAACCCTGTTCGCACAGCAAGTATATTCAAAATTGAAGGTACGGAATTTGTGAAACTGGATGAGTATCGATTTGAATAATAGTCACCTGAAATGATACCAAGCTGCCACAGGGAGAGCATTATCTATGTGGCAGCCATTTGACTTTTAAATAGTAAAGGAGGAGAAAATTTGTTTTTTCAACAGTTAGTGAATGGTTTATCCATAGGAAGTATTTATGCATTGATGGCAGTTGGATATTCTTTGATATACAGTCTCTTAAATTTTACGAATTTTGCTCATAGTATTACAGTAACTATAGGAGCATTCTGTGCATTTTTCTTTTTAAGTAATTTGGTGCAGAATCTGTATTTAGGAATTGCCATTGCCGTGTTGGTTGCAGGCGGTCTGGCCATGCTGATAGAACTATTAGGCTATCGACCATTGCTTCAGAAAAAAGCCCGTCGAATTTATCTTTTGATTACTGGTTTGGGAATTTCTACTATGTGTGAGAATTTAATTATTATTTGTTTTTCCAGCCGTTTTCGAGTTTATCCGATAAACTTTTCTAATGAAAGTATCAATATTTTAGGAGCAAGTGTGGGACAAATTGATTTAATTATTTTCGTTGTCAGTATGATAGCTCTGATTGCAGTAGAATTATTTATTAGAAAATCCCGTGCAGGTCTTGCTATTCGAGGAGCGTCTTTTGATTTGGAAGCAACCTCGTTGATGGGAGTAAATGTACAGAAACTTATTTTAATTGTATTCATGATTGCAGGTTCCTTAGCAGGCTTAGCTGGAGCCTTGTTAGGTGCAAAATACACAGCATTTCCTACACTTGGAACAGCGATGACGAATAAAGCGTTTATAAGCTCTGTATTTGGTGGACTTGGAAGTATTCCGGGAGCTGTATTAGGAGCTATTTTACTGGGAGTGGGGGAAACAATGATTGCTAGTTATGTTTCTTCTTCTATGAGAGATATATTTGCATATTTACTTCTGGTGATTGTCCTATTTGTTCGTCCGTCTGGATTAATGGGGAAAGAAGCGGAAGATAAAGCTTAGGGAGGTGAAGATATGAATTATTGGCTTGGAGTTGCAACATTGACGGGAATTTATATGATTGCCATACTGGGAGTTTCTATTTTAACAGGTTTTACAGGACTTTTTTCTATGGGACATGCAGGCTTTATGGCTATAGGTGCCTATACATCTGCCCTGGTTACAAAGACTTTTCACCTTCCGGTTTTAGTGGGTGTATTTTTGGGGATGTTTACAGCGTTGGCTGTGGGATTATTAATCGGATATCCTACTTTAAAACTAAAAGGAGATTATTTTGTTATTGCTACATTAGGAATTGGTGAAGTAACAAAGCTGCTTATAGAAAATTTACCAAGTGTAACAGGCGGCGCCAGAGGTTTGACAGATGTTCCTAAGGGAACAACATTCCCCATGGTAGCAGTATTTCTAATTATTATTATATGGGGATTGCATAATTTTCTTCATTCAAAACAGGGAAGAAATTGTGTTGCAGTCAGAGAAGAGGAACTGGCAACGGCATCTATCGGAGCCAGTGTATCTAGTTATAAAATGTTGGCAATGGGGATCAGCTGTGCTTTGTGTGGAATATCCGGAGCATTATTAGCGCATTATATGCATTATTTAAACCCCACAATGTTTAATATGGTAAAATCCGATGAACTTGTAATGACAGTTATATTAGGTGGCTGCGGAAGTCTTACAGGAACAATTATTGCTTCTTTGATTTTGGTTCCACTGCCGGAAATTCTTCGGTTTGGTTCTGTTCAAGAATGGAGAATGGTATTTTATGGTCTTCTGGTAGTACTTGTTATTATATTTAAACCATCTGGTTTAATGGGAACAAAAGAGTTTAGTTTGCAGGGATTAAAGAGTGTATGTGGAAAAGTAACCTCCCACAGAAGGAGAGGTAATTGATGGGAAAAGAAGAAATTATTTTAAAATTTGAACATGTAGTAAAGCGGTTTGGAGGAATTACTGCATCAAATGATATTAATATTGATGTACCCAAAGGTAGTATTTATGGAATTATAGGGCCAAATGGTGCAGGAAAAACGACACTGTTTAATATGGTGACAGGTGTGTATGATTGTACGGAAGGGGAAATTCGTTTTTTGGATCAAAAAATAAATGGACTGCCTACACATATTATTGCACAGAAAGGAATTGCCAGAACATTTCAGAATATTCGTTTATTTGGAGATTTAAGCGTATATGAGAATCTTTTAACAGCCTGTCAAAAAAATATTTCATATAGTCTTATGGATGGAATCCTTCGGACTAGGAAGTGCAGAAAACAGGAAGAGGAAATGCAAAAATATTGTAATACCCTTTTAAAAGAAGTAGGTCTTTATGAAATGAGAGATCAGAGAGCAAATAATCTCCCATATGGTATGCAGCGTCGTTTGGAAATTGCCCGTGCATTAGCTGTGAGACCTCAGATAATTCTTTTAGATGAGCCGGCAGCAGGAATGAATGAGGAAGAATCAGCACAGTTATCTGAATTTATTCGTACAATTCGTGATACAAAAGAGATTACAGTTGTTATTATTGATCATCACATGGATGTAATTATGTCAATCTGTGACAAGATTTCAGTATTAAACTTTGGAACCCTTCTTGCAGCAGGAAAGCCTTGGGAAATTCAAAATAATCCGGAAGTTATTTCTGCATATTTGGGGGTGGATGAATGATGAAAGTAGAAAATTTAAGTTTTTCTTATGGGAAAATACAGGCAATTCATGATGTGAGTTTTGAACTGGGACAAGGTGAAATTATGGCTATCGTAGGAGCAAACGGAGCCGGAAAATCTTCGTTAATGAAATGTATTGCAGGACTTTTGAAACCGCAAAATGGAAATGTCTATATGGATGGAGCAGCTTTAGAAGCGACACCATACCAGGTGGTAGAAAAAGGAATTAGTCTTGTTCCTGAAGGCAGATGGATTTTTCCGAACCTGACAGTAGAAGAAAATCTTTTACTAGGAGGATATACAAACAAAAAGAGAGATGAGTTTTTAAAGCGTTCTTATGAAATGTTTCCAAGACTGGGAGAACGAAAAAAACAGAGAGCAGGGACAATGTCTGGTGGTGAGCAGCAGATGCTTGCTATTGCCAGAGGATTGATGTCGAATCCGAAGGTTTTATTACTAGATGAGCCTTCATTAGGTCTGGCTCCGTTGATTGTTAACGATATTATGGAAATCATAAAAAATATAAACAAAGAAGGAATTTCAGTGTTATTAGTTGAGCAGAATGCAAGAAAGGCGCTTGCAATTGCTCATCAGGCATGTGTTTTAGAGCAAGGAAGGATTGTAAAAAGAGGAACGGGTAAAGAATTGGCAGCAGATGAAAGTATTATTGCAGCATATCTTGGGAAATCAAAAAATGTCAGGAGGGATATTTAATGACAGAAAAAGTAGAAAGGGCAATGTTTGATTATTTTGGATTGGAGGGACAAACAGCAATTGTAACAGGAAGTGGAAATGGAATTGGACGTGCTACAGCAATTATGCTAGCAGATTTAGGTGCAAATGTTATGGTTTGTGATATAGAGACAGACAGTGCAAAAAAGGTAGAAGAAGAAATTTTGGGGCGAGGGGGAAAAGCTGTTTCTAACAGATGTGACGTAACTAAGCTGGAAGAAATTAAGGAAACTATTCGGAAAACGGTAGAGGCATTTGGAACAGTGGATATTCTGGTAAATAATGCAGCCGGATTTGGCGGTGGAAAGACATTTGATAAGATGACTTATGAGGAATGGGATCGATTGATTCGTATTAATCTGACAGGCGCCTATATGTTTACGAATGAAGTGCTTCCTTATATGGTAGAAAAACAGCATGGCAAGATCTGCATGGTAAGCTCTGGAGCAGCGCTAGGCTATGATTTTTCCGATCCACATTATGCAGCATCTAAAGCTGGAATGATTGGATTAGCGAAGGAACTTTCACAGGAGCTGGCGAAGCACAGAATTAATGTGAATGTACTGGGGACAGGCTTAACAGATACTCGCATGGCGCATTTGCCAGGACGTTCTTGGGAGGATGAAACAAAAGGGCTTCCATGGTATCGTGTTGGAACTCCAAAGGATCAGGCGTCTGCAATTGTCTTTTTGGTATCAGAAGCTGCAGAATATATTACAGGTCAGGTGCTTTGCCCTAATGGTGGAGCGTGGATGTAGGAGGATTAAAAATGGAACGAGATTATTTGAAAATCACAGGCAGATCGGCAATTGTAACAGGAAGTGGACGGGGAATTGGACGAGCTACAGCAAGGGCGCTGGCGAACTATGGAGCTAGAGTTATGGTCTGCGATATAAATGATGAATGGGGAATGGAAGTAGTTAAAGAGATACGTGAAAACGGAGGAATTGCTGAATACTGTCATTGTGATGTGGCTGATACATTGCAGGTAAAGGAAATGGTAAAAGTTACAGTAGAAGCATTTGGAACAGTGGATATCCTGGTAAATAATGCAGGGATTGGAAGTGTTTCTTTACCGTTTGAGGAAATCACAGATGAACAGTGGGAGCAGATGATCAAGGTGGATTTGACCGCTCCGTTTTATGTATGTCGTGAAGTAATTCCATATATGAAAGAACAGAAGCACGGAAAGATTATTAATATCAGCTCTGGTTCTGGAATTATTGGATGTGAATTTTGCTCTCATTATGCATCTGCAAAAGCAGGGTTAATTGGTTTTACTCAGTCTATAGCAAAGGAATTGGCAATGGATAGGATTAATGTGAATGTTATTGCAGTTCCGACTACGCAAACGCCGATGCTAAAGGAAACAGAATTTGATATTTTTGTGGAAGATGAATTACGAGATATTCCGTGGGGACGAATTGGAGTCCCGGAAGATATTGCAGATATGGTACTCTATCTTTCTTCTGATTCTTCTGAGTATGTAACAGGACAGATTTTGGCACCGAATGGTGGTCGGCGTACACCTATTTAATTTCGGAGAGGAGTGAATCATATGATTTGGCCAAATGGCGCAAAGACTGCATTTTCATTGGGATTTGATATGGATGGTGACACTATATGGTTAAATAAAACCCGTAATCTTCCAAATGGGAATACATACTTAAAGGGACCATCTATTGGACGATATGGAACAAAAAAAGGTGCCTTGCATGTACTTGACATATTAGATGAATTTAATTTGAAAACTACATGGTTTATACCAGCAGATATTGTGGAGAGACATAGCGATGTAGTGGAAAAAATATTAGAGAGAGGCCATGAAATTGGCCATCATGGATTAGATCATACTGGTGAGTATGGAAAAAACTTTGAAGAGCAAAAGGAAAGAATTTTGAGATGTCAGGACATTTTTGAGAAATATACAGGATACCGAGCTGTAGGATTTAGACCAACAGGATATTTATTACCAGAAACCGAACGTTGGATTTATGGAGAAGGTGGATTTATTTATTCTAGTGCAGGGATTAGCGGAGAGGCTTGCGGTTACTATGAGATCGAGGGAACACCCACAGCTGCAGTAAATATTCCGTGTCGTGATGAGCAGATGGATGACTATGTTCAGACAGTTTTTCATTCGTATCCGGCAGTACTGGTAGGAATGCCAAGAATTGCTCTTTATGATAATGCTTATTATAACTGGGTACGGGAAGTTGAAGGGATGATTTGTTATGGAAATTCAGGTTCCAGTGCATTTCATCCTCAGATTGCAGGAACACCGGGAAGAGCAGAGGTATTCAGAAAGTTTTGTAAATATCTTGCGGAGAATGCTGATATATGGTGCACAACCTGCCGTGAGATTGCAGAGCATTATAAATTGATAATGGAGGGCAATGCATATGTTAAGTGAAAAAATAAAATGGCCGTCCGGATGTAGCTGTGCAGTAATGATAAGTGTGAATTTAGATGCAGAATTTTTTGGGAAAATATATTATCCGGATGTAGATGTAAATGAAGGAGATATCTTTAGACTTGGCCAAGTTAGTATTCGATATGGATTGCCAAAGCTTTTGGAAACATTAGAAAAATATGATGTAAAAGCTACATTTTTTATTCCAGGAGAAGTAGCGAGACGATATCCGGATGCAGTAAAAATGATTTTTCAGAAGGGACACGAAATCGGATGTCATGGAGATCAGCATGAGATTATGGCACATTTAAGTCTGGATGAGCAAAGGAATGTATTAGAACGAGCAACTAAAGAATTGAAAAATTTAACAGAGGTAGATGTGAAAGGATTCAGAATGCCAGAGGGAGAAATGAATTTGGATACATATCGTGCGTTAAAGAGTTTGGGTTATAGATATTCCAGTTCTCTTTCCGACGATGATATTCCTTATATAGAAAAAAACACAGGAATTCTGGAACTTCCGATTCATTGGGAATTATTTGATCTTCCTTATTTTACATTTACATTTGATCCCCCGATTCCTCCGGGGCAGGCACGATCGGCTCGAATGGATGATGTACTGGAAAACTGGTTTTATGAGTTGGAGGGTGCAAGGCGGTGGGGGACTCTTCTGAATCTTCAACTAGATCCACAGGCAATTGGTGAGCAGGGACGAATTTTTATGCTTGAAAAATTTCTGGATAAAGTGAAGGAAAGTGGTGATGTCTGGCTTACGAATGGTGGTGAGATTGCAGAGTATTTTGAAAAATAACAGGAGAGGAGATTATCATGTCGGAAGCAGTATTAAATGCATTAGCACAGCGTTTGGTTGAAATGACTTTATCAAAAACCAGATATGATTTGTGGGATTTGCAGTGGTATACAGAAGGGCCATTCTGGAGAAGAACGAGTATGCGCTATTCACGGGAATATAAAATTATTCCTGATTATGAAATTGCGGATGCGAAACATGGAATGACCTTGGAAAATATTGTGACAGAATCTGCGCTTCATATGGAAACATTAAAGGAGTTAAAAAAAACGGTGTCTCCAAAGGAATGTCAAAGAGCAGATTATTTATATGAGCATATGTGTCATATTAATCTTCGAAGCAGAATGCTTCTGGGAGAGAAGGTCGCGTTTGATCAGATGACGGATGGACTATACTGTCTGGTTGCTCCCAATTTTGATTATAAAAAATTTGATGCTATATTAGATAAGCTGAATCAGGCATTGCCAGGAACAGGAAGTGTTCAGGAGAAAATAACATCTTTCAGAAAGCGTCTGGCTATTCCACCGGACACACTTTTAAACGTAATTAAAATATCTACTCAGGTTTTTCATGATATTTCTGTAAAAAAAATGCATGTGACAGGAAATAGCATGCCAAGAATAAGAGTGAGAGAACTTCCTAGCAAGGATATGGTTTTCCTGTCTATTTTATTCGGATACGATTATAATCATTTAGAATATGAACGTAATTTTAATTTGTTATATCCATGGACTGTGGACAAAGTAGTAGAATATGTAGGACATGAGATGGAACCGGGACATTTAACGTATTTTGAAAAAAGGTTACAGACGATGATTGATACTTGTTGGCCGGAAATGTCGATAGTTTCCCAATTTTCATCTTCAAATTCTTTTAGTGAAGGTTCTGCACGTCATGCCATTATGATGAGTTTTGACAATAATCTGGATAAACTAGTTGATTTTGAAAAGGAGGTAATTTTCAGAAATGCCGGAATTGATGAAAAACTAACTGAATTGATGCCATTGTGGCATGAATACTGTGAGTTATCCGGCTATGGAAAATTGGAGGCCTCCAGAAAATTATGGGATGAAATCTGGGAAGAAGAGGATGCAGCAGCTTTTTTGGAACATTATGGATTTGCAGATCAAGGTGAAGGTGTAGAAACTGTTCGTAAAATGGCCACAGAGGATGATGGCCATTATGTAGCGCATGATTATGCTAGGGACGTAGTACGGGACTATTTTAATTCCGTAACAGATAATGTTGATGAGCAATGGAGTCTCTATGAAAAAATGTGCTGTGCACATATGTCGATGAGGCAAATAAAAGAAAAGACATATTGTGTAGATGATGGGTTGATAATTGCAAAATAAAGGATGAGGATTCCTGCAATTGCGCTTCACCAAGAAGAGTATCTATGGTATCATGGTAAACATAGATGGACGAAAACCAGTTGACGTTTAAAGGAGGCGCTTGCATACATGGAATTACTTCTTAACTCTTTTATTACTCATCAAATATTGGAACCGGTATTTCCTTCAGGTTTCAGAAATAATTCGCTGAAAATTAAGCATATTGGGATTTTTGAAAGGGGAAAGGAATTTGGCAGTAAATTGAAAAATAATATGCTGATTTTTTTCCCCGAAGATATTTCTTTTAGGGAGGTAGAGGGGCTCCATCTAGAAGAGCGGGGCTGTAGCGCTGTATTCTATAAAAATAGTATGGCATTGAGAGAAATGGAGGAGGTTCATTTTCCTGTTTTGCAAATCAGGGAGAAGAAACTGCTGTCTGAAGCAGTTGAAGAATGCTATGAACTTTTTTCTAGAGAGAGAGAGAGTCTTGCACAGATCTCTCTGGAAACAATGGAAATATTGTCTTCGGAACTTGTAAAAAATCATGAGGAAGAAAAGAGCATTATAAAAATTGCGTCAAAGCTGCTGCATTGTCCAGTAACTTTTTCTACTCCAGATTTTCAACGTTCGCCTAGTCAGTTGAAGGAGTATCTGGTAGTTGTTCCTTTATGTGGAGAAACAGGGTTTGATTGGGATCAGGCTTTGGAAAATTTTTCACTGGATAAAGCTTCTTTTCATCCGGCTCTGGCAAAAGCTCCGGGAGGAGAAAGGCTGGCGGGATATAGGTATTACCCGAAGTGTTTAGATAATAGGGGGCTTCAGATTTTAATTTTTCCTGTATCTGATGAATCCTATCTATATGGATATCTTTATATGACTCAGGATATGAAGGAGCAGAAGCTTTCTATGGAACAGGTAGTTAAGCTGAGACAGATTTTAGCTTTGTTGAAGTTTGAAATCATAAAATCAAATGAGATTGCCAGAACGGTTAATCGTTATTATGATTTCTTATTAGATGAATTAATTGAATCGGATCGTACTGATTTCAGAAAGCTGATGGAAAAATATGGATTGATTCAAAAACCCATTTATGATCAGTATTTTGTTTTAATTGTGGGTAGAAGTCCGCAGGAGATATCGGATTCGCCGTTTCATGATCTAATGACGAGTCAGTTTTTTAATACAATGTATGATAAATTAGTAAAATCAATTGGAACAATTAATTTTTTTGTTTTTGAACGGAAGGATTATATTGTCACATTGATTCCCAAAGAATTAGCAGGAAAAGATAATGGTGCGCTTTATGCTGCAGTATCTACTTATAGAGAATTCCTGGCAGAGCAGTATCAGGGAATAGGAATTAGTGATGTAGTAGACACAGAAAAAATAAGGCAAGGATATCTCCAGGCATTAAAAGCATTAGCAGTATCACGACATTCTCGAGATAAGTCTCCGTGTTATTATGGTGAACTTGGAGTGCTGCGTTTCTTTTTTGATAACTCTAATAAACTAGATTTCGCTCCGCTCATGCAGGTATATGAAGAATATATAAAGCCTATTGCAGAATATGATAGTCAACATGGAGGGGAACTTCTATCTACACTTACAGCGTATATTACATACAGATGTTCACCTTCGGCAAGTTGTCAGGCTTTGTTTATTCATAAGAACACGTTATATTCTCGTTTGGATAAAATATCACAGTTATTAGGAAAAAGTCTTTCCGATAGTGAAATTATTTTTAATATATCTTTTGGACTTAAGATACAGACTCTTCTTGAAACCGGAATCATACAGAAAACATTTGATATGTAGTAATATAGAATGGTAGTAATATTGAGAGGATGTGGCGAGATGAGTAAAATAATACAAATGCAGGAAGCGTTTCGTTCACTTCAGAATCTAAAGCAAATATGCAGCTATAATAGAGAGATGATCGATTGTCCAACCCGATGTTTAATACACCAGGAGGCTAGAATTTGGCTGATCGAAAGTGGAAGAGCAACTGTAAAGATACAAGAACAGAAATTTGAGCTTTCCACTGGAAATGTTGTTTCGATTCTTCCTTGGCAGATGACAGAAGTAATTCAAGTACATGAAAGTTTAAGATATGATATTATTGTTTATAATTATGAGTACTTTAATCATATAATTAAATCCTTATATAATATTGATAATGAATCATTTTGTCTTACCGGATTGTTGAAAAAAAACATGGTTTTATCTGTTCCTGAAGAAAAAAATCAGAATTTTCGAAATATAGTTTTTAATATACAAGAAGAGATGGGAATGGAATGTCTGCTGCGAGAAAGAGGAAATGATGCTACACCCTATGTCATTAATCAGGTAGTAGCATTGATACTGGAAATTATTCGATGGGGAGAATACAGACAGAGAATTTCGGAGCGGGAAAACAGAGAAATTGTAAAGAGTGATATTTTTTCTTATATTTTTGGCCATTTGAATGAGAAAATCACTTTAAAGCAACTTTCTAATTTATTTTATATGAGTGAATCTACGGTCAGTGCTTATATTACACAGACGACAGGACTGTCATTTTTTGATTTACTTAATGAAATGAGAGTGGTGAGGACGTTGGATTTTCTTGCATATACAGATTTGAATCTGGAAGAATTAGCGGAAATTCTTGGATTTGTAGATAGTGCCCATATTAGTCGTGTTTTTATGGCCAGGACAGGTTTGAAGGTAAGTGAGTATAGAAAAATATACGGGATTGTAAATGAACTTTCCAGAATAAAAATAAGTGAAGAGAATTATCAAATTGTTTCTTGCATTTATAGAAACTATGAGAAACCGTTGACAGCAAAAATAATAGCAGATCAGTTTCATATTTCTGTAAAAGAGGTGAACAGGATTTTGTTATACTTTGTAGAAATGAACTTTACAGAATTTTTGAATGATATCCGAGTAAACCGAGCTAGGCAGCTTCTTATAAAAACTCAACGAAGTATTCTTGAAATTGCCTTGGAAGTGGGGTATTTAAATGAAAAAACATTAACTAGAAATTTTTTAAAGAAATTTGCAATGACACCGGGGCAGTTTAGAAACAATACATTGGAAAAGATATTGTGGGAAAAAACCAAGGTCTCAGAATCCTGATGCCCGGATTCTGAGACCTTTAAATAAGGCACGTTGTTATTTTTTCTTTTTGTTCTTTCCGGAAGCGGCGTCTCTGGCTTTCCACTCGGCCAGCAGCCGTTCAAATTCTTCTTCCTCTCCGGACTGTATCAGACGTTTTCTGCGGGCTTCCCGGCGGCGGGCCAGGGCCTCGGCTTCCTTTCTGCGCCGGTAAACAATCCAGGCAGCAGCTGCTGCAATCAAACCAAGGACAAGAACGATTCCGACCCCTTTCATGATGATTCCCGGGGCAGCAGGGGTAAGCCCTCCTTTGGAGGAACCAGACAGATTGGATGGCGTTGCTTCCTCGGTCTCGGATACCTCCGTCTCTTCCGGTACAGTTTCTGGTTCTTCATCGCCTATCAGAACGCCGTCCTTTGCCATCAGATAGGCAGTTCCAATTACGCGATCATTGTAGGTGTAGGTAAAAAGCGCAACAGCACGATCCGGGTGATTCTCAGGAAGAGGATCCAGGGAAAGCTCTGCGTCGCTGAAGGTAGAGCCCAAAGGAAGCGTGATTACGCTTTCCGGGTCAACCATCAGATCCGATGCCTGAAAGGAGCCGCGATCCAGATTGATGATTTCGTCTCCGGTTACATAACGGCTTTCATAATCTGCAATCACGGCATTCTGAAAGTTGCGGAAGCCAAAGGAAAGAAGCTCGGTGCTGTCAGTAAAATACTGCCGGGGCTGGCCCTTTAAGACAACAGAAACCAGTCTTCTGCCGTCTTTTTCTGCATAAGTAACCAGCGTATTTCCTGCGGCCTGAAGATAACCGGTTTTTCCTGCCTTTGCCGGGGAATAATAAAAATCATCGCCTTCTTTTAACAGGCGGTGTTCCTGATTGACAGTCAGACCGCCGGGATAATTGATAGTAGGAGCCAGCTTATGGTTTTTTACAGAACTGATCTCCAGAAGGGTTTCGTTCTGGTAGGCAGCCTGGGCAATCAGGGCCATATCGTAGGCAGTGACATACTGGGTATCGCCGTTCAATCCGGAAGGATTATCAAAATGGCTTTCCGTACAGCCCAGCTCGGCCAGCTTGTCATTCATCATATCCACAAAGGCCGGAATAGAACCAGCTACATGCTCAGCCAGGGCATTGGCTGCCTGATTGGCAGAAACAAGAAGAAGTCCGTAGAGGCAGTCCTCTACAGTAAGGGTATCTCCGGGGACAACGCCCAGTTTGTTTCCGCTGTCAGATTCCACACTGTTGCAGGCGGTTTCTGTGAAAGTAACCATTTCATCCGGCTGCGCGTGTTCCAGAACGATCAGAGCAGTCAGAATTTTGGTAATGCTGGCAGGCGGGTATGGAACATGGATATTCTGTCCGAAGAGAATGGCTCCGGAATCGGCGTCCATAACGATTCCAGCTTCGGCCTGAATTCCTGTATCAGCCGGCCAGTCCGGTCTGGCCCAGGCAGTGCCGGTAAAAAGCTGGCAGGCCAGCAAAAGGCACAGTAATTGTTTTATCTTTTGTTTCAATGGAAAATTACCTCCAATTCTGATCAAATTCACACAATCTTATCATACCGTATTGAGGAGGATTATTCAAGAGAAAATCTGCCGGCCATTTGTTGTAATAGTTCAGCCTGAACTGTTACTATTTGTCTGAAAACAGTCTCCTTTTCCTGGTTTTCTGCGCTACAAATTGGTTCAAAATATTATTAAAATTCCTCTTCCAATCCAGAGGGTTTTGTAGTATGATATTACAGGACACCAGATATAGATAAAAATGGTGAAATAAAAAACAATATCTAGTATGCATCTCCCCTTTTTTCAGATAGATAGTATCTGTTCAGAACGGAGTATCTTCTTGTTCGGCAAAGCCGGACAAGAAGCATCGGAGATTCCTCCGATGTGAGAACTGGCAGGAAAATTCGCTTACAAGCAAGCTTGACACGAATTTTTCTGCTAGTTCTCCCGCCGCCCTGAATAGTTACGATAGATAGCGGAAAAGGGGAAAACAGCTGTCAGTCCGGCACAAGCGGGGGCTGACATTGAGGCATAATTATAGAAGTAAGGGAGCTGCAGGAAAATGGAAGTAAAGACCAACGTAATTAAAAGAAACGGCAAGGAAGTGTCTTTTGATATTTCCAAGATTGAGAATGCAATCCGGAAGGCAAACCAGAATGTAGAGCGGATTCATCAGATGAATGATTATCAGATCCGGGCAGTTGCAGACAACATTGCTCAGCAGGTTGGAGAATTCACCCACGCTGTGAACGTAGAGGATATTCAGGATATGGTAGAGACCGGCATTATGGAAATGCGCGGTTACGAGGTTGCGCAGAAGTATGTGCGTTACCGCTACAAACGGGAGCTGACCCGTAAGTCCAATACCACAGATAATGGAATCCTGTCTCTGATCGAGCATATCAATGAAGAAGTAAAGCAGGAGAATTCCAATAAAAACCCAGTGATCAACTCCACACAGAGAGACTATATGGCTGGTGAGGTCAGCAAGGATTTAAGCCGCCGGGTACTTCTGCCAGAGGAGATTGTACAGGCTCATGAGGCAGGAATTATCCATTTCCATGACACAGACTATTATGCTCAGAAGGAGCACAACTGCGATTTGATCAATCTGGAGGATATGCTTCAGAATGGTACGGTAATCAGCGAAACTATGATTGAAAAGCCCCACAGCTTCTTTACCGCCTGCAACGTAACGACACAGATTGTAGCTCAGGTGGCCAGCAATCAGTATGGCGGCCAGTCCTTTACCCTGTCTCATCTGGCTCCCTTTGTGGATGTCAGCCGTCAGAAGCTGAAAAGAAGCGTGACTGCAGAGCGCCAGGAATGCGGCGAATCCATGGATGAGGCTATTATCAATAAAGTAGTAGAGCGCCGTCTGCGGGAAGAGGTAAAGAGCGGAATTCAGACCATTCAGTATCAGTTGATTACTTTGATGACCTGCAACGGACAGGCTCCCTTTGTAACCGTGTTTATGTACCTGGACGAGGTTCCGGAGGGACAGACAAGAGACGACCTTGCCATGATTATTGAAGAAGTTCTGATCCAGAGAATGCAGGGCGTAAAAAATGAAAAGGGCGTATGGATTACACCAGCGTTCCCGAAGCTGATTTATGTGCTGGACGAGGACAATATTACTGAGGATTCCAAGTACTGGCATCTGACAGAGCTGGCAGCCAAATGTACAGCAAAGAGAATGGTTCCGGATTATATTTCTGCCAAGATTATGCGCCAGTTAAAGAGAGGCAATGTATATACCTGTATGGGATGCCGTTCCTTCCTGACTGTGGAGGATTCTCAGCGCAATCCCGATGGAAGCCACAAGTTCTACGGACGTTTCAACCAGGGTGTTGTGACCATTAACCTGGTGGATGTGGCATGCTCCTCTGAGGGAGATATGGATCGGTTCTGGGAGATTCTGGAGGAACGTCTGGAGCTTTGCCACCGGGCGCTTCGCTGCCGCCATGAGCGCCTTCTGGGCACTATCTCTGATGTAGCTCCGATTCTGTGGCAGAACGGCGCTCTGGCCAGACTGAAAAAGGGCGAAACCATTGATCGTCTGCTGTTTAACGGTTATTCCACCATTTCTCTGGGTTATGCAGGCCTTTACGAAATGTGCGTTCGGATGACCGGAAAATCTCACACCTCACCGGAGGGCAAGCCCTTTGCTCTGCAGGTAATGCAGAAATTAAATGACAAGTGTGCAGAGTGGAAGGCAGCGGAAAATATCAGCTATTCTGTGTACGGAACTCCTATGGAGTCCACTACCTACAAATTTGCCAAATCCCTGCAGAAGCGGTTTGGCATTATTCCGGGAGTAACGGATAAAAACTACATTACCAACAGCTATCATGTTCATGTGTCTGAGGAGATTGACGCTTTTGAGAAGCTGAAATTCGAATCTGATTTCCAGAAGCTGTCACCGGGCGGCGCTATCAGCTATGTAGAGGTGCCTAATATGCAGAACAACATTCCGGCTGTTCTGACGGTTATGAAGTTTATTTATGATAACATTATGTATGCGGAGCTGAATACCAAGAGCGATTACTGCGAGTGCTGCGGCTATGACGGAGAGATTAAGATTGTGGAGGATGAGTCCGGTAAGCTGGTATGGGAGTGTCCCAACTGCGGAAACCGGAATCAGGACAAGATGTCTGTAGCCAGAAGAACCTGCGGATATATCGGAACCCAGTTCTGGAACCAGGGACGGACTCAGGAGATTCGGGATCGGGTACTGCACCTGTAATGCAATGATTAAACAAAAATTTAGATTTCTGAAATAAAAAATCCGGCCAGTTCCTATTTATTGGGAACTGAGCCGGATTTTTTCCAAACCATCGTATATTCTTTTTCCCCTGTAGCTTCCTCCATTCCTTCTGACAGGACGGAAAAGCCCTCTCTGCCATAGAATGCGGCTGCCCGTGAGTTTTTCTGATAAACATTCAGGGAAAGCGTGTCATATTTCTGCTTCGTATAAGTTAAAAGCTGCCTTCCGATTCCGCAGGAACGGCAGTTTTTGGCTACGAAAATTCCGGCAATATAGTTGTCTATCATGCCAAGAAAACCCAGTATCTTTTCGTCTGTAACATAGACAAAAACCTTTGACTGGAGCAAGGCCTCCTGTACCTCCTGAAAATGAGAGCGCCAGTAACCATCCGGTACAAACGGATGCGCATCTTCATTGCCAGAAAGCCATATCTTCATAACCTGTTCAGTATCTGATGTCTGAAATTCTCGAATCATGGTTTTTCTCCTTATATTTACAACATCATTTCCAGATGTTTTTTTAATCCGTCACGATATTTCTTTGTAAGAGCTAAATATTGCTGCTGTTCTTCTGGTGTCCACTCATTCCAGATCCTGTTTTCAATCTCATGGAGAGGACGTATTTTTTCTAATGAAAATTGTTCGCCTTTTTCAGTCAGGCAAAGAATGGTATTTCTGCCTTTCCCCTGCTCCAGATATACGATGTCCTCTTTTTCTAATCTGCGGACAGCAGAATTGATTGTCTGGCGGCTGATACCTGTAAGCTTACTTATCTCGCTTTGCAGACATTTTCCGCCTTTCTCGCAGAGTACATATAAAATATTTTGAACGCTGTCTGAAATACCCATTTTCACAGCTGCTTCATGGTATAAAGCATTAATTTCTCCGGCTAAATAGGTATATTGCTCTCTTTCCAGGTAGTGCATAGCTTCACCTCTTGTCTGATTTCGTACATTATGTATTATATCCGATTTCGTACATAAGTCAATAGCCTTTTTGAATACAGGAGTATTACGCTGGAGTTTATACATTTTTATTTCGCTGAACTTAAGTTTTCATGAATTCAGTTTCTTGATATTTACAGTAAAAATAAATCTTGATATATTGAAGATAGAGAAGTAGCAGGAGCGACAGCTGTATTTCAGCGGGGTGTGAAAATGATACGATAATCGTACATTTGGGGAGGTCGGATGAAGTGAATCGACAATTTATACAAAGCCTGTCTATCGATTGGAATAAGATTGACAACGACAGTTATTTACGAGAAATAGAAGCGATCAACCAATTGGAAGAGGTTGTTTTTGAAAAACCCATTACCTTTTTTGTGGGCGAAAATGGCAGCGGAAAATCAACGCTGCTGGAAGCTCTTGCGGTATCCTATGGATTTAATCCGGAAGGCGGCACGAAAAATTATTCTTTTTCAACCTATGATTCCCATTCGCCGCTGCATCATGCACTTCGGCTTTCAAAGGGATTCCGTCAGGCAAAATGGGGGTATTTTCTTAGAGCAGAAAGCTTTTATAATGTTGCAACAAAAGAAGAAGAGTATGCAGATTTTGCTCATCCCTCAGAAAAATATCATGAGAAATCCCATGGGGAAAGTTTCCTTGCGATTACACAGAATTATCTGCGGCCCAATGGACTGTATCTGTTTGACGAGCCAGAAGCGGCATTATCTCCTCAAAGACAATTAACCCTGCTTATGGAAATGGATTCCTGTGCAAAAGCAGGATCACAATTTATTATCGTTACCCATTCTCCTATTTTGTTAGGAATACCCGATGCGCAGATTTTATCCTTTGATGGCGGTGCGGTACACGAGTGTGCTTATGAAGATACGGAGAGCTATAAGGTTACGGAAATGTTTATTAACAATCGTCATATTTTATTGAATAAATTGCTCTCGGAGTGAATCTGTAAGCCGGGAGTATTTTAAAAAGAAGTCCTTTGATTCCACAGGATATTCATTAAATCTTGGCGTTAATGCAGTCACAGATTTTTGTAATGGCGACAACTATTCGCAGATGGATTATGGTGATTCCATTGAATTTGAAGTGACTTTGGAAAATGGAATGATCAATCTGACAGCTGTTGAACAGGAGTAAGTTTTTTTAATCAGAGAAGTCAGAAAAAAGGGGGGATAAAATGGAAATGATAATGCTTATGGTGCTGTTCTTTCTAGTATTTGTATTATTTGTTTTCTTTGCTGTCAGAAGCGGCAGAATTCAAAATTTACTAAAAAAATATCCGCAGCTTCCAAAGTATATGGTATTAGGATATACAGCATTTTGCGGATGCTTTGAATTTCCTTTAGTAAATCGTCATGGCAGCATTGCCTTGGATTTTTCGAGATTATATTTGTTTTTTGCAAGCTACGGTCTAATCGCTTTTTTATTTTCAAGAATATATGGAATTGCAAAGGAGCGAAAGGTGTATGCCTTAACCTTCCTGTTCACGGCAATCGGAATGGTCTGCAGGTATTTCCTGGAATTTGGTGAGGTATCAAATATATATAATTTCACATTTGTAAATATTGTCAGCTATTTATTGATAATTCCAACAGGAACGACAATAGCGTACCATTTTATCGGCAGAGGAATGAGAAAATAGCCGGATCTTTTTTCAGAGGAATGTGCCAGGAAAGAAGAAAAATATGCAGAGCATATGGCGAGCGACGAAATGTAAAATTCCAGTCTGCAGAAGAACGCAGATACACAAAAACGGGAGATTTGGAGGGAGGTCGAGAACGATTAAAAATATAAGAACTTATTTGTATACTTCCATTGGAGCAAGCCTTATTTTTATTTTGACTGCAGTATGGTATATAGAAGGTTCCTTTTATCCCGGGCCTCTGCCAATAGGAATTGTCGCTGGGATTGTTTTGTTGATTCAAATTGCCTTACTGATTCTTTGTATTAGAAATATTTTGACATTTAGATTTCAGTGGATAATTGCTTTGACGATGCTTATGAGTGGTTTTTCTATTCTGGGTACAGGTTTTTTCTTTATTGGCTGGTTCCTGTTTTTTATTGCTTGAAAAATTCAGTTTGTTGAAAATTTAAGAAAAATGCAAGTGGAAGAATGTGTTTTAGTGGATGTTGATTTAAAGCCGAGATGATAATATAAAAAAGAGAAAAGATGATGATGACGAGAAGTAAAGAGAGCAAACATATAATGGAATATATTAAGGTTACGAACGAAAATATTGAAAAAGAGCATATATGTTGTGCGATTTCGAATAGCAATGATATTCAGGTATCTTCAAAAAAAGCATGGTTGTCAGAACGGTTTGAAGATGGTTTAGTCTTTCTCAAAAGTGCAGAAAGAGGAAAGTGTTTTATTGAATATATCCCTGCTGAAAATGCATGGAATCCAATTTCTGCAGATGGATATATGTATATTGATTGTTTATGGGTTGCAGGTTCGTTTAAGGGGCATGGTTATTCATCAGATTTATTAAATGCTTGTATTGAGGACAGTAAAAATAAAGGAAAAAAGGGATTGTGTATTTTAGCAGCGGCAAAGAAAAAACCATTTTTAGCTGACCCTAAATTTCTGAAGTATAAAGGATTTCAAGTTTGCGATGAAGCTGGTAATGGTATTCAATTATGGTATTTTCCGTTTGTAGAAAATACAACATTGCCGCAATTCAAAGAATGTGCAAAACACCCCCATATTGAAGAAATGGGGTATGTTTTGTATTATACAAGTCAATGTCCGTTTAATGCGAAGTATGTTCCTGTAATTGAGGGGATTGCAAAAGAAAAAGCGATACCATTTAAAGCAATTCACTTGCAGAGTAAAGAAGAAGCACAAAATGCTTCGACACCAATCACAACATACGCATTATTTTTAGATGGAAACTATATCACGAATGAACCGATGAATGATAAGCGTTTTTTGAAATTAACGGAGGTACTGATATGATAGGTCTTGCGGTTGCATGTACGATTTTAGGTGGGATAGTGGGAGCATCTCTGGAACCTGTTTCGTTTTCAGTTTCTATTCCCATTGCAATTATGGGCGGCTTTATTATGAAAGAAATCAGAGACAAGAAAGACGAGAAATAAGAGAACCTGGAAGGCAGACGTCCCTCAAGTTTAAGGCGGGAGGAAAATGGGATTAAACAAATTAACTAACCGAATTTATTTTTTAGAACATGATCCCGAGGTGGACAGGCCAGTGTTAGCTTATATCAAAGGCGATAAATTCTCTCTGGCAATTGATGCCGGATATTCGGCTTCTCATGTTCAGGATTTTTACAGAGAGATCGAAGCGGAACAGTTTAACAAACCGGATTTTACTGTGATTACACACTGGCATTATGACCATACCTTTGGGATGCATGCTATCAGCGGAATCAGCGTTGCCCATAATAAAACAAATGAGTTTCTCAAAGGCCAGCAAGAACAGGCAATGGATCCTGGCTATATCGAAATTCTGAAAAGAGAAGATATTCATTTTAGACAAGAGTATTGCGGACAAAATAAATTAAATATTGTACTGTCCGATGTGAGCTTTTCTGATAACATGACATTAGATTTAGGCGGTGTTACAGCCCGGATTTTTCATACGGTTTCCCCGCATTCAGAAGATACTGTTTGCATTTATGTACCGGAAGAAAAAGTTCTGTTTTTAGGGGATTCCACCAGTGAGGATTTCTTTAACGGTGGATATATGGACAGGGACAAACTGCAGGCTTTGATTCAGATGATTCAATCGACGGACTGTGACTGCTGTATACTCAGTCACTGCGAACCTCTCAGAAAGGCGGATTTACTCGATTATTTGTGCTCGATAGAGGTCTGAAAATTTCGGTTTGCTGAGTGGATAAGAGTTATATCCATCGGAATTTGGTGAGGAGGAATCTATGTGCGTATTCGGAAAGCGATATTTACTGTTTTAACAATAGTCTTTGGTTCCCTTGGACTGATGAATATAATGCCTTATGATATAACATTGCCAATAATGTTTATTTTTATGGGATTGACGCTCCTGACAAATGCAAAGGAGAGTTATGACGAGGGGGCAAAGAAGGATGCTATGATATTTGCGGGTGTAGCAATTTTTGTCTATGTAGTTACAGCATATAATTTGATAAGCAGATTTGTGTAAATTAGAAGCTGGAGGTGGAAATACATGAATGATAAGATTTCGAAATGGTGCAATGTTATAAGTTTAGTTTTAATTGTGGGTTTTATTATAAAGACCATTTTTGACTATGGGAAATATTCAATCACATTAAAATGAATTGCCGATGGTGTATGAGTTGCTGGACAGATATAAAAGCCAAAAAAGCATTTATGTCTTTCATTCAAGAACGGATATAGACGATTATTTATTAAAAACATTTGGTTGAAAGTTGAATTTAAAGGTGTGGTAGCATGAATATAGACATATCCAAAACCAAAGCGTATTATCATTCCATATCAGAGTCCTCAATGTGTAATTGTAATTATTGCCGCAATTATAGATTGCAGATCAACGATTTCCAATTAAATTGCAGTATGTGATGTAACAGCCTGCTGAGGCTGTGGCATGATACTGTTATTTCCAGCAATCTGTCAAAAGCGGAATCCAGGGAGGGAGAATTTATGGGTTTAAAATTGATAAAAGGAAGTTACCAGTATAAGGAGCCGATTATTACTATGCTCAAAGAATGGAAGGAATATAACGATACCCATGATGTGAATTGTTCGCCATGGGCTATCTTCAAAAATAGCTATGATGATTTTGATTTTTATTTAAGCAATTTGGAAACAAGTGAGCCTAAAGACGGATGGGTTCCGGATTCTACTTTCTTTTGCTTCGATGAACAGCGAGATATCATGGTGGGAGCGGTAAATATCAGGCATTGTTTAAACGATCACCTTTTGTTATGCGGAGGCCATATTGGCGATGGAATCAGACCGTCTGAAAGAAGAAAAGGTTATGCCACTCAAATGATCGGACTTGCCTTAGAAGAATGCAGAAAAATCGGAATCAAAAAAGTATTGATGGTATGCGATAAAGATAATATTGGCTCTGCGAAATCTATTATAAGAAATGGCGGTATATTAGAAAATGAAGTGATAGAGAATGGAAAAATCAAACAGCGATATTGGATTGATTTAGAATGAATGATAACTCGGAAGTTGGATTTATTATGATAGGGGGTACGGAACACATGGATGAAAAAAGGAACTGGCAATCAAAAATTGCAGGGATATTTCTGATACTCCTAGGTTATTTTTTAGGCGGAAATGCCCCAAAAACGGGATATTGTTATGGCGATAGGGTATTCGAATTTTTGGGCTTGCCTGCATGGTCAGAGGGAATGACAGGAACGCATTTATCCGGGAATCATTGGTATTTTCATAATAATCGTTGGAATCGGACTGATTACTCCACGGAAAAAGAATATGCGCATTGTTATGTGGATTGCGGTGATTCTGCTTCTGCTTTTGATAAGTCTTCTTTAGCCTGTTCGCTTTCGAAAAATAGAGAAATAAATCTTGATATATTTGGAAATGGAAAAGCAGGGGATGGGAATCCTGACAGAAGGGGGAAGTGTTTGTGACAAGAATCAAAGCTTTGAACCGTTATCAAAAAGCTGTCCTGATCGTTATGGGAGTCATGATTTTGATTTTTACGGTTCTTTATTTCAGGACGATTTCAAGGGGTGGATTTGAATATCAGGATACAATTTTTGTGCCATATCAGGAGAATGGAAGTATGGTATATTCCGGCAAGTTTCAGGGAAAACAGTCTCATTTTACTGTGTCAGAGAAGAAAACCGTTATGTTTCAGTGGGGGGATATGGTATATGGGCCTTATACAGCGAAAGAGGATCCCGCGGCGATTCCAAAGGATGATGAGTTTGCAGAGGGGATGACCGGCGTGGCGCTTTATTAGGGGGAGGATATTCTGTTTCGCGGCGGAGTTTTGAAAACGGAGGACATCTATTGGTTGTATAATGAGGACGGCAGCCTGGAGAATCTCAGGCTTTCCTTTACTGGCAGCGACGGAATTGAGCGAGATGAATATGGAAATGAGATTGATTCTGTGCAGCCGACTGCAGATACGATACTGAAATTGATGGATGGGCCGGAGCTGATGCATAAAGGGGAATGGCTTATGTGGTTTGGCGCTGTCTGTGTCTGCATTCTCAATGGGCTTTCTATTTTGTTTGCAGATGAGCTGTTTCGTTGGAATCTTTCTTTCCAGATTCGCAATGCAGAACATGCGGAGCCGTCTGAAATGCAAATTGCAGGAAGATATACCAGCTGGACGATTTTGACGATTATGGCCCTGGTGCTTTTTATCATGGGGCTTCGGTAACAGGATCAGGAATGATCCATTCAAAAAGGAGGAAGTGTGATAAATGAAAAAAGGAATTGGAATTATCAGCTGCATCATTGGTATTTTATTGGCTGTGATTGGAGTTGTGATGAAGGTGAAAGGAACCATGGCTGTTTCTATTATTGGAGGGGCAGATGGTCCCACATCTGTTTTTGTTGCAGGAAAATTGAATGGAGATTTGTCTAATGCTCTTATTATTGCAGGAGCGATTGTATTGGGAATTGTTTTGCTTGTGTGCTGGAAGAAAAAGTCTTAAAAGCCTGAAGAAAAGGAGCGGAAAATGAAATTAAAGAACGTACTGATCGTTGCGAAGGATATAGAAAAATCCAGACAGTTTTACCATGATCTGTTCGGTCTTGATTTAATCCTGGATAATGACGGAAATATGATTTTGACGGAGGGACTTGTGCTCCAGGATGAAAAAATCTGGAAGGAGCTTTTGGGGAAGGAGATTCTTCCGGAAAGCAATTCCTGTGAGCTGTATTTTGAGGAACAAAACATAGAAGCATTTGCAGAAAAGCTGGAGAGGCTTTATCCTTCGATTCGATATGTGAATAAACTGGTTGTTCACAGCTGGGGACAGAAGGTCGTTCGTTTTTATGATTTGGATGGAAATCTGATTGAGGTAGGGACTCCAGGGTGATGAGATGGCTTAGGCTGAAAAGACGGCAGGGTGGTTTGCAGGAATCAATCAAAGACTGGTCAGGATCCTGTTGTCTGTGGTATAATGCTTGGTATAAAATCTGCGTAGAATGGAGGAAATTCATATGAGTACGAGAGCAGAATTAAAGGGAAGGGCGAAGAACTGCCTGAGGCAGTATTTTATGCCGGCGCTGCTGGTTTGTATCGTTCAGATGCTTCTGACAGGAACCTTACCGCTTCCAAGAATGGGTGTTTCCCTGAATGTCAATACTGTAGGAAGTGCGATTACAGGGGGCGGAGGCCTTGCAGAAACCCTGGGAGAGGGCGATCTGGGATATATGCTGATGGTGCTGCCTGTGCTTTTGATGGGAATGCTGTTTTCCTTTGCCATAGGGACTTTGTATTCCGTATTTGTCGGAAATGTGATTTATGTAGGATCCAGCCGGTATTTTATGGAAAGCAGAGAGTACGGACAGGATCGGGGAATCGGAAAGCTGTTTTACGGATTTAAAAGCGGAGCTTATCTGAATACAGTTTTTACTATGTTTATGATGAACCTGTTTATTTTTCTCTGGTCTCTGCTTCTGGTAGTGCCGGGAATTATCAAATCCTATCAGTATCGGATGGTTCCCTATATTATGGCGGAGAATCCCCAGATGAATTATCGGGACGCACTGGCTCTCAGCAGCCGCATGACAGAAGGCCATAAGCTGGAGCTGTTTATTCTGGAGCTGTCGTTTGTGGGATGGATAATTCTGGGAAGTCTTTTATGCGGAATCGGAGTGATTTTCGTTCAGCCTTATATTAATGCAACCTTTGCAGAGGTCTATGCAGAGATGCGAAAGGCATCAGGAGCAGCGGGACGGGAGCTGCCTGGATTTGGCCGTCCTGAGGACGATGCGCCGTATACCTATTATACAATGGAGTGATCCGGTCGGATCACTCCTTGCACCAAGGAGAAAATGATGGTATACTGTCGTGGTGAATTTGATGTAAAGTGCCAATCAGGAAGGAAAAGTCATGACTGAAAACTGTGAATACGCCATCCAGGTACAGGATGTAAGCAAGATATACCGGTTGTATGAAAAGCCGATTGATCGCCTGAAGGAATCCCTGAGTCTGACACATAAAAGCTATCACAGGGATTTTTTTGCCCTCAGCAACATCTCTTTTCAGGTGAAAAAGGGAGAAACCGTGGGCATTATCGGAACCAATGGATCCGGAAAATCTACAATCCTGAAGATTATTACCGGAGTGCTGACTCCTACAACGGGAAATGTTCGGGTAAGCGGAGTGATTTCCGCACTTCTGGAGCTGGGTGCCGGATTCAATATGGACTATACCGGAATTGAAAATGTATATATGAACGGTACGATGATGGGATTTACCCGCAGCCAGATGGATGAAAAGCTGCCGGAGATTCTGGAATTTGCCGATATCGGTGATTTTGTATATCAGCCGGTAAAAACCTATTCCAGCGGTATGTTTGTGCGGCTGGCTTTTGCGCTGGCAATTAATGTAGAACCGGAAATCCTGATCGTAGATGAGGCTCTGTCTGTGGGAGATGTATTTTTCCAGTCCAAGTGTTACCGGCGAATGGAAGAAATCCGAAAGCAGGGAACCACGATCCTTATGGTTACCCACGATATGGGCAGTGTTATTAAGTACTGTGACCGGGTAGTGCTTCTCAATAAGGGACACTATGTGGCAGAAGGCCCGGCCGGAAAAATGGTAGATTTATATAAGAAGATTCTGGCAAACCAGATGGATGCTCTGGAGGAGGAGCTGGCGGAGATGAATGATTTCTCCGGCGGAATGGACGGACGGGGAAGCAAGGCTGCCGGAGAGACGGACGAGAGCGAAGGAAGCTCGAAGGAAAGGGACGCAGACGGCAGCTCAAAATGCCTGTCTGGACAGGAAGTCCTTTCAGAAGACAAAAATCAGGGACTGATGAAGGATAAAATTTCCATAAATCCCAACCGTACAGAGTATGGAAATGGAAAAGCGGAGATTTACGATCTGGGTCTGTTTGATGAACGGGGCAATCTGACCAACCTGCTTCTGAAGGGCGAGTATTTTGAAATCAAGGAACGGATTCGTTTCTTTGATACCATTCAGGCGCCGATCTTTACTTATACGATTAAGGATAAAAAAGGCGCGGATTTGACCGGAACCAATACCATGTTTGAAGGCGCAGATGTAAAGCCGGTAGGGCAGGGAGATGAATATGAAGTAACCTTCCGTCAGAAAATGACGCTTCAGGGCGGGGAGTATCTGCTGAGTATGAGCTGCACTGGTTTTGAACAGGGAGAGCACACCGTATACCACCGGCTCTACGACATTGCCAGTATTACGGTGATTTCCAATAAGAACACAGTAGGCGTCTATGATATGGAGTCTGAGGTGGAAACGGTTTTAAGAAAAGGACAGGAACATGAAAAAAATTGACGATGAGATACAGCTCCTTTTAAAAGAGCACAATGGAAATATCCGAGAGATTCTGGAAGAGAACAGCCGTCTGGATTATCTGTATGCTCTTTCTGAACAGAGAGAGCTTTTGCTGGAGTGGTATGATTTTGACCCTGAGGGAGAGCTTCTTCAGATAGGCGCGGATTACGGAGCCATGACCGGGCTTTTCCGCACCAGTGTGGCTCAGGTAACGGTACTGGATGAGGATGCCAATGCCCTCCGCACTGTGGAATTGCGTTATCCCGGCGCAGCTAACATCCGGTATGAAAATGGTTCGCTTTTTGATTTGAAGGAAGAGCGCGCAGAGGGATTTGACTATGTGGTGTTTGCAGGTACTCTGCAGGCGCCCTATGAAGAACAGCTGCAGGCGGCTAAGGCATTGTTAAAGCCAGACGGGGTTTTGATTGTGGCAGTTCCCAATGCGCTTGGAATGAAATATTTTTCAGGAACAGCAGATGAAGCCAATGCTATGACAAAGGTGCAGCTGGCCCAGCTGCTGCCAGGGGGACGGTTCTATTATCCCATGCCTGATTACCGCACACCGGTCAGCATTTATTCGGATCAGTATCTTCCCAAGAAGGGAGATATGACCAGAGTGACTCCGGCCTATGATTACCCAAGATATCATATGATGGATATGGGACAGAAATTTGATACAGCCTGTGAGGCAGGCCTGTTTGATCTCTATGCCAACTCTTATCTGGTATTCTGGAGTAGCAGCCCGGAGCGCCTGGAAAATGGAGAGGATCCGATTTATGTAAAATACAACAAAACCCGAAAGGAAGTTTTCCAGATTAAAACCTGTATCTGCGAGGCTAAGAAAGAGGGAGGCCGCAGACGGTATGTGGAGAAGGCCGCTCTCAGTCTGGCAGGATCTGCTCATATTGATTCCTTCCGAAAAAAAGAGGAGGAGCTGATGCAGCAGCACCGGGTGCTGAAGGTGGCCAGTCCGGAATATCGCCCGGACAGGAATTCGGCATTTTTCCCCTATCTGGAGGGACAGACCTGGGCAGAAAAGCTGGGGCAGCAGATTTCCGGCGGACAGCTTCCTCTTGAGGCTCTGAGTCAGGCTCTGGATCAGGTTTATGATATCAGACCGGAATTCCGAAGCAGCTTTGTGAGAACAGAGGAGTTTGACGAGGTATTCGGTCAGGGTCTTTGTGAGGAGGAGCTGGCGCTTTTGGGGCAGGACACTGCCTGTCGTGTATCCAATATCGATGCTCTTTTTGAAAATATGCTTTTGACAGAGGATGGTATTTACTGTCTGGACTATGAATGGGTATTTTTATTCCCGGTTCCGGAGCATTTTGTAAAATATCGGATTCTGTATTATTTTTATGAGCAGTACAGCAGCGTTATGAAGCAGCTTTCTTTGGATCAGATCTTGTCTGCCTTCGGCATTACGCCGGAGATGGCAGAGGTCTACCGGAAGATGGAAGTGAATTTCCAGAATTATGTTCATGGGGAAAATCAGCAGCTGTATCTGGGCAATTATATGGTATATTCCAGAGGCATTAAGGAAATCCGCCAGACAGAGAGTGATCTGGCCCGGGCAAGAGAGCGGATTGAGCAGATGAAGATCCACAGCCGGGAAAAGGATGTGACGATTCGGAAAATTACAGAGGTGCAGCGGCTTACCAACAACCATGTGACCAATCTGGAGGCGATTATCCGGGATCTGCGCCATGAAATTGATGAAATGGGCAAGACCCTGGCCTATTTAGACAAGCACGAGGCGCTGCTGTTCCGGCTTCGCAGGAAGCTGGGAGATGCCTTTAATAAAAAGTATCCCAAGGGAACGCCTCAAAGAAAGCGTCTGGCCTATAAAAAAGAATATGTGCTTCATCCTATTCGTTCCATGAAGCTGTATTCTACTCCAGAGGGAAAGAACCTGCGGGACGGAGATTTCCACATTGGAGAAATTTACAAGCAGCACGGACGTCTGAAATTTGAGCAGGTGGAGAATCCGGTAGTTTCTATCGTGATCCCTGTTTATAATCAGATCCATTATACCTATGCCTGTCTGGTTTCTATTCTGGAGCATACAAAGGATGTGCCTTATGAGGTGATTATTGCTGATGATGTGTCTACGGATGCTACAGAGCATTTATCTCAGTATGCAGAGGGACTTGTTATCTGCCGCAACACCACCAACCAGGGCTTTCTGCGCAACTGCAACAATGCAGCCCGCCATGCCCGGGGCAAGTATATTATGTTCCTGAATAACGATACGCAGGTGACGGAAAACTGGCTGAGTTCTCTGGTTGATTTGATTGAACGGGATCCTTCGATTGGTATGGTTGGTTCCAAGCTGGTGTACCCGGACGGCCGCCTTCAGGAGGCCGGCGGTATTATCTGGAGTGATGGTTCTGGATGGAACTACGGTCGTCTGGATGATCCGGATAAGCCGGAATACAATTATGTGAAGGATGTGGACTATATTTCCGGAGCGGCGATTTTGCTTTCCAATGAGCTGTGGAAGCAGATTGGCGGCTTTGATACCCGATTTGCTCCTGCTTACTGCGAGGATTCGGATCTGGCCTTTGAGGTGAGAAAAGCTGGATACCGCGTTGTATATCAGCCCCTTTCCAAGGTGATCCATTTCGAAGGAGTGTCCAACGGAACGGATGTGGAGGGAACCGGACTGAAGCGTTATCAGGTGGCCAATTCCCGGAAACTGAAGGAAAAATGGGCGGAGGAGTTTGCGAAGCAGTGTGAAAATGACGGCAATCCGGATCCCTTCCGTGCCAGAGAGCGCAGCATGGGCAAGCCTATTGTGCTGGTGGTGGATCACTATGTTCCTACTTATGATAAAGATGCCGGTTCTAAAACCACATACCAGTATCTGAAAATGTTTCTTAAGAAGGGCTTTGTGGTGAAATTCCTGGGTGATAATTTTATGCACGAGGAGCCATACACGACAGAGCTGGAGCAGATGGGAATTGAGGTGTTATACGGACCGGAATACCAGGTTAAGATTTGGGACTGGCTGAGAGAGCACGGAGATGATATTGATGTGGCTTACTTAAACCGTCCTCATATTGCCTCCAAGTATATTGATTATATTCTGGACAATACAGATATTAAGGTTATTTATTATGGTCATGATCTGCATTTCCTCAGAGAAAGCAGAGAGTATCAGATTACTGGGGATCCGAAGATTCGGGAGGATGCCGAGTACTGGAAATCTATTGAGCTGACTTTGATGAGCAAGGCAGCGGTTTCCTATTATCCGTCCTATATTGAGCGGGATGCGATCCGGGAAATCGATCCGACGATTTCTGTGAAGGATATTACAGCTTATGTATTTGATCAGTTTAAGGAAACCATTCAGGAAGACTTTGCAAAGCGGGAAGGTCTGCTGTTTGTCGGCGGCTTTGCCCATCCGCCGAATGCAGATGCGGTTCTGTGGTTCGCCCGGGATATTTACCCGCTGATTCGCCAGAAGATGGAAGAGGCAGGAGCTGCGGCGCCGGACTTCTATGTAGTAGGTTCAAAGGTAACGGATGAAATCCGGGCTTTGGAGCAGCCGGGCAATGGAATTATTATTAAGGGCTTCGTATCAGAGGAGGAGTTAGAGCAGCTGTATGCAGAGTGCAGAATCGTGGTTGTGCCTCTTCGCTACGGGGCAGGCGTAAAGGGAAAGGTTGTGGAAGCGATCTACAACGGCGTTCCGATTGTAACGACGTCCATCGGTGCAGAGGGAATTCCTCAGGTAGAGGATGTGCTTGTGGTGGAGGATGAGCCGGAACAGTTTGCTCAGGCAGTTGCAGAACTTTATCAGAATGAGGAAGCCTGCCGGGAATTGTGTGAAAGAACGCAGCGGTATATCAGGGAGCATTTCAGCATGGATGCTGCCTGGAGAGTCATTGAGGAGGATTTCTGCCGCAGATAAGAGGGCAGAGGAGGCGCTGGTTGCTGGCTTGCCGGTGAGCGGAAATTGTAACAGTTCAGCCTTGCATCTTCTTGCCCGCTTACAGCGGACAAGAAGATGCAAGGCGTCCGCCTTATGTGAATTCAGTCAGAAAAATTCTTATGAAAGTAAACTTTCAACGAGTTTTTCTGACTGAATCCCCGCAAGGCTGAACTGTTACCGGAAATTGTTATTTAATTATCGCTTGTCATTCCTAATTATATGAAGTAAAATGAAAGCATCGGAGAGATTTCCGATGCTTTCTGGTTTTTATGTCATAGGAAAGCGCGTCCTATGACATAAAAACGATCCGCGAGGATCGCCATGGGTTGGAAGAGAATTTTGTCACAGAAGCGACCCGCTGCAGGCGGAGAAGCTCGCGAACTTCTTTCTTACAGAGAATTGCAGCCAGCAGAGTGGAATTGTGAACAGGATGCAAACTTTTACCGGGTTTGGCAGATTTGTGAGAATAAAGCAGAAGGCATCAGAATACGAAAATGAAGAAAGGAGAGTCTGCTCAAAACAGTTTGGGCGGCAGGAATGATATGCAGGCAGTATTTGATGATTCCTTAATTACAGGCAATAAGATGATTGACACACAGCACAAAGAGCTGATTGACCGGATTAACAAGCTTCTGATTCTTTGTGAGAATGAAAAGCCGGCAAAGCGGGAAGCAGTTGAGACTCTGGATTATCTGGCGGATTATACAGAATTCCACTTTGGCGAGGAGGAAAAGCTTCAGGAGGAGATTGGTTATCCGGGTATTGCAGAGCATAAAAAGAAACACGAGGAGCTGCGCCAGGTGGTAAAGGATCTGTATGCGATGCTGGAGGAGCAGGAAGGTCCTACCGCTGCTTTTGTAGAGTCTGTGAATGAGAACGTGACCAACTGGCTTTATAACCACATTCGCGGTTTTGATCGCTCTGTGGCAGAGTACCGATTTATGAGAGATAACGAAAGTCGTATTTAATAGTAACAGCTAAAGTTTCAGACAGGAAAATGCGTTGAAAGTTTGTTTTCATAAGCGTTTTCCTGTCTGAATTTTTATAAGGCAGACGCCCGGTGTATCTTGCGGATTATGTGGGAAAGAACCCAGGATTGTGCAGGAATCGCGATTTTCTTTTAAAACTGCAAAAAGAGAGCCTAGTATTGTGCAAAAATCGCCTTTTCCTTTCAAAAATGCAAAATCCACACCTAGCTTGTGCAAAAATCGCGGATATCCATTAAAAATGCAAAATCCTCATATTATAATATAAAATCTACTCTATAAAGTGAACACGCAAAATATATCATTGGACTTCAATTAAAATCCCCCCACAGTGCAATTCGAAAATAATTCTTAGCAAGAAACTAAAAAAATATAAATTCTGTGAAAAAACTATGACCTCTATTGACATGGTGACAAGGTGTCATTATAATGAAAACTGTTTTTCGGAGTATAGATGACAACTTGTCACCTTTTGAAACAGGGCTGAAAAAAGCTGATGGAAAGAACCGGGAATGGAGCTTAGAAGCATCGGCAGAATCAGCCATGAAAATCAAAGAGGATGAAGGGAGGGGGAACAATGCCTACAGAACGGTTTCACCGTTTGCCGGAGGAAAAACGGCAGGCTATTCGGGCGGCGGCTGTTTTGGAGTTTGCAAGAGTACCATACGAGAAGGTGTCAATCAACCAGATTATCCACAATGCGGATATATCAAGAGGCAGTTTTTATACATATTTTGTGGATAAAAAAGATTTGCTGGAATATATTCTTTCTGATGGATTTGAGAATATGCTTCAGCTGTGTGAAGAGGAATTGGAGGCGAACGGAGGCGACTATTTTGGATTGCTGGAATGGCTGTTCCAGCGGCTGATAGATGAGCTTCAGGAAACAAAGACCATGATGGAGGTTGTTCGCAATGTGTTTACCAGCCAGGAGGGTGAAAGTCTTTTTGGCATGGATGGGGGGATGTTCCGGACCCGGCATTCGGGGAAGGACGAAGGTATGAAGATGAACCAGTGGATATTTGAACGTCTTGATAGAAGCAGATATCCTTATGAAAAGCCGGAGGAATTTGATTCGCTTTTACGAATGGGAATGATGACCATGACATTTTCTGTTAAATGGTATGTCCAGAATATGGATAAGGCGGAAGAAGCAAAAAAGCACTTCCGGGATGATCTGGAGCTTTTGAAGTACGGTGCGTATCGAAATAAAAACTGAAAAATGAGGAGACAATCATGAAAAAGAAAATTGTAGTCGGAGGAATTGTAGTAGCAATCGCTGCAGTGGCTGCCATAACAGTGCCAAGGGCGCTGAAAAAGAATGCCCCTGTGGAAGAGGCAGCAATTCCGGTTGTGGATGTGCAGACACCAGAAACAGGAACCATTGAGCTGTTCCGTGAGTTAGTAGGAAGTGTGGAACCGTCAGATGTGGTTTATATTTACCCCAAAATGGCTGGTGAGGTGACGGAGGTATTTGTAAAAGCAGGAGATGTGGTAGAAGAGGGACAGCCTATTTGTACCATTGATACCAAACAGGTAGATGCGGCAAGACTGAGTTTGGAAAGTGCCACTCAGGCGCTGCAGGATGCCCAGACGAATCTGGCCCGTCAGCAGGCTCTCTTCCAGGCCGGCGATATTGCCAGCGCTATGCTGGAGCAGGCCCAGACAGCTGCAAAGAATGCTCAGATTCAGTATGATTCAGCAAAGCTGAATTATGATCATCAGATGGAATATGCGAATATTACGGCAACCATCAGCGGTAAGGTAGAAATCTGTGATATTGAGGTACATGACAATGTTTCTCAGCAGAATCTGATTACTGTAATTGCCGGTGAGGGAAGTAAATCCGTTTCTTTTGCAGTGCCGGAGAAAATTGCAAAACAGCTTAAGACAGGGGATTCTATCTATATTGAAAAAAATGGCTCTGAATATACAGGAACCATCAACGAAATCAGCAGCATGATTGATGCAGCTACTGGGCTGTTTCAGGTGAAGGCCTCTGTTGAAGACGGAGACGCACTGCCAACCGGCTCTTCGGTACAGCTGAAGGTTACTTCTGACAAACAGGAAAATGTCATGACTCTTCCGGTAGATACCGTTTATTATTCCGGCGGAGACGCATATTTATACCTCTATGAGGATGGAACGGTTCATCAGGTTCCGGTAGAGGTTGGTATTTATGATTCTGAGCGGGTGCAGATTCTGTCAGGTATCGATATGACAGATGAGGTTATCACCACCTGGAGTTCAGAGCTGTATGAGGGTTCTAAGGTACAGAAATCTCAGGCTGGAGATACAGCAGCTGAAGAGAGTGCAGCAGACCAGACAGATGCAGAAAATACCGATGCAGCAGGAGCTGCCAAGGCGGAATAAGGATAGGAGGAAACAGCTATGGGATTAACAAGATCGGTCCTGAAACGCCCGGTTACAACAGTGCTGGCAGTGCTGTGCCTGATTGTATTCGGTCTTCAGTCCGTATTTTCTTCAAAACTGGAGCTGATGCCGTCCATGGATATGCCGATGCTGATTATCGCAACCGTATATCCCGGTGCCAGCCCGGAGGATGTCAATGACCTGGTAACAACAGAAATCGAGGATGAAATCGGTTCCCTAAGCGGTGTCGATACGATTCAGTCTCAATCTATGGAAAATATGTCCTTTGTTATGATTCAGTATGATTATGGTAAGGACATTGATGAGGCTTATGATGATCTGAAAAAGAAGATGGATATCGTAGAGGCAACTCTTCCGGATGACTGCGAATCACCGGTCATTGCGGAGATGAACATTGATGATATGCCGGTCATGATGCTTTCAGTAAATCATAAAACGGAGCCGAACCTGTATAACTATGTAGATAATGTGATTGTTCCGGAAATTGAAAAAATCACGGATGTTTCCGATGTCAGCGTCAGCGGCGGTCAGGAGGAATATATTCAGATTCAGCTGATCCCGGAAAAACTGAAGCAGTATCATCTGGACATGAGTTCCATTGCTCAGTCTGTGGGAAGTGCAGATTTTACCTATCCGGCAGGCGATACCATTGTAGGTGGGCAGAAGCTGTCAGTCAGTGCAGGAACAGAATATAATACAGTGGATCTTCTGAAGCAGATTCCCATTACTCTTGGAAATGGCAATACCATTTATCTGGAGGATATCGCAAATGTAGGAATGGCCCTGGAGGATACCACAGGCGTAGCCCGCTATAATGGCCAGGATACCATTTCGATTGGTATTAAGAAGCTGCAGAGCGCTGCGGCTATGGATGTATCAAAGGCAGTGAATTCAACCATTGAAAATCTGAAAGCTCAGGATCCGAATCTGGATATGGTGGTGGTATATGACAGCAGTGATGATATTCAGGCGTCTTTAAAGAGCGTAATGGAAACCATGGTAATGGCAGTTATTATTTCCATGATTATTATTTTCCTGTTCTTTGGAGAAATCAAGGCATCTCTGATTGTTGGTACTTCTATCCCAATCTCTATTCTGGCAACGTTGATTGCGATGAGGGCAATGGGCTTTACCTTAAACGTAGTAACCCTTTCGTCCCTGGTGCTCGGTGTCGGAATGATGGTAGATAACTCCATTGTAGTTCTGGAAAGCTGCTTCCGTTCTACAGAGGGAAAGGGACTGGTAGGATACCGGGAGGCAGCCTTAAAGGGAAGCGGCGTTGTACTCCAGTCTATTATCGGCGGTACTGCAACCACCTGTGTTGTATTTATCCCGCTGGCATTGCTGGAAGGAATGACAGGACAGATGTTTAAGCCTCTGGGCTTTACCATTGTATTCTGCCTGGTAGCTTCTCTAATCAGTGCAATGACCATTGTTCCTCTTTGCTACTGTATGTTTAAGCCTCAGGAAAAAGAAAATTCTCCGGTAGGAGGGCTCTTAAGAGCCATGCAGAACGGCTATCGCAATATTATGAAGGTTCTGCTGCCGAAGAAGAAAACCGTTATTTTAACTTCTGTAGCTTTGCTTGTGCTTTCTCTTTTTATGGCAACAAAGCTGCGTATGGAGCTGATGGTTGCGGATGATACGGGAACCATTGATGTCAGTATTGAAACTCGTCCCGGCCTGACTGTGGAAGAGAATGATAAGATTTATCAGAAAGTAGAGAACCTGATCAAGAATGATCCGGATCTGGATTCCTATATGCTGACTTCAGGCGGAAGCGGAATGAGCTTAAGTACAGGCGGCGCAACCTTAACAGCTTATTTAAAGGATGACCGTGAACGGGAAACAGATCAGGTTGTAAAAGAGTGGAAGAAACTGCTGAATCAGGTGACAGGCGCCAATATTTCTGTAGATGCATCCTCCTCTTCCTCCATGATGTCTTCTTCAACAGGAAAGGCTGAGTATATTCTTCAAAGCTCTCAGTACGATGAGCTGAAGGAGGCTTCTGATGAGATTGCCAATGCTCTGATGGAGCACGCAGATGTAAGCAAGGTGCACACGACACTGGAAAACGCAGCGCCGGTTGTCAAGCTGAACATTGATGCAGTAAAGGCAAACGCAGAAAATATTACACCTCTTCAGATTGCCGGAACAGTAAGCAGCATTCTGGGGGGCAAAGAGGCAACAACTCTGAAGATTGACGGCGAGGAGGTCAGTGTTAATGTAGAGTACCCGCCGGAACAGTATGATACCATTGATGAGCTGCAGGGTATTGTTCTGACAACGAATAACGGCACTTCCGTTGCGTTAACGGATGTAGCAGATATTGTATTTAAGGACAGCCCGGCTGCCATTGTAAGAAAGAACAGACAATATCAGGTAACCATTACCGGAGAACTGACAACAGACGATCCCAGACAGGTGAATGCCATCGAGACAAGGCTGTATCAGGATGTGGTAGAGAAACACATGGGACCGAATATTACCCGTGCAACAAATGCCATGGATGAGGCAATGCTGGAAGAATTTGGAAACCTGGGCGGAGCCATTGCCACAGCAATTTTCCTGGTATTCGTTGTTATGGCGGCACAGTTTGAGTCACCGAAGTTCTCAACCATGGTTATGACTACGATTCCATTCTCTCTGATTGGATCCTTCGGACTTTTGTACCTGTGTGACGTGCCCATCAGTATGGCATCTCTTCTGGGATTCCTGATGCTGGTTGGTACGGTAGTAAATAACGGTATTCTGTATGTAGATACGGTAAACCAGTACCGGCAGACAATGGATAAGGAGACGGCGCTGATTGAGGCAGGTGCAACACGTCTGCGCCCGATTCTGATGACAACACTGACGACAGTAGTATCCATGATTCCTATGGCTATGGCTTATGGCGACAGCGGAGAGAGTATGCAGGGTCTGGCACTGGTAGACGTAGGAGGTCTGATTGCCTCCACCATTTTGGCACTGTTAATGCTTCCGGTTTATTATTCTGTTATGAGCCGTAAGAAAAAACCGGAACCTCATTATGATTAATGATTAGTCACTATTGATAAGCATCTTTGGAGGGATTTGAATGAAAATCTGGAAACGAGCACTGTCCGTAAGCATCACAGGAGTGATGCTCGCGGCGGCGCCCATGACCGCTCTGGCAGCCAGCCCGGAATTCGCCAGAACTTCAGAGGAGTGGGCGAGATTAAGAGACAATAAAATGGAGTATGATGAGCTGGAGGATCTGATTGCGGAGTACAATACCACGGTTCAGACCAATCAGCTGGATTTGAATGAGTTCCGCAGAGATTACGGGGATACCAAGGATGATGTTTCTGACAAATACCGGGATATGGCAAACGAGATTTATGCCAATATTTCCTATCCGGATTCCGACGATCCTACTTATGGCTATGTGGTTGCTTCCATGCTTTCTGCTGAAATCCAGGCAAAAAATATGGAAAAGCAGGCAGATGATAACCTGGAGGACAGTGAAATCATCGGCTGGAACTACAAGCAGGCAGAAAAAACCCTGGTAACTGTGGCTCAGAGCAACATGGTGACCCTGGAGAAGAATCAGTTAAGTCTCAAGCAGGCTGAGATTGCAAGGGATCAGGCGCAAATGTCTCTGACCAGTGCAGAAACGAGAGCGGCTATCGGAACAGCGACACAGGTTGATGTGCTGAATGCCAGGGAAGCTCTTCAGACTGCAGAGCGGAATGTGGAATCTGCCAAATCAAATATTGAGAATGTACGGCAGAAGCTTCTGGTGATGACTGGGTGGACCTATGACGCTCAGCCGGAGATCTGCCAGGTGCCTGCAGCTGACGTGTCCCGGATTCAGGGAATGGATCCGGCGGCAGACAGGGAAAAGGCGCTGGAAAATAACTATACGCTTTTGGTAAATAAGAAAAAGTTGAAAAATGCAGAAAGCGGAACAACAAAGGAATCTTTACAGAAGACGATTGCAGATAATGAGCAGAAAATCGGTTCTGCACTGGTAACCAATTATCAGAACGTACTGGCAGCCAAGCTGGCCTATGATCAGGCAGCCGCAGAGCTGGAGCTGGCGCGCCGGGATCTGCAGAGCATGGAGCTTCAGTTCCAGCAGGGAAAGGCCAGCCAGAACCAGCTTACCACTCAGCAGTATGATCTTCAGAATAAGGAGCTGGCAATGAAAACAGCAGATCTGAATCTGTTCCAGACTATGGAAACCTATGACTGGGCAGTAAAGGGTCTGGCCAGCGCAGCCTGATAGGGAGGTGGCAGTATGAAGCACAGAAAACGTGCCATTGCGGCAGTGACAGTATGTATGCTGGCAGTGACATCCGTACCGGCATTTGCCTATTCTCCTACAGGTCCCGGCGCTTCGCCTGAGGCTGGCAGATACAGTGAAGAGGAGCTGGAAAGACTCCAGGATAATGTTCTGGAATACAGTGAAATTCAAAACCGGGTCAGGGAATACAATCCTACGATTTCCCAGGTGTGGAAAACCTATGAAGATACGAGACAGGATTATGCCAATATGGTAACGGAGCTGGAAAGCCAGTATCAGGTGGTAAAGAATCTGGCAGACAGCTATGAGAGCGCCGGAGAAATGATGGGCAATCAGGTTCTGATTTCTACGGCAAAGCAGCTGAAAAAGGGATATCAGTCAACGATGGAGTCCATGGAAGACACCGTAAGCCAGTGGAACGATAACAAATCAACCGGTTCCATACGCAGCTATGAGCGTCAGATGACAGCAGGAGCCCAGCAGGCTATGATTGGCTATGATACGATTCGCCAGAATATAGCAACGCTGGAGACCATGGTACAGCTTTATGACAGACAGTATCAGATGTACACCCGCCAGAAAGAACTGGGACTGGCAACGGATAAGGATGTTCTTTCTTCCTATACCAGCTTTCTGTCAGCTCAGTCTCAGCTGGCATCTCTTAATAATCAGGCAGACAGTGTAAGAAGAAGTCTCTGCCAGCTGTTGGGATATGATCCGGAGACCAATCCGGAAATCCGCTCTCTTCCAGCCTTTGATATGACAAGGCTGGAGGGCATGAATCTGGAAGAAGATACAAAAAAAGCGATTGGCAATAACTATACGCTCATCAGCCAGAGAACCTCAGCGGCAGGAAAGACCAATGCCAAGAGGGAAAACAGAAATAAAATTCTGGATGAAGGCGATCAGAAGCTGACAATCGAAATGCAGCGGCTGTATCAGGATGTGATGGATAAAAAAGCTGCTTATGATGCGGCAGCGACCGGCTATCAGGCAGCAGAAGCCTCCTGGGGGGCGGCGCAGCGCCAGTATCAGAACGGGCTGATTTCTGAAATTCAGTATATTGGCCTTCAGCTTGCTTATTATCAGAAGAAGGCTGCCTTTGAGTCAGCCAATTTAAGTCTGTGGCAGGCTATGGAAAATTATGATTGGGGCATAACCGGACTGGCAGCAGTAGAGTAGTCCGGAGCCGGGGATTTGGAAAAGGAAAAGGACGGAAACAAACGAAAACGGAATTCAAAATCAGGACGATGATTCTCCAGGGCGAGATAGTCGTCCTGATTTATTTGATTCCGAAGCTGGCTTCTGCTTTCCTTGGGGATTTCCTTGCAGGCGGCATCCACAAAGCAGAACCGGGGATACAGGACGCACCACCAGTTATGCCCCTTCCCTTTTCCCAGCGTAATCCGGGCGGCATCGTACTCTCCACAGGGAATCACCATATGGTCGTATACTCTTGTGGGAAAATAGCATCGGGTAATTTCCAGCTCTGCCCCGTAGGGATAGCCGCGCTGTGCCAGATACTGGCTGGCAGTTTTTTCAATCGCAGCCTTCTGTTCTCTCAGGCAGCGGATGGTTTCCTTCTTGCCCTGTTCTGGGGGAAGAAGTTCCTGAATATAGTCCAGAATCAGACTGCGGACTTCCAGCTTGACCTGCTGGTCTGCAGAACTGTCGCTGTTTGCTAGAATATGAAAGCGAAGCAGAGAGGGAGAGATTCTCTGTGCCAGCGCTTCCCGCTGCTGCTGCACCTGATTCATGGAAAGAAGAAGCGCCATAAATAAAAATCCAAGTCCCAAAGCCAGCTGACGCCGGCAGAATTGATATGTTTTCATGAAAAACCTCCTTGTTTTGTGGTTGCTTTTTAAGTATTGACAAATATGATATAATTAAACGTAACGATTCAGGACAGTGGAAAATCAGGCGGAAAAGCCGGACAGGAAGAGGTCTGCTCCTGAATGGATGCGGATAATCCGAGGTTATAACCAAGCGGGAGGAAAAAAGAATGGATAAGAAAAAAATCGCAGTGCTGTTTGGCGGACAGTCTTCTGAGCATGTAGTGTCCTGTATGTCTGCTGCCAATGTGATTGAACAGATAGATACCTTAAAATACGATATGGTGCTGATTGGAATTACGGAGGAAGGCCACTGGCTGAAAACCGGGTCTGTAGAAGACATCCGTTCCGGCGCCTGGAGAGACAGCAGAGTGGAAGCGGTGATTTCACCGGATGCTACAAAGCAGTGCATTATGTACACAGAAGGTGATTGCCGTTGGGAGGAAAAGGTGGATGTGGTATTCCCCGTGCTTCACGGTCTTTACGGAGAGGATGGAACTGTGCAGGGACTGTTCTCTCTGGCAAAGCTGCCCTATGTAGGGTGCGGCGTGCTTTCTTCTGCAGTGTCTATGGATAAGTTATATACAAAGATCATTGTAGATGATCTGGGAATTCGTCAGGCGGCCTATGTGCCGGTTATGGTCTGGAAAATGAGACAGGATATGGATCGGGTGATCCGTCAGGTAGAGGAACGGTTTGCTTATCCGGTATTTATTAAGCCTTCCAATGCAGGCTCATCCCGGGGGGTTTCCAAGGCGGAAAACAGGGAACAGCTGATTGCCGGACTGGAGGAGGCAGCCCGCCATGATCGGAAGATTCTGGTGGAGGAGACCATTATCGGCCATGAGGTAGAGTGTGCGGTATTAGGTGGCGGAGAAAAACCGGTACAGTCCTCCGGTGTGGGAGAGATTTTGGCAGCAGCAGATTTTTATGATTTTGACGCCAAATATTACAACGAGGAATCTCGTACTGTGATCAATCCAGAGCTGCCGGGAAATGCAGCTGAGAAGGTGAAAAAGGCGGCTGAGAAGATTTTCAATGCAGTAGATGGCTATGGTCTTGCCCGGGTAGACTTTTTCGTGACAGACAGCGGCGAGGTGATCTTTAATGAGATCAATACCATGCCTGGATTTACGGCGATCAGCATGTATCCGATGCTGTGGGAGGCTGCGGGAATTCCGAAAAAGCAGCTGATTGACCGTCTGATTGAGCTGGCCTTTGAACGGTAAAAGGAAGGGGCTCAGGAAGAGGTGACCATGATTCAGACAGACAGAAATGCGCCGGTAGGCGTATTTGATTCCGGAGTGGGAGGACTGACGGTAGCGAGAGAGATTATGCGTCAGATTCCGGAGGAGAGAATCGTATATTTTGGAGATACAGCCCGGGTGCCTTATGGAAACAAATCCAAAGATACCATACTCCGTTACTCCCGTCAGATTATCCGTTTTTTGCGGACCAGGGAAGTAAAGGCGATTGTGATCGCCTGCAATACGGCCAGCGCCTATGCTCTGGATACGGTGGCTGCAGAGTCGGATATCCCCATTATTGGTGTGATTAATGCAGGCGCCAGAACGGCAGTGCAGGCCACCAGAAACGGAAAGATCGGCGTGATTGGCACAGAGGGAACCATTGGCAGCGGGATTTATACCAGAGTGATGAAGCAGCTGAAGCCGGATATTCAGGTGACGGGAAAGCCCTGTCCGCTGTTTGTTCCCCTGGTGGAGGAGGGACTTCTCCATGATTCTGTGACAGATGAGATTGCTTCCCGGTATCTTAGTGTACTGAAAGGAAAATATATCGATACGCTGGTACTGGGCTGTACCCATTATCCGCTGCTGCGTTCTACTCTGCGCAGACTGATGGGAGAGGATGTGGTTCTGGTAAATCCAGCCTATGAAACAGCGATTGAGCTGAAGCAGCTTTTGGAAGAGCGGGGGCTTGAACGGGATGGAGCAGAACCGCTTCAGGGAGAAAAGTACCAGTTTTTTGTCAGTGACCTGGCAGAAAAGTTTACCAGCTTTGCCACTTCCATTCTGCCTAACGAGGTAAAGGAAACACGAAAAATTGATATTGAAAATTATTAAGGAAACCGGGGGATACAGATGACGAAGGACGTTCTTATTAAAATCAGCGGGCTTCAGGCCATGGATGGAGAAAGCGATGATGTGGAAATCATTACGGCCGGCGATTATTTTCAGAAAAACGGCAAGCATTATATTATATATGAAGAGGCCATGGAGGGATTTGAAGGGACTATCCGCAATGTAATCAAGGTGACGCCCAGGAAAATGGACGTTTTAAAAAGCGGCGTAGCCACGGCTCACATGGTATTTGAGCAGGATCAGAAGGCGCTGACCAGATATGTGACGCCAATGGGCGAGATGGTAGTAGGATTTTCAACGAATCGGATTCAGCTGGAGGAGAATGAGAACAGCCTGAAGGTATCTGTGGATTATTCTCTGGATATTAATTATGATCATATTTCTGACTGCAGTATTGTGCTGGATGTATGTTCCAGAGAGGGAGCAAGTCTGGAGCTGTAGGAGCTGTAAGGGGAAGCCCTTTTGCGGAATCAAAAAACGGATATCAGAGTCCTCGTTTGTGGGAATTCTGATATCCGTTTTGTGTTGTGTCCTGAAAGCCGGTAATTATTTGTCTGCTTTCTTTTCTTTTTTGAATCTTGCAAAGAAACCCTTCTTTTTCGGCGGCAGAGTAGGAATTCCGCCGCGGACGCTCTTCACTTCAGTGATGTAGATGCCGCTTACCACTACCTTGGCCTCGGTCTTTACCGGAAGCATCTGGAAAGCACGTTCATCAGCCATCAGAGTCATCACCTTAGGTCCGACCTTGGCTTTTACTACGGGAACCTTTGCCCAGCGCATGTACTTGGGTGTCTGCTCGTAGACCATCTTGGGAAGTCCGGCGTCTTTGATCTTCATCTTCTTTTTGTCGATGACGAGCATGGATACGACCTGCTTGGACGCTTCCAGAAGCTGCTCCTGCTCCACCTGACGCTTCTCCAGCTTTCGGCCGAGAAAATACAGTACAGCCAGTACAATGGCGGCAATTACAAGAATTACCAGCACAACATTGAGAAAAGTACTCACGGGGTATACCTCCATCGTGTTCAATATGTAACAGGACATACCTGTTTCAATAGTATAGCATTTTTTAGGGAAAATTGCAAGGAAAAAATACTTGACACCTTGACAGGCTTATGATATTATGGAGTGTGCACTATTGTGGCATCATGGGCATTTTACGCCCAAAAATGCCGTAAAAATGATTAGAAAACAGGGGTGAAAATGTCAATGGAGAAAAGCAGAATGCGTCCGGTGACTTCCGGGAAAAGCGTTAGAATGAGCTACTCAAGACAGAAGGAAGTTCTTGAGATGCCAAACCTGATTGAGATTCAAAAAGACTCCTATCAGTGGTTCCTCGATGAAGGATTGAAGGAAGTGTTTGAAGATATCTCCCCAATCTCTGACTTTGCAGGTCATCTTAGCCTGGAATTTGTAGATTTTACATTATGTAAGGATGAAGTTAAGTATACGATCGAAGAATGTAAGGAGCGGGATGCTACTTATGCAGCTCCGCTGAAGGTTCGCGTAAGACTCTACAATAAGGATAAAGAAGAGATCAACGAGCATGAGATTTTTATGGGCGATCTTCCGCTGATGACGGATACCGGATCTTTTGTTATTAACGGAGCAGAGCGTGTTATTGTAAGCCAGCTGGTTCGTTCTCCCGGTATTTATTATGGAATTGGCCATGATAAGATCGGTAAAGAGCTTTATACCTGCACCGTGATTCCCAACCGGGGCGCATGGCTGGAGTATGAGACAGACTCCAATGACATTTTCTACGTGCGCGTGGACAGGACCCGTAAGGTGCCGGTAACGGTGCTGATTCGTGCCCTGGGCTATGGAACGAATGCGGAGATTACAGAGCTGTTTGGAGAGGAGCCCAAGCTTCTGGCCAGCTTCAGCAAGGATACATCTGAGAACTACCAGGATGGTCTTCTGGAACTGTACCGCAAGATTCGTCCGGGTGAGCCTTTATCCGTTGATAGTGCAGAGAGCCTGTTAAACAGCATGTTCTTTGACCCGCGTCGTTACGACCTGGCCAAAGTCGGCAGATATAAATTCAACAAAAAGCTTCATTTCAAAAACCGCATCAAGGGTCATGTTCTGGCAGAGACTGTAGTGGATGAAACCACTGGAGAGGTTCTGGCAGAGGCTGGAGCGCTGGTAGATAAGGAGCTGGCAGAGACTCTGCAGAACGCAGCTGTTCCCTATGTTATGATTCAGGGACCGGATCGCAACTACAAGGTGCTGTCTAACCGGATGGTTGATCTGGCTGCTTATGTGGATTTTGATCCGAAGGAAATCGGGATTGCAGAATTAGTATATTACCCGGTACTGAAAAACATTCTGGAAGAAGCTGGCGGAGATCAGGAGGCATTAAAGGTTCTGATTCACCGCAATATCAGCGAGCTGATTCCCAAGCATATTACAAAGGAAGATATCATTGCTTCCATCAACTATAATATGCATCTGGAAGGCGAGATCGGCAATGCAGATGATATTGACCATCTGGGCAACCGTCGTATCCGTGCCGTTGGCGAGCTGCTTCAGAACCAGTATCGTATCGGTCTGTCCCGTATGGAGCGTGTGGTAAGAGAACGTATGACAACTCAGGATATGGACGGCATCACGCCCCAGTCCCTGATCAATATTAAACCGGTCACTGCAGCAGTGAAGGAGTTCTTTGGAAGCTCCCAGCTGTCTCAGTTTATGGATCAGAATAACCCGCTGGCTGAGCTGACCCACAAGAGACGTCTGTCCGCTCTGGGACCTGGCGGTCTGTCCAGAGATCGTGCCGGATTCGAGGTGCGAGACGTACACTACACCCATTACGGACGTATGTGTCCTATCGAGACTCCTGAGGGACCCAACATCGGTCTGATCAACTCTCTGGCAACCTATGCAAGAGTCAATCAGTACGGCTTTATTGAGGCTCCGTACCGAATTGTCGATAAGACAGACCCGATGAATCCTATTGTTACAGATGATGTGGTTTATCTGACAGCAGATGAAGAGGATAACTTCATTGTTGCACAGGCAAACGAACCGCTGGATGAGGAAGGTCACTTCATTCACAATAACGTTTCCGGACGTTTCCGTGAGGAGACTTCTGAATTCCAGAAGAAGGCGATTGATTTGATGGACGTTTCCCCGAAGATGGTATTCTCCGTGGCAACCTCCATGATTCCTTTCCTGGAGAACGATGACGCAAACCGTGCGCTGATGGGATCTAACATGCAGCGTCAGGCCGTACCGCTGCTCAGCACAGAGGCTCCTGTTGTAGGAACCGGTATTGAGGCAAAGGCAGCTGTTGACTCTGGCGTGTGCGTAGTGGCAAAGCACGCAGGTGTGGTTGAGCGCTCCGCATCTAACGAGATTATTATCAAGCGGGATGACAACGGCGGCCGTGATGTTTATCATCTGACCAAGTTTAAGAGAAGCAACCAGTCTAACTGCTATAACCAGAAGCCGATTGTATATAAGAATGATCATGTAGAGGCTGGCGAGGTAATCGCTGATGGTCCTTCTACTCAGAACGGTGAGATCGCTCTGGGTAAGAACCCTCTGATTGGCTTTATGACCTGGGAGGGTTATAACTACGAGGATGCGGTTCTGCTGTCTGAACGTCTGGTTCAGGAAGATGTATATACTTCAGTTCATATTGAGGAATACGAGGCAGAAGCCCGTGACACTAAGCTGGGACCGGAAGAGATTACCCGCGATGTTCCCGGTGTTGGTGATGATGCGTTAAAGGATCTGGACGAGAGAGGAATTATCCGTATCGGTGCAGAGGTTCGTGCCGGAGATATTCTGGTTGGTAAGGTTACGCCTAAGGGAGAGACAGAGCTGACTGCTGAGGAGCGTCTGTTAAGAGCGATCTTTGGTGAGAAGGCAAGAGAGGTTCGCGATACTTCTCTGAAGGTGCCGCACGGCGCATACGGAATTATCGTGGATGCAAAGGTATTTACCAGAGAGAACGGCGATGAGCTGGCTCCTGGCGTAAATCAGACTGTCCGCATCTACATTGCTCAGAAGCGTAAGATTTCTGTAGGTGATAAGATGGCTGGACGTCACGGAAACAAGGGTGTTGTTTCCCGTGTGCTTCCTGTTGAGGATATGCCGTTCCTGCCGAATGGACGTCCCCTGGATATCGTTCTGAATCCTCTGGGCGTACCGTCCCGTATGAATATCGGACAGGTGCTGGAGATTCACTTAAGCCTGGCTGCAAAGGCTCTTGGCTTTAACATTGCGACACCGGTATTTGACGGTGCAAACGAGATTGATATTATGGATACCCTGGAGGTTGCCAACGATTATGTCAACACTTCCTGGGAGGAATTTATAGAAAAATATAAAGACATCCTGAAACCGGGCGTTATCGATTACCTGGGAGCACATCTGGAGCACAGAGAGCTTTGGAAGGGCGTTCCTTTAAGCCGTGACGGTAAGGTAAGACTTCGCGACGGACGTACCGGCGAATATTTTGACAGCCCGGTAACCATCGGACACATGCATTATCTGAAGCTGCATCACCTGGTTGACGATAAGATTCATGCCCGTTCCACCGGCCCATACTCTCTGGTTACTCAGCAGCCTCTGGGCGGTAAAGCTCAGTTCGGCGGACAGCGTTTCGGAGAGATGGAGGTTTGGGCTCTGGAGGCGTATGGTGCATCCTATACCCTGCAGGAGATCCTGACTGTGAAGTCTGATGATGTTGTCGGACGTGTGAAGACCTACGAGGCGATTATCAAGGGTGAGAATATCCCTGAGCCGGGAGTTCCGGAGTCCTTTAAGGTTCTGTTAAAAGAGCTTCAGTCTCTGGGCCTGGATGTCCGTGTACTGCGTGACGACAATACTGAAGTAGAGATTGGTGAAAACGTAGATTACGATGAGACCGATCTGCGGTCCATTATTGAAGGCGACCGTCACTACAACCGGGAGGAATCCTTCGGTGACTACGGCTATCAGAAGCAGGAGTTCGAAGGCGGAGAGCTGGTTGATGTAGACGAGGACAGCAGTGATGATTTTGACGAGGATATGGATTCCATTGATTTGGATTTCGATGACTCTGACGAAGAATAATAGAAGGGAGTATCGCTCATGCCTGAGACAAATGAAACTTATCAGCCATTGACATTTGACGCCATTAAGATTGGCCTGGCTTCCCCGGAAAAGATTCTGGAGTGGTCCCACGGCGAGGTAAAAAAGCCTGAGACTATTAACTACCGGACCTTAAAGCCCGAGCGGGACGGTCTGTTCTGTGAGCGTATTTTCGGACCCAGCAAGGACTGGGAATGTCATTGCGGCAAATATAAAAAGATCCGTTATAAAGGCGTAATCTGTGACCGATGCGGCGTAGAAGTAACCAAGGCCAGTGTCCGCAGAGAGCGTATCGGCCACATCCAGCTGGCCGCTCCTGTGTCCCACATCTGGTATTTTAAGGGAATCCCCAGCCGGATGGGACTGATCCTGGATATTTCTCCCCGTATTCTGGAGAAGGTGCTGTATTTCGCATCCTATATTGTCCTGGACCAGGGACAGACCAGCCTGCAGTATAAGCAGGTTCTGTCTGAGAAGGAGTACCGGGAGGAAGTGGAGAAATGGGGCTACGGCTCCTTCCGCGTGGGAATGGGCGCAGAGTCCATCTTGGAACTGCTGCAGGCGATTGACCTGGAGAAGGAGTCTGAGCAGTTAAAGAAAGAGTTAAAGGACGCCAGCGGCCAGAAGAGAGCCCGCATTATTAAGCGTCTGGAGGTTGTTGAGGCCTTCCGTAATTCCGGAAACAAGCCGGAATGGATGATCATGACCGTAATTCCGGTAATTCCGCCGGATATCCGTCCTATGGTACAGCTGGACGGCGGCCGTTTTGCTACCTCTGACTTAAATGACTTATACAGAAGAATTATCAACAGAAACAACCGTCTGGCCCGTCTGCTGGAGCTGGGCGCACCGGATATTATTGTTCGTAACGAGAAACGTATGCTTCAGGAGGCTGTGGACGCTCTGATCGACAACGGCCGCCGGGGCAGACCGGTTACCGGCCCGGGAAACCGTGCGTTAAAGTCTCTTTCCGATATGCTGAAAGGTAAGCAGGGACGTTTCCGTCAGAACCTGCTTGGTAAGCGAGTTGACTATTCCGGACGTTCCGTTATCGTTGTAGGACCGGAGTTAAAGATTTATCAGTGCGGTCTTCCTAAAGAGATGGCGATTGAGCTGTTTAAGCCCTTCGTTATGAAGGAGCTGGTTCAGAACGGAACTGCACACAATATCAAGAGCGCAAAGAAGATGGTAGAGCGCCTGCAGACAGAGGTATGGGATGTGCTGGAGGATGTTATTAAAGAGCATCCTGTTATGCTGAACCGTGCGCCTACTCTGCACAGACTGGGTATTCAGGCATTCGAACCGATTCTGGTAGAAGGTAAGGCAATCAAGCTGCATCCGCTTGTATGTACCGCGTTCAATGCGGACTTCGACGGTGACCAGATGGCTGTACATCTGCCCCTGTCTGTAGAGGCCCAGGCAGAGTGCCGCTTCCTGCTTCTTTCTCCCAACAACCTGCTGAAGCCGTCTGATGGTGGTCCTGTAGCGGTTCCGTCTCAGGATATGGTTCTTGGTATTTACTACCTGACCCAGGAGCGCCCAGGTGCAAAGGGTGAGGGCAAGATCTTCAAGAGCGTAAATGAAGCAATTCTTGCTTATGAAAACGGAGTTGTTACTCTGCATTCCAGGATCAAGGCCCGTGTGACAAAAACCATGCCTGACGGCACGGTTCACAGCGGCGTGGTAGAATCTACAGTAGGACGTTTCATTTTCAATGAGATTATTCCGCAGGATCTGGGATTTGTAGACAGAAGTGTGGAGGGAAATGAACTGCTTCTTGAGGTAGACTTCCATGTAGGAAAGAAACAGCTGAAGAAGATTCTGGAGAAGGTTATTAATGTACATGGCGCTACTCAGACTGCTGTAACCCTGGATGATATTAAGGCCATTGGTTACAAATATTCTACCAGAGCAGCCATGACGGTATCTATTTCTGATATGACGGTGCCGGAGTCCAAGCCGAGACTGATTGCTGAGGCACAGGCTACCGTAGACCGGATTGCAAAGAACTACCGCCGCGGTCTGATTACCGAGGAGGAGCGTTATAAAGAGGTTATTGAAACCTGGAAGACAACGGATGATCAGCTGACCCACGATCTGCTGACCGGCCTGGATAAGTATAACAACATCTACATGATGGCTGACTCCGGAGCTCGAGGTTCTGATAAGCAGATTAAACAGCTGGCAGGTATGCGAGGATTGATGGCCGATACAACCGGTCACACCATCGAGCTGCCAATTAAGTCCAACTTCCGTGAGGGTCTGGACGTACTGGAGTACTTCATCTCTGCTCACGGTGCTCGTAAAGGTCTGTCCGATACGGCGCTGCGTACAGCGGACTCTGGTTACCTGACCCGTCGTCTGGTTGACGTATCTCAGGATCTGATTGTCCGTGAGGTAGACTGCTGCGAAGGCAAGGAGATCCCCTACATGGAGATCAAGGCATTCTCTGACGGTAAGGAAACCATCGAGAGCCTGCAGGAGCGTATTACCGGACGTTATATTGCAGAAACCATTACCGACCCGGATACCGGTGAGGTTGTTGTAAAGGCAAACCACATGTGTACACCGAAGCGTGCTGCAGCGGTGATGAAGGTATTAGAGAAGCTGGGACGTGATTCCGTAAAGATCCGTACTGTTCTTACCTGTAAGTCTCATGTGGGAATCTGTGCAAAGTGCTACGGCGCAAACATGGCTACAGGACAGCCGGTTCAGGTTGGTGAGGCAGTTGGTATTATTGCTGCACAGTCTATCGGTGAGCCTGGTACTCAGCTGACCATGCGTACCTTCCATACGGGCGGTGTTGCCGGTGGCGATATTACACAGGGTCTTCCTCGTGTCGAGGAGCTTTTTGAGGCCCGTAAGCCGAAGGGACTTGCTATTATTTCCGAGTTCGGCGGCGTGGTAAATATTAAAGATACAAAGAAAAAGCGTGAGATTGTTGTTACCGAGACAGAAACCGGCAACTCCAAGACCTATCTGATTCCTTACGGTTCCAGAATTAAGGTTCAGGACGAGCAGGTGATTGAGGCCGGTGATGAGCTGACCGAGGGTAGTGTCAATCCGCACGATATCCTGAAGATTAAGGGCGTTCGCGCAGTTCAGGACTATATGCTTCGCGAGGTACAGCGAGTTTACCGTCTGCAGGGTGTAGAAATCAACGATAAGCACGTTGAGATGATTGTGCACCAGATGTTAAAGAAGATCAAGATCGAGGAAAGCGGAGACAGCGATGTGCTTCCGGGCGTATCCATGGACGTTCTTGACTTTAACGAGATGAACGAGGCTCTGATTGCAGAAGGCAAGAAGCCGGCAGAGGGCAAGCAGGTTATGCTGGGTATTACCAAGGCATCTCTTGCAACAGATTCCTTCCTGTCAGCTGCATCCTTCCAGGAGACTACCAAGGTTCTGACTGAGGCTGCAATCAACGGTAAAGTGGATCACCTGATCGGTCTGAAGGAGAACGTTCTGATTGGTAAGCTGATTCCGGCTGGTACTGGAATGAAGCGTTATCGTTCCGTTAAGCTGGATACTGACGAGGTTCTGAAGGATGACGAGATTCTTCTGTCTGAGGATGAGGATGATGAGAACCTGATCCTGCCAGAGGATGATGGCGATAGTCTGGATGAGGCTGCGGAAGTATTTGAGATTGATGATACAGAAATAGACGAATAAAGATGTGTGAAAACCCCGGCGCTGGTGACAGCGCCGGGGTTTCTTGCGTTCAGTAGGAAAAATTCGCAGGTGAGATTCTTCTTTTGCAGATGAACGGAAGGGGGTAAATTGCATTGCAGTGTCTGTCTGAGACAGAGAATTCGCAAGAAAGAGCAGTTTCCTCTGATTTCTATTGACAGTAAAAACAGGGCTGTTATACTATATCTGGTGAGAAGACATACTAGAATTAGTGTTTTTCATGTCATAGGGTATGCCTGTGACATAAAAACGCTCCGCGGGGATCTCCATGGGTTGGAGGAAAATTGGGCTGATGAGACGACCCGCCGCAGGCGGAGAAGCTCGCAAGCGAGCTTCTTTCTTAAAATATCAGAGTTTTTAAGAAAGATCTGAAAACGGAAAGAGGATCTTTTATATAAAAAATAGAAGGCAGAGGAGTTGCATGGAGAGGGAAAGAAGTACAGTCAGGAGGAATTCGGCAGAAAGAAACTGGCCGACATTGTCTCCGACAGAACAGTCAAACCGGGTGGCTGGAGGTAAGTCTGGGCAGAAAAATGGCCGGTCTGCAGTCGGAGGCGGAACCAAAAAGAAGGCAGGAGAAGGCGGTGGAAGCGGCCAGAAAAGAGCGGCAGGGGAGAAAACCGGAAGCGGCCAGAAAAGAGCGGCGGGAGAGAGAAGCGGAAGCGGCCAGAAAAGAGCGGCGGGAGAGAGAAGCGGAAGCGGCCAGAGAAAAGCATCAGGAGAGAGAAGCGGAAGCGGACAGAAAAAAGCTGTGGGAGAAGGAAGTCGGCAGCTAAAAAAGGTCCAAAGCCAGCCGGAGGTTATGACAATTCGCTCGGGAATGAGAGGAACCGCATACACAAATTCAGGGCAGGAAGGTCGAAATCAGGGATACAGCAGAGCAACAGGAGGTCAGAACCGGGGCCAGGGACACAGCACGGCTGCAGGAGGCCGGAACCGAGCTCAGGGATACAGCGCGGCTGCAGGAGGCCAGCGTCGTGTTTCGAGCCGCTATCTGGGAGAGGATGAGCTGCGTCGGATGCAGAATCGCCATACACAGAACAGGAAAACCAGTCAGGAAAAACGCCGCCACAGTGCCCGCAGAAGCCGCCATCTAATTTATGCAGGAATGGCTGCTGTCTGTGTGCTGGTTCTGTTTTTGGCTGCAGGCCGAATTGGAAAGAGAAATTCAGCTGAGGCTTCAGGACAGTCCGACATGATTCTGGCAGAAAATAAAAAAACGACTGACGGAACAGACCTGGAGGCAGCCAATGTGTCAGATACAGGAGAAGGAGGAACAGCGCCGTCAGATATTCCTGCGAAAAGCTGGACGAATCATCTTCCGGATATTGGAGCGATGTACGGAATTTATGTCAATCAGGTAGGATGGAGTCATTTTTTTGCAGACAATTCTTATTGCATGGCGCCGGTCAATCAGTTTATTACAGCTTTTCGTGCGACTGTTCATAACCAGCCAGAGGATATGACAGGTACCATTGCCTATCGGGTAAATTTGAGTGGAAGCGGCTGGCTGGATTGGGTTGAGGATGCCAGAGAGGGCGGCTCCTCTCAGGGGGCCATGCCTTTAGAGGCAGTCAGTATGAAGCTGACAGGAGAACTGGGTGAAAATTACGATGTTCTTTACAGTGTTCTTCAGAATCAGCAGTGGACAGACTGGATGAAGAACGGGGAGGAGGCAGGAGTCAGCGGAGCAGGACTGCGGATTGACGGAATTCGGATTTCCATTGTGAAGAAAAACGAAGGTGGAAATACCTATGCAGGAAATATTGATCCGACAAAGCCGATGCTTGCTTTGACCTATGATGACGGTCCCTCTGCACACGCAACTCCGAGAATTCTGGCAGCTTTGGAGAAGTACAACAGCAGAGCCACATTTTTTATGGTAGGAAAACAGGCGGAAAAGCGGATGGATGTAGTCAAAAAAATGGAGGAGCTTGGATGTGAGGTGGCAAATCATACCTACGATCATACGCTTATGACCAAGGTTCCGCCGGAAGAGCTGGCCAGTCAGCTGGCGCGGACCAATCAGGTGGTATCAGATGCCTGTGGAGTTTCCCCGGTGCTGATGCGGCCCTGCGGAGGCGCAAGAAGCGAGGCGGGAATGAATATTGTAGGAGCTATTTCCATGCCGGCCGTGCTCTGGTCCATTGATACGCTGGACTGGAAAACAAGAGATGCGCAGACAACAATTCAGACTGTGTTGGAGCAGGCAAAGGACGGAGACATTATTCTGATGCATGACCTTTATGAGACCACAGCCGATGCCAGCGAGGTTCTGATTCCGGAGCTGGTCAACCGGGGCTTTCAGCTGGTAACGGTCAGTGAGCTGGCCTCTTACCGTGGGGGGATGCTTCCCGGCCATACCTACAGCAGATTCCGTCCACAGTGAAAACAGGGAACTTTAGCTTGCACACTATGACAAGATATGATATAATTTCGTTGAATTCTAAGCATAGCATAGGAGGCGAAACGTATGAAGCACGTAAAGACTTTAAATAACAAGACTCTGAAAGAGTCCATGAAAAAGGGCGGCTGCGGCGAGTGCCAGACTTCCTGCCAGTCTGCATGCAAGACTTCCTGCACCGTTGGCAACCAGAGCTGCGAGAATCCGAACAGATAATGATCGGACAGCGCTTCAAGCCAAGATAAGGAAGCCAAAAGATCCCCTATGGTCCCGGATCGTAGGGGATCTTTTTCGTTCATAGGAAAGCGCACCCTGTAAGAGAACAGCTGAAAGATAAGGAGAGATATAGTGATTCATCAGTACAAAAACAACGGATACAATATTGTTATGGATATTTCCAGTGGCTCCGTCCATGTAGTGGACGATGTAGTTTATGATGCAGTAGAGCTGTTAGAGCCGGTAATGGGCGAACTGCGCAAGCCGATGGCTATTCCGGCAGATGCCAAAGCGCGGGTTCTGGATCTGCTGTCTCAGTCCTACAACCGCTCTGACGCAGAGGAGGCGCTGGATGAGGTTCAGGCTCTGATTGATGCAGAGGAGCTGTATACCGCAGATGTTTATCAGGAGTATGTAACAGATTTTAAGCAGCGCAAAACTGTCGTAAAGGCGTTGTGTCTGCATATTGCCCATGACTGTAACCTGGGCTGCAAATACTGCTTTGCAGAAGAGGGCGAGTATCATGGCAGACGGGCTCTTATGAGCTTTGAAGTAGGAAAAAAGGCTCTGGATTTCCTGATTGCCAATTCCGGCAATAGAAGAAATCTGGAAGTAGACTTTTTCGGCGGCGAGCCGCTGATGAACTGGGAAGTGGTAAAGCAGCTGGTTGAGTATGGCCGCTCTCAGGAAGAAGCCCATGGAAAGCACTTCCGTTTTACAATTACCACCAACGGTGTGCTGTTAAATGATGAAATTATGGATTTCTGCAATAGGGAAATGAGCAATGTGGTTATGAGTCTGGACGGCCGCAAGGAGGTCAACGACTTGATGCGTCCTACCAGAAACGGTCATGGCAGCAGCTATGATATTATTGTTCCCAAGTTCCAGAAGTTTGCAGAGAGCCGTGCCGGAAAGGATTATTATGTGCGTGGCACCTTTACCCGCAACAATCTGGACTTTTCCGAGGATGTGAAGCATTTTGCGGATCTGGGCTTTGAGCAGATGTCTATTGAGCCGGTTGTGGCTTCTCCGGAGGAACCCTACGCAATTCGTGAGGAGGATCTGCCGAAGATTCTGGAAGAGTATGATAAGCTGGCTGTGGAATATATTAAGCGTAAAAAAGAGGGAAGAGGCTTTAACTTCTTCCACTTTATGATTGATTTGAATCAGGGACCCTGTGTAGCCAAGCGTCTGTCTGGCTGCGGCTCAGGAACAGAGTACCTGGCAGTTACGCCCTGGGGAGATCTTTACCCCTGTCATCAGTTTGTAGGACAGGAGGAGTTCCTGATGGGAAATGTTGATACGGGAGTTACCCGGACTGATATTCGGGATGAATTTAAACTCTGCAATGTGTACGCAAAGGAAAAATGCCGGAAGTGCTTCGCCAGATTTTACTGCAGCGGCGGATGTGCGGCCAATTCCTACAATTTCCACGGCTGCATTACCGATGCCTATGATATTGGCTGTGAAATGCAGAAAAAGAGAATTGAGTGTGCCATTATGATTAAGGCTGCCCTGGCTGAAGAGGAATAAGGAGAGGAGAAATGAGATGAAAAGCAGTAAAGGAAAGGGGCTTATTGGCCTGCTGATTCTGCTGATTGCAGTGGGGCTTTTTGGCTTCCTGGGTTATGATACCATGGATGACATTAAGCTGGGACTGGATCTGGCAGGCGGTGTCAGCATTACTTATCAGGCAGTAGAGGAAGAGCCTGGTCAGGAAGAAATGTCGGATACCATTTATAAGCTTCAGCAAAGAGTACAGAATTACAGTACTGAGGCAGAGGTTTACCAGGAAGGAAATAACCGGATCAATATTGATATTCCGGGAGTATCCGATGCCAATGCGATTCTGGAGGAGCTGGGTAAGCCCGGTTCTCTGATTTTTGCCGATGAAAACGGTCAGGTGCTGTTGACTGGTGATCAGGTGGCTTCTGCCAAGGCAGGAGTGATCGATCAGGGCGGCGGCGCGAAGGGATACATTGTCAGCCTGACCTTTACCGAAGAAGGAAGCAAGGCCTTTGCAGATGCAACGGCAGCCAATGTAGGAAAGCGGATTGCCATTATTTACGATGGACAGATTTATTCCAATCCGGTTGTTCGGGAAGCTATTTCCGGAGGACAGTGCCAGATCGACGGTATGGCAGACTATGAGGAGGCCAATGACTTGGCTGCAACCATCCGTATCGGTTCTCTGTCCCTGGAGCTGGAAGAGCTGCGCTCTAATGTAGTAGGTGCAAAGCTGGGACAGGAGGCTATTTCCACCAGTTTAAAGGCAGGCGCTGTGGGCTTTGGGATTGTGGTTGTATTTATGATTGCCGCATATCTGATTCCCGGCGTGGCAGCTTCTATTGCCCTGGCTCTGTATGTAGGTCTGATCGTGATTCTTCTGTCTGCCTTTGAGGTGACTCTGACCCTTCCGGGTATTGCGGGAATTATCCTTTCCGTAGGTATGGCAGTGGATGCGAACGTCATTATCTTTACCCGTATTAAGGAAGAGCTGGGTGTGGGAAAAACCGTTCATTCTGCGATTAAGACAGGATTTAACAAGGCGCTTTCTGCAATCGTAGACGGAAATATCACTACCCTGATTGCAGCGGCTGTTCTGTATTTCCGCGGTTCCGGAACAGTAAAGGGATTTGCAACAACGCTTGCAATTGGTATTGTACTGTCCATGTTTACCGCCCTGTTTGTAACAAGAGGAGCGCTGATGGCCCTTTACCATCTGGGCTTTGATCAGGCTAAATTCTACGGAATTAAGAAGGACGGACGTGTTTGGAATTTCCTGGGAAAGAAGAAGCTTTGCTTCCTGATTTCTATTGTTATGGTAGTGGCTGGATGGGCGGCAATGGGCCTGAATCGTACCCAGACCGGAAAAGCTTTGAATTATGGAATGGACTTTACCGGCGGAACCTCCACCAATGTTACCTTTAATGAGGATCTAAGCCTAGAGGATATTTCTTCTAAGGTAGTTCCTGTGGTATCCAAGATTACTGGTGATGCAGATGTGCAGACCCAGAAGGTGGCAGGCACAAACGAGGTAATTATCAAGACCAAGACCCTGAATGTGGATCAGAGACAGGCTCTCGAAGATGCTATGGTAGAAAACTTTGGCGTTGAGGCAGAAAAGATTACGGCAGAAAGCATTTCCGGTGCAGTCAGCGCGGAGATGAAGCAGGATGCTCTGTGGGCTGTGATCGTGGCTACGATTCTGATGCTCCTTTACATCTGGTTCCGGTTTAAAAATATTAAGTTTGCAGCCAGTGCAATTCTGGCTCTGGTACACGATGTGCTGGTAGTGCTGACCTTCTATGCAGTGGCCAAGTGGTCCGTCGGATCTACCTTTATTGCATGTATGCTGACTATTGTGGGATATTCCATTAATGCGACCATTGTTATCTTTGACCGTATTCGTGAAAACCTGGCAGCAGGCAGAAATAAGGAAACTCTGGAGGAGCTGGTAAATAAGAGCATTACCCAGACTGTTACCAGAAGCATTAATACATCGCTGACAACCTTCATTATGGTATTTGTATTGTACTTAATGGGTGTGTCTGCCATCCGTGAATTTGCTCTTCCTCTGATGGTCGGCATTGTATGCGGTACCTACTCTTCTGTATGCGTGACAGGAGCTCTGTGGTATGTAATGACAACCCGTAAGAAAAAGGCAGCAACAGACAAGTAACTTTGATGTTTAAAACAGAAATGGGAATTGTATGAAATATCAACTGATTACAACAGACGGACGGGCAAAAAGAGCTCAGGTCCAGACGGTTCACGGAACCATTCAGACACCGGTATTTATGAACGTAGGAACAGTAGGCGTAATCAAAGGCGCGGTTTCTACGGACGATCTGCGCCAGATCGGCACGCAGGTGGAGCTGTCCAACACCTACCACCTGCATGTGAGAACCGGGGATAAACTGATTAAGGAGTTTGGCGGACTTCACAAATTTATGAACTGGGACAGACCCATTCTTACAGATTCCGGCGGATTCCAGGTATTTTCCCTGGCAGGTCTGCGCAAAATCAAGGAAGAGGGCGTTTATTTCCAGTCTCACATTGACGGCCACAGGATTTTTATGGGGCCGGAGGAAAGCATGCAGATTCAGTCCAACCTTGGCTCCACCATTGCCATGGCCTTTGATGAGTGCCCGCCCAGCCGCGCAGATTTCTCTTATATCCAGAATTCTGTGGATCGGACAACGAGATGGCTAGAACGGTGTAAAAAGGAGATGGCAAGGCTGAATGGCCTGCCGGATACCATCAACAAAGAGCAGCTTCTGTTTGGAATCAACCAGGGCGGTGTGGTGGATGAGATTCGAATTAATCATGCAAAAACCATAGCAGCCATGGATTTGGACGGCTATGCCTTGGGCGGTCTGGCAGTGGGAGAAACCCATGAAGAGATGTATCACATTCTTGATGTAACGGTTCCTCACCTTCCCCAGAATAAGCCCACTTATCTGATGGGCGTAGGAACGCCGGCCAATATTTTGGAGGCGGTAGACCGGGGCGTAGACTTCTTTGACTGTGTATATCCGTCACGAAACGGACGCCACAGCCATGTATATACCAATTATGGAAAATTAAACCTTCTGAATCAGAAATATGAGCTGGATCACAGACCGATTGAAGAGGGCTGTCAGTGTCCGGCCTGCCGCTCTTATTCCAGAGCCTATATCCGGCACCTGTTTAAGGCAAAAGAAATGCTGGGAATGAGATTATGTGTCTTGCATAATTTGTATTTTTATAATACAATGATGAAAGAGATTCGCGACGCAATCGAGGAGCACCGGTATGCTGATTATAAAGCAGAAAAGCTGGAGCGTATGGCCCGTGGAGAACAGGGCTGACGTGTTTGGCGCCGGATTCCGATGAATCAAAAAAGAATATAAGGCTGCCTGAAGCGAGGCGGCAGCAGCCTGAGGAGGAAGCACTTATGTTAACAGCAACTGGAGGAATGTCACCTATGTTTTTAATCGGCTACATTATCTTTTTCTGCGCACTGATGTATTTTATGGCAATTCGCCCGCAGCAGAAAGAAAAGAAAAAACAGCAGGCACTGCTGGCCAGCGTAGCAATCGGCGACAGTGTACTGACAACAGCAGGATTTTACGGTGTAATTATCGACATGACCGATGATACTGTGATTGTAGAGTTCGGAAGCAACAAGAACTGCCGGATTCCTATGCAGAAAACCTCGATCGTGCAGGTAGAAAAACCGGAAGTATAAGAGAAGAGTCGTTGAAGTGCTCAAAAATACCGCTCTGTGATGCATAAGCATCATGGAGCGGTATTTTGATTTCTCGAGAAATTTTTTTGAGATGGATGAAATGGCTACTTCTCCCACCGCCCTGATGCGCCGCAGGGCAGCGCAAGTCCGGATTCTTTAACAGGGAGTCCGATTTCCTGAGCGTCCACATGACCTCCAAACTTCGGAACAATTTCCGTAGACATCATATAGGTAAGTACAGCAGGAGCCAGTCCTGTTGTATAGGAGTTAATCAGGAAAAACAGAGGCTCATCGGAAAGAAGTTGAACGCACAGCTTAACCAGAGGATGGATGGCGTCTTCGATTTTCCAGATTTCTCCTTTGGGTCCCCGTCCGTAGGAAGGAGGATCCATGATAATGCCATCGTAGTGGTTTCCACGACGGATTTCCCGTTCAACAAATTTTACACAGTCATCAACCAGCCAGCGGATAGGCGCATCGGCGAGACCGGAGGAAACTGCATTTTCCTTGGCCCATCCAACCATGCCTTTGGAGGCATCTACATGGGTTACAGAGGCTCCTGCAGCAGCTGCAGCCAGCGTGGCTCCGCCAGTATAGGCAAACAGGTTCAGAACCTTTACCGGGCGTCCTGCCTGTCTGATTTTGTTTCCGAACCAGTCCCAGTTGACAGCCTGTTCCGGAAATAGTCCGGTGTGTTTAAAACTGAAGGGCTTCAGATTGAAGGTAAGGTTTTTGTAAGAGATGGACCACTGCTGAGGCAGATCAAAGAATTCCCATTCTCCGCCGCCTTTTGCACTCCGGTGATAATGTCCGTTTTTATGGCGCCATCCCACATGGTTTTTGGGGGTATCCCAGATAACCTGAGGATCCGGGCGAACCAGGAGATATTCTCCCCATCGTTCCAGTTTTTCTCCTTTAGAACAGTCGATGACCTGATAATCTTTCCAGCCGTCTGCTAACCACATAATTTATTCCAGCCTTTCCGGGAGATATAAGCTGCTCCCTCTGTTTTTCATAGGTTTTGTATGCTGATATTACTTGCTGTGCAGGAAAAAGCCTGCTTTCTGCCTTCCATTATACAGAGAACAGGGGCTTTCCGTCAAGAAGTTCCCGGTAGATGCAGTTTTGCGATTTTGCATCAGGGAAAGGAACTGGAGGCAGAAATTGTAAGAAAAATCGTAAGAAAAATCGTAAGAAATTACGGATGTTTTTTATTGAATAATTTCCTATAACTTGTTAAAATGGAAGGTAGATGTATCAGAGGAATGAGTTAAAGGAGAATTTTTACAAATATGAAGAAGAAAAGTTGGGTGGTTCTTGCCCTTGCAGCCTCAGTCAGTCTCGGCAGCGGAATTTCGGCCATGGCGGCTACGGGATGGGTGCAGGAAGGCAGCAACTGGGCATACTACAATTCTGCAGGCAGCCGAGAGTACAATGAGTGGAGAAAGGGAGGCGACGGATACTGGCGCTATCTGAATGGAAATGGTGTTATGGCGGTGGATTCCTGGGTAGACAATGATGATTACTATGTGGACTCCAACGGCATTATGGTGGCCGGGAAGTGGCTGCAGGTTCCCAATTCTGATGCAGACACCGGTTATGACTGGTATTATTTCAACAGTACCGGAAAGTGTATGAAAGAGCGCTGGGAGAAGATTAATAATAATTGGTATTATTTTGATGATACAGGACTGATGCAGACTGGCTGGGTTCTGGATGATATGTATTACTGTGGTTCCAATGGCGTGATGCAGACCGGTTGGCAGAGACTGGCGCCTCCGGATGGATACGAGGATGAGGAAGAGGACAACGGTGGTCCCTTTGAGACAGAGGATGACGGCAAGTACTGGTATTATTTTAATTCTAACGGAAAAAAAGTGGTTCCAGACAGCGATGGAGATAATGTCAAGCAGAAGAAAATCAATGGAGAATACTATTGTCTGAGAGAGGACGGGGCCATGCAGACTGGCTGGGTCTGTGTAACTGGTGATGAATCTGACTCCATTGCAGATTACCGGTTTGTAGATGCCAATGGTCAGGTTCGCTCTGGCTGGTATACAGCAGAGCCCCCGGAGAATCTTCAGGATCAGTACGATTACGATGTGGAGTGGTTTTACTTTAACAGCAAGGGAGAACCGAAGACGGGGCCGGAGATTGGTTCAGCCCACAGCAGTGATTTGGAAAAGATCAACGGCAACACCTACCTGTTTGGACCAAACGGCGTTCCGGTATACGGAATTCAGAAGGTATATTTGGAGCGGGATGAATCAGAATATACGGCGTATTACTTCGGCAATCGTTCCCAAAGCAGTATGCTCCGCGGAAAACAGAAGATTGACGATGGCGGAGAAATGAGGGAATATTATTTTACCTCCACAGGCCGAGGTTATACAGGCGTATATAATAACTACCTATATTATATGGGAAAGCTTCAGAAAGCAGATTCTGGAAGCAAATATGAGGTATTTACCATTCAGGATGGAGACAGCAGCAAGAATTATGTGATTAATACTTCCGGTCGTATTGCGAAAAATACAACCGTAAAGGATCGGGATGGCATTAAGTATAAAACCAACAGCGGCGGCGTTCTGATTGAAGAGGATGGAGACAGAGTTGAGGGCGGTACTTACTCAAGTCCAGAGGAACCGGACTGGAGCTCCTGGAACGAATAGGCCATCAGCAGTTTACTGCAAAGACTGAAAATAGAAAGAGTGCTTTTTCAGGAGAGATCCTGGGGAGGCACTTTTTTCTATGGACCGGAAAAAACTTAAAAAAATTCAAAAAAACACTTGCATTTCCGAAAAACCTATGATAATATGGAAAAGCTGTGACATGATAGCGATGAAGCGCGAGGTTGCTGCCTCAGATATGGCAGGTTTTCCGTGGAGCGAATGTCAAGTTAGGAAACTGACGACAAGTCACTGTACCAATTTAACAGCTGTAGGAACTAAGGTAATGCAGTAACGCAGTGTGAGTCCACCGCGACACACACGGAGATGTGTACAGTCACCGCTTGTCGTACTTCAAACAAAAGTGCGAAAAGGAGGCGACTTTTTTTATGGCAAGTCAAGTAATGAGAATCACATTAAAAGCTTATGATCATCAGTTAGTTGATCAGTCTGCTGGAAAAATCATCGAGACCGTAAAGAAGACAGGGGCTCAGGTGAGTGGACCGGTGCCGTTACCCACAAAGAAGGAAGTAGTAACTATCCTGAGAGCGGTACACAAATACAAAGATTCCAGAGAGCAGTTCGAGCAGAGAACTCACAAAAGACTTATCGATATCATCACCCCGAGCCAGAAGACAGTAGATGCTCTGTCCAAGCTGGAAATGCCGGCTGGTGTTTATATCGACATCAAAATGAAACAGAAATAACTTTAGTATGATTGCCTCAAAAGGGTAATCCGCTGTAAGGAGGAAATGAAATGAAGAAAGCTATTTTAGCTACCAAAGTCGGAATGACCCAGATCTTCAACGAAGATGGCGTTTTAGTTCCGGTAACTGTTCTTCAGGCAGGTCCCTGCGTAGTAACCCAGGTTAAGACTGAAGAGAACGATGGCTACAAGGCCGTACAGGTTGGTTTTGTTGACAAGAGAGAGAAACTGGTCAGCAAGCCGGTTAAGGGACACTTTGACAAGGCTGGTGTCGCTTATAAGAGATTTGTTAGAGAATTCCGTCTCGACAATGCAGAAGAGTATTCTGTAAAAGATGAGATTAAAGCTGATATCTTCGCTGCAGGCGACAAGATTGATGCAACTGCTGTTTCCAAGGGAAAAGGATTCCAGGGCGCTATCAAGAGACACGGCCAGTCCCGCGGACCGATGGCTCATGGTTCCAAGTACCATCGTCATGCAGGTTCCAATGGTGCATGTTCTGACCCGAGTAAGGTATTCAAGGGCAAAAAGATGCCGGGCCACATGGGCAGCAAGCGTGTAACTGTTCAGAATCTGGAAGTTGTTAAGGTTGACGCTGAGAACAATCTGATTCTGGTTAAGGGTGCTGTTCCCGGACCGAAGAAATCCTTAGTGACAATCAAAGAAACAGTGAAGGCTTGATTGCTTTGACGAGAAAGGAGGAACACTTAAAATGGCAAACGTATCCGTTTACAATATGGAAGGTAATGAAGTAGGCAAGATGGAGTTAAACGATGCTGTATTTGGTGTAGAGATTAACGAACACCTGGTACACATGGCAGTAGTTGCACAGCTTGCTAACAAGCGTCAGGGTACTCAGAAGGCAAAAACCCGTTCTGAGGTTTCTGGCGGTGGAAGAAAACCGTGGAGACAGAAAGGAACCGGACATGCACGTCAGGGTTCAACCAGAGCTCCGCAGTGGACCGGCGGCGGTATCGTATTCGCTCCGACCCCGAGAGATTACACCATCACTCTGAACAAGAAAGAGAAGAGAGCAGCATTAAAGTCCGCTCTGACCAGCAGAGTACAGGAGAACAAGTTCATCGTTGTTGACGAGCTGAAGCTGGATGAGATTAAGACCAAAAAGTTCCAGAACGTACTGAACAACCTGAAGGTTTCCAAGGCTCTGGTAGTAGTTGGCGATGACAGCGACAACGTAGTAAAGTCTGCTAAGAACATCCCGACCGTAAAGACCGCTTATGTCAATACCATCAACGTATATGACATTCTGAAATACAACACTGTAGTGGCTACCAAGACCGCTGTTGCAAATATCGAGGAGGTGTACGCATAATGGCAAACATTCAGTACTATGATGTCATTCTCAAACCGGTTGTTACCGAGAAGAGCATGAATGCTATGGCAGAGAAGAAATACACTTTCCTGGTTCACACCGAGGCAAACAAGAGCATGATCAAAGAAGCTGTTGAGAAAATGTTCCCGGGAACCAAAGTGAAGAGCGTTAATACCATGAACAACGAAGGCAAGAACAGAAGAAGAGGTATGACCTTCGGCAAGACTGCTGCTACCAAGAAAGCTATTGTACAGCTGACCGAGGACAGCAAGGAAATCGAAATTTTCGCAGGTCTGTAAGCTGCAGAGCTTTCGGGCTAAAGAATAGACACTATACAGCGGGATGATAAATCAAACCTATATCGCGCTGTGATAAGAGATACACGCGGATGCGTTGATGAAATTCAGCAAAGCGTGTGAGATTGAACACCCTGCGGGTATCGAAGCATGCCCGACAACAGGGGGTTGAGGACGAAAGGAGTTATAATCATGGGAATTAAAACATATCGCCCATATACACCTTCCAGAAGACATATGACCGGTTCTGACTTTAAGGAAATCACCAAGTCTACTCCGGAGAAGTCTCTGGTTACTTCTTTAAAGAAGAACGCTGGACGTAATAACCAGGGTAAAATCACTGTGAGACACCGTGGCGGCGGCTCCAGAAGAAAATACAGAATCATCGACTTTAAGAGAAACCACAAGGATGGCATTCCGGCAACTGTAATCGGTATCGAGTACGATCCGAACAGAACTGCTAACATTGCTCTGATTTGCTACGCAGACGGCGAGAAGTCCTATATCCTGGCTCCGGCTGGTCTGACCAACGGCATGAAGGTTATGAGCGGTGAGAATGCAGAGGCTAAGGTTGGTAACTGCCTGCCGTTAGCAAACATCCCGGTTGGTGCACAGATTCACAACATTGAGCTGTATCCGGGCAAGGGCGGTCAGCTGGTTCGTTCCGCTGGTAACTCTGCTCAGTTAATGGCTAAAGAAGGCAAATATGCAACCTTAAGACTTCCTTCCGGCGAAATGAGAATGGTTCCGATCATCTGCCGCGCTACCATCGGTGAAGTAGGCAATGGTGACCACAACCTGATCAACATCGGTAAGGCTGGTAGAAAACGTCACATGGGTATCCGTCCTACTGTCCGCGGTTCCGTTATGAACCCGAATGACCATCCGCACGGTGGTGGTGAAGGTAAGACCGGTATCGGCCGTCCGGGTCCTTCCACTCCTTGGGGCAAGCCTGCTCTGGGTCTGAAGACCAGAAAGAAAAACAAGCAGTCTAATAAGCTGATTGTAAGAAGACGCGACGGAAAGACCATTAAATAATAAGGAGGATCTAAACCTATGGCACGTTCATTAAAAAAAGGACCATTTGCAGATGCGCACTTACTGAAAAAAGTTGACGCAATGAACGCAGCAGGACAGCATCAGGTAATTAAGACCTGGTCCCGCCGTTCCACAATCTTCCCGCAGATGGTTGGACATACAATTGCAGTTCATGATGGCAGAAAGCATGTTCCGGTATATGTTACCGAGGATATGGTAGGCCACAAGCTGGGTGAGTTCGTAGCTACCAGAACTTACAGAGGACACGGAAAAGACGAGAAGAAATCCAAACGTTAACCGTCAGGACTGAAAGGAGGTTATTAGCAATGGCTAAAGGACATAGAAGTCAGATTAAGAGAGAGAGAAATGCCCAGAAGGACACCAGACCGAGCGCTAAGCTGTCTTACGCACGTGTTTCTGTTCAGAAGGCATGCTTCGTATTAGATGCCATCAGAGGCAAAGATGTGCAGACTGCACTTGGTATTGTAACCTACAATCCCAGATATGCTTCTTCTTTAATTAAAAAATTACTGGAATCAGCAGTAGCTAATGCTGAGAACAACAACAACATGGATCCGGCTAAGCTGTATGTAGAAGAGTGCTTCGCAAACAAGGCTCCGACCATGAAGAGAGTAAAACCGAGAGCACAGGGCCGCGCTTACAGAATCGAGAAGAGAACGAGCCACATTACTGTTGTGCTGAATGAAAGATAGGAGGCAAATATGGGACAGAAAGTTAATCCACACGGCATTAGAGTCGGTGTTATTAAAGACTGGGATTCCAAATGGTACGCTGAAGGCAACTTCGCTGATTGCCTGGTAGAGGATTACAATATCCGTACCTTCCTGAAGAAGAGACTGTACAGCGCCGGAATCTCCAAAATCGAGATCGAGAGAGCTTCTGACAGAGTAAAAATCATCATCTACACCGCAAAGCCGGGCGTTGTTATCGGTAAGGGCGGCGCTGAGATTGAGAAGCTGAAAGGCGAAGTTCAGAAGATGACCGATAAGAAAGTATTTATCGACATCAAGGAAATCAAGAGACCGGATCGTGATGCACAGCTGGTAGCTGAGAGCATTGCTCAGCAGCTGGAAAACCGTGTATCTTTCCGCCGCGCTATGAAGTCTACCATGGGCCGTTCCATGAAGGCTGGCGTTAAGGGAATCAAGACCGCAGTTGGCGGACGTCTTGGCGGTGCTGATATCGCACGTACCGAGTTCTACAGCGAGGGTACTATTCCGTTACAGACATTAAGAGCAGATATTGACTATGGTTTCGCTGAGGCAGATACCACCTACGGCAAGCTTGGCGTAAAGGTTTGGATCTACAAAGGCGAGGTACTTCCTACTAAAGGAAAAAAGGAAGGGAGCGATAAATAATGTTAATGCCTAAGAGAGTAAAGCGCCGCAAACAGTTCCGTGGAACTATGACCGGTAAGGCTTTAAGAGGAAATGTAATCAACTACGGTGAGTACGGTCTGGTAGCTACCGAGCCGTGCTGGATCAAGTCCAATCAGATTGAGGCAGCCCGTGTTGCTATGACCCGTTATATCAAACGTGGCGGTAAAGTATGGATCAAGATTTTCCCGGACAAACCGGTAACTGCAAAGCCGGCTGAGACTCGTATGGGTTCCGGTAAGGGTGCTCTGGAGTACTGGGTTGCAGTAGTGAAACCGGGCAGAGTAATGTTTGAGATCGCAGGCGTATCCGAAGAGGTTGCCCGCGAGGCATTACGTCTGGCTATGCACAAGTTACCCTGCAAATGCAAGATCGTTGCTAAGGCAGATTTAGAAGGCGGTGATAACAGTGAAAACTAATAAATTTGTAGAAGGTTTACAGGCAAAATCAGCTGCAGAGTTACAGGAAGAATTAGTAGCTGCTAAGAAAGAGCTTTTCAACTTAAGATTCCAGAATGCAACCAACCAGTTAGATAATACCAGCAGAATTAAAGAGGTTCGCAGAAACATCGCTAGAATCCAGACTGTTATTACAGCAAAGTCCAAACTGGTGTAAGGTTTGAAAGGAGAACATGACCGTGGAGAGAAATTTAAGAAAAACCCGCGTTGGTAAAGTCGTAAGCGACAAGATGGATAAGACCATCGTAGTTGCAATTGAAGACCACGTAAAGCATCCTTTATACGGAAAAATCGTTAAAAAGACCGTTAAATTAAAAGCACACGATGAGAACAACGAGTGTGGCAAGGGCGATACCGTTAAAGTTATGGAAACCAGACCGCTGTCCAAGGACAAGAGATGGAGACTGGTTGAGATTATCGAGAAAGCTAGATAATAAAAGAAGCGGTGCGAAGCAGCGTTTCGCTACGCAAACGTAACGAAGTGTAGTTCGTGGTTCCCGTATAGGAGAACTGGCGACAAAGGAAGGAGTATTCAGGTATGATTCAGCAGGAAACCAGACTGAAGGTTGCCGATAACACCGGAGCAAAAGAATTACTGTGCATCCGCGTTATGGGCGGCTCTACCAGAAGATATGCAAATATCGGTGATATCATCGTTGCTTCCGTTAAAGATGCAACACCAGGCGGCGTTGTAAAGAAGGGCGATGTTGTAAAGGCCGTTGTAGTACGTACCGTTAAGGGCGCACGCCGTAAAGACGGTTCTTATATTAAGTTCGATGAGAACGCAGCAGTTATTATCAAAGATGACAAGACCCCAAGAGGAACCCGTATCTTTGGGCCGGTAGCAAGAGAATTACGTGAGAAGCAGTTCATGAAGATCGTATCTCTGGCTCCGGAAGTACTGTAAGGAGGTGCCGACTGTGCAGAAAATTAAGAAAGACGACCTGGTAAAGGTTATCACAGGAAAAGATAAAGATAAAACCGGTAAAGTCCTTCACGTAAAAGGCGGCAAGGTTACCGTTGAGGGCTGCAACATGGTTACAAAGCACTCCAAACCCAGTGCTGGTAATCCCCAGGGTGGCATTATCCATCAGGAAGCTGCTATGGACATCTCCAATGTAATGCTGATGGTTGACGGCAAAGCAACCCGTGTTGGCTTTGAAGTAAAAGACGGCAAGAAGGTTCGCGTAGCTAAGGCTACCGGCAAAGTAATTGACTAATTGCAGGGAGGAGGAACGAGAGTTGGCTAGATTAAAAGAACAGTATCAGAACGAAATGGTAGACGCTCTGATCAAAAAATTTGGATATAAAAACATCATGGAAGTCCCGAAGCTTGATAAGATCGTTATCAACATGGGCGTTGGTGAAGCAAAAGAAAACGCTAAGGTTCTGGACTCTGCAGTTAGAGATTTGGAGCTGATTACCGGACAGAAAGCCGTTACCACCAAGGCAAAGAAATCCGTTGCAAACTTCAAAATCAGAGAAGGCATGGCTATCGGATGTAAGGTTACCCTGCGTGGTGAGAAGATGTACGAGTTCGCAGATCGCCTGATTAACCTGGCTCTGCCCCGTGTACGTGACTTCCGCGGCGTAAACCCCAACGCATTTGATGGCAGAGGAAACTACGCTCTGGGTATCAAAGAGCAGCTGATTTTCCCGGAGATCGAGTACGATAAGGTTGACAAGGTAAGAGGTATGGACATTATCTTCGTTACCACTGCTAAGACTGACGAAGAGGCTCGTGAACTGTTAACATTATTTAACATGCCGTTTGCAAAATAACAGGAGGAAAGATCCATGGCAAAGACTTCTATGAAGATTAAGCAGCAGCGTCCGGCTAAGTTCTCCACCAGAGAATATAACCGTTGCAGAATCTGCGGACGTCCGCATGCATATTTAAGAAAATACGGTATCTGCCGTATCTGCTTCAGAGAATTAGCATACAAGGGACAGATCCCTGGTGTGAAGAAAGCAAGCTGGTAGGCCGAAAGCAGATTAAGCGAGAACAAGCCGTCAGGCAAAGGTCGAGCTTAGTGCCAGGCCCATCCCGAAACTTAGCGAGACTGAGCCGAAAGGCGAAAGTCGAGCTTGGTTGAGCGGGTAAGAGGTCCAGAGTGGAAACCAACCAACATAAATACAGGAGGAATTCTATCATGACAATGAGTGATCCGATTGCAGATATGCTTACAAGAATCCGTAATGCAAATACTGCGAAACATGATACTGTAGACGTACCGTCTTCCAAGATGAAGCTGGCTATCGCCGACATCCTGGTAAAAGAGGGTTACGTAGAGAAATATGATATCGTAGAGAACGGTGCGTTCAACAACATTCGCATCACCTTAAAGTATGGCGCTGATAAGAATGAGAAAATCATCAGCGGCATCAAGAAAATTTCCAAGCCGGGTCTGCGTGTATACGCAAACAAGGAGAACCTGCCGAAGGTTCTGGGCGGTCTGGGAATCGCTATCCTGTCCACCAACCAGGGCGTTATTACCGATAAGGAAGCACGCAGACTGGGCGTAGGCGGAGAGGTTCTGGCTTTCGTTTGGTAATATTACATTACAAAAGTATCTAAATAGAACTGAAAACAGAAAGCGCTTCGCGCGCTTTCCGAAAATTTAAGTAGGAGGTAACAGGCATGTCACGTATTGGAAGAATGCCAATCGCAATCCCCGCAGGTGTAACTGTAACGATTGCTGAGAATAATAAAGTGACTGTAAAAGGTCCGAAGGGCACTCTGGAGAGAGAGCTGCCGGTAGAAATGGACATCAAGGAAGAAGATGGACATATTGTTGTAACTAGACCCAATGACTTAAAGAGAATGAAATCTCTGCATGGTCTGACAAGAACTCTGATCAACAACATGGTAGTTGGTGTAACCAACGGCTATGAGAAGGTTCTGGAGATCAACGGTGTAGGTTACAGAGCTTCTAAGCAGGGCAAGAAATTAACCCTTAACCTGGGCTATTCTCATCCGGTAGAGATGGAAGATCCGGAAGGTCTGGAGACCGTTCTGGAAGGTCAGAATAAGATCACGGTTAAAGGTATCGATAAAGAAAAAGTTGGCCAGTACGCTGCTGAAATCAGAGACAAGAGAAGACCTGAGCCGTATAAGGGCAAAGGTATTAAGTATGCTGATGAGACTATCAGACGTAAAGTTGGTAAGACTGGTAAGAAATAATTAAGGAGGATGCAGAAATGGTTAGCAAGAAATCAAGAAGCGAAGTTCGCGTGAAGAAACACGAGAGAATGCGTAACCGCTTTGCAGGTACTGCAGAGAGACCGCGTCTGGCTGTGTTCAGAAGTAATAATCATATGTATGCTCAGATTATTGACGATTCAGTCGGCAATACTCTGGTAGCAGCATCTACTGTAGAGAAAGCTGTAAAGGCAGAGCTGGAGCACACCAACGATACCGACGCAGCAGCTTATGTTGGAACTCTCATTGCTAAGAGAGCACTGGAAAAGGGAATCGAAGAGGTTGTATTTGACCGCGGCGGTTTCATTTACCAGGGTAAGATTCAGGCACTTGCAGATGCAGCCCGTGAGGCTGGTCTGAAATTCTAGTAGAGAGGAGATCGGCATGAAGCGTACAATTATTGACCCAAGTCAGTTTGAATTAAATGACAACGTAGTAGCAATCAAGCGTGTATCCAAAACTGTAAAAGGCGGCCGTACCATGAGATTCTCTGCTCTGGTAGTAGTAGGCGACGGCAACGGCCATGTTGGTGCAGGTCTTGGTAAGGCTGGTGAGGTTCCGGAAGCAATCCGCAAAGGAAAAGAAGCAGCTATGAAGAATCTGGTAGAGATTCCGGTTGACGAGAACAAGAGCATTCCGCATGACCACATCGGTAAGTTCGGCAGCTCTTCCGTACTGCTGAAGAGAGCTCCGGAAGGTACCGGTATCATCGCTGGCGGTCCGGCTCGTTCCGTACTGGAACTGGCAGGTATCAAGAACATCCGTGCAAAATCTCTGGGTTCCAACAACAAGACCAACGTAGTACTTGCTGTACTGAGCGGTCTGACTGAGCTGAAGACTCCGGAAGAGTTTGCAAGACTTCGCGGCAAATCTGTTGAAGAGATTTTAGGCTAAGGAGGACAATGAAATGGCAGAGAAGTTAAAAGTAACGTTAGTCAAATCTCCTATCGGTGCTATCCCGAAGCAGAGAGCAACTGTTGAGGCTCTGGGCTTACGGAAACTGAACAAGACTGTTGAGCTTCCGGATAATGAGGCTGTTAGAGGCATGATTTGGCACGTAAGACATTTAGTGAAAGTAGAAGAGATCTAATATAGACGTAAGGAGGTGCAACGCAATGGATTTATCCAATTTACAGCCTGCTGTTGGTTCCAAGCACAGCGATAATTTCAGAAGAGGACGCGGTCATGGTTCAGGCAACGGAAAGACTGCCGGTAAGGGCCACAAGGGTCAGAAGGCACGTTCTGGAGCTACCAGACCGGGATTTGAAGGCGGTCAGATGCCCTTATACAGACGTCTCCCGAAGAGAGGATTCAAGAACCGCAACACTAAGACCATCGTTGGTATTAACGTAAGCGCTCTGGAGTGCTTCGAGAACGATGCAGTTGTAACTGTTGAGTCCCTGATGGAGTGCGGAATCGTAAAGAATCCGAGAGACGGTGTGAAACTCCTGGGTAATGGTGAATTAACCAAAAAGCTGACCGTAAAAGTTAATGCATTCAGCGAGGGTGCAAAGGCAAAAATTGAAGCTTTAGGTGGAACCTGCGAGGTGATCTAATATGTTAAAGACACTCCGTAATGCATGGAAGGTAAAGGAGATCAGACAAAAGCTGATCTTCACCTTCATGATGCTGGTAGTGATCCGCTTTGGTTCTGAACTGCCGATTCCTGGAGTAAAAACGGACTTTTTTGCGGACTTTTTCGCAAGTCAGTCCAATGATGCATTTGGCTTCTTCAATGCAATGACAGGTGGATCCTTTACCTCTTTGTCGGTATTTGCATTGAGTATTACCCCATATATTACATCTTCCATTATCATGCAGCTGCTGACTATTGCGATTCCGAAGCTGGAAGAGATGCAGCGTGACGGTGAGGATGGAAGAAAGAAGATTGCCGAGTATACTCGTTATCTGACAGTTGGTCTGGCTCTGATTGAATCCACCGCTATGGCGATTGGATTTGGCGGAAGAGGACTTCTGCTTAGTTATGATGTATGGAGCATTCTGATTGCGGTAGCCACAATGACTGCCGGCAGTGCGTTCCTGATGTGGATTGGTGAGCGTATTACGGAGAAAGGCGTAGGCAATGGTATTTCCATTGTACTGCTTTTCAATATTATTTCCTCTCTTCCTGCAGATGTAAACACAATTTACAGTGTATTTTTAAGAGGGAAAAACATCGGTGCAACTGTGACCATTGCCATTCTTGTTCTGGCGTTTGTATGTGCTATGTTTGCATTCGTTGTAGTTCTTCAGGATGGTGAACGGAGAATTCCCGTTCAGTATTCAAAAAAGATGGTAGGCAGAAAGCTTGTGGGCGGCCAGTCCTCCCACATTCCGCTGAAGGTGAATACCGCAGGCGTTATTCCGGTAATTTTTGCATCTTCCATTATGTCCTTCCCGGTTGTGATAGCACAGTTCTTCCAGCCGGATTATACCACAATCGGCGGCAAAATCCTGATGATGTTAAATTCTTCATCCTGGTTCCGTCCTGATATGCCCTGGTATTCTGTGGGTCTGGTGATTTATCTTGTATTGATTGTGCTGTTTGCATATTTCTATACATCCATCACCTTCAACCCTCTGGAAGTGGCAAACAATATGAAGAAGTCCGGCGGCTTTATCCCGGGTATCCGTCCTGGAAAGCCGACTTCCGATTATCTGAACAAGATTCTGAATTACCTGGTATTTATCGGTGCTGTCGGTCTGATTATTATCAGCGTCATCCCGATTATGATTTCCGGACTGTTTTCTGTAAGTCAGCTTTCGTTCATGGGAACCTCACTGATCATTATCGTCAGTGTTATTCTGGAAACGATTAAGTCGATTGAATCTCAGATGATAGTTCGAAACTACAAAGGCTTTTTGAACGATTAATACAGAGAGCTGCTGCACATTATGGGCAGCGGCTTTCTTGCATATGGAGAAAAGGAGGATGTGACAATATGAAGATCATCATGTTGGGTGCTCCCGGAGCAGGAAAAGGCACCCAGGCCAAGAAAATTGCGGAACAATACGGAATTCCCCATATTTCTACTGGAGATATTTTCCGTGCCAATATTAAAGGCGGAACAGAGCTGGGCATGAAAGCCAAATCCTATATGGATCAGGGACAGCTGGTTCCGGATGATGTAACAATTGGAATGCTGCTTGACCGTATCAGCCAGGCAGACTGCGAAAGCGGTTATGTACTTGATGGCTTCCCCAGAACAATTCCTCAGGCAGAAAGTCTGACAGAGGCTTTAAAAGCCCTTGGAGAAAAAATGGATTATGCCATTGATGTAGATGTGCCGGATGAGGCTATTGTAACCAGAATGTCTGGACGCAGAGCCTGCCTTGCCTGCGGAGCAACCTACCATATTGTCTACAATCCCACAAGGCAGGATGGAATCTGTGATGCCTGCGGCGAAAAGCTGGTTCTGAGAGATGATGATAAGCCGGAAACGGTTCAGAAACGTCTTACCGTATATCATCAGCAGACTCAGCCGCTGATTGAGTATTACAAAACTGAAGGAATCCTGCACACGGTAGACGGAACAAAGAATTTAAATGAAGTATTTAAAGACATCACCGATGTCCTGGGGGCGTAATTATGTCAGTAACCATTAAATCTGCAAGAGAAATTGAATTGATGCGTCAGGCTGGAAAAATCCTGGCAAGCGTACATGAGGAGCTGGGAAAGGCTCTTTGTCCTGGAATGAGTACCATGGACATTGATCGGCTGGGAGAAAAGCTGATCCGCAGCCATGGTTGCATCCCTTCTTTCAAAAACTATAACGGTTATCCTGCGTCTATCTGCGTTTCTGTGAATGACGAGGTTGTACATGGGATTCCCAGTAAGCACCGGATTATCCGGGAAGGCGATATTGTCAGCCTGGATGCAGGTGTGATTTATCACGGCTATCACTCTGATGCAGCTCGTACTCATGCAATCGGGAAAATTACACCGGAGGCGGAAAAACTGATTCAGGTTACCCGCGAAAGTTTTTTTGAAGGAATCAAGTTTGCAAAAGCAGGCAATCATCTCAATGATATCTCATCTGCCATCCAGGCTTATGCAGAGAGCTTTGGCTATGGAGTGGTAAGAGATTTGGTGGGACATGGGATTGGAGATCATCTTCATGAGGAGCCGGAGATTCCCAACTTTGCACAGAAGCGTAAGGGAATCCGTCTGATGCCCGGTATGACCCTTGCGATTGAACCAATGATCAATGCAGGTCGTCCGGATGTTGTGTGGATGGATGATGACTGGACAGTAGTGACTGATGACGGTTCTTTGTCAGCCCATTATGAGAATACAATTCTGATCACAGAGGGCGAACCGGAGATTCTTTCTCTGTAATAAAGGCGGTGGAAGCGTGAAACTTAAGCCAGGCTGCCTTTGCAGATCCCTTGCAGGAAATGACAGGGATCGATACTATATCATAATAGACGACCAAGGGGATTATGCAGCAGTCGCAGACGGAGAGAAAATGACTGCAGCCAGTCCCGGACGGAAAAACAAGAAGCATATCCAGGCAGAGAAAACGCCGGTTTTATCCGGCTCTTCTCTGACGGATGAAGCAATCAAAGCCATTACTGCAATTAGGAGGTAAAACCCATGTCAAAAGCAGACGTAATTGAAATCGAAGGAACTGTTGTAGAGAAGCTCCCCAATGCCATGTTTCAGGTTGAACTGGAAAATGGCCATCAGGTTCTGGCCCACATCAGCGGAAAGCTGCGGATGAATTATATCCGTATTCTGCCGGGCGACAAGGTAACCATCGAATTATCTCCCTATGATCTGACCAAGGGCCGGATTATCTGGAGAGATAAATAAGAAAAAGACCGGAAAAATCCGGTTTTTTTATGATTTTTTTTACAAAAAAGTACTTGCATAATAGAAAACATAATGTTATACTATTATGGCGACTTTGTTGAGATGCCGGGTGAAGTTTGTCTAAAATTGCGCCCGGATAAACCAATATGTCCGGCTAGCCGGATATATGCAACTGGAAACGCCCCGGCCTGTGGAACCGACATAGTTTCAGAAAGCAGGGCGGCTTAGAGGAAAGGAGAATTGCCGTGAAGGTGAGATCATCAGTAAAACCGATTTGCGAAAAGTGCAAAATCATCAAACGCAAAGGCAGTATCAGAGTAATCTGTGAAAATCCTAAGCACAAGCAGAGACAAGGTTAACAAACAAAAAGTAATAGGAGGTGTACGACACACATGGCTCGTATCGCAGGTGTTGATTTACCAAGAGAAAAACGTGTTGAGATCGGTCTGACTTATATCTACGGTATCGGTAGAACAAGTTCAAATCGCATTCTTGCTGAGGCAGGCGTGAATCCGGACACTCGTGTCAAGGATCTGACCGATGACGAAGTTAAGAAGCTGGCAGCAATCATTGCTGATTCTCAGATGGTTGAGGGTGACTTACGTCGTGAGATCGCTATGAACATCAAGAGACTGCAGGAGATCGGCTGCTATCGTGGTATCCGTCACAGAAAAGGTCTGCCGGTTCGTGGTCAGAAGACCAAAACCAATGCAAGAACTCGCAAAGGTCCCCGCAAGACTGTTGCAAACAAGAAGAAATAATAAGCATCGCACAATTTAGAACGATGCAGTTCTCTGGACGAGTGGACAGAGAACAGAAAGTAACGTGTAGTACGAATCAGGTTGCATGTTTTAAAAACAGGAAACAGGATTCAAGTAAGAAGAAAGTAGGTTAGTTTAAAATGGCTAAAAAGGTGTCCACTAGTAAAAAAGTGACAAAAAAGCGTGTAAAGAAAAACGTTGAACGCGGACAGGCACATATCCAGTCTTCTTTTAACAATACAATCGTTACCTTAACTGACGCGCAGGGTAACGCACTGTCTTGGGCAAGTGCTGGTGGTCTGGGATTCAGAGGTTCAAGGAAATCTACTCCATATGCAGCACAGATGGCTGCAGAGACTGCTGCTAAAGCAGCTTTAGTACATGGTTTAAAATCTGTAGACGTTATGGTTAAAGGTCCTGGTTCAGGCCGTGAAGCAGCAATCCGTGCACTTTCTGCATGCGGTATCGAAGTAACTAGCATTAAGGACGTAACTCCCGTTCCGCATAACGGATGTCGCCCGCCAAAACGTAGAAGAGTCTGATAGGAGGTACTAAAAGTGGCAGTAGATAGAGTTCCTGTTCTTAAAAGATGCAGATCTCTTGGATTAGATCCGATCTATTTAGGAATTGATAAAAAGTCAAACAGAGAATTAAAGAGAGCAAACAGAAAAATCAGCGAGTATGGCCTTCAGCTGCGTGAAAAGCAGAAAGCAAAATTCATCTATGGCGTTCTGGAGAAACCGTTCCGCAACTACTACACCAAGGCTGAGAAGATGGAAGGCCAGACTGGTGAAAACATGATGATTCTGCTGGAGAGAAGACTGGATAACGTTATCTTCCGTATGGGATTTGGCCGTACCCGTCGTGAGACCAGACAGATCGTTGATCATAAGCACATCCTGGTAAACGGCAAGTGTGTAAACATTCCGTCCTACCTGGTAAAAGCAGGTGATGTAATCGAAGTGAAAGAGAAAGCAAAATCTGTTCAGAGATATAAAGATGTTCTGGAAGTAACCTCCGGCCGTCTGATTCCGGCTTGGCTGGATGTTGACCAGGAGAACTTAAAGGGCGTTGTTAAAGAACTGCCCACCAGAGATGAGATTGATGTTCCGGTAAACGAAATGCTTATCGTCGAGTTGTACTCCAAATAATAAAAGCTGGCAGGCCCCAGGGCCGCCGCAGCGTTTGATACGCAGACTGTTCTCTGGATTTTTCCAGAGAACATCCATGGAGTGCGAAATAACCCTCGATAGAAAACCCAAAAGGAGGGGCTATAGTCGTGTTCGATTTTGAAAAACCAAACATTGAGATTGTTGAAATTTCAGATGATAAGAAATATGGCAAGTTTGTAGTTGAACCGCTTGAGAGAGGCTACGGCACCACATTAGGCAATTCTCTTCGCAGAATTATGCTTTCATCTTTACCCGGTGCAGCAGTCAGTCAGGTGAAAATCGACGGCGTTTTGCATGAGTTCAGTTCCATCCCCGGAGTAAAAGAGGATGTGACTGAGATTATCATGAACATCAAGAGCTTATCTATTAAGAACAACAGCGACAGCAATGAAGTAAAAACCGCTTACATCGAATTTGAGGGTGAAGGCGTGATTACTGCAGCTGATATCCAGGCTGACCCGGATATCGAAATCATGAATCCGGATCAGGTGATTGCTACCTTAAGCGGCGGCACAGACAGCAAGTTCTATATGGAGCTGACTATCACTAAGGGCCGTGGATATGTAAGCGCTGATAAAAATAAAAACGAAGAGCTGCCTATCGGCGTAATTGCGATTGACTCCATTTACACTCCGGTAGAGCGTGTTAATATGGCGATTGAGAATACCCGTGTGGGACAGGTTACCGATTACGATAAGCTGACCCTGGACGTTTACACCAACGGAACTCTGGCTCCCGATGAGGCAGTCAGCCTTGCTGCAAAGGTGTTAAGCGAGCATCTGAATCTGTTCATTGATCTGTCTGAGAATGCCAAGACCGCAGAGATCATGGTAGAGAAGGAAGACAATGAGAAAGAGAAAGTGCTTGAGATGAACATTGATGAGCTTGAACTTTCCGTTCGTTCCTACAATTGCTTAAAGAGAGCTGGAATCAATACTGTGGAGGAGCTGTGCAACAGAACTCCAGAGGATATGATGAAGGTGAGAAACCTTGGCCGGAAGTCTCTTGAAGAGGTTCTTGCTAAGTTAAAAGAGCTTGGATTGCAGCTGAATCCTAGCGAAGAGTAAAGAAAAGGTGCCTGTTTCCATAAGTCCGATGATGCAGGAAACGGGTACAGAAAATATCATGGTGATGCGGTCCGGTAAGACCAAAGGGCACGGTACTGCACTCCCGACTATCAGGAGGAAAATAAAATGGCAGGTTATAGAAAGCTTGGAAGAACTTCCAGCCAGAGAAAAGCAATGATCCGCAGCCAGGTAACTGCACTGCTGTATCATGGAAGCATCAAGACCACTGAGGCAAGAGCAAAAGAGATCCGTAAGGTTGCTGAAGGTCTGATTGCAATGGCTGTTAAAGAGAAAGATAACTTTGAGACTGTTACCGTTACCGCTAAGGTTGCCCGCAAGGACAAAGACGGTAAGAGAGTCAAAGAAGTTGTAAACGGCAAGAAGGTTACCGTTTATGATGAAGTTCAGAAGGAAATCAAGAAGGATAATCCTTCCAGACTGCATGCTAGACGTCAGATGCTGAAGGTTCTGTACGATGTAACAGAAGTTCCGACAACTGCTGCTGGCAGAAAGAAAAACACCAAATCCGTAGATCTTCCGGCAAAGCTCTTTGATGAGATTGCTCCGAAGTACGTTTCCCGTAACGGTGGATATACCCGTATCGTTAAGATCGGTCAGCGTAAGGGCGACGGCGCTATGGAAGTTCTGTTAGAGCTGGTATAATAACTATTAGAAGAGCTGGTGCTGATGCACTAGCTCTTTTTTTCTTTCTTTTCTTTCAATACGGTAAGAATATCGTAAGTTGACGTTACAACTAATGGCATTTATAATGAAATTAGAAACAATATTAACTATATTGCTTTTATACAGTGTAGATAGAAAAGCGAGGGAAGATTTATGAAGAAAGAAAGCAGACATGTATGGGCGTTGTTGCTGGCGGCAGCCCTCACACCGGCGGGGATGATTACATCTCTTGCGGCTGAGCGGACCATTTCCAGTGTGACAATTCGAATTGATTCAGAGCTCGAAGCTGGGAGTACATTACCTGGTATTGGATGGAGCAATGCAGGAACCAGTGAGCAGGCCTCGGATGGCGAGATTTTAGTAACGAATTCCTCTAGAAAGTATGATATTACAGATGCAGAGTGGACTACTTCCACATCGAAGACCATGGGGGTGGGAGATACCCCAGAGATGAAGGTGACCTTGACGCCCCGGGATGAAGGGAACGATGAATACCAGTTTAAAGGGACTTACCGCTCCAGCAATGTCAGTGTCCGCTACGGCAATTTCATCAGCGCCTCAAAAAAGGACGGTAATCTGATTGTAAAGCTGAGAGTAAGGGCGATTGAGGGAACCTTTGCTCCGCCAGAGGATGCCTACTGGAAGGACAGCAGCCGCGGCACTGCCCGTTGGGAAGAGCCGGAGGAAGGCGGAACGGGAAAGTATGAAGTTGTTTTAAAACGAGGTTCGAACAAGATTCATACTGCAGAGACCACCTCACACAGCTATAATTTTTATCCCTATATGACAAGAGAAGGCACTTATACCTTCCGGGTACGCTGCATTGCCAAAAGCGGAAAGCAGGAGGATTATGGGGAAAGCAGTGAGTGGGTAGAATCTGATGAGATCTATCTGGCAGAGGAAGATGTATCAGATGGAAGCGGACAGAATAACGGAGGTTCCGGAACAGGTCCCGGAGCCAGTGCAAAGGTTGGCTGGCAGCGCTCTGGAAATACCTGGTACTACTATTATCCTGACGGTTCTTATCAGAAGAACGGCTGGGCACAGGTAGCAGGAAAATGGTATCTGTTTGATAATGACGGACGGATGCTGACCGGATGGCAGAACCGCAACAATCAGACCTATTACTTAACGGAAAATGGCGATATGGTGATTGGATGGGTTCTGTGGAATCATCGCTGGTACTATATGAATCCAACTCAGGATGCATTTTTAGGATGTATGCTGAGAGACCGTTGGGCAACCGTGGATGGAAAGACTTACTGGTTTACCAGTGATGGTTCTATGGCAGAGGGATGGTATCAGGTGGAAGGAAACTGGTATTATTTCTACCCAGGAAGCGGACATAAGGCAGTGAATACCTGGATCGATACCTTCTATGTTAATGAGAACGGAGTATGGATTCGGTAGAACTGCATATAGAAGAGAAACAGGATAAAGGATAGAAGAAAAGCAGATGTGGCAGAATAACGAATACTGCCGCATCTGCTTCTTTTACTTTACAGGAAAGTTTGTTCAGTGAAATAAAAAACGCACAACAAAGAACGCTGTGCGGCGGAAGAAAATTGTTCACAGAAGCGAACTGTTGCGGGCGGAGGGAAGCTCTGCTTATGCCTTCACCCTGGAGTAAATCGTCTTGGAGCTGACGCCATTTAATTTGCCCACCTTGCCGGAAAGAGCGGATATGATGTTCTGGGGAGCATCCAGAGCAATGCTGATAATGCTGAGTTCTTTTTCCCGGTAGGGGATTCCCATGCGTCCGATAATATACTGCCGGTAGTCATGGAGAATGTCATTGAGTGTGTCAACAGATTCCGGATTTTCTACCACAATACCTATCATGGCAATCCGGTGCTCCTGATTTGGGGAAGACAGCTTTTCCATAGAGTCTCCTTTCTTGCGCTGGAAAACATACAGAGAAAAAAGCCATACCAGACGGAATGGTACAGCAGGATGCATAACTGTATTGTACTACAGCGCAAGAGATTGCGCAACAGCTCTTGACTGTTAATCTGAGATAGCGTAAAATTGGTAACAGTTTAGAGGCCGCAAGGCGAAAAACAGAAAACATGAGAACTGCACAGAAAGGATCCGATATGGGGATTATCAAAGCTTCTAAATTAATATATGATTATATCCGCAGAGATGAGGAGGATCATGAGGAGGAGGTCAGCCGTGCCATTGATCAGCTGACTTTGGATATACAGCAGGGAGATTTTGTGGCAATTTTGGGCCACAATGGATCTGGAAAATCAACCTTTGCAAAACAGGTCAACGGAATTCTTCTTCCGACAGAGGGAACCGTGTGGATTTCCGGCATGGATACCAGAGATGACAGCCACATCTGGGATATCAGAAAAACAGCAGGAATGGTATTTCAGAATCCGGACAACCAGATTATCGGAAATATTGTAGAGGAGGATGTAGGTTTTGGACCGGAGAACCTGGGCGTTCCTACAGATGAAATCTGGAAAAGGGTGGATGAAAGTCTGGAAGCAGTGGGAATGACCGCTTACCGGCTGAAATCGCCAAATAAGCTGTCAGGAGGTCAGAAACAGCGGGTAGCCATTGCAGGAGTGATGGCTATGCGGCCCCAGTGCATTATTTTAGATGAGCCTACGGCTATGCTGGATCCTAACGGACGTAAGGAGGTTATTGCCACCCTTCATGAGCTGAATCAGAAGGAGGGAATTACGGTGCTTCTGATTACTCATTATATGGAAGAGGCGATTGATGCAGACAGAATTATTGTAATGGATGACGGACGGCTGGTTATGGATGGAACACCCCGGGAGATTTTTTCGAGGGTAAAGGAACTGAAGGAATACCGGCTGGATGTGCCCCAGGTAACAGAGCTGGCATGGGAACTGAAAGAGGCGGGAGTGAAGCTTCCGGCAGGGATTCTTACAATGGAGGAGCTGATGGCAGAGCTGCTTCCGCTGTTTCAGGAAAAGTATCCCAAACAGGTAAAGTTGGAGGAAAAATAACATGGCAATCCGGGCAGAACATTTGAATTTTCTGTATGGGGAAGGGACTGTTTATGAGCAGTATGCCCTGAAGGATGTGAATTTTGAAATTGAAGACGGTCAGTTTATTGGATTGATTGGCCACACTGGCTCAGGAAAGTCTACGCTGATACAGCATTTAAACGGACTTCTGCGGGCCAGCAGCGGGGCGCTTTATTATAATGGAGAAAACATTTACCAGGACGGCTATGACATGAAAAAGCTGCGCAGCAAAGTCGGATTGGTATTCCAGTATCCGGAGCACCAGCTGTTTGAGGTTGATGTATTTTCGGATGTGTGCTTTGGTCCGAGAAACCAGGGACTGGAAAAGGAAGAGATTGAACAGCGGGCAAGAGAGGCTTTACAGCAGGTAGGGCTGGAAGAGAGATTCTGGACCCAGTCTCCTTTTGAGCTTTCAGGCGGTCAGAAACGGCGGGTAGCTATTGCCGGAGTTCTGGCAATGAAGCCAGAGGTGCTGATTTTAGATGAGCCTACGGCAGGACTGGATCCCAAAGGCCGGGATGAAATTCTGGATGAGATTGCGGCTCTTCACAGAGAAAAACGGATGACTATCATTCTGGTATCCCACAGCATGGAGGATGTGGCCCGGTATGCAGATCGGATTATGGTTATGAATCATGGGGAAAAGGCGTTTGACGCACCGCCCAAGGAAGTATTTCGCCATTACAAAGAACTGGAACAGATTGGGCTGGCAGCGCCGCAGATTACGTATATAGTACACAGCCTGAGAGATCATGGCGTTCCCATTGCCGATGATATTACAACGGTAGAAGAAGCGAAGGAGGCAATTCTGGAGCTTTTAGACAGTCCGGACAAAGCCCGAAACGGGAGAAAGTTGAGCGAATAAGTATGATACGAGATATTACCTTAGGACAATATTATCCGGTGGATTCGGTGATACACCGTCTGGATCCCAGAACCAAGCTGTTTGGAACTCTGATATTTATTGTGTCCCTGTTTTTGGCAGACAGTCTGATTGGCTATGGAATTGCCACAGTGTTTCTGTTTAGTGCCATTCATTTATCAAAGGTTCCTTTCAAATTTATTGTGAGAGGACTGAAAACCATTGTTGTACTGCTGCTAATCAGTGTTAGCTTTAATCTGTTTCTTACACCAGGTACGGTGCTGTTTCAGCTTGGATTTCTGAAGCTCACGTGGGAAGGACTGAGAATGGCTGGATTTATGGCCTTGCGGCTGATTTATCTGGTTATTGGTTCCTCGATTATGACACTGACTACAACTCCGAATCAGCTGACAGACGGACTGGAAAAAAGCCTTGGTTTTCTGAATAAGGTGGGGGTTCCGGTGCATGAGGTTTCCATGATGATGTCTATTGCCCTGCGTTTTATTCCAATTTTGGTGGAGGAGACCGACAAAATCATGAAGGCGCAGATGGCCCGGGGAGCAGATTTTGAAAGCGGAAACCTGATTCAGAAGGCAAAAAGCATGGTGCCGCTGCTGGTGCCGCTGTTTATTTCTGCATTTCGCCGAGCAACGGATCTGGCCATGGCTATGGAAGCGCGCTGCTATCACGGCGGCGTGGGAAGAACGAAAATGAAGCCGTTAAAATATGCGTCCAGAGATCGGATGACCTATGTGGTTTATGCAGCCTATCTGGTTTTGATATTTGTTTTTGGACGGTAATAGGCCGGGAAGCATATTCTATGAGAGGAAGAGAGTGGACGCCCAACGCTTCCTGTCTGTTGTAAGAGGGCGGGAAGATGAATGGCTGAATTGTTACGAATTTTATCCGGAACAGGGTAGTAGGAAAGAAAGTAGAGACAAATTTATGAAACGTGTTAAAGTGGTGGTGGCCTACGACGGAACGAACTATTGCGGATGGCAGCTGCAGCCTAATGGTGTGACCATTGAAGAGGTGCTGAATCGGGCGTTGACAGAGCTTTTAAGAGAGCCGATCATGGTGATTGGAGCCAGCAGAACGGATTCCGGCGTTCATGCCAGAGGAAATGTGGCGGTTTTTGATACAGAAAACCGGATGCCTGCAGATAAAATCTGTTTTGCCTTAAATCAGCGTCTTCCAGAGGATATCCGGATTCAGTCCTCTGAGGAGGTTCCTCTGTCCTGGCATCCCAGAAAGGCCAACTGTATAAAAACTTATGAATATAAGATCCTCAACAGGAAGATCGCCATGCCTCTGGAACGGCTGTATTCCCACTTCTGTTATTTTCCTCTGGATGTGGAAAAAATGCGCCAGGGTGCGGCGTATCTGGTGGGAGAGCATGATTTTAAAAGCTTTTGCACCGTGCGTTCCCAGGCGGAGGAGACTGTGCGTACCATTTACAGTCTGGATGTAACCAGAGATGAAGGGGATATGATTACAATTCGCATCAGCGGAAGCGGATTTCTTTACAATATGGTTCGGATCATAGCTGGAACCCTGATGAAGGTAGGAATGGGCGTTTATCCCCCAGAGCATGTGGAGGAAATTCTGGAAGCGAGGGATCGGCAGCAGGCAGGTCAGACGGCTCTGGCCAGAGGCCTGACGCTGGTGAACATGGAATATGAAAAAGAACTTCCACGGTGGTGTCACAGCCAAAACCGGCATTGGAATTATCATATTCTCCAGTCCCATATCAAAGATGAGAAAACAGCATTTTTCCTGGTAGAACGGTGCAGAGACGAGGAGTGGGAACGGCTTCTTCGGCGAACGATTCACCATGCTTTTCAGAACGGCGCAGAGCTGGTCTGTGTGGCGGATCTGGAAAAGGGACGACTAAAATCAGGAGACCGATATGGGTATTATGTAATAGAGGGAAGAGATTCAATTTCTGTGGAGACAGCTCTTTTGCTTCTGGATGAGGAAGAGCAGAAGGAAATTCAGAAAATCGGTTCTCCCACATCAGAGGAATGGTTTGGCGCTGTGGACGGCGGAAAACAGGAAGCGTGAGCCAGACGCTCTGATTCCAGTCAGACAGGGCAGATAGAAAACGCAAAAATGCAGAAAAACCTTGAAAACACTGGAAGAAAACCCTTGACACGCGTGAATGTGTGGGATATAATGTATAACTGTGACGTTAGGTGGAAATGCTTAAGCCAAAGCCCCGGAGTAGGCATTTTACTATAAAGCTGATTAAGAATCATGTAGTTTAACAGGAGGTTAACCAATGAAGAGTTTTATGGCTAGTCCAGCGACGATTGAGAGAAAATGGTACGTAGTAGATGCTACCGGATATACATTAGGACGTTTGGCTTCAGAAGTAGCAAAGGTTTTAAGAGGTAAAAACAAACCGATTTACACCCCGCACGTAGATTGCGGCGATTATGTAATCGTTGTAAATGCAGACAAAGTGAAAGTAACCGGCAAAAAGCTGGATCAGAAAGTATATTACAGCCATTCCGATTATGTGGGCGGCATGAAAGAAGCTACCCTGCGCGAGATGATGGACAAGAAGCCGGAGCGCGTAATCGAGCTGGCAGTTAAGGGTATGCTTCCGAAGGGACCTTTAGGAAGAAGTATGATTACCAAGCTTCATGTATATGCAGGTCCGGAGCATGAGCACGCAGCTCAGAAGCCGGAAGCTCTGGAAATCAAATTTTAATTAAAGGTACTGAAAGGAGGAAGTTATCATGGCAAATAAATATTACGGAACAGGAAGAAGAAAAAAATCCATCGCAAGAGTATATCTGGTACCGGGTACCGGTAAGATTACTATCAATAAAAGAGACATCGACGAGTATCTGGGTCTGGAAACCTTAAAGCTGATCGTACGTCAGCCGCTGGTTGCTACCGAAACCACAGATAAGTTTGATGTTATGGTAAACGTTCGCGGCGGCGGTTTCTCCGGACAGGCAGGCGCTATCCGTCACGGCATTTCCAGAGCTCTGCTGCAGGCAGACGCTGACTTCAGACCGGTTCTGAAGAAAGCTGGCTATCTGACCAGAGATCCGCGTATGAAAGAGAGAAAGAAATACGGTCTCAAAGCTGCACGTCGTGCGCCTCAGTTCTCCAAGAGATAATTTCTTGTCTCAGGACAAGTCAATACGAATTACGACTCCTCAGGACTTCGGTTCTGAGGAGTTTTTTTGGCTCTTTGTCAAGAGTTGGGGTAAATTTAGGAACTGGCGGTTCGCCTGGGATTGGCGAATAAGCAACATGTCAGCCGCATGGAGAACGGAGAGCGCAGCTGCTCCATTGACTTACTGATTGAACTGTCCTGCATCCTCCATGTCAGCACGGATTATCTTCTGATGGGCAGCGAGTCAAGCAAAGAGGAAATCAAAAATGATCTTCTGAGCATTATTTCGGAGCTGTCATTGGCTGTGCCCATGATAGAGTGATCATGAGTGATTTGCTGATCGAACTGTCCGGCATTCAGTTATTCGAAAATCTCGAATAACTGCTGCGGATGGCAAAACCTACAATACCAATCACTATAACTGAGCGCCATCACTGCCGTGGGCAA
>ERZ773260.80-NODE-80-length-121945-cov-8.021175_pt1 | contig 121945 bp, 108 predicted proteins | sample MGYA00511387_ERZ773260 | MGnify/ENA primary metagenome ERZ773260 (study PRJEB29015, sample SAMEA2737745) | human gut metagenome | biome: human gut; feature: human-associated habitat; material: faeces | place: China | collected 2012 ...
GAAATTCGATTACACGATTTTTATGACTTTTTCTGGAATTATGAAATGACTTCTACTATGATCATCGGCAGACGCTTTATTGTGGCGCTTTATTTGATGAGCATAAGCAGATCCAGCTGCCGCAGGGATTTACGGCAGACAAGCACCAGAAGCTGTCATCGCGGGTAGAGTGGGAGCATGTTGTTCCGGCCGAGAATTTTGGTAGGGCATTTCCAGAGTGGCGGGAAGGTCATGCCCTCTGCGTGGATCGCAAGGGCAAAGCCTTCAAGGGGCGGGCATGTGCGGAAAAGGTCAATGCCGATTACCGCCGCATGCAGGCCGACATGTATAACCTGTACCCTGCCATAGGTTCGGTCAATGCCGTACGCTCCAACAAAAACTTCCAGATGCTGGGGCCTGATGTCCCTTCGGCCTTTGGTTCCTGTCCCATGAAGATCAGCGGCAACAAAGTGGAGCCGCCGGAGCGGGCACGCGGGCAGATCGCACGCTCAAGCCTGTATATGGCTGACAGTTATAGCGAGCATTATCGTTTGAGCCGTCAGCAACAGCAGCTTATGCAGGCCTGGGCGCGACAATATCCCGTGGATGCCTGGGAGTGCCGCCGGGCAAGCCGCATCGAACGCTTGCAGGGCAATGAGAACAGGTTCGTCAAGGATCCTTGCTTGTCTGTGGGCCTTTGGCCGGAGCAGGAGGCAGTTTTTTTTCTGGAAGGCGATGAAGGCATTTTTTGAGGAAATGCAGGTAACAGGACGCAAAAACTTGACGAAGGCACCTATCACCTGTAATCTCTAAAAGCTTTGTGGGCTTCTGGCCTGCGGCTACGCCGGGATGGTGGAATTGGTAGACGCAACGGACTCAAAATCCGTCGGTGGCAACACCTTGCGAGTTCGAGTCTCGCTCCCGGTACCATAAAGAAATGAATACCTTACATAAGGTGATAGCCCCTTGGAGCATGGTTGCTGTACCCAAAGTGGTTGCGGCAAAGGCCATGATTCAAGGGGCTACTTGTTATGCAGGGTATAACCTCTATGATCCCTCACACAATTCTCAGACTTTTTCCTCTTGTGGTTGCATTTTTTGTTGCTTGGTTGCGGCAACTAGAGGATTTCCTGTTGTCACAAAGAATTACCTGTAAAAACTATGCCCGGAGCCTTCTCCGTTTCTCCAATTAGTGCAGCCTAATTGCCCAGCAGCTTGGCTGCATGGCGTAAGTCAGAGGGAGAGAAGTGCGCGTAACGGGCTGTGGTCGTTATGTTCGTGTGCCCCATCCTCTCTTTGATGATAGGCATGGACACCCCGCCTGTGACAAGCGGGTGGCGCATGTGTAGCGGAGCATATGGGGAACGAACTGTGGGGCATCATCCACTCTTCGGCGGGCTGGCCGGGGGCGGCCTTGGCGGTCGGAGAGGTGGCCAGCATGGCGGCAATGGCGGCGCGGAGGTCGTCAAGGTCGGTGAGCTGGGCAAAGTCAATCCAGGTGCCATGCAGGATGCCCGCGTTGTAGTCGGACAGGGAGGCCACATAGATGCGGAAGGTGTCGGAACTATTTGTATTGGTAGGCATGTTATATGCTCCCGTTTGTCTTGGTGTGTATGGTTTGATTTTTTGCAATAGAAAAGCCCGCCTAGGATGAGACCTAAGCGGGCTTTGTGTTTGGTGAGGTGTGGGATGGTTAGTATTTACTTTGTTAAGGCAGCATAGAGGCCTATAGCCGCAACCAAGATACAAAGGATTGTCGTCAGTGCAAGCACGCTCATTTTTATTTCTCCTTAATTAAGGTCAAGCATAAGCTACTAGCTGCACAGAAAAGGCCTAGCCAGAAAGACCACGAAGAACCACTGAATAAGCCATTGAAAATAGCTACAATGGACATTTTCTCCAGCCAAGCGGCTGCCCAGTTTTTGATTCTTTCATTTGTGTTGCTCATATTGGATACTCCAGTTTTTTCTGCTTCAAGTCAACTTTTTCCGAAGTGTTCCCTATGGTCACACGGCAGAGGCTCCAGAAATATGCGTGTCCGTGTGGGCGGCCCGGGTACCGGCGGATTGTGAAAGAGCTTTATCCAGTTATCTGGATAATGAGGAGAAAAGAAAAAGGACTTGCGTCCTGGGAGGTTCTCTTTCCCCCTCGTAAGTCCTTTTTATCCAAATATCTGGATAAAAATCAAGATGTTTGGATAATATTTTTTATTTTCTACTAACTCCGCGACTTCCTTGACCTTTTGGTGAAATTTTCTTTTGCTCAAGTACCCAGGTGGCAGGGATGAGCCATACTGTGCCCACACGAGAGGCAGGGATTGCTCCTTGTGAGCATAGACGGGAAACGTAAGAGCCATCCCTGTAGCCTAGCTCTTCGGCGGCTTCGGTAGCCGTGTAGTATGTTCCGTGTAATTCTATAGGCATTGCGTAGTCCTCAAAGAGGCTGGGATATGGATGATGTATTTTTATGGTGGGGCTGTTTTAGTATTCTATACCGTTGATTCTCAATAGTTTTTCAAGGTCTTTTATATGCTCTTTAAGGTCATAAATTTCAAAACTATAAACACATAGATATAAAAACAGAAGGACTAGAGCAATTTTATATAATATCCATTTTGATTCTAGCCTTCTCTTCCTAGCTTCTTGATAGACGACTCCCCAAACAGGAAGAGCGGCAAGGCAAGAGATTAAGAACATCCCGACTATAGATTCAATGTTTTTTATCAGGCTTTCCATAGTGTCCCGAATAGATGTTTCTAAAATTGAAAACGATTTTCACAAAGTGTAAAGAATCCTGACGCTATGCTTTCAGGCAGGGCGGAATAACAAGGCAAAGACAAGGCCAAGTCAAGGCCACGACAGGGCCGGAATACCAAGCCCAAGCCGTGAAAGGGATTTACAATCTATCGCAAAGCAAGCAATAGCAACGGGTTGCCGGCTTTGGTTGCGGCCTTGGTTGCATATATAGAGGTTTTGGCAGGGCAGGCCGTCCTTTCTAATAGGCTTTGAACAGGCTCAAATGGCCTTGGGCCGATGGGGGGAGCCAGGTTCTCTATACATCGTGTAGGGCTTTCAAATTTTTCTGCCAAAAACACCCCGGTCACACCCAAGATTCCCACAGTGCCCCTTGGGAACCTCTCAGCTCCCATGGTCCAGCCAGCTCCAGAGACACTGCCAGGCCCTTCCGAGACACTTCAGTTCTCCTTCCGTCCCTCTTTCGCGGCCTTCAGCCCGGCTTTCCATACTGCCTTCAGCGCCTTTGCCCATCACAGCCGGAGAATATTTTATATTGGATAACTACAGGATGTCAAATGAGATAGGGATGTTACTACAGTTTACTAGAGGTATTCTTATTTGAAGATGCTCTATCACAATCATAAAAGAAAATCTTATCAGAACCTTTAATCAAGAAGAGCTAAGGGAAAGTTTAGGGAAAGGATAGGGGATTCTTTAGGGGGGCCCTTTTCCCTTCCTCCAAGAAGTGCAACCTAATTCTAAGACCATGATTTTCTTCCACTCATGATGAATCAAGGATGGAGCAGGGAGGAACCATGCACCTGGGGAATCGACCTCCTGATGCTGCATGGCCCCTCCTTCTCCTCCTCTTCCTTCTTGTCCGGGCAGATATTCTGCCTAAGCGAATCGACCCCCTGCCTCAAAGCAGGGAGGTCTTTACCTGTCTGCTCCGCCCACCCCGAAGTAGGAGAGGTCTTGGCCTATCTGGCCCACCGCCTTGCCCCACCTCCGAAGCGGGAGCGTGTCTGGGCAGGGATGCCTCCTCGTCCTCCAATCCTCCCAGCCCCGGAGCTGGACGACCTGCTGCCACCCACAGTGAACGAGCTGAAGCTGAACAGCATGTCCACAGGCTGGACGACCTCCGTCAGGGCATCAGGCCCGCCGGAGACCGTGACCTTGTTCCTGCTCAGGCTCAGGCTGCCGGCATCGTCCCACGCCTTCAGTTCTTCCAGCAGGAGCCTCTCGTTGCGCTGGACCATCTTCTTGTCAGCGTCCTGCCCCATCATCTCGACCCAGTAGTTCACCGCCATGGCGAGGCAGTCGAGGCGGTCGTCATGGGAGAGGGAGCCCCGGTCACGGGTGATGCGGGACATCTGGTAGAAGAGCTGGTACTTCAGGGCCTTTTCCACCGGCATCCCCTTGGTGCTGTCGTAGTCCCAGACGACCACGTTCCTGTCCACCACCAGCTTGTGCTGGCGCATGACGGGCTCCAGGGTGTCGATGATGCGGGCCTCCTTCTGTTTGCTGTGCTTCACCTCCTCGATATGGCAGGGGTAGTCGCGGGTGAAGTAGGGGCCGATGAGCCGGGTGAACATGCCGTCACCGAAGTTGGCCTCGATGACCACGCTGTTGACCTGCTGTTCCCTGGCCAGCTTGACGATGGCCTTGAGGGTCTCCTCGGAGTAGCCGTCCGTGTAGGCCCGGATGGCCGTCAGGTAGAGGAAGCCGTTGAGCATCTTCAGCACCACTACGGCGGTCTCGTCGGTGCCCCTGCCGGAAGGGTCGATGGCCATGACGGCCCCGGTGTACGGGACCCACGAGCCGGCCAGGAACGCGGCGGAATGATACCTGTCGCCGTTCAGACCGACGCAGGGCAGGTCATTTATCACGTTGCCAACTCCCGACGCCCAGATGGGCTTTTCCGGGGCATCAGAGGCCCCGCAGCCCATGATGATGAGGTCGGCAAGTTTCAGGGGATACCGCTCGGCATCCGAGAGCCGGGTGTCCAGCATGAACTGGAGCTGGAAGCCGGCACGACCATAGGACAGCTCGCGCTCCAGGAGGTCGTCGTCCGAGAAGCGGCGCGGGTCCGTCGTGGCCCCAGACAGCCCGGAACCGGCCTCCAGAGCCTTCAAAATGAAAGGCGCGAGTGTTTCCCCATAATTCACCAACTGGTCCTCAGAAGGGAACCTGGCGGGCCAGACGCGGACGCTGTAGCCACGGTCGGGCAGGGAGTTGTAGAGGCTCTGCTCGGTCTGGGGGGTGCCCAGATAGATGATGCGCCCGCCGGGTTTGAGGATGGCGTCGAACTCCTTGACGGCCTCGGAGAGCTTGTCCCGCATCATCTGGGTGTAGGAGTTGTTGGGCACCTCGATGTCGTCGGCGATGATGATGTCGGCGCGGCCCCCGGTAATCTGGCTGAAGATGCCCTTGCTGGTGACGCTGGGGGCCTGGTCGGGCTTGGCCGGGGCCACGTCGAAGGAGAGCTTGGAGCATCGCTGTTCCGCCCTGGGGATGAGGCATTGCAGGACGGGGATGTCGTTGATGAGCCGCAGGCAGAACGAGGTGAAGTTGTCGGCCCTGTCCTTGGATGCCGACAGCACCATGAACTTGAGCTGCGGGTCGTTACGCAGGCTCCAGACCACGAAGGCCGCCGTAATCCAGCTCTTGCCCACACCACGGAAGGCTTCGGTCACGCTGCGGCGCGGGCCGTACTGGAGCCAGCGGGCGATGTCGAGCTGGACCGGGGTGGGGTCGGGCAGACCGAGGTGACGCCAGACCAGGACGAGGAAGGTGCGGAAGTCCCGGAGCTTGTCCGGCAGGGGAGTGAACTTGGGGGATAGGTTGCTGCTGTTTGCCATGGTTCGTGACCTCAAAAAAATCCCCGCAGGTGCCACAAGGACACCCACGGGGATGGTCGAAGGTTCTGGGGGATGGTCGCTAGTTGAGCAGACCGGTGCTGTCCTGCCCATCCATGTCGTCATCGAAGGAGGGCAGGTTCCTGGTGATGTCGTTGATGACGGGGTTCTCGCTGCCCACGCAGTCGATGCCGTTGTCCTTCAGGAATTGCCTGATGACGTTCAGCTCGCTGGAGGTGAGGGCTTCCCCGGAGTTGAGGCGGGCACTGAAGTATTGGGACAGTAGGCCGTGGAGGCCCGCCAGCTCGGCTTCGGTGCCGCGTTGGTTGCGTTCGAACATGGGGAGACCTTTCTGATAAACAGGCAGTAGCCTGTTTACATTTATAGGTTATAGGACTGTGGTCTTGAATATTATGGGCGTTTTTGATAGAGCTATCTTCAGTGGGAGCTGCCCTCTGTGTCTCGAAACATGGATGTAGCCGGGGACACAGAGGTGATGTAGATGTCAGTGAATGATATTCTACTGCATTTTGCCATCGCAGTGGCTTCTGAGCTTACTGTCGAGGCATTATTTTACATCGCGGCAGTCCTGCTGTAAGCCGTACTTGTTTGTAGTAAAATAAGGAAAGCCCCCATCGACGGCTTGTGGGAGCTTTCGATGGGGGCTTTCCCGAAGTCTTGTGAAACACTCGTTTTGCTTGACGCAGAGGGCAGGCTCTCATCGTAAAAACCAACCGGCTACGCCATGATACGGCAGGAAGGGTGTTGGCGCATCCTTCCTGCCCTTTCTTTTAAGGCTAAATGGTGAAATATTCAAGTGGGGGAATTTGTCATATTTTTTCTCTTGGTTAGATAGCTAGCTTACCGCTTGCCATACCAAGAAGAAGCCCAAGGGCCGCAGAGGTGATGGCCCAGAGTATCCTGTCCGTCCACTTGCTGTTGCCCTTGCTCCTGGCCTGTTCCAGCTCCACGCTGCGGAGGCGTTCGTTGATTTCCTTCAGGGAGTTGCGGGTGATGATGGCCTGTTCCTCCAGGGCTGCATTGGAGGCCAGCAGGTCCTTGAGGTCGCGCAGGGTGTCCTTGATTTCCGCCAGAGCGGCGTTGAGGACCGAGATGTCCCCTTCATGCTGGCAGGGGTGGGGTGGGACCATGGGGGCCGGATAGTTGTCGTGTCCGGGCGTCATCATCCCATGACCTCTTACCACTGCCACAGGCCTGCTGTGCCGGGCACCCAGACGCAGGCGGGCATGTCGGCCTTGGCCAGCCAGAGCTTGCCTTCGTAGCTGTAGTAGCTGCCGTTCTTCACGTCCATGCCGTAGAGGAAGGCGAAGGGATGCTCCCGGCTGCCATCCGGTTCGTCACCGGTCTCCGGGTCCACGGACAGCGGACGCATGGCCTGGAAGTAGTAGCCGCCACCGCAGGCACCCTCCCACGGCTTGGGCGGGATGAGGGTCGGCATGTAGGCGGGGGCCATGATGGAACGGGATTCGAGGTGGTCGTCCATCCATTCCTTGAGGGCCGGGGTCATGACCAGACTGTAGGCGGCCATGTCTTTGTTGCCCTTGCGGACCTTGTTGGAGGTCAGCTCGATGGCGAAGATGCCGGTGCTGTCGATGGCCAGCTCGATGAGCTTCTGCCCAAGATGGAGGCACTGGGCCAGGGGCCACGGCTCGAAGTCCACCGTGGTGGATTTGCCGTAGGCATACCGCAGCACCGTGCTGCGATACTTGCGGGACTTGTGGCCCTGGATGTACCGCTGGGTCATGGCGTAGCGGTCGGCGTCGTTCTGCTTGAGGTTGCTCAGGCGCAGCTCGGCCTCGATCTCGCGGCCTACACGCACGGCCACGTTCTGGAGCATGGGCTCGGAGGTGAGGGGGGCGATGGCGGTACGCAGGGTGATGAAGGCGGCCACGTCGGGGGCTATGTCCTTGAGCAGGGCCACGGCCATGTGTCTGCGTCCGGCAGTGCCGCTGTTGGCCTTCTCCATGAAGGCGGTGATGGCGGCGGCGAGGGGAGCGATGCCACGCTTGAGCAGCATCTTGCCGTAGGTGGTGCCGCCTTCGTTGCGTTGCTCCTTGAGGCGGGCAATGTTGGCAAAGAAGCGGTCCTTGCCACGGTTGAACATCTCTTCTTCGAGGACCAGCTCACGTTCGATGAAGTGGATAAGAGCCATATTTTACGCAAATTTTGGGTTTGAAGACCAAAGATTGGAGAAGGGTCCAGACAAAGTTTAAGGCCACGAGGATGACCTCATGGCCTTTTGCTATAGATTTCGACTTTTCGTAAAATATATTAAATATATCAAGTATGTTACCTTGTATCTCTATAAAGTCTGTTGGGTTGCATGATGGTTGCTTCCTTGATTGGTGGTTGCAGCAACCAGAATAGAATTTCATGTGCTGACAGTTGGTTATGGCGATGCGGACGGATCAAAATCCGTCGGTGGCAACACCTTGGCCAAAGCGAGATAAATCCCGCTTTTTTGACATCTTGTATGCGTTCAAACATAAACAACGGCCCTCGTCCTGTGGGACGGGGGCCGTTACGTGTGCAAAGCGGAGGAGTGCAGCGGCTAGAAATCAGTGGGGAAGAGCTTGCTGTCGGCAGGCTTGAGATTGTCCTTCAGCATCTTCTTACCGGCATCGAGGGAAGCTCCCATGATGGTGATGACGCTGCCGAGCTTGCCGTTGGCACTGAAATAGCTGATGCCCTTGACCTGCTCTTTGGAGAATTCTCCCACATAGGAATCGCCGGAAGCCACAGGTTCGGAGGTCGTGAAACCGGCAGCCTTCATATTGGCAATGGTCTGGATCGCGAGATCTTTGGCGGAAAGCGGGACAGGTGTGACGGCCACAGTGACGACGGTCTGTTCGGCGGCGTTCTGGAGGATGGCCATGGTCGCGCCCTGGGCAGACTGGACAGGCTGGGGTTGCGTCCAGCCGGAGGGAAGGTTCAGCGTAAAGTGGTCGGTCTTTACTTCATCAGCCAGTGCTGCGGATGCGCAAAGAAGGATACCCAAGAGACAGGTTGCCGTGAGCGTCAGGACTTTCTGCATATGATCCTCCCTAAGAGTTTGAAAAAGGCTAAACGTTTCTTGGTAGATAGGCAACAGGCAGAAGAGCGTCCCCGGGGGCGTTTTGGGGGAGCAGGCTGTCCGGATGAATATGACATCTAAAATAGGCGAGACCTTGCTGGTCGCCCGCTGGGGACGTACCCTCACGGTCTGGTACGGGTCTTACAGAGAACATGCCTGGACCGCTTACTTGTTTCTGCATGCGGGACGGGCAGACTATCCATGGGAGACCGCAAGAGGGCTCACCTCATGCTTTTTTAAGGAAAGATGCCAGGATCCGCGCGAAGTCGGCCTTGCCGGTTGTTCCTGTTTGTCACGCAAATTCGCAACGAAGGAAGGAGCTTATCTGGGCAGACTTCCGGGGTGAGCGGATGCTCTTGTCCCGTTTTGAACAACGTTGTTTATTTGTCGTATCCCCTTGCTAAGTTTTTGTTTCGGTGCTACGATTTCATAAAATATTTTTTGTGGGGCGCCTTGTTTCAGGAACGCTTCACAGAAAAAACGTGCCGGAGCTCGCAGCCGTCAGGCAAGCACTCCCTCCGGCATGTTCTCTGTTTCATCCTGACCCAGGAGAGGAAGCCTATGAGCTACACACGAAGGGGATTCCTGAAACTGGCAGGCGTGAGTGCACTCTGTCTCTCGCTCAGCCAGTTCGGTTTCAACCTCGGCGAGGCCCAGGCCTATGCCGGGAGTCTCAAAATAGAAGGCGCGAAGGAAGTCATCACGATCTGTCCGTTCTGCGCTGTCTGCTGTCAGGTCATCGCTTACGTGCGCGACGGCAAGCTCGTCAGTACGGAAGGCGACCCTGACTTCCCTGTCAACGAAGGTGCCTTGTGTGCCAAGGGCGCAGCCCTGTTCTCCATGTACACGAACCCGCACCGCCTCACCAAGCCTTTGTACCGGGCGCCCTACAGTGAAAAGTGGGAAGAGAAGGACTGGGGATGGATGCTGGAAAAGATCGCCCGTCGCGTGAAGGATACGCGTGACAAGGATCTTATCCTCAAAAACAGCAAAGGCCAGACGGTCAACCGTCTGGAAAGCATTTTCATGATGGGCACCTCGCATGCCTCCAACGAGGAATGCGCCGTTATCCATCAAGCCATGCGCGGCCTGGGTGTTGTCCAGATGGACCACCAGGCCCGGGTCTGACACAGCCCCACTGTTGCGGCTCTGGCAGAGTCGTTCGGACGCGGTGCTATGACCAACCACTGGATCGACATCAAGAATGCCGACGTGGTTCTTATTATCGGCAGCAATGCCGCTGAACATCATCCTGTTTCGTTCAAATGGATCATGCGGGCCAAGGACAACGGTGCGGCGCTTATCCACGTCGACCCCAAGTTCTCCCGTACGTCCGCCCGTTGCGATTATCATGTGCCGCTGCGCTCCGGTACGGATATCGCGTTCTTGGGCGGTATGGTCAACTATATCTTGGAATCGAACAGCTATTTCCACGATTACGTCGTCAACTATACCAACGCCTCGTTCATCGTCGGCAAGGGCTATGACTTCAAGGATGGCCTTTTCAGCGGCTATGACGCCAAGGCGCGCAAGTATGACCAGAGCAAGTGGGGCTTTGAAAAGGGCCCGGACGGCGCTCCGCTGCGTGACGCCACGCTGAAGCACGAACGCTGCGTCTTCAACCTGATGAAGAAGCACTATTCGCGTTACACCCTGAAGAACGTTTCCGACATCACGGGTGTTTCCGAAGAGAACCTGCTCAAGGTCTACAAGCAGTTCTGTGCCACCGGCAAGCCCGACAAGGCCGGCACCATCCTGTATGCCCTGGGCTGGACCCAGCATACCGTGGGTGTGCAGAATATCCGCTGCTCCACGCTGGTGCAGCTGCTGCTGGGCAACATCGGTGTGGCCGGCGGCGGCATCAACGCCCTGCGTGGCGAGCCCAACGTGCAGGGCTCCACGGACCATGCCCTGCTGTACCATGTGCTGCCCGGCTATATCGGCCTGCCGCTGGCTCCCTGGCAGACCCTGGCCCAGTTCAACAAGGCCAATACCCCGGTCACCAAGATCCCCAACAGTGCCAACTGGTGGGGCAACCGGCCCAAGTACTTCGCCAGCCTGCTCAAGGGCTGGTATGGTGAAGAGGCGAAACCGGAAAATGACTTCTGCTACGGCCTGCTGCCCAAGGGCGAGCCCGGAGCGGACTACTCGTACATGTATGTCATGGACAAGATGTACCAGGGCAAGATCAAGGGTGGTTTTGTCTTCGGCGTCAACCCCATGAACAGCTTCCCCAACACCAACAAGATGCGCAAGGCTCTGGACAATCTGGACTGGATGGTCTGCGCCGAGCTGCACAATTCCGAAACCACGGACAACTGGCACCGTCCCGGCGTCGACCCCAAGAAGATGAAGACCGAAGTCTTCCTGCTGCCGTCGGCGCATCGTGTGGAAAAGGCCGGTACCATCAGCAACAGCGGCCGCTGGCTGCTGTGGTTCGACAAGGCCGTGGAACCCGCCGGTGAAGCCCGCAACTTCGCCGACATGTTCGTGCCGCTGATCAACAAGCTGCGTGAGCTGTACAAGGCCGAGGGCGGCAAGCTGCCCGAAGCCCTGCTGAAGATGAACTGGCCCGAAAAGTACGACCCCGAAGAATGGACCCGCCGCATCAACGGCTTCTTCTGGGCCGATACCAAGATCGGCAACCGCCTGTACAAGAAGGGCGACCTGGTCCCGGCATTCGGCAACCTGCAGGCCGACGGCTCCACCTCGTCCCTCAACTGGCTGTACACCGGCAGCTATACGGAGGATGAAGGCAACAAGTCCAAGCGGCGCGACCCGACCCAGACGCCTATGCAGGCCGCCATCGGCCTGTATCCCAACTGGTCGTGGTGCTGGCCGGTCAACCGGCGCATCCTGTACAACCGCGCTTCCGTGGACCTGAACGGCAAGCCCTACAACCCCAAGAAGGCCGTTATCGAATGGGACGGCAAGAAGTGGGTGGGCGACGTGCCGGACGGCCCCTGGGCGCCGCAGGCCGATACCAAGAACGGCAAGCTGGCCTACATCATGACGACGGACGGTTACGCCCAGCTGTACGGCCCCGGCCGTCTGGACGGCCCGTTCCCCGAGCATTACGAACCGGCGGAAACGCCCGTGGCGCAGCATCCCTTCTCCAAGCAGCTGAGCAGCCCGGTCTACAAGTTCCATACCAGTGATATGGACAAACTGGCCAAGGCTGCCGATCCCAAGTATCCCATCGTGCTGACGACCTACAGCATGACGGAACACTGGTGTGGCGGCGGTGAGACCCGCAACGTGCCCAACCTGCTTGAAGCCGAGCCCCAGCTCTACGTGGAGATGAGCCCCGAGCTGGCCAAGGAAAAGGGTATCGCCAACGGTGACGGCGTGATCGTGGAAAGCGCCCGCGGCAGGGTGGAAGCCATTGCCATGGTGACGGTCCGCATCCGTCCGTTCAAGGTCATGGGCAAGACAGTCCATCTGATCGGTATGCCCTTTGCTTATGGCTGGACGACGCCGAAATGCGGCGACTCCACCAACCGTCTGACCATTGTGGCCTGTGACCCCAACACGACCATCCCCGAAGCGAAGGCCTGTTGTGTGAACATCCGCAAGGCGGACAAGTTGACGGAAATTGCTTAACCAGCACCGGGCGTGCCCTTCGGGGCACGCCCCCCAAGGAGCAAAGATATGCCGAAAGCATTTTTAGTCGATACCACACGCTGCACGGCATGCCGCGGCTGTCAGCTTGCCTGCAAGGAATGGCACGATCTGCCCGCCAACGAGACCAAGCAGCGGGGGAGCCATCAGAATCCGCCGGATCTGAACCCCAACAACTACAAGATCGTTCGTTTCCACGAGCATCTGGACAAGCAGGGCAATGTGGTCTGGAACTTCTTCCCGGACCAGTGCCGCCACTGCGTCACGCCCATCTGCGTGGACGTGGCCGACATGGCCGTGCCCGGCGCCATGATCAAGGATCCCAAGACCGGCGCCGTGCTGGTGACCGACAAGATCAAAAAGCTCAGCGAGCAGGACATGGCAGACGTCATCCATGCCTGTCCGTACAATATCCCCAGGTATGACAAGGTCAAAAAGACCCTTGCCAAGTGCGACATGTGCGCCGACCGCGTCGCTGCCGGGATGCTGCCCGCCTGCGTCAAGACCTGCCCCACCGGGGCCATGGCCTTTGGCGAACGGGACGAGATCCTGGCCCTTGCCAAAAAGCGGCTGGAGGTCGTCAAAAAGACTCATCCCAAGGCATTCCTGGCAGATCCTGACGAAGTCAGCGTGATCTACCTGCTTGCGGAGGAAGCCGAGTTTTATCACGAATACGCGACCTTCGGCTAAATGTCGTTGCCTTCTCCCCGTTCCCACCCTCTCTCCGAAGCCCGCAGGCTTCGTTAGCCGGAGTATCCATGGCCGCATCCTGTCAAAGCGTGGAAGAAACCGTCAGCGGTATCCTTGCCCGCCGTCCTGTCCTGTCCCCTGTCCTGCAAGCCTTTGCCCCGCTGCTGGCTGCCCGGGCCGCGCTGCCCGAACAGCTCAAGCCCCTGCTGGAATCTGCCGGCATCCGTCTGCCCGAGATGCAGCGTGAGCGGGCCGCACAGGGCTATCCGCTGCTGGCGGAGATGCCGCTTGCCGGTATCGGGACAGCCCTCAGGGCCGCGGCCGAGACCCTGATCCCGCTGCTTGCGGTCCAGGATGTGGTCAGGCCGCATGAGGCGAAGCTGCGGGCGTTCTTCCTGGATGCTGCACAGGGGCCTGAGGCTCCGGTGGCCCTGGCGGAAGCCGTGCTCAATGAGACGGCCGAGAGTGCCGAAAGCGTGGGAAAGATAGCGGCGCATCTGGATATCCCTGTGCAGGTGCTGCTGTTCGCGTTCAGCTTTATGCTGGGGCCTGTCCTGCGGGCCCTGGTGGAGCTGTCGCCGCACGGGAACGGGAAGGAGGCTCCCTGGAACGTGGAAGGTGCCTGGCGGCAGGGCTATTGTCCTGTCTGCGGATCCGGGCCTTCCATAGCGTATCTGGACCGGCCTGTTTTTGATGAGAAAAACGCGTTCCTGGCGGGCGGTGGCGGCAAAAAGCACCTCCACTGTTCGCTGTGCGGCACGGACTGGACCTTCCGCCGCGGGGCTTGTCCCTTCTGCGGCGAAGAAGGGGCAGGTGTCATGGAGATCCTGAAAGAAGCGGGGAATGCCTTGGGCGAGCGCCTGGACTGGTGCACCCGCTGCAAGACCTACTGCCCGGCGGTGGACTTGCGTGAGCGCGATACGACGCCCGATCTGGACGTCCTGGCGCTGGGGATGCTCCATATGGATATGGTCGCGGCCAAAAAAGGCCTGCAGCCCATCCATCCCGCTTTCTGGAACACGTTTTAGCACGAGCTGCCGTGGCTGCCTTGCGGCCAGCGGTCACTACGAGGTAACGCATGAAACGAGCGCTCATTGCGATATGTATGCTGTCATTGATCGGCGGCGCGGCCACCTGGGCCGTGGCTGGCGACGCCAAGGCTCCGGACAAGCCCATCGAGCTCAAGAGCTCGGAGCATAAAAAGATGTGGGTGAAGTTCAACCACGCTACCCATGAGAGCGTGGAGTGCGACGTCTGTCATCACGCGGCCCCCTCTGATGCCAAGGATGCCTATGTGTCCTGTGGCGCAAGCGAGGAATGCCACTCCCTGAAGGGGACGCGGGAGCGTGATCCCCAGAGCCTGTTCTGGGCGTATCATACCAAGAATTCCGAGCGTTCCTGCTATGGCTGCCATACGGCCATGCTGGGACCGGGCTGCCGTCCGTGCCACATGCCTCCCCAGGGCGGCGGAGCCGAAGGAAAGTAAGTTACAGTCTGTCTGCTGCCCCGCAGGGAGAGATCCTGCGGGGCAGTTTTTTCTGGAGCCCGGACGGTTGCCGGGTGCGGGTATGCGCGCTTGATCGTTCCTTTTCGGAAGGTTTTTCCGGCCCATGCAGTTTACAGGGCTGCAACAAGCGGGTATTGTTATACAATAGGTCCTTCGGCACGGCAGGCGGCCTGTCTGGTGTCCTTGCGTGCCTAGACTTTCGGATTTTGGCCTTTCCCGAAAGGCCGGAGAGGAAGCCCGCGGATGGTCGGGCAATATGCGGAAGAGCCGCAGGATTTTCAATGGAGACACGCATGCGGATCGGAAAGTGGGATCACGATGCCTTTGTGGCCGTGGTAAAGGATTTTCATGGCCATGTGGCCCCCGGGGTCATCATCGGCGGATATATGGTGGAAATGGCACGGCGTACCCTGCCGGAAGGCATCCTGTACGACGCCGTTTCGGAAACGGTCCAGTGTCTCCCGGATGCCATCCAGCTGCTGACCCCCTGCACGGTGGGCAACGGCTGGTTGAAGGTCTATCATTTTGGTATTTATGCCCTTTCTCTGTATGACAAATATACGGGGGAAGGGACGCGCGTCCGTCTCAACGTGGAGGCCCTGGATGCCTATCCGCATGTGCGGGCCTGGTTCCTCAAGGAAAAGCCCAAGCGTGAGCAGGAACCGGAACTGCTGCGTGAAGAGATCCGCACGGCCGGCATGGACCTGCTCCAGGCCGCCCCTGTGCGTATCCATCCTGACTTTTTGGTGAAGAAGGGGAAAGGCGTCGTGCGTCGTTGTCCGCGCTGCGGGGAATGGTATCCGGCAGTGCTGGGCGATCTGTGCCGTCGCTGTCAGGGGGATGGCCCCTACCTTGCCGGAAAGGAATAGCCCTGTCGTTCCGGGCCCACGGAAAGCATACCGCCGTGGGCCTTTTCTTTTCAGGAGAGAGCGTGATGGAACTGGAAGCCCGCAAAGCCGTACTGTATTCCATTTTTGATGCCGGGGTGCGGGCTGTGGCTCCCGATGCGGCCCTGATGCGTCATGTCTGTCTGGAAGGCGACAGCCTGCTTGTGGACGGGAAACGCTGGCCGTTGCCGCGCCGGGGCCGTTTGCTGGTGCTGGGAGCCGGCAAAGGGGTCGCGCCCATGGGCGCTGCCGTGGAAGAGCTGCTGGGAGATCGCATCCATAGCGGGCTGCTGGTGGTCAAGTACGGTCACGGTCTGCCGTTACGGCAGATCACTCAGGTGGAGGCCGCCCATCCTGTCCCGGACGCGGCAGGCGCAGCAGCCACGCAGGCATTGCTGGAGCTGGCCGCCGGGACGACGGCAGACGATCTTGTCCTCTGTCTGCTCACAGGCGGGGCCAGTGCCCTGACGCCAGCCCCGGTGCCCGGCGTCACTCTGGAAGACATGCAGCAGGTGACGGAGCTGCTGCTGCGCAGCGGCGCGACCATCGCGGAACTCAATGCCGTCAGGAAGCATCTGTCCCGTTTCAGCGGTGGCCAGCTGGCCCGGACGGCTGCTCCGGCCGGGGTGGTGAGCGTGATCGTTTCCGACGTGGTGGGGGACGCTCTGGATGTCATCGCCTCGGGTCCCACAGCACCCGATGCTTCGACGTTTGCGGACTGCATGGACATCCTTGCCCGCTACGAGCTGGCACCGGCCATGCCGCCTGCTGTCCTGGATCATCTTCAAAAAGGCTGTCTGCGTCAGGATGCCGAGACGCCCAAGCCGGGGGATGCCTTGTTCCGGCATGTGCAGAATACCCTGGTCGCCACCAACCGGCAGGCCCTGGATGCGGCGGCGGAGCAGGCCCGGCAGCAGGGCTTCCGTCCTGTCATCCTGACGAACAAAATGGTGGGGGAAGCCCGGGAGCAGGCGGCCCTGCTGGTGGCGCAGGCACGGCGGATGGCGGCCGAACTGCCGGCGGATGCACAGCCGCTCTGCCTGCTGGCCGGTGGTGAGACGACGGTGACGCTCCGCGGCGGGGGCAGGGGAGGGCGCAATCAGGAAATGGCGCTGGCAGCCAGCCTGGCCTTGCAGGACTGCCCGCATGTCTGCGCCCTGTTTGCCGGTACGGACGGCACCGATGGCCCTACGGACGCTGCCGGAGGATGCGCCTGGGCCGGGAATCTGGCTGTGACGGGGATGGAGCAGGCACGTCATGCCCTGGAAGAAAACGATAGTTATCCGATACTTCACCATTGCGGCGCTCTGCTGCGGACCGGTCCCACACGGACGAATGTGATGGATCTGGCCGTGCTGCTGGTCTGGCCGGAAAAGGCTCAGTAAAAGTTTTTTCTTTGCGGTCATAGCTTGACAATGACAGGTTTAAATAGTAATGTTTATTAAATACTTGGAGTTTGCTATGGCCCAACCACAGACCAGAATGACTAGGCAACGTGCTGTCATCCTTGAAGAACTGAGAAAAGTCAAAACACACCCCACAGCGGATGAACTGTACAGCATCGTTCGTGAGCGCCTGCCCCGCATCAGCCTCGGTACGGTATACCGCAACCTCGATTTCCTGGCGGATACCGGCGAGATACGCAGGCTCGAAGCGGCAGGGACGACAAAACGGTTCGATGGCGATATTTCCTGGCATCAGCATGTGCGCTGCATCCATTGCGGGCGCATAGGTGATGTCATGCAACCCCTGCCGGTACCCTCTGTGGCAGGCATGCAGGTAGAAGGCTTTTATTCCATCGTCGATTCCCGTGTGGAATTTGACGGTATTTGTGAAGCCTGCGCCGCCAAGGGCTTGAAGTAAGCACACGCTTCCGGGACGGACTTTGTCCGTCCCGATCCCTCAAAGGAGATTGTTATGGCTGAAGCTCAGGACATGTGGCGTTGCCAGATGGTGAATTGCGGTTATGTCTACGACCCGGATCGTGGCGACAGACGCCACAAGATCCCTGCCGGTACCAAATTCGAGGACCTTCCTGATGACTGGCGCTGTCCGGTCTGTGGCGCGGCAAAGAAAAGTTTCCGTCGCCTCTCGGAAGAAAATTAGCATTCAGGCAAGGACGCCCTTCGGGGCGTCTTTTTTATGATGGCTGTGACTGTACCGTGCAGGCACGGAGTAAAAGACACCCGGTATGCGGGTGTCTTTTTTTATGGGCAAGCATTATGCATGCCGGGTTCGTATCATAACAGCCCCGTCCAGTGCCGCTGGCCGCTGCCGCCGGACGTTGGCCTGGCAGAAGGATACCGGAGGGCAGGGGAAACAGCTTCTCTGTCTTGCGCAGGGGACAGGAGCATGGTTTTTCTGTCCGCATCTGCCAAACATCTCCTCCCGTCCGGCATCCGTTGTCCTGCCCGGGCAGGGCGGTAAAGAGATGCTTGCGTAGCCTGACTGTTTTGGTATCTTCAAAAAATACCTTGTTTCAGCAACAGACTGGTGCGCATGAAATATCTACCATCACAGATCATGACCTTTTTGCACGAGCGCGGCGCAAAGCACAATATGATCGTGCTGCGGCGCTTTTTCATTACCCTGTGCATCATGATCGCCGCTTACAGCGTCATCTTCCACTGGCTCATGGAATATGAAGGGAAGGAACATTCCTGGATCACCGGGGTCTACTGGACGCTGACGGTCATGTCCACGCTCGGTTTTGGGGACATCACCTTTTCCTCGGATCCGGGCCGCATCTTTTCCATCGTCGTGCTCATGTCGGGCGTGATCTTTTTCCTGATCATGATGCCCTTCACCTTCATCCAGCATTTTTACATGCCGTGGCTGGAAAGCCAGAAAAAGGACATGGTGCCGCGCCGTCTGCCCGCCGGGATCAGGGGGCATGTGCTGATCGCCGGAAGCGGCCCCATCACCCTCAACCTGGCCGATGACCTGGCGCGCCATGGTATCCGGCGTGTGCTGCTGTGCAATGATCCCCAGACAGGTCTGGACCTGCTCGACCAGGGCTATGAAGTGGCTGCCGGTGACCATGACGACGTAAAGACCTACCAGAAATTGCACGCCGATACGGCCGCCATGCTGGTGGTCATGGATACGGACATCCGCAGTACCAACATCGTCTTCTCGGCCCGTGAAGCCGCGCCCCAGGTGGTCATCGCCGCGGGGGTGGAAAATCCCGATGCGACGGACATCCTGCGCCTGGCAGGATGCAACAGGGTGTTCCAGTTCCATAATGTGCTGGGTGAGGCCATGGCCCGACGGGTGGTCCGCTCGTCCCAGCGGGCCAGCATCATGGGCCGCTTCGGCCGTCTGGTGGTGGCGGAAGCCCCGGTGATGCACAGCAGTCTGGCCGGCAAGACCCTGCTGGACTGCAGCTTGCGCGAACGGACGGGCATCAACGTAGTCGGCGTCTGGGATCGCGGCGCTTTCCAGCTGCCCGGGCCGCATACCATGTTCACGGAAAGCAGCGTGCTGGTGGTGGCCGGTACGGAAAAACAGGTGCGGACGTTCGACCGCCTGATCAGCGAGCCGGAAAAGGCAGAGATGGAGAACGTGCCCGTGGTCATCCTGGGCGGCGGCAGGGTGGGCCTTGCCGTGGCGCGGAACCTGGCACGCCGCAAGATCCCTGCGGTGATCGTGGACCGGCAGCCGCACATCAATTCCGGCGCCATCCCCCATGTGCACGGGGATGCCGCGGATCTTGCCGTTCTGGAAAAGGCCGGCATCCGCAAGACGCGCACCATCATCATCACCACCCATGACGATGACGCCAATATCTATCTGACCATCTACAGCCGTCGTCTGCGGCCGGATGCCCAGATCCTCTGCCGTGCCTCGCTGGACCGTAACGTCAACGGCCTGCACAGCGCCGGTGCGGACCAGGTGCTTTCCCTGGCTTCGCTGGTGAGCAACAGCATCATCAATCTGCTGGCTCCGGACAAGATGATGATGCTGAATGAGCGCCTGCTCGTCTTCCGCTATACCATCCGCGGACAGCTGCAGGGCAAGAGCCTGATGGAATGCGGCATCCGCAACAAGACCAAGTGCAGTGTGCTGGCCGTGCGCGACAATACCGGCACCATGCACGTCAACCCTGATCCGGGCTACATTTTCGCTCTGGGGGATGCCCTTTATCTCATCGGCGACTCGGAGGCCGAGGAGCGCTTTCGCGAACGTTACGGCATCGACAGCAATCTGGCCTGTGCCGATGCTGATTTGAGCTGAGGCATCGCAGCGGTCCAGGAGTTCGCAGCCGCAGTATGCAGCCATCCGCCATCACAAAGGGAGGGAGATCCGTCTGCCTCCCTTTTTTGCGGCCTGCCCACCGGGAAAGGTCGCAGATGGTCGCCAGGTTTCTTTCGCGGCTCGACATGCAGCGGTCTGTCCCGTTCTGTCATGGGCAGGAGAGCGGGGGAAATATACTAAAAACAGGCAGAGTTGTCTTTTGTGAAGGCTAGCCCTGCAGGAGCTGCAAGACTTCCTTGTCGTCTGCCACGACCTCGAAGGCCGATTGCAGGGAGGCGGGCAGGCGGGAAGGCCGGCCGGTCGCCATATCGATATAGACCCAGACCGTGGCCGCTTCGGCCAGGACGCTGCGATCGGCGGCGCGCCAGAACAGATAGCGGCGCAGGCTCTGGCGGGAGGCAAGCTCGGCCACCCAGGTGGCGGCGGTGATGACATCTCCGGCAAGGGCAGGGCGTTTGTAGGTGATGGTATGCTGGCGGACGACCCAGCCGTGCCCTTCCGCTTCGTAGCGTTCCACGCCCCAGCCCTGGACAGTGGAGTGGTTGATGGCCAGATCCTGCATCCACTGCACATAGCACAGGTTGCTGACGCGGTTCTGGATGTCGATATGCTGGGGAGCGACGATGATTTCCTGGGTGAAGATGCGCATGGTTCCTCCTTGCAGGGCCGGATGCTGCCTGCCGTGCAGAAGGCAGCATATACCTCTCCACGGGGAAAGGCCATGCGCCTTTTGCCTGCCTCTGCTGCCTGTCGGAGAGATTTCGCTTGTCTGTCCTGCAGCCCCGGCGTAGAGGGGAACAGAGATGTATTCGGGACAGGAGGGAAGGAGCATCATGGTACAGCGCATGACCATGGCATGGGTAAAATGGTTGGGATGTGCGGGCTTGCTCCTGCTGTTGTCGGGGCCGGTCATGGCCGCGGAAGGCGTGCTGGAGATCCTGGCGGCCGGAGATGTGCTGCTGGGCGGCCGGATGCTCGAAGCGCCCCAGGCTGGAGAGCTTTTCGGGCCCCTGACCCGCCGGCGTCTGGAGCAGGCGGACATTTTTCTGTGGAACTGCGAGATCGCCGGTCTTTCTTCCGTCTCCAAGCAGAATACCTTCGTCTTCCATGCCGACGGGCTGCTGTTCCCCCAGATGGCGTTTGCCAATGGCGCTGCCTGCACCGCCAACAACCATGTGTTCGACGGGCTGGAAGAGGGCGCGGCCAATTTGATGGCGGTGCTGGAAGGTGCCCGTATCCGCCACAACGGCCTGCATGAACGCGGTACCTTCGCGCCCCTGTCCCTTTTGCCCCAACGAGAGCCGCCGGTCTATCTGCTGACGGGATCGCCCATGTCGCAGATAGGCAGCGGGCCCCGGATCGTCACACTGTCCTATCCCCAGCTGCTGGAAGCCGTGCGGACATTGCGTGCCCGGGAGCCGGAGGCCTGTATCATCCTGTATTCCCATGACGGGAACGAAGGTTTTTCCGAGGCTTCGGATCGCCAGCGGCTCTGGGCGGACTGGTTTGCCGCCGCAGGGGCGGACATCATCCTTTTCGCCCACAGCCATTGCTACGGCGGGTTCGAGACTCTCGAGGCCTCGCCGCGCAAGACCTTCGTGGCCTGGGGACTGGGGAATTTTTTGTTCGGCGGCAACCGAGGCTGGCGGAGCCGGAGCGATGTACGCCTGCTGTCCATCCGTCTCGATATGGCCACCGGCGGCAAATCCGCCTGCTGGCTGTACGGGAAGACCAAAAACTGGCAGTTTTCCCTGTACCGCATGGACGAAAGCGTGCTGCGGCAGGTGCAGGATCTGGGGGCCAGGGCTGCCGCCATCGTCGGCCAGCCTTCGGTGGAAGGGAACGAACAGGAAAAGGCCGATGAAGGATTCGGGCTGGGTTCTTTGTTCCTGTTCTGGAAAAATCTTTAGGCTCTGCAGGGCCTGTGGGCGACCGGGCAGGACTGCAGCCAGAATGCGGCGATGGGGAAGGCAGGAAGCCTGGTCGACCATATCCTGGTCAGCCGGTTTTGAAAAAAGATACATGCAGGGACACGATGCCTGTCCGGGGAGCCGGACAGGCATCGGCCAAAACAGAAGGGGCGGCAGGTATTCCTGCCGCCCCTTCGTCTGACAGGAAGCGGGGGTGCCTCCTGCCCGGGGGAGGGCATGGCATCGGGCCGTCTAGGAGGTGGGGATTACTTGGCGCTTTCGCTGGTCGGGAAAGCGAAGTTGTCCTGGTAGTACCGGGTCACAGGGTGCTTGTACTTTTCCAGCGGTACGGGGACGCGGAAGAATTCCGGTTTGCTGTCCGCATCCTTGCGCAGGCAGAGCCAGGCCAGCTGGGATTCGTCACGCACGGGGTAATCTTCGCGGTAATGGCCCGCACGGGTCTCCTTGCGTTCCAGAGAGGCCCGGACGTACATTTCGCTGACAAAGGCCACACCACGGGTCTCATGCAGCTTGAGCAGGTAGTGGGGATCCGTCGCAACCATACGCGGCAGGTCTTCTTCCCGGATGCGCTCCAGTTCCTTGAGCGCGGCCTGAAGGCTGCGTTCGTTCTTGAGGATGGAGACCCCGTAGGGGAAGACCGTTTTCTGGATGGAGGTCAGCACTTCCTTGGGAGTGAGACCTTCCTTGCCCAGAGGAGCGAACAGGGCCTGCTGGCGGGCAGTGATTTCCGCGTCGGACAGGTCGCTCTTGACTTCCGGCAGCGTCTGGAGCAGGCGGGCCGCGTTCTCACCGGCCATATGGCCCAGCACGGACGTGGTCATCAGGGCAAAGCCGCCGGCGTAGACACCGGGCTCGGTTGCACGGGCCGTACCGGCAGCCAGAAGGCCTTCCAGATTGGTGTTGCCCCAGGCATCGGCCCGCAGACCGCCGTAAGAAACGGTCATCTGGGGCACCCATTCCGTGGAATCCCGGAACAGGTCCAGACCCAGGGCGGAAAGCTTGTCATAGTTCAGCTTCTGCCAGCCGTTCTGGGGACGCAGCAGGATCAGGTTCTCCTGCTGGATGCGGCTCAGGTCGAAGGTGATGGGACCGCGACCGGCCCGGATCTCCATGGCCATGGCCATGGTGGTGTAGTGGGGGTCGGTATTGGAGCCCAGCACGGGAGAGTAGCGCTCCATGAAGGGCTCGCCTTCGGCATTGACGAAGCGCGCGCCCAGAGGCATCAGCACGGTCTGGCCTTCCCAGCCGAAGAGGCGGGGCATGTTCCAGACACGGGCAAATTCCAGGTTCTGCAGGACCGCGCCGGCCTCATAGGTCATCTGCATGGTCTCGCCGGTAGGCGTGTTTTTGCCGTACGAGGTCTTCCAGCCGCCCATGCCGCTGGCGGCAATGACCACCCGGGCGTCGAAGCGGTAAAAATCGCCGTTGATGGTATCGAAGCCCAGGGCGCCGCAGACGCGGCCGTCCTGCTGCAGCAGCTCGGTCAGCAGGATGCGTCCCACCCGCTCCACGGAGCGCTGCTTGAGCTGGCGCACGATGTTCTTGACCATCAGCTCGCCGCCACGGCCCTTGAGCTGGGCCGGGTACAGCTTCACATGGTCCAGTCCCCGCTGGGGGACGTATTTCATGCTGCCGTCTTCTTTCTTGAAGAATTCGCAGCCGAAGCGTTCGTAGTCATGCAGACGGTCGGCAGAGCGCTTCAGGATCTCTTCCATGAGGTCCTGGTCGCAGAGGCCGTCGAAATAATAAATGAAATCCCGGACCCACTCGTCCACGTTGTCCGGGGGGAGGACGGCTTCAAAGTCGCCGCCCGCCATGGTCATCAGACCGCCCCAGTCGCGGGGGCCCTTGTCCACGATGCAGATGCGGGCTTCAGGGGCCAGTTCGGAACAGCGGTAGGCGGCCCACAGGCCGGCGGAACCGCCGCCCATGATCAGGACGTCCGTCGTGATATGATGCATGTTCATCTTACAGTCCTCCGCCCAGAGCCTTGGGGATATCGGGGAAAACAGGCGGCAGTTCTTCGCGGAACGGATGCACGAAGATGGCGCCTGACGGGCACAGTCGTTCACAGATATAGCAGGTCATACAGTCGTCGGCATAGGCGATGAAGGCCTTGCCGTCCTCACCGAGCCGCAGGGCGTCCAGAGGACACTTTTCCACGCAGGCGCCGCAGCCGATACAGATAGCGGCATCGATTCTTTCGATCATGGTCTTTCCTTTGGGCACGGCCGTAGTGGAGATACGGCCGTGCCATTGTTCAGGAGGGCTGGCTAGAAAGAGTAGATGAACAGCACGCTCACGTTCCAGGCGTCGCGGATGTCGCGATGGTCGCCGCCGGTCAGGCTCTGGCCCCAGACGTCATCCGACTTGTCCAGCCACAGGGCGATGTAGCTGGCTTCCAGGTTGACCTGCAGGTTGTCATAGATCTTGTATTCGTTGAGCAGGCCGAATTCCAGGGCGTAGTCACGCGTGGTGAGGTACAGGTTTTCGCGGCCGACCTTGGTGGTGCCTTCGGGATTGTTGGGAGCCATCCATTCGCCGGTACGCTCGTGGTACTTCTTCAGGATGCCGGGATCGTTGGTACCGCCGAGCAGGCTGATGTGGAAGGTGTGCTTGAGGTCTTCCAGGAAGCTCATATCCTTCAGGCGGAAGCCCACGCCCCAGGTGCCCACCAGGTTGTTGCCGATGACGCGGTCACGTTCGAGGCCATTGATGTCCGGGCCCATGAAAGTGCCGGAGAAACTACAGGGACCGTAGTCGTTGCTGACGGTGGGCAGGCGTTCGGAACCGTTGCCCACGTTGTCGTCGTCACCGGAGCTGTACCAGCCGAACAGACCCAGCTTGGTCCAGTCCAGATTGTATTCCAGCAGCAGGCCGGCCAGCCAGCCGGAGCGGTTCAGGGAGCCGTCGTCATAGGTCACGTTGCCGTACGAGAAATCCCAGGCGATGCGGAAGGGATCCCATTTGGTGATCTCGCCGCTCAGGCCGCCCCACCAAGCAGTGCCGTAAGCATTGAGTTTTTCCTTGTGGCTCAGCAGGTCGGCGCGCAGGGGGAACAGGCCGCTCAGGGCATAGCCGCCGTTGACGCCGTTGATCTTGTTGCCGACGTAGGCATAGTTCTTGGAGCTGTCATTGCGGAACGTGTTGGAACCGATGGAGGCGAACATGCCCCAGGGGGTCAGCTTTACGCCGTCAAAGGTCAGGGGCACCATCAGGCCGGCCATGTCCATGTTGTCCATGAAATTCTTCTGGTCGCCGTCGGCATTGCCCACATAGTTGTCGTTGTACGGACGGGCCCAGAAAGCCGTCATGGCAGCGTTTTCATTGAAAACGTAGCTGGCGGTGATGGCGGCCACGTCAGACTGGAAAACGGTGGGGCCGCCCATGGCCATGTAGGGCAGACCTATGCCCTGGATACCCATGCGCAGTTTGAGGTCCGTATCGGGAACGCGCCAGTCGATGAAAGCTCGCTTGAGCTTCACGATATTCTTGTCGGCGCCCATGGCCATGCCGCCCTGAGGATCCTCGGCCTTGCCCCAGATGGACTTGCCGATTTCAAAGTAGACCTGACCGGAAAGGTTTTCGTCAGCCACGGCGTCGATGACCAGACGGACACGGGAACGGGCTTCGAATTCGTCTTCGCTCGGGTCATAGCCGGTATGTCCGCCATTGGTAAAGTTACCGTTCTGACCATACTGGAAACTCGCCAGCCATACCCCCTTGGCCTTGAAGTCTACAGCGTGGCTTGCCTGGGCGGCTCCCGTCACCATGGCTGCTGCCAGCAGCAGGCACCAAATCTTTTTCATAATCCTTCCTCCAGAGAGACAGTAGTTTTTGGGCAAAGCCCGGAAACTTGGGTACAAAAACAGACCCGGAGGCGAAAAAGGCGCCTCAGGGGGTCTGGTGCAATCTTAAAAAGGGCGGATCATGCGATCCGCCCTTTTCATCATGCTAGACTTGCATAAACAGGGGGAATGTGAAGCCGATGGCGCTGCAGGGGCAGCTGGTGCGGCAGTTGGCGCAGTGCCAGCACTCTTCGCCATGGACCATTTCGGGCCGTTCCGCTTCCTGGTAGGGACGCATCTCCAGCACATAGCCGGGGCAGTCCTCGACGCAGGTACCGCAGGCCTTGCAGTGGCCGCAGTGGAAGCAGCGGGCGGCTTCCTTCCGGGCCTGTTCGATGGTCAGACCCAGGTTGAGTTCGGCAAAAGCCTTGGTACAGGCATTTTCGGCTTCCTTTTCGGAAGGAACGCTCTCATACTGGGCGATGCCGTAGATGTCGGCGTACTGCACCACGTAGGGAGCGGTGTCGCTGCCCATGGCGTCGCAGTCTTCGATCATGTTTTCTTCGTTCAGGGCATAGACGCGGCTGCTGGCGCCGGTCAGCATCTGGTGCACGGCAAAGGCGGCACGGCGGCCGTCGCCCACGGCGCGGGCGATGGAGGCGGGGCCGGCGGACACGTCACCGGCGGCAAAAACACCGGCCTTGGAGGTACGCTGGCTTTCGTCCACCTTGATCCAGTTGCGGGGGGTCAGTTCCAGACCACCGGCGTTTTCACCCAGGAAGGCCAGGTCGGTCTTCATGCCCACGGCAAAGATCACGGTGTCGCATTCCAGGACATGCTCGCCACCGGGCACGGCTTCCAGGGTCAGCTTGCCCTTTTCGTCAAAGTGGCAGTCCTTGACTTCGAAGTAGTCCACGCCGGTGGCCTTGTCGCCTTCGGTACGGATGGCGGACATGGTGCAGGAATTGTGCACATGCACGCCTTCCTTGGCGGCCAGTTCCAGGTCTTCGGCAGGAGCGCGCATCTCGCCGGCCTTTTCCAGGCAGATCACATGGACGTTCTCGGCACCCAGGCGACGGGCAGTGAAGGCGCAGTCGAAGGCCACGCCGCCGCCGCCCATGATGACGACGTTCTTGCCGATCTTGCCGGTGTTCTGGCCCAGAGCGGCGGCACGCAGGAATTCCACGGCCTTGACGGCCTTTTCGGCGCCGGGGATGGGCAGGCTGTTTTCAGCGGGCACACCGGTGGCCACGATGACGGCATCGTAGCGGGCGGAGATCTCTTCCATGGTGATGTCCACACCCACGCGGGTGTTGACGCGGGCACGCACGCCGGCTTCCAGCACCAGGCCCACTTCGCGGTCCACCACATCGCGGGGCAGACGGAAGTTCGGCACGCCGTAGCGGGGCACGCCGCCCAGCAGGGGCTCGGCTTCGTAGATGGTGACCTCGTGGCCCAGCAGGGCCAGGAAGTAGGCGGCCGTCAGGCCGGCAGGGCCGCCGCCGATGACGGCAGCTTTCTTGCCGGTGGCGGGACGACGCTTGAAGAAGACGTTGCCGCGTTCGGCAAAGGTCTCGGCAGCGCGTTCCAGGGCGCGGATGTTCAGGCAGCCGTCCATTTCCTTACGGTTGCAGGCATCCATGCAGAAGTGGGGGCAGACGCGGCCGGTGATGCCCGGGAAGGGGTTCTTGGCACGCAGGTAGCGCAGGGCTTCGGTGAACTGGCCTTTTTCGATGAGCGAGTTCATCTTCTGGATGGAATTGCCGATGGGACAGGAAGTTTCGCAGGGCGAGGTGCGGAACTGCTCTTTCAGCTGGGCGCCCAGCACGACGGGGCGCGTTATTTCACGGCTATATCTCGGGGGCATGATTACAAACTCCTTGGAAAGTGCATGAGGATGCCGCGGGCATTACAGCAGCGGCGCCTTGCCCCACTGGAAACGGGGGCCGTCTTCACCGCGGATCAGCAGCAGCGGCTTGGCCATGTCGGGATTCAGCTCGGGGTAATCCCGCAGCTTGTAGACACAGCGGCCGGTCTCCTTGCGTTCCATGGTGGCCTGGATGGCCAGTTCACAGACCGTCAGGATGTCGCGGGACTCGTGGCAGCGCATGAGATCGCGCAGGGTGTCGGCGTGCAGGCGGCCGGCCTGGCCGGACAGGAAGCGGATCTTTTCCAGGGCGCGGGCCATGCCGGCCATGGAGCGGCGGAAGCCCATGTAGTAGTTCATGACGTTCCGGGTAGTCTGTTCGATTTCCTTGTAGCTGACGCCTTCGTCGGCGGGCACCTGCATGGGAGCGAACACGTCCTTCTTGACGCTGGCGGCAAGATCTTCATTGATCTTGCCGGCTTCGGTGATACCGGCGGCACGCATGCCGGCCTGGCGACCGGCTTCGTAGCCACCGCACATGGCGCCGGAGCAGTACAGGAAGATACTGCCGCAGAAAAGGTTGGGCACAGTGGTTTCGAAGGTGTCGTTGACGGCGATGGTGCCGCCGAAGATCAGCTCGCCGATCTCCACTTCCAGCAGCTTGTGCTGGAAGTCGGTGCCGGTGCAGTCGGCCCAGTCACCGAAGGTGGCCTTGTCGCCGGGCATGAGCACGTACTGCAGTTCATGCACGACATCCTTGTCCACATGGCGCATATCCATGTAGAATGGCGGGCCGGAACCCTCCATCTGTTCCTGGAAGGTGCCCTGGATCTGGTTGTTGCGCACGCCGTTTTCCATCATGGGGTCGTACTTGCCCATGAAGCGTTCGCCAAGGGCGTTGATTTCGTGCGCACCGGAGCTGTTGATGCCGTTCATGCCGGGGCAGCCGTAGCCCTTGGGCAGCATGGTGGCACGCTGATAGGTGTCCAGTTCGGTCACGGCGGCGCCCACATCATAGCCCAGCACCACACCGGCGCTGGTATTATAGGGGTACATCCAGACGTTGAAGGGATTGTGGGTGGAGTTATCCGTGCCGCGCGTGGCCGAACGACCCTGGGCCGAAACAACGGTCTTGGCGCGAACCAGCACGAATTCGCCGGTGCGGACATTCCAACCCAGCGCACCGCAGGCCTTGCCGTTGTCGGTGAGGATCTTGACCGCCATGACGTTGTCGAGCGTATTGATACCAGCATCACGCACGATGCGGGCCATGGCGCGTTTGATGGTCATGCCGTTGGCGATATGGACCCACCAGCGGCCGGGCTGACCAAAACCCTGGGTGCGCAGGTAGGTGCCGTCAGCCTTCTTGCTGAACTGCACACCAGCCTTGCCCAGCACATCCAGAAAATATTTCATGTGGGCGTACCAGCCGTTCTGCAGCATGGCAGGCGACCAGCCATTGAGGGGCTTGGCGTAGAACTTGATGAGGTCTTCCACGGTGTCGTGGGCTTCACCGGGCTCATCCAGGACGGCCATATAGTGGTCATTGCCGCCGCCGATACAGCCGGAGCTTTCCAGCTTGCCCTTGTCCATCAGCACTACGTCGAGGCCCTGGTCACGCGCGCCGAGCGCCGCACCACAGCCCGAAGCACCGGAGCCGATCACGAGCACGTCGGTTTCCACTAACGTGCCGAGAGGGTGTTTGGTCATCTTCATAGCAATATCCTGGTTGTGATTTTTTAGCGGACAGTCATCGCCGGGCCGGTCGGGCAATCCTCAGTGGCTGGCCCAGCGTTTGTGAATAAAAAATCATGCGAAACGGTTGTATTGTCAAATCAATAAAAATCAAATATCGTTTCAAAAAATCAAACATTGGAGGGCGTGATGATTCCTGAGTTGAATGGCGATTTTCTTCAATGGTTACGCGGGTTTTATTATGTCGCTAAAACGGGGAGCGTGCGCAGGGCCGCAGAACTGATGCACAGAAATCCCTCAACGATCAGCTATCAGCTGCGTTCGCTGGAGACCGAGCTCAATACGGTCCTGTTCGACAGGTACAAAAAAAGCCTTCAGATCACCCCTGAAGGCAAAAAACTGCTGGGCTGGACCATCACGACCTTCGAGACGCTGCAGAGCATGCGCTCCGCCGTCGGGACCACGGACGGCCGCCTGCAGGGCGGCATCTTCCTGGGGGCGACCCTGCCGGTAGCCATCATGGCCGTGGACGCCATCGCCGCGTTCCGTGCGGAGAATCCCCAGGTCAACATCCGCATCCAGCGTGCCCTTTCCTCCGAGATCGTCCAGGCGGTCAAGGAATCCCGTCTGGATTTCGGCCTGACGGGCATGACGGCCCTGCCCAAGCAGGATACCATGGAGATCCTGTTGAAGGCCCGTCCCCTGCTCGTCATGCGCAAGGACAGCATCTGGGACATCCCCCCCATCCCCACCGAAGCGGATCTGGAGCGGCTGCCCTTCGTCATCTTTCAGACATCGCTGGAAGAGAGCGAGCAACCGACGCCGACCCTGCAGTATGCGGCACGCCGCCTGCAAAAGAACACGGTCATCAGCGTCAACAACTACCACCTCATCATGCAGTTCGTCCGCTGCGACGTCGGGGTGGCCATCATGGACGAGCTGTGCTACCGGGCGACCATGTTCGGTTCGGACTGGAGCTCCATCGTCAGCTGCCCTCTGGACCACCTGCTGCCCAACGTGCTGTACGGCATACTCGTCCGCAGGCACAAGCATATCAGCCCCCAGGCACAGGCTTTGATGGACGCCCTGCGGCGGCATTTCATCGAGCTTGCCGCCCAGCCCTTTGGCCCCACCTTTCTTGCCGGACAGACGCAAAAAGGCGGGCAGCCCAAGGCTGCCCGCCCGCGTAGGAAGGCTTCGTCCCGCAAGGGTGATTAGAAGATAGCCTTGCCCACGATGATCGTGATGGCCGCGGTGACCAGATAGGACATGAGGATGACGGCAGGAGCCGTCTTCCAGATGGCCTTGGAATCCGACCACTCGTTGCCGTGCAGCAGGGCCGCACTGGCACTGGCGGCAGGCGTGAGGAAGGCAAAGTGCACGCCCATGACCACCATGATCAGCGGAAGTTCGGGGCTGACGTTGGCCGCCTGGCAGTAGCTGTAGATAATGGGCATCAGGGCCACACCCACGGCGCCGTTGTTCATGACCTGGGTCAGCAGGGTAGCGGCCAGGCCCAGGAACAGGGCAAAGGTCAGCGGGGTGCCGCCGGAGATGATGGGATCAAGCGCCATCATCAGGAAGGAAGTGATGCCGCTTTCAGGCTTGGCCATGGCACCGGACAGGGGCTGCACGAAGGCCAGCAGCAGCACGATGCCCCAGGTGACGCCGGAGTCCACCATGACCTTGAAGTTCAGCAGGGCCTTGCCTTCCACCTTGATGGCCGCCATGACCGTCACCAGCAGGATGACGATACCGGTATTGCCGATGCCCTTGAGGAAGCGGGTCAGGAAGAAGTCCTTGGGCATGAAGTTGGGGGCCAGCAGCAGAATGACCAGCAGGAACAGGAAGGCCAGGATGACCTTCTGCACGCGGGAAAGGACCAGGCTGCCGTCCTTGTCCAGCTTGCTCACATCCAGATGGACGAGCTTGCTCATGTCGGGACGGAAGATGTACTTGCCCATGACGATGAAGAGCAGCGAGCACACGGCGCAGATGAGCAGGGCGATGAGCATGTACTTGGCATAGTCGATGCCCACACCGGACATGGTCTCATAGGCGCTGAACACGGTCAGGGCGGCCTGCTTGAAGGGGATGAGGGACATGCCCACCTGGGCGGCGAACACGATACCGAACACCATCATGGTGGGGTAGCCGTCGCCTTTCTTGAAGCCGCAGACTTCGCACACGCCGTACAGGATGCTCCAGCCGATGATGGCGGCCGGAGAGGCGCTGGTCAGACCGCCGAGGATGAAGATGGAGCCCAGGAAGGTGTAGGTGAATACCCAGGGCCGCCCGGCAACGAACTTGCGGGTGATGAACCACAGGGAAATGAACTTGGACAGGCCATAATGGCTGATGGTGGCGCAGAAGACGAAGATGAAGAACATCATCTGGACCACAGGGTCACCGAAGCTCTTGTTGAGCAGCATCATGGGCTTCATGCCGCCGATGAGCATCAGGGCCAGCAGACCGGCCAGGCTGGGCCAGACGATCTCGATACAGACCCAGCCGTAGAGCACGCCCAGGAAGATACCGATAAGATTCATCCCCAGGGGCGTCAGCGGTTCCACGGGCGGTAGCTGGCCAAAGCCGAACATGATGAGCAGACAGACGACAGTGTGCAGGTAATAGGCAGGCGCCGAGAAGCGCTTGGGGGTGGATTCTTTTCCAGCCATGATGAGTTCCTTCTTGAGAGATCGCTACATACCGCCCAAAGGCGGCTGTTCCTTCGGTCATCCAATACAGAAGGGGACATGTCTGTCCGCATTCCATGCGCCCTGCTGTTTTCTCCCTGTATGGCCGTTGCCCGCGGCCATTATGTGAAAAAGTTATCATGTCAGGCGGTCTGTTTTGTCAATTCAATAAAAAAATATTTTTGTTTGATAATTTTAAACAATAAAGCCACCATTTGATAATAAAATTAAATTATTTCAATATATTATATATTTTATAAAACAAATTTCCCGCTATTCCGGAAAATTGGATACCATTCCGGACACAGGCTGATGGTAAAAGACAATCTCCGGATCTGGTGTTTATTTTTAGTGTTTTGAATTTATTAAATATATTTTAAGCATGTAAATCATGGCCAGCCGCACCGCCTGTGCTTTGATCTTCACAGAAAAGCGGGTAAGCGGCTGTGTAAAAAAGAACAATTGACAGCCGCTGTCAGTCCCGGCATAAGGGGCGGCATCGTGTGCGTTCCTCAGCACACAAGGGAGGAAACATGTCTTATTTTGCAGCCCGGCAGGCCCAGACGACATTGTCCTGTCCTGAATGCGATCACAAGCTGGAGATCGCGCGTACCTGCCACGAGGCCTTCATGCGCTGTCCTTTTTGTGGCAAGCGTTTCCCGCTGGAACAGTTCATCAGTCAGGCAGATGAAGCCATGGAACGCTTCCTCGAAGGCCTGTACTTCGACCGTATCTAAGCGTGAACCGGCATCAGAGAGCAGCTCTCCTGCTTGTGCTGGCGATGTCCGGCGCCGTGCATGCCGCCATCTTGCTGTGCGCCGGTGTGGGGATGCTCCTGGCAGGATAACGGCTGCCCGGCAAGAGTCCCCGCTGCTTTTCCTGGTTACGAAAACAGCCCGCATGGTTCGCTCCATGCGGGCTGTTTTTGTGTCGGCAGAGGAGGGAAGGCTTAATAGAGGGTGGGCAGGCCCAGGATGGCACGGGCAGACACGGCCACCTGCATCATGACCTGCGAGATGTCCTTGACGGCCTGCATGTTCTTGGAGGCCACCCGCGGCATCACAAGGATCTGGTCCCCGGGCCGGATATTGTCGCCATCATGGCTCACCGAGCCGTTGGGATGCATGACGAGCACGGTATCCTGGTCCGCGCGGCTGTTATAGCCGCCGGCTCCCTTGATGTAATCGTCCAGATCATTGTTTTTGCTCCAGAGCATGGCCTGGGGCATCATGACTTCACCACTGACGAGGACCACATCGCTCTTGGCCGGGATGACGATGACATCGCCATCTTCCAGCGTGATGTCGCCGATCTTCTGGCCGTCGCTCAGGACGACGACACCTTCCGGTTCCACGGCTTTGGCCCGCTCCACAAATTTGGCGATCATCTCCGCTTCCTTGGCGCGGATCTGGGATTCTTCCGTGCTGGCCGACGAAGCGGTAAGGGCGGATTCTTCCAGGCGGCGCAGGCTGTCGGCGATGGCTTTCTTCTGGCGTTCGGCCACGCTCTTGCGCTTGATGTACATGCCGTTCAGATCAGCACGTCCCTGTTCGACAGCGATAAAGTTACGCACTTCATCCAGGCGTGCTCCGCGGCGCACGGGAAAACGGCTGGCACCGCGTACGGCTCCCTGCACCGTGACAGTTATGGTATTGCCTGCGGCATCCGCCAGCAGCTCGATGCTGTCACCGTCCGCCAGCTGCAGGCTGGCCAGTTCGCCAAGGGGCAGATAGGTATTGTAGGGCTTGCCGTTGCGGACCCCCTTGATGGCGATATGCGAGGCACTGCTGTCCGGATCCACCAGCTTCAGCAGGCTGGCCCCGGAGGTCTTGCCTTCCGGCAGCTCAAAGCGGGCGCTGGTGCGTACCTTGCCCGTGACAGTGACCGTGGGCCCCTTGTCGGGGACAACGATGATGTCGCCATTCTGGAAACGGATGGGCGGCATGCTGCCTTCACGGATGAAGGGATACAGGTCCACCGTCGTCACGACCTGATTGTTGCGGCGGACCTGGATGTTCCTGTAGCTGCCCCGTCCGGCGTCGATCCCGCCCGCCTTGTCCAGATAGCTCAGCAGGGGATCGGCCGCAGAACCGCTGTAGCGGCCGGGCTTGGGCACATTGCCGGTGACGAACAGGGTGATGGGCTGCGCATCCATGGGGGCCAGATAGATCTGGCTGTCGGCATGGCCGGAGGCCGCCAGCTTGCTGCGCAGGGCATCCTGCAATTTGTCCTGGGCCAGACCGGTCACGTTGAGCTGGCCGACTTCAGGGATGTCCAGCTGGCCGGCAGGGCTGACTTCGAGGATGGTATCCACATTGAGGCTCCCGCCCCACAGGCGCAGGACGACCCTGTCACCCGGTGCGATGGCGCCGGCGGCTCCTCCCTGACCGAAATTGCCCTGGAAAAGATTGGCTCCGTAGGGTGCCGGAGCGTCAGCGGCATAGCTGCCCTGCGGCAGGAGCAGCAGGCACAGCAGCAAAAGAAAAACAGATTTTTTCATGGTACGGCCCCGGGCTTAGTCCTTGGCCTCTTCCGTCTGGGAAGCCGGCATGACAGCGGGACGCATGCCCTGGCCCCAGACGCGGGGCGCCAGCCGCCACTGGCCCTGGGCATTGCGGCAGGCAACGATGATCTCGGCTTCATTGAAATTGTTGCGGACAGTGGCGCGCTTGCATTCCTCACCAGCCGCGGAGAAGAAGCTGTCTTCCATGCTCACGCGCACGTCCGTCCCGAAGGCGGGATCGGAAAGGGTGGTGATGTCACCGGGCACGGCATTGGCCATAAAATTTTCCACAGGGCTGGGCTTGTATTCGGGCGTTTCAGGGGAGTCTCCCAGCAGGCCGCAGCCATTGAGGGCCAGACAGGTCGTCAGCATGAGAAGGGTAGAGAGACGTTTCATGAGTTCTCCTGGAAAGGAAAGGCCGGAATCGGACCGTTGTTGGTCAGCCCTGGACAGGCTGAGACGCGGGATCCGGCATCCGGGGTGAAAAGGGCAGGGGAAGCTCCAGATCGATGAAGCGTTCCCGCACGATAGCTTCCGGGATATGGATGGCGAGCTGCTTCAGGTCCTCCGGAGCGAGCGTTACAAGCCAGTTTACGGCCTCCCGGGCCATGACGAGCCAGCGGTCCAGCGGCAGGAAAAAGACCGCCGGGCAGATCTTGTACAGATAAAGGCCCGTATCGAGCAGGACCAGCGGGAACAGACTGCAGGCCACAGGACGACGTTGCCGTGGCAGAAGACAGCCTTCCGGGCCGCAGGATTTGCACCCCCTGTCGTCCAGGCAGGCCGTATCAGGGGCAAGCAGAAAAAAGTCCCTCTCCAGATGGTCATGCTGCTGCGAAGGCAGCAGCTTCATGGGAAAAGGGGTGGCGCAGTCCTGAGGGCCGCAACAGTAACGACAGTCCCGGCAGTAATCATTGCTCAGGATCCCCTGATCGAAGTGTACATCCCGTTGCAGGGGAAAACGCTGACGCCATTGCTGCCAGTAATGCCAAGAGCTTTTTTGCATGGAGATCCTCCGGCAGTTTCAGCTGTGCCGGACAAAAATGTCGATTATCCCGATGCGGAACATCTGTCAAATATCGCTATATCATGCTGATAATAAAAAGAAAAAAATTCAGTTTCCGCAAAACGGAAAAGGGAGGCAAAAAATGCTTGCCAGATGGGCGCTGATGGCGTAAATACACTTTTGTTGTGCCGAAGTGGTGGAATTGGTAGACACGCTAGGTTCAGGGTCTAGTTCTGGCAACGGAGTGGGAGTTCGACTCTCCCCTTCGGCACCAAGTGAAAGCAAAGGCTGGTAGTGATACCAGCCTTTTTTTGTTGCAGGCTTTGACCTGCTGCGTGCCGCAGGCGCAAAATAGACAGCCCGCCATCCGGGCGGCGGTGATCCGGGCGCGGAGGCCAGCGCAGACTTTTGCGCGGCTCCTTGCCAGCCTCACCGCTGCGATGAGCGGGGCAGGCGGCATGATGTGCCCTGCCGGTACGTGAAGCAGACGGATGGTGACAGGCTCTGTCATAAAAAAGCTCTCCTCGAATGAGGAGAGCTTTTGCCGTTTCTGGGGCGTCCGGCCTTATTCCGCTGCCCGCAGTCTGCTTGTGATGTCGTCGAACTCCTGCCGCAGCCGGGCATCATACAGCAGGGAGAGGTCTGGCGGCTGGAAGGCGAAGATGCGGGAGAAATCCGCTTCCGACGTGTGCATCATCCCCAGCAGATCGCTGCTGGTCTTGACGGTCCGATAGGTATTGACGGCCACCTTGAAGGATTTTTCCGCCCGCTGCAGCAACTGCTGCAAATGCTTTTTCTGACGTGACAGATACTGGTTGTAGAGGTCCACGGCATCCAGTGTCCTCTGGTTGGCGGCGATGTTCACTTCCAGGATCTTCCGGTCCGTCTCCTCGGCCCCGGAAAGTAGGCTGCGGGCATGTTCCTGCAGCTGGGCAGCCTCCTTCCTTATTTTCCCCAGACGGTCGAGGTAGCGGCTGTCGATCTGCTGCAGGGCCTGTTGCAGGGCGTAGACATAGACCTTGTTGCACATCATGTAGATGCCCGTATAGGTCTGGAGCAGCTCCACAGAGGCGTCCGGGGCCGCCAGCTGGCTTTCTATGCTGCGCTGGATGGCGCTGATGTTCTCGGCCACGGCCATGATGCTGGCGGTATCCTTGCCGTCGGCCGCGCTCAGCATGGTCTCCAGCTGTTCACGGCTGACAGGCAGGCCGCGTGCGGAGATCTCGGCAAAGATGCGCTCCTTGTCCGCCTCCAGACCGTGTTCCAGATCTGCTATCTCCTTGCGCAGTCCGGCGATATCTTCCTGCAGGCTGCTGCGCGTGGCCTTGAGCGGGTTCCAGTGTGAAGAGGGGGCGGAAACGAGCTCCTGCTGCAGGGCCGCTATCTTCTGGCGCTTTGCGGCAATCTCGTCGCGGGCGGCATCCCGGCTGGCGATGAGGTCCAGAGCCTGGGAATCCGCGAGGATGGCGAAGCATTCGGAGACGATGCGCTGGAATTTGGGATCGCGGAACGTCAGGACCTCGGCCCAGCTGCGTTCGGAGGGGTCCTCTCCCGAGGCGATGATATCCACCCCTTCGTGCAACAACGGGACGGCATCGTCCCAGATGTCGACGAAAGACCGGGCGGCAGAGACAGGCTGGACATGGAGCAGGATAGCCAGCAGCAGGAGCAGGGCCGGGCGCATGCGCTCTCCTTTGGAAAAAGTGACGGTAGAGAGGAAAGGGTAGCAGGCAGAGGGGATGGCTTCAAGAGGAAGGGGGCGCGCTTCGGCCGGAGGTGCCGGAGCCCGGGAACTGTCTGTATATGCTGAAGACCGGCCAGGAAGAGCATCCGTGGATGAGATCTGGCTGTTGGTCTGATGGGGGCGGCAGGTACGTCTTGCCTGTCCGCAATATCCCCGGGCAGCAGTACGGAAACGTGGAGCCATGAAAAAGGCCCCCAAGGAGGGGGCCTTTACAGATGACGTTGCGGTCCTGGCCTAGTGAGTGGCCAGCACGGCGCCTTCGTACTTGGTCTTCATGAATTCCTTGATCTTGTCGCTGCACAGGGCCTTGTACAGGGCCTGCAGTTCGGGACGCTTTTCGTCGCCGGTGCGGATGGCCAGGATGTTGGCGTAGGTGGTGGCAGCGGCGGAGTCGGCAGCTTCCACGGCCAGGGCATCGGCCACCTTCAGGCCGCCGAGGATGGCGTAGTTGCCGTTGATGATGGCGATGTCCACGTCAGGCAGGGCGCGCACCAGCTGGGCGGCTTCGATCTCTTCGATGCGGAGCTTCTTGGGGTTGTCCTTGATGTCGCGCACGGTGGCGGTCAGGCCCACACCGTCCTTGAGGGTGATGAGGCCCTGGTCCTGCATGAGCAGGAGGGCGCGGCCTTCGTTGGTGGCGTCATTGGGCACGGCCACGATGGCACCCTTCTTGAGGTCCTTCAGGCTCTTGCACTTGCCGGCGTAGATGCCGAAGGGCTCATAGTGCACGCCGCCCATGGAGGACAGCTTGGTGCCTTTCTGGGCATTGAAGTCGTCCAGATAGGGCTTGTGCTGGAAGTAGTTGGCATCCAGATCCTTGCTGTCCAGAGCCACGTTGGGCTGCACATAGTCGGAATATTCGATGATCTCCAGATTGATGCCTTCAGCCTTGAGCATGTCTTTGGCGGCATTCAGGATCTCGGCGTGCGGCGTGGGAGAGGCGCCCACCTTCACGGTGGTGGCGGCCTGGGCATGGCAAACCAGAGTACCGGCGGCCAGCATGGCGGCCAGCGTCAGCAGAAGTTTTTTCATGGGAAAAACCTCGGGGAAAGGGTGATAGAAAAAGCGGATCAAGACCCGCGTTTGTCGCTGCGTCGGGTGGCCCAGTTGCCGAAGCTCTGGAAGATCTGCACGATGATGATGAGCAGGATCACCGTGGCGATCATGATGTCGGTCTGGTAGCGGTTGTACCCGTACATGATGGCCAGCTTGCCCAGACCGCCGCCGCCGACGGCGCCGGACATGGCGGAGTAGCCCAGGATGGTGATGGCCGCCACGGCACTGCCGTTGATGAGCGAGGGCATGGCCTCGGGCAGCAGCACCTTGGTGATGATCTGCCAGGTGGAGGCCCCCATGCTCTGGGCGGCTTCCACCACACCGTTATCCACTTCCAGCAGGGAGGACTCGATGAGACGGGCCACGAAGGGCGCCGCGGCGATGACCAGAGGCACTACCGTGGCGTTGTTGCCGATGGTGGTCCCTACGATGTAGCGGGTGAAGGGGATGACGGCGATCATCAGGATCAGGAAGGGGAAGGAACGGGTCAGGTTCACCACCACATCCAGCACGCTGTAGACCACGGGATTGGGACGGATGCCGTCTTTGCGGCAGATGACCAGGACGACGGCCATCACGATGCCGAAGACATAGGAAAAAAACGTGGAGACGATGGTCATGTACAGGGTATCCACCACCCCTTCCATGAGCATTTCCACAGTGGCCTGATCAAACATGCTTCATCTCCTCCAGCAGGATGTTCCTGGATTTGGCGAATTCCAGGATGCTCCGGCGCGATTCCGGGCATTCGGGCAGCTGCAACACCATCTGGCCAAAGGCGATACCGCCGATGTCGCGGGTATCGGCATACATGATGTTCACGGGGCAGTGGCATTCCAGCACCATATTGGCGATGACGGGCTCGAAGGAGGAACGGCCGTTGAAGATCAGGCGGTAGAGGTTCTCCTGGGGCAGGTTCTGCAGGGCCTCGGGCATGACCAGACGGCGTGCGGCCTCGGTGCGCGGATGGAAGAAGACCTCTTCCACTTCGCCGTGCTCCACGATCTTGCCGCGGTGGATGATGGCCACATGGCTGCAGATCTTTTCGATGACGCTCATCTCGTGGGTGATGATGACCGCCGTGATGCCGAGATCCCTGTTGATGTCCTTGATGAGGGACAGGATGGAGTCCGTGGTGGCCGGGTCAAGGGCGGACGTGGCTTCGTCGCAGAGCAGCACCTGCGGGTTGGTGGCCAGGGCACGGGCGATGGCCACGCGCTGCTTCTGGCCGCCGGAGAGCTGCGAAGGATAGGAATCCATGCGGTTGGCAAGGCCCACCAGATCCAGCAGTTCTTCAGCACGCTTGCGGGCCTGGACCTTGTCCATGCCGATAAGTTCCAGAGGAAAGCAGACGTTCTGGCGCGCCGTGCGCTGCATGAGCAGGTTGAACTGCTGGAAGATCATGCCCATGGAACGCCGGGCAGCGCGCAGCTCGCTCTCCGACAGACGGCACATGTCCTTGCCTTCGAAAAAGATGGAACCGCCCGTGGGACGTTCCAGCATGTTGATGCAGCGGACGAGCGTGCTCTTGCCGGCACCGCTCTTGCCGATGACACCGAAGATGTCTCCTTTGTTGATGGCAAGATTGATGCCCTGAAGGGCAAAAACATCCGTATTTTTGCTGCGGTAACGTTTTTCCAGATTGACGATATCGATGATCGGCGCTTCGGCCATAGTGCCTCCCCTTTGATTCCCCTGTCGGGGGTATTCGAGGTTAGCATATCTTCCCCCGCTCGCAAAGAAAAAAGATGCCGAAAAATGTGCTGCGCAAGGCTTCGGGCCATAGTCGGGGAAGGGCGAGGCACAGAAAAAAAGCCGTATCCTGTCAGGACCGGCACGGTGACGACATGGGAGGAAGGAGCGGGACGTGCAGGGAGGAAGCAGGGGAAAGGACATTCCTTCCCCCGCTTCCTCCAAAGTGCTAACGCTGGCGGATGTAGGCTTCCAGCCGACGCATGGCTTCGGCCAGGTTGTCGATGGAATTGGCGTAGGAAAGGCGCAGGAACCCTTCGGTCTGGCTGCCGAAGTCGATACCGGGGGTGATGCCGATATGGGCTTTTTCCAGCAGGTCGAAGGCCAGTTCCATGGAGCTGCTGCCCAGATGGCGGGCATTGATCAGCATGTAGAACGCCCCCATGGGTTCCACGGGGATGTTGAAGCCCAGGCGCTTCAGCTCGCCCAGCAGGAAGCGGCGGCGTTCGTCGTAGGTGGCATGCATGCGGGCCACGTCTTCATCGGCACAGGTCAGGGCCGCGATACCGGCTTTTTGCACCGCAGAATTGGTGGACAGGAAGAAGTTCTGCATCAGGGCCTGCATGGGGCGCACGAGATCACGGGGCACGATGAGATAGCCCAGGCGCCAGCCGGTCATGGCATAGGCCTTGGAAAAACCGCCGATGACCACGGCATTGTCCGTGTACTCCAGGATGGAGTGCTCTTCCGCATCCCCGTAGGTCAGGCCGTGATAGATCTCGTCGGAAACGATCATGGGGCCCAGTTCGGCCAGGGCGCGCATGCGCTCTGGCTCCAGCACGATGCCCGTGGGGTTGCAGGGGGAGTTGATGAGCACGGCCCGGGTGCGCGGCGTGATCTGTTTGGCCACGTCTTCGGGACGGAACTGGAAGCCTTCTTCCTCATGGGTCAGCGTCCAGACGGGCACCCCGCCCGCATAGCGCACGAAGTTGGGGTAGCAGGCATAGCCGGGATTGGAGAGGATGACTTCGTCGCCCGGATCGAGCAGGGCGGAGAAAAGGACCATCATGGCCGGGGAAGAACCGGGGAAGATCAGCACCTGGTCGGGATGCAGGCTGACACCATAGCGCCGCTTGTAATAGGCGCACAGATGTTCGCGCAGCTCCACATCGCCCAGGGAGTGGGTGTAGTGGGTCTGCCCTTCGTCCAGGGCCTTGAAGGCAGCCTGACGGATGCACTCGGGCGTATCGAAATCGGGTTCGCCCAGTTCCAGGTGGATGATGGAAGCACCCTCCCGTTCGAGCTTCTGGGCGCGTTCCAGCACTTCCATGGCCAAAAACGGCGTGATGCCGCGTACTCTCTCGGCTATCATCGTATATCCTTTGTTCTTCCTGCCGTCGGGCAGGCTGGTTCCGCGCCTTGCGCGGCCGATACTCGTGCCGCGGTGGCGCCGCAGGGCAGACGGCGTGCCCTTTCGTATGTCATCCGGGCCTCATATCAGGAGGGGCGTCAAAAAGAAAGAGGCCCTTCCGCCTATTCCGTCCAAAGGGGATCGGTCTCGGGATAGATCATGCGCCTGGTCATGCCGCCGTCCACCGGCAGATTGACGCCGTTGACGAAGCCGTTCTCCTCCCCGGCCAGGAACAGGCAGGCATTGCAGACGTCTTCCGGTTTTCCCACACGTCCCGACGGATGCTGGCTGTGGTCGCAGGGGCTCAGGCTGTCGTAGTCGTCCACCTGTATCCATCCCGGGCTGACGGCATTGACGGTGATGCCCGTACCGTGCAGCGACACGCACAGGCTGGCGGTCAGGGAGACAAGCCCGCCCTTGGAGGCGCCGTAGGCTTCCCAGCCGCATTCGTTCTGCTGGTAACGGGTGGAGGCGATGTTGATGATGCGTCCATAGCCCGTCCCCCGGCAAAGACGGACGAATTCCCGGCAGCAGAGGAACGCGCCGCGCAGGTTGGTCCCCAGGACGTCATCGAATTCCCTGGCTTCCAGCAGGGGGAAGGGCTTCCGGAAACGGCTGACGGCCCCGTTGTTGATGAGGACGCGGGGAGTGCCGAGCGTCTGGGCGATGGTATGAAAAACAGAGGTGATGGCGGCTTCATCGCGCAGATCACAGGGAAAACAGTGGATGTCCGGATGGGGGCTGCTCATGGGCTGGATGTCCAGAGCTGCGACCACATACCCCTCGCGGGCAAATCCTGCGCACAGGTGACGTCCTATACCGGCGGCACCGCCGGTGATGATGGCAACGGGCATAGTCCCTCCAAAAAAAATTTTGCAGCCAAGATGCGCCTGTTTTCAATAGCCGAGGCACCGGCGGCCCGCAAGCCGGGGGGCAGGGGAGAAAAACAAAAAAGCCCCCGATCCGCCGAGGACCGGGGGCCGGGCGGCAAATGAAGATACCTAGCCGGTGATCTCCAGGGCATTGAAGAAGTAGGCCATTTCGTAAGCGGCAGTTTCCGGCGCGTCAGAGCCGTGCACGGAGTTGGCTTCGATGCTTTCGGCGTACTTTTTGCGGATGGTGCCTTCTGCGGCATTAGCAGGATTGGTGGCGCCCATCAGTTCCCGGTAGCGGGAGATGGCCTTGTCGCCTTCAAGGATGGCGCAAACCACAGGGCCGGAGCTCATGTATTCCGTCAGGCTGGCAAAGAAAGGCCGTTCCTTGTGCACGGCATAAAAGCCTTCGGCCTGCTGGCGGGTCATGCGGATCTGCTTCATGGCCACCACGCGCAGACCGGCGCCCTGGATCATGGCAAGGATCTCACCCTGCAGGTTACGGGCAACGGCATCGGGTTTGATGATGCAAAAAGTACGTTCCATGGAATCTCCTGTGGATAAATGAGAAAAAGCGGCAATCCTTATTGCATAAAATATTTTATAAGACAAGAAGTTTCTGGTGTGCCCAGACAGGTCGAATCCATGCAGGCATAAAAAAAGCCATCCCTTGCGGGATGGCTTTGCGGGCCTTACTGGGCGTTCAGGCGTCCGGTGATGTTGTCCTTGATCCACTTGGGATCCAGCCACTCCAGCGGGGTGACTTCCACGCCACCGACCAGTATGCCGAAGTGCAGGTGATCGCCGAAGGCCAGACCGGTGCTCCCCGTCTTGGCGATGATGGCGCCTTTCTGGACCACATCGCCCACCTTGACGTGGATCTCGCTCAGATGGGAGTAGAGGGACATGAGTCCCAGGCCGTGGTCGATGACGACGAGGTTGCCGTAAATGCCGAGCTCACCGGTGAAGACCACGCGGCCGTTATTGGCTGCGGGGACTTCGGCATTGCGGACCGAGGCCAGGTCAAAACCCAGATGGTAGGATTCGCCCACCTGCTTGCCCTGGTAGGTGAAGTAGCGGTGATCACCAAAACCGGCACGGGCCGCGGAGCGGGGCAGGCGCTGGAACATCCCGTCCCAGAGCATGGCCGCTGCGGTGTCCTTGCGCAGGGCACGCAGGGTCTCGACGTTGGCCGCGCGGACCTGGTTGTTGATATAAAGGTATCCTTCCAGCTGATTGGCGGCATTGGGGGCCAGATAGCCCAGCTTGCTGTTGACGCTGGCCAGGAAGTTGTCCGAGATGCTGATGGTATCGCTTTTGAAGTTGCGTTCGTAGGCCAGCAGGCCCAGACGGCTGCGGGTCACGTTGCCGGCCATGTCCGTGGCGGTCAGCTCCACGGCGTTTTTATATTCCACGGCGGTCATGGTGTAGGGGAAGGGGAAGAAGCAGATGTAGCTGCCGTCCTTCTGCAGGAAGCCGGGGACGAAATACCCCGCCACCAGCACACCGCTCTGGGTGACTTCTTCGTCGATGGTATAGCGGATGGCGGCGGCACCGCCGCGGCGCACGCTGGGCGGCAGGGTCTTCACGGAGATGCGCGGCGGCTGGGTATCCAGACGCATGGCCAGCACTTCCGTGCGGGTATTGCCCTGACCAAAGCCGGCTAGGGAGGCGTCCGTCGCCTTGATCTCCAGCTCGAAGGCCCCTTCACGCAGGCCGGCATTCTTCAGCGAGACCTCGACAGTACGCTGGGGCAGGTATTCTTCGAAATGCCGCTGGAAAATGGGGGTGACCACATTGTTGCGGCGCACTCCCACGGAGATGGAGCGGATGTTCGAAGGGTCCGCCAGCGTTATCTGCAGGGGCGTGTGGGGAGAGACCCGTCCGGTATCGGGCACGATGGCGATGGACGGACCGTCCATATCCTTGAAAAAGATGTACCCACAGGCAATCAGCGCGATCAGGATGAGCAGGCTCAGGATAGTGGAAAAGAAATTTTTTTTGCGCATGGAGACTCCTTTCTCATACAAGCGGGAGTGTTGCACGTTTCAGGGGAGTTTTCAAGGAATAGCCCCCGCTTTGACGGCATTTGACTTGGGGGGGAAAATTTGTTCTTTCTTCGCCATACGCAAAGGACAAAACGAGCATGATGGCAAGAGGTACCGCGATAGATCCCAGACGCCTGCGTCTGCGCATGGTTCGGGAGCTGGCCGCCAGGGGCATAACGGACGGACGCGTCCTTGATGCCATGTCGCGGGTCCCCCGGCATCTTTTCGTGCCCGAGGGACTGCGTTCGCGGGCCTATGAGGATTGTCCGCTGCCCATCGGCTACGGACAGACCATCTCCCAGCCGTCCACGGTGGCCCTCATGTCCCAGATGCTGGAGACCTCGCCCGGCATGCGCGTGCTGGAGGTCGGCACCGGTTCCGGTTACCAGGCGGCGGTGCTGGCCGCCATGGGCTGCACGGTCTATACCGTGGAGCGCCTCAAAGAGCTGTACCAATCGGCCCGGGCCCTCTTGCAGCAGCTCGATCTTCGCGCTATTCACATGCAACGAAGCGATGGAACGCTGGGCATGCCTGCCGCCGCCCCGTTCGACCGCATCATCGTCACTGCCGGAGGTCCCCAGATCCCCCGCCCCCTGCTGGAGCAGCTTGCCGTGGACGGCATCATGCTGATCCCGGTGGGGGCACGGCCCCGCACGCAACGCCTGATGCGCATCATGCGCCGTCAGGGACGGCTTTGCAGCGAGGACCTGGGCCCTGCCGTCTTCGTGGATCTGGTGGGCGACCATGGTTGGTAAGCCCGCCTGTTGTCATACCCTGTAAAGGAGATATCATGTCTTCCTGTTCTTCCTGTTCCTCTGCGTCGGGCTGCTCTTCCAAGGGCAACCCCGGCGGCGCCGGTTGCATGGAATCGGCCATGGCCCGGCAAGACCAGATCATTGCCGACCGCCTGGCCCACATCCGGCACAAGATCTTTGTCATGAGCGGCAAGGGTGGCGTGGGTAAAAGCTCCGTCACCGTCAATACCGCCGCAGCCCTGGCCCATCGCGGCTTCAAGGTCGGCATCCTGGACGTGGACATGCACGGCCCCAGCGTGCCCAACCTGCTGGGTCTGAAGGCTACCATCGAAATGAATGAGAAAAACGAACTCATCCCTGCCATGTACAATGAGAACCTGGCAGTCATTTCCATGGATTCCTTCCTGCAGGATCGTGACCAGGCCATCCTGTGGCGCGGCCCCAAAAAGACGGCTGCCATCCGCCAGTTCCTCTCCGACGTGGCCTGGGGCCCGCTGGATTTCCTGCTCATCGACTCCCCTCCAGGAACCGGTGACGAACACATGACCATCCTCAAGACCATCACCGACGCCCAGAGCGTCACGGTGACCACCCCGCAGGAGATCTCCCTGGCCGACGTGCGCAAGGCCGTCAACTTCCTGCAGGTCGCCGAAGGCAAGGTCCTGGGCGTGGTGGAAAACATGAGCGGCCTTGTCTGCCCCCACTGCCACCAGGAGATCGACCTGTTCAAGAAGGGCGGCGGTGAAGAGCTTGCCAAGCATTACGGCATCCCCTTCCTGGGTGCCATCCCGCTGGATCCGGCCACCGTGGTGGCCGCCGACCGGGGCGTGCCCGTGGTCTATCTTGAACAGGATTGCCCTGCCAAGCAGGCTTTCCTGCATCTGGCTGACGCCATCGCCCAGGCTGCCGACAGCGGCGCCGCGAAGCTGGTCAGCAAGAGCTAGACGCTCTTTGGGGGGTGGCTCGTCCACCCCCTCAAGATACCTGCGCGTTTTTCCCTTTTCTCGGGGACGCGTTTGTGATACCCGTTTCCATGTAGTCCTGTTTCCCGGTCGGTGAGAATATGTTCAATCTTGCGAATAAACTGACGCTGTTGCGCATGCTGCTGGTTCCGCTCGTCATCGTGCTGCTGTATTTCCAGGGCCCGGTGACCTGTGTGCTGGCCGCGCTGGCATTCATTGCCGCTTCCATCACGGACTGGGCCGACGGTTACGTGGCCCGGCGCAACAACATGGTCACCAGCATGGGCAAGTTCCTTGATCCCCTGGCGGACAAGGTTCTCATCTGTTCCGTGCTCATCATGTTCTGCACCCTCGGCTGGGCTGAAGCGTGGGTCGTCATCCTGATCGTCTGCCGTGAGCTGGTGGTCACGGGGCTGCGCGCCATCGCCATCGATGAAGGGATCGTCCTCGCCGCCGACAGGTACGGGAAGCTCAAGACCGTCCTGCAGATCGCGGCCATCATCCCCATGCTGCTGCACTATCCTTACTGGGGCGTGCGTCTGTGGCCCATCGGGGAGATCATCCTCTATCTGGCGCTCATCATGTCCGTAGTGTCCTGTGTGAACTACTGTTACGGTTTCTACCGCAAGATCGCCGCAAAAAACGCTGCCGAATAAGATGAGTACCCTGCAGTTACGGCTGAAAAACTGCATCCAGACCATCCTCGAGCTGGAGCCACAGATCGGAGCTGATCTCTCCGATCGCTATTTTGTTGAAGAATTCATGGCATTACGGCGCTTTTTGGATAGCGTCGAGCAGATGCGTCTTGGAGAGGATGACGTAGAGCGTCTGGAATCCGCCACAGCGACTTTTCTGGAAGAGCTGGGGCTCTCCCGGCGTACCTGGCAGAAACAACGACGGGTCTTGCAATAAGATGGTAGCTTGGCGGGTCATAGTTCTGGTAGCTGTATGGGGGATCAACCTCATCATTTTCTGTCACATGATCTGGGGATCTGAAGGGCTCATCGCCTATCGTGAACTCAAACAGAAACATGCGGCCATCGAGGCCGAGATCGCCAGCATCGATGCGGAGAACCGCTCATTGAGCCGGGACATCCGTCTGCTCCAGACGGATGAACGCTATGTCGAAAAAATGATACGCCAGCGGCTGCACTACGTCCACGAGAACGAAGTGCTGTACCTTTTTGGTGATTCCTCCGAAAACCGGGAGAGCGGGGCTGCCACGCATGATGGACAAAATTGAATGGTACAGGGAAGTGCTGGAGCTGGAACCCAGCTCCAAGCTGTTTTTCCCTCTGGCTCGCCTGCTGGTGGAGGACGGACAGCCTGAAGCGGCGCTTGAGACCCTGCGCCGGGGGCTGGAGCGTCATCCCGAATTTCTTGAAGCACGGCTTTTTTATATCGAGCAGCTCTATCATCACGGGCAGCCCGAAGCCTGCGTGGCAGAAGTGACGGAACTGGGGCAGCTTTTTGCCTCCTATCCCGGCTTCTGGCAGGCCTGGGCGGCCAGCATGCTCGGCGGCGGCTGCGGGGATGTGGCGACGGCCCTGCGCTTTCTGGCTGCCAGCTTCGCGAGCCGCCCGCTGAATCTCAACGAAGTTTTTGAACGGGGCCTGCGTTCCTTCATGCAGGAGGCCCAGAGCAGCGACCTGCCGCGCGGCAAGGCCCTGGCCGACCTGGCCGTCATGGGGCCCGAAGACGTGGATGCGCAGGCGCATGATGCTTTTTCCTCTCCGGCGGCCAAGCCTGCCGGTGCCGGGATGGCTAAGGGAGACGACGACGCTGCTTCCTTTGCTGCGGCACAGGGCAGGCGGGAGCATTCGCTGCCGCACCCGACCCCGGACAGGCCCCTTTCCCTGCGTACCCGGTCCATGGCGGAAGTCCTGGCCGAGCAGGGGGATCTTCAGGGCGCTTTGGATATTTATACCGAGCTGGCTGCTGCCGCCGCCGGCTCTTCCGAACAGGAAGTCCTGCAGCAGCGTATCGCCATGCTGCGCACTCAGCTTGAGGGCGCTGCTGTGGAAGATCTCGTTCCGCCTTCGCCGGACATGGCCGCAGGCAAGGACAAACTCATCAGTATGCTGGAAGCCCTGGCCGAACGCGTGGAAGCCAGGGCCCAGAGTTAAGAAGCAGGAGTGCGTGGTGTCCCATTTGTTTAGGCGTTGTTGTGTACTGCTTGCCTCCGCCGCCATGGTGGCGGGCTGCAGTTCCTACCAGCCCACCAAGAATGTCTGGAAGGGTACAAAGGATGTCTGGTATACCTATGTCAGCCCTCCTGCATCTGTGGATTATGGTGAAAAAGGAGATCTTTCCCCGCGTGCGCTGGCGCTCACCAATTGCATGATGGGGCTGGATGTGGAGCTGGGCCGCTTTGAGCGGACCATGATCAATGCGGACAAACCGCCGACGCGGCAGTGGATGGACAGCCTTTTTGCCGCCCATCCCTGGCTGGACGGCTTTGCCGGCGTCAAATATGACGGGACCCTGCTGGGGCAGGAGCCTGCCAATCCTCTGAAACAGCTGGATTTCATCCCGCTGCTGTATGAAGACAAGAAGCAGGGCAGCCGTGCCCTGCGTGCCGGTGTGCAGCAGACCCCCATGGGGCCGGAAGTCATGCTGGCTGCCCCCCTGTACGATGGCGTGGATTTCCTCGGCATCGTCGTGGCCTATTTCGATATGCGCAACCTGGTGCAGTATTCCGGCAATCCTCAGGACATGGTCATCCTCAGCCCTCAGGCGCTGCTCTGGCCCGGCAAGTATGACTATGCGGCGACCCCGCTCGCTTCGGTGAACTGGGAAGAAGCCGTCACCAAGAGCTCTTCCGGCACCTGCACCAACGCGACGGGGAGCTTCTATTACATGGTGCGCTATCTGGGCAACCTGCCGCTGGTCTTTGCCGTGGCGGAATCCGGCACCTTCCCGCAGGGGAACGGCAGCGTGGATCAGGGCCTGCCCTTCTTCCCCAAGGAAAAGGAAAAACTTCCTCCGCCGCCCATGCCCGAACGCAAGAAGGACAGCAGCAAGACGACGCCCGCCTTCGGTGCTTCCGAAGATGCCGTTGACGGTTACGGTGATGCTGGCGGCATGCCGCCGCAGGATGTGGCTCCGGGCGCCAGCATCGTCCAGCCGCCGCAGGAAAGTGCTCCGGCTCCTTCCCGTGTGCGTGAACGGCCGCTGGCCGGCGAGAACGTGAAGCCGCGTCCGCGCAGACGGCTCGTCATCCCCGATGAGGCGCTCACGGTGCCCGAACTGCCTGAAGAGACCGCGCCCGCGCCGCAGGTGCGCATGCCCAGTCCCTTTGGTCCTCGTGGCGCTGCCAAGCCGGCAGCCGAGCAGGGCGGAGCGGATACTGCTGCCCCGGCTGAGTCCGCTGCCGATACGGCTCCCGCAGCTGAAACGGCTGCCCCCGAGGCTCCGGCTGCCGCCAAGCCCGCAGCTTCCGAAACGCCTGCTGCGGCCCCGGCAGAGACGGCAGCGCCTGCGGCAGAACCTGTTGCCGGGCCTGCGGAAGCTCCGGCAGCCGAAGAGCCTTCAGAGCCCAGACGTCCGGCCCTGCTGCCGGGCGGGCGCCCCAGTCCCTTCGGTCCCAGGTAGTCTTTGACAGCAATCACGCAGTGTGCGCCGCTTCGGCGGCGCACACGCTTTCATATCCAGTGTAAGGAGGCTTTTCATGGCCGACATTACCGTTACCGAACATCTTCTGCTGCATCAAAAGCGCTCTCCCCAGGCTACCGGCCAGTTCACCGGTCTTCTGTATGATCTGATCCTGTCGGGGAAGACCATCTCCCGCCGGATCAACAAAGCCGGCCTGCTGGATATCCTCGGCGGCACGGGCGAGGTGAACGTCCAGGGCGAGAACGTGCAGAAGATGGACAGCATCGCCAATCGTATCCTGCTCTACCGCATGGAACGCTGCGGTGCCCTGTGCGCCATGGGCTCCGAGGAAGAGCCGGAGCTGGTGCGCGTGGGGCCGGAATTCCCCCGCGGCGATTACATCCTGATTTTCGACCCCCTCGATGGTTCGTCCAATATCGATGTCAACATCAATGTGGGCACCATCTTCTCCATCCTGCGCCGTCCTGCGGGCAGCACCGGTGAAGTCTCCCTGGAAGAAGTCCTGCAGCCCGGCATCCAGCAGGTGGCCGCGGGCTATATCCTGTACGGTCCGTCCACCATGCTGGTGTTCAGTACCGGTCAGGGAGTGCATGGCTTCACACTGGACCCCGGCGTCGGGGAATTCCTGCTTTCCCATCCTGATATGCGCATCCCGGAGCAGGGGCACATCTATTCCGTCAATGAAGGCAACCGGAACAACTGGGACGAGCCCGCGCGTGAGGCCGTCGAATGGTTCCATACCTGCAAGAGCCCGGAAGGCAAGGATTATTCCGCCCGTTATGTGGGCTCGCTGGTGGCCGACTTCCACCGCACGCTGCTGTACGGCGGCATCTATCTGTATCCGCCGGACAAGAACAAGCCCAACGGCAAACTGCGCATGATGTGTGAAGCCGCCCCGCTGGCGTTCCTGGCCGAACAGGCCGGCGGCAAGGCCAGCGACGGTCGTCGCCGTATCCTTGAGCGTCGCCCCGAGACCCTGCACGCCCGTACGCCCCTGTACATCGGTTCGGCCCGTGACGTGGAGGCTGTGGAGGCCATCTACGCCAAGTATCCGGACTAGTCCGAGTGGGAGAAGACCTTGCTGTGCCTCGGCATTGAAAGTTCCTGTGATGAGACCGCACTGGCGGTGGTCCGGGACGGTGTCCTGCTGGATGCCGTCCTGGCCAGCCAGGCGGATATCCATGCCCTGTTCGGGGGCGTCGTCCCTGAACTGGCTTCCCGCGAGCATTACCGCTATCTGGGGACGCTGTTCGACCAGCTCATGCAGCGCCTTGACCTGCGTCCGTCCGATCTGGATGTGGTGGCTGTCTCCCGGGGGCCCGGCCTGCTGGGCAGCCTGCTGGTAGGGGTCGCCTTTGCCAAGGCGCTGGCGCTGGGGTGCGGGGCTCGCTTTTTGGGAGTCAATCACCTGCATGCGCATCTGCTGGCCGCAGGGCTGGAGAACGAACTGCGCTTCCCCGCGCTGGGATTGCTGGTCTCCGGCGGGCATACGCATATCTATCGTATGGAATCGCCTTCCCGCTGCATCGTCCTGGGCAAGACACTGGATGACGCGGCAGGTGAGGCCTTTGATAAGGTCGGAAAGATCCTGGGGTTGGCCTATCCCGGCGGCAAACTGATGGATGCCCTGGCCCGGCAGGGCAGGGCGGATGCCCGTCTGTTCCCGCGTCCGTATCTGGATAACGACAACCTGGATTTCAGCTTCAGCGGCCTGAAGACCGCCGTGACCAGCTATGTGCACCAAGTGCTGCCTGACCAGCCCTGGCCGCATCCCTTGCAGGATACGGCAGATGCCCCCCAGGCTTTGAAGGACTGCTGCGCCTCTTTCAATCTGGCCGTGGTGGAGACCATCGCCACCAAGGTGGAGCGGGCGCTTGCCGCCAACCCCGATCTGGATCTGCTGATCATGGCCGGAGGCGTTGCCGCCAACAGTCTGCTGCGTGAGCGTATGGCACAGCTGATGGAAAAACGGGGCGGCCATACCATCATGCCCGGCCGTGCCCTGTGCACGGACAACGCCGCCATGGTGGCCTATGCCTCCTGGCTCATCGCCAGGGAAGGCTGGCAGCACGACCTGCGCATGGAGACCATCCCGCGGGGCAAGGCGATCCCGGACGATATGTTTTTTCGGGAACTCTAGATATTTGTCACCGTTTTTGTGTCACCGTCTTGACAGTGGCGGTTGAGGCAACTAATCTTTTGGCAGCCGTGGCAGCTCATCTGCGATGGCGGGATCCGTCCGTCTGTGACGGGAATTTGCTTATTTTTTAAGGAGAGACACTATGGCCGAACAGATTTCTGATGCCACTTTCGATAGCGTTGTCCTGAATTCCGATATCCCTGTCCTGCTGGACTTCTGGGCCCCCTGGTGCGGTCCCTGCCGCGCTGTGGGCCCCATCATCGATGAACTGGCTGCCGAGTACGAAGGCAAGGTCCGCATCGTCAAGATGAACGTTGACGAAAACCCGGCGACGCCCACCAAATTCGGTATCCGCGCCATCCCGACCTTGATGCTGTTCAAGAATGGCCAGGCCATCGACCAGGTGACCGGTGCCGTCAACAAGGACGCCATCGTCAACATCCTGCAGACCAAGGCCCTGGCATGAGCTCCTTCGATGCTGCAGTCATAGGCAGTGGCCCTGCCGGGGTGACGGCGGCGCTGTATCTCGTCCGTTCCGGCTGCTCCGTCATCCTTTTTGAGAAGATGGCAGCCGGAGGACAGATCCTGCAGACCGAGGCCTTGGAGAACTACCCCGGGTATCCCAAGGGTATCAAGGGCTACGAGCTGGCCGACCTGTTTGCCGCCCATCTGGAAGGCTTGCCGGTGACGCACAGCCGGGATGCTGTGGAAAGCGTCAGCGGCGAGGCCGGCAATTTTGTCGTGCAGGCCGGTGGCAAGGAGCACAGCTGCCGGACGGTCATCGTGTGTTCCGGCGCCCATCATCGCGAGCTGGGGCTTGCTGATGAAAAGCGTCTGCAGGGTCGTGGGGTCTCGTATTGCGCCCTGTGCGACGGCAACTTCTTCCGCAATGCGCCGGTCGCCGTCGTCGGCGGCGGCAATGCTGCGCTGGAAGAATCCCTTTATCTGGCCAAGCTGGCTTCCAAAGTCTATCTGATCCATCGCCGTGACGAGTTCCGCGGGGCGAAAATCTATCAGGACAAGCTGGAATCCATGCCGGACAAGGTGGAGCTGGTGCGCAGCAGCGTCGTGACCGCCCTCCATGGAGAAAACGCCCTGACATCCCTGAGCGTCAGGGATCTGAAGACGGACGAGATCCGTCAGATCTCCGTCGAAGGGCTGTTCATCTATGTTGGTTTCGAGCCGGCAACGGCGTACCTGCCCGCTGCACTGGAACGTGATGCCCAGGGCTTCATTGTGACGGATACGGAAATGCGGACCAGCATCCCCGGCATTTTTGCCGCCGGTGACGTGCGTTCGAAACTGTGCCGTCAGGTCATAACTGCCGCCGGTGACGGTGCAACTGCTGCGCAGGCAGCTTTCGTCTTCCTGGAACAGCTCCATGTTTAAAAACTACCTTCGCTCTCTGACTCTGGCTTTGGCCATCTTTTCGCTGTCTGGCTGCGGCATCATCGATATGATCTACCTGCCTCCGGCCGAGGATACAGCGCAGGAGATATTCGAAGCCGGCAATGACGCCATGAGCGAAAAGAACTATGTGCGCGCGGTCGAACTGTACAACAAGCTGCGGGATACCTATCCCTTCAGCCCCTATACGGTCGACGCGGAGCTGGCCCTGGCCGACGCCTATTACCTCGATGAGGAATATGTGCTGGCTGCGGAAACATACAAGGATTTCGAGTCGCTGCACCCGCGGCATGAGGCGACCCCCTACGTCATCTATCAGACGGGCATGTCGCTCATGAAGCAGTTCCGGTCCATCGACCGGGCAACGACGATCCTGCAGGAAGCCCACGAATACTTCGCACGGCTGCAGCAGGTCTATCCTGACTCTCCCTATGCCAAGGATGCCGGGGAAAAGATGCACACCTGCCGTCGCCTGATGGCCGAGCATGAACTCTATATCGCCGACGTGTTCTGGCATATGGAAAAGTATGGTCCTGCCTGGCGGCGCTATGAGTATGTGAGCGAGAACTTCCCGGATGTTCCTGAAGTAGCTTCGCATGCCAAGGAAAAGTCCCTGGCGGCGTACCACTACTACAAGGAAGAGCAAGGCCGCCTGACCCGCGAAAAGCGGCAGGGCAGCTGGCGAAACTGGTTCACCTGGCTGTAAGAACAAAAAAGCCCCGTTCGGGGCTTTTTTGTTCTGCAGGGAAAATGACTTCCACTCCCGCTTTCCGGGATGTGCACCGGTACTAAGGGAACCGGCGCATGACTGTGCTGCAGAGGCTTCCGGTCTGGCTTGGGGACGCTCTGCCGCATGAAGACAAGGATGGAATGACGATGAACGAGGAACACAGTCAGGCCAAGAACAGGGCTGCTTTGGTATCCCTGCTGGCGGCCTGCCTGCTTACGGCCATCAAGCTGGTTGTGGGTATCTATACAAACAGCCTGGGGATCCTTTCCGAGGCATTGCACAGCGGGCTTGACCTGCTGGCGGCGGCCATGACCCTGTATGCCGTCCGGCTCTCTTCCCGTCCTGCGGATGCCCGGCATCCTTATGGGCATGGCAAAGTCGAGAACCTGTCGGCACTGGGCGAGACAGTGCTGCTGTTCGTTATCTGCGTCTGGGTCGTCTATGAAGGCGCAGGCCGTCTGCTTTCGGGCGATACGCCGGTGGCTCCTTCCATCTGGGGCATCATCGTGATGGGTATTTCCATCGTGATCGACGTGAACCGGGTGCGGGTGCTGAAAAAAGTCGCCAAGGAGACACGGAGCCAGGCACTGGAAGCCGATGCCCTGCATTTTTCGACAGACATCCTGTCTTCCGCTGTCGTCCTCGTGGGGGTGGGGGCCGTCTGGCTGGCCGCCAAGCTGCAGCTGCCTGAACCGGTACACAAGGTCCTGGTGCAGGCGGATACCGTTGCCGCCCTCCTAGTGGCCCTGATTATTTTCCGGGCCAGCCTCCATATGGCCCGGGAAGCCATCAATATGCTCATGGACAGCGGTTCTACGGAAGAGCAGCAGGCCATCTGTGAGGCAGTGAAGCATCTGCCGGGCGTCCAGGACGTGCAGCGTGTGCGTTTGCGTTCCAGCGGTCCGCATTATTTTGTGGATCTGACCGTGGGGGTCGACCCGGCCATACGCGTCAGTGAAGGGCACAAGATCGCCCATGATGCCGAACTTGCTGTGGATGCCATCCTGCCCGGCGCGGATGTCACGGTCCACGTGGAACCTGTGCGTTCCGGCCAGAAGGAAGATCCCTTTACTGTGGTGCAGCGGGTGGCCTCCATCCAGGGGCTGGCCGTCCATGATGTCCAGATCCTGCGCAGCGGGACGGGGACGCTTGTGGAGGTCCATGTGGAAGTGCCGGGACAGGAAGCGTTCTGCGAGGCCCACAAACGGGTCCGTGCCTTTGAAGAGGCGTTGCATTCTGCCCTGCCGCAGGCCGGGATCGTCACCCACATCGATCCTGAAGAGCGGGGAGACGTCCAGGAAGAAGCTGCTCCTGCCCAGACAGCCGTGGCAGAGCTGGCCTGGAAGGAAGTAGAGCAGGCCGTTGGTCGCGAGCCCCTGCTGTGCTGCGCCCACGGCTACCATGCCTACACCTTGCCGGTGTACGGCTTGTGCATCTCCTTCCACTGCTGTGTCCGGCATGAGCTGAGTGTGGAAGAAGCCCATCAGCTGACGGTCCGCCTGGAGAAAGAGCTGCGCGAACGCCTGCCGCTGCTGGGGCGCATACTCATCCATCTGGAGCCGCCCAGGACGGAATCCGCTCCGCTGGGCAAGTAACGAGCAAAAGAAAAGAGGCAGGAAGATGCACGAACATTTTCCTGCCTCTTTTTCGTAAGGCTCTCTGTGTCGTCCCGTTCAGGAAAAGTGCCTCTGCTTGGAATGGAGGCCTTTCACGAGAGGATGGGATCTGAGAAAAGCGTCCTTTTCGCGCCAGAGGAAGACTTTGGACTTTAAAAGGCCTCTAGGCCTTTTCTTCCGTTCCGGCGGTCGTCCGGGCAAGAGCTTCGGCCAGCGATGCCGTCACGGGCTGGGCGGGCTCTTCCTCAAGGATGACCGGCGCGCAGCCCGAAGCTTCGATAAGGCGCTGCCACAGGGCATCCATGCCCATGCGCTTGCTGGAAGAGGTGATGACCGGTTTGACGCCGACGATCTCGCCCCATTCCGCCTGGCGTGCCGCACGTTCCCGCTGGTTGCACTTGTCGGCCTTGGTCAGGATGGGCAGCAGGGGAAGCCCGCAGGAACGGGCGAAGCCGGCAAGCTCCAGATCCAGTTTCTGGGGAGGCAGGCGGCTGTCCAGCAGCAAGGCCAGGGCGCGCAGGTTCTTGCAGGTAGAAAGATATTTTTCCAGCAGGGCCGCCCAGCTGCGGCGCTCGCTGTGGCTGGCCCGGGCATAGCCGTAGCCCGGCAGGTCTACCAGAAAAAAGTTGTGGGGCTGCACCCGGTAAAAATTGATGGAGCGCGTCTTGCCCGGTGTGGCACTGACCTTGGCGAGCTTTTTGCGCACGGCCAGAGCGTTGATGAGCGAGGACTTGCCCACGTTGGAACGGCCGGCCAGGGCCACCTGGGCTTCCGGGACATCCAGGAGTTGCTGGAGGGTGTAGACGGTGCTTTCTAGGGTAAGCGTCGGCATGGTGTGGACCTCAGGCACAGCTTGACAGTAAGGGGTATTTTCACAATAATCCGCAATTCACTAAGCGTATACTAGCCGTAGCGCGTTTCTTTTGCAAATGGCCGGAAAAAGGCCACGTGCACGGCAGCAGGAGGAAGAATGTATTCGACGACTGATTTTCGCAAGGGCCTCAAGATCGAGGTGGAAGGCATCCCCTACGAAATTGTTGACTTCCAGCATTTCAAGCCCGGCAAGGGCGGTGCCATGGTCCGCACCAAGCTGCGCAACATCCTGACGGGACGCATCCAGGACATCACCTTCCGTTCCGGCGAAAAGGTGGGCAAGCCCGACATGGAGACCCGCGACATGCAGTTCCTGTATCGCCAGGACGACGAGCTGATCTTCATGGATATGACCACCTACGAACAGCTCCAGGTCTCCACCTCCACCACCAGCGGCAAGGAAGGCTTCCTCAAGGACGGTCAGGAATGCCGCGTGCTGCTGTACAAGGGCAATCCCCTGGATATCGATATTCCGCTGAGCCTGGTGCTCGAAGTGGTGGAGACCGAACCCGGCGCCAAGGGCGACACCGTGAGCAACGTGACCAAGCCCGCCAAGCTGGAGACCGGTATCGTGGTGCAGGTGCCCATCTTCGTGAACGAAGGTGACCGCATCAAGGTCGATACCCGTACCAAGGAATACCTGGGCCGCGAATAGGCCTTTTTGCAAGATACGCGAGGGTAGACATACGGACGCACGCAAGTTCAGCCGCGAACTTTTTGGGCTTTTCCTGCTTTTCTGGTCACTGCTGATGCTGCTCAGTGTGGTGACTTTCAGCGCCAATGACCCCAGCCTCAACCATGTGGTCAGCAGGCAGGCTGAAGTCAGCAACCAGGCGGGACTTTTTGGTGCCTATACTGCCGGCTTCCTCAATGATGTTTTTGGCATAGGCGCCTATATCTGGCCTCTGGTCTTCGGGGCCCTGGGCGCGTCCTGTGTCTCCCCCGCGTATACCATCAGCTGGTGGCGCTGGTGCGGCCTTTTTTTGCTCACCATCTGCCTGCTGGTCGTGGGGGCCGCATGGGATCTGTCCCTTGGCGATATCGCCGGTGGCGGGATGATCGGCGGCACCCTGCACTCCAATTCCAGCTATTATCTGAGCCCCGGGGGCTCGGGGCTGGTCTGGTTCTTCATTTTTCTGGTCGGCGTCCAGCTGACCTTCAACTTCTCCTGGTTCTCCGTAGGAGCGCTGTGCATGGCCCGCATCCGCGAGCGCATCCTGCAGAAGAAACAGGAAGAAGAGCACAAGCCCGAGATCGTCACTCACGGTCAGGAGCTTGCCTCCCTGCCTTTCCATAAGCGTATCCTCGCCGGTCTGAAGCAGAAGACGCCGGGCAAGGGATCCGATTTCTGGCGGGCCCTGCGCGACAAGCTGGGCAATATCCGTCCCGCCAAGGAGCCCATGCCGGAGATCTATCCTGTGGAGCCCGAAGAGGTCGTCCAGCCTGCTGCGCCTGCCGCTCCCGTCAGGGAACAGGCGCCGGTTGCCGCGCCCGTCTCCGGGCCTGATGACGATGATGACTTTTTTGCGCCGGCCGCTCCCCGTCCGGTCATCGTAGAGACGCCTTCCGTCGTCCCGGCTGCTGGGGATGACTCCGCCGCCGGTGACATCGCCGTGGAAGAGGCTTCGGCACAGGAAAGCCGCGGGCAGGATGCTGCCGCGTCCGCCTCTGCCGAAACGGCTCCTGCAAAGCAGGACGCCGCTGCCGCCCCCAAGGCCGCTCCTGCGGCTCCTGCAGCATCTGCTCCCCGGCCGACGACGCCTGCCCCGCAGGAAAAGCGCCCTCGCGCGCCCATTCCCTTGCCCAGCCTTGATCTGCTGAGCCTGCCTTCCAAGGATGCCCCCCGTGTGCGTCGTGAGGATCTGGAAGCCCGCGGCAAGGCGCTGATGGAATGCCTGAAGGATTTTGATATCCAGAGCGAGCTCGTCCGCATCACGCCCGGGCCTGTGGTCACCATGTACGAGGTGCGTCCGGCTCCCGGTATCCGCGTCAACCGCATCGCCAATCTCAGCGACGATCTGGCCCTGGCCCTCAAGGCCGTCGCCGTGCGCATCCAGGCCCCGATCCCCGGATCGGATACCGTGGGTATCGAGATCCCCAATGATGACCGGGAGATCGTCAATTTCAGAGAGCTGGCCTCGTCGGAAGATTTCCGCAAGGGTTGCGGGCCCCTGACCATGATCCTGGGCAAGGACATCGCCGGTCGTCCCTTCATGGCGGACCTGACCAGGATGCCGCACCTGCTGGTGGCCGGTGCCACCGGTGCGGGCAAGAGCGTCTGCCTCAATGGTATCCTGCTCAGCCTGCTGTACCGTACGCAGCCTGAAGAGATGCGTCTGCTCCTGGTGGACCCCAAGCGCATCGAAATGGCCATGTACGCCGATGAGCCGCATCTGATCCATCCGGTGGTGACGGAGATGAGCGAGGCCAAGAACGCTCTTGACTGGGCCGTGCATGAGATGGACCAGCGCTATGAGGCCATGGCCCGCATGGGCGTACGCAACGTGGCTTCCTACAATCAGCGCCTGGCCAGCTACAACGGTCAGCTCCCGCCGGATCTGGCCGATCTGGAGCCCTTGCCCTATCTGGTCATCGTCATCGACGAACTGGCCGACCTGATGATGACGGCTGCCCGCGAGGTGGAGACCAGCATCGTGCGTCTGGCCCAGCTGGCCCGTGCCGCGGGCATCCACATGATCCTGGCCACCCAGCGTCCCAGCGTGGATGTGGTGACCGGCCTGATCAAGGCCAACTTCCCCTGCCGCATTTCGTTCCAGGTCACGTCGCGGCATGATTCGCGCACCATTCTGGACCAGGCCGGTGCCGAGCACCTGCTGGGCCGCGGCGACATGCTGTTCAAGCCCAGCGGCGGTCGCTTGCAGCGTTTGCACGGCCCCTTCCTGAGCGATGAGGAAGTGCAGAACGTCGTCGGCTACTGGAAGCACCATCTCGTGCCCAGCTACAAGGTCAGCTTTGCGGACTGGAACGCTGACGGCGCGGCCGGTGGCAGCGGTGGCGGCAGCGGCGCAGGGGATGTGGCTTCGGATCCCCTGTACGCGGAGGTCCAGGCTTTTGTGACCGAACAGGGCAGGGTGTCCATTTCCCTGATCCAGCGACGCTTCAAGATCGGCTTCAACAGGGCCGCCAATATGGTGGAACAGCTGGAGGCCGACGGTATCATTGGCCCTGCTGACGGCAGCAAGCCGCGAGCCGTGGTCAAATAGGAGGTAACAATGCGCATGATCAAATCTCTGGTGCTTGGTGCCGTATCCCTGCTGGCGCTTGCCTCATGGGCGCAGGCCGCCGATCTCGTGGGAGATCTCAAACAGCGTTATGACACCTTGCAGTCTTTTTCCGCCGAGTTCGAACAAAAGCTCACCCATAAGGAAAGCGGGGCTGTAGAGACCCGTTACGGGACCCTGCACTTCAAAAAGCCCCTGCTCATCCGCTGGGAGACGGAGAAGCCCATCAAGGAGACCCTTGTGGTCACGGGCAAGGAGATCTGGGATTACATCCCGGACGAGGAAGTGGCCTACCGCTATCCTCACGATCTGGTGCAGGATTCCCGCAGCATCATCCAGGTGCTGACCGGCCAGGCCGCGTTGAGCAAGGATTTTGACATCAAGGAAGAAGGTTCGGAGAACGGGATGCGGAAGATCCGCCTGTACCCCAAGGACCCGACGCCCCAGATGGTCGAAGCCCTGATCTGGGTGGATGCCCAGACCTTTATCCGTCGCGTGGATCTGGTGGACTTTTACGGCAACCATAACGACGTGAATTTCACCAAGTTCATTCCGGACGTCATGCTGGGAAGCAGCACCTTCCAGTTCACGCCGCCCAAGGGCGTCGACGTGGAAGACCGCACGGATAAAGCCAAGGTGCAGGAGCGCGAGCTTTTCAAGTAGCGCCTCGTGCAAAGCAGATAAAAAAGGCCCCGTTTTGCGGGGCTTTTTTGTTGTTTCGTTTCCCTCGTACTGGTTGCAGGAAGGAACAGACTCCCGATCCCGTCTGCACAGTGTGCGGGCCGTGCAGGCCTGATGCGTACCGGTGCATGAGTGCTGGGGACCGTTCTGGATTCTGGAGCATTCCGTGTGGACAGGTGCCGCGACAGCATGGACGGCTGGCCTGTACGGCTTCGTCGGGGAGGTCTGTATCCTGCCTTGACAAAGGCTGCGGAGCACGGGCATTATCCCCACGATGGGGCATTCTCTGATCCGGCGGACATGCGGTCCGCAGAGGGTGGACGCGCGCGACAGCCGGTGGTCAGGCTGTGCACGAAAGAGCATGCCCGGATTCACGACGAGGCCGTTTCGTCCGTATGCGGTACGCCGTGGCAAAGAGCAGACAAAGGAGTGTTCATATGTCCGCTGACTGGAGCAAGGGCGTTGAAGAACTGGTGCAGGCCTGGCAGAGCGATCCCCTGAATGCCCGCGCGGCCTTCCTGGCGTATCGTGACTATCTGGTGGGTCTGGAAAACGTTTCGCTGGAATTCAAGGCCCGTCCGGGCGTCAGCTATTCGCTGCGTGCGCGCAATGCCGCCCAGAAACGGCGCGAGCTGTTCGTCCTGGTGGACGTGGTGGATGACGAACCGGAAAGCCGCTGGCTGTCGGTCTGCTTCTATGCCGACATGATCCAGGATCCTGACGAGCTGGGCGACTATGTGCCGGCCGGTCTCATGGGCGAAGATGCCTGCTGCTTCAATCTGGATGAAGATGATGATGCCATGCGTGCCTACATCGCTGACCGCATCGCCGAAGCTGCCCGCAGCGCGGCGGAGGGCAAGGAGTAGCCCCGTATGACGACAGGCCGGTATGTGGCCCTTGATTTTGAAACTTCCGGCTATGCGGCCCACAGCGCGTGCGCTGTGGGCCTTTGCCGCATCGAGGATGGCGTGGTGACGGACAGCTTTTACAGCCTGATCCGTCCGCCGTCCTCCCGTGTTTTGTTCACCCATGTGCATGGCCTGACCTGGCCCATGCTGAAAGACGCCCCCACCTTCACGGAAGTGTGGCCGCAGCTCGTGGCCTTCATGGAAGGCAGCCATGCCCTTCTGGCCCACAATGCCGGCTTCGACCGCAGGGTGTTGCATGCATCCTGTCAGGCTCTGGAGCTTGTGCAGCCGCAGCTGCCGTTTTTGTGTACGCTCAAGGGAGCGCGTCGCAGCCTGCCGCTGGCATCGCGGGCGCTGGACAGCGTCTGCGGCTACTTCGGTATCCCGCTGGATCATCATCATGCGGGGTCCGATGCCCGGGCCTGCGCGGAGATCTATTTGCGTCTGCGCGGCCTGGGCGTCACAGATGGTCAGATGAAATTGTAACGGCGGTCAGACAGCGCAGACAGGAGGCATCCCCCCGGATGACCTCCTTTTTTTATGGCTGAAGGTCGGCGAACGGGGCACGGGCGGATGGGAGAAGCCGCGCGACCGTATGGAGAGACGGAGAGATGGGAGGGGATATGGATATCGTACATGTCCGTAATCATAAGAAAGCCTGGTTGCCGCTCTTGCTCGTCGGGGATGAGAGCGAAGCCATGATAGACCGGTATCTGGAACGCGGGGAATTGTTCGTCCTTCATGACCCCGATGCCCGGGGGCTTTGCGTCGTGACCCGGGAAGGCGAGGGCGTGGCGGAGATCAAGAACCTGGCCGTGGCAGCCGCCTGGCGCAGACGCGGTTACGGCAGGGCGCTGATAGAATTTGTCTGTGCGCGATATGCCTCGTCCTGCCATAGTTTGCAGCTGGGGACAGGAGAAGTCCCATCGACGCTGGCATTTTACCGGGCCTGCGGTTTTGTGCCCTTTGACCGCATCCCTGACTTCTTTACCCGCAACTATCCCCAGCCCATCGTGGAAGAGGGCATACTCTTGCGTGATATGGTGTACTTGCGGCGCCGGCTGTCTGCCGGGGGATAGGGCAGGGAGCGGGGGATCGTATCAGGACGCAGCGTGCGTCATTTTTTTGAATGCTCATGTGGAGCCATTTTTGGGTGATGCTTAATACATTGTAATCAATGATTATTCATGAATGGCATCCTCTTTGCTAGCTATATATGGATACAGCTATCCATGGGGGAAATTTGGCAGTGTCGGGCAGCATGCAGGAGCGTCACGGAGCGACAGGGCGTACACGACAGGCCGCGTTTGCGGCGGTCGGGTTCGTGTCTTTGCTTCTGGCCGTACTTCTTGGCTGGTTGTCCTTGCAGGGAGAAGGCGGGTGTAGCGGAGATAACGATGCAGCCGCCCTTCGCCATGAGCGGGAGACCTTGCTGGCCCGGCAGCTGGAACAGTTCTCCTGCATCCGTCAGGCGCGGGTGCAACTGGCTCCCCAAAGCTGGCAGTCCGGGGCGGTCATCGTCCTGGAGCCCGCGCGACCGGAAGCCATGCCGGATGCCGCAGCTCTGGACAGGATGCTGGATACCCTGGCCCTGATACCGGATGCCCCGGACAAACGCCATGTCCTCGTCTTCGATACGGAAGGACGGCGCCTGTATCCTGATCATGAGACAGACGAGACGGCCCGCCGGGAACAGGAAGTGGCGCTTGAGCGGCAGGCCCTGCGGGTCTTGCGGCCACTGCTGGAAGGCAACGGCAGGGCAGAAGTCCTCGTCAGTCTGGATGGGGCAGACAAAGGCCGGGCAACGGGACGTCGTACCATTTCGGTATTGCTGGAAGAAAATGTCGTCCCGGAAACAGTGCGCCCGCATCTTGAGAGCCTGCTGGGGCAGGCCTGTGCGCTGGAAGAGGGGAGGGGCGATGCCCTGCGGATCTGTTTCCTGCCTGCCAGGCGGAATGCGGCTGCCCTGCGGGGGCTGGCCCTCACCTTTGCCGTGCTGGCTCTGGCCGGTATGGCTGCATTCTTCCGGGCACGTCGTCGGGCCTCTGGCCCATCTGCCGATCCCGAAGTCCGTTTTGAGGAAAAACTGCCGTGTGAGGCAGAAAGGGACGGCAAAGCGGCAGAGGATGCCGAGAGTCTGCGCCGGCAGCTGGAAACCTCTTTGCGCGAGCATCCCGGGCAGGGGGTGGCCCTGCTGCGGCACTGGCTGACACAGGAAGACACAACGCCGGAAGGGGCAGCAGGAGGGCGGGAGTCATGCAACTGACAGGCAGCCAGCGGTGTGCGGTCTTCCTTCTGGCCATGGGTGAAGACGTGGCCACGGACATGCTGGGCCGCATGCAACGGCAGGAAGTTGCCCGGATAACGGAAGCCATGGCCAGCCTGCCGCACGTCCCCGAAAGCGAAGTGCGGGCCATCTTGCGGGAGGCCCGGATATTTCTTGAGACGCAGGCCGACGGCATCTGTGCGGACAGGGCCCTGGCCGGTCGCCTGCTGGCGCACTGTCTTGGCGAGCGCGAGGCGCGGGAGACCATGCGCGCCTGGGGCCCGGCGGAGTCGGCACGGCCGTTCGAATCTCTGGAGCGGATGCGCCCGGGGCAGCTCTATCAGCTGCTGCGGCAGGAACATCCCCAGACGCTGGCGCTGGTCCTTGGCCATCTTTCCGCTTCCCAGGCGGCGGGCCTGCTCATGCGCCTGCCGACGGAGATGCGCTCACTGCTGCTGGAGCATATCGGCGGGCTGGCCCCGGTGGATGCGGACATCCTGGATGAGGTGGACAGTGTGCTTGCCCGGCAGGCTGCGGAAAGATCCGTGCAGGACTGGCGTCCCGGCCTGCAGGTGGCAGCGGAGATCGTGGCGGCTGCGGGCAAGGATGCGGCCAGGGAGCTGCTGGCCGATCTGGAACGGCACGACTCCCGCCTGCCGTCGCTGCTGGGCAGGATGGCTCACTGTCCTGAAGACTGTTTGAAACTGGAGGACGGTCTGCTGGAAGAGGCACTGGAGGAAACGTCCGGTGAAGCTCTGGTCGGGGTCTTGGACACCTGCGGGCCTGCCGTGCGTGCGGCCCTGCTGGAGCATGTCCCGGAGGCACGGCGATCAGCCATCGAGCGGCGTCTCCGCGAGAGGGAGACATCTCCGGGGCAGTCTGCGACATACCGTGAAGATTTTTTGCGCCGTGTGCGTCATTTGCAGGCAGAACGCCTGCAGGCGGATCTGGATGCGGCAAAAGCCGCCGGACCGAGGACCGAATCATGAAAAACAGCCCGGAAGATCATCTTCCGGGCTGTTTTTTCTCGATGTTCAGGCAACCTATTTGTCCAGGATCAGGGCATTGGCCTCGCAGCTGCGGTCACTGGCCAGCAGGCCGTTTTCCTGCAGATAGCGTTTGCCCTGGGCGGCAAAGTCGGCATGGCTGATCTCTTTGGGGATGCCGGGACAAAAATCCTTGGCCAGATGCAGGCTGACGGGGTCTTCTATATTGCCCCGGAAAAAAGGCCAGGCTTTGCAGATGGAAGGCTTGCCTTCATGGACGATGCAGCCTTTGCCTTCCCGGAAGAAGATGCAGTAGCCGTCTTCGCCCACGCGGATCTTGAGTTTGGTCCCCACATATTCCCCAAACTGGCGTATCACCTCTTCCTCTTCCATACGGAGAGTGGCGCAGAGCCGCTTCAGGTCGGAGGGGCTGACGACGATACCGCCTTTCCCCTTGCAGCAATGGCCGCACATCTTACAGGAAAAGGCCTGGGTTTCTTGGCTCATTTCGATATCCTCAGGATTATTTTTGCAAAGTGAGCAGGCGGGCGTGTTCGACCATGAGGCAGAGATCCTCCACCACCAGGATCTGTTCAGGCTCCAGCAGGGCACGCGCCTCGGCGGAGCGGATGCCCTCCTGCATCCAGAAGCAGAGGGGCTTCCAGGGCAGGGCCAGCACTTCCTGCGCATGGGCGGGGCAGTACTGGGGAGCACGGAAAAGGTCGATGATGTCCACCGGCTGGGGCAGGGACGCCAGATCGGGATAGGCCGTCAGGCCCCAGACGGTCTTGCGGACAGGGTGCACCGGAAAGATGGTATAGCCCTTGTCCAGCAGATAGCGGCCCACTCTGTCCACGGGCTGTCCGGCTTTGTCCTTGGCGCCTACGATGGCGATGCTGCGGGATCGCTGGAGTACGTCCCGGATGGCGGTAAACGAAAGCATCCTTGCCTCCATAAGGGATTGCCCCGACATAGCCGACGGGGGAAGACGACTATACGGGCTGACAGGGGCAAGTGCAAGCCTGGGCTCCGGCTTGATGAAAACTTGCGCCCTGTCGCGATATCAGGCCTGGTGGGCCTCCTGGGCGGTCGCTGTTGCAGGTGTCGCAGGAGCGGCACAAATGACCGGCTTGACGGCAAAGAGCTTGTCCGTTTTGCCGAACAGGTAGAGCAGATCCCCGGCTTCCATGACGAAGTCGGCAGGCGGGGAGGCCACTACCTCCTGTTCACTGCGGGCCACGGCCACCACGGTCACGGCGTATTCCCGGCGCAGGTTGCTCTGGGCAAGGCTGAGGCCGCACAGGGGGGAACCTGCCTCCAGCCGCATGGTCTGCACTCCCATTTCGGGCAGACGGCTGGCAACGCTTTCCAGACTGTCCGCAGCACTGCTCATGCGCCGGATCATGCGGTAATTCTGCTGGCGCAGACGGGCGGAGAAGGCGTCGACATCCTGACGGGGCACCAGATACTGGGTCAGCACCTGGTTGAACACCTCGATGGAGGTTTCGAATTCCTCGGCGATGACCACATTGGCTCCCAGACGGCGCAGCGGGGCGACCTCGGTGATGAAGCGGGTGCGGGCCACAATGTAGAGGTCGGGGTTCATGCGCCGGGCCTCCAGGGTGATGGCGCGCACGGCCGCCGGGTCCGAGATGATGATGGCCAGGACACGGGCCGTGTAGACGCCCAGATGCTCAAGGATGACAGGCTGGGAGGCGTCCCCGTGCGAGATGGGCTCCTTGTTCTTGTAGCGGCTCACGGTCTCGGGGTTCATCTCCAGGATGGTGTAGGGGATGCCGGATTCCTTGGCCACCTGGGCCAGGTGCTTGCCGCTGATGCCGAAGCCCACGATGATGAGATGATCCTTGAGGGTAGTGGCCTTCTGCTGCTCTGCTTCCGGGCTGGAGGCTTCCTTGCCGCGTCCCCTGGTCAGCAGGGCGGCGGCGCGGGGGGCCAGATTGATGAGGAAGGGCGTGAGCATCATGGTGATGACGCTCAGGGCCAGGAAGGACTGGTAGCCGATGTCGTTGAGCAGACCGGCGGCCAGACCGGAGGCGGCCAGCACGAAGGAGAATTCACCGACCTGCGCGAGGCAGAGGGAGGTCTGGATGGCCGTACGCAGCGGGTAGCCCTGCACCAGGACGGCGGGCATGGTCAGCAGGCTCTTGATCAGGATGAACAGCAGGGTGTTGAACAGGATGGCCCAGATGTGCTGGAGGAAGAAGGAGAGATCCAGCATCATGCCCACGGAGATGAAGAACAGGCTCATGAAAACGTCACGATAGGGCATGATGCCCGAGATGACGCTCATGCTGTACTGGGAACGGGCCAGCATCAGGCCCGCCAAAAAGGCGCCCAGCGAAAGCGAAAGGCCCAGGCTGTGGGTCAGCAGCGCCATGCCGAAACAGGTGCCCAGGGTCGAGAGGAAGAGCAGCTCGCGCGAGCGGGTGCGCATGACCGCTTCCATGAAGCGGTTGAGGCCCAGATGCGCGGCCAGCAGCACGGCCCCGAGGATGCCGCCCACTTTCAGCACCGACAGCAGCATGTCCAGGGGCGCCATATGGAACTGCCCGGACAGCAGGGGCACACAGAGCATCATGGGCGCGACCATGATGTCCTGAAAAACAAGGATGGCCAGAGAAAGACGCCCCGTCGGCGTGCTGGTGAGGCCTTTCTGCTGGAAGATCTGCAAGACGATGGCCGAAGAGGACAGGGCCACGAGACAGCCCCAGAAAATACCGCTGGGCAGGCTTGTCCCGTCCAGAAGGGCGGTGAGGCCGGCTATGGCCAGCACCGTCAGGCCGATCTGCAGGCTGCCCCCCAGGAACACGGGGCGTTTCAGACGGCTCAGGGCCTCGCCGGACAGCTCCATACCGATGGTGAACAGCAGCATGGCCACGCCCAGCTCCGCCACATCGCTGATGGACTGGCTGTCCACGATGCCCAGCAGGGAAGGCCCGCACAATACGCCGGTCAGCAAAAATCCTACGGTTGCCGTCAGCTTTATCTTGTTGCATACAAGGTTGACGACGATGGAAAGCAGGAAAATGATGACCAGTTCATCGAGCAGTTCAAAGTGCATTTGTACCTCCGGGGCAGGTGCGAACCCGCACGGCATGCGCCGGTCCCGGACCGGTTGGGCATGCCGTTTGCAGGGGAACTATCATAAAAAAAGGCGGCCAAAGCCGCAAGGGAGTACCTATGGACTTGTTTGAAGCGATCAGGACCCGGCGCAGTATCCGTTCCTTCACCGACGAACCCGTCAGCCAGGAAGATATGGACCGCATGCTGGAGGCCGCCATGTGCGCTCCCAGCGCCAACAACCGCCAGCTCTGGCATTTTGTCGTGATCCGTGACCGCGAGATGCTGCGCAAGGTGGCGGAGGTCCATCCCTACGCCAAGATGGCGGCAGGCGCAGCCGCAGCCGTCATCATCTGCGCCGATCTGAACGAAGAGAAGACCCCCGGGTTCTGGGTCCAGGATTGCTCGGCGGCCACGCAGAACTTCATGCGGGCGGCGCGTGCCCTGAACATCGGCACGGTCTGGTGCGGTCTGCATCCCATCGAGGACAGGGCCCGGCCGTTCCGCGAGATCTTCCACATGCCGGAGAACATCCGTCCCCTGAGTCTGATCGTGCTTGGACATACGGATCAGGAATTCAAGGCTCAGGAACGCTTCCGCGCTGAACGTGTCCATAACGAAGACTGGTAAGCAGGCCTTCCGCGCACGCGTTTTTGTGTGTGATGCAATGAAAAAAGCCCGGCATGGCCGGGCTTTTTTCATTGCTGTTTGGAGGGGAGCGTTAGCAGACGCCCTGAGCGATCATGGCATCGGCCACCTTGCGGAAGCCGGCGATGTTGGCACCCAGCACCAGGTTGCCGGGCTGGCCGAATTCCTTGGCGGTCTCGGCAGCATTCTTGTAGATGTTGCCCATGATGTCCTTCAGCTTGCCGTCGACGGTCTCGAAGGTCCAGCTCTGCATGCCGGCGTTCTGCTGCATTTCCAGCTGGCTGGTGGCCACGCCGCCGGCGTTGGCAGCCTTGGCCGGGCCGTAGGCGATACCGGCTTCCAGGAAAGCGTGCACGGCTTCCAGGGTGGAGGGCATGTTGGCGCCTTCGGCCACGCACTTGCAGCCGTTGGCCAGCAGGGCCTTGGCGTCAGCCAGGTTCAGTTCGTTCTGGGTGGCGCAGGGGAAGGCGGCGAAGCAGGGCACGGACCACACGGCATTGCGGCCTTCGGGGTATTCGGCCACAGGGGTGTGCTTGGCGGTGGGCACCAGTTCGGCGTAACGGGTCAGGGAAGCGCGTTCCACTTCCTTCACCTGCTTGAGCACGTCGACCTTGATGCCTTCGGGATCATAGATCATGCCGCGGGAGTCGGACACGGTGACGGGCTTGGCGCCCAGCTGGAGCAGTTTTTCGCAGCAGTAGGTGGCCACGTTGCCGGCACCGGAAACGGCGCAGACTTTGCCTTCCAGGCTTTCGCCGCGGTCTTCCAGCATGTTCTGGGCAAAATACACGGCACCGTAGCCGGTGGCTTCCGTACGGGCCAGGGAACCGCCGAAGAGCAGGTTCTTGCCGGTCAGCACGCCTTCGTAGCTGCGGGTCAGGCGCTTGAACTGGCCGAACATGTAGCCCACTTCGCGGCCGCCCACGCCGATGTCACCGGCGGGCACGTCGATGGTGGCACCGATGTGACGGTGCAGTTCGGTCATGAAGGCCTGGCAGAAACGCATGACTTCGGTCTCGGACTTGCCCTTGGGATCGAAGTCGGAACCGCCCTTGCCGCCGCCGATGGCCAGACCGGTCAGGGAGTTCTTGAAGATCTGTTCGAAGCCCAGGAACTTGAGGATGCCCAGGTTCACGCTGGGATGGAAGCGCAGGCCGCCCTTGTAGGGGCCGATGGCGGAGTTGTACTGCACGCGGTAGCCGCGGTTGACCTGGATCTCACCCTTGTCGTCCACCCATTCCACGCGGAAGCTGATGATGCGTTCGGGCTCGGTGATGCGCTCGAGGATCTTGTACTTTTCGTACTTGGCGTCTTTGTCCAGCAGGGGCTGGAGGGTCATCAGCACTTCTTCCACGGCCTGGAGGAAGACAGGTTCGCTGGCGTACTTCTGTTTCAGGCCTTCAATGACTCGTTGAGCGTAAGACATGGGTGCACTCCTCTGTGCTCTGTGTGCGCATAGCGCAAAAAACGTTGAATCCTGCCGTTAAAGGCAGGAATTTTTTTTACGCAGTTTCTCCGAGCCTTGCAATACGTTTTTCGGCGCTCAGTGGGAGTTTTCAGAGGGGCAGGCGTCGTGGCGGCGCATCCTTTTCAGATCGCGGAGGGGCGGTTCGCCAAAGAGGCGCTTGTACTCACGATTGAACTGGGCCGTGCTTTCGTAGCCTACAGCCAGCCCCGCGCTGCCCGCATCCATCTCGCCGGCCAGCATCAGACGCTGGGCCTCGTACAGGCGCAGCCGCTTGTGATACTGCAGCGGGCTCATGCCCGTGACCTCCTTGAAATGCCGGTGGAAGGTCGATGTGCCCATGTTGACCTGGCGGGCCAGCTGGCTCACCAGCAGGGGCTTGCGGTAGTTCTTGCGGAGCCAGTCCGTAGCCTGGGCGATGCTGTTGGCCTGGGTGCCGTGGGTATTGAGCTGGCGCAGCCCGGCGCCCTGCGGCCCGATGAGCAGCAGGTAGTGGATCTCGCGGATGACCAGCGGCGCAAGGATGGGGATCCGTTCCGGCGTATCCAGCAGGCGGGCCAGACGCAGGAAGGCATCCAGCAGTTCGGGGCTGGTCGTGCCCAGGATGACGCCGCTGTCCGGGCGGGCCGCAGGCGGGACGGCATCGGCCAGTTCCTTGACCATCTGGCCGGTCAGGCTCCTGTCCAGCTCCAGCGACATGGCCAGGAAGGGGTGGTCATGGCAGGCCTGGAGGACGCGGAAGGCGTTGGGCATGTCGATGCCCGTGACCAGGCACTGGCCCTCCCCGTAATGGATCTCCCGGTCCCCCAGCATGGCGATCTTTTCTCCTTGCACGATGATGGATGCCGAAGGCTTGCCGAGGCAGGTCGTGGTGGTGTGGCAGGTCTCGAGCCTGCGCGTGGCCAGTCCGGGCACGAGGCTGTGGTACGTGCCCGTGCGGGGCATGTGCTGGAGCAGGATCTCCTTGATGCGGGCATTGATGCGGAGCAGTTCAGCGTGCGGGTCGAGCATGGGAACATCCTTAGAAGAAAAAGGCTGCAACAACTTTGAATATAAACAACTTGTCGTAGCCTGAACAGCGGAAGAGAGGATCTGGCAAAAAAAGAGCATAAATGTATCGCCTGCGGGGCAGACCGGCCGTTCATGCTGCCGCGGCAAGGCGGAAAACAGGCTGCAATGGCGTGTATGGACGCCATGTCTGGCCGGACGTGTGCCGCCATGGGTCTTGTGTATTGTCCGAAAGTTTTTTTTGGGGCACAGTGGCCGGAAGCGACGTAAGGCCGGGCATCCCGCCCGGCTGCAAGTTCATCTGGAGGAAGCACCATGAAGTTTTCCCGTATGGCCAGCCTGGTCTGCCTGCTGTGTCTGTTCCCCTTGTCCGTCCCCGTCCAGGCCGCGGACAGCCTGAAGATCTCCAGCACCATCGGTCCGGTGGATGCCGGTATCCTGCCGCTGCTGGCCGATACCTTCAGCAAAAAGACCGGTATCGCCATCAGCATGGAAAAAGCCGGGACCGGCAAGACCCTGAAAAAGGCGGAAAGCGGCACCTTCGACCTGGTGATGGTCCATGCCCGCAAGCTTGAGGACGCCTTTGTGGCTGCCGGTTTCGGTGTGGATCGCCGCGATGTCATGTACAATGACTTCGTCATCCTGGGCCCTGCCGGTGACCCGGCGGGCATCAAGGGCATGAAGAGCGCTGCCGAGGCCTTTGCCACCATCGCCAAGGCCGGTGTGCCCTTCGTCTCCCGCGGGGACAAGTCCGGTACCCATGTCAAGGAAATGGACATCTGGCAGGCTGCCGGCATCCAGCCCGCTGGCGCCTGGTATGAGGTCTATGCCGACGGCGCCAAGGGCAACAAGGCCACGACGCTCTATACGGACAAGAAGCAGGCCTACACCCTGATGGACCGCGCCACCTGGCTGACCCTCAAGGATACGGTCAAGGTCGTGCCCTTGGTGGAGAACGACCCCATCATGCTCAACCTCATCGCCATCATCCGGGTCAATCCCGACAAATTCCCCCAGGTCCACAAGGATGCGGCCCTGAAGTTCGCGGACTGGCTGGTGGGCGATGAAGCCCAGACCATCATCCGTGATTTCGGCAAGGACAAGTACGGGCAGCCCCTGTTCTTCCCCAATTCCGATCAGTGGAACGCCAAGCACGGCAAGTAGTGACTGACGGCAGGGGAGCTCCCCTCCGGGAGTTCCCCGTTTTCCCTGGAGCAAAGGTCTGTCTGGCTGCCATGTGTCATCCGCCACGGATGATCTTGTCTGGCATTGCGGCAGGGCAAGAGGCAGCACATGTGAAAGGTTGTTGCATTTTGCCGGGCCTTGACCGGGCAGGCGGGATGCGGCACTATTGTAAATAGTGCAATAAAATTCAGTATATTGACTGGAAAAATTTTAGTCAGCGCAACAGGAGGGCTGCATGAAACGTCTGACCGTCATTGGTGGTGGCCCCGGCGGCTATACGGCGGCTTTTGCCGCTGCCCGCGCGGGCATGGAAGTCACGCTGGTGGAGGCTGCCCATCTGGGCGGGACCTGCCTCAATTCCGGCTGCATCCCTACCAAGACTCTCAAGGCTTCGGCCGAGGCCTTGGAAACAGCCCTGCGTCTGGCCGAGTTCGGCATTACCTGTGAAGGGACGCCCCATGTGGACCCGGCCGCTGTGCTGGCCCGCAAGGAAAAGGTCGTCGGTATCCTGCGCGGTGGTCTGGAAAAGGCTTGCGCCCGTCTCAAAGTACATCTGTGCACTGGTCACGGCAGGGTGCTGGATGCCCGTCATGTGGAAGTGACCACGGCCGAGGGCAGCGTGGAAGTGGTGGAGAACGACGCCCTCATCCTGGCTACCGGCTCCCGGGTGGCGGAGCTGCCCGGCCTGGCTTTCGACCACACCCATATCCTGAGCAGCGATGATGCCCTGCAACTGGATCGTGTGCCCCAGCGCCTGATCATCGTGGGTGGTGGCGTCATCGGCTGCGAGATGGCGTTTATCTATCGTTCCTTCGGGGCGCAGGTGACTGTAGTGGAAGGGCAGGACCGCCTGCTGCCCATGCCGTCCATGGATGCTGATGTCAGTACACTATTGCAGCGCGAGATGAAGAAACGCCGCATCTCCTGCGAGCTGGGCCGTACCCTTAAGGACGTGCGGGTGGAGGATGGCGTGGTGCGTGCCACGCTGACGGCCTCTCCCTTCGTGGACAAACCTACGCCCGCCCAGCAGAAGGAAGTGCCCGTCGAGGCCGACATGGTACTAGTGACCGTGGGCCGTTGCCCGGCCACGGAAGGCCTGGGGCTGGCCGAAGCCGGTATCGAGACCGACCGCCGCGGCTGGGTCGTGGTGGATGATGCCCTGAAGACCTCTTTGTCCGAAGTGTATGCCATCGGCGATTTGCTGGGCCCCTCCCGTGTGATGCTGGCCCATGTGGCAGCCATGGAAGGCTTATGCGTGGTGGAGGGCCTGTGCGGCAAGCCGCGCGCCATGTGCTATGATGCCGTGCCCTCCGGCGTGTTCACCTCGCCCGAAGTGGGCAGCGTGGGCCTGAGCGAGCAGCAGGCCCGTGCACTGGGCCTGGATGTGCGCTGCGTCACCTTCCAGATGCGCGAACTGGGCAAGGCCCAGGCCATGGGCGAACTGCCGGGCTTCTTCAAGCTGGTGGCCGCTGCGGATAGTGGCCGTCTGCTGGGGGCGCACATCGTGGGCGCCCATGCCTCCGACCTGGTGGCGGAAGCTGCTTTGGGGGTGGCCAATGGTCTGACCCTGGAGCAGGTGGCCCATACCATCCATGCCCATCCCACACTGGCCGAAGGGATGTACGAGGCCGCGCTGCTGGCGCAGGAGGCATAGGGAGGCCCCATGCACTGGTTGTTGCTCCTGCTGGCCATAGGCTCGGAGATCGTGGCCACATCGGCATTGAAGGAGACGCAGGGATTTACCCGTTTGTTGCCGTCGCTGCTTTGTATCGGCGGCTATGCCCTGGCCTTCTATCTGCTCTCGGAGGTGGTCAAATATGTGCCCGTGGGCATAGCCTATGCCTTGTGGTCAGGCATAGGCGTGGTCATCGTTTCTTTGGTAGGCTGGTTCTTCTTTCATCAAAAACTGGACTTGCCGGCCATGATCGGGCTGGGCCTCATCGTTGCCGGAGTGGCGGTCATGCATCTTTTTTCCAAAAGCATGGAACTGTGACGAAGAGGGCGGCAGGAGACATCCTGCCGCCCTTTCTTTTCAAGGGGACGCACTTTTTCCGGGGATACCGGCCCTCGTCAAACTGGTCGGCATCCGTCAGCTGTTCCCGCTTTTCCGGAGCAGCGGGCACATGTGAAAGAGGAGCTGCTCCGCAGAATGCTTCCTCTTAGGCAGGCAGCAGGCCTGCCTTCCGCAGCCAGGATTCCACCTGCTGGCGGGCGCCGTCCACCCGGCTGCCGCGTATGGCCAGCCCTTCGCCTGTCTTCGCGGAAGGGCAGAGGCGGTGTAAGTCGGCAGGCGCGCTGCCGAGGCCGGAGCCTTCGTGCGTGATGAAGGGGATGAGCGTTTTCCCGTCCAGGGCAGCCGTGGACAGGAAGGTGCGCACCGGTCCGGCAAAGGTGCCCCACCAGCTGGGCGATCCCACGAGGATGACGTCATAGCGGCTGACCATATCCAGCGGATTTTTCAGCGGCGGCAGGAAGCCCTGCTGCTTTTCCTTTTTTGCCTGGCTGACGACCGTATCATAGTCGCGGGGATAGGGCGTGACGGGCTCCAGATCCAGCAGGTCACAGCCGGTCAGGGCCTGGATGTGCCGGGCAATGGTGCGAGTATTGCCCGTATGGGAATAAAAGACGACGAGCATGCGTTGTGCCTCCTGCGTTTGAGGGGCAGCGTGGCCCGTGCCCGGAAGGAACAGGCCGCCTGCGAGGGACGCGAGGGCCATCAGGATCTGACGGCGTCCGTTGTTGTACTTTTCCATGCTGTTCTCCTTTATGCTCAGCGGCCGGCGTACTGGCTGTCGGTAACAGGCTCCAGCCATTCCACGACCTTGCCGGGCTCTGTTTCTTCACAGATGGAGATATGCGTCATGGCGCTGCCGGGAGCGGCGCCGTGCCAGTGCTTAACCTTGGCGGGGCAGATGACCACGTCCCCGGCCCTAATCTCCTGGATGGGCTTGCCCCATTCCTGGGTCAGGCCGACCCCGGCGGTGACGATGAGCACCTGTCCCACAGGATGGATATGCCAGTGGGAGCGGGAGCCGGGTTCAAAAGTGACGCTGCCGCCGCTGGAGCGCATGGCGTTGTTGGCGGCGTACAGGGGATCGATGCGCACGGTCCCGGTGAAAAAGCGGGGGGAGCCCTTGATGGGCGTCTGCTGCCCGCAGCGGATGATCTCCTGGCCGGGCTCCCGGGCGGATACTGTGGAAGGGGCGGTGGTGCAGACAGAGGCAAGCAGGCCGCCGCAAAGGGCGAGCAGGAAAACGAAACGTCGCATGACATGACCTCCTGTCAGGACAGGGAAACAAGATCGTAGCGGGCATGGCCCATGCCCAGGGTCTCCATATATTCCAGCTGGCGCAGGCCGCTGCGGCTTTCGATGCGTTCCACAAGATCGCGGCGCTGCTGTTCGGGCAGAGCGTAGACCATGTCCACCGAAGCCTGGTCCACGGCCAGCAGGTCGGTGGATGCCAGGATGCCGATATCCGGGGCGGTCGGTTCGGCGGCGCTGGACCCCGCGCAGTCACAGTCCACGGACATGCGACGCAGGACATTGATGTACGCCATATGCCCCTTGAAATGGGTGGTGATGGCCTTGCCGCCCTCCACCATGCGCTCCATGAACAGCGGCCCTCCCGCCCACAGGTTGGTACCGTCGCTGTGCAGCTGGGCCTTGCCTGTTTTGCCGGAGGCGCAGCCGATGGCGATATTCTTGAGCGAACCGCCAAAACCGCCCATCACGTGGCCCTTGAAGTGGGTCAGCACCAGCATGGAATCATAGTTGAGCAGGTTCTTGCCCACGGCCACTTCCTTAAGGTGCCGCCCGCCGGGAATGGGCAGGGAGACTTCGCCGTCGGCATCCATGATGTCCACCGGACAGAAGGTCCAGCCGTTGGTCCGCAGGGTCTCGCGGTGGCCTTCCGTGGTCTGGCGGGGGCTGGGGTAGAGGACGTTGCACTCCACGATAGTGCTGCCCGGGATGCGGGCTTGCAGGGCCCGCACCATGTCGCGCGACAGGATGTTGGGGCCGTGGGGCTCACCGGTATGGAGCTTGATGGCGATGCGCCCCTGCAACGGGGCATAGACCTTTTCGTAGATGCGCAGCAGGCTCTCCGTGGTGATCTCGGGCGTGAAGTACACGGTGGCCTTTTCCTCTGCCGGGCGGGCTTGCAGCGGCAGGCTGTGGACAGCCAGGGAGCCCAGGGCAAGGCTGCCCGCCTTGATGAACTGTCTCCGGTTCACGGACATGGCATTTCCTCCGTAGTTGGGTAGGGGGACATCAACGCGAGGCGAGCACCTTTCGGGCTACGGTGCGGGCCGCATCCGCCTCCTTCCTGCCGACACGGGCAGCCAGCAGGTCAAGGAAGCCCTCCAGCTCTTCCGGGCTCAGGCCGCAGTTCATGGCCCCTCCCATGTGGAATTGCAGCTGGCCTCCCAGGCCGGGCAGGCTGGCCAGAGCGGCGATGGTGCACAGTTCGCGCGCCTTGCGGTCGAGCACGTCACGGGCGAAGATGTCCGCAAAAAGATGTTCCTTCAAAAAGGTATCGATGACCGGGGCAAAAGCCAGGACGCCGGACGGGGGCTGGATCTCTTTTTGTCCGGCAAGGTCGGCCCGGACACGGGCGCCGTACGCATCCCGGTCCAGGGTGGAGGGCAGGGGAGAGGCGGCTTTTCCTTCCGCATCCGTGATGCCACGGGCACGGCGCTGCTCCAGGACTTCCATGAAGACCTGCAGCCCGTTCAGACTGCGGGGAAAGCCGACGTAGGCATACAGATGGGTCAGGACTTCCTTGATTTCATTGATGGTCAATCCGGCGTCCAGCGCCTGGTCCAGGGTAGGGCGCAGGCGTTCCAGATCGCCATTGGCGGTGTAGGCGGACACGAGCACCATGCTCTGCTGCCGCCCGTCCAGGCCTTTGGCAGGGCTGTTTCCCGCCTGGAGCAGCGGGAACAGGAACATCAGGATGACCAGAAGGGGAAGAAGGGATCTGCGTCGCATGGCAAGCTCCTTGAGGAAGATCATGGAACGAACCTAGCGCGGCCGCAGTGAGGGGGAAATATCAAATCGACGCTAAAAATTGTCCAATCGTCGCAAGGATGATCGAAAGGCAAAGAAGGGGGCAGGGAGGCATCCGGGTTACGGCAGGAGCCTGCTGTGCTTCTGCCCGTGTTGCCGGGAGGCATAAAAAAAGGGACGGCTGTCGCCGTCCCTCGTGAAGCTCGCAGACCTGTTGCCGCTACTAGACGTTGAACAGGAAGTGCATGACGTCGCCGTCCTGCACCACGTATTCCTTGCCTTCCACGCGCAGTACGCCGTCGGAGCGGCAGGCGGCTTCGCTTTCGTGGCTCATGTAGTCGGCGTAGGAGATGACTTCGGCGCGGATGAAGCCGCGTTCGAAGTCGGTGTGGATGACACCGGCAGCCTGGGGAGCCTTCCAGCCCTTGTGGATGGTCCAGGCGCGCACTTCGTCGGGACCGGCGGTGAAGTAGCTGCACAGGCCCAGCGTGTCATAGCCGGTACGGATGATGCGCACCAGGCCGCTTTCCGAGATGCCGTAGGAGGAGAGCATCTCGGCCTGCTCCTCGGCGGAAAGGCCCTGCAGCTCTTCTTCCAGCTTGGCGCAGATGCAGGCGAAACCGGAATGGCGTTCTTCGGCCAGCTGCTGCACGCGGGCCACAAAGTCGTTGCCGTCGGCCACGGCGGCTTCGTCCACGTTGGCGCAGTAGATGACGGGCTTGGCGGTCAGCAGGCCCAGCTCACGCCAGGACTGGAGGAAGGTCTCGTTGTCGGGCAGTTCGAAGGAACGGGCGCCGTTACCGGCATTGAGGTGCTCCAGCAGGCCCTGCATGATCTCTGCGGCGGCCTTGGCGTCCTTGCTGCCCTTGGCCATCTTCTGCAGCTTTTCCAGGCGGCGTTCCACGCTCTGCAGGTCGGCCAGCAAAAGTTCGGTCTCGATGGTATCGATGTCGCGCAGGGGATCCACGCTGCCGTCCACATGGGTGATGTTCTCATCCTCGAAGCAGCGCACCACCTCCACGATGGCGGCGCATTCGCGGATGTTGCCCAGGAACTGGTTGCCCAGGCCTTCGCCCTTGCTGGCGCCGCGCACCAGACCGGCGATGTCGATGAAGTCCACGCTGGCGTGGATGGTCTTCTTGGGCGAGACCTTGGCCGAGAGCGCGTCCACGCGCTCGTCGGGCACGGCCACGGTGGCCTTGTTGGGTTCGATGGTACAGAAAGGATAGTTGGCGGCCTGCGCGTTCTGAGCCTTGGTCAGGGCGTTGAACAGGGTGGATTTCCCCACGTTGGGCAGACCCACAATGCCGATGCTGAGGGACATGGCCTCTCCTTGCGGGCTTGGAAGTTCAGGGCCATGCGCCGGTGGCGCAGGCGGAAAAAAGGCGCAGGAGCGCCCGGAACATGTCGTTGGAATGGGGAGTTTATAGGCAAAAGCCGTACGGCTGGCAAGTGCGGCGGCAGCGGAAGGCCGCATGGGCCGCGCTGGAGATGGACAGCCTGCCCCGGCGTGCGGCATGATTCGCTGTCCTGGAGGCGGGGAGTGACGCCGCCGTGTTTCCGGCCCCTACAGGACTTGGCTTGCCTGCTGAAATAGCATAAGACACTGGCGGCACTTTTGCTGCAAACCAATTTTTTCGAGGTCTGCCATGCAGGAAAAACGTATCAGCCGGGGCATCAGGCTGGGTAAGCTGGCCATCGGCGGCGGCGCGCCGGTGATGGTGCAGAGCATGACCAATACCGATACCCGTGACGTGGAGGCCACGCTGGCCCAGATCGACCGCCTTGTGCGCCGCGGTTGCGAAGCCGTACGCGTGGCCGTGCCCGACATGACGGCGGCCAAGGCCTTGCGGGCCCTGCGTGACGGTTCGCCCGTGCCCCTCATCGCGGACATCCATTTCGACTACCGTCTGGCGCTGGCTGCCCTGGAAGCCGGGCTGGAGGGCCTGCGCATCAATCCCGGCAACATCGGGCCCCGCGAGCATGTGGACCGCGTGGTGGATGCCGCCAAGGCCAACGGCGCTGTCATCCGGGTGGGCGTCAATTCCGGTTCCGTGGAAAAGCATCTGCTGCAGAAGTACGGCGGCCCCTGCGTGGAAGCCATGGTGGAGAGCGCGCTCAGCCATGTGCGCATGCTGGAGGACCGGGGCTTCTACGATACCAAGATCTCTCTCAAGTCCTCTTCGGTGCTCGATACCATCGCGGCCTACCGCCTGCTGGCCAAGTCCTGCGACTATCCGCTGCACATCGGCGTCACCGAGGCGGGCGGGCTCATGCGCGGCACGGTCAAATCCGCTGTGGGCCTGGGCATTTTGCTGCACGAGGGTATCGGCGATACCCTGCGCGTTTCGCTCACGGCCGATCCTGCCGAGGAAGTGACCGTGGCCTGGGAGATCCTGCGGGCCCTAGGCCTGCGCCGTCGCGGGCCGGAGATCATCTCCTGTCCCACCTGCGGGCGCACGGAGATTGACCTCTTCGGTCTGGCGCGTGCCGTAGAGGATGCGCTGGCCGAATCCACGGCGGACATCAAGGTCGCGGTCATGGGCTGTGTGGTCAACGGCCCCGGTGAGGCCCGCGAGGCCGATCTGGGCGTGGCCGGCGGCCGCGACAAAGGCATCATTTTCCGCAAGGGGGAAGTCATCCGTTCCGTCAAGGGACAGGACGCCCTGCTCGCGGCTTTTATGGAAGAACTTCAACGACTGCTTAAAGAAAAGGAAACTCACTGATGCGTTTCAGCTCCACCTACATCCCCACGCTCAAGGAATCCCCTTCCGAAGCGGAAGTGGTCAGCCACAAGCTGCTGCTGCGCGCCGGCATGGTCCGCAAGCTCACCTCCGGCGTGTACATCTACCTGCCTCTAGGCCTGAAGGCCCTGGAAAACGTGCAGCGCGTGGTGCGCGAGGAAATGGACGCCGCCGGGTTCTCCGAGCTGCTCATGCCCATGGTCATCCCCGGCGACCTCTGGAAAGAGACCGGCCGCTGGGAGTACTACGGCAAGGAGCTGCTGCGCTTCAAGGACCGCAACGACCGCGATTACTGCCTTGGCCCCACGCATGAGGAAGTCATCACCGACCTGGTGCGCGGCGAAGTGCGCTCCTACCGCCAGCTGCCCGTGCGTCTGTACCAGATCCAGACCAAGTTCCGCGACGAGATCCGCCCCCGTTTCGGCCTGATGCGCGGCCGTGAATTCGTCATGAAGGACGCTTATTCCTTCGATTCCAGCGATGCCGGTGCCGACGAAAGCTACAAGCTGATGTACGACGCCTACTGCCGCATCTTCAAGCGTCTGGGCCTGCGCTTCCGCGCCGTGGAAGCCGACACCGGCTCCATCGGCGGCAATTTCTCGCACGAGTTCATGGTGCTGGCCGACACCGGCGAAGACACCATCGCCGCCTGCACCGAATGCAGCTATGCCGCCAACGTGGAACGCGCCGAAGTGGTCTGGAACGGCACCCCCTGCACCGAGACCTGCGCCCCCTATGAAAAGGTCGCCACGCCTGCGGCCCACACTGTGGAAGAAGTGAGCGCCATGCTCAAGGTGGCTCCTTCGCAGGTGGTCAAGACCATGTTCTTCGTGGTGGACGGCAAGACCGTGGCCGTGCTGGTGCGTGGTGACCGCGAAGTCAACGGCATCAAGCTCAAGAACCTGCTCAACGCCACCACCGTGGAACTGGCTCCGGCCGCCGTGGTGGAAAAGGTCACGGCCGCGCCTTTGGGCTTTGCCGGTCCCGTGGGCTTGGATGTGCCCATCTACGCCGACCTCGAGCTGCAGGGTGCTACTGATTATGTAGTGGGCGCCAACGCCGCTGACGCGCATCTGGTGCACGTGGACCTGCGCCGCGACGTGAAGGTCACTTCCTACGCCGACCTGTGCTGCATCACCCTGAGCGACCCCTGCCCGCGCTGCGGCGGCGCCATCGAGCTGCCCAAGGGCATCGAAGTGGGCCACATCTTCAAGCTGGGCACCAAGTACAGCGACGCCATGCATGCCGTGTATCTGGACGAGAACGGCAAGGAAAACGTCATGATCATGGGCTGCTACGGCATCGGCATCTCCCGCGTGGTGGCCTCTGCCATCGAGCAGAACCATGACGAGCACGGCATCATCTTCCCGCCCACCGTGGCTCCTGTGGAATGCATCTTGCTCAACCTCGACCCCGGCAAGGAAGAAGTCCGCGCCAAGGCCGAAGAGATCTACGCCATGCTGTGCAAGGCCGGTGTGACCGTGCTGCTGGATGACCGTGAAGAGCGCCCCGGCGTCAAGTTCAAGGATGCCGACCTCATCGGTGCGCCCATGCAGCTGGTGCTGGGCGGCAAGGGCCTGTCCCGTGGCGTGCTGGAATGCAAGGACCGCCGTACGGGCGAAAAGGGCGAACTGCCCGTGGACGCCCTGGAAACCGCGCTGCCTCAGTGGATGGAAGGCGTGCGCAAGGCCTGGGCCGAGCGCCGCGCCTAGGACGGCTGACAGCGGAGCCCCTGCATGCCCGCTGCGTGTGAACAAGAACGCATCCTGTCCGTCACTGAACTGACGGACAGGATGCGTCGTACTCTGGAGGGGACCTTCCCCTTCGTCTGGGTCCGGGGCGAGATAGGCGAACTGTCTTTCCCCGGATCCGGGCATATCTATTTTACCCTCAAGGATGCCGGTGCCCAGCTGCAATGCGTCTGGTTCCGGGACCGCCAGATGCGCGGCCGGAACTTCGACCCCCTGACCGGCGAGATCTTTGCCGAGCCCCGGCCGGATCCCGTACGTCTGCTGCGGCAGGGCTCCGAATTGTTCTGTGCCGGGCAGATCAGTGTCTACGGGCCGCGGGGCCGATACCAGCTGATCGTGGAACTGGTGCAGGCCGGAGGGCAGGGCCTGCTGGCCCAGGCCTTCGAGGAGCGCAAACAGGCGCTGGCTGCCCGCGGTTTTTTTGCCGCGGAGCGCAAACGTCCGCTGCCTGCCAGTCCCAGCCGTGTGGCGCTGGTGACGTCACCTGCCGGGGCCGCCATCCATGACTTCATGGAACTGGCCTCCGTACGGGGACTGGGGGCCGAAGTGCGCCTGTTCCCGGTGCGGGTGCAGGGGGAGGGCGCTGCCGGGCAGATCTGCCGGGCCCTGGATGAGATCAACCGCCAGGGCTGGGCGCAGGTCGCGGTGATCATCCGGGGCGGCGGTTCGCTGGAAGACCTTTGGTGCTTCAACGAGGAAGACGTGGCGACCGCCATTTTTTCCTCAAAGATCCCGGTGCTGGCCGGTATCGGCCATGAAGTGGACGTGACCCTGGCCGACATGACGGCCGACGTTCGTGCGGCTACCCCTTCCCACGCGGCCCAGCTGCTCTGGCCCTTGCGGCGCGAATACTGGCAGCGCCTGGACGAGCTTGCCCTGGCGCTGGAGCGCGCACGCCAAGGCTGGCTGCAGCGGCAGGAAGACCGGTTCCAGCGTTGCGAGCGCGGCCTGCGCCTGTGTTCGCCCGCCCGCCGTCTGGAAGGGGCGGGGCAGCAATGGCAGCAGTGGCGGCAGCGTCTGCTTCAGGCCGGGGAACGCCTGGTGCGGGATCGTGAGCGCAGCCTGCAGCACAGCCAGGAGCGTTTGCGGGCCCTCACGGGGCCGGGACGGCTGGCACATCTGCAACAGCGGCTTGCCCTGCTGGAACAAAAGCTTGGTAATGCCGTGCATCTGATGGTGCGCGGTCGTGAGCAGGCCGTGCGGGATTGCACGCGTGATCTGGCGCGTCTGGGGCAGGAGCGTGTCTCGCATCGCGGGCATGAGCTCGAATGCCTGGAACTGCGTCTGGCAGCCTGCAATCCGCTGGCTCCGCTGGGGCGTGGCTATGCTGTGGTACGCACGGACGAAGGGCGCGTGCTGTCTTCGACCGGGCAGAGCAGCGCCGGGCAGGACGTGCGCATCCTGTTACAGGACGGGGAGCTGGAAGCCAGGATCACCGCGGTGCATCCTCATGACGGACAGGGAGGGGATCATGCCTGAACAGTCTTCTTTTTTCCAACGGCCGGTAAGCGGCATCCTGGGGGCAGTGGTCCTGTTCCTGCTGTGGTCTTTCCCGGCCATGGCGGCCATGCATCTGGACGTTCCCGCACGGGCGGCCCGCGGCGATGCCATCCGTGTGCAGGTCTCCGGTGACGGCCCTGCCCGTCCTGTGACCGTCTTCTGGCTGGAGCGTGAGCATGTCATGGCGGCGCAGCCGTCAGGGAGCGGCTGGCAGGCGGAGTTTCTGCTGCCTGTCCCGCTGGACAGCAGCGCCAAGAGCCTTGCCCTGAAAATGCGGACGCAGGACGGACAGCAGGCGGAGGCCCGCGTGGCCCTGTTTGACAAAAAGCGTCCGGTGCAGGCCCTGCGGGTGGACAAACAATATGTGGATCCCCCGGCAGAGGTGCAGGAACGCATCCGCAGGGACCGTGAAAAGGCCGGCAAGGCCCTGGACAACTACAGCCCGGACCGCTTGTGGACGGCCCCTTTTGCGCGGCCTGTGCCGGGGAGCGTGTCCAGCAAGTTCGGGCTCAAGCGGGTCTTCAATGACCAGCCGCGCGGCGTGCATCGCGGGCTCGATTTGCGCGGTGCGGAAGGGACGCCCATCCTGGCCTGTGCCGACGGCCGGGTCGTGCTGGCCGACGATTTGTATTTTTCCGGCAATGCCGTATATATTGACCACGGGCAGGGAGTGTTCACTTCTTACCTGCACATGTCCCGTATCCTTGTCCGGCCGGGCGATGTGGTCCGGCGTGGCCAGGTCATCGGCAAAGTTGGGTCCACGGGACGGGTCACGGGCCCGCATCTGCATCTTTCCCTGGTCGTCCTGGGACAGGCGGTGGACCCGGAACCTTTGCTGGAAGCACGTCCCGCTGCCCGGAGATGATGAAGCATGAAAGCCAGAGCGAGTAAGAAGAACCTGACCTTTGAAGAGCGCATGGCGCGCCTGCAGGAGATCGTGGAAGCCCTGGAGAACGGGCAGCCGTCGCTGGAAGAGGGGATGGCCCTGTATCAGGAAGGCATGGAATGTTCCCTGCAATGCCGGCGCCAGCTGGAGCAGGCCCGGCAGCAGCTGACGGTCTGGCAGGAAGGACATGTCCGGGCGTTCCGGCCGGAAGAAAATATGGAAGATTCCCTGCAACAGAGTGTGGAGCAACGATGATGATGTCTACAGAAGCCATGAAATCCCTGCTGAAAGAACGCGGGAAGCTGGTGGAAAGCTATCTGGCGACCTGTCTTGACGGGCAGGAGATGCCGCCCCGGTTGCGGGAATCCATGCTGTACAGCCTGCAGGCGGGCGGCAAGCGCTTGCGCCCAGTCCTGTGCCTGAGCTGTGCCGCCCTGTGCGGCCTGAAGCCGGAGGACGTGCTGCCCTTCGCCGCCGCCATCGAGATGGTCCATACCTATTCCCTGATCCACGACGATCTGCCCGCCATGGATGACGACGATTTGCGCCGCGGCAAGCCCTCCAACCACAAGGCATTCGACGAGGCCACGGCCATCCTAGCCGGGGATGCCCTGCTGACGGATGCCTTTGCCCATATGTGCCGGGTGGAGTTGCCCGCCGGTCAGGTGCTGCGGGCCGTGGCGGAATTTGCCCGTGCCGCCGGTTCGTCCGGCATGGTGGGCGGACAGGAATGGGACATGCTCTACACCGGCCTGCCGCCCGTGAGCATGGCGGAGCTGCGCCGCATGCATGCCATGAAGACCGGGGCCCTGCTGCGGGCCTCCTGCGTGTGCGGTGCGCTGCTGGCCGGAGCTGCCGACGATGTGTGCGAGCGCATCGGCCGTTACGGTGCCGCGCTGGGGGTGGCTTTCCAGATCGCGGACGACATCCTGGACGTCGTTTCCGATACGGCCACCCTGGGTAAGCCTGCCGGCAGCGATGCCGAACAGGGCAAGAACACCTATCCTGCGCTGGTGGGGCTTGACGAAAGCCGCCGCCTAGCCCGCGAACAGGCGGATGCCGCCTGCGTCGCGCTGGCCGGTTTCAGCGGTCCCGAGGCCGAATTCCTGCGCGCCCTTGCCGAGTACACCATCACGAGAGCGGCCTGAGAAATGACGGAAAACACTGCACAGTCCCTGCTGGACAGCCTGACCTCACCGAAACAGGTGATGGATCTTTCTGCCGAACAGCTCCCGCTGCTGGCTGCGGAGCTGCGCAAGCGCATCATCGATGTGGTGTCCAAGAACGGCGGGCATCTGGCTCCCTCGCTGGGGGTCGTGGAACTGACCCTGGCCCTGCTGCATACCTTCAACATGGAGCAGGACAAGATCGTCTGGGACGTGGGGCATCAGGCCTACGCCTACAAGCTGCTGACCGGACGCGCTTCCCAGTTCCACACCCTGCGTACCCTGGGGGGCCTCGCGGGCTTCCCGCGCCGCAGCGAGAGCCCCTATGACCGCTTTGGGGTAGGGCATTCCTCCACGTCCATCTCGGCGGCCCTTGGCATGGCCATGGCCCGCGATCTGGCCGGCGGCAAGGAACATGTGCTGGCCGTCATCGGTGACGGTTCCCTGACGGCAGGCGAGGCCTTTGAAGGCCTGAACCTGGCCGGGCATATGGGACGGCGGCTCATCGTGGTGCTCAACGACAACGAGATCTCCATCTCGCCCAATGTGGGGGCCCTGTCCCTGTTCCTGAGCCGTACGCTGTCCCGGCGCTGGGTGCGGCAGACGCGCAAGGATGTGCTCCAGCTTTTGCGCTCCATCCCCCGCATCGGCCAAAAGCTGGCCCTGTATGCCATGCGCGGCGAATGGAGCTTCAAGTCCTTTTTCACGCCCGGCATGCTGTTCGAGGCCTTCCGCTTCACCTATATCGGGCCTGTGGACGGGCACGACCTGCCCGCCCTGTGCCGTCATTTGCAGATGGCGGCAGCCGTGGAAGACGGACCGGTGCTGCTGCATGTGCGCACCTGCAAGGGCAAGGGCTATGCCCCGGCGGAGAAAGACCCCACGCATTTCCATGGTGTGGGCCACTTCGAGCCGGAAACGGGCCTGCTCATCCCCAGCAGCAACAAAACGCCTTCCTTTACCGGCATTTTCGGCAAGACATTGGTCGAGCTGGCGGAAAAAGACGACCGCCTGCTGGCCATCACGGCAGCCATGCCTGAAGGCACCGGGACGAACCTTTTTGAAGAGCGCTTCCCGGAACGCTTCGTGGACGTGGGCATCTGCGAACAGCACGCCGTCACCTTTGCCGCCGGTCTGGCGGCCAGCGGCTTCCATCCCGTGGTGGCCATCTATTCCACCTTTTTGCAGCGGGCCTATGACCAGATCGTCCATGACGTCTGTCTGCAGAAACTGCCCGTGACCTTCTGTGTGGACAGGGCCGGTCTGGTGGGCGAGGACGGGGCCACGCATCATGGTGTCTTCGATATCGCCTACTTGCGCCATATCCCCGAGATGACCCTGCTGGCGCCCCGTGACGAGAACATGTTGCGTCATTGTCTGCTGACGGCCACTACGGCCGGTGGGCCCTGCGCCGTACGCTATCCGCGCGGTGCCGGTATGGGGGTCCCGCTGGATGCCGAACTGCGCCTGCTGCCTTCTGCTCAGGGCGAGATCATGCAGGAAGGGGAACGGGTGGCCATCGTGGCCGTGGGCAACCGTGTGCGCCCGGCTCTGGAAGCCGCGGCAGCCATCGAAAAAGAGTTCGGCTTCCGGCCGCTGGTCTTCGATCCCATCTGGCTCAAGCCGCTGCCTGCGGCGCAGCTGGCCGAGATCGCCCGCACGTTCGACCGTATCGTTTTTGTGGAAGAAGGCTGCCTGGCAGGCGGTTTTGCCTCGGCCGTGCTGGAACGCTGGGCCGATGACGGTCTGCTGCGCGGCCAGCGCATCCGCCGTCTGGGTATCGGCGATGCCTTCGTGGAACACGGTACCCAGGCCCAGTTGCGCGAGCTGGTGGGCCTGCGGGCACCGGATATCATCCGGGCTGTACGGGAACTGATCCTGAAGGACTGAGCCTTTTATGGCACCAACGGAAAAAGAGGAGCGTACCTTGCCGGTACGCTCTTTTTTTATTGCCTGCAGTGGAAGGAGGTCGGGCGTGAGGCTTGGGATGGGGAAAGCCCCGGACATATGCCGTTCCGGCAGAAGGGGGGGACGGTGTGCGCACTGCCGTTGAGGGAAGATGTGCCGGGCGAGAGACGGGTTCCTGGGCAGGAGGCAAGCAGGCCACGTTGTTGCCATCAACGCGTGATGCATCTCCTCAGCTTTGCTGAACAGCCTGCCGTTTTTCGACATAAAAGCGGATGCTGCCCCCCTTGAGATGGGCCATGATACTGCCGGGCAGCTGAAAGATGGTACCGCCCCGGCCTTCCCGCCAGGCCTGATCCAGGGCCAGCAGCGTGGCGGAACGGGCCTGGCCGCCGGAGAGCCGGGCCAGCTGGGCCACGGCCCGGTGGTAAAGACGCAGCCGCAGGGCCGCATGCGTCCCCCGCAACAGTGCGCGGGGCAGGGTGATGCTGCCGGGGGCCTCCTGCCAGGGCGTGCGGGCAAGATGATGTTCCAGCTCCTGCTGCCAGTAATCCCCGTCGATACCTGCCAGTTCCCAGAGATTGAGGCAGGCTTCCTCAAGGCGGGGGTTCTCCTGCCGCAGGAGAGGGAGGAGGGTATGCCGCAGACGGTTGCGGGTATAGCGGGTGTCCGCATTGCTGGCATCTTCCCGCCAGATGATGCCGCAGCAGTGCAGCAGTTCTTTCAGGGCATGCTTGTCCGTGCGGAGCAGAGGACGCAACAGATGCCGCTCCGCGTCCTTGGCCCGCATGCCGCCCAGTGCCGGCCAGCCGGTACCGCGCAGAAAACGGAGCATCTGGTCTTCGGCCACATCGCTCCGGTGATGTCCCAGCAGGATGGCTGCAGCGCCGCAAGCCTGCCGGGCTTGCTCCAGCAGGGCATAGCGCGCCCGCCGGGCCGCTTCTTCCGTACCCAGCCCCTCCTGTCGTACCAGCCGGGGCACATCTGCCGTCAGGATGCGGCAGGGGATGCGCCAGCCCCGGCAGAGCCCGGCCACGAAGGCGGCGTCTGCGGCGGATTCCGGCCGCAGCTGATGGTCCACTGTCGCCACATGCAGCTGCCAGTCATGCTGGGGAGCCAGCAGGGCCATGATGCATAAAAGGGCTGTCGAATCCGCGCCGCCGGAAACGGCCAGCAACCAGGTATCGCCATCAGCCATCTTCAGGCTGTTACGACAAAAGCGCTCCACATCCAGGCACAGGCGGGCCAGCCGGGAAGGGAGCGCTTGCAGTTCGGGGACGGGGATCATGCCGCAGGGCATTCCGTTTAGTTGGGGATCTTGAGTTCTTTCAGGGTATCCGTGATGTAGTCCATCATGTGCCGCTGCAGTTCGGGCGACGCATAGGCCACGCATTCACAGCGGATGCGGCCCCGGGCGCGCACCAGCAGCTCCAGACGCAGGCTGGTCTCTTCGCATTCCAGCGCCATGACATAGGGGCCGCACTGGCTTTCGTGTTCCTTCTGCACGGCGCTGAGCATATGAGCAGGGATGGGCAGCCAGTAGATGCCATCCAGACCGGCGCCCAGATCCATGGCATCCAGATGTTCGCACAGACGCTTGGTCTCTTCGGCACGCAGGTCATCGATGAGGAAATAGCGCATTATTCGTGCTCTCCGTTGTTCCGGGCACTACAGGTACAGCCCTGGTCAAGGTTGAAGATGCGGCGCATGAGGCTGATGCGCGGCGCACTGCCTTCCTGCGACATGGTACCGCGCTTGAGGAACATGATGGGATCGTGGTTCAGCTTGCGGACCAGAGCCAGCGCCATGACCTCGATGGCTTCGCGCGTGGCGTCGTCCACGTGGCCCAGTCGCTTCAGGGTACGGGCCACCTCTTCATGGGCGGCGTTCTCGCCATGCTGGATAAGGTCCACGATGGTGGGCTGCACGTCCAGGCTGCACAGCCACTGCCGGAAAATGTCCACTTCCTCGTCCACGATTTCGGCGGCTTTCTGGGCTTCGTCGCGACGGGTGGCCAGGTTCTCTTCCACCACTTCCTTGAGGTCGTCGATATCGTAAAGATAGACGTTGTCCAGGCCGTTGACGTCGGGGTCGATGTCGCGGGGGACAGCGATGTCGATGAAGAACATGGGCCGGTTCTTGCGCGCCTTGAGCACGCCGCGGATGTCTCGGGCACGGATGACGGGATCCGGCGAACCGGTGGACGTGATGATGATGTCCACCTCCGTCAGATGGGAGGCCAGGGATTCAAAAGGCAGGGCCCGGCCATTGAACTGGCGTGCCAGTTCCTCACCGCGCGAGAACGTACGGTTGGCCACCAGGATCTCGTCCACACCGGCCTGGAGCAGGTGGGTGGCGGCCAGTTCGGCCATCTCACCGGCGCCCACCAGCATGGCCTTGTGGTGCTGCATCTCGCCGAAGATGCGCTTGGCCAGTTCCACGGCGGCATAGCTGATGGAAACCGCGCTGGAGGCCACGGCGGTCTCGGTGCGCACGCGTTTGGCCACGGAGAACGCCTTGTGCAGTAGGCGGTTGAGGATCACGCCGGTGGCGTGGCAGGCGGCCGCCTTGCGGTAGGCGCTCTTGAGCTGCCCCAGGATCTGGGGCTCGCCTAGGATCATGGAATCCAGGCTGGAAGCCACGGAGAACAGGTGCCGCACGGCATCCATGTTCTTGTAGATGTAGACATAGGGCCGGAGCTCTTCGGGGTCGGTACCGCGTGCGGTGGCCCAGCGTTCCAGGATACGGCCCGCCACATCGCCATGACCGGTGGCAAGCAGTTCCACACGGTTGCAGGTGGAAAGGATCATGGCTTCACCGATGACGTCGTCACACGGCAGGGCCCAGTTTTCCCGGCTGCAAAAATCCACAAGGGCGAAACGTTCGCGCACGTCCACACCGGCGGTGCGATGGTTCAGGCCAACAAGTACGATATCACAATCCATATCAACGTCGGTGGATTAAGGTTTGATGAAGGAATGATGCGTTTCCATCAGGGTATTGACGACCACGATGGAGAAAAGGCTCAGACCGAAGACCAGCACCATCAGGCGGGCAGGCTTGCGGCCGCGCCAGCCGGTGGCCAGACGGCCGTGGAACACATAGGCCATGAGCAGCCAGACGATGATGCTGACCACTTCCTTGGGGTCACCGGTAAAGGTGGCGCCGTAGACGGGCTTGGCCCAGAACAGGCCGGAGACCACACCCAGCGTGTACAACGGGAACGAGGCCGCCACGCCGAAGGCGTTGATCTTGTCCAGCAGGGAGAGGGCCGGCATGTCCTGCCAGAACCCTTCCATGCGCTGCTTGCTTTTGATGCGCCGTTCCAGGAACAGGAACAGGGAGCTGGCGGCAAAGGCCAGGGTCATGAGGCCCATGCTGAGGAACAGCGCCCCCACGTGCAGGGCGTAGAAAGAGCCCTTGAGCTGGGGAGGCACCTGCACCACGGCAGAAAGGTACGGGGCGGAAACGGCGAACAGGATGAGGGCCAGCGGCGTGGCCAGCAGGAGCAGGGCTTCCTGCTTGTAGCGCAGACGGCTGACAAGGCCGCACAGCAGGACGAACCAGGCCAGCATCTGCAGATAGCCGCCAAGGCTCAGGCCCGTGGGCATGGTCTTGTGGAAGCCGAGCAGGAGGGAAAACGTCTGGCAGACGAATCCCAGCCCCGCCAGCCAGCAGCCCAGCCGCCGCCAGAAGGCATTGCGCAGCAGCATGCCGGCCAGACCGGCCACAGTGGCAGCGCCGTAACAACACAGAGTCAGTAGGGTGGAGGTCTCAGGCGATAACATCAAGCAACTCCGGGATGCGGTCGTGCAGCTTTGGCGGCAGCAGGGCCTGCAGACAGCGCAGGCACGCCTGCCGGTCGCCCTGTTGCAGATGATCCTGCAGGGGCGACTGGGCCAGAGCGCGGAACAGGGCCGTATTGTGCCCTGTCTCGTCGTGCAAGGCAAGGACCATGGGACGCAACCGTCCCATCAGACGGACCATTTTCTGGCGGGCCTCCAGCCAGGTCGTCAGCTCGCCCTTCCAGCGCCGGGAAAGGGCCGGGCTGGCACCGCCGGTGGAAAGGGCCAGCGCCATGCTGCCGGAGCGGGCCACGGCGGGCACGATGAACGAGCCTTCCGCCGGGGCATCGATACAGTTGCACAGGATATGGCGTTCCCGGCAGAGGAGGGCGATATGCCTGTTGACCTCGGCATTGCCCGTGGCGGCGAAGACCAGCTGACGACCGTCCAGATCGTCGTCACGGAAGGACCGCTGCTCAAAACGGACGCAGGGCTGCTCCAGCAGCGGGCGCAGCTCTGCGGCAGGGGCTTCCATGTCCAGGGCCAGGATCGAGGCCGGTGCGCAATGCAGCAGGCCCTGCAGTTTGCGACTGCCGACGCCCCCCAGACCGGCCACAAGGCAGTGCAGGCCGCTCAGGTCCAGAAAAAGGGGATAGAAATTTTTTTCAGGCGATTCGTGAGGCATGGGCAACGTTCCTGATAGCGGCCCGGACGCACGACAGCCAGCATGCTTCCCAGGAATGGCGGCACACTGGCTGTCGTATCGGCTAAAGCCGGATCAGTTCCATAAAGTAGGGCAGGGTGAAGCCCATGGACAGCAGCAGGCCGATCACAAGGGCAGGCTTCTGGCGCAGCGGAGTGGCACTGCGCGCGACCAAGGTCCAGAGCAGGGCGGGCACAAGCCAGAGCAGCACGCGGAGGCTCTGGAAGATGGCATCCTGCTGCATGAACACACCGGTGGTCTGCCAGGTCTGCCAGATCTCCAGCCCGCTGGATGCCACCAGCAGCAGCCAGAGCAGGGCCCAGGCATTGCGGGCCCAGCGCGTGCACCAGGGGACCATGGTATTGTAATAGTCCCGGCCAAAGTCATCGGCCTTGCGGCGCAGGAGCAGCCACACGGCGCCAAAGCCGCCGGCAAGGGCAAAGATCAGGGGCAGGGTATAGCACAGGGCGCTCAGGTAAGCCTGACCGAACTGGGGCGTGAACAGCTGCGGGATGGTGATGCTGCTGGCCTCAGGCAGGGAAAGGGCATTATACAGGCGGGTGACGGCCATGACGCCCACACAGGTCATCAGGCCCTGCAGGAAGGCGATGGCGCCCAGGACGATGTGCAGTACGGGATAATTGGCCAGGAATTTCCAGAGCATGAAGTAGCAGCAGGAAACGATGGCCGCAAAACCGAACATCATCCAGGTGGCTTCGCTGAGCAGGACGATGATGCTGTAGGAGTCGAAACCGTCCAGCGCCATGATGAGCCACAAACGCCCCCCCAGCAGCATGAGCCAGCCCAGCAGCATGCTCAGGCAGGCCAGCTGCCGCGCACATTTGTTGTAAGCGGAACGCTTGCGCCGCAGGGCTATGATCTCGCCGCAGATGGCGATGAAGGTAAGGCCGAAATAGGCATAGAGCAGGGCAAAGGGCACAATGATGCTCCCCATGTCCAGCCCTGTCTGCAGCAGCGGATTGTCAGCGATGAAGGCGCGCACGCTCTCTAAAAAGTTCCCCATTGTTCCTCCAAAGATTCACCGGATCCCGGTTCTCCGGCAGGGAGACGCCGAGTTCGTGTTGGTTGTGCCTCAAAAATGGCTGTGCTGCAAGCAGCGCTTGCATTGCCGGAGCGCATCGGGCAGAAAAAAGACAGGAGTCTCCCATGAAAGCACATGCCCTTAGCCTGTCCTTTTTCCTTGCTGTCCTGCCTGCCCTGTCGCATCCCGTAGCTGTTCCGGCCGCGGAAGCACAGCAATCGCAGGAAAGCTGGCAGCTGCCGTGGTCCGGGAGCAGCAGGCCCGTACATGCTTACCGTGGCCCTGTGCGTGAGGAGTTCTTGCAGTGTGATCAGGGGCAGTGCCCCCTGCCTGTCCATGATGGAGCTGCCTCTGCTGACGGCACGGCCGGAGGCCCGCCCCCGGCCGTGGAGCCTGGGCCCTCATCCCGTCAAAATGGGGCTGCGGTGCGGGATGATGCCGCAGAAGTGACGGGGCAGTCTGTTGTAAAAGGACAGGAGGTGCATGCAGGTCACGAAAGCCCCTCCCGGGAAAAAACACCACCCGCGACCGCCGCGACCACCAGTCCCTCTGCTGCCGGGAAGGGCATGACGGCCCGGGCTAAGGATGCCCCCTCCGCACAGACGTCCTCCGCGGATACGTCCGAAAAACGGAAGCCTGTGACTTCTGCCGCCGCTTCCAGACCGGCAGCAGGTACGGCGTCCGGGGCCGCGCGTGCGGAAAAGCCTGCTGCGGTCAACGATGCAGCGCCTGCGCCCGGCACAGACAGCCCGTCCGGTATGGCAACGGCGGACACGTCCGATCCCGTCACCGATGAAAAGGCCGCTTATCAGGCAGGGCTGGATCTTATATTGTCGGGCCGTCTGGACGAAGGCATGGCCCGTATGCAGGCCTTGCTGGAACAGCATCCTTCCGGGACCTATGCGGCCAATGCCGAGTACTGGCTGGGCGAGGCCCTGTCCAGCCAGGGCCGGAACGAGGAGGCCCTGACGCATTTCCGAAATGTGGAGGCCCGGTATCCCAAGCACCATAAAAATGCCGATGCCCTGTTGCGTACCGGGATGATCCTGAAGCAGCAGGGAGATACGGCAGGCGCCGGCAAGGTTTTCCGGCAGGTGGTGCAGCGTTTCCCTTCGTCCGCAGCGGCTGATCTCATTCGCAAAAAAGGACTGGTGCGGCCATGACGGATCAGGCTCCCGTAGCTCCCTTGTCTGCCCGCTGGACCGATATGGATGACCGCGTCCGGCGTGAATACTGGGCCGGTCTTGCCCTGCGCCATTGCCGCGGATTGGGGGCCCGTTCCTGCTGCCGGCTGCTCCGCCATTTCGGTTCGGCCTTCGCCGCGCTGGAAGGCAGGGAAAGATGGGCCGATGCCGGGGTGGACAAAGGCAAGGCCGCCGAACTCTCCACAGGCTCATGGCGGGTCACGGCACGGGCGGAATGGGATGCCGTCCGTGATTTGGACGCTGTCGTCGTCCAGTGGCATGAAGCCGCTTATCCGGCCCTGCTGCGTACACTGCCCGACGCCCCTGTTTTGCTGTACTGTCTGGGGGATCTTTCTCTGCTGGCCAATCCGGCCGTGGCCGTCATCGGCTCGCGCAAGGCCACGCCCCGGGGGCAGGCCCTGGCCGGACATATGGCGGGAGCCTTTTCTTCCTGGGGCATCACGGTGGTCTCGGGCATGGCCTGGGGCATCGACAAGGCGGCGCATGAAGCCGCGCTGGGCAGGGCAGGGAGCAGCATCGCCGTCCTGGGGACGGGCATAGATGTCCCGTATCCCCGGGCTAATACCCGTTTATATGACAGGATGGCGGCAAAGGGCCTGCTGGTCTCTGAATTTGCTCCCGGCACACCGGCCCTGCGGGAAAATTTCCCTGTCCGCAACCGCATCATCAGCGGTCTTTCTCTGGGCGTGGTCGTGGTGGAGGCCGCCAGCCGTTCCGGGACCCTCATCACCTCGCGCCTGGCGCTGGAGCAGGGGCGGGAAGTCTATGCCGTACCGGGAGCGGCCCTGTCCGGTCAGAGCCTCGGCTGCCAGGAGCTTGTCCGGCAGGGGGCCAAACCGGTTTTCGCGCCGGAAGATGTGCTGGAAGACCTTGCCGGCCCATTGCGTGACTTTGGCGTGCAGGCCGACCATCTGACACGGGAAGCCGCAGAACGTCGCCGCCGGGCTGAAGCCGAGGGCACGGGGCTGTCCCGTACGCTTTTTGCCTGCATGCCGCCGGAGACGGACACGCCGCCAAAGGCCGATCCCGGCAACGGGGAAGAGAGGCCGACGCAAGGAGCCGGGGATACGGACACAGCTGCCCCATCTCCGGCACAGGATACTATCATCCCGCTGCTGCGGGAGCAGGGCCCTTTGCATGTGGATGCCCTGGGGGCCGCCCTGGGACGCAGCCCCGCAGAGCTGGCGCCGGTGCTGCTGGGACTGGAGATAATGGGACGCATCCGGCGCTTGCCGGGCGCACGCTACGAGGCCGTATAGATGGGACGACACATAGAAAAGGATACCGTGGAAGAGGAGCTCGATCCCCGCACTACTCTGGAGATCGAAGCTTTCTTGGCCTGGCTGGACGTGCAGCGGGGCCTTTCGCCTACGACGCAGATCGCCTACGGGACGGACCTGCGCCAGCTGGCCCTTTTCCTCGCACAGCGCGGCGCCAGCCTTGCCCGTCCGGCCGAGGTGAGCAAAAAGCATATCCAGGCCTGGCTGGCCCGTCTGTACGCGCTGGGAGAGGCTAAAAGCTCCATGGCCCGCAAGCTCGCGGCGGCACGGACGTTCTTCCGTTATCAGCAGCGCATGGGACGCACGGAGAACAATGTGGCGGCCCAGGTGCGCAATCCCAAACAGGAGCAGCGCCACCCCCGCGTCCTTAATGTGGATCAGGCTTTTGCCGTGCTGGATACCCCCGATGCCCTGGCCGTGTCCGGCTCTCCCCGCATCCCCCCTGCCACCGGCGATGCCCTGGCGGCCCGGGATCATGCTCTGGCGGAGCTGTTGTACGGATCAGGCCTGCGCATCTCCGAAGCCCTGGGGCTCGATGTGACGGATTTGCGGCTGGAAGAGGGTGTTGCCCGAGTTTTCGGCAAGGGGGCCCGCGAGCGCATGTCACCGTTGTCGGATACGTCCGTGACGGCATTGCGGGCCTGGCTCGAGCAGCGGGGGACGCTGGCTCCCGAACATGAGAAAGCCCTGTTCGTGGGCGCGCGGGGCGGCCGCCTCGACCGCCGTGAAGCCATGCGTCGCATAGAAAGGCTGTGCCATAACGCGGGCGTGGAGCCCGTCTCTCCCCACGCCTTGCGCCATTCGTTCGCGACCCACCTGCTGGATGCCGGTGCCGATCTGCGCAGTGTGCAGGAGTTGCTGGGGCACCAGCGTTTGACGACCACACAGCGCTATACGCGGGTCAGTCTGGAGCGGCTGATGCACCTGTATGATGAGGCGCATCCGAGGGCACAGAAAAAATAAAAAAATCACAAGTTCGTCATAAAAATAAAATATAAATAGAAATTAAATAGTTAAATATTGTTTTGCAGGAAAACGAGTCAGGTTTTTTTTTATGGGGGGCTTGGCAAGCCCCAGGTCTTGTGCTAAAGGTAACAAGCGTAAGGCAACTTACACACGTAACTGTGCAACGAAATTCCCAAAGAGGAGATATACCATGGCTGCACTCGTTCTTGGTCACATGAACCCCGATACCGACAGCATCATTTCCGCCATCGCCGCTGCTGATCTGTACAGCAAGCGTGGCTTTGAAGTCACCCCCGCCGCCCAGGGTGCTCCTACCCCTGAGACCGAATTCGTGCTGAAGAAGTTCGGCCTGACCGCTCCTCAGGTTGTGGAAGATGTGGCCGGTAAGGACCTGTACCTGGTCGACTACTCTGACTTGGCCCAGGCCCCCAAGGGCATGGACTCCGCCACCGTGCTGGGTATCGTTGACCACCACAAGCTGGGCGATGTGACCACCTCCAGCCCGCTGGAAGCCTGGATCTGGCCCGTGGGCTGCACCGGCACCGTGCTGAAAAACATGTACGACTTCTACGGTGTGGAACTGCCCAAAGCCATCGCCGGTGGCCTGCTGTGCGCCATCCTGTCCGACACCGTGATGTTCAAGTCCCCCACCTGTACCGAAGCTGACAAGAAGGCCGTGGAAGCCCTGGCCAAGGTCGCCGGCGTGGAAGACGTCATGGCCCTCGGTATGGAAATGTTCACCGTGAAGAGCGCTGTTGACGGCGCCTCCATGTCCGACCTGGTCTTCCGTGACTACAAGGACTTCGACATGAACGGCAACAAGGTCGGTATCGGCCAGCTGGAAGTCGTCGACCTGTCCATCCTCGACAAGGTGAAAGACGGCCTGAAAGCCGAAATCGCCAAGGTCAAGGGCGAAGGCCGCCACAGCGTGTTCCTGCTGCTGACCGACATCATGAAGGAAGGCTCTGAAATGCTGATCGTCTCCGACGATCCCGCCGTGGTCGAAAAGGCCTTCGGCGTGAAGCCCGACGGCGACAGCGTGTGGCTGCCCGGCGTGATGAGCCGCAAAAAGCAGGTCGTGCCCAACTTTGAAAAGGCCTTCAAATAAGGTTTTTGCTCAAAGCTGATATGGGGCCGCTCCTTCGGGGGCGGCCCTTTTTGTTTGGTCAAAGCATAACGAGCTACTGTATTGGGCAGGCAAAAGCTCAGGAGCAGTTCAAGGGGCTTGAGCAGGTAAAGACTGTTTGCCCTGCAGCTGGTCCTCCCCCGTTTGAAAAATATATCCTCTTGCAGCTGCTGGATGGACTCCCTGCAACTATCGTCACTGCTCCACAGAGGGGAAAAGGTCCTCCTGGCTCAAATATGGATCAGTCCTTCAGGCAACAGCACAAGCATGGCAGGGCAGCGGCGGCTCTGAAGCTAAGCCGGTTCCCATAGCCCGGTGCTCATGGACGATGTCTCAGGCAGCGGGAAAAAGAGGCACAAGTACCATGAGGGCGTCGGGAAGGTCGGCTATCTTTCGTCTCGATGGGGACAGTAGGGGAAGAAGGCAGGCATAGCGGCAGGGAAGGAGGACAAAGGTATTCCCCTGTATGCGTTGGACGGCGTCATTGCCTGCCGGGAAGCGAAAAAGCGGCCTGCCCTCCCAAAAGAGCAGACCGCTTTTTCATATGTGGCGCAAAGAGCGGGATAACGGACGCAGCTCCGGGCTTTTCCGGCGTCTGTGTCGTTTCGCTCCGGCCGCAGAGTTATTTATTGGGGAACAGTTCCCGGGCCTTTTCCGCAAAACGGCGGCCGAAGATCTCGAAATCGGCCTTGCATTCCTCATAATGGTTGCCCACGGCATCCAGAGCCACAGGACCCAGATGGATGTAGGGCTTGCCGTGGGCAGCGCCGCCGGAATAGACCAGCATGCCCTTGACCAGCATGTGGGGCAGCAGGGTCATGATGGCCACATCGGCACCGCCCTGGGCATAGTGGGCGGTGGCGAAGACCCCGCCCAGCTTGCCGGCCAGCTTGATACCGCGGGAACCTTCATCGAACCACTGCTTCATCTGCCAGCAGGTATTGGCCAGGTACGTGGGCGTCCCGAAAATGACGCCGGCGCACTGGTCGATGTAGTCGGCATCCATGGCTTCTTCCACGGAAAAGAAGCGGGTCTCGCCGCCAGCAGCAGCCAGACCGCGGGCGATGACTTCGGCCATCTCACGGGTATGGCCGGTCTTGCTGTAATAGACGATGGCAAATTTCATGTTCTGGATCTCCTTCAGGCAGCAGCCATAAACAGGTTGCCTGCCGGTTTACATCTGTCCCAGCATGCGCGGCACGAAGGTCGAAAGATCAGGGAAGATGATGATGACCACCAGGGCCAGCAGGGAGGCAAAAATCAGCGGCAGGGCCGCCTTGCTGATGCGTTCCATGCTGATGCCGCTGATATTGGCGCCTACATACAGGTTCACGGCCACGGGCGGCGTCACCTGCCCCACAGCCAGGTTGACTGTCATCATGATGCCGAACCAGACAGGGTCCCAGTTGAAGTGGGCCATGATGGGCAGCATGAAGGGCAGGAAAACGTAATAGATGGAAATGGCATCCAGCAGCATGCCCGCCAGCAGCAGGATGATGTTGATCATCAGCAGGACGACCCACTGGTTGTCCGAAACAGCCAGAAGCACGGCGGAGCCTTTTTCCACCAGGCCCACAGTGGAGGCCACCCAGGAGAAGAGGCCCGCACAGGTCACCACCAGCATGACTACGGCCGTGGCCCGGATGCTGGCCGCGAAGATCTCGACCAGGATGCTGATGCTGTTGATGGTGCGGTAGATGAACACCCCCACGAACAGGCCGTAAAAAACGGCCACGGCCGCGGCTTCCGTGGGCGTGAACACGCCGCCGTAGATGCCGCCCAGGATGACCACAGGCGTCATGACCCCCCAGAAGGCTTCTTTCAGGGCGGTACCCACGCTCTTGCCGCTGGGCTGGCCCCTGTATCCCCGCTTGCGGGAGATGATGAGCACGGCCGCCATGATGAACAGGGCCACCACGATGCCCGGCACGAAACCGGCGGCAAAGAGCGCGGGCACGGAAACATCGGCCACGCTGCCGTACACGATGAAGGCGATGCTGGGCGGGATGACGATGGCAAGGCCGGAGGTGACGGAAACGGTGGCCGCGGCAAAGGCCTTGTCATACCCGGCCCTGGCCATGCCGGGGATAAGGATAAGGCCCAGGGCCGCCACGGTGGCAGGGCCCGAACCGCTGACAGCGCCCCAGAATGTGGCCACGGCTACAGTGGCCACCGCTAGGCCGCCGGTCATGGAGCCCACAAGAGCTTCCATCAGGGCCACGATGCGTGCGGCGATGCCGGAACGCTCCATGATATAGCCGGCAAGGATGAAGAAGGGGATGGCCAGCAGGGGGAATTTGGCTATGCCTGCAAAAAAGTTGTAGGAAAGCATGCTGAAGCCCAGGTCCCATTGCCAGACGACGACCAGGGCAGAAAAGCCCAGGGCCAGCGCGATGGGCACACGCAGGATCAGCGGGATGGCAAACAGGACCAGCAGCCAGAAAGCCGGATCGTGCAGCAAGGATGTGGTTTCCACACGGGCCTCCTAATAGCTGCCGCTGCGCAGATCAGCGCAGGCACGTTGCAACATGCGAAAAATGGTCAGTACGGAAAAAAGCGGGGTGGCGATGGTATACCACCAGACAGGGACGGCCAGCGCTTCAGAAATGACTTCCAGCTCGTATTCGTCCCGTACTTCCAGCCAGCCCGTCCAGGCCAGGGCCCCGAAAAAGCCGAGGCAGAGCGCCATGGAGAGCAGATAGCAGCAAAAGCGTAGCGACTTGGGCAGGGCATCGTACAGGATGCTCATGCCCAGATGGCTGCCGTCACGGAAAGAGCGGGCCGAACCGAGCAGGACGATCCAGACGAAGAAGTTGATGGTCAGCTCCTCCGTCCAAGCAAAAGAAAACGGTGTGCAGTAGCGCACGACCACATTGACAAAGGCGATGGTCACCATCACCGCCAGCAGCAGCGCGCCCAGCATCTCTTCCAGGCGCGTATCCAGAAAACGCAGCATCGAATCCATCCGGTGGTTGAAAGGGGAGGGCCGGGCCCTCCCCACAAAACGAAAAAACAAAAATCAGCAAAGCCTGCCGTACGGGGATCGCTCCCTAACGGACAGAGGCCATATCCTCCTCGGCGGCCTTGACAAGGTCGGCACCGATCTTGGCGGTCCAGTCCTTGCGGACGCCTTCCGTGGCCTTGGCCAGGGCGGCGATCTGTTCGTTGCTCAGGCGGGATACCGTCATGCCGTTGGCTTCCATGACCGCGTAACAATCCGTGGTCTCGGGCAGCTTATTGATGCTCTTGAGGTAGGCCAGGGCGGAACCGTCGTCCATGCCCAGACGGGAAAGGGCCTTGCCGTACTTTTCCGTTTCGGCGGCGCATTCCAACAGCAGCTTCTGGTCTTCAGGGCTGAAGGACTTCCAGACGCGGGGGTTAACGCCCAGCATCAGGGGGTCGATGATGTAGTGCCAGTCGCAGTGGAACTTGTGGTAATCCCAGATCTTGAGCGGGATGTTGATGCCGTTGGTGGGGTTTTCCTGACCGTCCACCACGCCCTGCTGGAAGCCGGTGGTGGCTTCGCTCCAGTTCATGTTGACGGGGTTGGCACCCAGGGCACGGAAGGTTTCGATGAAGATGGGGCTGCCCACCACACGGATCTTCAGGCCGCGCAGGTCTTCAGGCTTGGTGATGGGGCCCTTGGAGGTGGTCAGCTCACGGAAGCCGTTCTCGGTCCAGCCGATGATCTTGACGCCTTTCTTTTCCACAGCCTGAGTCATCATCTTGCCGGACTTGCCGGCCAGGATGGCATCCATGGCCTTGTAGCGGTCAGGCTGCACGGCCAGGAAGAAGGGCAGGGCGGGCAGGTTCAGTTCCTTGATCTGGGGAGACCAGTTGATGGTCGAGGCCAGGGCAAAGTCGATGGCGCCGTTGCGCAGCAGCAAAAATTCCGAAGTCTGCTTGCCGGCCAGCAGCTGGCTGGAGTGATAGACCTTGATGTTGATGCGGCCCTGGCTGCGCTCGCGCACCAGGTCGGCAAAGAACGTACCGGTCATGCCCCAGCCGGAGGTGGCGCCGGGCACGACGCTCAGTTTGTACTCGCTTTTGTACGGAGCTGCCGTTGCCGGCAGGGCCAGCAGACAGGCGCACACGGCCATGACTGCCCAGCGGTAGAAACCTTTCATGAAACATCCTCCTCAGGATAGAACGTCCTGCCGTGGCCACAGGTCCCCACGACACGCGGCAGCATCTCACAACAGCGGCAGAACGAAATACAGCACAGGCAAAATGACGACCAGGGCCAGGGTGGAAAAGATCCACAGCGCATTGGCCATGTCCACGTCGAGCCCGAACAGGGCCGGAGGCACCAGGGCCGTCATGGCAACGGGCATGCAGGAAAGGACCGTCACGACCCGGAGCGGCAGCCCCCCGTCGATGCTGCCGAGCCCTGCCAGGGCGGCCAGCGGCACCAGCAGCAGGGGAACGCCGATGAATTTGACGATCGCCAGGGCCGCGGCCTCACGCGCGTAGCAGGATACGCGGGAAAGACGCAGCCCAAGCCCGATGGCAAAAAGAAAAAGCACCGTGGCAAGAAGCATGGCGGCCGCAGCCACGGAGCCCAGCAGCGCGGGACGGGGAACGCCCAGCATGTTGAGGGCAAGTCCCAGCCCGAGAGCTGTCAGGATGAGCAGCAGCACAGGATCAGGCCGGAAGGAGCGCAGACGGAACGCACCTTCGCCGCCCCCGAGACGGCGTGCCACAGGAAAGGAGATCCCGAAGTAGAACATTTCTTCGCAGATCCGGAACAATGCCACGATGGCGATGGCCTTTTCTCCAAAGAACATGACGGAGACCAGGGCCCCCACCGCACCCAGATTGGAGAAGGTCCCGCAGCAATAAAAACTGCCGGTACGCGGCGCATCCAGATGCAGGGCCCGGGCGACACGCAGGGAAAGGAGGCCGCCCCAGGTCCAGGAGGCGATGCCCAGAAAGGGAAGGGCCAGCAAACGGGAATCCGGTGAGGGCAGACCCCACAGGGAAAGCATGGCCGAACAGGGAATGAGGCAGAAGACGGCGAAGGTTTGCAGGCGCTTCCGGATGCTTTCCAGCCGGGGACGAGGAATGCACAGCAGATGCTGCGCGGCATGACCCGCGGCAAGGCTGAGAAAGATGAGGCAAAGGGAAAGGAGCAACCTGTCCATAAAAACGCGATCCGGATTCTGGCATCGGCGACATGAAGGCCATACATGTCATTTCTGATTCCGATGCCCCTGTCATGCTAGGCGCAGGTCTTTATCTTGTCAAAGCCTATCTGACTGCTTGGAAGATTGTCATGGAGCAGAAGGGCGGGATAGGCTGTTCGTGCGGGCTGCGCATATGGCCATCCCGAAAGATGCGTGGCCCTTTCCGGACAAGGCCGGCTCCGTCCGGGCGAAGTCCTTTCTCTTCAAGGAGATATCGATGCAGAAAAAACTGCTTGTTTTTCTTGCCCTGCTGCTGATCCTTCCTGTGGCCTGTATGGCCAGAGATTTCGACGGCTTCCGTGCCGATGTGCCCCCGGGATGGGAGGTCATGGAGGAAAAGGGCGCCATGGTGGGGTTCGTATCGCCCGACAGGGAAGCCATTGTGACCGTGACCGTGGCCTCAGCCCAGGATGTCGATCCGGCAGCCTTCGCTGCCGAGATGGCCCAGGGCCTGGGGGGGAGCGATATCATGGAAGAAGATGGTGTCTACAGCTTCGCATTCGGGGATAATGGTGTGACTGTCGTCCATGTTGCCGGTACGGATCTGCGTGTGATCTCCATCATCGGAGGACATCCTGCCCTGGAAGGGCTGATAGACAGCATCGAGTGGCGCTAATCTCCGGAAGGGGGAGCAGCCTTGCAGTATCGCATCCGCTGCAAGGCAGATCCTGGTATGTACGGTCTGGCCGGTCGAAAAGATCGCAGGTACGAGGTCGCTCGTGGCGCGTGGCGGTCTTTTGAAGACTCTCTGCCAGGACAGAAAAAGGCGGACATCCGTTCGTGAAGGGATGTCCGCCTTTTATATTGTCTTCAGCGGGAAAGGGAGCGAGAGGCGTGGACATCCTGTCCGGTAGTGCCCGGGGCCTCTGGCATTGGGCTTGTTTTTAGTGGCCCTGTCTGGCCGCCAGCGCTCCCCGGTGCGTCCACCAGTGGATCATGCCGACGAACAGGGCGCCGCCCGCGATATTGCCCAGGGTGACGGGGATGAGGTTGTGGATGGCAAAGTTGCCCCAGGTCAGGCTGGCCAGTGCCTCGGCGGACAGGCCCGAAGCCTGGGCAAAAAGTTCGTTGCCTGCGGCCATGATGCCCGCCGGGATGTAATACATGTTGGCGACACTGTGCTCGAAGCCGGAGGTGATGAACAGCCAGATGGGGAAGAAGATGCCCAGCATCTTGCCGGTCTGGCTGCGGGCGCTCCAGCAGAACCAGACCGCCAGACAGACCAGCCAGTTGCACATCAGGCCCAGGTAGAAGGCGGGCAGAAAGTCAAGGGCGACCTTACTGGCGGCGATGCGCAGGGTCACGCCGCCAAGCATCCCGGCGCCGCTGGCGAGCTGACCGGACGTGACGATCATGTGGGCAAGGAAGAGGCTGCCCAAAAAATTGCCGATGTAGACGAACAGCCAGTTGCGCAGCATGGCTGCCAGGGTGATGCGTTTTTCCGCAAGGGCCATGCACATGAGCGTATTGCCGGTGAAGAGCTCCGCTCCCGTCAGCATGACCAGCATCAGGCCCACGGGGAAGATGGTGCCTGCCAGGCATTTGCCCAGACCGTAGGTCTCCGGCCGGGCGAGCAGGTTGAAGGCGGCCATGTTGGAACCTTCCGCAGCAAAGGCGATGAAGGCCCCGGCCCAGAAGGCGAGCACGATCTGACGCACCCAGCCGGCTTTGGCCTTTTTCTCTCCCATGGCTATCCCAAAGGCCACGGTTTCCGGTTGACTCAGCATAAGCGCATCCATGGTTCCTCCCGGGGATTGTGCTCTTCTGTACAGGGCAAAAAAAAAGATTGCCCGGTGAAAACACCAAGCAACCCTTGTTTCGCGTTTTTCCCTGATTGTCAACAGGTTGCGGAGGATAGAGCGTCAATCATCCTGTGGACCGGAGGCGCTGTCCCCCTGAGGGATGCCATCCGCGATATCGGCAAGGATGGCCATCACTGCGGCCGCCACCCGGCGGGAAGCCTGACCGCTGGTCCCGGGCAGGCCCGGATGCGGGCAGGGCTGGAGTACGGTTTCTCCGGCGGTGGCTAGGTCTGCGGCAGAGGCGCAGGCGATATGCCAGCCATTCTGCACAGCGGCCGATCCGGACGGTACCGGAGGAAGCAGCAGGGCACGCTTGCCGGCATACAGGGCCTCCCGCTGCAGGGCAGGCGAGTCCGTCACGACGAAGGTGCTGGCGCATACGAGGGACAGGAAGGCGATGTGCGTCAGAGGCGGCAGGATGCGGATACCGTCCGGGATCTGTTGCTCCCGCTCCTGGAAACAGGCAAGGGCGGACGGATGCTGCACCAGCAGGACGGGACGCTCCTGCCGGGCGTGCAGGACCTGCAATCCTTCCAGCAGGGAGCGGATGCCGTCGGGGCTGCGGAGGGCCGCCGGCCGGGAAAGATAGCAAAGGATGAATTCCCCGAAGGCTGCTCCATGACGCTCTGTCTCCTCAAAGGGCTGCAGGCGGGGTCGGTCCTGCTCGAACAGATCATAGAGGGTATCGCCTGTGACGCAGGTCCCCCGTTCCATCTGCCGGGCATGCAGACCCTGTTCATCGGCAGGATCGAGACAGCAGAGCAGACTGGACAGGCGGTCCGTGAGCTCGGCATGCCGACCTTCCGGGCTGCTCATGTCTTTCGGGCATTGCCCGGCGCCCACATGGATGAGCGGGATGCCGTGTTCCGCCGCGGCCAGAGCCGCGGCCAGCGTCGTGACGGAATGGCCGTAGACAAGCACCGCGGCCGGGGCTTCCCGATGCAGCAGCAGACTGGCGCTGCCCATGATGTGGGCCAGCAGGCTCGCATCGGAAAGGGAGGCCGGAGCCGGGCCCAGCCGGTGGCAGGGCGTGATGCCATAATCGTCGAGCAGGGGAGCCCAGAGGGCGTGATCCCCTCTTTCAGAAGAAAGGACGAGGCGGGGCTCCCAGGCACGGAAACTCCGTACCGTACGTTCTACGGGGATATGCTGCAGCAGCTGGGAGCGGCTGCCGGCAAAGACCAGGACGCGCATGCTCATGGATCAGGACTCCTGCATCACGAAAGCCGGTGGGGACGGCGCAAGCGGGCCCACACGCTGCTGAGGGCGAACCAGACACAGGCCACAAGGATCATGGTGGCGCCGCTGGCCGTAGACATCCATTCCTGTGCCGAGAGCAGCAGGCCGGCTACCCCGGACGTGACGGCCACGACCTGGGCCCACCAGAACATGCCGCCCGCCGTCTGGGCAAAGTTGCGGCCTGCCGCCGCCGGGACGATGAGCATGGCCGTGACCAGCAGCACTCCCACGGTCCAGACGCAGAACATGACGACCAGGGCCAGCAGACCGGAAAAGACGTATTGCCACAGGCAGACATTGATGCCGTGGACACGCGCCATGACAGGATTGAGGGCGATATAGAGCAGACGGTTGTAGCCGATGATCTGAAAGATCAGCAGGGCGACGAACAGAACGGCCAGACAAACGATCTCGCCCTGGCTCACGGTCAGCACGTCACCGTAAAGGAACTGCTGCATGGTACGGGCCATGCCCGGCTGGCGGCTGACCACGGCCAGACCGAAAGCCACGACGGCCGAAAAGACGATGCCGATGACCGTATCCGAGGAAAGGGCGCTGCCCCGGCGTACGGCCATGACGGCCAGACCAACCAGCACGCCGAACGCAGGCATGGACCAGTGCGGGTCAACCGAGAGCAGCAGGCCTAAAGCCACACCGGCAAAGGCCGAGTGCCCGATGGCATCGGAAAAGAATGCCATGCGGAAGGAGATGACCTCCACTCCCAGGGCGGCTGTCATGGGGGTGAGCAGCAGGACGGCCAGCAGGGCCTGCTGCATGAAACTCAGCTTGAGGCAGTCCAGCGGCAGCAGGGAAAGCATATGGCAAATGGAGGAGATATCAGGCATGGCGCTGCCCCTTGTCTTCCCTGCCCGCAGGGGCCATGCGCAGGGCGTGGCACAGGGCGCCGCACTTGTTGCAGGCGGCTTCAGGGTGTTCGCACTGGTTGGGGTAAAGATGGATGGGCACGCCGAACAGTTTCATCAGGGTAGGGGCCAGCAGGGTCTGCTGGGGCGGCCCCTGGGCAATGACCTTTTTGTTCAGCCCGATGACGTGATCGGCGTAATGGGCCGCCAGAGGCAGGTTGTGGGTCACCATGAGCTGGGTAAAGCCCTGTTGCTGCCGGGCATTGTCGAGGACCTCCCAGAAAAGGCGTTCCCCCTGAAAGTCCACTCCCGCCGCCGGTTCGTCCAGCAGCAGGATCTCGGGCTCACGGGCCAGGGCTGCGGCCAGCAAAACGCGGCGCAGCTCCCCGCCGGAAAGGTCGCTCATGCGACGGCGGATGAGGTGTTCCGCATGCACGGGCGCCAGAGCCGCACGGGCGCGTCGGGAGGCACTGCCCTTGATGCCGAGCCAGAGGGGACGGCGCTGGTGCCCCAGGGAAAGGAATTCGGCCACGGTCAGGGGCAGGGCGCTGTCCATTTGCAGGTTTTGCGGTACATAGGCCAGGCGGGGTCTCCGGCCGCTTTTCCCCTGCATGCGGATCTCGCCGGTATAGGCGATCTCGTTGATGATGCAGTGCAGCAGGGTGCTTTTTCCCGCGCCATTGGGGCCGACCAGGACCGTGCTGCTCCCCTGGGGGACGGCAGCCGATATGTCCTGCAGGATGTGGAGATCCCCGCGGCGGACATCCACATGGGCGATGTCGATGGCCGCAGGCTGATTAGTGAGAGAGGGCATTTTCGAGGATCTGGCAGTTGTTGCGCATCTGCTGTTCAAAATGGTTCACAGGAGTATTTTCCGGCCCCGAGGCCATGGAATCCAGCTGGATGACGGGGATGCCCGTCTCGGCGGCCAGGGTCTCCAGAGGACGGGGTGAGAACTGGGGCTCGCCTATGAGCAGGGCGGGCCGCTCTTTCTTGATATGCTCGATGCATTCCAGCAACCGGGCGGCAGAGGGAGCCTGCTCTTCGTTCTCCTGCAAAACGTCCATGACCTTCAGGCCTGCGGAACGCATCATGTACGCCAGGGAATCGTGTTGCAGCAGCACGCAGGCACCGGGATGGACGGCCCCCAGGGCGGCAAGCCGGTTTTCCAGATCCAGCAGGCCTTTTTGCAGGGCAGCGGCATTGCTCCGGACGGTTTCCGCCTGTTCCGGGCAGGCACGGATCAGGGCCTCGGCCATGGTCCCGGCCATCTGGGCCGCAGCAGCAGGAGAAGTGAAGACATGCGGGTTGTCATCGTGATGATGATCGTGCCCTTCTTCCTCATGGTCGGAGCGGCCGGCAAGCAGGGCGATGCCCTGGCTGCAGTCGGCTTTGCGGGCTTCGGCCTGGGCCAGGGCCGGGGCGAAAGCTGCCTCCAGTCCAAGGCCGTTCATCAGGATCACGTCCGCAGTCGCCACCTTGGTCAGGTCGGCCGGGGTCGGCGCGTAATCATGCGGGCAGCCGGTGGCGGCAGGGATCAACAGGTCGAGCCGGACGTTTTCCAGACCGGCCACCAGAGGACGGGCCAGCTGCCAGACGGGGTAGGTTGTTGCCAGGACATGGACGGGTCGTGAGGCCGCCTGCAGGGACAGGGGCAGCAGCGACAGGAGGGCCAGGATCAGGAGGCTTGCAGCCGTTCGAGAGCTGCATCGGGGAGCGATTGCGAGCATAGGATGAATCCGAAAATGATTTTCAAAAAACTTAGTAAAGAACTCGGCTGTCTGTCAACCACAGACTTGCCAGCCTCTCCGGCGGGCATTATACTGGCAGGAAGACGTCTTGGCAAGGCCTTTTGTGGCCGCCAGTGGCAGGAGGGAGCGTGGTACGGATCGCCGGTGTCGTTTTGGCGGGGGGGCGTTCCCGGCGTATGGGCCGGGACAAGAGCCTGTTGCGGCTGGGAGGGGATACGGCCCCGACCCTGCTTGAACGGAGCATCGTTCTGCTGCGGCCGCTGTGTGAACAGGTCTGGGTCTCGTGCCGTGCCGGACAAACGTATGCCGGGCAGACCTGTGTGCCGGATCTTCTGCCGGCTTCCGGCCCCATCTGCGGCGTCCATGCGGCTCTGGTCCGTGCCCGCGCGGAAGGCATCCCTGCGGTGCTGGCACTTTCGTGCGACCTGCCGCTCATGCATACGGGCATGTTGCGACGTCTGGTCGCAGCGTTTGCCGCCTCTCCCCGCCAGTCCCTGATGACGGCCTTCATGGCGCCCAATGGCTGGACGGAATCCCTGGCCGCCATCTACCGGGTGGAGGCCGCCCCTTTTATGGAAGCTGCTGTGGCCCGAGGGCATCTCAAAATGCGGGAAGCCGTGCCCCTCGAACTGCAATGCTTCGAGCAGTACGGGGTGGAAGACGCCCGTGCTTTTTTCAATGTCAACACACCGCAGGATCTGCAGCAGGCAGCAACCGCCCTGGGGGGGACCATAGCGCAGGAGACGGGTGAGAAATTTGCCGAAATTCCTGACCGGGCTTGAATCTGCGGCCTGCTTGGGATATTATGCACAATATCCTGCAAATCGTTTTCCCGGCCTTCTGTAAAACGGCTATCCTTGCCGTCCCTTGTTTTTTCGGACGAGGAAGAGAATGTTTTTAAGCAAATTTTTCAAACGGTTTACCAGCGATAAAAAAGGCAGCTCCGCCTCGGACGCCAGTCCGGAGCATACGTTTGCCGTCCGGCATCATCGCTTCAAACTGTTTTTGACGGCCTGGAACAAATTCCAGGAGAACATGACCTCACTGGAATATACCCTGTGCTGTGACCATCCCTTTGGTCTGCACAGGGTCCGGGCCCTGTGCACCAGCGTGGCCACGCAGGTGTACCAGTGCATCCAGCATCTCGAACGCCTCAATCCTTCCCAGTGCAAGGCCCTGTACGAACGCTTCGACCATCTGCAGACAGCGGTTGCCAGTGAGGTCTACCCGCATGTGCAAGTACTGGAAGGACCGTACATCATCCCGCTGGAAGAGGCGGGCCGGGCAGCGGAGGCACATCTGGCCGACAAATCCACGGCCCGTCTTGGCGAGCTGCGCCGTCAGAGCCCCGATGTGGTCCCTGACGGTTTCGTGGTGACGGCCGCAGGCTGCATGAGCCTGTTTGCCGGTACGGGTATGCTGGAAGAGATGAACCGGCGCATCCAGGCCGCAGGGGGGTACATCCCCGAGACCTTGCAGGAGCTTTCGGAAAGCCTGAGCGAACTGACGGAAAGCACGCCGTTGCCGGACAGGCTGGTGGAAGAATTTTGTGCCGCGCTGGCGGAACTGCGCAAAAAATGTCCGGGCGAGATGCGCCTGCTGTTCAAAGGGCGTTTGTGGCCCTGCATGGATGACGGCGAGGATACGCCGGGCACGGATCCCGGGCTGCTGGTCTGGGGCCCCACAGTCTCCCTGCATGCATCCGATATGGATATTCTGGCCTCCCTGCATACGACGCTGGCCCGCAAGCAGCAGGCCCAATCTCTGGTCTACCGGCGTGCCCGCGGCCTGATGGAAGCCAATGCCCGCATCTGCATCACCTGCCTTGCCGTGGAGGAGGGCAGCTTTGGCGGCATGGCCCATACGGCCAACCCCATCGACCTGAAGGGCGGTAACGTCCATATCTATTTTTGTAACGGGCTGCCGCAGGACATGGAGTACTCGCTGGTGCCCGTCAACGTGATGCATGTTTCCCGGACCCCGCCGTACAAAGTCAGTGCCCGATGTATGCATGACGCCGAGGACGGCAGTTCCTTTTCCGATCAGGCCGCCGCTGATGTGGCGGCTCTGGCCATGGAGCTGGAAAATATGTCCGGCTGTCCCCAGTCCATGGTCTGGCTGCGCACGCCGTCCGGCCGGACGCAGGTGCTCATGGCGCGTCCCATGGTCATCAAGGCCCGGACCCAGGAAGAGCGTGAAGACGAGGCCGAATCCCGCGCGGACGATAATCTGCCCGCGCCCCTGCTGACCGGCGGTGTCACCACCAGCCGCGGCAGGGCCTGCGGCCCGGTGGTCATCGCCCGCTCCTGGTCTGATGTTCTGGATTTTCCTGACGGCGGCATCCTGGTGGTGCAGCGCGATCTGTACCAGTGGGCTTCGCTGGTGGACCGTGCCGGGGCCATCATCGCCGAGGACGGCCTGCTGGGCTCGCGCCTGTTCTCTTTGGCCCGCGAGTTCGGCATCCCGGCCATGTTCGGCCTGGCCGGAGCCATGGAAAAGCTGACCCCGGGCGACAAGGTGACGGTCTGTACGGAGATGGGCTGTGTCTTCACCGGCCAGCTGGACGAGCTGCTGGCCCAGGCCCGCCCGCCCCGCGACTATCTGCCCGGCAGCCCCGTGTACCGGGTGCTGCAGCATGCGGCGGAGCATATCCTTCCCCTGACCATCGACGTGGACAGCGTGGATTTCAAGGCGGCCAACTGCCAGACCTATCACGATATCGCCCGCTACTGCCATGAAAAGGCCGTCAGTGCCATGTTCACCCTGGGATCCGACAAACAGTACGCGGCCCAGCGCATCAAGCAGCTGCGGGACAAGGTCCTCAAACAGTTCTGGGTCGTGAACCTCAATGACGGCTTCGGCAAGGTCCAGCCCGGCCCGGTCATCGACGTGGAGGACATCACCTCCATCCCCATGCAAGCTATCTGGCACGGCATGAACGCCTATCCCTGGCAGGGGCCCCCGCCGGTGGACGGCAAAGGCTTCCTTTCCGTACTGTTCGAGGCCACGGCCAATCCCAATCTGGATCCGGCGGCACAGACGGCCTACTTCACGGAAAAGAACTATTTTATGGTTTCGCGCGACTACTGCAGCCTGCATTCGCGCTTCGGCTTCCATTTCGTCTCCGTCGAAGCCCGGCTGGGGGACCGTACGCCGGAAAACTACGTGGCCTTCCAGCTGCGCGGCGGGGCGGCCAACATCGAGCGCCGCATCCTGCGGGTGCGCTTTGTGGCCGATCTGCTGTGGGAATTCGGCCTGACGCCGGTGGTTCGCAATGACGCCGTGACAGCGCGTCTTGAAGGCATGGATATGGAAGAAGGCCAGTGCCTGCTGGCTGTGGCAGGCTATCTGACCATCCATACCCGCCAGCTGGACATGATCATGCAGGACAGCGCCAAGGTGGCGGCGACCCGCAAGACCATGCTGAACCATTGCCGTATTTTGCTGACTGGTGGAGACCTTTCCCAGATTTCAGCCAAGGAGGAGTAGATGCCTTCCACACGGGAATACAGACGCATCTTCCGCCGTCTGTTCGTCACGCATCTGGGGCTTGCCCTTTTGCCGCTGGTGGCACTGGGGATCTTCAGCATAGACCGCATCAATTCCATCTATGATGAAAAGATTTCTGCCGGTATCGAAGCCGTTTGCAGCAGTAAACACCGGGCGCTGGATACCTTTTTGCATGAGCGTGTTTCCCAGATAAAAACGCTGGCCTTTACGCATGACCTTGCCGAATTGCGGGATCCCGACCGGCTGAGCCGTATCTTCACGGTCATGCAGCAGAGCGGGCGCTCCTTCGTGGACCTTGGCATCATCGGCATGGACGGCCGCCACATCTCCTATGTGGGGCCGTTCGACCTGCGTGATGCCAACTACGTCAATGCGCCCTGGTTCACCGAGGTACTGCGCAAGGGCGTTTTCGTCAGCGACGTGTTCATGGGCTTCCGCAATGTGCCGCACTTCATTATCGCCGTCCTGCGTCATGAAGGGGGCGAGAGTTTCATCATGCGTGCCACCATCGATATGGAAGCCATCAACGGCCTGTTGCAGCGCGTGTACTCCGGGGAGCGCAGTGATGCTTTTCTGATCAACGAGCAGGGCGTGTTGCAAACCGATTCCCGCGATTACGGCCGCATCCTGGAACATTTCGATGTCACGTTGCCCAACGTGCTGCGCCAGGGCATCGCCCTTGTGCCCCTGCCGTCCCAGCCGGGAGACAGCGGCAGCAAGGAGCCTCTGGCGGCCATGATGCATCTGGATGCCATGCCCTGGCTGCTGGTGGTGGTGGATGACGTGCGGGAAAGCCTGGCCCCGCTGCACCGCCTGCGCATCTATATCCTGCTTTTCGTGGGGCTGGGTGCCGTACTGGTCACGGTGGGTGCCTTCCTGGGAACGCGCTACATCGTCTCCTGTCTGACGGCCGCTGACCGCAAGCAGGCCCATATCGACGCCCGCATGCTGCAATCCAGCAAGATGGCGGCTCTCGGCAAGATGGCCGCAGGCGTGGCCCATGAGGTCAACAATCCCCTCATGCTGATCCAGGAGAATGCCGGCTGGATCCGTGACCTGCTGCAGGACGAGAACCCCAAGAACATGGTCAATTACGACGAGATCATGGAGAGCACGGACAAGATCGAAAAGCACGTGCAGCGCGCCAAGGGGATCACGCAGCGCATGCTGGGCTTTGGCCGGCGCATGAATCCCGGCCGCTCGGAGATCATGGTCAACGTTCTGGTGGATCAGGCGACGGAGTTCCTCAAGACCGAGGCCCGCGGCCGCAACATCGCCATCGAAAAGGACTTCTCCGCCGATGTCCCGGTCATCCTTTCCGATTCGGCCCAGCTGGAGCAGGTGTTCATCAACATCATCGACAATGCCATCGACGCCATAGGCAAGAATGGCTCCATCACCGTGCGCACCGAACCCTGGGAAGATGGCGCACGCATCTACTTCAAGGATACGGGGCCGGGCATGGACGAAGAGACCATGCAGCGTATCTTCGATCCTTTCTTCACCACAAAGGCAGTGGGCGAGGGTACAGGGCTTGGCCTGGCCATCTGTTTTACGATTCTGGAAAAGCTTGGTGGCCGTATAGAGGTCAGCAGCGTTGTGGGGCAGGGGACGACATTCTGCATCAGCCTGCCCGCGGAACCGCCGAGCCAACCCCTTGAAACCAGTGAAGACGCTTAGGAGAATGCCATGCACGCACTCTTTGTTGATGATGAAGTGGAATTCCTGCAGCTGATGGAAAAACGTCTGTCCCGCCGCGGCATGACCATCGTGACGGCTCCTGACGGGCAGAGCGCGCTGGATATCGTCACGGAGGCCATGAAGCAGCCCGAGACCATGTTCCAGGTGGTGGTCATGGACGTGCGCATGCCCGGCATGGATGGGCTGGAAACGCTGCGCCACATGAAAAAGATCGCCCCCAAACTGCCTGTGCTGCTGCTGACGGGCCATGCCTCCCTCGGTGTGGCCGTGCAGGGCATGGATCTGGGGGCTTACGACTACATGCTGAAGCCCGTGGCCATCAACGAGCTGATCATCAAGATGGAGGAGGCGGTTCGCGCCGCTGCGTGATATGTCCATATTCACACGATTGCGACACTTGCTGGGCGGGCAGAAAGAGCTGAGCCCCGAGGATCTGGCACGCGAGGAAGAGCTGAAAAAGCAGCTCCGCGAACGTTGTGCCCGGTTCCGTCGCCTGCTGTCCTCCAACAAGAACGCGCTCGAGATCATGAGCGAAGTGGAAGAGGCCCTGGCCGGTTCGCGACCCTTCGGCATGAGCTATGTTCGCGGTGCCGGTACGCGGGCGGCAACGGCCGTGTACCAGATGGTACGCGAGCTCAACGCGCTTTCCGACAACCAGTACGAAAGTCTGCAGACCGCTTTCAATGATGTCAGCGGCCGCATCACCGACGTGCTGGAGCGGAAGAGCCTGGTCACGGACGGCCCCCTGCTGCTGCCCCTGACGGACATCCGTCTGGGGGACATGCCGCAGGTCGGCGGCAAGATGGCCAATCTTGGCGAAGTGTCCGCCAATGTGGGGCTGGCCGTACCGGACGGTTTTGCCGTGACGGTCAACGCCTATCATGCCTTCATGGAATACAACGGGCTGCGTGACGAGATCTCCCGCCGCATCCAGAGTGCGGACATGGACAGCATGGACGATCTGTTCAGCCTGTCTGCCGCATTGCAGCAGTGCATCCTCAACGCGCCCTTGCCGCCGCAGCTGGAGCAGGCCATCGAAGAGGCCGTGGCGGGCATGGTGGAACGTTGCGGCAGCGAGCTGCGCCTTGCCCTGCGCAGCAGCGCTGTGGGCGAAGATGCCCTGGGCGTGACCTTTGCGGGGCAGTACCGGTCGGAACTGAATGTCCTGCCCGAAGAAGCGTGCGAAGTCTGGAAGGAGATCGTGGCCAGCAAGTACGCGGTCACGGCCATGAGTTACCGTTTCCAGCGCGGCATCCCGGATGAGGCTGCGCCCATGAGTGTGGGCGTGCTCAGCATGGTGCAGGCGCTGGCCGGCGGTGTGGCTTACAGCCGCGACCCCGTGGCCAGCCGGCAGGGACGGGGACAGGTGACGCTCAATGCTGTTCCCGGGCTGCCCCAGGCCGTGGTGGACGGGGCCGTCACACCGGACGTGTTTGCCTTCAGTCGCCAGAACCCGCCGGAACTACTTGAAAAGCATATCGCCCACAAGGCGTTCCGCCTGGATTGTGCTCCCGAGGCGGCGCAGGGCGTCAGCCGTTCCGATCTGGAAGGCGAGGCGGCTGTCCGTCCCAGCCTGACGGATGCCCAGGCCCGCGAGCTGGCGCAGGTGGCCCTGGCACTGGAAGAATTCTATAATGAGCCGCAGGACGTGGAATGGGCGCTGGAACCTTATGAGGGCAACACGCGTATCGTGGTCCTGCAAAGCCGTCCGCTGTTCGAGAGCGCGCCCGACCAGGTGGAGGAAGCCCCGGCGGCAGTGGCCGGAGAAGAAGACCCCGGAGATCTGCCCGTCCTGGCACAGGGCGGTATGGCCGTCAGCTCCGGGGTGGCTGTGGGACCTGTGTTCGTGGCCCGCAAAGATGCGGACATGCTTTCTTTCCCGCGTGGCGGCATCCTGGTCATCGAACGGGCGCAGCCTCGCTGGGCCACGCTGCTTTCCCGGGCCGCGGGCCTGATCAGCGAAACGGGCGGCATGGCCGGGCATCTGGCCTCTGTGGCACGGGAATACAAGCTCCCGGCCCTGTTCAGTCTGAAGGATGCCAGCCATCTGCTGGAAAATGCCGGTGAGGTCACGCTGCTGGCCGACCGGGGCACGGTACTGGCCGGGAGCCATCCCGAACTGATCCCGGCGGGGACGACGCCTCCCAACCTCATGGCCGGGAGCCCTGTCTATCAGCGCCTCAAGGAACTGGCGGCCCTGATGACACCCCTGCATCTGCTGGACCCGGATTCGCCGGATTTCTCGCCGGCCAACTGCACGAGCCTGCACGACATCACCCGCTTCTGTCATGAAAAGGCCGTGGGCCTGATGTTCGACAGCGAGGCGGCCCTCAATCGCAACATGGGCAAACAGCTCAAGGTGGGCGTCAAGCTGCAATACTGGGTTATCGACATGGATGACGGCTTCAAGCGCAGCGTCAACGGACCGCTGGTGGAGCTGGGGGACATCGCCTGCAAACCCATGCTGGCTTTGTGGAACGGCATGGTGGCCGTGCCCTGGGCCGGGCCGCCGGCGACCAGTGCCTCGGGCTTCATGAGCGTCGTGTTCGAGAGCACCATGAATCGGGAGCTGGAAAGTACGGCGCCTACGGCCATGGCTGACAAAAACTTCTTCATCATCGCCTCGCGCTATATGATCCTGCAGGCCCGGTACGGGTACCATTTCTGCACGGTGGAATGTCTTGCGGGCGAGGATGAGCACGAGAACTTCGTCAGCTTCCAGTTCAAGGGCGGGGCAGCGGACGTCAGCCGCCGCATCCTGCGCGCCAGGATGCTGGCCGACCTGCTGGAGAGCCACGGTTTCCGCGTGGACATCAAGAATGACTCCATGTTTGCCGTGGCGGAAGCGTACAATGCCGAGGAGACCCTGCGCCGGACGCGTCTGATCGGCTATCTGCTGATCCACAGCCGTCAGGTGGACATGATCATGAAGGATACCGTGCGGGCAGCGGCCCTCAAGGAAAAACTGGCCGGAGATATGGCAGCGCTGATGGCAAAGCCCTTGCAGTTCAGCTGATCGGCGGCTGCGGTTGACACGCGTACGGCGTTATATTAGAAGACGGCATGCCTTTTCCGCTCTGGAAAAGGCAGCTTGGGCAGTTAGCTCAGCTGGTTGAGCACCGCCCTTACAAGGCGGGGGCCACAGGTTCAAGTCCTGTACTGCCCACCAAGGAAATCAAAACCACCCGCACAGCGGGTGGTTTTTTTGTTATGTACACGCATGGCTAAAGCCTAATTAGGGGGACGGTAACGACCGTCCCCTTTTTTTGTCCCATACCATTTTGACGCATAGACAGGGCCGTAGCGTGGACATGATGCGAGTATATCCCGACGGAAATGGAGAGGATGCAAACGATTCTTACTGTGGGCCGCCATATTCCTATGTAGGAAAATTTTGCTTTTTTCTTGTTTTCGTACTATCAAACCAAACAGAGGCGGGTACGTCGTGTCCATTCAAGGCAATTTGGAGCGGGTATGGCAGGCGATCCGTCTTTTTTTCAGCTGGATAGTTGCGAGGGAAACGATCTGGAGCGTCGGAGCATCTCCTGCTGCCGCGGTCCTGCAGACTGTTCCGTTACAGGCTGGCAGAATTGCCGGCAGCTCTTTGGCCGCACGGTGTCCTCCTCGCGGAAGGTTGTCAGAATCTTGGCAGGCTTCGACATACTAACCTACCAATATGTTTTGTTTTTCAGATACTTTCCCTGAACGGGTGAAGCGTCATGTCGGTACAACGACAGCATGGAGTTTTTATGGAAAGAAAGTTCCCCCATTTGTGCAAACCCATCACTATTGGGCGTGTCACGTTCCGCAACCGCATGTTTTCCGCGCCCATGGGCGGTACGGACATCACCAACGATGGCTGCATCGGCCCCAAATCCACTGCTTTTTATGAGCTGCGGGCCAAGGGCGGCGCCGGTGCCGTCACCATCAGCGAATGCATGGTGCATCCGAAGACCGACGGCAGCCATGCCTATCATCTGGATACGGCCATTTTGAATTCTCTGGCCTCTTTTGCCTACACGGCGGACGCCATCCGCCGGCATGGCGCCATCCCCAGTGTGGAGCTTTCCCATTCCGGCATGTATTCCGGCACGTACATGACGGACAAAAGCCGCCAGCACGGCCTTGCCCAGTGGGGACCTTCGGCCTGCGTACGCCCTGACGGCGTGGAAGTGGGCGAACTGACCCACGAAATGATCGACGAGATCGTGGCTGCCTATGGGCAGGTCGCCGGTCTGGCCAAACGCGCGGGCTTTGAGATGATCATGGTCCACGGCGGGCACGGCTGGCTCATCAACCAGTTCTTGTCGCCCTGGTTCAACCACCGCACGGACGAATACGGGGGCAGCATCCAGAACCGTTGCCGCTTTGCCCGCCGGGTGCTGCAGTCCGTGCGCGAGGCCGTGGGCCCCGGTTTCCCCATCGAATTTCGCATGAGCGGCTCTGAGCTGTTCGAGGGCGGCTACACGCTGGAAGATGGCATCGCCATCGCTCAGGAACTGGAAGACTGCATCGACCTTTTGCATGTCTCCGCCGGTACCTACCAGCGCGGTTTTGGGGATACGCATCCTTCCATGTTCAAGGAACACGGCTGCAATGTTTATCTGGCGGCGGAGATCAAAAAGCATGTCTCCATCCCTGTGGCGACCATCGGCGGCCTGAACGATCCTGCCCAGATGGAAGAGATCATCAAGTCCGGCAAGGCCGACGTGGTCTATATGGCGCGTGCGCTGCTGGCCGATCCCTTCCTGCCGGAAAAGGTCATGGCCAACCGGGACGAGGAGATCGTCCGTTGCCTGCGCTGCTTTACCTGCATGGCGGAACGTGCGGCCACGGCCACGCGTCGCTGTACGGTCAACCCGCTTATCGGGCGCGAAATGGAAGGCGACTATGTGCTGCCTGCGTCGGAAAAGAAAAAAGTCCTGGTGGCAGGCGGTGGCCCCGGCGGCCTGTATGCGGCCTGGACGGCGGCCCGGCGCGGCCATCAGGTCATCCTGTGCGAAAAAGAGGACAGCCTCGGCGGCATCCTGCGCAGTGAACAGGCTCTTCCCTTCAAGTACGAGATGTACCAGTTGGCCGGGACCTATGCCCACCTTGCCCGCAAGGCCGACGTGGAGATTCGCCTCAATACGGAAGTGACCGCGGAATATGTGGAACGGGAGAAGCCCGATGCCTTGATCATCGCTGTGGGGTCCCGTCCGCTGCTGCCGCCCATCCCCGGGCTGAAGGGCGATAATGTGGTCGTGGTCAACAATTACTATAGGGAAAAGGACAAGGTCGGGGAAGATGTGGTCGTCTTCGGCGGCGGCCTTGCCGGGTGTGAGTGCGCCATCCATCTGGGCCAGGAAGGCAAGACCGTCCATATCGTGGAGATGCGGGATGCCCTTGCGCCTGATGCCAACGTGCGCCACCGCCCCCTGCTGCTGAAGGAAGTGGAAAAGTACGCCACTGTCCACACAGGCTGCCGGGGCCTGGAAGTCCGCCCTGACGGCATCTGGTGTGAAGACAAGGAAGGGCGGCAGTTCCTCGTGCCCGGCAAAAGCGTCATTGCGGCCCTTGGGCAGCGTTCGTGCTCGGATATCGTGGAAGAATTGCAGGATGGCGCGCCCTTTGTGCGCATCATCGGTGATGCCGCCCGCGTTTCCACCATCACCAATGCCGTCTATTGGGGCTATCACGCCGCTCTGGATATCTGATCCTGATTATGTTCTGTGCGGGGGCGCGTATGCGCTCCCGCCAGTTTGCAAAGGGGGCTGTCGGAGGGGGATTCCGGGAGGCATCGGGTCAATGCCGTGATGTGCCATTTCCTTTTTGCTGGCCGCCGGAAGGAGCAAGCCTGCCTGAGCTACTGCCTCCTAAGCAAGTGGCCGCAAGCAGCTTGCCACAGCAATGCGGGGACGTGACAGGCGACAAGAGGCAGCGATGATTTTGCCTCAGTCGGCAGGCTTCCGTGATGGGCAGGAGCCCCCTGGAGTACCCAGCACGCCTTTGTCCAGGCGGCAGAGGATGCGTGATACATGGCAGTTATCCTTCTTCAGTCTGCAGAAGATATTTTTTGCAGACTTCTGGCCTGACCCGCCGTACTACGGATAACAGGCACGATAACCGTGTCGCCTTTGTGAGGCCGCCACAGGGGACTTGTTCAGGTCTTCCTTTCCATGAGATGTCTAGCTGATTGCCGGTCCCTAAAGCCCCTGAGCAGTGAAGACTTGGGATTTTAGGGCACCGGGGCGTTCAAGGACGAAACTGCCCTTGTAAATAAAATCAGGACGCCAGACACTCCTCTAGAATCTTCCTGCGCCTATCGGACAGGCTGGCCCCCACGGTTCGATATTTTTTTGCTGTTCAGGTCCCAGTGAGGCCGCGGAGGGTTCCCCTTGATGCAGGCAAGGAACTGTTTACAGGGGAATTGCTCGTCACCAAACAGGGCAAGCTCGCCAAAAAAGCATTGCCCGTCCGGGCTCATGACAGCCGATTTTATGGTTCGCTCCGAAGGCAGAGACAGCCCGAAATGCTCCAGATAGCGCGCGAGCGGCATGGGACGGGGAACGCTGTCATGAGGCAGGACAAGGCCTTCATTCCAGATCCAGATCTCAGCATCCATCTCGTAGAGGATGGTTTTGCCATCATCACTGATATCCAGCCCCATCAGCGCCGGGCCGTCGTCGATGGGGATATCGTTCCCCTTGGCATCCAGCCGGACCAGAACGGTCAGGCTTGTGGCGTCAAGGAGGGATGGGCGGCGGGCAGGCTTCTTGGGCACTTTCTTCAGATAGAGTGCACAGAGGGTGAAACGGGCATCAAAGCTGGGGATCGAACAAAAGAAATCATCAAGAATCCAGTCCGCATGCAGGGGGCTGTCTGGCGCCGCTCTTTTCAGTTCGCTGTCCGAAAGAAGACGGCTGCGGCGAAAGCCCGGCCATCTTCCCCAGCGGAAGAGAGGATTTTGCGGATCACCTGCTTGCAGGATGCATTTCTCCCCCTTGGCCAAATCTGCAGAGGCGTGGGGCAGCACACCGCCAAATGTAAGCGGACGTAGTTTACCTGTTTGCAGATCGACGGCCTGGACGCTGTTGTCATGCTGCTTTTGCAGCAGCTTTTTGCCGTCGCGGCTCAGGAGCCTGTAGTACGGGCTGGCGTCAGGTCGGGTGATTTTGTCCAGCACTCGGAACAGTTTTTTGTTCCTGATGGAAAACCAGCGGTTGTGATGCGGCGTCAATTCCAGATTTTCAACAGCCTTGCCTTTTGCAGTTGTTGGGGCAGAGGGGGGCTTTCTTTTGCCATAGCCCAAGGCCGTATCGCCATCCGCAGACAGGCCGTACCATTCGACATCGACGATGCCATGCCCGGACATGTACTGCAGGGGCTCGCCGTAGCGCCAGATAAAACCGGGGCGTGCCCAGGTCTGGCCGTACGGGGCAGGATGGCTGGCATCATTGATGGATACGAACCCCAGCATGGAGCTCCCGTCATCGCTTACGAAGTCCCCCATGCCGAAATATTTGGGAGGAGGAGCAAGGCGGACCAGGCCAAAGTCCCGGCTCCAGACAAAAGGGGCGCCATCAAGAAAGCCGGTCATGGCCCGGCAGCCCGGGGCAATGGCTTTGACCCGTCCATTGCTGCCAAGGAGTGGTGCCATGTCCATGATGAAGCCTTCCGAAGGGTCGGAGGGGCCGGCATATATCGTATCTGGATAGGGAAAAAACAGAGACGATATGAACAGCAAAAAGATGCAAAAATGATACTGATGACAATGAAGGAGCCACTTCATACTGAAACCTCCCGTTGATGAATATAGTGCTCAGGGAGGCAACAGGCTGTCAAGATTACGAAGAAATGTCCTCTCCGCATCCTGCGTGTGGCTTGTATCCTGCATAAGGGAATAAAATGGAGATACAGTATTTTTCATCTTTGTCGTTTGGAATGTTGATAATTGTAATCATCATATATAATTTAAATCGTATAATTCGATAATGATGATGCATAAAGGAGGTTTATATGAAAAATGGCGAGAATACTAAAAATAATAACGATAATATACTTTTTAAAAAGGATTTTTACTTAATTTGTATCGCAAACCTTTGCACATGTATGGCTATATATTCAGTAATGCCTGTGCTTCCGTTGTATTTGATCGATGTCCTTCACTGTAAAGAATCGGTGATGGGCATAGGTCTCGCAGCCTTTCCCCTGGTCGCCCTTGCGGTGCGTCCTTTTTCCGGGATGATGTCAGATATGATGGACTGCAAGCGTCTCCTGCTGATTGCTACCACCTGCTGCGCTATCTTTTTCCCTCTGACTTTTATGGCGGCAACGATCTCGCTTTTTATCGGCATACGTTTGTTGCATGGCATAAGCTTTTCCATCATGACCACTTCGCAGGCAACGATGGCAGTCAGCTTTATCCCTGAGAAAAAATTGGGGATGGGGATCGGGGTATTCAGCAGTATGTTGTCGCTGGGGATGATCCTTGGCCCCATGCTGGGCTTGTATGTGACAAACAAATATTCCTATGCCGCTGCTTTTGGCTTGCCCTTTGTCTTTGCCATGCTGGGTACTTTTTTGCAGTTATTCATCACGGCTCCGAAAAAAATACAGGCAGCAAGACACAGAAAGCCTACCTGGGACATGTTTTTCATGCCGCAAGGTCTCTATGCACTGGCCTCTTTGTTCATTGCAGCCTTCATGCTGGGGATGATCTCGAATTATACCTCAGTGCTGGCCAGAGACACTGGCATGGATTCCTATGCCAGTGCTTTTTTCCTGCTGATGGGGATAGGGCTCTTGGTAAGCCGTCTGTTCTCCGGCTATATTGTAGATAAAGGCTATCTCGTCATTCTGGTCTGTATGGCGGATCTTGTGGCGCTGGGCGCTGCGTTGCTCCTTGCCCGGACGACATCTCCCGTACTTTTTCTGGGATGCGGAGGGCTGCTGGGCATATCTCTGGGGACTCTTCTGCCCAGCTATCAGACAGTACTTGTATATCTGGCGGACAAGACAAAGCGGGGAGTTGCCAATGCAATGTACTTTATCGGGATGGATAGCGGCATATGTCTTTCCCTCCTGATGGGAGGGATCATCTCTCAGTCATTGGGGATGGATATTGCCTATATGGTTGCAGCTTGGGGGCAGCTTGTCTCGCTGGGGATATTCCTCAAATTCGTCGCTCCCCAATATCGGGCTGTGCTTGGTTCCGAATAGGGCGGACAGGCTCTTTTTCTATCCTTCTGCCGCGGGGCGGAGAGGAAGACGGCCTTGGAAGTCGTCCGTATTCACTGACATCCTTTCCCTGCATGGAAGACAGATGCCGGACAAGGATAT